>Ga0307379_10000012_pt1 | contig 408364 bp, 332 predicted proteins | sample UN2MG_FD_202237 | JGI IMG/M metagenome (GOLD analysis project Ga0307379, IMG submission 202237) | Soil microbial communities from Risofladan, Vaasa, Finland - UN-2 | ecosystem: Environmental > Terrestrial > Soil > Coastal area > Acid sulfate soil | place: Finland: Risofladan, Vaasa...
ACGACTCGAGGATAAAGAGGCCAACCTACAGAAAAAAGCGGACTTCATCGAGGGCAAGGTCCTGGAACTCTCGGGGCGCGAGAGTACCCTGTCCGCCCGTGAAAAGGGCATCGGGCTGCGTGAGAGGGAGCTGCAGGATATTATCGCCAGGCAGAATGAAAGACTTCAGAAGATCGCGCAGATGACGCCCGAAGAGGCCAAAAAGCTGCTCATGGACAACATGGTGGAGGAGGCCAAACGGGAGGCGGCCGCCTTTATCAAGGAGATTCGTGACAAGGCCGAACGGGACGCCGAGAAGGAATCCAAGGAGGTTATCCTGTCCGCCATCTATCGTTGTGCCGCCGACCATACGGTCGAATCGACGGTGTCGGTTGTCAACCTGCCCGGTGACGAGATGAAAGGGCGGATTATCGGACGCGAAGGCAGGAACATCCGGGCTTTTGAAACGTGCACCGGCATCGACGTCATAGTCGATGACACGCCGGAGGCGGTGATCCTGTCCGGCTATGATCCCGTGCGCCGGGAGATCGCGCGCATGGCCCTGGAGAAGCTGGTCTCCGACGGGCGTATTCACCCTACCCGGATTGAGGACGTGGTGGAGAAAACCAAGAAGGAGATGGATGTAATTATCCGCGAGGCCGGCGAACAGGCGTGCTTTGAGCTCGGCGTTCACGGACTTCACCTCGACTGCGTCAGAGTGCTGGGGAAGCTTCACTATCGGACGTCGTACGGACAGAACGTGCTGGCCCACTCCAAGGAGGTGGCGATGCTGTGCGGCCTCATGGCGGCCGAGCTGGAGCTGGACGCCGTGCTGGCCAAGCGCTGCGGCCTCCTGCACGACATCGGCAAGGCCATTGACCGGGAGACCGAGGGAACGCACACGCAGATCGGCGCCGATTTCCTTCGCCGCTGCAAGGAGCATGAGATCGTCGTCAATGCCACCGAGGCTCACCACGGCGACGTGCCGATGCTCAGCCCCTACCCGGTTCTCGTGCAGACCTCCGATGCCGTTTCCGGTTCGCGACCGGGCGCCCGGCGGGAGCCGCTCGAAGCGTACATTAAACGGCTCCGCCAGCTTGAGGAACTCGCCGACAGCTTCAAAGGCGTTTCCAAGGCATACGCCATTCAGGCTGGCCGGGAGATCCGCGTCATAGTCGAGAACGCGATGATAGATGATTTGTCCAGTTCCGTGCTGGCCTCGGACATCGCCGCCAAAATCGAGAGTGAAATGCAGTATCCCGGGCAGATCAAGGTGACCGTCATCAGGGAAACGCGTTCGACCGAATATGCGCGGTAGGGAACGGATCACGATATTTTGACGTTGATAAGCGACCGGAGATGTGGTACCCTCCGGCTGGGTTTGTTTCAACGGTCGAGGCGGATAACAGCGGGGATTCGTCTCATCCATGCCTGCCCGCTTTAGAGAGCTGAAGCATGTCGCCATTCACAATCCTGTTTATCGCGGACATCTGCGGGAGACCGGGCCGTCAGGCGGCGGCGCACCTGGCGCGCCCCCTGCGTGAGAAATTCTCGGCGGACTACGTTATCGCCAATATAGAAAACGCCGCCGGTGGGTTCGGCATCACCCCCGAAATGTCCGGCAAGATATTCACCTACGGGGTGGACGTGCAAACGTCGGGCAATCACATCTGGGACCGGGTGCAGATCCTCGAGTACATTCAGCAGACGCCGAAGCTGTTGCGCCCGGCAAACTACCCGGACGGCGCGCCGGGACGCGGAGTTTGCGTCGACACGGACGGCAGCCACCCGGTCGGCGTGGTCAGCCTGATGGGCCGCACCTACATGGCGCCCATCGAATGCCCGTTCCGGACCGCCGATCGTTTGCTGGAGCGGATGGGCGACGTCAAAATAATCGTGGTCGACTTCCACGCCGAAGCCACCTCCGAGAAACAGGCGCTGGTGCATTATCTGGACGGCAGGGTGTCGGCCGTTATCGGGACTCACACGCACGTCGCCACGGCGGACGAACGGATAAGTGACCGCGGCACCGCCTACATCACCGACGCCGGAATGACGGGCGCCCACGATTCCATCATAGGCATGGACAAGGGACCGTCGCTGGGGCGCTTTCTGACCGGGATGCCAAAGCGCTTTTCGACTGCCACGGGTGATGTCAGGATGACGGGTGTCGTACTGCAGGTGGATCCGGTGTCGGGGCACGCCGTCAGCATCGAGCGATTCTCCCAGGACTTCGACATTACCCGGTTTCAAACCGGTGATGCGACCGATGTCGACTGAAAGAGCAGGATCATATGGCCGCGCAACTCATCGACGGTAAGCTTGTGGCCGCCGCCGTGAAGGAAGGTCTTCAATCGAGAATCTCTCGGTTGGCGGGCCGGGGTGTGACGCCGGGCCTGGCCGCAGTGCTGGTGGGGGACGACCCGGCTTCCGTCACCTACGTCAACAGCAAAGTCAAAGCGTGCGGCAAGCTGAACCTGCACTCGCTGGTTATTCGCAAGCCGGGCGATCTCTCGCAGGGTGAATTGCTCGACATCGTCGCCGAACTGAACGAAAACGAACTCATACACGGCATCCTCGTCCAGTCACCGCTGCCGCCGCATATAGACGAACTGGCCGTCACGCTGGCCATCAGGCCTGACAAGGACGTCGATGCCTTCCATCCACAAAACGTCGGCATGCTTCTCATTGGTAAGCCGCATCTCTTGCCGTGCACGCCTCACGGCATCATCAAGCTCCTGGAGCATTACGGGATCGACCCGGCGGGCAAGGAGGTCGTGATAGTCGGCCGGTCCAACATCGTCGGCAAGCCCGTCGCGGCGCTCCTGCTGCAGAAGGCGGCCATGGGTAACGCCACCGTCACGGTAGCCCACTCACAGTCACGGAATCTTCCCGAGATCACGCGCCGCGCCGATATCCTCATCGCGGCCGTGGGCCGGCCCGGAACCGTCTCGGCCGACATGGTGAAACCGGGAGCGGTTGTGATCGACGTCGGTCAAAACCGCGTTCCGGACGCTGGAGCGGCTAAAGGGTATCGAGTGACCGGGGACGTCGACTTTGAAGCCTGCCGGGAAAAAGCCTCGTACATCACGCCGGTTCCGGGCGGCGTAGGACCAATGACTATCGCCATGCTTGCGGCCAATACGGTGACTGCCGCTGAGCACTTGTGCGGCTGCGCCCCGTAAGGGGTGGTAGTCCCGTTGCTCCTTATGCGCAAGAGGTTACACAGTCACACCCACATCTTTTGGCTGAATTCGTTGCTACTCACCGGGATAATCTGGAACGTGGACGGTACGACTACCTCCCTCGATCAATAAGTACCTTTAGCACTGGTGGTTAGACAACGAAACCGCCAGCCTCGCGGTCGGAACATTTTTCCCTATTCATATGAATTACAGTGACTTGGAGGGCATGTTCTTTGCTCGCTTAAGATCGGGTAAATACGTGTTTATTGGCCTCTTTGACCGTCAAAATGTATCGTGAGACCCCTGGCCGGACTCCTCATAGTTCTCGCTTTCGCGACGAGCGTGCGCGCGGCGTCAGTTCCCCCAGACTCTGGCAAGGGGACCCTGGATTCGTCGGGTCCTGCCGGTTCGTTTGCCCCCGCCGGCAACTCGGACGCTGCTGAGCTTGCTCAGATCGTCCTGTCCATATCCCCCCGGCAGGTTGTGGACAAACCCTGGGTGATCTCGGCACAAGTTTTCCTCTTCGATGAAAACAGCAATCCGGTTACGGATTATGATCTTGCGGCTAACCCTATCCAGCTTGTAGCCAGTTCCGGACAACTTATCCCGGATATTCTGGATGATCCGGCTCTCTTCAATGCCGGTGTGATCGATTTCCTGCCTGCGGCTGTGCGCTACCAGGGCACGACCGGTCAGGTGGGGATTACCGCCGTCAGTGGTGCCGTCTCGTCTACTGAAGTCCTCGTGGTGTTCAGCGGCTATGACGTACTGAGCGCGTTCGATGCCCTGGGCGAACCGATAGACACCATCTACGCGAACCTGTTGACGACCATCCAGGTATTGGTGCAGAACCTGGGAGATCTCGTCGCCCAGCCGTCACCCAGCCTGAGGTCCTTCTTCCGTTCGGGCGGCGGCTCGGTGAAGTCTTTTATTTCACCGAAAGCCAACGGGGCCATTGACACCGTCGTTATCGATCTTCCGACCGAAAACCTGGGCGGTGGTCCTGACACTCTGATTCTCGAACTCACCAGCGAGTACCAGATCTCCGATTCCATATACGCGACGTCTGATACCCTTCTTGTCCCGGTAACCGTTCAGCTTCCCGCCGTGCTGGAGTTTGCCGAAGGCTCGTTCGTGCCCGACTCCGTCTATGCCGGTGAGGCGTTTGACGTTTCTTTCCAGGTGGTCGGCTCCGGGTTTTCCGGCGTGATCGATACCTCGGTCGCCCTTATCCGTTTGTACGGTGACACCACGCAGCCGCCGCTGGCCACCATTTATGACGGTGGGCCGGTTCCTGAGCGCATCCAGGGCGACACCGTCTTCTATGAGGGCCTGACCGCCCTGGTGGACGCGGCCGCCGGCCTGATCCCCGGGTCGTACATGGTGCGGCTGGATTTCTATCTCATATCCAGTGGCAGCGTGTACACACTCGACCTGCGATATCCCGATTCGCTGTTCATTCTGCCGCCGGCTGCGCTGTCGTACGTGGAAGGTACGTTTTCACCGCTGTCCGTGAGCGCTGGCGCCAAGGTCGCCTTCAGCTTTGACCTCCTGCTTGAGGATGCCCTGCCGCTTGAGATAGAGCCGTCCGGCGACAGCTTCACTGTTACAGGCAGCGGCTTCTCCACGACCGCCGGGCTTGACATTCCCGGGCAAATGCTTTCGCCCGGCGTCAACACGGTGTCAACTGACAGCGTTTTCATCCCGTCTGAACAGCTGGGTCAAAGTCTGAGCCTGTCAGCATCGCTGGGCTATCGGCTTTCGGGGTCCGCCAATTACCTGCCGTTTACCTCGGATTTCAGCGGCGAAACGGTACTGGTCGAGGAGTTGCCACAAGTGCAGGTGCGGGAGGTGTTTACGATCGCGCCGAATCGCCCAAAGGTCAACACGCTGCAGGAGTTCAGCATCAGGTGCCGGATTGAAAACTCTTCGGGGGTGACGGTGGATTCCCTGCCGATCCAGATGACGAGCGACGGTGAGTCATCGTTTGAACCGGTGCACGTCATCGGTCCGATAGACGCTCACCAGACGGTCGAGACGTTCATCGATGTGGTCGCCGGCCCCGAGTCCAATCCGGCTGAGGTCTTTGAGGTGAGAATAATCCCGGACGGGTTCGATGTCCTGCCGCCGGTTGACAACATCGCTACCGTAACCATACAGGAGCCGGCCAGACTTCAACTCTCCAGAACCCTCCCCGGCGGCGAGACGGGCTACGTGGGTCGTGGAAGCAGTTTTGGCATGGTGATCAATCTCGCCAACGCGGGAGAGGCGGCCGTGTCGCCCGGAGTATTCCGGCTGACGACGGGCGGCGTGGACCTCGGCGTCGAGGACCCGTTGACGGATACCATCCGGGTCGGCGTTCCGTACAGTCTCACGTTCTTTGCGCCCACTTTTGATACAACCCTCGTGCTCTCCTTTGAGTTGATGGATCTCCCGATTGACCTGAATGACAGCCTGCCGGCCGAGATCGACACCACCTCCTTTGAAGTCAGGATCACGGTGGCTTCCCTGGACGCCCACCTGTTAGTGGAGTCGCAGGTCCAGTTGTCCAATCTTCTGCTGCCCGGCGAAACCCGCGAACTCTTCAGGCTGTCCCTGACCAACCGGGCCGATTCGGACGTCGACACGATCCGGCTGGACACGGTCGGCCTCCGGTTCACCGGGCCCCGCAACCAACCCCTGGAGGTGACCTCCGTGCTCAACGTGACGGAGAGCGGCTTCTTCGAGAACGGCCTGCGCCTGTCATCGTCGTCCTCAGCCGTGGACAGGCTGTACCTGACTTTTGATGACTTCCTCCTTGATCCCGGAGATCAGAGAGTGCTGAGTTTTTTCGGCTCGCTTGGTGAAGGCGCCTCCGGGGAGTTCCGGCTGAATCTTGATGTTAGCCAGATCAGGGCCGTTTTCATCTCGGGACCGCAGAGCGGACAGGCGGTTGCCGTTGCGTCTGGCACCGGTGATACCAGTGCGCTGGCCGAGACGTTCACCCCGGTGGCGAGCCGCTCCGCCCGGGGTTCCTTCACCATCAAGGACAATCCGTTCAACCCGCTGGTGGAACCGGCCGAGTTCCAGTTCTTTCTGCCGGAGCCCAGCGCCGTCGAACTTCGCATTTTCACTCTTACCGGCGAAGAAGTCGTCTCGCTGGTGTACCCCGAGGGATTTCTGCCCTCGGGTCGGCTGGTGCCCTTGGGCTGGGACGGCCGCAACGGCTCCGGTGACTTCGTGCTCAACGGCGTGTATATCGCTCTTTTGCGAATCGTTAAGTCCGGCGATGAAGCCCTGCTGAAGGTTGCGGTGGTGAAATGACTCGGCGGATACTGATATTCCTGTTCTCCGGTATGCTTGCCCTGTGGGTGTTCCAGGCGGCGGCGGCTTCCGATGCCGGTCGGGAAACACCGTTCTCGCTGGGTGCGGGGGCCAGATCGGTAGGCATGGGAGCGGGCTTCACGTCTTTGACCAGCGACGCTACGGCCGTCTATTACAACCCGGCCGGGCTGGCTTATCTCGATTACCAGGAAATTTCCCTGATGCACTCTGCGCTTTTCGAGGGAACGATATACAACGTCGCGTCGTGGGTGTTTCCAATGTCGCCCGGCAACGGCGTCGGAGTGGGTTATATGCGGGTCGGCACCGGCGAGATCACGCGACGCGAGAACTATGCCAGTCGCGGAGAGTTCAGCTATTCGCACTGGCAGTTCATTCTTTCGTACGGCCACCATTTCGGCCGGCCGTTCGGGATCGGGCTGAGCCTGAAGATCGTCAACCAGTCGCTGGATAACCTGTCTGACTTCGGTCTTGGCCTCGATGTCGGCCTGCGTTCGACAATCTGGAAACATCTTTCTCTCGGGGTAATAGCCCGGGACATCGTTCCCGCCGACCTCGAACTGAACGGCGTCGTGGAGGAGACACCCGGATCGGTGGCGGGAGGGATCTCGCTGGCAGATGTGACCCTTTTCGACCGGACGGCCGTCAGCCTCGCGCTGGACCTCGAGAAATTCGAGGATCGTGACTGGAAAGTCCATGCCGGGGGTGAGGTTGAATTCCGTCGTGCCCTTGCGCTCCGTTTCGGATATGATCGGGACAACCTGACGTTCGGCGTCGGCCTGAGCACCGGGCGGTTGCGCTTCGACTACGCGTACAAACTCCTTGACTACATCGACAACACCCACCACGTGTCGATGTCAATCCTGCTGGGTGAATCGCTGTCCGAGCAGGCCGCCAACGCCCGGCTCACCGTGCCCGCACCGCCCCCGCTCACCGAAGAGCAGCGCGTCCTGCTGCATTTGAAAGAGACGGCCAACCGCTACTTCCGCCAGTTCAAACTGGACTCGGCCCTGGCGTTTTATCGGCGATGCTACGAGCTTGACAGCACCGACGAAGAGGTGGCCTCCAGCATTCCGGCCATCGAGCAGGCCCTGCGCCTCCAGGTTGAACGGGAGGGCAAGCTGCGCGACGCTGAAGAGGACCTGCAGCAGTACATGCGGAACTTCTATGCGCGCGCGCAACTGCTTTACGCACGCGGATTCTACTCGGCGGCCCTCGATCTGCTCGACCTGATATTCGACACCGAGCCGAACAATGCCCAGGCCCTGTGGTTGAAACGCCTGGTCGAACAGGGCAGGGAGGCCGAAATCGAAACCCGGCTTGACAGCGCTCGCGCTGCCGTCGAAGACGGACGGATCGTTGCAGCCATCGAAACCTATAACCGGGTGCTCGAACTCGACCCCGGCAACCAGGAGGTGATGGACGCCCGTCAGACAGCCCTGGCAAGTCTGGATATCCCGCAGCAGCTTAACCTGGGTATCGATCTTTTTGAGAAAGGTCGCACGGCCGAAGCTCGGCGGCGGTTCGAGGCGGTTCTGAGAATACGGCCCGAGGAGCCCGTTGCGCTTGAGTACCTGAACAAGATCGAGAAGGCCGTCACCGAAGAAAAGGAGCCGGTCGCACCGGTTGACCTGCAGAAGGACCCCGTGGCCTGGCAGCACTATCTGAACGGCCTGCGGTACATGCGCAACAGCGAATACCAGAAAGCCATAGACGAATGGCAGAGAGTGCTCGAGATATATCCCGACGAGCCTAACACGCTGAGCAATATCGAACAAGCCCGGCTGCGCCTAGAGACCGAATAGCCTGCATCAAGTTCTCACTCTTTTTAGTGGCTCGCTGCGCCGCACGGCGCTACATTTTCATTATGTTCCGTCGACCGATCAAAGAGATCAATGCCGAGTTCCTGGCCGAGGAAAAGTACCTCGACAGCATACAGAAAATCGTGCGTGAGTCCTGTGCCGTGGCCGGGATGCCTCGCAAGCAGGTAACCGCCGTCCTGCTCGCCATCGAGGAGGGGGCCACCAACATCATTCGCCACGCCTACCTGTACGAGAAGGGGACCCTGCGGGTCCGGATCGTCATATACAGGAAACTTATTGCGTTTTCACTGATTGACTCCGGGCGGTCTTTCCAGCCGGACGGCTCCGGGAAGCTGGACCTGGCCAGACTGGTCGAATCAGGGCGACGCGGCGGTCTGGGCTTCTACATGGTTCAGAAAATCATGGACTCGGTCGAGTATATCTCTTCGGCCGGGTTCAACGAACTTCGCATGCTCAAGCGAATCCGGCCCAGCGCCGGCAGGACGCCGCCCCTGCTGAGAAGGATGTTTACGCTGCGGGTCAAGTTCTCCTTCTGGACCCTCTTCATCGTGACGCTGATAATCGGCGCCACGTATTACTACGTCAACACTCGGACGGTGGCTCAAGCCTACGATTCTCTGGATGAAACGGCCGGGGCTCTGGCCACGACCATCGCCGATCAGGCCGCCGGGTACATTATCAACCGTCGGAGCGACGTCGAGTTCGACCGGCTCACGGTCAGCTACAAGAAATCCAATCCCTTCATCAGGCTGATCGTAGTGACCGACACTGCCGGCGTGACGCTGGCGCATTCCGACGACATCCACAACATTCGCAAACCATACACGCCGCCCGTGCCGGCCCGACCCGGGTCGCTCCGCGGACCTCGCCGCATCAGTGTCGACGGCGCCAGGCTGAACTACCTGGCCTTGCCGATGGCCGCCGGAGAGAGGCCCCTCGGTACCATTCACATGGTGTACACGTCGGAGTCCATCAACGCCAAGCTGGTCGAGGCCCGCCGGAAAACGCTGCTGGTAACGACCGGGTTGCTCCTGGTCGGTATCGTGGGCATCTACCTCCTGTCGAGCTACTTTGTCACCCCCATCGTCAAGATCACGCAGCGCGTGCGTCGTTTTACGTCCGGCGACCTGGAAACGGAGTTGCCGTTGGAAGGTGCGGACGAGTTTTTCGAAATATCACGGGCGCTCAACGAGATGATGACGCGCCTGAGCCGCGACAGGAGAAACGTTGTCGAGCGGGAGAAGATGGCCAAGGAAATCCAGGTGGCCTCCCAGATACAGAAGATGCTTCTGCCGCGCGATCTGCCCCGGCTGCCCGGTCTGGAAGTTGACGCCTTCTATCGCGCCGCTTCGGTGGTGGGCGGGGATCTGTACGACGTCTTCCGGATCGGCGAACAGCGTTACTGCCTGGTGGTGGCTGACGTATCCGGCAAGGGCGTCCCGGCCTCGCTGGTGATGTCGATGCTGCGCACGGTCATACAGATTCAGGCAATAAATGCCACCTCGGCCAAGGCCACGCTTCTGACCGTCCATGAGTACCTGTCCGGAAACATTCCTCCCGGGATGTTCATCACGGTTCTTCTGGCCATATTTGACGGCCCCGGCCGCAAGCTCAATCTCGTCTCGGCCGGCCACAACCCGCTGCTGCATTTCCATGCGGGGACGCGACAACTCACCAAGGTTAACCCATCGGGGATGCCCCTGGGGGTGCCGATCACGCTGGGCCAGACGTTCGCCGAGACGCTGGAGGAAGTGGAACTCCCGCTGCAACCCGGAGACCTTCTGTTCCTGTATACCGACGGCGTGACCGAGGCCACCAACCGCGAGGGCAAACGCTACGGACTGGAACGACTGACGGCGTTCATTCAGGCACAGTTCCACGATGGTGCGGTGCCGCCGGCCTCCGTACTCACGCGCGGAATTGTTGACGAGATTGACAACTTCTCCGGTTTCGCCAAGCAAAACGACGATATCACGTTCATTGTGGCGCGGACGGCGTACGAAGTCGAGCAGGCTTCGCCCCGGTCCGATGAGCTTCACGGCGAGCTGGGAATTCGCAATCTTCCTGACGACCGCGAGGCGCAAAGAGGCTAAGAATTCGCTTGCACTGCGACGGCCGATGTGCTTTTTTCGACGTAAAGTACGACTTACTGGCCCGGGCAGCAGTTCATGGATGGTATCAGCATCTCATTACTCGAAGACGGCGGCAACCGTGACGTCTCCGCGGTGCGCGTTGACGGCGTGATCGATACTTTGACCGCCAGCGAACTTGAAGAGGTAATAGACTCTCTTCTCAAACGCAGCCGCTACAAGATCGTGATCGACCTGGCCGGTGTCGATTATATCTCCTCGGCCGGCTGGGGGATATTCATCTCCCACATTCGAGACGTTCGGGCCAACGGGGGCGACATAATCCTCGCCGACATGAACCCGGACGTCTATGAGATTTTTGAGTTGCTCGAGTTCGACAACGTGCTGAAGGTCTTTGGGTCGACCGATGCGGCGATCGACAGTTTCGGCGGAGCCGACGACGCTCCGGGAGAAAAAAAAAAGGGAACGACCGTAGCTCGGCAGGTAGTCGCTGAGGCGATTTCGAGCCAGGAACCCGGAGCGGGCGCCGCGCCGCGGGGCGGCATGCCTGGTTCTGACGAGCAGACCACCGGCGATCTGGAAGTGGCCGTATGCCGGGTGGTCCGACAGGATCCGTTTGTGACGGTGGCCGAGATCAGGCGTCACGTCAATTCCCACTTCGGCGGTCGGCACGTCGGCTGGTGGCGTATCGTCTCCGTTTTGCGGAAAAAGGGCTTATTGAGCCGGAGATCTCGTTTCAGGTATGCGTGGGGACGCTCCTGAGGCCGAGATTTAGGTTGACACCTCCCGTTAATCTGTTATAATTCAACGAGGTATAGCCTCGACATCCGGGTACGTGTGGATATGACTGCCCATTCGATCATAACTGCCGCGCTGGCCCTGCTGGTGCTTCTGCTGCTCTATTTGCTGCTGTCCAGAATCCGGGCTGAGAGGCGGCAGACAGCGGCGGTCCGCCGGATGAATCTGGCCGAGTTTGCCGATTTTCTTCGCTCCAACTCGCTTGAGGGGACCATCCAGCTGGTAGCCGGAAAGGTTTCTGACTTGCTGAAAGGGGCGCTGGGATGTGAGCGCATCGTATTTTTGCGCAAGCAGCGCGGCTTCCTTGAATTGAACTACTACCACGGGATCAGGCAGTTCAATCGCCAGGACTTCAGGCTGCGGTTCTCTCGGCGTCTGGTCGAACAGTTGGGCGAGGATTTTCGGCCCCGCCCTCTTGCCGATCTGGACAAGGAGCTGCCGGAGCATTTTATGCAGAACCTGCGCCGGCGTGAGTTTAACCTCTTTTTCCCTATATTCTGGCGCGACAACCTGTACGGTCTGTACTTCATCCAGAGCACGATTGAAACATCGACAGAGTCTTTCAATCTGCTGGTCGCGGCGGTGGCGCAGTCTCTCTCGGCGGCCTACCACATCAAATGGCATGAACAAAAACTCGACCGCATTCAGCGCCGGCTGGACCTGGCCGCGAGTGCGGACCGCGAGCAGCAGAACCAGAATTCCTCCGGCATCCTGCGACTCGTCCGGCATCGCAACTCCGAGACCGTGGTGCGGAAGATTTTTGACACCGTCCGAACCGAGCTTGACCTGAAGAAAGCGGCTCTCCTTTACGAGCCCAAGGAGAAAAACGACCCCCTGCATTTGATACACTCCGATAACCCGTCGGGGATGGAACCGCCTGATCGGGAAACGTTCGACGTGCTGATCCGTGAGCTCAGCCGACAGGAGCAGGTCGATCTGGATCAGTTCGACGGTAGATCCGCAGCCGCGTCTGCCGTCAGCGTATTCAAAAAGGCCGGGCTAAAGTATGCGGCGCTGTTCCCGTTGTCAGCGAGTCGGGTGGGGCTGTTCGTTTGGGCGGGCGAGCGTGCGCCCTCAGAAATAGCCAGCCGACTGCGGCAGTACCGGGATCCGGCTTCGGTCCTGATCAGCAATGCTGAAATGTTCGAGAAAGCCGAGGAGATGTCGTATACCGACGGCCTGACGGGTCTGGCCAATCGTCGGTATTTTCTGCGCCGGCTCAAGGAAGAGATTGATCGTGCCAAGCGGTACACACGTTCGCTGGCCCTGATCATTCTCGACATGGATGAACTGAAAGCTATCAATGACCAGCACGGGCATCAGGCCGGCGATGCCGTAATCAGACGCATGGGCGGGATTCTGCGGAGTTCCATCCGCGCGATTGACATCATTGCCCGGTACGGCGGGGACGAGTTCTGCGTCGTCATGCCGGAGGCTGATTCCGCGACGTGCGCGCGATTCATGAACCGTCTGCAGCAGAAGATCGCCATGTCGAAATTCTGTGCCGACATTGTCGATACTGACCTGGCGTGCACAATCTCCCTGGGGGGAGCCGTTTTCCCCGACCACGCAGCCGACTCCAATTCCCTGATCTTTGCGGCCGATATGGCACTTCTAAAGGCAAAGGAAGCGGGCCGCAACCACTATCGCCTGTATGAGCCCGTCCCGCAGGTGGATAATCCTTCCAAGTGACGTTCCTGTCGTTTTTTAGCTTTACACCCGCGACCGGACTTCTATATTTAAGAATCTAATCTAACAGGCTGTGATGCCGATTTCATGAAAGACAATTGCCCGGGAATCATGTGCCCATGAAAAAAGGAAAGCAAAGGCTTGCAGGAGCGGCGGCCGCTGCCCTGGTGGTGCTGCTCGGGCTGGTGGCCGGCCCGGCCGCGGCCCAGTACGTTATCGGTCCGGACGATCTCCTTCAGATCAGCTTTTGGCAGGATCCTGACCTGAACACGCAGGTGCGCGTGGGGCAGGACGGCAAGATCACACTGGACGTAATAGGGCAGATTGAGGCGCAGGGGAAAACCACCGAGCAGCTGCAGAACGACATTGTGCGCCAGATCTCGCGACTCAAGCAAAACATCTCGCAGGCGGTGGTCCGGGTGATCGCGTATAACTACAACTATGTCTTTGTCATCGGGCAGATAACACTGCCCGGCAAGAGGAGCTTTGAGGAGATTCCGGATCTGTGGACCCTGATCAATGAGTCGGGGGGAACCACCGAGTTTGCCGATCTGAGGAGGGTGACCATAATTCGGGGCGGTGCCGAGGCCGGCAAGGTGGAAGTCGTAAACGTCAGGCAGGCCATCGCTACCGGCAAGCCGGAGACCCTGCCGAAAATCCGCCGCATGGATACGATTGAAATCCCGCGCCTGCCCGTCCCCGTCTCGGCGGGGGCCATTTTCACGACCGCCGACAGAAAAAACCTGATTTACGTGATAGGCGCGGTCAACTCGCCCGGCCCGATCACGTATGAGGAGAACATAGACGTTCTTGATGCATTGTCCCTCGCGGGCGGACCGACCGACGCGGCCGATCTGAAGCAGGCCAGGCTCGTGATCAAGGATGGCATGTACGCCCAGACGATCGGTATTGACCTTGATAAATACTGGCGGAGCGGCCGACCGGCTCGGTATATCCTGCAGAAGGAAGACACCTTCATCCTTCCCGCACGCGGGGCCGGCTTCCTCGGAGTCGGGCTTCCCGCAGTAGTGGGGATTATAGGTGCCGTGGCGTCGGCCATACTTGTGTACGACCGGCTCACGAGCAGCGACGGAGTGTGAGCGATCCCGGCTCAGGGCGACAGTCCGGAAGTACTACACCGGTAGGGGAAACGTATGGAATCCTATCGTTTGAGCAGTAAGTTGCGACAGAAGGATCGCGAGTACCTGATCCAGACTTCGAACGACGCCAACCTCGGTTCGGTTCTGACAACCGTGTACGTCGACGGTGTGCCGGCTGAGACCATCAGCTGCCCGCACCCTTCCGAGATCAATGCCGAGGAAGTGCTGTCGTTCGTCAAGGCCACCCACGGCGAGAAAAAGAAGGAGATCGAGACGCTCCTTCAGTCCTACCGCCGGGTCTCCGAGAGCGCCGACGTGGAAAGGATGTATCACCTGGCTACGGCCTTCTTTTACAAGGGGTTTCATAACGAAGCGCGGGATCTCTTCATGGCCGTCACGGACCTCAGCCCCGGGAACCACCAGGCCTATAACTTCCTCGGCATGACGGAGCTGGCCCTCCGCAGGCTGAAGGAGGCGCTTGGGGCGGCGGCGCAGGCGGTCAGTGAGCGTCCCGGCTACGCCGACTACCACAACAACTACGCTGAGATTTTCCTGGCGAACAACGACCACCGGCAGGCCATCGCCGAGCTGCAAAAAGCGATCGACATCAACATGTACTACAGTGACGCCTACTTCAATCTGGGCCTGGCGCACCTTCTTGCGGCCGTAAACTCCCCGGATTCCGGACGGCTGGCGGAAGTTGTTCGGCAGGCCGGCGACTGCTTTCACCGTGCTTCGCTGATCTACGCCAATTTCAAGGGCGAGGCGTTTCAGGAAGGCATGAAGGCACTGCGGGACCACGATTTCATCCGCGCCCTCGGTATTTTCAAGCGCATCCGGGAGGAGAAGAAGGCGACGCACCGGCGGGAATTCGCGGCCTTCTACATGAAGTTCGTGCTCTACCCGGAATGGGTTTCGGAAAAGGCCGTCGTCGAACGCATTCGGTTTCTCAAGTCGGAGTTGAGCAAGAATCCGACCTACGTCGATCTCCACGCGGAGTTGGCCGAGTGTTACTTCGAGCAGGCAAAACTGGCCTGGAAGGAGGGGATGGAAGAGTTGCGTCGAACGGCCGAGATAAATCCGTCGATCCCTAAGATTCCTCCGAGCCTGGATCGGGCGGACGCTGTGTACAGCTATATGAACGATGCGCTAATGCAGCTTGTGGAGAAAGGGTAACCGTCCTCGTATGGCCCGGCCGAACGTTCCCATCACCGAGTATTTCGTGGCTGATTCAGCGTTTGCCACCGAGTTCCGGCGGCTCCTGTACCGCCTGATGAACCTGCCGGACAAACGCGATCTGAAGTCAATCCTGGTATCGTCAGCGATTCTGTCGGAGGGCAAGTCCACGGTGGCGGCGTTCCTGGCCATCGTCGCCGCCCGCAAGGGGCTCAAGACGCTTCTGGTCGACTGCGATTTACGGCGGCCGGTGATCCACAGGTTGTTCGCCCTGCCGCGGGTCCACGGCGTCGTGGAACTGCTCAGCGAGGGGCTGGCGGTCAAGAGCGTCATCAAGAAGACGAGCGTCGACAAGCTGGAGATAATTACCGCCGGGCGCCTGAACACTCACCCCGGTGACGTTTTCGATGCCGCGGCCATCGGCTCCCTGCTCGCTGATCTCAAGTTTTACTACGACCTGATTCTCGTTGACAGTCCGCCGGTAATACCGGTCTCCGACCCGATGCTCCTGGCTTCTGAAGTGGACGGCGTCCTGCTGGTGATCAAGTCAGGGTTCACACAGAGGGAAATTGTCAGGCGAGCGGTGGAAATCCTGGGCCGGGATGAAGGCAAACTGTTGGGCTTTGTCATGAACAACATCAATCGAAGTCTGCCGTACTACTACGATCATCGGCATTACGGTTATGATTACGCGCCGAGAAGCAACAACGATGCATCGGGGGACAGACCGCCTGCCGGGGGCGGTGGCAGTGAGCACCCGCCGGAACGTTCCGGCAGGAAAGGGTCGAAATCACCCTCGTAGCTTTCCGTACGTATGGATCATCAGCTGAATCTTCTTACGATTGATCTGGAGGAATGGTTTTCGGTGGAGATCTTCTCCGACCGCTATTCCTTCGAAGACTGGGCAAAGCTGCCGTCGACACTGGTGCACAACAGCCGGCTGCTGCTGGATCTGTTCGAGCGCAAGTCGGTTCGCGCAACCTGGTTCGTTCTGGGCTGGTGCGCCGAACGACACCCCGATTTGATCCGCGAGATATACCGGGCGGGGCACGAGATCGCGTGTCACAGCTATCGTCATCGACAGGTCGGTACCCTGACACCTGAGGCCTTCAGGGCGGACACCGAACGGGCGCGGGATGCCGTCACGGGTGCCGTTGGTGTTCCTCCCTCCGGGTACCGCGCCCCGAGCTGGTCGCTTGACGAGACCGTGCCGTGGGCGTTCGAGACGCTGGCCGAGCTGGGCTTCGAGTATGACAGCTCCATTTTCCCGATCAAGCACGATATCTATGGCATGCCGGGGGGGCCGCGCCACCTGTTCAAAATGAAATTCGACAGCGGCAAGTACCTGTATGAGGTTCCCGCCTCTACCTATCGGCTGTTCGGCCAGAACCTGCCCATCGGGGGCGGCGGCTACCTTCGCCATTCTCCCTACTGGTATTCCCGGCGGATGATACGCCGGCTGAACAGTCAGGGGCACCCGGTGGTTGTCTACGTGCATCCCTGGGAATTCGACCCCGATCCCCCCGGTGTAAAGGGGCTTTCCGCGGTGCAGCGTTTCCGCACCTACGGTTCTACCGGGACGTTTGTCTACAAGCTTGAGCGGCTGCTCGACGAGTTCGAGTTTGCGTGCATGGCGGATTATATCGCTTTCACGACGAAAAAGAAGATTGGCTTCGACCGCCAGTAGGCCGCGGCAGCCCTGAGCGCGGTTCGGGCCGCCGGTTCCGGTGACCAAGTCGGGCCGAGACCAGCCAAGGCATAACCTCCTCGTGTCCAACGGGCGCCCGAGCACGGCGCTGAAGGGGGGACAGTCTTCAATAAATACTTGACTATTGGGTGTATAAGAATAAAACTTATGCTGAAGCGGGAACGGGATCAGCATAGAAGGAGGACACGTGAAACGATTTATACTGCTTGCAGCGGCGCTGCTGATGATGGTGCCGACGGTCGAGGCCAGGCGCAAGACCAAGAAGGCCGGCAGCATTGACGGCTCGGTGTACTCCGACGGCAGGTATGGGTTCAAATTCACCGTGCACGACAACTGGAAAGCCAAGATCAATAGGGATGAGGACAACTTTCGCATCATCCTTACCCAGAGGAAATACGGTACCCCGGCGCGCTACCAGGATGCGCCGGATTACACCAAGAGGCCGCGCCTGGCGGTCTATGCCGATACCTGCACCATGGGTGTATATCCGCTTTTGGATTCGCTCCTGAGCGAGTCTTTCGAGTCTGAGCAGAAAAAGGCCATCATGAAGGAGTTTGAGTTCTTCTATGAGCCTGAAATCATCCCCAAGGGACTCAGCCGCATTGAAATCAGCGGCGAAAGCGGTGTCCTGTGGTCGGGGCAGGCCAAGTACGTCAAGGAGGTCCAGACGTCGGCCGGCTCGGTCGGCGGCAAGCGCGAGTACGGCTCGTACGCCGGAGCCGTTATCGCGGTCAAGAAGGGAGAAACCGTCCTGCTGGCCCACCTGATGTGCGAGTGGGAGTTCTTCGACTCCGTGCTGAAGGAAGTAACGACAATGATGACCGGCCTCGAGTGGAACGAGGAGGGCGGAGAATCGTAAACGGGTCCGCTCGACGGCGGGCTTTTCACGTTGACAGTGAGGCATAGCCCTGCTACCATATCCGTCTTCCGGGCCGGCCGCATTCAAGCAGCGGAGGTAACGTGCGAGCAGTTATCGTAGTCCTTGTCGTCGTTCTGATTGTCTGTTTCCTGGGGTTCGTGGTCTACAACGCCAGTGAACGGGTCAACATTAACAAGCAGCCGTTTGCCCAGGGTACCTTCCATAACGTCGCCCTGGCCGAGGTCGTGTTCTGGGCGCTGGCCGCCGGGGTCGTGCTGTCGACTCTCGTGTTTCTGCTGATCTACATCAGGCAGTCGGTGCAGCTGCATTCGTCGCGGAAACGTGTCCGGGCCCTGGAAAGCGAGGTGACCCTTCTGCGCAACCGGCCCATAGAGGAATCCGCCGAGTTGCTCAAGGGTGCCGACAACAGGTCCCGCGAACTGAAGAACCCGTTTGACGAGGGCGGGCAGGCATGATTGAGTACATCCTCGTTTTACTGGTGCTGCTTTTCGCCGCGGTGTCTTTCATTCTGGGGTATGACCGCTTCAAGTCGCGGCGCCGAAGGCCGGAGTCGTCCCTGTACGTCCAGTCGCTGATCGATCTTCTGGACGGCAAACCGGAATCCGCCTTCACGAAACTGCGTCAGGTAGTGGCTGAAGATTCAAACAACGTTGATGCTTACGTTCGGTTGGGCCAGATCCTGCGCGAGAACAAGAATCCCGATCGCGCTCTGCAGGTGCACAAAGACCTGACTTTGCGGGGTACGCTGTCCGGCGAGGAGAAAAAGGCGATTCTCAAGCAACTTGTCGCCGACTACCTGGCCCTTCAGGAACTCAGCACGAGTGAACGGGCCCTCAAGGAGATAATCTCGATAGACCCGCACGATCGCTGGGCGCACGCCGCGTTGCTCGAGCTTCAGGAAAAGGCCCGGAGATGGGAGGATGCCTACCAGACTGCGGCCACCGTGCTCCGCCTGCAGGGCAACAAGTCCAAGAAGCCTCTTGCGCGGTACAAGTTCCAGATGGCCGAACAGCTCTACCGTAAGCGTGAGTACCACAAAGCAAGAATCGTGTACAAAGAAGCCATCGGTCTGGACTCCGCTTTCGTCCCCGCGTATCTGGCTATCGGCGACTCCTACCGCGATGAACAGCGCTTTGAGGATGCCGTCAATTTCTGGAGCAGACTTATCTCGGCCGTTCCAGAGAAGGGACATCTCGTGATCGACCGGCTGAAGAAGACGCTCTTCGACCTGGGGCGCTTTGGCGACATCGTCCAGATTTGCAACAGCATACTCGAGCACGATCCGAGAAACCTCGAGGCCCGTCGAACGCTGGCCGAGTTCCACGAGAAGAAGGGTGACCTTGACGCCGCGGCGGAACTGCTCGAACAGATTTTCGAGGATTACTCCGATGACTATCTGACCGTGCTGGAACTGGCCCGGCTGTACCTGGAAAAGGGGGACAAGAAGAAGGTCGATGGGCTCTTGCGCAGCCTGGAGCGCAAACGCGAGATGTTAAAGCAAACCGTGCCGGAGAGACCGGCCAGTACTTCTGCTGCCGGGGCCTGACGGCCACGCTCCCGGCCGTATCCGTTTACGTCGATGAAGCACGTATCGGTCAGCCTGCTCGTCCTTCTGGCTCTCTGCCGGATGGACGTTTCCGCCCGGGATATCTACACGCTTATCAGGGAGGGCAATCTCAGGGAAGCCGCTGATTCCCTGTCAGCGCACAGCAGTGCGGAGTTGCGTGACGGGCGCCTTTTGTTCTTCCAGAGTCTGCTGGAGCGTGACGGCGCGGAGTCGGCCCGGTTGATGGAAGCCGCCTTGAATGCCTCCGTCCCGGCCCGCTTTCAGGAGGAGATTTATTATCGCCTGGTACAGTACTACCTCCTGACCGGAGACGTGCAGCGGCTGTCCGTCCTTGTCAGTGAATACCGGGCGCGCTGGGAAACGGGCCGATATGACGATCAGATGTTACGATTCACGGTCCTGGCCAATCAACTGGCCGGGGACTACGACACGGCACTCAGAGAGGCCGACAGGTACCTGTTACGTTACAGCGAGGGCGAACGGTACCAGTGGGGACGGGTGGACAAAGCTCGCGTCCTGTGGGCCAACGACAAAGCAATCGGTGCCGCCAAAATGCTGGGGCCGGTGGCCCGAGCCAAGTCGGGTCCCGGGGTGCCCCAGGCCCTGTACCTGCTGGCCATGGATGCCGTCCGGAGGACACGCACCGACGACGCCGTGTTCTACTATAACCTTCTTCGGGAGGGCTACCACGGCGCCGTGGGGCTGGACGACCTGGTGGACCAGCTCGGCAGCATGCCGGATGAGTCGTCCGAAAACACGCGGGCCGAGGAGATCACCGGCACCTTTTACTCCGTCCAGGTCGGGGTCTTCTCCAGCCGGTCGAATGCGGGAAAGCATGCCGGGACTTTTGAAGCCTACGATAAGAAGATTGACATCGGGTCCAAGACGATCTCTGGTAAGAAGTACCACGTGGTTTATGTCGGACGCTTCAAGACGTTCGAGGATGCCCGCCGGTTCAAGGAGCAGATCGAGTTAACGCACGGGGAAGCATATCAGGTTGTAGCCCGATGAGCAACAAGCCTGACTACGGAGACAATCTGACCCCCCTGATGCGCCAGTATCAGGCTGTCAAGGAGCAGCACCCCGACAAGATACTTTTCTTCCGCATGGGGGATTTCTACGAGATGTTCGGCGACGACGCCGTCAAGGCGGCGCCGCTGCTCGGGATAGTCCTGACCTCGCGTTCCCACGGCAACAGTGAGCGAATCCCGCTGGCCGGGGTGCCGTACCACGCGGTCGAGCGTTATCTGGCCAAGCTGCTGGCGGCCGGCGAAAAGGTCGTGATTGTCGAACAGGTCGAGGACCCGAAAACCGCCCGCGGGCTCGTCAAGCGCGAGATCGTCGAGATTCTTACGCCCGGGACGGCCGACGTCGAAGATCCCGCCCGGCCGCACCGTCCGGCCTGCCTCGCGGCCGTCTGTGAACGAAACGGCAAGAGTCTTGGGCTGGCCGTGCTGGACTTTTCCACCGGAGCTTTCCTGGTGGATGAGGGTCCGACCGAGCGGATAGTCGAGCGCCTGCGCGTGGCGGAACCGGCTGAGATCCTGTACCCGAGCGAGCTTGGCGCCGAGCAGACCGCTCGGCTGGTGGGGCTGCCCGCCGACTCCAGGCAGTTGACCGGGTTTGACGACTGGAATTTCGATTACAAGACCGCCCAGAGGGATCTCAATCAGCATTTCGGCACCGCCACCCTTGAAGGCTTCGGTGTGCGCGACAGCCGCCTGGCCGTAAGCGCGGCCGGAGCCATCTTCCGCTACCTTCGCGAGAACCACCGCGACAGGCTGTCGCACATCCATCGCCTGGGACGTTTCGATGATGCCGAACTGATGTCACTTGACTACAACTCGGTGCGCAATCTGGAGCTTGTGCGCAACCTGTCCACGGGTTCCGAGGAGAATTCGCTTTTCTCGGTAATCAATATGTGCCACACCGCCGGTGGAGCCCGGCGTCTGCAAAACGCGCTGTTGCGGCCATTTAGAGTCCGGAGCAAAATCGCGCTTCGCCTGACCGGAGTGACCGAACTCGTCAAGAACCATGATCTATGTTTTCGTCTCCGCAAGCACACAAAGCAACTTCCCGATCTGGAGCGGCTGGCCGGACGACTCGGCATGGGCAAGCTGAACCCCCGTCAATTGGCCGCCATAAGTACCGGGCTGCAGATCGGCGCGCAAATTCGCAGCCTCCTTCGCGAGTGCTCGGGCCCGCACCTGGTCGGTATCTGCGACACGCTTCCCGACAACGACTCACTGATCGCGCGTATCGGTGCCGCCCTTGTCGATGATCCGCCCATGGCCGCCAACAAGGGCAACATTTTCAGGCGCGGCCATTCCGAAAAGCTCGATCAGTTGAACGATTCCATCAAAGACGCCCGGGAGTATATCGGTTCACTCCAGAAGATAGAGCGGGAGCGAACCGGTATCAACGTGCTGAAGGTCGGCTACAACAAAGTCTTCGGGTACTATCTCGAAGTGACCAGGGCCAACGTCGGGCTGGTGCCGAAGGAGTACATACGCAAGCAGACGCTGGTCAACGCCGAACGGTACGTAACGCCGGAACTGAAGGAGAAGGAAGAGCTGATTCTTGCCGCGGAAGAGAGGATTTTCAAACTCGAGGAAGACCTGTTCGACGAGCTCGTGGAATACGTCAACGACCATATCGCGCAGATTTTCCATACCGCCGATTTGCTGTCCGAGTTTGACCTCGTCTCGTCGCTGGCGGAATTGGCGGTCAACAGGGGTTACCAGTGTCCGGAGATTTACGAGGACGGCCGTCTCGTTATCGAGAACGGGCGGCACCCGGTGATCGAAGCAGTGCTTCCACCGGGCTCGTTTGTGGCCAATGATCTCCGCATGGACGACCGGGACGATCTCATCGTCATCCTTACCGGCCCGAACATGTCCGGCAAGTCGACCTACCTGCGCCAGATAGGCCTCATTGTCATCCTGGCCCAGATCGGCTCGTACGTTCCGGCCGACCGGGCCGAGATCGGGCTTGTCGACCGCGTCTTCACGCGCGTAGGGGCCCTGGACAACCTGGCCCGGGGACAGTCGACGTTCCTGGTGGAGATGGTCGAGGCCGCCAACATTCTCAACAATGCCACCGAGCGGTCGCTGGTGCTTCTTGACGAAGTCGGCCGGGGTACGTCGACTTTCGACGGCCTGTCGGTCGCCTGGTCGGTCGTCGAGTATATCAACGAACACAACCGGTGTCGTACGGTCTTTGCTACGCACTATCACGAGTTGACCGGCATGGCCAGTCTCTACGACAGGGTGCACAATTTCCAGGTGGCGGTCAAGAAATGGGAGAACCGGGTAATTTTCCTGCATAAGATTATCGCCGGCGGCTGCGACGATTCATACGGTATCGAGGTGGCAAAGCTGGCCGGCCTTCCGCGTCAGGCTGTTTCCCGGTCGAAGCAGATCCTCAAGCTGCTGGAGTCCGGCAGATTCAGCCAGAGCGAACTGGGCCGCCGCATTTATACTGAAAAGGTCCAGCCGAGCCTGTTTGAACCCGGACCGTCGGAAGCTGAAGCCGGAATCCGTAAGCTGGATTTGGACAACATGACCCCCGTTCAGGTCGTCGATTTCGTCCGCAAGCTGAAAAAGGAGCTCGACTGATGCCGCAGTTTTCCGAGCGCAAGGCCGGGCACTTCATCCGTCCGCTGCCTGAACGGCTCATCAACAAGATTGCCGCCGGAGAAGTCGTCGAGAGGCCCGCCTCGGTCGTCAAGGAACTGGTCGAGAACTCGCTGGATGCCGGTGCGGATCGGATCGAGATCAGCATCGAAAAAGCAGGGGTCAAGCTGATCAAAATCAGCGACACTGGCTGCGGCATCCCTGAAGACCAGATCGAAATCGCCTTTTCCCGTCACGCCACGTCGAAAATCTCGGGCTTTGACGATCTGGATTCGATATCCTCGTACGGCTTTCGGGGCGAGGCGCTGCCGTCCATAGCCTCCGTGTCGCGGCTGCGGATGGTTTCCCGTTCGCGCGATGCCGACGTGGGTGCGGAGGTCGTTTACGAGGGTGGCGTTCTGCACTCCCGGCAGCCGGTTCCCGCTGCACCCGGCACGACCGTCGAGGTGGCCGATCTGTTTTTCAACACGCCGGCACGGCGCAAGTTCTTGAAGGCCGAGAGCACCGAACTGCGTCACGTTTCGCGCACGGCCATGGCGCTGGCCATCGGGCGACACGACGTCGCGTTTACATACCGCGTCAACGGACGTCAGGTTTTTGCCGAGCCTGCCGGGCAGGAACTCGCCCAGCGCGTGCAATCTTTGCTTGCCCCGGGCAAACAATTTGTTCCCGTAAAGGGACAGACCGGCCCGGTGAGTATCGAGGGTTACCTCGGTCTGCCGGATCTGGCGCAGAGCAACCGGACCGGCCAGTACGTCTTCATCAACGGCCGGGCCATCCAGTCGGCCACGCTGGCCCACGCCTTTGTGGCCGGGTACGGTGAGTTGATGCCGCGCGGCAGTTTTCCCGTGGGGGCGCTTATGCTGACGGTAGACCCAAAGAGCGTTGACGTCAACGTTCATCCGGCCAAGACCGAGGTGCGCCTGAGTCACGAGCGTGAGATTCACGACGCGCTGTATCGTCTTATCAGGGAAGCACTCCGGCATGACGGTGTCATTCCCGGCGTGCGCTCCACGGTTGCCCGACAGCGATCAGCCGGCGGAGCCGAGAGGCCGGGCGGTGCAGCGGACACAGCCCCGGAGCCGTCCAACCGGATCCCCGGTGTGCGGGAACTGGCGGCGGCCAGCCAGGCCTTCCTCTCCGACCTGTACAGACCGCCTGAGGACAGGCTGCAAGAACCTTCGGAAATAGTGCAGGTTGACACGCGCACCGGCGAGATTGTCCAATCGTCGGGTCGAGGGCCTGCCGAGGTCGTCCCGCCGACGGACGAGGCCGCGAGGTCCCCTGAGCCGTTACGGCTGATCGGACGTTTTTCCGACCTGTACCTGATTATCCAGCGCCACGACGAGCTTCTGATCGTCGATCAGCACACGGCACACGAGCGTGTGCTCTTTGAACAGACTCTCGGCCAGATCGAAGCGCAGGGCGTTGTCGCCCAGCACCTGCTACTGCCCGTTCAGATTGACCTCAGCCCCGAGCAGTTGGCTCTTTTCGATGAAGCCGAAGATCTTTTCAACCGGTCGGGGTTTCAGGTGGCGCGCTTCGGTGGCCGGACAGTGAGGATTGAGGCGGTTCCGTCCGTTATGTCGGGCAAGTCTCCTGAGAAATCAGTCCGCAAGATACTTGACGATATCGGCTCGCTAAAGAGAGCGGGTTATGATCTCCGGAAGGCGATGGCGCAATCAATCGCCTGCCGCTCGGCCGTCATGGCGGGCGACCGCCTGACCGACGCCGAGGCGGTAGCTCTTGTCTCCTCGCTGCTTGCGTGCGAAAACGCCTTTTCCTGCCCGCATGGTCGACCGACAATGCTCAGGATGAGCCGAGCGGACCTGGACCGCCAGTTTGGCCGTGGATAGTTCCCGTCCCATACCGATAATATGCGGTCCCACCGGTTCAGGTAAGACGGCCGTCGCCCTCGAGCTTGCCGACCGTTATCCGATTGAGATAGTCTCCGCCGATTCCAGGCAGGTCATCAAACACCTGAACATCGGCACTGCAAAACCCACGGTCGATCAACGGCGGCGCGTGCAGTTCCATCTCCTTGATATCATCGAGCCGGGCGAGCGATACTCCGTTCGTCGGTTCATCGACGAGGCCGGTCAGACCATTCAGGATATTCTCGGCAGGGGGCGTATCCCGGTGGTGGTTGGGGGCACCGGCCTGTATCTGCGGGCGTTGAGTGAGGGAGTGGTGGAGGTTGACGAAGACGGCATGGGACTCCGCGAGCGTCTTCAGCGGGAGATGGATGAGCTGGGTCCTGAAGTGATGCATGAGCGGCTGCACAAGATCGACCCGCAGGAGGCCGCGCGGATACATCCTAACAACAGGGTGCGGATCGTGAGGGCACTGGAGATTTTCTTCCTGACCGGCAGGACCAAATCAGAACTTGTTGCCACCGGCGCGTATAAGAAGAGTGACTTCAGTTTTGAGTACCGCTGCCTGGCTCCACCGCGCGAGCAGTTGTACGGGCGCATCAACGATCGGGTGGATCAGATGATGGCGGACGGGCTGCTTGAGGAACTGCAGGAACTGATCGCCCGTGGAATGAAAGAGGGAATCAGAAAAGCCGGCGTGATCGGCTACAGCGAGTTGCTGGACCACCTTGACGGCCGGTGGACCCTGCCTGAAGCAGTCGCACTGGTAAAGCAGAACAGCCGCCGCTATGCAAAGCGGCAGATGACCTGGTTTCGCCACCAGGCAAAGACCAGCTTTTTTCCTGACGGGAGTTCGCTGACACGAGATCTGTGCCTTGGCTAATCCGTTGGCTGAAAAGACGATGCAAAAAACTTGACAGTTGCGCCTGCGTGCGATTTAATAGCTATGATGTGATATATGCCCGGATGGAGAGACTGCACAAAAGTTCCGATTACATTTAATGAGCCACAAATGACCCCGGGAACAGACATGGAAGCTAGTTCAACATGACACGAAAAAGACCTGACCTGATCACTATTATCGAGTTAACAGCACTTCTGGCTGCCCTGACGGTGCTTTCAATCGGCTGCGGTGGGGCCAGGAGCATGTCGTCGCCACAGGTGTACGGTGAGCATAGTCAGGCCGGGCCGGAGGGGACCGAGCCGTCGCCGGACACAGTTTCCGACACAACCGGTTTCGGGCCGCCGCCCGAGGCGAAACCGGCTGACGACCAGCCGGCTGTGGTGGCAACCGAAGAGTCCGACACGGTGGCACCGGGCGCTGACACTACTGCACAGCGGACCACGGAAGGAAAGACCGCTGGCCGGCCGTCCCCGTCTGACAGCCGATTGGAGAACGGGGCGCAGGAAGGTGTTTATTACGGGCAGGTCGATAATGCGGACTCGGCGGCTGCCGTTGATGACGACATCTGGCGCCTTTTTGACCTGGCCGAGGAATACCACGCCATGGGGGTCATCGCCAATCGTGAGGCGAGCTGGGAAGAGGCTCAGTACTATTTTGAGAAGTGTCTGGTGATTCTCGCTAATCTTGACGTCGAAGCCGATTCGGTCCTGACCCCGGAGGCGGTCAAGTATAATGCCGTTCTTGACAACGTTGTGGCTGACTACCGGGTGACCCTTCGGTCGCTCGGGCAAATGCAGGGGACTATCGCGCCATCGGTGCTGATTGAGCGTTTCGGGGAACTGGGGGAGCGGCTTGAGCATGACACCCTGCTGGTGTACAGGCAGGAGTCTCCGCCGATCAAGTATGACCTGCCGGTCGTGATGAACGACCGGGTCAGGAGTTCCATCATCTACTTCCAGACCGTCGCCAAGGATGCCTTCACCAAGTACCTGACGCGTTCGAAGAAGTATGAACGGCTCTTCAAACGGGTGCTGACTGAACACGATCTGCCGCACGACCTCATTTACCTGTCTCTGGTCGAATCGGGTTTCAACCCCAACGCGTATTCGTGGGCCCGGGCCATGGGACTCTGGCAGTTCATCTCCTCAACGGGCCGGCTGTACGGTCTGAAACGTGACTGGTGGGTGGATGAGCGCAAGGACCCGGTAAAATCGACAGCCGCCGCCGCCCGTTTTCTCAAGGACCTGTATAAAGAGTTCGGCAACTGGGAACTGGCCATGGCCGGGTACAACGGCGGGCCGGCGCGCGTGCGGCGCACCATGAAGAAACAGAAGACGATTGATTTCTGGAAGCTGCGGCTCAAGCGGCAGACGATGGACTACGTGCCGCTTATCTATGCTGCGGCCATTATCGGTAAGGACCCGGAACGCTATGGTTTCCACGATATCGAGTTCGAGCCGGAAGTGGTATGGGACGAGGTGGAGATAGATCGTTGCCTTGATATGAAGGTCGTGGCCAGGGAGATAGGTTGCTCGCTTGAGGATCTCAAGCAACTCAACCCCGAGCTGCTTCGCAACTACACTCCGCCGAACACAAAGAAGTACAGTTTGAAGATCCCGGTCGGCAAGCGGCAGAAGTTCCTCGCGGCGTATGACGCGATGCCGTCGCCCGAGGAAACCAGTTGGGTCCGCCACAAGATCAAACGCGGCGAAACCGTCAGCAGTATCGCCGCTCGATACGGTGTCTCCCAGTATGCCATTCTCGAAGCCAACAACTTGAGACCCCGATCCAAGATATATGCCGGCAGGACGCTTATAGTTCCGGTTCCGCTGGACCGCGAGAACAGCGGATCGAGCAGCCGCAAGAGAGAGTACGTGGCCAAGAAGTCCATATACATCGTACGGGCCGGGGATACCATGTGGGATATCGCGCGCGCCTTCGGTACTTCAGTCGATGCTCTCCGCCGAATAAACTACATCGAGCGAGGCTCACGGATCTATGTCGGACAGCAACTGCGTATTCCGGCGGACGCCTCCATGCTGGCGATGAAAAGCTCGTCGCCCCGACTGTACGCCAGCAATCCTTCAAGTTCAGATTCAGGCAGCAAACCGGGCTCATCGAAAGCGACCGCTACCGGGAAACGGTCCTATAAAGTCAAGGCAGGGGATACGTTGTGGGATATCGCCCGCGCCTTCGGAACCACCACCGGCCGGATTCGCCGACTGAACAGCCTGGGCCGGTCCAGCAGGATATACCCCGGCCAGGAACTCACGGTTGAAGCCGGCGGCGAGGCTGACTATGTTATCCATCAGGTGAAACGAGGAGAGACGCTCAGCCGCATAGCACTCAGATACCGCACCACGATTGCGCGAATTCTGGCCGTCAACAACCTCGTGGACCCGGATGCTATCCAGATCGGGGACAAGTTGAAGATCTACGTGAAGTAGCGGGTAATCGTTATGGCAAAAAAACGGGATGTGATAGCTGCGGTGCTGATTGCCATTGCCCTGGTAGTCGCCGTGGTCTTTTTCGCGGTGATTCTGATTGGCGTGCTGGTGCCCGGTGAAGGCATCGACTTCGCCGGGCTCGGCGGGACAGTCGGGGTCGTGGAAATCATGGGCGTCATCAGAGAAGACAGCGGCCGACCGATCGTCAAACAGCTCGACAAATGGGCCGATAACCAGTCCATCAAGGCGGTTGTGCTCCACATCAACTCGGGTGGAGGTGAGGTCGCGATCTCCCAGGAGATGTACGATGCCGTCACACGCCTGAAGGCGGAGAAGCCCGTCGTGGTGGCTATGGCGGCCGTCGCCGCATCGGGAGCTTTCTACATCGCCTGCGCCGCCGACCGGGTGGTGGCTAACCCGGGCAGCCTGACCGGCTCTATCGGCGTAATCCTGCAGTTCCACACCTTTGAGACCTTGATGAGCAAGGTTGGTATCGGCACCGAAACGGTCAAATCCGGTGAGTTGAAGGACGTGGGAACCTATAGCCGGGAAATGACGGAGAAAGAACGGCTCATGCTGCATTCGGTGATCATGGACAGTTATGAGCAGTTTGTCGAGGTGGTGGCGGAAGGACGCGGCAAGGAAAAGGACGAGGTGTATCGGTTGGCGGACGGTTCCGTGTTTACCGGGCTTCAGGCGTACAACCTGGGCCTGGTCGACACCCTGGGCGGTCTGCACGAGGCGGTAGAGATTGCGGCGGATCTGGCCGGTCTGGAGGGGAAACCCAAAGTGGTCAGGCCGTACAAACGGGATAAAATAGGTATCTTTGATCTCCTTCCCGGTCTTTTGGGCGAGTTTGGCCAGACCGTGGACAAGGCGGTGAGTGGCCCCCGGTTACTCTATTTATACCAGTGAGTTGTGGCGTTTTTTTTGGTTCTTGGGGCAAAAAACAGTAGACATCGCACGTAATTTCCTTTTCTTTCCGGTTGGGATGTATTATCTTCTGCTGTTCCAAAGGCTTATCGCTCTACACCCGATCTGTTGCGGACGGGGCGGAGCCCGTTTTAGAGAGGCAACTGCAAATGTACATACAGGAGCTAAGTCTCGAGGGAGGACGGAGTGACAAAGGCTGATCTTGTCGAGAAAGTCGCCGAGAAGACCGGGCTGACGCGAACCGACGTTGCGGTTGTTGTCGATTCGTTCCTGGATACTGTGAAGAAATCGGTTGAGAGTGGGCACAACATTGAGATCCGCGGCTTCGGCACATTCAAAGTCAAGTTGCGCAAGGCAAGGATGGCTCGTAATCCGCGTACCGGAGAGGTAGTGCCGGTGCCGGATCGAAAAGTGCCCGTCTTCAAACCGTCGAATGAATTTAAGAGCATGATAACAAAGTTGTCGGTCTGATCGGACGACAACCTGTCGGAGGATTGATGCCGAGCGGAAAGAAGCGCAAGCGCGCAAAGATCAAGACTCACAAGCGGAAGAAGCGCAGGCGCGCTGACCGCCATAAGAAGAAAAAAGTCTGAGCCTTCCACCAGGGAAAATATGTGACAGCAGGCCGGGAAGATATTTCCGTTCTTCCGGGCCTGCTTCTGTTCTCCGTAGCGCCGTCGCCGTGTGAGCGGTGCGGAATCGTTTGCAGCCACAACGGGTTGCTAATCTGAAACAGGCTCTGATGCCCACCGGGTGCGGTGGGCACTTTTGTTGCATAGTATGACTGCGGTGAAAACTGCGGTTTTACATATGCTCCTGCCGGGGGTGCTCCTTGCCGTCGCTGTCAGCATGCCGGTGCGAAGCGATGTGACTGATTTTCTGGTCAACGACGACGGCGGCTCGGCCCAGCAAAGCAGCCCGCGCATAGCGGTGGCCGGCGACGGCACCTTTGTCGTCGCATGGGCAGACAGGCGGGAAGGCAACAGCGACATATACTTGCAGCGCTATGACGCCTTCGGTAATCCCCTCGGCGGCAATTTCAGGATCAACGACGACAGCACCGGGGCACACCAGTCTGAACCGTCCATTGCGGTCGATCTGTCCGGATTGTTCTCACTTGTCTGGAAGGACTTTCGTCAGGGAGAGTATCCCTTTGGCCCGGACATCTACTTTCAGCGATTCGACACCGCCGTCTCCGTGATTGGCGAGAATCTGTGCTTGACAGCAGGATGGCCTGATTCTCTGAAGGAGTCTCCCGACATTGCTCTCGCCCACTGGGGCAGTGGTGTAGTGGTGTGGGCTGACTACCGCGACCACAACTGGGATATCTACGGTCAGCGATTCTCTTCAGACGGCGGGCTGATCGGATCCAAGTTCAAAATCAATGACGACGTCAACTTCGCCCAGCAGCACGCCCCCCGAATCTCGGTGGCTCCGGAAGGGTGGTTTGTTGTCACGTGGTATGACAATCGCTGGGGAAACGATGACATCTTCGTACAGCACTTTGATTCGCTGGGAAGCGCGCTGGGCCCGAATGTCAGGGTGAACTCTGACGGGGCCGAGGTACGGCAGGCTTTCCCGGACGTAGCGGCCGACGGGGCCGGTCACTTTACGGTGGTGTGGGTCGACTGGCGCAACGGGACGTATCCGTCCAACCCCGACCTTTACGCTCGAAAGTATGACACGTCTATGGTGCCTCGTGCCGCCGAGGAGCGAGTCAACAGGGACGGCACCAGGAGGGCACAGCGGGAACCGACCATTGCTGCCGATCGCATGGGTAATGTCGCCATCATCTGGTCCGACTCGACCGGCAGTTCCTGGGACATCACGGGACAGATGATTGACGTCGAGGGAGTAATCCGTGAGACCAATTTTCAGGCCAACTCTTTCGGAGACAGTGCCCAGTTGCAGCCGGATGTGGCCCTGGACGGCCGGTATCGTTATGTCACGTGGGCTGACCGCCGGCAGGGTAACTGGGACGTCTTTGCCTCGATCACCCGGTACAATGACCCGACGCTGGTGCCGGTACCTTCGGCGCTCAAGTTCGAGATGGAGCTGGGCGGACCGCTGCCCGAGGTCCAGGAACTGAGAATCGAGCATACCGGGTATAATGCCCTGCATTTCGTCGTGCACAGTTCGGTTCAGTGGTGTCTGGTCACGCCGGACTCCGGCCTGACCCCGGCCGGTGTCACGGTATCCGTTTCCGGCAGCTCTTTTGACTACGGCACCCATTTCGGCACACTCACGCTCGTGGACCTTCACAACCAGGATTCAACCTCGGTTGTGTCCGTTCGCCTTGACGTTACCGTGGCCGAGTTGGCGCTTTCCACGGACACCGTCCGCCTCAGGGCTATGACCGGCCTGACCGACAGCGTTGTCGGCTATGTTGAGGTTTCGAATTCGGGAGCGGGATCGTTCACGTGGACGGCTGCCGAATCAGCCCCCTGGCTGTCGCTCTCGGACGCTTCCGGGGCGCCGCCAAGCACCGTCGAGCTGATCGCCACGGCAGCCAGTCTGGCAGAAGGGCTTTACGCGGAACCGGTGGTGTTCAGGGCGGAAGGAGCCCTTGGCTCTCCCGATACCGTGTGGGTTACGCTCGAGGTTACAGCTGAACGGCCCTACCTGGCCGTTTCTCCGGAGAGCTTCTACGTTCAGACCGCGTATCCGGGCGCTGTAGCTGAAACGCTCGTGGTGGAAAACAAGGGCTCCGGCACGCTTAACTGGAACGCCACGGTGGCTGATTCGTGGCTTCAAGCCGATCGGTTGGCTGGCGGGTCAGGAGACACTATCCATCTCGCCGTCGATACCCTTGGCCTCACACCCGGGAGCCATGAGACGTCCATAGAGATCACGGATACTTCCTCCATCATAGTTTCGCTGACCGTTCCCTTCGTTCTGGAAGTGCTGGAGCTAAGCGAGACGGACACGCTCAGGCTGGGTTCGGCGCAAATGGAGACCGGCGGTTCGGCTGCAATTCCAGTGGAACTGCACCTGCTGAACCGGGCACGTGAAATACAGGTGCCAATCATGCTTGATCCGGTGTTTGTTTCCATCCAGTCCGTAGAATTCGACCCCGTCATCGTCAGCCAGGCTTCGGTCGCCCACCAGATAGACAGCAGCCTCGGCCTGGTGCTGCTTTCGATCACGGCCGTGTCTGTCGATGATTTCGTCGAGACCGGCGAGTATCAGCTCGCCCGCCTGCGAGTAACGGCGCGCGACCGACCAGGTGTCTTCCCGGTGGACACAGCGCGATTCGACTCGCTCTCGGTGTGCGTCGTGACCGACCGAGATGGCAGCGTAACGCCCGTCGTGATTCCCGGGCAGGTGACTGTTGACACACCTACCGAATTGCCGCCGGAGCTCCGGGATGAACTGCCGCGCGCGACCGCCCTGTCCCAGAACTTTCCCAACCCCTTCAATCTCTCGACCGGGATTGAATTCGAACTGCCCGCCACTGCCGAGGTCAGGCTCGAAGTGTACAACATACTCGGCCAGAAGGTCCGGGTGCTGGCCGGCGGGTTGTATAGCGTCGGCGGACATGTTGTCCAGTGGGACGGTATGTACGAAAACGGACAGGTAGCGCCGTCGGGGATATACTTCTACCGCCTGCGGTCCGGGCCGATTTCCCTGGTCAGGAAAATGGTGCTGGTCAAATAACCGCGCCGCAGTCCAGGTGCGGTCGGCACGATTTCAGACGACAATTGCAGATTCGGAACAACTTCCCGTCCCGGCACTCGTATATGTAAGACAGCAGGGATAGTGTATCTGTCTGGAGGCTTTATGAGAGTAACTGCATTCCTTATGACCGCCGCAGCCGCCATACTGTTGTCCGCGATGGCTCTTGCGGCTGACAACAGCGGACGTATTTACGGGGAGATTACCACCGTCGACGGCGACGTTCTCAAAGGGCTCATACGCTGGGACAAGAACGAAGGTTCGTGGGTCGATCTGCTCAACGGATCGAAGGATCTGCGGGACGACCGTGATCGGGATCGCTCGCTATCCAAGCGAAAGAGGTACAGCGATCGCAGGAGGTCGATTGAACTTTTCGGGATCAAGATCATCGACGACGACGGGCTCGTGCACGTGATGACGGGTGTGGCCCAGTCCGGAATTCGATTCGGACACATCAAGACCATGAAGATCCTTGACGATGACATGGTGCGGCTGGATTTGAAATCCGGTCGCGAAGCTGAACTGTTCGATGGCTCCACGGACATCGGGACGAGCATTCGGGAGATCGTGATCGAGGATGAGAGCGAAGGTGAACTGGAGCTTGCGTGGGATGATATCGAACGCATCGATTTCATGGCGGCCGGAACCTCCGAGCCGTCCAGCTTCGGAGATCGCCTCTACGGGACGGTTACCACGCGCCGCGGCGAGGATTACAGCGGCTTCATTTGCTGGGACGTTGACGAGATATTCACCGGCGATGTTCTCGACGGTGTTGAGAACAGCCGCAAACGTAAGATACGGTTCGACAAGATCGCCTCGATAGAACGGTACAGTTCCAAGGGTGCGACCGTCGTGACCAGGACGGGAGACGAGTACGTGCTCCGAGGCACCAATGACGTCAACAGCAGCAACCGGGGTATTGGGGTCTCGGATCCGGGTCTCGGTCAGGTAACGGTCGGCTGGGATGAGTTTGAACGGGTCGTCTTCAGTGACCCCCCATCCATGGTGCGATACGATGATTTCGACGGCGGACGTCCGCTGCAGGGAACGGTCTTTACGGAGGACGGCAACCAGTACACCGGGACGATCTGCTGGGATGACGACGAGGAGTATACGTGGGAGATTCTTGACGGTGAATACCGCGACCTCGAGTTCGACGTCGAGTTCGGTCTGATCAAGCAGATCGAGAAGAAATCCTACCGGGCGGCCATCGTGACCGTGTGGGACGGCCGCAGTTTCCAGTTGCGGGGGTCGAACGACGTGGACGAGGACAACAAGGGCATAATCGTGGTCATGGACGACGGTGAGGAAGCGATCATCGACTGGGAGGAATTCACGCGGGTCGAGTTTGTGAAGCCCTGAACGACGTGGCCAACCGCACTTGCTCCACATGGGACCGCCTGCACGCGGTCCCATGTGCTGTTGAGACTACAAAAACGGACCCCGGCCGCCGAGCCGGGGTCCGTTTTTCTCCGTCCTCGGATCAAGTCTATTGCAGCGCTTCGGCTTTCTTTTTCTCCTTGAGCTCCTTGACGTGTCCTTCGGCGGTCCCTACTTCGCCCTTGGCCTTGGGGTTCTTCTTGGCCAGCGCGATGAAGCGCTCCCAGTTGGCTATGTTGGTGTCGACGTCGTCAGGGTTGTATGATTCCATCGCCACGGCGAAGTTGTACGCGGCACGGTACCCGGTCTTTGGTTTCGCCTTTAAGGCAGCTTCAAACTCTCCCGCGGCTTTCAGGTACTTCTCCTGGCTGAGGTATATCTGACCGAGCGCCGAATGCGCGTTGTAGTTCGAGTTCTCCAGAGCCACAGACTTTTCCAGGGCCGCTATGGCCTCATTAATCTTGTTCTCCTTCTGGTAGCTTTTCCCCAGGTAGAGGTACGTGAGCTGGTCGCCTGCGCCCAGCGTGTGGCACCGCTCCAGGGTGGCAATAGCCTCGGTATAGTTCTTTCGTCCGTAGTATGACTTGCCGAGCTCCTTTATGACCTCGGCGTTGTTCTCATCGATGGATATGGCGGTCTTGAAAGCCGTTTCTGCCTCGGCGTATTGTCTCAGCACCATCAAAACCCTGCCCAGATTGGCGAAGCCATCGACGTTCTGGTTGTTCTTTTCCGTCGCGGTCCGGAACATCTCCAGCGCCTTGTCATAATCCTTCTGCCGGTAGTAGATAACGCCCAGATTCAGGTATGCGTCCGAGTAATCCCCGTCCTCGGCAATGGCCGCCTCAAACGCGGTGACGGCGGCGGCGTCATCGCCCTCCTGCATGGCGCTTACGCCCGCGTTGTAATGCTCTTTGGCTTTCTCGGCGTCCGCGATAGCCTGCGGGGCGAGGCCAAGGAAAGCCAGGAGGACGATCACGAGAATGAGTCGCTCGGACATTCTGGTTCGATCTGCAAATGCCATCAAGGCTCCTTTCAGTTTGACAATACTGTCGCCTACACTTAATACAATTTTTTAACCTGATTTGATCCAGCCGTTCACAGCGCCTGGCGGTGTTGCGCCACGGCCGCCCGAACGTCGGGGTACTTCAGGGCCAGAATTCTGGCGGCCAGAATCGCTGCATTCTTCGCTCCCGGCGCGCCGATTGCCACCGCCGCCACCGGTATCCCCGGCGGCATTTGCACGACCGACAACAGCGCATCGAGTCCGTCGAGCGCCGCAGGAAGGGGTACGCCGATTACCGGAAGTATCGAATGGGCCGCAGCCACTCCCGGCAGCGCCGCCGAGAGACCGGCCATGGCAACGATCACTTCGTACCCGGTCTCCTCGGCCTTACCGGCCAGTTCGGCGGTTTTCTGAGGCTGTCGATGCGCCGAGCAGACTTCTATATCACCGTCGATACGGAATTCCTTCAGCAGCGACCGGCATTGTTCGGCGTATTCCAGGTCCGATTTCGACCCGACCAGTATGAGTACTCTGGGCATATGTTTCAGTTCTGCCTGTTTCCTTTTTTGAAGGCCCGAAAGCCTATGTCACGACGGAAGAAGGCTCCCTCGAACCTAATCCTCTTGATCTGCTCGTAGGCGCGGCCAAGGGCGCCTTTGAGATCCTTGTCCAGACCGATAACGCTGAGCACCCGGCCGCCCGCCGTCAGCCACTTGTTCCCCTCTTTCGTTGTCCCGGAATGGAAAGCAAAGCTCGAGTTGTTCCAGTAGTTCTGGAGACCGGATATTCGTAAACCCGTCTTGTATTTGCCGGGATACCCCTTGGAGGCCATGACTACGCAGGCGGCCGCGCCGCTGCGCCACTCCAGCCGGTCGAGGCTGCCCAGTTTCCTGTCAACTGCCTTGGCCAGCACCTCGGCGAGATCCGTCTTGAGCAGGGGCAGCACCGCCTGGGTCTCGGGGTCGCCGAACCGGCAGTTGAACTCGAGCACTCTCGGCCCCGAGGCCGTTATCATCAGTCCGGCATAGAGGACCCCTTGATACGTGATATTCTCATTGCGCAGTCCGGTGATGGTGGGGGACAGAATGTGGTCGTACACATCCTGCATCAGCGCACTGTCAAGGAAGCTCGTGGGGCAGTACGCACCCATCCCGCCCGTATTCGGGCCTTTGTCACCTTCGTATGCCTGCTTGTGATCCTGGCTGGGCAGAAGCGGGAGAATTGTCTTACCGTCCGTAATTGCCATCACGGACACCTCCTGGCCGTTCAGGAACGATTCCACCACCACCCGGGCCCCCGCCTTGCCGAACCGCTGGTCTACCATTATGGCCTCGACCGTCCGGGCAGCTTCCTCGAAACTGCCGACCACGAACACTCCCTTTCCGGCAGTAAGGCCGTCAGCTTTTATCACCGCCGGGTACTCAAGCGATTTGCAGAATCCAACCGCCTCGGTCGACGTCTCGAAGACCTTGAACGGAGCCGTGGGGATGTGGTATTTCTGCATGAACTGCTTGGCGAACACCTTGCTGGCCTCGATCTGTGCGGCTCGTTTTTCGGGTCCGAAGATCTTCAGCTTGCGGCGGTGGAACTCGTCGACTATACCCATCGCCAGCGGCTGCTCCGGGCCGACCACTGTCAGCTCGATTTTCTTGCGCTGTGCGAAGTCGGCCAGATCGCGAACGTTATCGGCGGGGATATTCAGGCATCTCCCGGCCAGGGACATGCCGCCGTTGCCCGGCGCACAGAAAATGGCCCTGACCTTCTTGGATTGCTTGAGCTTCCACGCGAGAGCGTGCTCGCGCCCTCCTGAACCGACTATTAGTACTTTCATCCTTTTTTCAACCGGACTTTCGTCATGGAATAGCGAATTATACGAGAAGAAGGCTAAAATTCAACAGTTTTTTGGAGGCGTGGTCACGCTATCCGGCCGCGCCGGCCGGCAGTCGACCCCGGCTAAGTCGATTCTAATGAACATAACCTGTTGACAACGCGTCTGCGGATTGATTATCTTTGCAGCCTGTTTTGGCTGGTCGGCCGATTGGCCCTGCATCTGTCTAGTACCGGTTGGGAGAAAGGTCATCTGTACAATATCGCGAGGAAGCGGAGATGAAGAAGCTTGTACTGGTTTTGCCGTTGGTCTTTATGCTTGCAGTGAACACTTCCGTTCTGGGTCAGGTGGAAGAAGAGGAAGAACGGGACGTCCTTGAAGTCGTCGGCTTTTTCGGGGCCGCCATCCCGACGGCCGGTGTTGCAGAGTGGATGAGCCCGGGCGGCCCGGAGATCGGAGCCAAACCGGGCATCGGTTTCGGCGGGGGAATCGGATATTTCGTCACCGGCAATCTGGTGCTTGGGGTTAACTTTACCTATTCTCAGCACAGCCTGGACACTCAGGCCGGAACAGGCAATCTGGAGCACCGCTTCTACAATCCCAGCCTGTATCTCAAGCGCTATTTCTACGGCGAATCGGACCTGGTTCCCTACGTGAAAGTGCACGTCGGACTGGATAATCCAAAGTTTACAACCTGGGTCTGGGATGAGGCCCTTCAGCAATTCAAGTTCCGGGAACTGTCCTATGATCCGGCGCTGGCATTTGGCGCCGGGGTCGGCCTGTTCTACTATACCTCTGACTACAGCGGACTGCTTTTGGAGGCAAACCTTCATTACGGCTTGAGCGAGGATGCCGAAGGGACTTTCCAGGATCGGACGTACAGATTCGGCGAGAGCAATGTCATGATCGACGTGCATGCCGGTGTGAAAGTGTTCTTCGGCTCCGGCGAGTGATACCAGGCAATCATGGAACCCCCGGGCCCGCTTCTGCAAGCGGGCCTTTTTTGTCGTTGCGAGCCGGGTGAAGACACCGTAGCTTTTGCAGCATGAAACGCCCGAAACTGCTGATTGTTGATGACGAACCTAAGCAACGGGAACTGTTATCCGGTTATCTGGGAAATGAAGGTTTCCGGGTCACTGAAGCTGAGAGCGGAGAGAGAGCGCTTGAAATCTACCACACGGTGTTTGCTCCGCTGGCTCTCGTGGACATGAAGATGCCTGGAATCGACGGTGTGGAACTGTTGATTCGCCTGAAAGAGATCAACCCGTTTATCCAGGTGATAGTCCTGACCGCCTTCGGGTCCGTGGAATCAGCGGTTCGTGCCATGAAGGCGGGGGCCTTTGATTATTTGACCAAGCCGGTCGAAGACCTGGACGAATTGCTGTTAAAACTGGAGAAAGCCGCCGCCCAGAACCGCCTCGTTGTCGACAACCAGGCAATGGCCGAGCGCCTGGCCGAGATTTTCCCCAGCGCCGAGATCATCGGCGAATCGCCCGCCATCACCCGGGTCAAGGAACTCATCTCGCTGGTCGGCCCCAGGGATGCCACGATACTGATCACCGGACCGTCAGGAACGGGCAAGGAGCTGGTGGTGCGAGCCATCCATTCGCTCTCGCCTCGTTCGCAGAATCGCCTGGTGGCGATAAACTGCGCGGCTTTCCCGGAGACGCTGCTTGAGGCCGAGTTGTTCGGTTATGAGCGCGGCGCCTTCACCGGCGCCGATCGGGCCAAGCAGGGACGGTTCGAACTTGCCGACGGCGGGACGCTGTTCCTTGACGAGATCGGCGAAATGCCGCCGGCGATGCAGGCTAAACTGCTGCGGGTCCTCGAAGAACGGTCCATTCAGCGTCTGGGCTCGGTTCGGGATATCCCCATTGACATCAGGATACTGGCCGCCACCAACCGGGAGTTGGAGCAGTTGATCGAGCGCGGGAAGTTCAGGGAGGATCTGTACTACCGCTTGAATGTCATCCGCGTGCACCTGCCTCCGCTCTCGGAAAGATCAGGTGATATCCTGCTGTTGGCCGAGCGGTTCATCAAGAAGTACGCGCGCAAGATCGGCAAAGAGGTCAAGGGACTGGACAGCGAAGCGGCCTCGGCACTGGCGGCGTATCACTGGCCCGGCAACGTTCGGGAACTGGAAAACGTCATCGAGCGCGCCATCGTCCTGACCCGGAACGAGTATCTCACGAAACAAGATCTCCCCGGGCTGACGGCGGGCGGGGCTATGGTTGCCGAAGCCGTCGTGCGGACCCTCTCCGAGGTCGAAAAAGAGCATATCAAAGCCTGCCTTGACAGTCTCGGCTGGAACATCGGCCTCTCGGCCGAGAAGCTCGGCATACACCGCAATACCCTGCGGGTGAAGATAAAGGAATACGGGCTGGCAAAGGATTGAGTCCGGGTCGCCCTGTTCCTGTGCCGCCTTCTTTGCATCTGCACAGAAAATGTGCACGAAAACCTCCCCGAAATACACCCCGCCAGCGCTATCCTGCTTTACAATAACGCGTTACGGAAATTGGCACGATTCTTGATACTCTCCTGACTGGAGACTTTAAAGCAGACACTGGAGTGAAACATGAAAAAGATAATAGTCTTGGTCCTGATCCCGCTTATCGCCCTTGTGACAGGCGGTTGTGATAACGACGATGAAATTGTCTACGTGTCCGACCCGCCGCCGCAGTCGCCTCAGGGCGTGTTCTCGGTCACCGGTGACGGGCAGGTCACGATCGGGTGGCTCGGTCTGTGGGAGGATGACATTGTAGAATACGTGGTCGGGTGGAACGACGCCCTGCTTGGGGAATACGAGGAAGTCGGCCGCGTCCCTGCCGATCCGCGCGATACCGAGACGAACCTGTACTGGTTCGTGGATACCGACGTGGACAACGGGACGACGTACTTTTACTCGGTCTGGGCCGTCGATGAAGCGGGCCAGGTTTCCCGTCCGTCATATGAGGCCGTCTTTGATACTCCCCGGCCGCAGGGCCAGGTGGAGTTGTACTCGCGGTTTGCCAGCCCCGTTCAAGCCGGCTTTGACCTGAGTCAATCTGCCGTCGTGCCCTGGGATGCCACTACGGCCGATGTCTTCATCGATCACATAGAGATAGCGGACGGGGATAGCACGTTGGTGGTGCTCTACCTGAACACGGCTAACCCGGCTACGGACATTCAGGACAAGGGATATACCGATGACTTTGACGATGTAGACTGGGCGCCGGTGGAAGGCTGGTCGGACTTGCAGTACTACGAAGTAATCCCCGGCCACACGTACGTCATCTGGACGGCTGACTACCATTATGCCAAGATGCGGGTCAGCTATGTGAGCCGCGACACCCGGCTGGTGGCATTTGAATGGGCGTACCAGGTTGCGGATACGACCAACGAGTTGGGCAATCGCGAATTGATGCCCCCGCCGCCCGAGTCGGAGGTTGACCCCGAACACGTTACGGCCGAGCAGGTCGACCGGACGTCACGCTAAAGAGCATGAGACGCGAAAGGATTGGTGATGCCATGTTACGTAATACCAAAAAGACGGCGCTGGCGGCCCTGCTGGCGGCAATCGTCAGTGTGACGACGGCGGCGGCCCAGCCGGCGGAGCAGGAGTACGGCGACTATGAGCGCGTGGCGCGAGTAGACCGGTACCTGGATGCCGAGGTCTGGACCAATCACTACGACGGTGAGTACTACGAAGGTGACAACATTGTCATCCATTTTCGCGTGAGCCGGGATGCGTTCGTCGTCATCTACTCCATTGATACTCGCGGTCGGGTGAATCTCCTGTTTCCCGCAGATCCGACTCAGGACAACTTTGTCTATGGCGGAATAACGAACAGTCTGCCGGGTGAAGACGACGGGTACGACCTGATGGTCAACGGCCCCGAAGGCCTCGAGCACTTGCAGATTATCGCCTCTCGCGAACGTTTTTCGGTGCCGAACTGGTACCACAATTCGGGCCTGGTTTTCACGGGCGATGACCGGTACGACTACATGGACTACCTGAACGACCAGTACTTCGTTCGCTACGACGGCCAGCGGTTTGCCTATGATCGTGCCGTGATTTTCGTTGATGAATGGGAGCCGTACTACTACCGGCCGGTTTACTATCCCGGGTATCCGGCCTGGTCCGTTTGCGGTAACGCCTACATCGACTACCCCTGGGGCGCCACGGTATACGTCAATGGATACTACTGGGGTGTCGCGCCGCTGTATATCCCGCGCCTGGTGGTCGGCTGGCACACCGTGACGATCTACGACCACTACGGTTACTGCTGGGAAAGCGACTTCCACGTCAGCCGGTACAACACCGTAGTCTTCAGCCGGACGGTGGTCAAGACGAGCGCCACGGTGACTTCCAAGTACGCCGCCGTAAGGAAGGTCGGATACCGGGATCCCGTGATGCACGGCTACCCGAACTTCTCGGCCAAACCGGCCGGCAAGAACGTTACGAAGCTGCAGGCCGGCAGCGTTACCGGGACAAAGACGCTCAAAGAGTCCGGGGCGTTCAACGACTACGTGCTGGACAAGAAGTACGTGCGTGGTTCGACCAAGCTCGTCAAGACGAAGCGCGGCTATGAAACCGACGTAGCCGGTTCAGGTTACACGGGCAAGGCCAAGAGCGTGGAGTCGTCCAAGTCAGAAGCCGCCGGAGAGCGCCGAGTGACCTCGTATTCAGAAAAGACGACTGACCGCGGCACGTCCGGCAAGTCCACGATTGGTGCGAAAGATTACTCCCCTGACAAGAGCGTGTCGGGCGAATCTTCGGGCTACTACGAGAAAAAGAGCGGGACCTCCGGAAAGGTCCGCTCGGGCTCCGGGAAGGCACAAAGCGACCCGAAGGTGCGGGTCGGCTCCAAGTCAGGTGCCGCTACGTCGAAGCCCAAAGGCGACGCCGGTAAAACACCAAGCGTGAAAAGCTCTAAGGAAGAGAAGTCAGCCGATAAACCGTCCGGGAGCGTCAAGAGTCGTACGACGTCAAAACCATCCGGCGGTAAGTCCGGCGGCTCGGTCGGGTCTGGCAGCACATCTTCGAGCGGAAGCAGCTCCTCGGGCAAAACGGGCAAATCCAGCGGCGGGTCCTCAGGCAAGAAGTCCGGCTCGGGCGGCAAGGGGAAGTAAGGGTGTCGTGTTTTCTGTCAACGGGTGAGGTGAAGTCAAGCTCATGAAAGCCGGGTGTGAATCATGAAACGTTTACTGACATATCTGTTGTGTGCCGCCTTTCTGTTCTCTCTGAGCGGCGTAGCATCGGCGGTTGAGAAAAAGAAGAAAGAGGACACGCCTAAAGCTAAGGTGCAAAAGCGCGATACATCTTCGAAGACTGTCACCAAAACGACAGCGAAGAAAACAATCCTGGTGCCGAAGCGGCCGGCTGCAACTAAGAAGAAGTACGATAACTTCGTCGACCGTAATAAGAACGGTGTCGATGACCGCCGGGAAAACCTGAAACAAAAGGTGCAAAAAAAGCCCGCCGCCGAGGTTCAGAAGAAGCCGAGCAAGGACTCCGGCTCCAAGAAAGAGCCGAAAAAGTAAAGGCTTACCGGCACGTATAGACATTCAAGCCGCCACCGTCAGGTGGCGGCTTTTCGTCTTCAGGGGGCATTTTTCTGAACCGTTCTGACTTGACTATCGTTAGAGAATGTGTTAATTAGCAATGGGTGTCAGGGTGGACTGCCAAAATGGCAGTTGCTCGATAAGCGCAGAGGAGCGTGATGGCTTTTGAGAATCTGTCGGACCGCGAAAAGTTGGTCCTGTTTAACCTGATCAGCCACTATATCGAGTCGGCCGATCCGGTGGGCTCGCGCGTTATTGCCGACAGGTTCAGGATGGGTATATCCTCGGCGACGATTCGCAATACCCTTCAGGATCTGGAGGACCTCGGCCTAGTCGAGCAGCCGCACACCTCAGCCGGCCGCGTCCCCACCGACAAGGGGTACCGTGTCTACGTCGACTACCTTCTCAAACCGGACACGCTCAGCGAGACGGAGAAGGAGACCATCAAGCAATCCATTCTCCGTGAAGGGCGGGGGATCAGCGAAATCCTGGGCCAGACGGCCAGGGTTCTCAGCGACATTACCGACCAGCTTGGACTGACCGTGGCGCCCCGATTCGAAGAGGGGGTTCTCGGGAGCCTGAGGTTAATTCCCGTTTCCGAGGGGCGGTTGATGGTCGTGGTGATCGTCAAATCCGGTCTGGCTCGCTCGCTCATTCTGGAAGTGGAGGCATCGGTATCGGACTCGGCGTTGCGGGAGGTGGAGCAGGGTCTCACCGAGCGCCTGACCGGGCTGACGCTCTCGGAAATCCGTCGCACCATAACTGAGCGCATGGCCGGTGTGTCCGGGCAAGGCCGGCTGATCAAGCTGGTCATGGACGCCAAGGACAGGATCTGGACGGAAGACCGCGCCGGTGATCTGCACTATGCGGGGACCAACACGCTGTTGTCCAAGCCGGAGTTTGCAGACCGCGGGCGATTGTCGAAGCTGATGAAGGTGCTCGAGGACGGCAAGGTGCTGCTGGAGTTCCTCGGTGAAGCCGAGCGTGAAGGCCTTATCATAACGATCGGCGAAGAGAACAAGATGGATGAGATCATAAACTGCTCACTGGTCAAATCGACTTACCGGGTCGGCAATATCACCGGCACTATCGGCATCATCGGTCCCACCCGGATGCCGTATGCAAAAGCAGTGTCCATTGTCGAGTACACGGCGCGATCGATCACCGAGCTGCTTGCCGGGATGAAGCCTGCGAAGGAGCTATGAGTAAATGTCCAGGAAAAGACACATAAAGGTAGAAGGACCATCCGATTCCGGCGAGGCCGATCAGCGTGCCGCTCCCGGCCCGGCGGAGTCTCCCAGCTCGTCAGACGAGACCGTGGCAAAGTCGCCTCGTGAGGGCAACGGCGGGGAAGCGGAGCAGGCCGAAGCGGCGGTGGAGTTGTCTGAAGAGGAGAAGCTGCGTGCCCGGGTTGAAGAGTTGGAGGATCAATTGCTTCGCGCCATGGCGGATCTCGACAATTTCAGAAAGCGTTCCGCGCGGCGGATCCAGGACGTGGCGGCATCGGCTAACGACCGCCTGATCGGTGAATTGCTCGAAGTAGTGGATAATTTCGAACGGTCCTTCGAGCACGCCGAGGAGGCTGCCAACGCTGAAGCGATACGTCAGGGTACCCGGATGGTTTACGCTCAGATGAAAGACCTGCTCGGCAAGTATGAGGTCCGGCCGATTGAGGCGCTGGGCAGAACCTTCGACCCGCGCTACCACGAGGCCCTCATGCAGGTGGACTCTGACGAGTATGATGAAGGGCTGGTCGCGATGGAGGTCAGCAGGGGGTACATGATCGGGGATCGCGTGCTCCGGCATGCCAAGGTCGGGGTCAGCCGAGGCGCCCCGACGGACCGAGCCGGAACGCGAACCGAGGTGGAGGAAGACTGAGTTGTCTCCGCAGATGCCGTCCGTGCACCATGAGGTCGCGGTCGGAACACCAAACGAACGGAACAAGAAAGTGATGACGTATAGAGGAGGAAGGAAACATGGGGAAAGCAATCGGCATTGACCTGGGCACCACCAACTCATGCGTGGCTGTACTGGAGGGGAAGGACGCGGTCGTCATTCCCAACCAGGAGGGTTCGCGCACGACGCCGTCGGTGGTGGCTTTTGCCAGGGACGGTGAGCGTCTCACGGGCGCTGCGGCTAAACGCCAGGCGGTTACAAACCCGGAGAATACGGTTTTCTCCGTCAAGCGATTCATGGGACGGCGGCACGAGGAGGTGTCCTCGGAGGAGAAAATCGTCCCGTACAAGGTAAGCGCCGACGCCGAGGGGAACGTCCAGATCGAGGTTGCCGGCAAGAAGCTGAAGCCGCCGGAGGTGTCGGCGATGATTCTCCAGCACCTCAAGAGCGCCGCCGAGAACTACCTCGGCGAGGAAGTCAAGCAGGCGGTGGTCACCGTCCCGGCGTACTTCAACGATTCGCAGCGACAGGCCACCAAAGACGCCGGTCGCATCGCAGGTCTCGAGGTGCTCCGTATCATCAACGAGCCGACTGCGGCTTCGCTCGCATACGGTCTGCAGAAGAAGGGCAACGAGAAGATCGCCGTCTACGACCTTGGGGGCGGCACCTTCGATATCTCCATCCTCGAGATCGGTGACGGTGTTTTCGAGGTCCGTTCCACCAACGGTGACACGCACCTGGGCGGTGACGACTTCGATCACGTGGTCATCGACTGGATGGCTGAAGAGTTTCTCAAGTCGCAGGGGATTGACCTGCGCAAGGATCGCATGGCCTTGCAGCGGCTCAAAGAGGCGGCCGAGAAGGCCAAGATCGAGCTTTCTTCGACGATGCAGACCAACATCAACCTGCCGTTCATCACGGCGGACCAGTCCGGTCCCAAGCATCTCGATTTGACGCTCACGCGGGCCAAGTTCGAGCAACTGGTTGATCATCTGGTTCAGCGCACGGTGGAGCCGTGCAGAGCAGCCCTGGCCGACGCCAAGCTGTCGATGGGCGACATTGACGAGGTCGTGCTCGTCGGCGGTATGACGCGTATGCCCAAAGTGGTTGAAACGGTCAAGCAACTGTTCGGCAGAGATCCCCATAAGGGCGTCAACCCGGACGAAGTGGTCGCCATCGGCGCCGCGATACAGGCGGGCGTACTGACCGGAGAGATGCGCGACATCGTGCTGCTCGACGTTACGCCGCTCTCGCTTGGCATTGAAACGCTGGGCGGCATCATGACCAGGCTTATCGAGCGGAACACGACCATTCCCACCAAGAAGTCGCAGATCTTTTCGACGGCGACCGATAGCCAGCCCGCGGTGTCGATCCACGTGCTGCAGGGAGAACGTCGCATGGCCGTGGATAACCGCACCCTGGGCAAGTTCGACCTGGTAGGTATTCCGCCGGCTCCCCGGGGCGTGCCGCAGATCGAAGTGACGTTCGATATCGACGCCAACGGTATTGTGCACGTCAGTGCCAAGGACCTTGCCACGGGCAAAGAGCAGTCGATAAAGATCGAGGTCTCCTCGGGCCTGTCGGAGGAGGAGATCAAGCGCATGGTCGATGACTCTGAGAAGTTCGCCGACGAGGACAAGAAGAAGACCGACCTTATCCAGGCTCGCAACGAGGCGGACCAGTTGATCTACAGCACCGAGAAGACTCTCAAGGAGCAGGGGGAGAAGATCTCCGAGGGTGAGAAGAAGAGCATTAAAGAGGCCGTCGAGGAGCTTCGCAAGACCATGAGCGGTGAATCGGTCGAGGCCATCAATGCCGCCAAAGAGAAGCTCACTCAGGTGTCCCACAAGCTTGCCGAAGAGATGTACAGGCAGGCTCAGCAGGCGGCCGGTGCGCAGGCCGGGGCCGGCCAGGGGCCGGCGGCCGGAGGAGCCGAGGCCGGTCCGGACGCTGCGGCCGAGAGTTCCACGGGAGAGAAAAAGGACGGCGCGGTGGATGCCGACTTCGAAGTCGTCGATGATGACAAGAACCAGACCTGATGGCTAAACAGGATTACTACGAGGTCCTCGGCGTTGATCGGAGTGCCGGATCCGACGAGATCAAGTCGGCGTACCGGAAAAAGGCGATGCAGTACCATCCGGATCGCAACCCGGGCAGCAAGGACGCCGAAGATAAGTTCAAGGAGGCCACCGAGGCCTACGAGGTTCTCAAGGACCCGGACAAGCGTCGCCTGTTTGACCAGTACGGGCACGCCGGCCTGGCCCAGGGGGCGGGCTTCGGCGGTTTCGGCGGATTCGAGCACTTTGATCTCGGGGATGCCCTGCGGGCATTCATGCGTGACTTTGGCGGGGGCGGGTCGATCTTCGACGAGTTCTTCGGCATGGGTATGTCCGGGGGATCTCGTCGCCGCGTCAACCGCGGTGAGGACCTGCGGGTGCGGATCACCCTGACCCTCGAGGAGATCGCCGGTGGGGTTGAGCGCAAGATCAAAGTCAAGCGCCAGGTTCGCTGCGACACCTGCGGCGGCACCGGCTCGGCCGCCGGATCGTCAAGAAAAACATGTCCCCAGTGCCGGGGGTCCGGTCAGATGCGAAGGCTTTCACGGACCTTCCTCGGCACCGTCCAGCAGGTGAGCACGTGCGACATGTGCCGCGGCGACGGTGAGATCATCGGGGACCCGTGCAGGACCTGCAGCGGAGCCGGCCGGCACCAGGGCTCCACGATGGTCAATATCAAGATTCCGCCCGGTGTCTCCAGCGGCAACTACATGACCATCGAGAACATGGGCAACGCGGCGCCCCGCAACGGTGAGCCGGGCGATCTTATTGCCGTGTTCGAAGAAAAAGAACATCCCCAATTCACCCGCCACGGCGACCACGTCGTGTACGAGTTGCCCGTTTCGTTCACGACCGCCGCCCTCGGCGGTGAGTTGACCGTCCCTACGTTAGCCGGCGAGACAACGCTGAAAGTACCTGCGGGCACGCAATCCGGCAAGGTGATCAAGATGCGCGGCAGGGGCATTCCGCGCCTTCATGGCACCGGTCGGGGGGACCACCTGGTCCAGATTACGGTGTGGGTGCCGACCAGGCTCTCCGCCGAGGACAAGCGGCACCTGGAAAAACTGGCCGGTTCCGAATCGTTTCAGCCGCCGTCGGCCGACCGATCGTTCTTCCAGAAGTTGCGCGAGACGCTGGGAGTGTGACGATGGCCGCGCTCAAGCCGCAAGGATACATCGAGGTGCAGGTTGACGTCCCGTCGCAGGTAGCCGACGCGGTTTGCAGTTTCATCACCGACAACCTCTGCCCCGGTCTGGTCCTTGAAGAAGAAGAAGGCAGCCCGTCCGTTGGCATAATCTTCTACGTGCCCCAGGCGCAGAAGCGAACTTTTCGGAAGCCGCTGACTGCCTACCTCTCGCAACTCGTGGGTGAGGCGATGCCGTCCGTGCCGCCGATTCGCGAGCATACGATTGAAGCCGCCGATTGGGAAGAAGAGTACAGGATGTCCGTCAAGCCCGTTCTCGTGGCTCCGGACGTCCTGGTGCGCCCGGTCTGGCGCGAACCTGAGACGGCGGTCGCGTACGATATCGTCATCGAGCCGAAAATGGCCTTTGGAACCGGCGCGCACGAGACGACGCAGAGCTGCCTGCGGGCAGTCCGCGAGCATTTCCAACCTGGTATGCGATTCCTGGACATGGGTTGCGGCTCCGGCATTCTCTCCATACTGGCCGACAAGATGGGAGCTTCGTACATCAGGGCCGTCGACTACGACCTGACGGCGGTGGAGAACTGCCGGGAGAACCTCGCGGTGAACCGCGTGGTGACTCGCCATGACGTTCTGTTCGGGTCCATTGACAAGTGCGACCGCGATGAACCGTATCAGTTCGTCTGCGCCAACATCATCAAAAGCACCATTCTCTCCATGCTGGACCGGCTGCTGAGCCTGACCGCCCCGGGCGGCTTTCTCGTGCTCTCCGGCTTGCTGGAACCCGACCGGGACGAGGTGGTCGAGGCGCTTCGGCGGCGCGGACAGAACGGCTACTCGACCGAAGTCGCCGACAAGTGGATCACGTATACGATTCGCAAGGTATAGCCAGTGCAGCCGCCCGTGTTTTATGCGCCGCCGGAGTGTCGGGTCGAGGGAATGATCCACCTGCCCGAAAGCGAGGCTCGCCACGCCGCCGCCGTGCTGCGGTTGGTGCCGGCATCGACCGTAATCGTCATCGACGGGCTCGGTACGGCCTGCCGTGGCGAACTCGTCGAGGTATCCCGTCGCAAAGCCACCGTGCGCGTGCACGCGGAACATCGTAACTTCGGGGAGCCGGGCGTTCGCCTGACGCTTGCTGCCGGGATGTCCACGGGCGACAAGTTCGATTCCGTAGTGCAGAAAGGGACGGAACTGGGCGTGAAGCGATTCGTCCCTATCCTGGCGGAGAAGTCGAAGGTGACAGTGACTGACCCGGGACGTGCCCGTACGCGCGTCAGGCGGCTGGAAAAGGTTGCCCTGGCGGCGGCCAAGCAGTGTCGCCGGGCATACCGGCCGGAAATCGCCCTGCCCACCGATTTCTTGAAGTTTCTCGGCGAGCAGGACGAAGAGAGCCTCAAGCTGCTGTTTCATACCGGTAGCGATGCCGTTCCTTTCCAGAGTGTCGACTTAGCGGCGGATACCCGCCGCGTGACCCTCCTGGTGGGGCCGGAATCGGGCTTTTCCGATGACGAGGCGCGGCAGGCCCGGCAGGCCGGTTTCCGGCAGGTGGCGCTCGGGGCCAGGATACTGCGCACCGAAACGGCCGGACCGGTGGCGGTAGCGCTTGTCATGCAGCGTCTGGGCGAGTTCAGTTAGGCGCGTTGCTGCCGATAATCCATTTGGTGGAAGCAATTCTCAACTATCTGATCGCGGGTCTTCTCGGGCTGGCCGTCGGCTCGTTTCTGAACGTTGTCATTTACCGGCTGCCCCGCAGGGAGCGAATCCGCACCGGCCGGTCTGCCTGTGTCCACTGCCGGCACCCGCTGAAGTGGTACCACAACATACCCGTTGTGAGTTACGCCTGTCTTCGGGGACGGTGCGCGTTCTGCGGCGGACGCATTTCTCCTCGGTACCCGGCCGTCGAACTGATCACCGCAGGCTTGTACCTGTACCTGCTGTGGCAATTCGGCCTTGCCCTGGAGTCCTTTATCTTCGCGTACATATTCTCTGCCCTGGTGGCGATATTCTTCATTGATCTGGAGCATCAAATCATTCCTGACGTCATCACGCTGCCGGGTATCGTTCTGGGCGTGGCGGTCTCTCTGCTGCCGGGCGGGATGAGCATCCTGTCGTCCCTGCTGGGCCTGGTCGTCGGCGGCGGTTCCCTGTACCTGATCGCTCTTCTCGGTGACTGGCTGTTCAAGAAGGATTCCATGGGCGGCGGCGACATCAAGCTGGCCGCGATGCTTGGCGCCTTCCTTGGCTGGCAAAAGGTCCTTTTCGTATTCGTGGCGTCGGCGGCCATAGGGCTGGCAGTCGCGCTGGTCTTGATGGCGTTCTCGCGCGGATTGCGGCGGCACCGCGTGATACCGTTCGGTCCTTTCCTGGCCGTTGCCGCCATGCTGGCGGCGGTGTGGGGCGACCGGATAGTAGGTTTCTACGTAGATCACTTCCTGGGCCTTCCATAGGGCCGAGCCGATTCTTAATTCTGCCGCCGAAATTCCGATTGATCAGGCGTAACCATGGCCAGACCGCGAAACAAGTTCGAAGCCGAAGTACATCTCGGTTTTCTCGTCATCGTCAGTCTGCTGTTGCTGCTGAACTTCGTCTCCAATTTCGTCGTGTACAGGGCACGTTCGGCGGACCAGACGGGACTGTCCGGGCATCTTCGGCAGACTTCCCTGGCGATCAGCCGCGCGGTTCAGCAGAAGCTGCCGCAGCCGCTGTCGGACGCCGAAGTGCGTGACCTTGCGGTCCGGCACGACCTGAGCGATTTGATCGTGATTCCCTCGCAGCCGGCCGAAGATACGCGCGATGCCAGGCGGCAGTGGTTTGCCACCATGGCCCACAACTTCCCGCCCGGGGAACTCCCCCGGATGGCCGAGAAACTCGTGCGGGCGGAATACCAGCAGTTGACGCGAGGCGACGGCGACGAGTACTTCTACGTCTATCCGATGCCGGTGAAAGCCGGGCGAAGTCTGCTGGTGCTTACGGTCGAGCGTGCCAACCTTGCGTATCTTGACGATTCCAGAAAGGTGCTCACTTTCATCCTGCCGTGGTCAGTGGTCATTGTTCTGGTTACCTATCTCATCCTTTCGCGGTTCATCTTCAGCCCGTTTCGCAAGCTCAAGGAACAGGCCACTCGGGCCGGTCGCCGAGTCGAAGAGGGGGGTAACGAGGCCGAGGCGCTGGTCGACGAGTACAGGCAGGTTATAGAGCGCCTCAGGCAGAAGGAGGCCGAGCTTCTCAAGCTCAACGCCTCAATCCAGAGCCGCGTGGACTCACTCGAGCAGTTCAACCGGTACCTCCTGTCCTCCAGCGATTCCGGCATTGTCACGATGGACGAGCAGGGTCTTGTGCTGTCGCTCAACGACGCCGCGCGGCGGATTCTGCAACTTGACGACGAACGCGACATCGGCACGCGCTGCGAGGAACTGATTGCCAGCTATCCCGAGCTCGGCCGACGGGTGTTTCGGGCGCTAAGGGGCGGCGACTACGAGGGCTACCGGGAACTTTCCCTCAAGCGCCGGGACGCCGACGATCTGGTCGTCGGGGTCACCATATCGCCCATTAAAGATTACGACGAACAGACAGTGGGCGTATCCGTGCTGCTGAACGACCTGACCGAGCTGGCCCGCCTTCGCCGTGAACTCGAACAGAAAAACCGGCTGGTCGCGCTGGGCGAGATGGCCGGGGGGCTGGCGCACCAGTTGCGCAACGCCCTTGGCACAATCGCCGGTTACGGGCGGCTGGTGTGTCGGCGGCTGGTCAACTGCGGTCAGCCCACGGACAACATCGACGCCCTGCTTCAGGAGACGACTGAGGCGGAAACCCTGATCGGGCGCTTTCTCAATTTCGCGCGACCGCTGTATTTCATCCCCTCGCCCGTCGACGTGCGTTCCCTGATCGAAGAAACGGTCGGATCTTTTCGCGTGCGCGAAGAATCCCGGTCGGCCGAATTCTCAATTTCGTTTGAGGGCAACCAGACGGTTCAGGGCGACGCCGCCCTGCTGAGGCAGGCACTGGTCAACATCCTGGACAACGCCGTCCTGGCCTACCCCGAGGGCCGGGGGACGGTGGCAATCTCATCGGTCGAGGTCGGTGGCGGCGTACGGATAGAAATAAAGGATTTCGGTACGGGAATCGCAGAGACCGAGCTGGACAGCATCTTTACTCCGTTTTTCTCCAATCGTCCTTCGGGCACCGGGCTGGGGCTGTCCCTGGCGCGGAAAATTCTCGATCTGCACGGCGGGCGAGTCACGGTCACCTCCAGAGTCGGGCAGGGAAGTGTCTTTACGTTGTTCCTGCCCTGCCGGCCGTGCGCGAAGTCAGTGCCGGCGGATCAGGCGCCTGCCGGGTCAGTGTAGAAAAGTGCTTGGGGAATCGCCCCGTTTTGCTATATTTGAGACTGGTTTTCAGGAGGACGTATGTATTCAGTCTCAGATTTTCGGCGGGGTTTGCCGGTTGTGGTTGATGATCAGCCGTACTACGTGGTTGAGTTTCAGCACTTCAAGATGGGCCGTGGCAAGGCCAACGTTCGGACCAAACTAAAGCACATCAAGACCGGCGCGGTGATCGAGAAGGTCTTTTCCTCTAACGACACTTTCAAGCCCCCCGACCTCGAGAATCGCAAAATGCAGTACCTTTACGAGGATGGCGGCGAATTCGCATTCATGGATTCGACGACGTTTGAGCAGCTTCAGGTTCTCGCCGGCAACCTCGGCGAGGCCCGCTGGTACCTCCTGGAAAACCAGGAATACACTGTTCTGTTTCTTGATAACGAGGCTATCGCCGTCGACCTGTCGGCCTCGGTCATTCTGGAAGTTGTCAAAACCGAACCGGCCGTCCGGGGGGACACGGTCAGCAACGTCACGAAGCCGGCTACGCTGCAAACCGGGCTCGTGGTCAAGGTTCCGCCATTCGTCAAAGAGGGCGACAAGGTCAAGGTGGACACCCGCACCGGCCGTTACCTGGAACGAGCAAACTGACGGGTGAGCGCATCCCGGCGGATCATAGGCGTTGACGAATCCGGCAAGGGTGACTTCTTCGGCCCGCTGGTCGTGGCTGCCCTGCTGGCGGACGATGCTCAGACGACCGAACTGACTAAGATCGGGGCCAGGGATTCCAAGAAAATAGCCAACGGGCGGCTGCTCGAGATCGATACTGAACTCCGTCGTATCTTTCCCCACGCCGTGGTCGTCATCTCACCCGAAGAATACAACGATCGCTACGAACAGATACGAAACCTCAACAAACTGCTGGCCGCAGGTCACGTCCGCGCTATCGAACTGGTGCTGCTAAAATCGGAGGCGGAGATTGCGATCTCCGACAAATTCGGCAAGACCGAGCTGATTGAGACGGCCATGCGAGAGCGCGGTCATACGCTGCCGTTGCAGCAGTTGGTTCGCGGCGAGGCAATCCCACAGGTGGCGGCTGCCTCGGTCCTGGCCCGTGCCGCTTTCATTCGGCAAATGCAGGAGCTGTCCCGCCTGATCGGTGTCCGGCTTCCGCTGGGAGCGGCCAGGCAGGTGGACGAGGCAGGACGTCGCGTCGTGGCGACCCACGGCGTCGGTATACTGCGCAAAATCGCCAAAATGCACTTCAAGAACTACAGTCGAGTCGTCAATCCCCGGCTGGATCTCTGAACTTTACGGGCAAAAAAAGCCGGACCCGGTCCGGCTTTTTTTCAGGTCGGCGGCAGTAACCCTCTACGCCGTTCGATTTGTATCAGCTTCCTTCGTTCGGGTTTTTCCAGTCGTCCGGATTGTAGATATCCTGATCTTCATCCTTGTCGATCCTGATTTCACCGATGATGTCGTCGTCCGCGTCCTGTTCCTCGTTGTCGAATTCGTACCCGTAGGTAAGCAAATCGTCCATGGTGAAGCCGTCGGAATCGATGTCGTCCTCGGACGTGATGCCAAGGCTCAAGTCGGTAATGGTCGGGCTGGTGGGCGGATCGGATTCCTGAGAACAGCCAACGCATAACAGGCAGCCTGCCAGGATCAGTCCCAGCAACAGAGTAGACATAGATCTAGCTTGCATGATTTCCTCCCTCCGCCGACGTGACGGCAGTCAGTTGAACTTATCCCTCTGGTACTGCGAAACACCGCAATCCGGATGCCGGACCGGGAGAGTCCGACGAACCCGTTGATTTACAACGGGTTACGCAACCCGGAAGGCCGTGCTCCGGAGCGAACGACGGGAAATGGATAGGCCTGCGTCCGCAGTCAGTGGGCGGAGGGCTATCGATGCCGGCTAACCTCGGTCCGGTAAGTGCCGATAACTGTAGTGATTACAGTAGAATCCACCGTATCTCGGCGCGAGGGAGGTGCCATGACTCCAGAGATTGCCGATTGGCTTGTCTCGCTGTTCTTTCTGCTTGCGCTCCTGCTGGTTCTGAGGTTCAAGAAACAGGTCGGAGTCGAAAGCAGGCGAAGTTATAACCAGATTGCCGTCGGGCTGGCGATCCTGGCCCTGGTAGCAGTCTCCCGCGTGCACAGCAACGCCGGCCTGTTCAACTCGGTTCCGTTTCTATCCGAGCCGGTCTTCTATGAACTGGTCATCTGGATTGCCGCCATCTTCGGGGCCGCCATGCTGGTAGGCGGAGTATCTCACTGGCTGCCGGCCATTCGTGCATACCGCAGGTACAACGAAACGAAAGTACATCACCTGGAGTTTCTCAAACGTCTGGAACAACTGGTCAGCGTGGAAGGTCGCCTGGACACGGTACTCGCTACGACCGTGGATTACATGATGGAACATTTCGGCTTTAAAGACGGCGCCGCGGTAAAGCTCTCCCGCGGCGGGACGCTTCACCTCACTGCCAAGAGCCGGAATCTCGGGCTTGACCGGGGACGCATGTACCGTCTGTCATTCAGCAAGACCGGCTGGCAGAAGTACCTCGACGGCACACCGGCGCAATCGGCCGGTATCATCACCGGCCTGGCGGACTTGGGTGGGCATCCGCAGGTGGTCCTGCCGGTTTCCGTGGCCAATCGTCCGGTGGCGTTCTTCCTCCTCTGGCGTTCGCGAGACACGAACTGTGATCATGACGACGAACTGAACCTGCGAATAGCGGGCGACATCATTGCCCGGAAGATACAGCTGGATCAGGTCAAGCTTCACCGACAGTGGCTGCGCGGTCGTGATCGGCAGCGGCTGAATCTGGAGCGGGCCTTCGACAGCGCGCCGGATCTGAAATCACAAATGACCGCCCTGGCCAACGGCGTCACGGACCTGTCGACGGCCGACGTCCTGTCGCTGCTGCTCGTCGATGAACGTCAGCCGAAGGCGACACGGGTTACCGTGGGCGACAGTGGCACCGTGCTGGTCGAGCATCTTGACGAACGACCTGGTCCGAACACGCTTGCGGGCCGGCTGCTTGACTCGGACAGGGTCCGGATCATCGAGGATATTGGTCAGGCAGGTGACGTCACCGTTGATGAATTCCTCCGCGTGCATAACTTGAAATCGCTCGTGGCCCTACCGCACCGAGTTTCCGGCACGCGGGCCCTGTTTGTCGCCGGCTCACGACGATTACGCCAGTTTGATGACTCCACGGCCGCAGCCGTCGAGACCATTCGCCCCTTCCTGGCCCGAATCCTGCTGGGTTACCAGGCGCAGGCAGTCGCAGCGGCCTATCAACGCCGGGCTGCCCGGCTGAACGGGCTTACCACCCACGTGACCGCCTCGGCCGGAGTGAAACCGGCGTGCGATTATGCCGCCCGCCTGCTGGCCGACGAACTCGATCTCGACTTCGTGCGCATCTCACTGTTAGACGGGGAAGCAGCCTTTCTTGAATCGCGCGCCCTGGTTGTGCGCGGATTTACGACGGGCATGGTGCCGGAGAACGGTACGATGGTGCTATCACTGATGCCCCAGCACGAAAGAGTGATCCAGCGCGGTGAGGTCGTCCTGATTCAGAGCGGACGGGAGCCTGCCGCCCTGTCGGAAATAGAGGCTTCTCAGGTATTCGCGCCCGTGCTCGGCCCGGTTTGCCTGATGCCGATTACCGGCGCCGGCCGGGTCGTGGGCGTCCTGAGCCTGGCAGCCGCCGGCGCGGCGGCACGCAGCGGATTCGAAGCTGAAGAAATGCAGTTTGTCGCTTCCGTTGCGGAACTGCTCGCCCTTGCCGCTCGCCTCTCGGTTCGCACGCCGGATCTGCGGCCCGGGGTTATGCCGGCGGGACCGGAGCCGGTCGGCGAACAGATGGAGACAGCGCTGAAAAGCCGTGTCAGATCTCCTCTGACGGGTATTCTGGGCTCGGTGGAAATGCTCAGGTCCCGGCCGCAGGCGGATCAGGAGCAGGTAAACCGCTACCTGTCGATAATCGACCGCTCGGCTCGCAGGATCAGCGCATACCTGCATGAGGAGGCCGGAAGCTGAGCGCGTCCACGACGTAACCTGCCCGCGAGCCACGCAACGGTCCGGTCCGGGCCGCCACGAGATACCGCTTTACGGTCGTAAGGGGGACTCCCTGCCGTTTAAGAAACCGGTTGCCTTTTCCGGCTAATCAAGTATATTGGCCGGTGAGTCTTCGGGGTGAGGTGCAAATCCTCAACCGGCGGTCATAGCCCGCGAGCCGGATCGAGGTCCGGTTGAACCTGTGAAATTCAGGTGCCGACGGTTACAGTCCGGATGGGAGAAGATGGCGGTTGCTACATAGCTCGCCGTACCGAGCGCGAGCCCGGTCTGACCGTTACCCCGATGATTGTCGCGGGTAATTTTTTATGGGCGCGAAAGCGGACGAAGGATTCATGCGGCGGGCGCTCGAACTGGCGGTTCGAGGACGGGGGAAGACATCACCCAACCCGATGGTGGGGGCCGTTATCGTCAAGAACGGGCGGGTTGTCGGCGAAGGCTATCACCGCCGGGCGGGTGCTGATCACGCCGAGGTAGTCGCTCTCAGAGAGGCCGGCCGCCGCGCCCGGGGGGCTTGCATGTACGTGACGCTGGAACCCTGCTGTCACACCGGCAACACCGGGCCGTGCACCATCGCTCTTATCGACCATCGTATCGAGCGCGTGGTTTACGCGGTCAGGGACCCGGACCCCCGTGTCAGGGGCCGGGGAGCGCGCGAACTGAGACGAGCCGGTGTCACGGTCGAGCACGGCGTGCTGGGGAAAGATGCGGCACGCCTCAACGAGCAGTATTTTGGATTTCATCAGAACCGCCGACCGTTCATCATATTGAAAGCGGCGCAAACGCTTGATGGCCGGATCGCCACGGCAACGGGTGACTCCCGGTGGATTTCCGGTCGGCCGGCGCGCGTTTTTGCACACCGGCTGCGTTCCGAAGTCGACGGCGTGGTGGTTGGCATGGGAACGGTGAAGACCGACAACCCGGCGCTGACGGTCCGACTGGTGAAAGGCCGCAACCCCTATCGCATTGTTCTCTCCCGATCCCTCGATTTCCCGCGTACCTGCGAACTGCTCGACGACAACGAGGACTTCAAGACCGTCGTCGCCTCCACGGAAGCGGCCATCGAGCGGTTTGTCCGGCGTCGCCGGAACAGCGGGATCACTTTCTGGGTTATCAAGTCTGATCGACAACGGCTGCTTGACCTGAATGACTTTGTGGCCAAGGCCGCACGTTTCGGCATCCGGTCCCTGCTGGTAGAGGGTGGAAGCCGGCTGGCGACCTCGTTCGTGAAAGCCGGGCTGGTGGACAAGCTGGTGGTGGTCACGGCGCCGATGTTGATCGGGGAGGGGCGAAGTCTCGTGGGTGACCTGAAGATCCGGAAGCTGTCCCGGGCGATTGAACTGACCGACAGCTCATTTGAACGCTGCGGGAATGATGTCATCGTCACGGGATATCCAAAGAGGAGACGCTGAACGTGTTTACCGGGTTGATCGAAACAGTGGGAACGATCGCGGAGATCGGGTCGCGAGGCAACTACCGGATCATGACGCTCCGTTCGTCGATCGATTCCGCCGGTATCGTGATCGGTGAGTCCATTGCCTGTGACGGTGCCTGTTTAACGGTCGTGGCCACCCAGCCCGGTGTTTTCAGGGTCGAAGCGTCCCGAGAGACGCTTGCCAGGACGGTCCTGGGGCACTACCGGGTCGGCCGGGCGGTCAATATCGAGCGAGCCCTGACCGTGGGCAGCAGGCTCGGCGGGCATTTCGTCAGCGGTCACGTGGACGACACGGGGACGGTCGAATATCTCAAGCCGGTCGGAGAATCGTTTGAGCTGGGCGTCCGGTTCAACAAAGCGTATGATCGGCTTGTCGTCGAGAAGGGTTCGATTGCCATCAACGGCGTTTCCCTGACCGTTAACAGTTGCCGGTCTGGGCGAAGTGCCGTCAATCTGATCCCCTATACGCTTGAGCATACCAGCCTGAGCGGTCTTAGAACCGGGCACGGCGTCAACATTGAATTCGATATGATCGGCAAGTACGTTGTAAAACTGATGGCTGGTGACAAACAACCAGGGTTAACAATAGATAAACTCATCGAAAGTGGATGGTAGCATGACTGAAGATATCCGATTCAACGGTATTTCCGAGGCCGTAGAAGACGTGAGGAAGGGTAAGTTCGTGATCGTGGTCGATGACGAGGACCGTGAGAACGAGGGTGACCTGATCATGGCCGCCGAGGAAATAACCCCTGAGGCGGTCAATTTCCTTGCCACGCGCGGGCGCGGGTTGGTCTGCGTGCCCATGACTGAGGCGCGGATGGAAGCTCTTGGTTTGCGTCCGATGGTGGATCGCAACACGGCCAAGCACGGCACCCGTTTCGCGGTCTCGGTGGACGCGCTTGACGGCACGACGACCGGCATCTCGGCGCACGATCGGGCGGCGACTATCCGTAAGCTGGTCGATACGGATACGCGTCCCGAGGAGCTCGGCCGGCCGGGGCATGTTTTTCCGTTGCAGGCGGTGGCCGGGGGGGTGCTCTCCCGGGCCGGTCATACTGAAGCGGCCGTCGACCTGGCCCGTCTGGCCGGTTTTCAGCCGATCGGCGTGCTGTGCGAAATTATGGACGATGACGGCACGATGGCGCGAGTGCCTCGCCTGCATGAGATAGCCCGCAAGTACGATCTCAAAATGATAACCGTTCGCGACCTGATTGCCTACCGGCACCACACCGAGAAGCTGGTGCACCGGCTTTCGGTGGTCGGTTTCCCGACCGCGTACGGTGATTTCAAGCTGCACCTGTACGGCTCCGATATCGACGATCACCATCACCTGGCGCTGGTCAAGGGCGACGTTGCGGGCAAGCCCGACGTTCTGGTCCGCGTTCACAGCCAGTGCCTGACCGGTGACGTGTTCGGGTCGCATCGCTGTGATTGCGGCCCGCAGCTTCACAAGGCCATGCAGCGGGTCGAAAAAGAAGGCACCGGTGTCATTTTGTATATGCGCCAGGAAGGACGCGGGATCGGCCTGGCCAACAAGCTCTTTGCCTACGAGTTGCAGGACGCCGGCCGTGACACCGTGGAGGCCAATGAGGACCTCGGTTTCAAGGCGGACCTCCGCGATTACGGAGTCGGGGCGCAGATACTGGTCGACCTGGGGCTTAATTCCATCCGGCTTCTGACCAACAATCCCCGGAAAGTGATCGGCCTCAAAGGGTACGGGCTGGAGATTACTGAACGCGTGCCGTTGCAGACCGAACCGACACGGCACAATCATCGGTATCTGGAAACAAAACGGGATAAACTGGGACATTTGCTTGTACTAAAGAAATCGTGAGGCTGCTATGGCGTACACAACTTACGAGGGAAACCTCGATGCCAAGGGACTGATCGTTGGTCTCGTGGTCAGTCGTTTCAATAATCTGTTGACGGACAAACTTCGCGACGGGGCGCTTGACTGCCTGCGCCGCCACGGTGGGGCCGAGAAGGACGTCTCCGTCGCCTATGTTCCGGGCGCGTTTGAAATCTCTTACGCTGCGTCCCGGATGCTCAAAACCGGCAAGTTCGACGCAATCGTCTGTCTGGGCGCGGTCATTCGCGGCGACACTCCCCATTTTGACTATATAGCTACTGAAGCCTCCAGGAGTATTGCCCGGCTGGCTCTTGATTCGGGAGTGCCGGTGGTGTACGGCCTGGTCACGGCCGACACGCTTGATCAGGCCATCGAACGCGCCGGGACCAAAGCGGGCAACAAGGGCTGGGATGCCGCTGAGTCTGCGATTGAGCTGGTGAATCTCTATCGCTCGATAGGGTAGGGTATGGCCGACACTGCCCGCCGGCGTGCCCGGGAACTGGTGCTCAAAGCCCTCTATGCCGAGAGCGTGGGCGGGCGCGATCCCGACGAGATCGTGAGCGCCATCATTGCCGCCGGCTCACTGAGCAAGAGGGCGTATGAGTTCGCTCGCGCTCTGTTTCTGCTTGTATGTCAGCACCGTCAGTGGGCGGATGAAGTTATCTCGTCGCTGGCGGAAAACTGGGATATCGAGCGGATTGCCCTGGTGGACCGCAGTATCATGCAAATGGCCCTGGTGGAACTGCGAGAGATGCCGGATGTACCGGTAAAGGTGACTCTGAATGAGGCAATTGAACTGGCCAAGGAGTACTCAACCGGGGAATCAGCCGCTTTTATAAACGGCATTCTCGACAGCTTCGTGAAGAGCAGCCCGCAAGGCCCCGCGGGGTAGGGCCGTTGCGTTCTTTTCGGCTGTCCCGCCTGTCTAAAACAAACTGGACAGCACCGCCAAAACGGTTATATTACCGGCTTTTGGTAATGTACGTCCGGCAATAAGGGCAGCCTCCGGGGTGTTCCGGGGTCACCGCACTGATCGGCATGCAGCATACTTCGACCTACAAGTTTGACCGCACCAATGCCCTGATTGCAACCGCCGTCTGGCTGGCCACCCTGTCAGTCTATATGCTGACAAAAGCTCCCACGCTTTCCCTGTGGGACTGCGGCGAGTTCATCGCCACCAGCTGTATTCTCGGCATTCCGCATCCCCCGGGAACGCCGCTGTACATTATGTTTGGTCGCATCTTTTCGATTATCCCGCTTTTCGCCGACGTGGCCACCCGGGTGAACTTTTTGTCGTCCCTGACTGCTTCCATCGCCGCACTTTTCGGCTACCTGTGCGGCGTGAGACTTCTGCGCATCTGGTTTCGCGGGGACGGCAGCCGTTACGGGAGAATTCTGCTGTATGCGGGGTCCGCATGCGGTGCCCTTTTCCTGGCCCTGGGCAGGACCGAGTGGACCAACGCCACGGAGGCCGAGGTATACGGGATGGCCATGATGTTGATGATGGCGATTCTCTGGTTGACGCTGCTTTACTTCGATAAACGCGGGACCCCCGCCGCCGGCCGGATCCTGCTGGCCATCGTCTATCTTGCCTTTCTCGGTATCGGCGTTCACATGACGACCCTGCTCGTCCTGCCGGCCTGCGCATTCGTGTTCGTTCTGAAGGACGGAACGCCCGTCAGGTACTGGTTCATCCTCGCTGCGCTGTACCTGATGGAGCTTTACCTCGTTTTCGCGCTTTCGTCGCCGCCGGTGTCGGTGCCGTTTTACGTGCCCATCGTGATCGTCTTCATCTTTCATCTCTTCTATACGCTTTCGTTCGAGCGCGTCCCCCGCCCGGCGCTGGTGATGGCCCTGGGGTTCGCGTTCTCCTGCGCGCCGCTGCTCGGTCTTGTCAGCCCGGCGCTGGCCGGACCGGCCACGGTCTTCGGTGTGGTTTGTTTTGTCCTGACGCTGCTGTACGCGGTCTATATCACGCGACAGTACTTGCGACAGCGCGGTCCCGGCGAGCCGGTTTTCAGGGACGTGATGCCCGGAGCCCTGCTGGTATTTGCCGCCGCCTTCATGACCCTGCTGCTGCTGTCCGGCCTGAAGGGTTACGGGGCCTTTCTCGTTCTCTCTTTTGTTTTGCTGGTCGCGACGGCGGCCGTTATCTGGCGTTACGTGAACCTGCCCATCCTCCTGGCGCTGGTGGCGGCGTTAATGATCATCCTGGGGGTGCTGCCGTTTTTCTATGGTATCGGTATCGCCGTGCTGGTGATTCTCGTTCTCGGTCTGGGGTACAGGGTGCGGGGCGCCGCGACGGCGTTGCTGGTCATTCTGGCCGCCGTGCTCGGATTCTCGGTGCACTTGTACGTTCCCATACGTTCCGCGCAGGACCCGTACATCAACGAGAACAACCCCTCGCAGGATTTGACGTCGACGATAAACTTCCTCGAACGCAAGCAGTACGGCCTGGAGTCGATGTTCGAGCGGATGTTCACTCGCCGGGGCGAGTGGGGGAACCAGTTCGGCATGCATCGCCGCATGGGATTCTGGTCGTTCTTCCAGGAACAGTACGGTTTGTCGGGGCGCAAGTTCTTCCTGCTGTTCGTGATCGGCCTCTTCGGTATCTGGGAGGTGGTGCGGCGGCGATCGGAGACCGGCCTGCTGTTCATGATCCTGCTGCTGGTGACGTCGGTCGGCCTGATACTGTATATGAATTTCGCTGACGGTACCCGGCAGGTCGGTCTGCGCGACTACCTTGAGGTGCGTGACCGGGACTATTTCTTCAGCCCCGCCTACATGTTGTTCGGCCTGGCGATCGGTCTGGGCTGGGCCGCCGTGGTGCAGTTCCTTCGGGAACTGGTGGCCAGGTATACGCCGTCGGTCCGCAGGACGGTCCTGGCGGCCGGCCTGGTCGTGTTCCTGACGCCGGCGTACGCCCTGGCCGTCAACTGGCACGTGTGCGACCGGTCCAACGACTTCATTCCCTACGACTACGCCTGGAACCTGCTGTCGTCGGCGGATGAAAACGCGGTGCTGTTCACCAACGCGGATAACGATACGTTTCCCCTGTGGTGTCTGCAGGAGGCATACGGGGTGCGCAAAGACGTCAAGGTCGTGAACCTGGCCCTGGCCAACTCCAAGTGGTACATCAAGCAGTTGCGCGACTATATGCACCTCGAACTCGGGTGGACGGAGCGCGAGATCGATGCCCTCATTCCGTACCGCCTGCGCGACGGGCGATCCTTCCGCGTTCAGGACCTGGTGATAGACGCGGTCATAGATCATAACCCGGATATCCCCGTTAACTTCTGTATTACGCTGGTCGGTTCGGCTCGCACCTATCATGGGCAGCAGGCGGATTCACTCCTGACCCTGAGCGGTATGAAGTTTCGCCTGGATCGCGACAAGACCCGGTTCACCGTAGACAGAGAGGAAACACTGGCCTATTTCAGGGATTCGACGCGATTCCGGTACAAGAGCTTCGCCGATCCGACGATCTACAAGAATGAGACCACCCTGCGGACCGTAAGCAACGTCGCAAACAGCCTGATCATGTCCGCTGAGAGTTTTCGCCTGGGTGAGATGTATGTGGAGGCGGAAGAGCTGGCCCGGCTGGCCCTGCAGATCAGGCCGGGTTCCGGCAGGCTGGTCAATGCCCTTGGCCAGGTGTTTGCCGCCCGGGGAGAGATCGACTCCATTGTCGCGCTGCTGGGGAGGTATCCCGACGGGGACCTGCGCGAGCTTCGACTCTCCCTGGCCAGGGCATATCGCCAGATTGAGAGGCCGCAAGAGGCGTGGCTGATCCTTGACAGGCTCCTGAGCACGTCGCCGTCGTACCATCCGGCGCTCGATGAAATCATACGGCTGCTTCTGCGGGAGCAGGATGCCGGGAAAATGGTCTCGGTCCTCGAGCGGTGGCTGTACTACAACCCCGACGACACGGAGATCAGGGCGGCCCTGGACGGGCTGCTCTTGCAGCTGGAATCGCTGTCCGGCGGCGGGCAGAGGGACTCCCAGTGAACATCCTCGCGCTCAACTGGAACGACCTGAAGAACCCGTTTGGAGGCGGGGCGGAAGTCCACCTCGAGGAGTTGTTGCGCCGGCTGGTTTCCTACGGTCACGAAGTCACCCTGTTTTGCTCGGGCTGGCCGGGCTGTGCGGCGGAGGAGACGATCCAGGGGATCAGAATCATCCGCCGCGGCAGGCGTATCAGTTTCAATCTCGTGGCGCCGTTTCACCTCAGGCAGCTCGTGCAGCAGAACAGGTTCGACATACTGATCGAGGATATCAACAAGATACCGTTTTACACCCCGCTCTATCTCGACCTCAAAACCCTGGTTGTCATTCCGCACCTGTTTGCGACGACGGTCTTCCAGGAGATAAACTTCCTCCTGGGGACCTACATATACCTGGCCGAGAAACCCCTCGTGCCGGTGTACCGGGGCAGGCGGTTCAACGTTATTTCGGAGTCGACGGCACAGGACATCGTCGCCCGCGGGGTTCCCCGTGAGGACATATCGATAATCCACTGTGGCATCGATCGTGACGTTTACTCGCACGATGCGTCGGTGACCAAGTATGACCAGCCGACCGTTTTATATCTCGGACGAATAAAAAAGTACAAGTCGATTCAGCATCTCATCATCGCCTTTAAGCGGGTGAAAGCCAGGCTGCCCGAGGCCCGGCTGATGATTGTGGGTGCGGGAGACTATCTGGCTGCCCTCAAGTCGCTTGCCGGATTACTCGATCTCGGCGATGCCGTCGAGTTCCCGGGGTACGTGTCGCTTCAGGACAAGGTAGAGCGCATGCGGCGCGCCCATGTGTCAGTCCTGCCCTCGCTCAAGGAGGGCTGGGGGCTGACCAACATCGAGGCCAACTCAGTCGGTACGACCGTCGTCGCGGCCGATTCCCCGGGCCTCCGCGACTCGGTTCAGGATGGCAAGACCGGCTTCCTGTACCGGTTCGGTGACACGGACGAGCTGGCCGAAAAGCTCCTGCGTATTCTGGAGGACCATCAACTGCGCCGGCGTCTTGAACAGGGAGCCCTGGAGTGGGCCGAGAGGTTTAACTGGGATACAGCGGCCCGGCAGTTCGAGGCACTCCTTCTGGAAATCACTGGAGGGAAGCAATGACCGGACGGTGGCGCCGAGTGATTTTCCTGCTGATCGGGTTTACGGTCTCGGTGGTCTCGCTGTGGCAGATCTTTCGTGACACGCCTGCAGACGAGCTCTGGCAGGCCCTGGAGAAGCCGAATTACTGGTGGCTGGTGCCGAACATCTTCTTTGTCGTTCTGGCCATGTACCAGCGCGCGTACCGCTGGCGGTTCATGATAGCGCCTATCAAGATGGTCAGCTTCTCAAGGCTGCTGGCCGCCACCTGCATAGGCTTCATGGCAAACAACATCCTGCCGCTCAGGCTGGGGGAGTACGTGCGGGCCTACTCGCTGTCACGCCAGGACGGCGACGTGTCCAAGTCGTCGTCGCTGGCCACCATCTTCGTCGAACGAATGGTGTTCGATCTGGTGGCCCTGCTGCTTATCTTCGGGGTAGTCCTCTTCATATCGCCGCTGCACTTCGATGAGCAGTTGCGCGTCGGCACTTATGCGGCCGTGCTGGCCGCCCTGCTGGGGTTGATTTTCATTGTCATCCTGGCCCTCAAGCCCAGCCAGTCCGGCGAGGTCCTCACCCGCTACCTCTTTTTTGCACCCGAGAGCGTCAAGGAGAAAGTCAGGGGAATCGTACTGCGGTTTTCCCGCGGCCTCGACTTCATGAAGGACGGTAAGAAACTGCTTTCCGTGTCCGTTCAGACCATAATCCTCTGGCTGTTCATGGGGCTGTCCAACTATTTTGTTTTTCTTTCGTTCGGGTTTGACCTCACTCTTGAGGCTTCCTACGTGCTGCTCGTGGTCGTATCCATCATGATTCTGATTCCGTCGTCGCCCGGGTTTTTCGGCGTATACCACCTGGGGACGGTGCTGACGATGTCGCTTTACCAGGTCGCCGACGTTGATGCGCGTGCTTTCTCAATCGTCCTGCATCTGGCCCAGTACATCCCGATCACGCTGATGGGTTTCTACTTTCTCAGAAGGGCGCACCTGTCGCTCAAGTCTCTGGAGAAAGAAGCCGTGGGCGGGATGTAGCGGCCGGTCGATTCTGCAATTTCCGCCAGGCTGTTCTAAAGACCGGCGGTTGAACCTTTGCGGGTGCCTCAGTCCTTTTTATCCTCACACGGCTCTCTATCGGCCAGGGGCGGCAACCGGTTGTCCGGCAAAAGGTTGGCAAACCAGACTGGATCGATCCAAGTTGTCCCGACATTGATCGACTACCGCCGGAAGTTCAAACTTGACTGCCCCCATCCGCCGGTGCATGATAAAAATTGAGGGAGATATAGGTAATGAAGAAGGTACTGCTGGCTGTCCTGCTGATCTGCCTGATCTTTGCGGTAAGCTATTTGAAAACAGTCCGGGACGACAAGGAGCGGTCTGAGGCTCTGGACGAGATCTCCGCCACGGCCGAGCGCGAAGAGGGCAGACTGCGCGATTCGGTCGATTCACTCGAGGGCCGACTGAAGGGAGTGAAGGCCTCGTACCAGGATTCCTTGCGGCAACTCGACGATGCCCGCCGACAGGAAACGGACTCCCTCAGCCAGATGTTGCAGGCCAGCGAGGAAACAATCCGGGGCCTCTCGGCAGGTGCCCGGAGCGAGGCGGCCCCCACCGGGCAGGCGTCGCAGGCGGCCAAGGTCGACAGTCTCGATTTTCACCGTCGTGTGCTGACGTATTACAGGAAGAGGTTTAACGACTTACCGGGTGATCTCTCACGTTATGAACGTCGTGTAGCGCTCTCTGAGATTCGCCAGGAAACCGCCCGGCGGTTCTCGATCAGTGTGGACAGCCTCAACCGGATCAGGACAAAGAACAAGCTTGACTTTTGACGTTCGGTGCGATGATGGCAAAGCGGGACGAATCGGCATTCGCAGAAGTGCTGGTAGATCGGCTGCTTCTTGAGTCATTTGCCAACGAACGATCTGCCTATTACAAGACGACCGGAGAGATTTCGAAGAGTGCGGCCCTGGACAGGTTTCGCAATCGCCTGAAATGGCACGTCAATAACTCGCTTTCGCGGCGGCAAAAACAGGTGATCCGGTTTTACCTGCTGGGTAGAAAAGAGAGAGATATAGCCCACGATCTGGGGATCACCCAGCAGGTGGTGAACATTTATAAGCATAGGGCTATCAGGAAGTTACGGCAGCTTCTCGGCTCGTAGGTGTATGTCAGGCGGCTATTTTATAGAAGGGAATATATACATATCCGGGTCCGTAAGCACCTTCGTGAAAAGTCACGTCGGCACGAAACGACCGGTGAGGAGGTGATAGCCTAACTAACCACTGGGCACCCCTATTTCATTGCTAACTGTGGTATATGATTGGTAACTAACTGTGTTCACACAGTAGATGACAATAGGGAGTTTGCCATGCCGAAAAGAAAAGAGGCCGAGGAATTTGCAGTCGTAGGAGAGAAGGATTGCTGGCACCTATACGGCTTGCAGGTCCTGTCGCCGAATAAGTTTGTAACAGTTGTTGGGAGAATCCTTCAGGGAAGATATTGGTTGATCAATCCTGGAATCCCCGACAAGACCGGCGCAAGGCTGTCATAGGGGCAAAGTTCGGAGCTTCGTCAGCACGGTCCTATTCTTGGACTACGACCAAATTCGAGGACCTGTCGATCGCGGCAGGTCCTTTATTTTTTGCCTCGCCGGGCGGGCCGGATTTATGTTGACAGTCACCGGCGATTGGTCCTTTTTCCCGCTCGTATGAGCAATAGCCTGCTGCCGTACTGCCTGATCCTGTTTCTGGCCGCGTTTGCATCCGGTATGGTTATACTGGTGCGGCGCTGGTCGGACGAGTTGCTCCACATGTTCCTGGCGTTCGGTGCAGGTGTGTTTCTCGGGATTGTGTTCATCCACCTGATCCCCGAGTCCTTTCCCGATGACCAGACTGCCACGGTGGGTTTTTTCGTCCTTGGGGGCTACCTGCTCTTGTTTTTCCTGGAGCGCATTCTGTTCAGCCGCGGCGATCGCGGGTACGAGCACAGCCACGAGGTACTGGGTATAACGGCCCTGGTGGGCCTGTCCGTACATTCTCTTATCGACGGTTTAGGGCTGGCGGTGACGGCTGCCGATCCGCATCTGGGCCGCCTCTTATTCGTTTCGATCCTGGCCCACAAGGTGCCGGCGGCTTTTGCGCTAGCCTCGCTGCTTATCCTAGCCAAGCAGTCGATGCGGCGGATTACCCTCTACCTGCTGTTGTTTGCATCCATGACGCCGGTCGGGGCGCTCCTGCTGGCCCAGGTATTCGTAAACGGCAAGCAGGACGTACTGGTCCTTATGACGGGACTGGTAACGGGATCTTTTCTATACATTGCCACCGGTGAGTTGCTGCCCGAGGCGTTCCACAGCCGCAGGCGGCGATGGGTAAATCTGGTGCTGGTGCTGCTGGGGATAGTGGCGATCGGATGGCTGGGGCTGGGGACGTTTCACGGGCATTCCCACTGACTAATTCCTGCAAACCGGTTCGGCCGTGACGAGTATAACCTGTAACACAAACTTGAATCAGTAACCTGGAAGCTATGGTCATCAAACAGACAATCGTTCTGCTGGCGGCCGCGGTAGTGACGGGCCTCGTGGCCAACCTGCTGTCGCCCCAGCGCATTGATTTCATCGGCAAGTACCGGGACCTGTCCGACGGAGAGGGGCCGCTTGTCCCGCCTGCCGCCGAAGAGGGCGATCCGCCCTTTATCGACGTCAACGTCGCACAGCTTGAGTTCTACGCGGGCGACGCCCTGTTTGTCGACGCGCGCTCCGCCGAGGAATTCGAATGCGGCACCATCCCGGGATCGATCAACATCCCGTTCGAGTATCTCCCGGAGGATCTTCCCGCGTACTACGACTCCGTCTTTGAGGGTGTCAGCCGCGACCGGTCGATAGTCGTGTTTTGCTCGGGCGAGGAGTGCGACCTTTCGTTATATCTCGGCCGTAATCTCCAGGATTTCAACTACACGCGTGTTTTCATCTTTTTCGGCGGAGCGCGGGAATGGGGGAAGTACGGGCTGGACGTGGAGCGGAGGAAGCCATGCGGTCAATAGTGGATAACGATTACCTGACCATGTTTTCCCGGGTACTTATCGCCGTGCTCTTCATTTACGCGTCGTTCTACAAGATTGTGGAGCCCGCCCTGTTTGCCAAGTCGATATGGTACTACCACCTCGTCCCGGGAAAGCTCATCAACCTGGCGGCCCTGATATTGCCCTGGCTGGAGCTTTTCTGCGGCCTGGCCTTGATTCTGGGGATCGTTTACCGGGGAGCGGTAGTCTGGGTCAACGTGATGACGGCGGCGTTCATCATAGCTCTGGCTTACACAATTGCGCTGGGGATCGATATCGACTGCGGCTGCTTCAAGGCCGCCGGATCGGCCACCGGGCCGGCGTGGAACTCCCTTTTGCTGGACCTGGGCATGATCGTGTTCACGCTGCAGTTGCTGTTCAGCCGGTCGCGGCGCTGGCGTTTGCAGCCTCGCTCTTAATCCAGGATGTGCGGCGTGATCAGGATGAGCAGGTCCGTGGTGGTCTTCTCGACAGAGTGGTGAGAAAACAGCAGGCTGCCCAGCAGCGGGATAGAGCCGAGCACGGGGACCTTCTTCACGGTCTTGATCTCGTCTTCCTTCAGCAGGCCTCCCAGAGCCACAGTTTCGCCGTCCTGAACGTTGATGCGCGTTCTGATCGAACGTGATGCCGTGATCGGTTTCTGGTTTCCCGGCGGGCCGTTGAAGCCGATGATATCCTCCACCGTGGGTTCAACATCCAGGGTGACCCGGCCGGCCTCGTTTATGCGCGGCGTCACCTTCAGCGAGATACCGACCTCCACGTCCTCAAACGTGACGATATCTGAGGTGGCGGCCCCCTCGGTGAAGCGGTTGATGGTTTGAATCGGGATCACCGTTTCGAATCTGAACTCCGCCTCGTGGTTCTCGACCGTGGTGATACGGGGGTCCGAGATGAGCTGGCTGTTGCCCTTCTGCTGCAGCAGATCCAGCACCATGCGCAGTTCGGCCACTGAAAGCTTACCCCAGATCCAACGGCCGCCGTCGACTTCAAGAACCCCGGCGTTTCTGCTGGAGGTGGCGGTCGTGTACGCCGTGCCGGCGGTGCCGTCGTCGGCGCCGCTCAGTTTGGCGTCGATGGCCGACGGCCAGTTCAGGCCGAGCTGGAGCTGATCGTCAACCTTGGTTTCGATGATCCGTGCTTCGATCAGGATGGTCCGTTCGCGGACGTCAAGCCGGACCACGAGGTCAACCAGGTCGTCAATGATTCTCGGGTAGTCGGTGATGATTATCCTGTTTGCGGCGTACGTGTCGGTCGACGTTCCTTCCTTCGCTTTCCGGTCGAGTATGACCGCATGTCCCTTGTCCGAGAGACGGGGTTCAACGGCTTTCCGGGCGGTGACCGGGTCGAGGTATTTCAGGGTGATTGTCCGGGATTCCAGGTCGCCGGCCTCGGCGGCATCGATGGCCTTTACGACGATGACGTTATTGCGGTGGAAGTACGTGTAGCCGTTGGCGGCCAGCACGGCGTCGAGCGCCGTGGCCACGTCGACGTTGTCGAGCTTGACGGTGACGTTACCTTCGACGGCCCCGGAGACAACGAGGTTCAAGCCGTTCTGCTGCGCAATCATGTTCAGGACGGCCACCAGCGGCGTGGACTGAAACTCCAGGGTCAGTTTTCCCTCGGTTAGATTGGCCTGGGCCGACAGAGAACCTGCCGTCAGGAGTATTGCCATGCTGATGCGAATTATTGCGCGTATCATAGTGCTACCCTTTGCTGACGCGAATGGTGAAACGGTCGCCTCTGTGCTCGAGCGTGACCGTGCCCTGTTCAATGGAGATTACCCTGGCGCCGTTGACGGTATCGCCCACGCTGACCGTGCGCCCGTTCAGGTAGGCCAGAGGGAATCCCTGGCTATACAGGGTGCCGGAGAGTCTCCAGCCGGGTGACCGGGGCTGTCGTGCAACAACAGGTGATCCCTTCGAGAATTCCGGACTGGCCCTGAAAGGGTCATTACCCCAGGGTTTGGCCCGGTGCTGCTGCACGTCCAGCGGGGCTCTGATCGTGCCCGAAGCCGTACTTGCCTGAATGACACCACGAGCCGGCGCCGGGTAAGAGACGGGTTTATCGCTGCGGCCCGGGAACGTGAAGGCTGCCCAGATAACCGCGGCGATGAAAAGCAGGGACACCAGTCTCTTGCGTGTTTTGTCGTTCATGTCGTTGCCTCGACGTTGCCCAGCAAGGCCCTGAAACCCACTGAAAACGTAACCTTCCGGTTCACATCACGTGAACTGACGATCTGGCAACTGTTAATACCGCGAAAGTACGGGGCGCTTTCCAGACCGCCGACGAACCGTCCAAAACCGCGGTAACTGCCGTTGAGTCGGAGCACGAGATTCAGAAACTGCGGCTCATCGGGCTGGGCGACTATCCTGTTAAGCTCGAGCAGTTCATTGACCGGCGGGATGATTTCCGTGAGAGTCAGTCCGTGCTCCTCGGCCTGATCGGTTATCCTCTCGAGGAGCTTGAGGATGTCCCGCTTCGCGTACAGTGACGACTGAAGGTGCAGTCTGGATTCCTCAAGCTGGCTGCTCACGGCGAGGAATTCGGGCAGTCTGGCCAGCGTGCGGTTAATGTCGGTCAACTGTGCTTCGACATCCGCCACCTGCTGCAGTACCTGGCCGTGTTCACGATCCAGCGGGCGATAGACCAGGATTGCCCAGAGGCACAGCAACACCATGCCCACGCAGACATATGCCGCCACGCGTGCTCTCATACTCTTCCCCTTGCGGCGACCTGAAACTCGAGCTCGAAAATCCCGTCGACCTGCCGCTTGGTGTGACTCATGACAGCCACGTCGTCGTAGTACGGGGAAGCAGACAGGCTCTCCACGAACTCCGCCAGGATGATTTCGGGGGGTATGCCTGGATGTACCGCGACACCCTGGATCTGCAGGTTCTGTCCCGGCTGAGTGACGTCATAGCGCAGGGTGTACAGCCGGATCGACGACGGTGTCAGGTGCGAGAGTTCCTTGAGGCTAAGGCTGAGATAGCTTGGTGCCGCCTTGATCTTGTCCAGGTAAGACTGGTCGACGGCGATGCGCTCGTTAAGCAAGTTGTAGGTGTCGAACACCGGGGAATTACGAAAGTTCTTTACCTGCTGAGTCAACTCGTCCCGGTGGCCTTTCACGCGGCCCAGTTGGGACCGCTGGAAGAGCGTGACACCCGATACGATGAAGAAAAGCGCGGCCAGGCAGACTACGGCGATCTTGTTCGCCCGGCGGAGGCGCTGCTGGTACTGTCGCTCCTGCGGGAGCAGGTTGGTCAGCCTTGCCGGACAGACGACCGACGCGAGCACCGGCAGGCACACCGGCAGGGAGACTTCGAAGCCGAGGTTCCTGCCCCTGACGAACTTGAGTTGATCGGCCGGGAATCGTCGAAACACGAAACCGAAACGATCGGTCAGTTGCTCGACCAACTCATCGGAGTACGACAGGTCACCGTGGATGAATATCTGGTTGGCGAAGTGAGCCGAGAACTGGCCCGTGTAGTAATCCAGCGAGTTCTGTATCTCGGTGGCCAGGGACTCGCTGAAATACTCGAACATTGTCGGATCGGACCGGTTGGCCAGAAAGGCCGACCCGAGTGCGCTGATGTGGAAAAACTCGAGGTTTGATCCGTGATAGTAGGCGATCTCCGTATGGTTGCGCTCAATGCTGACCAGGGCGTAGTTGGCATCCTCGCGGAATCGCGGCAGCCAGCGCAGCAACTGTCCGATTGCTTCCTGGGCGTGGAACACGTGAGACACGCTGCGGTCGATGCGGTCGAACAGCCTGAGATTCTCGTGCAGCATGCGGCGGGTAGCGGCCAGGATGGCGATCCGGGCTCGCTTTATGTCGCCGTCGGTGGCGGTCTCTACCGTTCGGTAGTCGTACTCGCAGTCGTTAACGGGAAACGGCACCTGCCGCTTGGCTTCAAAGGCGATGGCCGACGCCAGCTCCCGTTTCGAGACGTAGGGCATGCTGAAGGTTCTGAAGGCCGTGTCCGGGCCGCCCACGGTCACCGACAGCATGGGGCGACGGCCGCCAAACTCTCGTATGTAGTCGTCTATGCTGTCGGCGATGAAGTCGGTCTTTTCCTCTGGCGAGGCGATGGAGGGAAGCACGTACACCTTGCGGACGTCCAGCAGTTTCCTGCCGTACCCATAGTGCATTGCGGCGGCCAGTTGAAGGGAGTCCGCGTCGATGCTGCACGTAACGTGGCGGCCGAAAAGGTGCCACTTTCGCGGGCGGACAGGACGCCATGAATAGGATGCCGGAGGTGCCTCGTGCGCCTCGGCGCCCGACGGCTGCGGTGGTTGTGATTTCTTCAGGTCAAGCATCCCTGCTTTTCCCACCTAAAACGTGACGATGATACTGTCGCTTCCGCCCCCGGTGGAAATGATCCGGCGGCTGTCCGGGTCGTACCCGTACGGGTTTCCCCAAGCGTCTGCGAGATACTCGCCGCCGGCGCCGTCCATATACGGTCCATTCCAGCCCAGGCGGGCCAGGTGATCGTAGGCTTCTATCGAGTCGGGCTTGACCGCCAGGTCGGCCAGAGCTGAAGGGGCGAATCCGACGTCCCCTTCGAACCCACGGTCGATGTACTCACCGCCTGAGACGGCCGCAGGATTTCCGGTAATGGCTTTCTTCAGGGCCGCTATCTCCGCCTTGGTAGCGTTGATCTTGGCGCTCTGAGCCATTTCCGTGAATTTCGGGACCGCTACTGCGGCCAGAATTCCCAGGGTAACGATAACGATAACAAGCTCGATCAGAGTGAAACCGCCCCGACCGAGCTTGGGGTTTTTCCGCACGTTCCCGGGGAACGTGCGGCTCATCTTCTTACCACTGATTCTCACCCACAACATTTGTATTGGGCCAGATTTCGCCGGTGGCGGAGTTATATGTCCAGCCGTGAGCTGTTCCGTCGGGCAGCCTGCCGACTCCCGCTACGATCAGATTGGTGGAATCGGGGTCGGGCTGATACGGATTACCCGGAATCGCCTGTGCCATCACTGTTCCCACCGCCTGAACCTCGACCAGGGTCGGCCAGGTTGCGGTTCCGGTTTTCACGGCCTCGTTGGCGTAGAAGATCGTGATCCCGGAGCGAAGGCTTCCCAGCGCTGCCCGGCAGGCGGCCTCCCGTGCTTCCCCGGTGATGTTCTGATACCGGGGGATGGCCACCGCGGCCAGGATTCCCAGCACTACGATGATAATGACCAACTCGATCAGTGTAAATCCGCCCCGATTTGACAGACGCCTGAGATTCATTCGTACCTCCTGGGAAGTATGCGTTCTCTCTATCTTATTGTCGGAAAAGGAGAGGTCATTCTTTACACACCTAGCCGCTGAACACCGTGATCAGGTTCCACATCGGCAGGAAGATTGCCAGGGCCAGGATCAGGACGAAGACGGCCATTACCAGTGTAAGGGCCGGCTCGATAATGGACGTCAGGTGCCGCGAAGTGTAGAGCACCTGTCGAGAGTAGTGATTAGCCAGCTCCCTGAGCATCCGTTCCAGGTTGCCTGATTCCAGGCCGACCGCCAGCATCTGCAGTGCCTCGGCGGGAAAGTACTCAAAGTCGCCGCGAAGTGATTCGATGTCTCTCCCGCGGCGGAACAACTCCTCGAGCCGCGTAATCTCCTGCCCGATGATCGTATTCTTGACCGTGCCTGAAAGAATGGAGAGCGATTGCACCAGCGGCAGCCCGGACTTGAAGAGTATCCGGAACATCAGGCAAAAGCGAGCGACGTTTCCTTTGATGGTCAGGTCGCCCAGGACCGGAAGTCGGAGGAGTAACCGGTCGTACTGCCTGCGGCCGTTGGGTGTATCGATGAATTTCTTGAAACCGACAGCCAGAACGGCTGCGCCGGCCAGGATCAGCGGCCAGTAGCCGGAAACAAAGTTGCTGATCGCTATGATAACCTTTGTCGCCCAGGGCAACTCGGCGTCAAACGAAGAGTAGAAACTGACAAACCGGGGGATGACGAAGTTCATCAGCACGAAGAAGGCTGCGAAAATCACGCCGACGACGATGAGCGGGTACCTGACGGCCGTCTTGATATGCCGGTTAAGCTCCAGTTGTCGCTCGAGCATTTCCGCAAGCTCGTCGAGGGTATGTTCCAGCCGCCCCGATTCTTCTCCTGCTGCCACGCTGGCCGTATATACCGGCGAGAACACGTCACTGTAGTTGGCCATCGCCTCGGAGATGAGCCGTCCCGAACGCACTTGCTCCTGAATGCGATCGACGATGTACTGAAGGCGGCTGCCCGGTTTGCCCACGTGGATGACCGAGAGAGCCCGAAGGATCGGGATGCCCGCCCGGTGCATGGTGGACAGGCTGGTGGTGAACATGATAAGCCGCTCGTAATCGGCATCGCGCTGAAGGCCGAAAAGGGGGAAGGGTTTCTTTTCTCCGAGGGCCTTGATCCGGACGGGCAGGAGGCGTCTCTTGCGCAGGTGCTCTTCGACCTGCTCGATTCCGGGAGCGCTGATGATTCCGCTGGTGTGCTCGCCGGTCTCGGAAACGGCTTTGTACTTATACCGGTCTGGCATTGGGCTCACCCGCGGCTATCCGGCGCTGGGAGTGGAAGTAGTCCTCGATATTCGACGTTTCCTTGAGCAGTTCTTCTAGGCACAGCGTGCCGTCGCGCAGCTTCTCGAGGCCCGCCTCGAACAGGGGTGTGTATCCCTGGAGGCGGGCGGTCTCTCGGATTCGGGCGGGGGACGCGTTGTCCAGAATCATCTCGGTAATCTGGGCGGTGATATTCACGAACTCGAAAATACCCGTCAGGCCCGTGAATCCGGTCCCCTTACAGTGCGTACAGCCGTTGGTCCGGCGAAAGTCGACTGTGCCGGAGATCTCGCCTATCCCGGCGCGATTGAGCAGGGTGTCCGACGGCTGGTAGCTGACCAGGCACTGCGGGCAGTTTACACGCACCAGACGCTGGGCCAGCACTCCCTTGAGCGCCGAGGCCAGCAGATAGTTTTCGATGCCCATGTCGATTAGGCGCGTAATTGCCGACGGAGCGTCGTTGGTGTGGATGGTGGAGAATACCAGGTGGCCGGTCAGCGCCGAGCGGATGGCCATCTGGGCCGTCTCGGCGTCGCGAATCTCTCCAATCATGATAATGTCCGGATTCTGTCGCAGGATTGACCGCAAAGTCGACGGGAACGTCAGGCCGGCCTTTTCATTTATCTGCATCTGATTGATAAGGGGCAGGGAATACTCCACCGGATCTTCGACCGTGATGATGTTCTTCTCGATGCTGTTGATAACCCGCAACGTCGCATACAGCGTTGACGTTTTGCCGCTCGAGGTCGGGCCCGATATGAGAATGAGACCCTCCGGCTTGTGGATGACGTTCTGCCAGGCATTGGTGATGGCGGTGTTGAAGCCGAGATCGCCGAACGTCAGGCTCAGGTTCCGTCGGTCCAGTATTCGTATCACGATCTTTTCGCCGTGGATGGTCGGCAGGGTGGACACGCGCAGGTCTATGGGCAGGTTGTCCACGGTCGTCATCAGGCGTCCGTCTTGGGGGAGTCGTTGCTCGGACACGTCCATATTGGCAGCGACCTTTATGCGCGAGATAATTTCCCTCTGGACCGACTTGGGAGGTGACGCTTCCTCGCGCATGACGCCGTTGATGCGGAAACGGATGCGCACCGTGTTTTCGTCCGGTTCAACGTGGATATCGCTGGCCCGCGCCCTGACCGCCTTGGCGATTATCAGGCTGACCAGCTTCATGACCGGCGTTTCCACTTCGGTCGACCCGTCGCGGTCGGCCGCCTTGGCGCCGATCAGGTTCTGGTTCTCACTTTCGGTCTCCATGATTTCGCCCAGAGAATCGGCCACCGAGTAATACTGGTTGATAGCTTCTTTGATTTCGGTGGTGGTGGCGATGGCGCGCTTGATTTCGGCGCCGGTGAGGTAGCGGATTTCCTCGAGGGCCAGGATGTTAAGCGGGTCAGCCATGGCGAGCGTGAGGGTGTTGCCGATGGCGAAAATCGGGATGAGCGTGTACCGGCGGGCCACCTCGACGGGCAGGCGCTGGATAACGTTCGGGTCGATAACCATCATTTTGAGCGAGACGCGGGGAATTGACAGGCGTTCCGAGGCGCACTCAGTCACCTGCTCCTCGGTTACGTACTGCTTTTCGACGAGGATTTCTCCCAGGCGTTTGTCGGTGGTTTGTTGTGCCTGGAGACTCTCTTTGAGCTGTTGCGGCGTGATATAGCCGCGTTCTACGAGCAGGTCACCGATTTTCTTTCTTGCCATGGCGCGAGTTTCTACGGTTTATTCGGAGTCATTATATTGTCGGCGTTTTCAGATTTTTCCTTGAGACGGGCGCGTCCATGCCGGCCAACCGAGAGGATACAGACGCTGGGCCATTTGACGGGCGAGTTGGCAGATGCCGGAAGTATACACCCCTTGTTCCTCATGAGGGCGGCGGCCGGGGCGGCAGTCCTTCTGGCGCTTGCCCTTTTCGGGCCCGCCGGGGCGTCGGGTGGAACCAGTGACGGCGGCACCTGGACCGGCTGGGGCGATCCTGCGGCCCAGGGGAAAATCATCGACAGCATCATCATTGACAACCGGAACATCAATGACTATTCCGGCTCCGGTCTGAACGGTTTCCTGTCCAGCACCGCCAACCGCCTGCATTACGTTACCCGGGCCAGTGTGATAAGGAGGGAACTGCTCTTTGCGGTCGGAGAGCCGTATTCTCTGGAGGCAGCCAAGGAGACGGCCCGCAATCTCCGGACGCGGCTGGCCTTCAACGACGCCCGGATAGAAACCAGGCCGACCCGGCCCGGACACATCGCTGTGAGGGTCGTCACGCGTGATCAATGGAGCCTGCTGGGCAGCTTCCGGATTGAACGGGAGGGCAACGAGACCGACTACGAAATGGGTCTGGAAGAGCGGAATTTCCTCGGCTACAACCAGTTCCTGGCGTTCGACTACTTTTTCCAGGAAAACGACGAGGACTACCTGAGGGTGCGGTTTGCCAACACGAGGTTCTGGGGCAAACCGCTGCAAATCAGCGCCGTCTACGACGACGACCCCAGGAACGAAATTCGCAGCGTCTCGATAGGGCGGCCGTTCTATGACCTCCGGCAGCACTTTTCCCTGATGTTCGGCGTGGCTGACAACGGGGGCAGGAGTGACGTGTACCGGGACACCCTTAGAATAGCCGAGTGGCAGCGACAGGTTGACGTCGCGTCGACGCAGATGTACTATCGATGGGGTGGCTATCACCAGAAAGCGGAGCTGGGGCTGGACTACGATTACGTTTATCAAACGACGTCCGACCGGGTCCTTCTGGCTCCTGCCTACGCCTCCGACGTGGTGTTTCCGGACGATTCAGTTTACCACAGGATTCAGCTTTCGGCGGGTCTGATGGATCGCGACTTCATCGTCGTCAACCGCATCAACGGCTTTTACTATCCTGAAGACATCACCGTCGAACAGTCGGTCAGGCTGAGCTACGCCCGGGCGTTTGCTCCTGGCTTCAGCGGCTACTTGTACGACGGGTTCACCCTGGACGGTCTATTTGTGCGGAGATTTGGATCCAGTATTGTAAGGCTGGGTTACATTCGCTCGTTCTGGTTCAAGGGTGACCGCAATATCCGGCAGACATCCAGTTTTGTGGCGGCGGCGTACAACACGCATTTCCCCTTTGTTACGGGCGTTTTTCGTGGCCTTTATCGCTCGGACTGGCGCGATGATCCGGCCGCCGGCGTGGTCCTGGGCGGCAAGAGCGGTCTGCGCGGTTTCGATACCTATTTCTCAACCGGAGATCGGCTGCTGCTGTTCAACTTCGCGGGACGATTCTACCCTGGAGTGGAGATCCTTTCGGTACTGATCGGGGGAGTGGTCTTTCTTGACCTCGGGCGGACCTGGGACGTCGGCGAGCCGTTCAGGTTCAGGGACTTCCACCGCAGTGCCGGTCTCGGCCTGCGGGTATCCATGGAGCGATATACGAAAACGGAGTTGATCAGGATAGATTTTGCCTATGGACAGGACAATCGCTGGCAACTGGCTTTCGGGACCGGTCAGTATTTTTAGCAAGCGGGGCCGTTGGGCCGCAATTTTGCTTGACAACCTGTTGGCGTGCAATATATTAGAAGTGTACTTGCAGGTTTCGCCCGGCTGCTTGAAGGCCATTCGTAAAATCCACGCCCCCGGGTATTGCGGGCAACGCTCAAGCAATGGGCCGGAGGCCGGTCTTATTTTTGGTACTTGCACGTTTAGCGCGGAACCGCGGAACTGCTCGTGTATGTTAGAGTATCAGTGAGCAGATCATTGGTTCGAGATCTGTTCGGAGGGGCCGATACACAGGGTAGCGGCAAAACACAACCGGAGTTGGAATGACACTGAGACATCTTTTTTGCGCCATTGCTTTGAGCACGGCCCTCGCGGCACCAGTGACACCGGTGCAAGCCGGGGAGGGCGGGCCCGCCGATCGCCTCGCGGCTATTGCGGCCGACTACGAGAAGGGAACTATCAGCCTGGACGAGAAGGCGATATTGCAGATCACCGCCATCACCGATCCGTCGCAACTCCCGCCGGAATACAGGGACCTGGACGTCACCGGCGGCAGGCCGGACCTGCGCGGCGCGACCCTGGTCATTCTCGAAATCCGGCGCAACTGGGATCAGCTTTCACCAGCGGCGCAGTCGATTGTCTCGGCAGCCCTCGACCGGCCGATCAGAGCGTTTACGTTCGATTCTCCCTCCGGCTTCTTCAAACTGCACTACGATACGGAGGGTGCACAGGCCGTGCCCACGGCGGACAATGACGGTGACGGGGTCCCGGACTACATCGAGCGGTGCGCGTCGTACTGCGATACGACGCTTCAGAAGCACGTGGAGCTTGGCTATCTTCTGCCTCCGGCGGACACCGAAGGTGGTGATGACAAATACGACGTGTACTTTAAAGAGATGGGTTACTACGGGTACACGGTCGGCGAGGCCGACGGTCCGGAGCCGTGGGACGACCTTGTCAGCTATATCGTCGTGCATCGGAATTTCATCGGTTTTCCTCCCAACACCGACCCCGAGGGCAACCAGGCGGGCGCCGCGAAGGTGACCGTGGCGCACGAATTCCACCATGCCGTTCAGTATGCTTACAACGGCTGGGCGTCGGGATGGTTCATGGAGGTGGACGCGACGTACATGGAAGACATCGTGTTCGACAACACCAACGACAACCTCAACTATCTCCCGGAATTCTTCGATTACCCGGGATCGTCACTGATGGAATTCTCCATGCACTCGTACGCGTCCTTCATATGGGGGCTGTACGTAGCGCAGCGATTTGACACGTCACTGATGGTCTCGACATGGGAGGGTGCCCGGTACGATGATGTTTTCCAGGCTCTCTCCGATTCCCTCCAGGCCAACTATGGCTGGACGGCGGACTCGGCGTTCGGGGAATTCGCCACCTGGAATTACATCACCGGCTATCGGGACGACGGGCTGCACCACGAAGAGGCGTCCACGTATCCGCTGATGGCCATCGGGGCTACCCACAGTTCGTATCCCATGTACATGCAAACCTCGCCGACGCCTTCGGAAGGCTACAGCGCGTGCTATATTCGGTTCCTTCCCGGTACGTTCGAGGGTAATCTGCGCATCGAGTTCGACGGTGCCAACAGTCGGGACTGGGCGGCGTACATCATCAAGTCACTGGCCGACGACCAGCACGAGGTCGAGAAAATGGTCCTGGATCCGTCCACCGAGGCCGGGACAATCGACGTGTATGATTTCGATTCGTATCAGACCGTGACCCTCGTCGGCGTGAACGTGTCGGAGTACTCATTGCAGGAATCGTTCCTTTACAGGGCGGAGCTGTTCGGCGACTTTGCCTGTTCCTCGGTGGTGCTGACCACCGACGGCGCGGTGTATTCAGGCGCCGCCCGCGATTTTGAGTACCAGGTATACAACACTGCTCCCGTGAACGACGTATTCGACATCATATCCTGGGACGAGGCCGGCTGGATCACGCCCGATACCGTCGACCGGTTCGTGTCGGCTGGAGACAGCGTAGTCGTGCCGATTCCCGTTCATCCGCCGATGGGTACACCGCTGGGCCAGAGTTCCACTCTGCACTTCAAAGTCGTGTCGAAAAACGACCCTAACGTGTTCCACCAGCAGGATCTCCTGGCCATCACCAGCCTTCAGCGCGGCGACGTGAATTTCGACGGCTTGGTGGACGTGGGCGACCTGACGTATCTCATCAGATACCTGTTCATATCCGGCCCGGATCCCGTGCCGGTCGCCCAGGCGGGCGACTTCGACTGCCTGGGTGACGTGGACGTGGGGGATCTCACGGCCATGATTCGGTACTTGTTCGTGGACGGCACGCCGTGCCCGTGTAACCCCTTCTGACTCCGCAAGTACGCGCAGTTTTTTTACTTGACAGGCTCTGCCGTCGGGCCTATTTATAGCAGAATAATCTACAGAGTATCGTTGGCGGAAACATCAAGGACGATGTTTCCCGGCGGTAGAGAGGGGATGCAATGCAGAGCGGATTTGAACCGCGTGTTCTTATCTGTAGTGAGTGCAAGGAAGAGTTCGTATTCACTGCGGCCGCCCAAGAGTACTTTGCCGAACGGGGGTACACCGAGGATCCCAAGCGCTGTAAGTCCTGTCACATGAAGTATAAGAAGCTGCAGCGCAGCCAGCAGAACCACAGCAGCTTCTCGCCCTTAGACGCAAAGTACTAACACAGTTACTCTATTCTCGGAAAAAGCCCGGACTTCCGACCGGGCCTTTTCCGTCGGGGTGGGTCCTCACGAGGAGTCACTCTGATTCCGAGGGTAAGGAGTGATGGCTACCTGACCAGCACCATCTTCTTGGTCCTGGTTGTTTCTCCGACTGTCAGCTTATAGAAGTAGATGCCGGACGAAAATTCGCTACCCTGTGCGTCGGTTGCGTCCCACTGAACGGTCGTGATCCCGGGTTCCGTGTCCCCGTCATAGAGCGTCATGATCTTCTGTCCCAGGACGTTGTATACGTTCAACTGCGCCCTGGTCCCGGGATCGGTGGAGAACTCAATTGTCGTCGTCGGGTTGAACGGGTTCGGGTAGTTCTGCGCAAGCTCGACGGAAATGGGGATCTGGTCTTCCTCCTCGCCGCCTATGCCGGCTGTGGAGCTGACGATCAAGTCGGCAAACATCGTGGCGCCCGAGGGGGAAATGTTGTTCACGGCAGTGATGGAACTGCCCCCGGTATACGAATCCGTGTTCGGGAGCGTCCCGGCGTTGAACGAGGTACGGTTGGACGAGCCGGGGAAGGGATCACCGTTGTCGCCCGCATCGCCGTAGAGGTCCGACTGTTCCAGTTCGTACAGGCCGTCGGCCTGCTCAAGTGCCACAAGGTAATGCTCGGACGGCAGTTGCCCGGGCCACCATTCCTGGGTGTTCCCGGGTTTGGTCGAATCGACGTGCCAGATCAGCAGACCGTCCGACGGCAGGTAGGTGTCGTAGCCCACGCGCTGCCGGTTCTCGACCAGGAAATACTCGCCGGGACGACTGTCGACAATCTTTAGCCGGTATATGGTGCCCCCGTTCTCGACGGCAGTCATGGCTTCACCAACCCGGTTGGACGTTAGGTCCACGGTGGTGGCGAGCCCCATCCTGACGCGGCTGTAGGCCGACGGATGGGCGGGCGAGCCGCCCAGTCCGAGGGGGCCGTTCCAGCTTCCAAAGGACATCAGGCCCCAGTTGCCGATGCCGTTCGAGGAGTAATCCGTATCGTACAGGTCGGGCAGGCCGAACCCGTGACACAACTCGTGGGCGTAGACGCCGATGGTCATGTCTCCCGGGGAAAGCCAGAACTCCGGCTGGACCGTGTACGTGTACACGTATACACCGTCCTTCGGGCGTGGGCTGGGTAAGGACCACTTGTGCGAGTGCATGTCGTCATTGGAGTCGGAAATTTCAGCTCCCGTGCCGGCGTGAATCACCAGCAGCACATCCACGTAGCCGTCGCCGTCGTTGTCGTACGGGCTGAAATCAACCATCGGGTCAACCAGGTTGATCAGATCGTCGACCAGTCCCTGCGAGTTGTTCGGGTAGCTGGTCGGGCCAACGCCTCTCTCGCCGTTCACGTAGTAAGCATACGTCTGCGGTGCGCGGCTCCAGCCGACCGTCGACGGCAGATTGACGGTCACGAGGTCAATCTGACCGTACGAGATCTCGTCGAAGTAATCTCGAACGGTGTTGGCGACGGAGTCGTAGACGAGCGAGTCGAAGAAGGTTGTTGCCACGGAGGCCGCGTTGTCGGAGAAATCGACCAGGAGCGCCAGCACTCTGAAACTCGCGGCGTCCGGGGAGAGGCCGGCCCGGCCGGGATTTCTCAGGAATTTCAGGAAAAAGTCATCGGGAGCACAGACGCCCGCGGCCCGCGCGTCCTTCATGATGGAAAGGCCGGCCTGGAATGCATCTGCGCGCTCACCCGCCTTTTCCACGATGCTGGGGTGGGGGGGCATGGCGGCCAGGGTACCGGCGAGCACAGCTGTGGCGGCAAGCACCGTGATCCACAGGTATCTCCTTCCGGCATATTTATAGCGGTGTGCGGTCGTCATGATCGGTCCCCTCCTAAAATTGGATGCCGGTTGAGATGGCGAGGTTCAGCCCCTTGGCGGAATACCCCGAGAAGGCGGTGCCGCTGACGAGGGCGTAGTCAAAATAGAAGGATGCCAGACGGACGCCGGAGCCGAACGAAAAAGCCAGGCTTTTTCCGCCGCCGGCGCTGCAGCCGGTCCGGACCGGTATAGCCGTGATCGGCCACCATTCGGCCCCCAGGCACAGCCGCGGCCTGGTTGACGCACCGGCGCCCCTGCTCAGGCCCTGTTCCCAGTCGACCGCCCAGTTCACCGAACGAGATCGCTTAGCCACCCCGACCGTCATGACGGCCGGAAGAGCCGTGGAGAAACTCTCGACGGGTCTGGAGTACTCGTCCGACACCACGTAGTCTTCATCCACGTTGTCGATGGTCATGGTGTCGAAGGCGAACAGGTACCCGTGCTCCTGGGCGTCCTTGTTCCAACTGATGTGACTGAGGATGTTCGTGACGGCGATACCGACCGTGTAGCTGTCGTTCAGCTTCAGCGAGGCGCCGACGTCAAAGGCGTACCCGGTGCCGCCCGACGCGGTTCGGGCGGTCATTCGTCCCTCGCCCTCGAAGCCGGTGGCCTCAGTCGAGATAAGGCCTTCCAGGTCGGTTACTTCTTCGATCGCGATCCCCCGCAAGTACTTGACACCGGCGCCGAGCGCCAACTGGCGCGTCCCGGCACTGTACACGGGGGTTCCATAGGAAAAGCCGATCGACACGTAGCTCACGGCTTCCGAGTAGGAGCCGATGACGTCGATGGTGTCGGCGAAGGCATTGCCGTTCAGGACCAGCTCAAATATGTCCCTGCTCAGGTTGACGTCCGCGGCCCCCACCCCGGTCACGACAAAGCCGAAATTGCGGTACGTTGCCGAAAGAACCGAGGCCTCGACTTTGCCCGACAACTTCAGCCCCTCGTCCGGAATGCACGAGAGGATGTCATTCTTGTCGCTGCCGGTGAGAAGGGCGCCCGTGTACTTGTTGTAATCGCCGAGCGTGAAGGCGTTGTTGACGATGCTGGCCCCGAGTCCGAACAGTTCCACGCCGGTGCGGCGGTAGTCGTTCAGGCCCAGGTTGGCCGGGTTGTGCCGGGAAGCATCGACACCTTCCGCCAGCGCCGAATACGCTCCGGCCATGGCGACGCTTCTTGCCGAGGACTGTCCGCCGGCGGCAACCGACGCCGTCGCGGTTATCGTCACAAGGACCGCTAGTATCATGTGTTTCACGGCTGCCACCTTTGTTCTGACAGTTATCCTGCTGCTTTTCGTGAGCTTTCTCATGACCGCCGCCCTAGAAACTTCCGTCAAAGAGGTATTCCACCTCGACGCGTCCCATGATCGTGATGGCGTTGTCCGGAGTCAGCTTCACTACCTGGCCGCCCGAATCCTCGAGCACCAGCTGCGTGAGAATGTACAGGGAATCGGTGTTCAGAATCTGGACGTCCTCGTCGGTCAGCACGACCGTGTCGACAATCTCCGAACTGCCGATCGACACGCCGCCCAGGTGGGGTGCCGCCCCGACCGAGAGGTCGGATATGTCCAGATCGTAGCCGGCCGGCGAAACGTCCGAGGTCCGGCTGAGGTAGACGTTGGCGGTAACGCCCAGCGGAAGTGAGTTCGTGATCTGGTAGACGAATGTCGCCCGCTCGACGTGCTCGGTAACCAGGTCGATGTTGTCAACGTCGATTTGCTCATCCTGAATGTCCGTTTCGATAGTCGAGCCGGTGACCACCATCTCCAGTGGCGCGTAAAAGCTCAGCGTGGCGTGAACGAAATCACCGACTTGCAAGGTGCCCGTCGATACGCCGTCCGCGAACTGCGCCGTGCCCGTTACGGTTACCTGGCTCGGGATAGGGCTCAGGAATGAGGACGCCGAGTCATTGATAATGAAGCTCGTGACGGACGAGTCGGCGGTGCCCGCCGCGACCGGGCCGTTGATAATGAGGACTCTGCCGTTATCGCCCGTCAGCTGGACGTCGAGGGTGCCGGGCAGTTGAACGGCGTTTTCGATCCGGACCGTCAGCACCACCGTAGCCAGTTCGAAACCGTCAAAGCCGCTGGGAACGTCGATGTCCTGCTGCGTGGAGCCGACGTCGACCTGCTTCGGCGAGAAAATACCTGTCACCGAGGCGAAGGAGACGGACGAAAGGGTGGTGGAGACACCGAAAGCCTGGTTCTGGTTGATGTCCACGCGCCCACCGGCCGTCACGGCCGAGAATATCAGGTCAACCTCCTGTGGCGCCGAAAGGTCCGAGGGAACCAGTTCGTACGACGAGATATCGAGGATTGCGACCTGCGTACCAACGGCTTGCACCAACCTCTGGACCTGCAGCGGCTGGCCGCCGGAGACGAGGTCCGGGAGTTCGCATGTCACGGTCGCCGCCAGGGGCGTGTTGTTGGTCAGGATGATCTGCAGGCTTCCACTCTGAATCGCGGCATGGTGGATCTCAACGGTGGTACCGTCCGCTCCGAGCTGGACTTTCGTGGTGTCGCTGAGTGAAAGCGACGGCACCTCGGCGTCGGTGGCCGAATTCAGCCCCAGTTGGCCGTCGAAGCTTACGGCGGTGGTGATATCCTTGTCCGCTGTCGTGAGTACGGTGCCGCCGGGCGTGTGGCACGTCGAAGAGATGCGCAGCGTGTTGGAAATCGTCTGACCGTCGAGAATGAACAGGACGGAGTCGGTGACGCCGTCGGCGATGCCCGAGGGAAACGCCTCCGAGCCCACCAGGGCCGGCGAACTCGGAACGGCCATGTCGTACAGGTCGACCCTGACGGTGTCGAGATCCACTCCCAGGTTGTTGTCAACCACGACGTACATCCGGCCGCCGGCGATGGTCGCCGTTGAAAAGCTTGTGATCGCCGCCATGTCGTTGACGACCGTGAAGCTCGATGGCGGCACGATGCCGAGCGGGAGCGAGGCGATCTGGTCAAATCCGATCGTCACCGGGGCCAGCGATGGCGCGTCGATATCGATAATCCCCAGTGACCGTGACGTTGTGGTATCGATGTCGGCGATGGAAAGCTCCGCCTCGTCGAGACGAATCGTGTCAACTTCCTCCGTGATCGTGTAGGTCACGTTGCTGTCACCTTCGATCTGTACGCCGTCGTCGCCGATACGCTGGACAATCTCGTCCATCGGATAAGTCCGATTTATGAGCGGCACCGTCAGAACCGTGGTCCACTGCGGTGACTCGGGTTTCTTGATCGTGCACTGGGCCAGGGTGAGAAAGACGACAACTACGCCCAGCGCGAGAGCCAATCTGGTTCCGAGTCTGAACAGACGGGAATCGAGGAATTCCTGGGAGTCGGCGGTTCTGGATCGCTTCTTCTTCCGTGCCATCATGTACTCCTTGGCGGCGTTGTTCCTTCCTTACCGGTCAGTTCCTGATGCAAAGGGGGTGCCCGGCGGCCGCAGACTGGTATCTCGTTGGTTGACTGTAGGTTGCGAACCTCGAGCGAGGTCGGTCCGGGCGAACCGGGGGGCTGCCGGCGGCAAACCTATTGGAACAACCCCATATTGACCGAGGAATCACTCAAGCCGTATATTGGTCTCAGGGAGCAAACTCTATGGGTATGCCGAAGTACGATCGACTCCTGCACATTCTCAACCTGCTGCGGTCTCGCAGAAACCTGAATGCCGCCCGCCTTGCGCAGGAATGCGGCGTTACCGAACGGTCCATCTATCGTGACATTCTGAGCCTGTCGGAAGCCAACGTTCCGATCTACTTCGACCGGGGCTACAAACTGGCCAGCGATAATTTCCTGCCCCCGCTGAACTTCGATTTCGAGGAATACACGTCTCTGAAACTGGCTCTGGAGTCATCCCCGCTGGCCAGGGCTGATCGTTACACGAACGTTCTCAAACGGATCAGGGGGAAGGTCGACGCGGGTCTCTCCCAGTCTGTCAGGCAGCAGCGACAAACCGCCGTCCAAACGACTCATATCGAGATTCCGGTATCCCAGTCGGAGCAGAACGCCCAGAGATATTATCGTCTTATCGAGATGGCCATCGTGGATAGTCGGTGTATAGAGTTGCACTATCAATCCATCACGTCCGGCGAGACCGAACGCCGGGTGGAACCGTACTTTATCGTCTTTCGCGCTCGCGCGTTTTATTTCGTGGCCTACTGTCGCCTGCGAAAGGAGTTCCGGACGTTTCGCATTGACCGCATCCTGGGCATGACGCTCTCCGAGGAACGCTTCAGTCCCCGGCGCGACGTGAACCCCAGGGACTACTTCGAGGGGAGTTGGGAAGTGTATAGCGGGGAGCCGGTTGAGGTCGTGATCGAGTTCACCGGCTCGGCGGCGCGGGTGGTGCAATCAGGGAGGCATCATCTCAGTGAGGTGGTAGAGACGCTTGGCCCCGATCACGTGCGATACCGCGTGACGGTCAACGGGCTCGAGGAGATCAAGCGCTGGATTCTCGGGTTCGGTGACGAGGCCCGAGTGGTCTCTCCCGAGGAGTTGCGGGGAGAATTGTTGACCATCGGCGAGTATCTCGCGGCAACCTACCGGCCCGCCGAAGGCCGGAAACCGTAGTCCTGTCCGTCGCATTTGGAGAGCAGGCAGGGTTGTCCGGCTATAGTGTGTTACTTGCAGAAATCGTTGTAACGTATTATTTGACAGCGCTGTAGCGCGACCGCGCCATCTGCGCGCATTCTCCCCGATAACAGTGCCGCAACCGGACGGTCCTGAAAGAAGACCGGCAGGTTTTCACTTGTTTCGGGATTTGAGGATCGTTATATGGGTACGTAATTACGGTTGGCCGCCCGTGGCGGTGGCCGAGGCTGATTCACAAGGAGGTCCCGGCTTGGACGTGATACTTGAAACACTCGGCACACCCGGAGCGATTGGCCTCGTTCTCGGACTGTTGGGGATAGTTTTGCTCGCCGCGATTGCCGCTCGCCTTTCGCGGGTAATTGATCTGTTGGATGAACTTGCAGAGCTCATAACATCCGGTACCCGGCATCAGGAAGACGAGGTTGGCCAGCCGAGGTAACATCTCGCTACCGGATCTCGCTTGGAAAACGGCGGTTTGCCCGGTGTGCGGCAAAACGTTTGAATACGTTTCCCGGCGATGTCCTCATACCTGTACCGGGGCCGAGTGCCGGTACAAGTTTCGCTACGGCATTGACAAAGCCTCATGGGTTGACCGCCAGTTGGGCCTCTTTGACCGGACCGGACGATGACCGTGAGCGGTCTTTTCGGTCGTTCGCGCCGCAAATCCCGAGATCGCTGTTTAGAGCCAAACGAAAGGGTAAACGATGACCAGAGTGCTGATAGTGTACTGGTCGGATTACGGCAACACCAAAAAAATGGCCGAGGCCGCTGCCAAGGGTGTCGGCACCATAGCTGACGCCGAGGCCGTGATCAAGACCACCGAGGAGGCCACTGCGATCGACGTGACCGCCGCCGATGCTCTCGTAATTGGTTCGCCGACGCATATGGGTTCGATGGACTGGCACGTGAAGAAGTTCATAGACGAGGTGTGCGGCGGCCTGTGGATGAAAGACGCGCTGTCCGGCCGGGTCGGCGGTGTGTTTGCCACCGGCAGCGGGTACGGCAGTGCCGGGGGCGGCTGCGAGATGGCTATGCTCTCCATGATAAGCAACCTGGCCGAACTGGGCCTTGTCGTCGTGCCGCTGCCCAAGCATACTCCCGGATATCCCCAGGGCGGTCTGCAATGGGGTCCCTACGGACGGTCCGCCGGGCCGAATCTGGAGCAGAAAGAACTGGCCGAGGAGCCGCTGGTGGCCGCGCGGCATCATGGCGCCAACATCGCCCGGCTGGCCGTGAAACTCGGCGAACCGGTCACCTTTGCCAGATAGGGTGGCGCGGTTTGCGAATATTCTGAAGAAAGGACAGCGGTGGCAAAACGAGTTCTCGTGATAGTGGCAAACGGTTATGAGGACATGGAAACCGTGGTGCCGGTCGACGTGCTTACGCGGGCCGATGTGGAAGTCACCATCGCCGGCCTGGAAAAAGGGCCGGTCAAGGGGGCGTACGGCAGCACGATTGTACCTGATACAACGCTGGACCGCATCGACGGCCTGTACGATGCCCTGGTACTTCCGGGCGGGGTGGACAACGCCGAGCGTCTTGCCGCCCATCCCGGGGTCGTCAAGCAGGTGCATGCTCATAACGACGCGGGCAAGCTCGTATGTGCCATATGCGCCTCACCGGCTCTTGTTCTGGCCGAGGCGGCCGGGATCCTGGACGGCCGAAAAGCCACCGGTTACCCCGACTTCAGCAACAAGCTGGCCGCATACGGAGCGGTGGTCACTGATCAGGTAGTGACGGTCGACGGCAACATCATAACCGGCATGGGTCCGGGTGCGGCCCTGCCCTTCGCCCTGGCTGTGGCCGGGTACCTGGTCGGTGCTGAAATCCCTGATGGAATGGCGCAGCGGTGGCGGATCACCTACTGACGCGGAATGATGACGACCGGGCGGGAGTTGCGGGAAGCGGCGGTACGGGACGCGCCAGGTAAAAGTCCCGACCGTTTGACCGATAAGGTCGCAGTAAACAACTTTGACGGGAATCAACAGGAGTCATGCCTCTGAAGGTCTGTATTTACGAGGACGACAGGTTTGCACAGTTCTACCCGCTTACCTTTCTGCGACCTGTGTACCTGCTGCGCGCCGGCATCGTACCGTTGTTCGAGCGCGCTCACCGGCATTTTGACGGCGCGGAGTTTTGTCTCATCGCGCGCAATTCGCTGGCCCCGCTGGTAGCGGGCCGGGTGCGCGACCTCCCGGTCAACATCGTCAAGCGGGGAGAAGGGGACGTGCTGTTTCTCAACGGCCGGGTCCGCGACTTCGGCAACCTTGCGGCGCTCATTCCGGGAACGCGGCTGTCCACCGTGTTCATCAACCGGGGTGAAACGATCGCGGTTCTGTTCAAGTCTGAATCCGTAGAGGTGTTGCCGCCGATCGTCACGCAGAAGGAGTTTGTTGACCTGTATCGAGCGCAGCGTTCCAACATGGCCGATTTTGAAACTACGGCTACCCTGTACCAGTATCCATGGAACCTGGTCGAGGACATTGAAGCCCGGCTGGAACAGGATTTCGACTTTCTCTCGTCCTCGTTCCCGCCGTCGTCGGCCGTTGTGCACGAAGGGGCGTGGCTGGTCAACAGGACGCGCATTTTCATCGGCGACCAGGCCCGGGTGATGCCGGGGGCGGTGATCGACGCCTCCAAGGGTCCCGTGTATATCGGTATGAACACGCGGGTCGAATCTCACGCCGCCGTCTACGGGCCGTGCTATATCGGTCCCAACTCGGTAGTACTGCCGGGCCGGATTACCGCCTCCTCGATCGGTCACACCTGCCGGGTCGGAGGGGAAATCGAAGAAACGGTCTTCCAGTCGTACGTGAACAAGTACCACGCCGGGTTTATCGGTCACAGCTACGTCGGTTCATGGGTGAACTTCGGTGCTATGACAACCAACTCCGACCTGAAGAACAATTACTCCAACATCACTGTCACGGTGGCGGGCGAGGCGGTCGACACCGGCTCCATCAAGGTGGGGTCGTTTATCGGTGACCACACCAAGTTCGGAATCGGTACACTGCTTAACACCGGCATCAGCATAGGGATATGCTGTAATGTTTACGGCGGCTCGCTGGTTGCGGACAGGGAGGTACCGTCCTTCTCGTGGGGCGGTCCTGACCGCTGGCGCAGGTACCGCTTTGACAAGGCCGTTGAAACGGCGCGGCGAACATGCGCGCGGCGCGATCACACCCTGGCCGAGGCTGAAATCAAGCAGTTGAAGTCCGTGTCGGACGAGGCGGTGGACACGGAGGGAATCGTGGTCTTTTGAGCGGCGAGGCGATGTCGGCCCGGGGTGCGGCCGCGCCCCGCCGGGAAGTGAAGGCCGGTGTTGACAAGCGATATCACGGTTGCTATTATCTGTCACTACCGGAGAGGCACAGATGCCTGAGTTGAGAAAAGATCCCGTCATCGGCCGCTGGGTCATCATTTCGACCGAACGCGGCCGCCGGCCCTCGTCATTCGCTTCGGTGACCAGGACGAACAACGCCGTGATGTGTCCGTTCTGCCCGGGCAATGAGAACGCCACGCCCCCGGAGGTCATGGCGTACCGCCAGCCGCACTCGGAGCCGAACGGACCGGGGTGGCGCCTGCGTGTAACCTCGAACAAGTACCCGGCCCTGGTGGTGGAGGGTGAGCTCAACCGTGAGCCGGCCGGAATGTACGACCGCATGAACGGGATCGGCGCTCACGAGGTCATCATTGAAACGCCCGTGCACGCGCGTGACATGGACGAGATGACGCCCGAAGAGGTGCGGGACGTGCTGTGGGCCTACCGGGAGCGCATGACCGATCTGGAGCGCGATATCCGCTTCAAGTACATTCTTGTTTTCAAGAACCACGGCGAAGTTGCCGGCGCCTCGCTGGAGCACTCGCACAGCCAGCTCATTGCCACGCCGATCGTGCCCAAGCGGGTGGCCGAGAAGATTGAAGGGGCCAAGTGGTATTACGGTTTCAAGGAGCGCTGTATATTCTGTGATATTATCCGCCAGGAAATCAACGACCAGGAGCGTATTGTCAAAGATTACGACGCCTTCATCACGTTTGAGCCGTTTGCGTCGCGCTTCCCGTTTGAAACCTGTATCATTCCCAAGACGCATCAGTCCAGCTACCTGGAGATGTCCGATGCTGAGTACCTGACGCTGGCCGAGTGTCTGCGCGACACGCTGCGGCGGCTCAAGCTGGCCCTGCACAACCCGCCGTTTAATTTCATTCTGCATACGCGCCCGACGTCGCAAGAATATCACGAGTTCTTTCACTGGCATTTCGAACTGATTCCAAAGCTGACCAAGGTAGCCGGTTTTGAATGGGGATCCGGTTTCTACATCAATCCCACGCTTCCCGAGGAGGCCGCCGAGTTCCTGCGCAATATCGACACCAGCGGGCAGGCCCGGCTACAGCGGTCGAAGTTGTCAGGTGATGGCGGCTAAACGCAGGATCCTTCTTGTCTCGTCGGAAGTCGCGCCGTTCGCGCGAACCGGCGGGCTGGGTGACGTGCTCGGGGCGCTGCCCCAGGCGCTTGCCAGACTGGGCCACGAGGTCAAAGTCTGCCTGCCGCGGTACGGCACGATGGATCCCGGCACGCGGCAGCTCCGGCCGCTTGACTGGACAACCACGATTTCCTTCGAGGGACGCCAGGTCAGGGCAGGCGCCGAGAGCTATCGCGATGCCCGGACCGGTCCGGAATACTTCTTCATCCGCGACGATCACTACTTCAACCGATCGGAACTCTACCGTAATCCTCGGACGGGCAAGGACTACGCCGACAACGACGAACGGTTTGCGTACTTCAACCGAGCCACGCTCGAACTGGTCAGACATCTGGAATTCAGACCGGATATCATTCACGTGCATGACTGGCAGGCGGCCCTGATACCTGCTTATCTGAAGACAGTCTATGCCCGTGACCCGATCCTCGGCGGCGTACGGACCGTACTCACCGTTCATAACCTCGGTTACCAGGGGACGTTTGCCAGCGAGCGGTTCCCGTTGCTGGGTTTGCCTGAGGAGTACAACTATGCGGTCACCGGCCCGTTCGAGTTCTTCGGCAAACTGAACTTTCTCAAGGCCGGTATCGTGCTTGCGGATGCCGTCACCACGGTGTCACCGCGCTACGCGGCGGAGATCCGGTCCTCGGCGGAGTTCGGTCGGGGTCTCGAGGGTGTGCTGAAGGAGCGGAGTGAAGTCCTTCACGGCATACTCAACGGCGTCGACTTGACTATCTGGTCACCGTCACGCGACAAGAAGATCCCGCACCGGTACGGTATCAGCAACCTCTCCGGCAAGCGTATGACCAGGGTGGAGTTGCTGGGCAGGGCGCAGCTTCCCGTGCGGGACAGGACGCCGTTGATCGGTATGATTTCCCGCCTGGCGGACCAGAAGGGATGGGACCTGATAGCCGATACCGCCGAGCGGCTTTTTGCCATGGATTTACAGATGATCGTGCTCGGAACCGGGGATGAGAAATACCACCGGCTGCTCGCAAAGCTGGAGCAGAAGTACCCGGACAAGCTGAAGGCGTATCTGAGGTTCGATGATACCCTGGCCCACTGGATAGAGGCCGGGGCTGATATGTTCCTGATGCCGTCACGCTACGAACCCTGCGGGCTTAACCAGATGTACTCCCTGCGCTACGGGACGGTGCCGGTGGTCCGCGCCGTCGGCGGTCTGGCCGATACGGTGGCGGACTATGACCCGAAAACGGGCGAGGGAACCGGGTTCGTGTTCCGGGACTACAGTGCGGAGGCGTTTTTGGAGGCGGTCCGGCGTGCCCTTACGCTGTTCACCGGTCGCCGCGTCTGGATGAAGCTCATGAAGGCCGGCATGCGCCAGGATTTCTCATGGCAGCGCTCGGCCGTAAAATACGCCGAGCTTTTTGAAGAGGTGATCAGTCGGGGACCGGCAAACAGGGCGGTGCCTTGAAAAAACACCTGATAGTACTGCTGTTGCTCGCGCCCGCGCTTGCGGTCTACGCCGGGTTTGCCTACCACTTCGATTTCTACCAGGACGACGCCTACATCTCCTACCGGTACGTAGCCAACTACGTGAACGGTGATGGTCTCGTCTACAATGTGGGCGAGCACGTTGAAGGCTACACGAATTTCGGCTGGGTCGCCTACCTCCTTCTGTGGGGTGCGATGGGGGCGGATTACCTGCTCGTCTCGAAGATCACCGGGTTTCTGCTCGGCTGGGGGATCATACTCGTCGGCTACCTGACGGCGCGCCTGGTCTTCGGTGAGCGACAGCGATGGTTTGCCGTTGGCGCAGCATACCTGGTCGGGCTGAACCAGTCGCTGGCCTACTGGTCACCGGCGGGTCTGGAAACCGCGGCTTTCGCCTTCTGCGCCGTGTTGTCGCTGTACCTGTACCTGAAGCAGAGTTGGCTGCTGACAGCTTCCCTTGCGTACGCGGTGCTGCTGCGGCCCGAGGGCGCGATGCTGGCCGGGCTGCTCATCCTGATTGAGTTCGTACAGCTGAAGAAGCTGCCGTTGTACACGATTGTCTCGTCGGGTATCGCGCTGCTGCTGCTGGTGCCGTACGTCGCTTTCAAACTGCTCTATTACGGTTCGATCTTGCCCAACCCGTTTTACGCCAAGACGAGCTTCGATTTCACGCAGCTCTCGAACGGACTGGAATATACCGGAAGATTTCTGTCCCACTACGGGTTTTACGGGGTCAGTCTGGCCGTGCCGCTGATCTTCTGGCGCCGGCTGCACGCCGAGGCGAAAGCGGTATGGTTGTACACCGTCATATACAGCGCGTACGTCGTGCTCATCGGCGGTGATGTGCTCAAAGTGCACCGTTTCTTCCTGCCGGTGACAGGCACGGTGGCCGTACTGACCTTGCTCCCGGTGGCGTTGGTGACGCATCGCCTGCGCGGACGCAACCGCCGCGTCGTCCTGTGCCTCGTGATGGTCCCGCTGCTTGCCCTTACATACTGGCTGCCGCGAGGATTCGTCGAGTACTACAATTTTCAGGAGAAGGCGTTTACGGCCAAGATGCAGTATAAGGCTCGTGAAATGAAAAAGGCCGATGCCACGAACTTCTCCGTGGCGCTCGGAACGATCGGGATATTCGGCTATGAATTGATCGGGCATCAGATCATCGACATGCTCGGATTGACCGATTCGACGATTGCCCGCTATTCCGAGAAGCCGATCGAGGGCATGCAGACTACGTGGAAAGAGCAAAAGCACAACTCCCGCTATCTGCTCGAGCGAGCGCCGGACTATATCATATTCTCGACCGGGATCAAGCCGTCCGCGCCTGCTGAAAAAGCGCTCCTGCTGTACTCTCAGTTTCTTTCGTCGTATCGGACGGTTGCCTGGTACTACCAGAATCCGGAAGTCTCTTCCAGAGGCATCATGTCGAGCGCATTCAAACGGGTCCGGCCCGTTGAAGGCGAGATCGTACCGACCTATCCACTGGAGTACGTCGAGAACTTCAAGCTGGGGCTGGAGGCGCACGTACGCGGCGACCAGCGGGCAGCCCTCCGGTATTACGACCGGGCGCTCCAGGTGTCGCCGGAGCCGTACAACACGAATCTGCTTTATCAGAAAGCGTTCAGCCTCCTGGTACTGCGCCAGGACAACCTGGTGGAGCCAATCCTGAACTCGATCCTGCAACAGGATTCTCTGGTCTACGAAGCGCACCGCGAGCTGTACCTCTTTTCGATCTCCAGAGGGGACACGCGCCGGGCCGTCATACACCGTCGCTGGCTGCAGAAGCTTGTCCCCTGGTACCTGCCGCGCCTGGATTCCATTGCGGCGCAGTCGCTTGGGCGTCCCGTCCGTCGCCCGTGAAATGATACTATGGGGTTGACAAAGTCACCGGCCGATATATATTTCAGACGTGTTGCCATGGCAGCATCTTTACAAGCGGGAATAGCTCAGTTGGTAGAGCACCACCTTGCCAAGGTGGCTGTCGCGAGTTCGAGTCTCGTTTCCCGCTTTTTTATTAGGCGGCATAGCCAAGTGGTAAGGCAGAGGTCTGCAAAACCTTTATTCCCCGGTTCGAATCCGGGTGCCGCCTTTTCTTGATGCCCCCGGCGCCTGAGCGATCTTCCCTCCCGCCGTAACTTGTTGTGTCTTCCTGTATTCGGCTGTATCAGGGCTTGCTGACGAATGTCTGTGATCGTCAGTCTGACCGTGCTATATACTGGCACGGCCAAAACTACTTGACAGAATATGGGCTAAGACGTATATTTTTATCAGACGATGAGTTCTCGCCAGCATGGTCGGTTGCTGCCCCCGTGAGCGGATCGGCGGCAGGTATTGCCAGCGTAAGAGGATGGTATTAGGTATAGGTCCGCGCGCAGACTCCGTATTCAGGAATCTCGCACCCTCTTACCTCATCATCGCTATGGGCGCAGTCACGCAGAGATCATTGTCATTTCGAATTCTTGCGTTCGCCCGGGTCCGGGTGCCTCAAGTGAATTATTCCGGACCTGTCTGACCGGCCGCTGCGACCGGGCACCGAACAGAAACAACTTGGAGATAACAGTCGGATTCCTCAGCCAGGCCATATCGGGCCGGCTCAACCATCGCCGGCCTCAAGATTGCCGGGGGTCGTTGTGGAGAAACCGGAAGACTTGCAGGCTCCGTGGCCTGCAGGAGGAGGAAGTCATGTTTCAAAAGGGCCTCGCGGTAGTAACCGCGACAGTGCTGTTCTGCTTGCTGACGTCGCCGACATCGGCCGTAACACCGCCGGTCAAGGGAGTCCAATTCCCTCAGCACGTCATTGAAGCCCAGAAAGTGATTTCAGAGACGTATGGTGTGTCCAGCATCGCGACCCGCCTGCGCGAGATCAAACGGGAAAAGGAGCTGGCCGCAGAAACCGACGCCGTGTATCGCCCGGCGACGGTGACGTTTAACATTCCGGTCGTGATGGGGTCGTACTCCAACAACGCCCATATTTTCACGGCCGGACAGTTTTGGGAGCAACTGTTCGGCTTCAATCCGACCGGGAGTATGGCCGACTACTTCGATGAAGTTTCGTACGGTGAGTTCAACGTGACGGGTACCGTCTACGGGCCATTCACGGCAGCCCAGACACAGGCGTATTACGTGCAGGACGATAACGGCTTCGGCGTCGATTTTCCCACCAATGCCTCCGGGTTCATTTACAGCATCCTGGGCGTCGGCGACCCTACCATTGATTTCTCCCAGTATGATAACGACGGTCCCGACGGCATACCCAACTCCGGCGACGACGACGGCTTTGTGGACGCGCTGATTGTGATCTTCCCCGACGGCGACGCCGCGGCCGGTGACAACGACAACCTGTGGGCACACAAGTGGAATCTTCAATATGGAGCGGGGGCTCCCTATACGACCAACGACGCGCGCTACGGCGGCGGCAATATCGAAATCGATCTCTACACTATCCAGGGAGGGGAGAAGGGTGCCGGGACGCTCAACCAGATCCGGCCGATCGGCACTTTTTGCCACGAGTTCGGCCACGTGCTGGGATTGCCGGACCTGTACGACTCTGACAACAGTTCGTACGGCGTGGGCACGTACTGCCTGATGGGTTCCGGAAACTGGGGGGTAGACTGGAGTGTGGACACCGAGCACCACCCCACGCACCCGAGCGCCTGGTGCAAGGTCGACATGGGCTGGGTCATACCCAAGACCGTCATCCACACCTGGGTGCGGGATATTCCGCCCGTCGAGACCGACCCCATGGTCTACCGGCTTTGGGAGGACGCTTACCAGGGTACGCGGTACTTCCTGCTGGAAAACCGTACCCAAACCGGTTTTGACGTGGACTTTGCCGGCGAAGGTGTGCTGATCTGGCACGTTAACGAGGACGTCTGCTACGACAACTCGGTAGACAACTTCCGGCTGGTCGACCTCGAGGAAGCCGACGGCCTTGACCAGATCGACCACAAGACCAGCTACATGGACGCGGGCGACTTCTACCCGGGCTCAACCAACAACACCGAGTTCTCCGACGTTACCTACCCCAGCGCCAAGGACGTCTTCGGCGAGTTTACCGCCGCCGTGGCGACGAACTTCGCCTACGGTGCCGGGTCCGACGTGTCGGTTACGCTGACCCAGCGCAGCCTGTACGGGTATACGCTGGCCTATCACCACCACAGCAATATGCGAAGCTGGGGGTCCGCCAGCCCGCAGGTCATGTACGGCGCGGTGCGTTTTACGTCATTCACGGACGGTCTGGTGACGTCGGTGCAACTCGGGGCGCATGAAGGCACGCCGGTCGGATACAGCGTGCGGATTTTCGACGACATAGTGTCGGGTTCACCGAGCGGCCTGAACTCGACGACGACGGGCACGTTCCCCAACTATCCGAACGACCGGTATCATGAAATCACGCTGTCGTCACCGCTGACCGTTACGACGGGTCAGACCTTCCTGGTTGACGGCGCCTGGGGACCGGACGATTACGCCATACCGTATACTTACCGCGAGCCGGTGTCCGGTCAGTCGTTCTTCTCTGGCGACGGCTCGAGTTACTCCAACTGGACGGACAAGGATGTGCTCGTTCGTGCCCGCGTTCAGTTTGCCAGCGGCATGGCGCCTGAGATCCTGACGGTTACCCCGGCGCAAAACGAACTGAACGTCGTACCTTACACCAACATCTGGGTCAGGTTCAACGCCGACATGGACGAATCCACTTTCACCAACTCGACCTTCGTGGTGCACGGCGATCAGACCGGTCTGCATCCGGGCACGTTTGGCTATAACTCCCTGACCCATACGGTCACCTTCAATCCCTCGGTCGATTTTGCCGACGGCGAAGAGGTGTCGGTCGTGCTGACCACCGGTATCGAGTCGGCCGTGGGGATGCCGCTGGACAGCAGTTACGCCTGGTCATTCAGGGTTGCGGTGGTGGACGGCTTTGCCACTTTTGTCACGGATTCGGCGTACTCGCTCGGTCCGCACATGGCCGTCGTCCCGCAGCACGTCGCGGCGGCGGACCTCGACGGTGACGGCGACATGGACCTCGCGACGTGCAACGCAACGGACACGGTTTCGGTGCTGTTAAACGACGGGACGGGGACTTTCGGGCCGCACGCGAATTACTACGCCGGCCAGGACCCAACCGGGATCACGGTGGCTGACCTGGACGCCGACGGGGACCTCGACATAGCCGTCCCCCGGCAAAGGGACAGCGTGTCGGTGCTGCTGAACAACAGTGACGGCACCTTTGCGCCGGTCGCTTCCTACCCGACGGCCGCATGGGGCGTCTGTATCGCCCATGGTGATATCGACGGGGACGGAGATATAGACCTCGTGACGGGAGACCACAGTACAGATGAGGTTCGAGTCTCGCTGAACAACGGTGACGGCACGTTCGCCTTCGGCTACCCGGTGCAGGTGGGTCTGCGTCCGGACGGCGTGACGGTGGCCGACCTGGACAACGACGGTAATCTGGATATCGCCACGGCCAATACTGATGACAACGACGTCACTGTCCAGTGGAACTGGGGCGGTGGGCTGTTCAGCTACCCCATGGACTACCCGGTCGATGACCGACCGGTGGCCGTCACGACCGGTGATTTCAACGCCGACGGTCTGGCTGACCTCGCCGTTGCCTGCCTGTGGTCCTGGACCGTCTCGGTGCTGATAAACCAGGGCGACAGCATGTTCGCGGTGCACGTGGATTACCCGGTCAGCGAAATGCCGTGGTCAGTGACCGCGGCCGACGTTGACGGTGACGGAGACCTCGACCTCACCGCCTCCTGCCCGAATACGGAAGATATATCCGTACTTCTCAATAACGGAGACGGTACTTTTGCACCCTATGTGGCCTATCCGGTTCAGTCAGAGGGGCCGATGTGCGTAGATCCCGCCGATCTCGACGGCGACGGGGACATGGACCTGGCGGTGGCCTGCCAAATGTCGAGTGACATCGTAGTCATGTTCAACCAGTACGCGGCGGTGCCGCACGTTGTGAGCGCTACGCCGGCGCAGAATGCGCTCAATATCGGTCTCGACTCGTCGATTACGATCCGCTTTGACATGGACATGGACTGGTTGGACATGAGCGATGCCAACATCACGCTAAACGGCTCGTGCAGCGGCCCGCACGAGTGGAGCAGATCATTCTACCAGCCGGACCTCACCGTGACCCTGGACCCCGTGATCGACTTCGACCACGGCGAACAGGTGACGGTCGTCGTGACCCGCAAGGTTCATTCCTCCCTCGGGATTCCGCTGGCAGATGCCTATGCGTGGACGTTCACCGCGGTCGTCGACAGCAGTGACGGTATGTTTGACCTTGATTCGACGTATGCCATTACCGGGTACGAGATTGGTTGCGTATATGCAGCCGACTTCAACGGTGATACATATCCTGACCTGGCCGTTACCCATCGTTCCTACCGCTATGCCGTAGTGGCACTGAACAACGGTGACGGCACGTACGGGCCCCCGGTGGCCTACGATGTCGGCAAAAATCCGTATTCGGTGATCGCCGCAGACTTCGACGGCGACGGAGATATCGATGTGGCCACAGCCGAGGACGGTGGCACCGGCGTCTCGGTTCTAAAAAACAACGGTGACGGCACCTTCGGCTCGCTGCAGATCTACCCCGTAGGGGCGTGGAAACTCTGTGCGGCTGACTTGGACGGCGACGGGGACCATGACATCGCAGCCGCGGGGCCGTGGGACAGCCTTTCAGTGCTGTTCAATGACGGCACCGGAGCTTTTGCATATACGCGTACGTTTCCCATAAGTCCGGCCGGCACGTATCCCTGGGCCGTCTGTTCGGCGGACCTTGATAATGACGGAGACTTTGACCTGGCGGCGTCCACCACCAATGGCTGGTTCGTTGCGCTGCTTAACGCAGGGGACGGCACGTTTTCGCAGCACGATGCGAACTGGATGGGGGATGATCCCGATCACATTATAGCTGCGGACCTTGATGGTGACGGCGATCAGGACCTGGCCACTGCCCACATGACTACAGACGGAGCGGTGGTGGTCCGTGCCAACAACGGTGACGGCACGTTCGGCGCCCTCTATACTTACCCGGTCGGTCCCAATGTGTTCTCACTTGTCGCTGGTGACTTGAACGGCGATGGTCACCTTGACCTGGCGGCCACGCCCTTTGGCGCCGCTGCCGCCTCGGTTCTTCTGAACAACGGTGACGGAACCTTTGCGGAACCATCAGCCTACACGTGCGGTGACGATGCCTGGTTTCTCTGCGCCGCGGACGTAGACAATGACGGCGCAGTGGATCTTGTCACTGTGAGCGACAGTAAATTCGCCGTCCTTATCAACCGTTGCTGCATGGGTCTGACGGGCAACGTTGACGGCAGCGAGGCCGAGGACCCGGATATCGGCGACCTTACGGCCCTGATCGACTACCTGTTCATCTCCCAGCAGGAGCCGGACTGTCCGGAAGAAGGGAACATCGACGGCGATGCGAACGGCACGGTCGACATCGGCGATCTGACGGCGCTGATCAGGTACCTGTTTATCGACGCGACTGCCATTCCGGCACCGTGTCAATAGGATAACCGCACCACCGTCATTGGTGGTACGGGTTAGTGAGTTGTAACGCCACCCTCGAGGTTTCGGGGGTGGCGTATTGTGTTCGGTGTCAGGGATTTGCGAATCTCCTTGACACAATTGTGGGGGGGGGTATTTTGTGAGTGTTAGGGGAACTACCTGCACACCTTCGATTCTGCCCGTCTCACGCAGGCAACGAGTTGACGGGAGGCTGCGATGAGAGCGCTCTGTTCACTTTTAACAATCTTTATAATCCCGCTGGTGGCACTGTCACTTCAGGCCCAGGAGCACCGCGTCTTTCTGGACGAAGTGTATGGCCTTAAAGATGATACCACCATCAGGTCCGACGCCCCGGTCGCATTCTGGATCGGCATGGCCAACAGTGAATGTACGTACAACTTTGTCAGCGGCTTTCGTATCTGGTCGCCTGACGGTGCCGAGTGGGGCTATCCGTATGTTGATTCCATCTTCGACACCACGCTCAATTTGATTTCGTTGGACCCAGTGGTGTATGAAACTATCATGGACACCTTCGTCACGCATGCTCTGGTCTATCCGCCGTTTCTGGACACGGGGGTCAGCTTCAGTAAGTTCTTCGTCAATGAGTACGGTCTGGACGGAATCGGCGCCGACACTGTTTCTTTTGCCTGCGTTGGCCTGGTAATTGGGGACGGCATCCAGCCGGGTTATGACGGGCCGGCGTTTGAGATTCCGATTCAGCCCCGCTCTGTGGATGTGGGCAAGACGATCTGCCTGGACTCGAGTTGGACGCCTCCCGGGGGAGTATGGAAATGGGCTTCCACTGATCCCCATTGTAGCACTGGACACGATCTCATTCCGGATTGGGACGGGCCGCACTGTTTTGTGATCGGTGACTGCTCGGTGACGGCCGAGCAGCCGGACAGCGACGGTGACGGTGTCCCGGACGTCTGCGACTTCTGCGCCGGGTATGATGATTTCGAGGACTATGACGGAGACATGATACCGTACGGTTGCGACGATTGGGATGTCCCCGACTACCCTGACGGCTGGAGCGCTGTCTGCCGGGTGACGCTGGATGCACCGGAGCTGGTGATGGACGAAGAAAGGGCTATCGTGGCGGAACGCCCCGTGTCCATCAAGGTGCGCTTCACGAACGAGAGTGTCGCAGGATTCGATCGAATCGCCAACGGTTTTCGAATCTGGTCACCTATCGGCGCAGAGTGGACCTACCCTGAAGCGGATACAGTATTCGATACGATTATCAGTCTTATTGATCCCGGACCGCCGATCGTGCTTGATACGGCAGTCGACACTCTTCTGAACGCCCGGGTGGATCCGGCGTTCGCCGCGCTCTTTGGCGGTTTTCACTACGATGAGCGCAGTCTTGACGGGATTGGTGCCGACACGATCTGGATGGCGGGGAACTCGGTATCTGTCAATGACGGCATTTCGCCCGGATTCGACCGCCCTGTCTACGAATTCATCATCCAGGCACGGATGCAGGATACGGGACGGTACATCTGTATTGACTCGAGTTGGTGGCCGCTGGCCGGTACATGGAAGTGGTTCACCCAGTACGTGGGTGTGCCGGACGTGGCTCCGGGCTGGGGTGGTGCGCACTGTTTCCGGATCGTGCCGACGTGTTGCCTCGGGCAGATGCGCGGGAACGTCGATTACGACGCCGACGATGTGGTCGACATTGCTGACCTGACGGCGCTGATTGACTACCTGTTCATTAGCTACACGGAGCCGGTTTGCTGGCAGGAGGCGGACGTGGACGGCGACCCGGACGGGTACATTGACATCGGTGACCTGACGCTCCTGGTGCGGTACCTGTTCCGGCACGAGGAGCCGCCCGTGCCGTGTGAGTAGGGCGGCAGTATGACTGCGCCCGGCGGTGCCGGTAAGTGAGTTGTGACGCCACCCTCGAGATTTCGGGGGTGGCGTATTGTCTCGCGTGACAGGGACTTATGAAAGTCCTTGACACAATTGTAGGGGGGGGGTATTTTGTGAGTGTAGGGGAACTACCTGCACACCTTCGATTCTGCCCGTCTCACGCAGGCAACGAGTTGACGGGAGGCTGCGATGAGAGCGCTCTGTTTACTTCTGATAATCCCGCTGGTGGCACTATCACTTCAGGCCCAAGAGCACATGGTTTATCTGGATAAGGTGTACGGCCTTTATATGGGCTTCGACAGCACCATCAGGTCCGATGCGCCGGTCACATTCTGGATCGGCATGGCCAACAGTGCATTTACGTACAACGTTGTCAACGGCTTTCGTATCTGGTCGCCGGACGGAGCGGAGTGGGGCTATCCGTATGTTGATTCTATTATCGATACCACTGTAAGGCTGATCGATCTGGGGCCGCCGCTGATTCTTGATACGACTATCGATACAATCACCCAGCATGTTCTGGTCTACCCGCCGTTCCTGGACACCGCGGTTGAGTTCAATGCTTTCTACGTCAGAGAATACGGTCTGGACGGGATCGGCGCCGACACTGTTTCTTTTGCCTTTGTCGGTAATACACCTGGGGGCGGCATCCAGCCCGGCTATGATGGGCTGGCGTTCGAGATCCCCATTCGGCCCCGCTCGGTCGATGTGGGTAGGACGATCTGCCTGGACTCGAGTTGGTTTTCACCGGGCGGAACGTGGAAGTGGGCGTGCACTACGCCCAGCTTGCCGGATGTCATCCCGGATTGGGACGGGCCGCACTGTTTCACCATTGGGGACGGCTGCTGTTTTGGGGTGAGTAGTGGGAATGTTGATGACGGTCCTGTGGATGTGGTCGACATTGGCGACCTCACGGCGCTTATCGACTACCTGTTCATCTCCCAGCAGGAGCCGGCCTGTCTCGAAGAAGCGAACGTCGACGGCGATGCGAACGGCACGGTGGACATCGGCGACCTGACGGCGCTGATCAGATACCTGTTCATCGACGCAACTGACCACCTGGCGCCGTGTCGGTAGAGCATCGGCCGGAGATAACAAAGCCTACAATTTAGTACGTATTTGCCTGCCCGGCAGCAGGTTAGGGCAAACCTAAGCCGATATTTTCCTGAACAATTTGCTTGTCGCCCCGTAGAACTTGTGTATATTTGCCGGGAAATTTTGATAACTGAGCACAAGTGACATTTTGTCTGGAGGTTCTCTGCCATGGCCATGAAAGTAACTGATGAGTGCACCGCTTGCGGACTATGCCTGCCGGAATGTCCGACCGAGTCAATCACCGAGGGCGACATCTACGAGATCAACCCTGAGACCTGCAACGAGTGCGAGGATCAGGACGACGGACCGCAGTGTGTGTCGGTATGCCCGGTGGATTGCATCGAAAAAGCGTAAGCTCTGCTGTTGATTATTCCGCCGCCCGCTCAAAGCCGGGCGGCTTTTTTTTGCACGTTTTGACCGGGATGTCAGTCGAGAATAAGACAGAAAAAATAAGAGGGCGCTACTCTGGTCGGGTAGAGGGGGCTAGGAAACTACCCAGGGACAGCAGAGAGTCACCCTCGTCACTTATAAAATTACCTACAGCTTCAGTCTTGTCAAGCCCTTTTTGCCAAAACTTTTCCCGCTTTCTGCCGGCCCGGCGGGCCCCCTGGGTCTGCCGCCGTCAGTACCGGACAATCTTCACGGGAAGAGTCATCCGGACCGGCTCGTAATCGCCTCCCAGCTCGACCGTCACGCGGAAATTCGACTCGTAAGTGCCCTTTTGCAGTCCGTCCCTGGGGGTCACCTCCAGTTCCAGGCTCTTCCCCTTGCCCGCTTCTGCCTGCACGACGCGGATTTGCACGAGATCGTCATGCTGCTCCATTTCCGATAGTTTGATCCGCTCCAGGACCGGATTGGAGATGGTCAGCGTTCTCGAGGCGTGGCTGGGCAGAAAAAACACGCTTATCGGGTCAGGCTTGATTCCCATAAGCCACTGGCCGACCATGGACAGGTAAAAATACTCCAGTTTCGGCGAGACCGGGTTATCGGTATACACCTGCATGGCCTTGCTTGTCTTGCCATAGTAGTTCTTGGAGTGAAAGCGCAGGGTGATCCGGCCGGTATCGCCCGGCATTATGGTTGAATCCGGCACCCAGACACGTGAGCACTCACAGTCGGCTATGACTGAATCGAGCTTTACCGGTGCGTCGCTGAGGTTGACCAGCATAAAGTCGTGGTAGACGTAGAAGTCAATCCCGATTTCACCGAAATCGTATATCCGATCCACCTGCTGCACGCCGCCTCCGCCGGAAGGCGGCGGGGGAGAGGCGGTGGCGAGGGTAACGGTCAGGGCAAAGGTGACCAGTGTTGTCATTTTCTTCATAGTTTGGCAGCATCCTCCGGCGCGGGCAGGTAGCCGTGTTCCCGCATCCAACTGTCATTGTAGCACTTACTCAAATACCGTATGCCGGCATCACCGAAGATGCCGACGATGAATGCATTCGGTCCCGGATCGGCCGCCACCCTCTCCATGGCCACCGCCACGGCTCCCGAGGAGCCGCCGCCGGAGATCCCCTCCGTCCGGGCAATCAGGCGCGCCCGGTTGAAGGAATCCTTGTCCGATACGGTAATTACCTGGTCGACCAGTTCGGGGTGCAGCGCCTCCGTGATGACGTCCGTGCCGATCCCTTCGACCATGTAGTTGTACCCGGCCGTCAGCTTCTTTTCTCGAATATAATCCGCAAAAATCGAGCCCTCGGGATCGACCGCAATCGCCCTGATCTCCGGATTGCGCTCCTTGAGATACCGGACCGTCCCGGAAAAGGTTCCGCCGGTGCCGATTCCTGTGACGAAGTGCGTAATCTTGCCGTCGGTGTCTTCCCATATCTCCGGGCCGGTGGTAAGGTAGTGGGATTCAACGTTGTCCTGGCTGTTGTACTGGTCGATATCGAAGTAGCCGTGCTTGCGGGCCAGCTCCCGGGCCATCAGGTAACAGCCCTCGGGATCATCGTGCGCCGCCTCGGTGGGGGTGATGATTACCTCGGCGCCGAAAGACCTGATAAGGTCAACCTTCTCCTGGCTGGTCTTCTCCGGCGTCACGAGCACCGACTTTAGACCGAGCACCGAGGCCACCATGGCGACCGCGGAGCCGGTGTTGCCCGAGGTGTTGTCAATGACCGTGTCTCCGGGTCTGATCTCGCCGCTGTCCATGGCCTTGCGAAGGATGTGAAAGGCCATCCGGTCTTTGAGCGACCCCGTCGGACTGAGGAACTCCAGCTTGACACAGGCCGTAACTCCGGTTTTCGGAATGCCGGTGCGAAGCCGCACCAGCGGCGTTCGGCCGATGAGATCAAGGACGTTGTCTGCAACCCGCATGGTAACTCCTCAGGATTGTCATAGGTTATACAAGCGGCTCGATACTTTCAAGTCTTTAATTTGAATCGTTAACGGGTCTTTTTAGGTTGACAAGGTTTTCACGGGGGCTTATTTGACTAACGAGTGATCCATGTAGAGTCTCTGAAACTGACAGTTGAATGATGGCTCGCTGGGAGGAAATATGAGCTACACGAAAATACCGGTGCTGATGGTGCTGATGGTGCTGCTGGGCCTGCTGATAGTCGGCTGTTCCGACAAGAAGGAGGAGGCTGAGCGGCTTGAACAGGAGATGCGTGAGGTGGAGGCGGGCGCCGATACGGCCGCCCTGCCGGCAGTTGACACCTCGGCCGAGACGGCGCCGGCCGATGCCTATGCCGTGCCCAAAGAGCAAGCGCCGGAGCCGATGATGCCCCAACGCCCGCTCGGAAGCGGCTTCACCGTTCAGGTGGCCAGTTGCGAGGATGAGGACTACGCTCGATACCTGGTCGGCGTGTACGGCCAGCGGGGGTACGAGCCTTACGTCGTCGAGCAGACGATAGAGGGTCAGGTCTACTACCGGGTGAGAATCGGCCTGTTCGCTACCTCGGCGGAAGCGCGGGCTTTGAAGGAAGAGTTGAAGGACAGATTCTCGGTCGAGGCGTGGGTGGACCAGGACTGACCAGCCGGGGGCGCGGGTAAGACAATAAACGGCGGCCGGTACGCGTACCGGCCGCCGTTCTCTTATGCGCGTTTGTGCCGCGTGCTCATTCTTTCGTCATCTGCGGCTTTATACCTTTGAGGTGCTCGTCAAAGAAGGCTACCTGCTTGCGGTACTCCTCGATGATATTGACACGCTTGCCGCTGCCGTGGCCCTCGTCACGGAAAATCAGCGAGTCCACCACGCCGCCGTTATCCGTAATCGCCTGGATGATCTGGCGAGCCTCGCCGATCGGTACGCGGGGGTCGTTCTCACCATGCACGACGAGAAGCGGTGTTTTGATCAGGTCGGCCTTGTGTATGGGGGATATCTCCGCCAGGAACTCGGGATCGCTCAGGGGACCGTACTCGGCCTCGCGCAGGGCACGCCGGTACTCACGGGTATTCTCCAGGAAGGTCTTGAAGTTGGCAATGCCAACGGCGTCCACTCCCGCGGAGAACATGTCGGGGTACTCGGTGATCATACCGAGGACGACGTAGCCGCCGTAAGATCCGCCGCGAATACCGATCATTCCCTGCTTGGTGTACCCGTTTTCGATAAGCCACTCTACGCCGGCTTTGTAGTCCTTAAGAGAGTTCTTCCGGTTCTTGTAGTTGTCCAGATTCATGTATTCCAGGCCGTAGCCGCTTGAGCCGCGCGGATTAGGGGCCAGGATGCCGTACCCGTTGAGGATCAGGTACTGGACGTTTCTGGCAAAAGTCGGCCTGAACTGACCCTCCGGACCGCCGTGGGCGTCAACGATGAACGGAATAGGCTCGCCGGGAGTGTACCCGGGCGGAAGGTACAGGAAGGCCGGTATTTCCAGGCCGTCAAAACTCTTGTAGTGGACAAGCTGCGGGTCCGTGAACAGCCCTCGGTCGATCCCCGCATAGCTGGAAAAGGTCAACTGGGTAAGATCCCCGGTTGCGGGGCTCCACCGCCAGACGTCGGACGTGCGCGCAGGACCGTTGAACGAAATAAGGCAGTTGCCGCGCTTATCGAACTGCCCGCCTCCCAGCTGGCCCTCAAGGGGCGGCGAGGGCAGTTCCCGGCCGGACTCCACCTCACGAATCTTCATTCGCGCGTAGCCTTCCTCGTTGACACGTGCCACCATGTATTTGTAGTCACGCGACACGAGAAGGCCGTCCACCTCCCACCTGGGATCGATCCAGCCGTCATCGATAAACTGCACCTTGGGGGAGCCTACCTTCATCTTTGCCAGGCGAAGGATACCGTCCTCGTTGTCGTTGCACAGCAGCCAGATTGTCCTGTTGTCCGGCATCAGGGTTGGACTGTCGTACATCACGTCCTTGTCGTCCTGGTTCAGCTTCTGATATTCCCCGGTCGGCACGTCGACGAGGTACAGGTCGTCGTCTATATTCGAGGAGAAGTGATAGACAATCAGCTTGTTGCCGTCCTGGGAAATGTCGCCCAGGCCGTTCCAGCCGCGAACGGTGGTTGTGTCCCCGAATACCTTGACTGCATCTCCGCTCCCGATATCCATGCGGTAAATGAAGAAGTCCGTGCCGTTTTCCTGGTTGGACCGGTAGAAGATGGACTGATCGTCCTTGGCCCAGATTATCGATCCGAACCTCACGCGAGAGAGATCGGTCAACTGGTGAATCCGGCCCGTTTCGGTGTCCATCAGGTACAGTTGCGCGTCCTCCGAGCCGCCCACGGAGGCACCAACGATAGCTAGGTCGCCGCCCCATGACAGGCTGAAAAAGTCTATCCCATCTTCGAAGGTGGTCAGTTGGTACGGCCAGCCTTCTTTCGTGAGACGATACACTTGTGTCGCTCCGGACAGGGACGAGGTGAAGAAAACGGTCTCGCCATCCCACGTGTATCCGGTCGGGCTGGCATAGCCGATCTGCATGAAGGTGCTGATATCGGGGACATACTTCATTTTGCTGAGAAGCGATTTCGCTTCCTCCTGGCCCCGAGCCCACTGCGGGGCTGCCAGCACTATGCAGAGCACGAGCACTGCAGCAAAACCCCCGGTCAAACGTCTCATCATAACTGTGGTCTCCTCTTCACGGTCGTTACGTTACTATGTAGACGATGATAGGCAGAAAATAGTTGCCAGGCAACTGTAATTCTGAGAGGCTGTGCGAAGGGAAGAGACGGAGCGCCGCGCGCCGGCGCGAGGAATGTGCGGTGGCCTCGGCCGAGGCAGGCTACACGGCTGCCGAGGCGAAACGACAGGTTATGTTATCGGCTTCCTCGTAGAGAACCCGCCGATAAAAGGCGCACGCGTGACAATTCGGACAGGACAGGTCAGTGGATTGGGCTCTGTTGCCGGAAGAGTTTCGCACTACCCAGCATATTCGGCCGGCGGCTTTGCCGTCGTGGATTCCATCGTATTTCATGGCCGTTGCCACCGGGCATTCACCCAGCATCTCCACCAGTAGGCCGCCTTTCTCCCGCCCGCAGTTCAGGTATTCCCAGCAGTTGAGTTTTGCAGACACGTTGTCGGTTACTCCTGTGTTTCGACGACTCGCATGACGGCGGAGAACTTCTTGTCCGAGCGCAGTTTGGAGAGTTCCTCCTGCGACGCGAGCTCCTTGTACTTGTCGTAGGTCTTCCTGACGTTGTTGGTATCGTCGTCAGCCAGGTAACTCAGCATGAGAAACTGGTACACCAGGGGGTTCTCGGGATCCAATGACCTCGCGTCCTTGAAGTGCTTGACCGCCTTTTCATAATACCCCTGGTTGAAACGTGCTTCACCGAGGCCGTAGTACGCCTGGGCGTTTCGCTTATCGAACCTGATCGCCGTTTCGTAATCCGCAATGGCTGCGATCTCCTCGCCCTTGGCCAGGTAAAGGGAAGCGCGGCCGAGAAGGGCGGGGACCGCCTCTCGATCCATTTCGAGACAGTGGTTGTATGCGGTGATCGCTCTGTTGTATTCGCCCTTAAACCGGTACTGCTCCGCCGCTCGGATGTAATCGTCTAAGGCGGACGGATTCTGTCCCGTTCGCTCGTATGCCTGGGCGCGGGCGAAGTACGCCTCGGCATAACTGGGCTTGATCCGTACCGCCTCCGTGAGGTCGGTAATCGCGGTTTCGTATTCGTTAGCTTTCAGGGCGCGCTCGCCCGAATGAAAGTAGTCCGTCTCGGCGTACGTCTTTTCCTTTTGTGCCGGGCTCATCGGTTCAAGAGTGACGTCGAGTTTGGTCGTCTTTCCGGCCACCAGTTCCAGGGTGCCCGTGGCCGTCCGGTGTCCGTCCGCCGCTATCGAGTAGGAGTGTTTCCCCGGTTTCAGCCGTGAGTACGTGAGGTTGCCGGCGCCCACGACGGATCCGTCGATAGACAGGCGCGGGACTTCGACATTGGTATTCACGGCAATCTTCGCCGTTTGCGGCGCTGTGCTGGCCGCTCGCGGCCGGTCGGCCGCCGGTTTTGAGGATTTCGTCGGGCTGGAGCCGGTTTGCGGGGCCGCCTGCGGCTGGGCCCGCTCACGAGATTCGGCCGCCGCTTCGGCGGGTACCGGGCGAACGGTCGCGACGGTAGGCTTGGTGCGGGATTCAGACGAAGGCTGGAGAGTCAGCATTGAAATTTCGCCGTCGACCACTGTGGCGTAATCGGTCGCGGCCACCTCGCCGTCAACGATGCACTCGATCTTGTAACTGCCGGCCTCTATCAGATCGGTCTTGAAAAAACCCTGGGCGTTCGTTCGGCAGGACTTGCCCAGGGCCGGCAGGCGGATCGTAACAGCCTGCAGCAAGGGGCGTTCGTGACTGTCTAATACCACTCCGACAATTCTTCCGTCTCCGGTCGTGATGTCCGATGTGAACTGGGTGCCGATCGCGAAAATGGCGACGGCCGCAACGGGGGCTATAATCGCGGCCAGCAGCTTGGAATTGAGTTTCTTCTTGCGCAGCACGTATTGGCGCTGGTTAATGATCAGTTCATCGTGCTCGTGCAGTTCCTGCTCACCGGTAATCTGGACGATGTTTTTGGCATAGTATGCGACCCCTCTGGTCCGCTGGGCCATTTGCGGCCTGGGCTTGACCTCCGGCGCTGCCGTGTCCGGTTTGCTCGGACCTGCTTTTTTGGGTGGTACGATGGGGGCGGTGTCGAAGCCCTTCGGTTTTTCCGGCTTGTCCGCGGCCTGTCCGTCGGTCGGTCGCCGATCGATATGTTTCAGAAGATCGAGCTTCTCCTCATCGCTGAGGTACTCGGTCGAACCGCCGTACAGGTTTTGCTTGATGGATTTGATCTGATCATCGGAGAGCTTCCGCACCTGGCTGGTGCTGTCGCTGGAGGGTGCGGATCCGGCTGGCGGTTCGTCGGAGACTGTGCCTCCCCCGGTATCCGTCTCCTGCGGGGCAGGCATCGTTGGGTTGCTGTCTCCGATCGGTGAGCAGTTGCCTGTATCCGATCCGACCGCGCCCCCGCCGATGCCGGCGCCGGATATCGCCTCCCGCTGGACCAGGTCGGCGGTCGTCTCCAGCCCGAGGTCTCCGTCGGTCTTTTTCGGCACTACGCCGCCGACTAGGTCATGGGACGCGTCGTGCGTTTCGGTGATGACAAAGTCGAGATTGTCGGGGGCTCCGTCAGGTGACTCAGGCGCAGGGCCCGACGTCAGGCGCTGACCGCAACACGCGCAGAATTCGGTGTCAGCCGCCTGTTCGGTATGGCACTGTGGACATATTTTCAAAGTGAAATCATCCTTTTTTGGGTTCCCCACTACATGTGCGTAATATCGACGGTTCGTGATTTTTCTTTAAATCCGGGCAGTAGACGGGACGTCTATGGAGGGAAGCGGCTGATTTCCAAATAACCGCTTGACAGCCGATTGGCTTTAAGGTTATAATTTTGGTTCTGAGAACGGGAAGGATTAATAGAGATTCGGGAATGTTCCTGAGGAGGAAGAGATAAATGTCGAAGCCCTACAACCGGCTGTGGTTCCCCGCCTTAGCCCTCTCGGTGCTGGCTGTGATTTTCAGTTGCAGTCAGCCGGACGATGTTCTGACGCCGGTATCACGGACAGTTCTCAACTTGGCGGTCGAGCGGCTTCCCACACCACCCGTTGGCATGGTCTATGAACTCTGGGTTTCCGAGGAGGTCGTCCAGGGCTATGATCTTGATCCCGAGACCATCCTGTCGCTGGGCAAGTTCTCCTTTATGACTTCTGACACCCTGATAGCGTTTTTGGAACCGGTAGATACTATGGAGATCGTAAGGGCCGATTCAAATCAGTTTGTTATCGAAGGCGATCTCTTTGCGTATCGGTCGGTCTTTGTATCGGTGGAGCACGTGGATGACCTGGATCCCGACGTGCCGGGGCCGATTATGCTTGTCGGCAACGTAATTCCTCTGGGAGATTTCACCCCGACCCTCAATTTCCCGATTTCGGATGAGCTGTGGGAGAGCACGGTGCAGTACAATCTCGAGGCTGTCTCCGACAACCGCAGCAACGTCAACGACAGCCGCGGCATATGGTTCTGCAGCTACCGCACGACCCTGGATACCATTCCCGATACGCTGAATCTTGACACGATTACTTACCCCTGGATAGTCACGGTAATCCAGCCCGTGATTGAGGACGGCGAGACGCTTAACAAAGACTCGCTCTATGCCGTGCGCCCGTTTACGGTACGGGATATCCAGGTCGTCACGGAAAAAGTGCTCTACGGGCCCGACACCCTTATCCTTAACGTCGACTCCTTCATGCATACCCACGTCACGTTTGTCTTGGAAAGCCTCGCCGACAGTACACCCCCGTTCACCAAACGCGACCTGGATGCCGGGGCGTTTCAGGTGACGGCACCCGGTGATGCATCCCGGGTGGTTCGGTACGACATCTTCACCCAGGGCGAGGAGGGCTACGGCCTGCCGGGCTTCGCCCAGTGGGGCTGGAAATACAAAGGCTGGGCTGTCTCGCCGTACATCCCGACGGCCGGCACCGGTGAGTTCACACCTCCGGCGTGGCCGTACAATACGCCCGAGAGGACCTGGATTCCGGGAGCCGAGGGCGGCCTTGTCACCACCGGGACGTTTACGAGAATCGATACTATCGATGACAACGACCCCTTCACGCTTGACTCGCTCGCCGGTGACCTGCGTGTCGTGGACACGCTCGGCGAAACCACTCTCGTGACTATTTACAAGCGGCCGTACTATCCCGGGGAGGACTTCCTGAACAGCGCTTCACTGCTGGCCCGCTACGGTTTGACCGAAGTCGAGCTCATGCCCGAGGCGGCAAACGGGAGTATCGAGGGGACTGTATTTATCAGCCTGGAGCCGGACAACGGCCTGACGGACTCTACGAATTTCCCGCTGATAGCCTTTATTGGCGAGGTTCCCCCCTTCTACACAGTCTCGGGATTGGCTCGCGACCCCGTGGTTGTCACCATGGTCGGCAAGTATGGCACCGTACCGGGCACGAATCAGGGATTCCCTGAGATAAAGGTCAGGTTCAAGAGGCAGTAGACCGGACGCGGCTGTCATAAGAAAGTATGTAAAGGCCGGCACCTGCGGGGTGCCGGCCTTTTTCGGTGCCTGTTCGGGTGCCGGGCATTGCCGGGAGTTGTAGTGAAACTCGCTGCTGCTTGCACAGTTGTCTGCACCGGGCATCAGAGAGCGAGGCGACGCGCTCTCTGGCCGCCGCCTGACGGACCGCACATTTTCTGTTGCTTGCAAAGGCGTTATGCTGTATACTTAAAGCGAGAAATCAAATCCTCTCGAATTTACATCCACGGGCACGGTTGTTGCGTTTAGCCTGCCCGGAAATGGCTTTTGCCTCTGTAAGCGTCGAATAACTAGGGAGTGGTGTGCGCTGGATCTCCAGCCACCTGACGTTAGAGTCGGGCATCCCCCCTCCACCACTCCCTACTTTTTTTGTCCGTTACCCCGTCAATTCAGATTTCACCGGAATCTGTCGATAGAGACCCTAATCGATGGAGGGTGAACGGTGAACAGGCAGAAATCCGGGGGCCCGGGGATACTCATACGGCTCAGCAACCTGATTGTACTTCAGGTCCTATTCATCTTTGCAGCTCTGGGCCTGATCCTGTTTTATCCGGATCAAGAGCCTGAGGTACGCTACAATTCGGCGCTCATACGAGAACAAATAGAACAGGTCTGCGGCCAGGTGGCCGAGCGGCTGGCCGGTACCGAGGCGCCTGCGGCTGAGGGTCCGGAGATCGTTCCCCTGGCCGAGGTAACGCAGGGTCCGTCACCCATCTCGGCGGCGGCGCTCTATGAGTTGCGCCCGGACGACCCTGGTCAGCCCCGGCCGCTGTTTCACTGGGAGTCAGGATCAGGCTCGTCAGCGGACGGATCTGAGGCCACGCGGGCGCTCGGGACAGTGGATTTTCGGGTCCTCCGGTACGTCGCCGCCCAAGAGGACTGCTACATTCTCACCACCACCGTGACCCCTATGGTCTCGATTCACTACTGTCATATTCCCGGGGACGCTCAATCGCCGCGCGTACTGGCGGCAGCGGTGGATTATGGCGTGTACTATGCGTCTCCGGCCAACGAACGGTATGCGTTCTTCCTGCTGTTCTTGTGCTCCACGCTCATCTCGCTGCTGACCATATACCTGATAGTCAGGAGACTGAAGCGTCCGATGGACAGGCTGATTCACGGCATGGAGAAGACGGCGCAGGGCGAACTGTACTGCCTGGTGGAGAGCGACGGTGACCGTGAACTGAAGCGCCTGACGGACGCCTTCAACCGCATGGCCCAGACGCTGTGGAGCAATCACAAAGCGCTCAAGGATTCCGCCGATCGGCTGAAGAAGTCCAACCTGTCGCTGATCGATTCCCAGATTTTCCTGGCGACCCTTATCAACAGCTCGCCCCTGAGCATCATTGTCTCCGCTCCCAACGGCAGGGTGGTGCTGTGCAACGACCGGGCGACCGGCGATTTCGGTTTCGAGGGCGAGCAGTTGGTGGGGCGCGACATAACGGACCTGCTGCATATCTCCTCAGCGGAATTCACCGAGAACCTGACAACGCTCAACGACAGGTTCGGCTGCGAGGCCCTGTGCCGGCGGTCCGACGGTACGTACTTCCCCGCCTACGTGATCGTCAACCCGATACAGGTCAGTGGAAATACCCCCCAGGGGTATCTATACATTACCAAGGACATCACGGCGAGCAAGGATTTCCAGGAGATGATAATCAGGCTTGACCGGTACTGCACGCGCGGCGAGATGGCCGGTGACATTGCCCACGAAATCAACAACTACCTTGCGATTCTCTCCGGGAACCTTGAATTGCTCCCGCTGCTTCTTCGGAAAGGCGACGCGGAAAAGATCGACAAGAAACTTGACCTGATGAAAGGGACGGTAGACAAAATCGTTCGCTTTGCCAACGGACTCATGGATATCCCTCAGGACGAGGCCCGTCTCGAAGCCTGCAGCCTGAACCAGATCGTCGAGAATGTGGTGGCCTTCCTCAAGCCGCAAAACCGATTCGATGGCATTCATCTGGTCACGAGCCTGGCGCCGGATCTGCCGCTGGCGCACCTTGACCCGGCACAGGTGCAGCAACTGCTCGTGAACCTCCTGTTCAACGCCGCCGATGCCGTCGCCGACGGGGAGGGCGACAGGGAAATCCGCGTCACGACCTCGCTTCAGGCGGGAGAAAAAGGAAATTACGGCCGGGTCGAGGTCCGCGACAACGGGACGGGCGTACCGCCGGAAAAGGTTGACAGCCTGTTCCGGGATCGGTTTACGACCAAGCGAAAGGGTCATGGCATCGGACTGATAACCTGCCGCAAGATTGTTGAGGTCCACGGCGGCCACATCGGTTACAGGTTCGACAACGGCGCCGTGTTCTGCTTTGACACCCCTCTCGAAGCACGTCGGGGTGAAAGGCTGCCTGAGCCGTCGCGCAAGGTACCGGCTGCAACCCCCGGTAACTGATTTTCCTTGCCCTGAATCAGAGGCTCCAATAGCTTAGACGGTATGACTGAACCCTCTGCGCGACTGCAGGTGGCGTTCGATCGCCACGTGGCCTTGATCCTTACGGTGGCCGTGGCGGTGGCGGTGCTGGCGTTAACGGCGATGGCGATCCGCAAGAGCCGCACCGACAGCTTCGAACTGCTCGTGGAACAGGGGCGGGCGTTTACGGAGGCTCTGGCTGAGGCCTCCAGCAACGCCATTGCCGCCGAGACGTTCTATGACCAGCTGCTGCAGAAGCGGTACGCCGATCTGGTTACCTCTCTGACGGAAGAGAATCTCAATCTTATCACGGGGCAGGACCTGTTGCGTTTTGCCGACGCCCATGATCTGTACAGCGTTTACATATACGACAGCAGCGGCCAGATGATCCTCGGGACGACGGCGCGCGGACTTCGCCCGGCCCTGCCCGAGTTCGTGGACAGGGAGGTCAGCCAGTTTTTCTCCGGTCCGCAGATCAGTTTTATCCTGCTCACCGACGAGGAGGACAGCCGGACGCCGATGATGCACTACTACCTCCAGGTGAACAGCCAGCTCGACCGGGTGGTGGTGCTGGCCTGCGACGCTTTGTACTACGGGGAGGCCGTGCGGCAGACGGGCATAGGGTACCTGGCCCAGAACATGGCGCGGGAGAAGGGCGTAGAGTACATCATCTACCAGTCGACCGAGGGAATCATTTTCGCTTCGCGCAAACCCGGGGATCTGCTGGCTATCGAGTCCGACCCCTTCCTGTTACGGGCGCTCGAGAGCGATTCCATACTCAGCCGCCGGTTTGACTTTCAGGGGGAAACGCTGCTGGAGCTCGTCCGGCCCTTTTCGACAGATCGGTTTCCGTTCGGGCTGTTTCGGGTGGGACTTTCTCTGGACCGGTATTATGCCGTGTCGCGCGGGCTGACAATTCAGTTGGCCGTTCTGGCGGCCGCCCTCTTCTGCCTGCTGCTGGTGGTTATCCTGTATCTGAACAGCCGGCACAAGCGCCGGGAACTGGCCCGGGAGTATACGCGCATCAAGTCGGTGACCGACAAGATCTTTGAACAGATGCGCACGGGCGTGGCCGCCGTTGACGGTCACGGCGTGCTGCGTCTGGCCAACGACGCATTTGAACAGATACTTGGATTGACCAACGTCACGGGCAAAGCCTGGTCGAAAGTGGCGCCGGACGAACGCCTGTACCTGGACCCCTTCTTAGCCGGACCGGACCAGGCTGATGAGACCGAGATTACGGTGCAACTGGGCGGCGAGGAGAAAACGCTCCTCGTGGCGCGATCGAAGATCGCCGCAACGGATGCCGACAGTGCTTCGGCCGTGATGGTCGTTTATGACATAACGCGCCTGAAAGAGTTCGAACAGGTTTCGGCGCGGCGGGAACGGCTCTCCGAGATGGGGGATCTCGCGGCGGGGGTCGCCCATGAAATACGAAACCCGCTTAACGCCATCTCGATTGCCGCGCAGCGCCTGGCTGCCGAGTTTACGCCCCGGGAGAACCACGATGAATACCGCACCTTTACCCAGACGATCCGTGGCGAAACCAAGCGGCTCAACGAGATCATTTCCCGTTTCCTGGCCCTCTCCCGTGAGGAGAAGAAAAAGACCGCCCAGGTGCGGCTCGATAAATTCTTTGCCGAGTTGGGAGATCTGCTGCGGGTCGAGGCCGCAAGGCTGAAGATTGAATTGACGTTTGATGTTCCCCCGGGACTGACTCTCACGGCCGATCCTGATCTTCTGAAACAGGTCTTTCAGAACCTGTTCAGCAACGCCAAGGAAGCGATAAACGGACAGCCCGGACGGGTCGCGGTGGAGGCGTCACGCCTTGACGACCAGGTTCGCATTGTCTTCTCCGACAGCGGTCCCGGTATCCCGGAACAAATGCGTGAGAAAGTCTTTGCCCCGTACTTTACGACGAGGGAAACCGGCACGGGCCTCGGGTTGGCCACCGTGGATCGGATAGTGAGTGAATTCGGCGGCACCATGAAGATCGCCGAAAGTCGGTGGGGGGGCGCCGGCGTGATCATTACGTTTCCTGCGGCCGGGTCTGGAGCATAAAAGAAGCGGCCCGTCTTCGGGCCGCTTCTCATTCCATCCTGGCAGACTGGGGCTATTGCCCCACCTGGCTCTTGATCCAGACGGTACTTACGGATTTCGGACGCGTTATGGCAGTGCCGAGCGCGCGGTTGAGCACCAACTGCGAGAGCATCCCAAGCGACCGTGAAACCGAGAACAGCACCGTGTAGTATTCGAATTCCTTGATGCCGTAATGGTACAGAAGCGCACCGGAACCGGCATCGACATTCGGCCACGGGTTGGCCGCCTTGCCGTGCTCTTTGAGCACTTCCGGTACCACCTTGAACACGCGATCAACGGCCTGGAACACGGGATCGGCCTTGAGGTATTTCTTCCCGAATTCATTGAAGGCGGCAAACCGGGGATCGGTCACGCGCAGCACGGCGTGGCCGTAGCCGGGGATTACTTTGCCTGATTTCAGCGTTTCCCAGGCGTAGTCGCGAATCTGCTTCTCCGACGGAACGCCGTTGAACTTGTCAATCGTCTCCAGGATCCACTTGAGGCACTCCTGATTTGCCAGACCGTGCAAAGGACCGGCCAGGCCGTTCAGACCGGCGGACACCGCGTAGAACGGGTCGGACAGCGCTGAACCGACCGTGTGGCACGTGTTGGCTGATACGTTTCCGCCTTCATGGTCGGAGTGCAGCGTCAGGTACAGCCGCATCATCTCGTAGGTCTCGCCCTTCTTGGTCGGCAGCCCGAGCATCTTGGCGTAGTCGGCTCCCCAGTCGAGCTTCTTGGACGGCTCGATAAGGTCGCCCTTCTTGTACCGAATGCGGTAGACACCGGCCGCAATCGTGTGGATGGTGCCGATGATCGTCATGGCATCATCCAGCGTCGGCTCCCAGTATTCCGTCCTGGTCATCCCCTCGGTATAGCGTTTGCGGAAGGCCGACTCGTGTTCCATGGTCAGAATGGCCGTATCGAGCATGGCCATCGGGTGCGAGGTCTTCGGCATTGATTTGAGGACCTTCCACACGTAATTGGGAACTTCTCCGTGCGTCTTCAGTTCCTCCTGGAACTGCTTCAGCTCATCCGCCGACGGTAGCTCACCTGTAAGCAGCAGCCAGAAAACCTCCTCGGGCAGCCGTTCCTTGATTTTCATGATCGGATGGCCGCGGATTATCAGGCCGAGGTCCGGTTCAACAACGGAAGTATCGCACACCATGCCCTTGACGCCGCGCATGCCGCCGATCGCCTGAGCAACCGTGACCTGCGAAATCACCTTATCACGGTGTTCCGAGAGCACTGACTTTCGCTCGTCGCGGATTTTCGGGATAATGATGGCCAGCTTTTCTTTCAACGTCTGGGCCATTGTAGACTCCTCTTGGTTAACGGGTAGATTGGTTGTTGTTTGACCGAATTCCAGTATCAACCGCTGTGCATACGCCGCCAAGTTTAACTAACCTTGTCCTGAAAGTCAAGGGGCCAGCAGGCAAGGAATCCACCCAAAACGCACCTTTCTGCCTCCCGTTTGGAATCAAGTAAGATATCCGCCGAAAGATCTTCTGACGATCCCGGCGACCCCGTCCCGCCGGGCAGCGAGACTGACGCCGACGGCCGGTTCAGCGCGGCCTGACAGGACCCCGCCGTCGCTCCGCCGCCCGGGCCTCGGCCCGCTGCTAAGCTTTTGACCTGTTTGAAGTTGGGCGGAAGCATTGGCGGCACGCCAACCCGCTGAGCTCTCGCCGTTGGGGTGACCCGGACAGGCCGCGTCACCCCGGTGCTTCAGGAGTCGCGCGCCGAGGGTTTGTCCGACGGTTTCTTCTCTGAGGAACCGGTCGATGCGCTCTCGGAAGCGGCTGAAGACGGTTTGTCCTTGGCGGCCTCCGCTCGGTACTGCTTGCTGCGGTAATCGGTGGCGTAGAATCCCGAACCCTTCAAAAGGAAACCGCTTCCCCCGGAGATTACCCGGTGTGTCTTGCCCTGGCAGTTCGGGCAGACCTCTATCGGATCGTCCGTAATGGACTGAAATTCCTCAAATGAGTGGCTGCACGCAGGGCAGTGGTATTGGTATGTCGGCATCTACTATGTTCGCTCGGTACGCCGCGTTCGCTCGTTCAGCCGGTCAGGTAACCGGCAGTGCGTCTCGTGGTCCTGCTTTCTTCCCTGAGATCAACCTTTCATGAGCAAGGCGATAGCACATACGTCGACGATGTCATCGACCGTGCAGCCGCGCGAGAGATCGCTGGCGGGCTTGGCCAGTCCCTGGATGATCGGTCCGGCGGCCGTGGCGTTGGCCAGTCGCTGCGTCAGCTTGTAGGCGATGTTTCCGGCGTCGAGGTCCGGGAATATCAAAACATTGGCATCGCCGGCGATAATGGAGCCGGGAGCCTTCTTGCGCCCGACCTCGGGGACAATGGCGGCGTCGGCCTGCAACTCACCGTCAACCTTGAGTTCCGGGTGGTCCCGCCTGAGGTTTTCCAGCGCCGCCAGGACTTTGTCGACGTCTTCATGTTTGGCCGAGCCCTTGGTTGAAAACGACAACATGGCCACCCGTGGTTCCTCGCCGATGATGTTGCTCATTGTTTCGGCCGTCGACACGGCGATCGACGCCAGTTGCTCGGCGGTCGGGTTGGGAACAACCCCGCAGTCGCCGTAAACGAACACCTTGTCCTTTACGCCTCGGTACTCGGGGAGAGTCATGATGAAAGAACTGGAAACCGTGCTGATACCTTTCTTGAGTCCGATCACCTGGATGGCCGCCCGGAGAACGTCGCCCGTCGTATTGACCGAGCCTGCCACGGAGGCATCGGCTCTGTCGTTGCGCACGAGCATGGCTCCGAAGAAGAGCGGCTGCAACATGGTGCTTTGGGCCTGTTCCTTGGTGATTCCCTTTTCCCGGCGGATTTCCATGAACTGGGCGACGTAATCGGCGTAGTCGGGAGACTTGGCCGGATCGATCACCCGGACTTTGCCCAGGTCAAGGCCGTACTGGCCGGCCAAATCCGCAATCTCTTTCTCGTTGCCCAGCAGAATAACGGAGGCCATCTGCTCGGCCACCATCTTCTTTGCGGCCTGGATCATGCGCGGTTCGGTTCCTTCCGGAAGAACCACACACCGCCCCTTTGCTTTTGCTTTTTCCTTTATTGTCGATATGGCACTCATCACAAGCTCCTACCGCCGTTGATCGGCATTCCTCCTGTTGTTGCGTTCCTACACGAACTGATCTCTCAGTTCCGGGTCCGATAGGTATGCTTCTATGAAGGGATCGATGTCTCCATCCATCACGGCCTGTACGTTGGACGTCTCCCATGACGTACGGTGGTCTTTGACCATGTTGTATGGATGAAAGACGTACGAACGAATCTGCGATCCCCATTCGATTTTCTTTTTGGCCTTTTCGAATTTTTCCCGCTTTTTGGCTTCCTCTTCACGGCGCAACAGATACAGGCGCGCTTTGAGGACGGTCATGGCGGAGTCCTTGTTCTTGTGCTGGCTGCGCTCCGACTGGCAGGTGACCACGGTGCCCGTGGGAACGTGCGTCAGGCGCACGGCCGACGAGGTCTTGTTCACGTGCTGACCGCCGGCACCCGAGGCCCGAAACGTGTCCACCCTGATGTCCTCATCCTTCAGGTCGATTTCGATGTTGTCCTCAACGACCGGGTAGACGTGTACGGATACAAACGAGGTGTGCCGCCTGGCGTTGGCGTCAAAGGGGGATATGCGCACCAGGCGGTGCACGCCCGATTCCGCCCTGAGGAATCCGAACGCATACTCGCCCTTGATCTCCAGGGTGGCGGATTTGAGCCCCGCTTCGTCACCGGGCTGGTAGTCCATCAACTCGATTGCAAAATCCTTCCGCTCCGCCCAGCGGTTGTACATGCGAAACAGCATTTCCGCCCAGTCCTGTGATTCCGTCCCCCCGGCCCCCGGGTGAATAGTGACAATCGCGTCCCGGTGATCGTCCTGTCCCGACAGGAGAGCCGCAAATTCCAGTCTGGTGACCTCAGCGGCAACGGATTTCATAGAGGCCGCCAGTTCCCGGGTTTCTTCGGAATCCTCCTCGACGATCCCCAGCAACTCTTCGACGTCCGACAGTTCTCCCAGTGCACGGTCCACGTGTTCGACCCATTTCTTGTGCTGCGAGATTTCCTTGAGGACCGCCTGGGCCTTCTGGTTGTCGTCCCAGAACCCCGGTTGCGTTGTGTTTTCCTCGAGTTTGGCTATCTTCTTGCGGCGACCGTCGAGGTCAAAGATACCTCGCTAACTTCTGGAGTTTCTCCGTGAGTTCGGGTAGTTGGCTTCTCAAATCCGCTATCACGATTACCTTTCGCTCCTCTCTGTTCGCACACAGGTGCCGAATATATGCTAAATACTCCACGACGTCAATCCCAAAGGCTCCGACCGGTGCGCCCGCAGGCCTGAAGACCGCACTGCCCGAACCGACAGAATAGAGTTGACAGGGATAGTCTATGTTGTATTTTCAACGCCGTGGCAAGAAGGCTTGAGACACTTGTGGTGGGGCCGTTCGAGGTGAACTGCCACCTGTACTGGGACCCGGACAGCCGCCAGGGAATCATCATCGACCCGGGCGCCGAGGGAGACCGGATTCTGGACGCAGTCCGGGCCGGTGAATTTGAACCGCGCGCGATACTCCTCACCCACGGTCACGCCGATCACATTGCCGCCATTCGCGCGGTCAAAGAACGCTTCGACATCCCCTTGTATATCGGAGACGGCGAGCAGGGGCTGCTGGCTGATCCCAACGCCAATCTCTCGGCTCTCATTGCCGACCCGGTCATGGCGCCCGAACCGAACCATCTCGTCACCGATGACCAGGTGCTGTCGCTGGGAGCGATGGCGCTGAGAGTCCTGGCTACGCCCGGTCATTCGCCCGCCGGTGTCTGCTACCTGGATGAAACGGAAGGCGTGCTGTTCTGCGGTGACACCCTCTTTGCAGGCTCCATCGGCCGCACGGACCTGCCCGGAGGGTCGCTCAAGCTCCTGCTGGAATCCATCGGCAGCAAGATCCTGTCACTTCCCGACGGCGTTATCTGTTGCCCCGGTCACGGGCCGCAGACCACGGTCGGCGCCGAACGGGTCGGAAATCCGTTTCTCGTGGGGGGATCATTTGCCTGACACGCCCAAAATCGAGCCGCTGCACCTGCAGGGCCTGTCGGACTACCATTGTCACTGCGATTACTCCGTCGATGCCGTGGGGACGGTGGACGAATACTGCGACGCGGCGATCCGGCGCGGTCTGGCCGAAATCTGCTTTACCACCCATTACGACTTCAATCCTCGATCGGACCGCCAGGCCAACTTCATCGTGGTCAGGGGAGACAAGCGGCCGACCGGTCCCGAAAGCCTGGCGCCTTACGTAAAGGACGTCCGTCGCGCGGCTGACCGGTTCCTGCCCGAAGGACTGTCGGTGAAACTCGGCGTGGAGTTCGGCTGGTTCCCGGGGTGCCAGGAAGACGTCCGTGCGGTCATAGATCGATTCTCTATCGAGTATGCCCTGTGCGGCATCCACGAGCTTGACAACATCTGTCTCTGTTGCCGCGCCCACGTTGAACGGTGTTTCAGCCGGTTCTCGGTGGAGGAGGCGGTTGAGGCGTACACCGCTCACGTAATTCAGGCCGCGAAAAGCGGGTTGTTTGACACCATTGCGCACCTGGATTATGTCAGACGATACGGGCTTGACTATTACGGGCCCTCACTGGACAGTGTTTTCGAGAGCCGCCTGCCCGACATTTTTGGCGCCCTGAGATCGAGCGGCACGGCGCTGGAGATCAACACGGCGGGCCTTCGTCATGGGGTTAAAAGTTACTACCCGAAGATGAACGTTGTCAACGCCGCCACGCGGTCCGGGGTCGCCGTGCAATATATTGGCTCCGATGCGCACCGCCCGGACCAGGTAGGTTTCGACTTTGACGGAGCCGGGGCGCTGGTGGCCGGTTCGATCGGCTGGTGCGACGATCTTTAACGTGCCCTGTGTCCCGAATGCCAGCCAAGCGCAACAAGAAACTCCGGAGGTCGTTTTACGATCGGCCAACCCTCGAGGTGGCGCCTGATCTATTGGGTATGTACATCGTGTACCGTTCACCGGGCGGCATCATGTCGGCGCGGATAGTCGAGGTGGAGGCGTACATTGGCCGGGACGATCCGGCCTGCCACGCAGCGGCGGGACCGACCCGGCGCAACCGGGTCATGTTCGGCCCACCGGGTTTCAGCTACATTTACTTCATTTACGGGATGTACCACTGCCTCAATTTCGTGACCGAGGCCGAAGGCTTTCCGGCGGCGGTGCTGCTTCGAGCCGCCGAACCCTGCGACGGGCTGGAGACAATGCTGAGCAACTCCGGCAAGCGGCAGGTGGAAGGGCTTCTGGGTGGTCCCGGTAAATTTTGCCGCGCCTTCGGCCTGACGCGGGCGCAAAATGGTCTGGACCTGACGGGGGATCAACTGTTTCTTGAAGATCGAGGCGAGGCCAGGCCGACTGTCGCCCGCTCACCCCGGGTGGGAGTAACCAGAGCTGCCAGGAGGCAGTGGCGCTTTCAAGTCGCAGGCCCACCGAAAGCATCCGGTGGCTGACGCCTTGCCACAAGGGTGCGCACAGGAGAACAGGACGTACGCATGTTTGGACAGGATTTTCTTCACAAGGCCCTGATCGGCGCCCCGATAATTCTGTTTTCGCTGACCGTACACGAGTTCTTTCACGCCTGGTCAGCGTTCAGGTTCGGGGACACCACCGCTCGCGACCAGGGTCGGCTGACACTCAACCCGCTGGCCCATCTCGATCTGACCGGCGTGCTGGTCATGGTCGTGTCGCAATTCCGGTTCGGCTGGGCCCGGCCGGTGCCGGTTAACCCATTGAATTTGCGCAACCCGCGCGTGGCCAATCTCTGGATCTCGGCGGCGGGGCCGTTGTCCAACGTTGGGCTGGCCGTGATCGCGGGGTTGGTCTATCGCTCCGTCCTTGTGCTCGATCTGGCTCTGCCGCCCATGTTTATCGAGTTTCTTACTACGGCGGTGGCGATTAACATCATTCTGGCGTTTTTTAACCTGGTCCCGCTGTTTCCTCTGGACGGGTCTCACATTCTGAAGTCCCTGGTGGGGTACGATGTGGCCGCGAGGATAGAGCGATTCGACCGTTTCGCCCCCTTTGTGCTCATCCTGCTGGTCATCACGGGGGTGCTGTGGATATTTCTCTGGCCCCCGGTGGCTGTGATTATCAGTCTTATCCTGGGGCAGTGAGCTTGCGCCGGCGGGGTAAGAGCAGGCGAAAAACAGCAGAGAGGATCGTGACAAAGACTGTGTTCAACAGAACAACGATACCGGCGGCAGTCCTGCTTGCTCTCTGCATCGGTTGCGGCGGTTCCTGGCAGTCGATACCGCCGGGACAGGACGGGCCGGCAGGCCGGGAATCTGTTCTTGCCGACGCCTACCTGTTTGACTGCAAGGTATATCGGCGTGGTAAGCCGACCACCGTGAGGCTGGAGGTTTTCTCCACCGATTCGATCACGGCCCTCGGGGGCAGGGCGTATCTGGGCAAGGGCGCCCTGAAAGGAATACTGACGCCGAACAGACTTACACTTTATTTTCCGACGCGTAACGAGTACGTAGACCAGCCCGTTGAAGAGGCCGTCACGTCGTCAGATTGCCCTATCCGGCCCGGCGACTTCGGCTTATCTGACCTTTTGAGCCGTCGGCCGGACTCGCTGGGCTTTGGCGCGGGCATTCAGGTTGTCCGCAGGAATCCGACTGAAACCTCACGCCCGGAGTTCGCCGTCTTTGACGAGGCCTGTAGCTGGCGGTTGGAACTGACGTACGACCGGCAGGGGGCGGGCTGGCGGCTGGCCAGGCTGGAGTTCAGTGACGGTGCGGACCTGCGGGTGCTCGCCAAGCGTCGCCGCTTCAAAGCACGGGCAAACGTACAAGCGGGCAAGTTCCAGGTCGAAATCCCCGCCGGCGCCGTGCGTGTGTCACCGTGACGGCACATTCTTGTGCGGTGTTGACAACCCTCGACAGATTAGTGATGTTAATAGCTTGCGTGGGAATTGGAGCCCGTAAGTGAACCTTTATCGACGAACATTCTCGATCATCAAGCCGTATTGGAAGCACCTGGTCACGGCCTCGCTGTCGGCGGCCCTGCACGCCTTGTTTGCGGCTCTCATGATCTGGATGGTCGGTCCGTTGCTCATGACCCTCTTCCAGGTGGAGTCTATTCCGGGTGTGACCGAAGAGCGCACGGAAATCCGTGAGCCGGCCTCGTCGCAGCCGGGGATGCCGCTTTCTGGCGGCGGCACGGTTTCCCAAGTTTCCGGTTCAATCCACGCGGTCAAAGAATGGATGAAGGAGCGGGTCGCCACCGTCGTCGAGACCGAAACGCGCCGGGACACGCTGGTCAGGTTTTGCTGGCTGATCCTGGCGATTGTGCTGGCCAAGAACCTGTTTCTGTACCTTCAGGGGTTCTTCATGGCCTACGTGCAGCAGTCGGTGATGCGCCGCTTCAGGGATGAGCTGTTCACCAAGTACCAGCGTTTGTCGCTGGACTATTTCCACAGCCGCCGCACGGGACAGATCATCTCGCGGGTCACCAACGACGTGGAGGTGTTGAACAACTCAATCGATATCGGTTTCAATCGCCTTGTGACCGACGGACTCCAGGTGGTCCTGTTTTCCGCGTTCCTCGTGGTGCTGAGCTGGAAGCTGACACTGCTGGCGACGGTCATACTGCCGGCCGTGTTCGTGTTCATCTGGTTTGTGGGCAAGAAACTGCGCAAGTACTCGGAGCGCTCGCAGGAGCGGATGGCGGACGTCAACTCGGTGCTGGAGGAGACGGTCAGCAACATACGAATCGTCAAGGCGTTTTCCATGGAGAAGTTCGAGACGAGGAAGTTCCTGAGGTCGACGTACAACTACTTCCGGGCCCTGGTGCGCATGACGCGTATTCGCCACCTCGCCTCGCCTATCAACGACACGCTGGCCACGATTGCCGGCGTTATCATTCTCCTGTTCGCCGGGGCGCGCATTATCGCCGGCACCGGGGAGCTTGACGCCGGTGATTTCATGACCTTCATCCTGGCCATGTTCTCCATGATCAAGCCGGTCAAGTCGCTCAGCCAGATCCACATGAAGCTGCAGGAAGGAATGGCCGCCAGCGAGCGCGTTTTTGACGTCCTGGACGCCGAGGAGAAAATCAAGGACACCCCCGGTGCCACGACCATCGGACGGTTCGAGAATTCCGTAGTCTACGATGACGTGTCGTTCAGCTACAATCCCCACGAGCCGGTGCTGAGGGACATCTCGTTTGAGGTGAAAAGCGGTGAGGTCGTGGCCCTGGTCGGGCCCTCGGGAGCAGGGAAGTCAACGCTCTTTGACCTCCTGCCCCGCTTTTACGATCCGCAGGCGGGAAGGATTCTGATCGACGGGCACGACATACGCGACGCCACGATCGCGTCGTTGCGCGGGTTGATGGGGATCGTAACGCAGGAGACGTACCTGTTTAACGACACCATCAGGAACAACATCGCATACGGCCTGAACGGGGTCGTGGACGAGCGGGTCGAGGAAGCGGCGCGGATGGCCAATGCCGACGAGTTTATCACTCAGTTCGAGGATACCTATGATACCGTTGTGGGCAATCGCGGCGTGATGCTTTCGGGCGGACAGCGGCAGCGCATCGCCATCGCCAGGGCGTTGCTGAAGAATCCGCAGATACTCATATTCGACGAGGCGACCTCGGCGCTGGATACGGAGTCCGAGATCCTGGTTCAGGAGGCTATAGATCGCCTCATGCGAAACCGAACCACTCTCGTCATCGCGCACCGGCTGTCGACAATCAAGAACGCCGACCGAATCATGGTCATTGACCACGGCAGGATCGTGGAAAGCGGCCCTCACGACAGCCTGATGCAGCGCGACGGCCTGTACCGGCGGCTTTACCTGATGCAGTTTCGGGACGTATCATGAACATTCTCTTCCTTGACGCCATCGACAGGGATACGTTCGGGGGCTATGAGAACTGGATTCTTCTCACTGCCCGGCACATGCAAATGCGGGGGCACCGGGTGACCGTGGCGGGGCGGGCGGGATCGGAATACCTGCGCCGTGCCGGCCTGCTCTCGAACGGTATCGATATTCTGGAGGTGGCTATCGGCGGCGATTTCAATCCCGCCACGATATATCGGCTCAAGTCGTTCCTTGACCGCAGAGACGTCGACGTGATGACGGTAAACTTCAACAAGGACGTCCGGCTCGGCGGCCTGGCCGCCAGATGGCACGGCGGCACCTCGGTGATCTGGCGGCTCGGCCTGGATATTACGAAAAACGGCCTGGTTCACCGTCTCCTGACTCCGCACCTGGTCGACGGGGTCATCGTTCCGTCACAGGCGCTGAAGCGTCAGGTGATAAGGCACGGGTACCTGACCGATTCCCTGGTGCGGGTCATCCACAACGGCACCGAGATCAAGGACTTTGCCCGGCCCGATCCGGCGGCGGCGCGCCGTCTGAGAGAGGCATACGGCCTGCCGGAGCAAAGCGTGGTGGCGGTCACGGCAGGCAGGTTCGTCGACCAGAAAGGGCACGTGTACCTGGTCGAAGCCGCGCCCGAACTGATCAGGCGGCACCCCGACCTGCGCTTCCTGTGGCTCGGGAACGGCCCGCTGGAGGGCATGTTGCGGGCAAGGCTGGATGAACTTAAGCTCAGCGATTACTTCGTGTTTGCGGGCATGCTTGATAACATCGACACTCCGCTGGCCGGAGCGGATTTCATGATCCACCCGGCCGTCGAAGAGCCCTTCTCGCATGCCATCCTGGAAGCTATGCGGGCCGGCCTGCCGATCGTGGCTTCCCGCGTCGGCGGCACTCCCGAGGCGATAATCGATGGCGAGACCGGTTTCCTGATCTCACCGGGGCAACCACTTGCCCTTGTGAACGGCGTTGACAGGTTACTGGCGGACAGAGACAACCTTCACCGGCTGGGCCTTGCGGGACAGAAGCGGTGGCGGCAGAACTTCACGATCGAGCGAATGGTGGACAAGGTCGAAGAGTACTTCTCGTTCGTAGCTCGAAAGGGGGAGGTTCGTGAACCGGCTTAAACCGCTCGAGAAGTGGTTCAAAGCGGCCTTCTTCGGCGTCTTCCGCCGCTGGCTGCGCAAGGGGCAGAAGGACTTCCGCCCGCTCGACGGCCGGCGGATCCGGTCGGTGCTCTTTCTGAGGCCGGAGAAGATCGGCGACATGGTTATTTCATTCCCGGTCTTTGACGGTCTGAGGAAGCACTTCCCGCACATTCGCATCGCCATTCTCGGTTCGCCCCGCAACTACGAGATCATTCGTGACGACCCCCGGTTCGATACGGTCTACCTTTACCGTAAGAACGTCATCGGCGACCTGTTCACCCTGCTGGCCATGCGGCGCGGCGGGTACGACTGCGTCGTGGACATGATCGGGAACGACTCGGTGACGGCGCTGTTTCTGTCTCAGCTCTGTGCCGACGGCAAGCCGAGAATCGGCGTGGGCAAGAAGGCGTACCGCGAGTACTATGATTTCAATTACGATCACCGCATGGGTAATACCGGGCACATCATTGAAAACACGCTCAAGCTGCTGACCGCCCTCGGCATCGACACCGACACCGTCGACCCTTACGCGATTCCGCATATCCGCCAGGAGGCGTGGAAGAAAATCGATGCCTTCCTGGCAGATGTTTCCGGGAGTCCCCGGCGGCCCGTCGTAGGCTACAACCTGTCGGCCGGATCGCGAACACGACTGTGGGCGAAGGAGAAATCGCTTGAGCTTATTCAGCGCATATGCGACCACGTTGAGGATTGCAGGGTCATTCTCATAACGTCTCCGGCCGATCGGCGGCGCGGCGATGAACTGCAGCGGCTCCTGGACCGGGACGGCATCCTCCAGTCGCCGCCGAATCTGAGTTTGACGGAGGTTTCGGCCCTGGTGGCCCGGCTTGATCTCCTGATTTCGCCTGACACGTCGCTGGTGCACATCGCCCGGGCGTTCAAGGTCCCGGTGGTCGGCCTGTACAGCCGCTACATGAAAAATTTCCTGCTCTGGCGGCCGTACGGCCAGGAGGTAGGGGCGGTCGTGTCCGGCAACGATGACAACATTTTCGACATCACCGTCGACCAGGTGTTCGGCGTGTTCACCCAGGTGCTTGAGCGATTCGAGGTGGTGAGGTCATGAGCAGGCTGTCGGTGGTGGTGATAACGAAGGACGAGGAGAGCAACCTTGGCCGCTGCCTGGCCTCGGTGGCATGGGCTGACGAGATTGTCGTCGTTGACAACCAGTCGACCGACGATACCCGGGAGATTGCCGCCGATTTCGGCGCCAGGGTGTTCTGCCGGGAGTGGCGCGGTTTTGGTCCAGCCAAGCAGGAGGGTGCCGGCCACGCCACCGGCGACTGGATCCTCTCGCTGGACGCCGACGAGGAAGTGACGGTGCCGCTCGCTGACGAGATTCGGCGTGCCATTGGCGACCACGGCGGGACGGTCGGCTACCTGATCCCGCGGCGAACCGAGTTTCTCGGCCGCTGGATTTACCACTGCGGCTGGTATCCGGATCCCGTCCTGCGTTTATTTCGCAAGGACAGCGGTTCGTTCAACGATGCGGTCGTTCATGAACGGGTTGAGTTGGAAGGTCCGGTCGGCCGTTTGAAATGCGAGCTTCTTCATTACAGCTACCCGTCGCTGGAGAAGTATTTCGACAAGTTCAATAGCTACACGAGCCTGGCAGCCGAGGAAGCTTACAAAAACGGCCGGAAGGCTCTGCTTCTCGATCTTGCGGTCAGGCCGATCAGCGCTTTTGTAAAGCACTATTTCATCAAACTCGGGTTTCTCGACGGAGTAGAAGGGTTTCTTGTTTCGCTGCTGTCGTCAGGATACGTGCTGGTGAAGTATGCGAAACTGCGGGACCTTACTCGCAAGAGAAGGACCGCTCAAAGGTAAGACATGGCCAGGGAGCTCGACATACAGCCCGGCGACCGCATTCTGGTCAGCCGCACGGACAGGCTCGGTGATCTGATCCTGGCGCTGCCGTTCGTGGAAACGCTCAAGCTGCGGTACCCGGAATGCCGGATCGACGTACTGGCGTCGCTTTACGCGTCGCCCATTCTCGAGAACAACCCGCGCATTGACGGTATAGCGCGCGTCCAAAACGATCAGCTCATCATAAGCCGCAACTACAAGAAGGAGCTGCTGAGGAAAATCCGGCGGGCCGGTTACAAGGCCGTGGTGGTCCTGTACCCGGAGCGCCGCGTTTCGCACCTGCTGTATAAGGCCGAGGTGCCGAACAGGATCGGTACGGCGGGGCGGCTGCACTCGTTTCTCTTTAACCACCATCTGTACCACTCCCGCAAAGCGAACCGGAAACACGAGTTGGAGTACAACCTGGACTTTCTCAAGTTCTTTCGCGACGGTTCCACGGTCATTACGCCGGTGGTTCACCCCAAGGATAAAGAGATTCACAACGCCCGGCGTATACTTCGCGAGCACGGTGTCTCGGGTGATTTTGCCGTTATTCATCCGGGTTCCGGGGGATCGGCTCACGCCTGGTCGGCCGAGAACTTCCTGCGCGTCTGTCCGCTTCTGGAGAAGGCGGGTCTGCAGGTCATAGTCTCCGGTACGGAAGAAGAGGGCCGCCGGTATGAAGAACTGGCCGGCGAGCTTGATATACGGTTACGGATGATCACGGGCCGCACCGAGTTAAGGACGCTGGCCGCCGTTCTGGCGCAGGCCAGGGTTGTGATCGCGAACTCGACGGGTCCGCTGCATCTTGCTGCCGCCGTAGGAACGCGGGTGGTGGGCCTGTACCCGCTCCAGAAAGTCATGTCACCGCGCCGGTGGGGGCCGCGCGGAGCCGGACATCGAGTCATTCAGCCGGCCAGCCCGGACTGCCAGTGCCCGCCGGGAAACTGCACGTGCATGACCACGATTTCCATCGAGCGCGTCGCTGCAGAAGCGCTCGCTGCGATAGGGGAGATGTAGCCGTGGCGCAGACGTGGGAGCCGATGAACCTCGCCCAGTTCATAATTCACATCGAGTCGTACAACTCGAACGTCGACATTCCGCTGATAAAGAAGGCCTACGAGTTCTCCGACGCGGCACACGCCGGCCAGAAACGGTCGTCGGGCGAGCCGTTCATCGAGCATTGTCTCGAGGTTGCCTTTATCCTGGCCGAACTGCACATGGACTCGGCCACCATCACCGCCGGTCTGCTGCACGACGTGGTCGAGGACACCGAGTACACGATTGAGAATATACGCCGGGAATTCGGAGACGAGATCGCCGAGCTCGTGGACGGCGTTACGAAGATCGGAGCCGTGCAGTTCACGTCGGTCGAGGAACAGCAGGTCGAGTACTTCCGCAAGATGCTTCTGAGCATGGCCAAGGACATCCGGGTCATCATTATCAAGCTGGCCGACCGTATGCACAACATGCGTACGTTGAGCCACCTGCCACAGGAGAAACAGCGGCGTATCGCCCAGGAGACGACCGACGTCTATGCGCCGCTGGCCCACCGTCTGGGAATCAACCGGGCCAAGGTGGAGCTTGAAGACCTCTCGCTCAAGCACCTGAACCCCAGGGTATATCAGCAACTGGTCACACTGGTCAAGGAACGCAAGGAGGAGCGCGAGGACTACCTGGCCGAGGTCGTCGGCCCGCTCAAGGAAGCCCTGGCCAAGGACGGCATAATCGCCTCCGTTCACGGGCGCGCCAAACACCTGGATTCCATCTACCGCAAGATTCGCCTGCGCAACGTACCCTTTGAAGAGATCTACGATCTGCTGGCCATCCGCGTGATCGTCAACTCCGAGCGCGAGTGCTACCACGCCATGGGGATAATTCACTCCATGTGGAAACCGGCGCCGGATCGCTTTCACGATTACATCGCCAATCCGAGGCCGAACGGCTACCGGTCGCTGCACACCACCGTCTACGGTCCGCGCAAGAAGACCGTGGAGGTCCAGATTCGCACCCATCAGATGCACCACGTTGCCGAGAACGGCATTGCCGCGCACTGGCTGTACAAGGAAGGTCGCCGCGGGATGAGCAAGGATGACCAGCAGGTGGCGTGGCTGCGCAACGTCCTCGAGTGGCAGAAGGACATGACCAACCCGGCCGAGTTTATCGAGTACCTCAGGATGGACCTGTACTCGGAGGACATCTTCGTATATACGCCCAACGGTCGGCTGATCAACCTTCCCCGGGGCGCGACGCCGCTCGATTTCGCCTTTCAGGTGCATACGGAGATCGGCCTGCACTGCGCCGGCGCGAAGATCAACGGCCGGCTGCAGCCCCTCTCGACACGGCTCAGGTCGGGTGATCAGGTGGAGATAATCACCAACCCCAACCGGACGCCCTCCCACGACTGGTTGAAGCTCGTCAGGACGTCGGCCGCGCGCACGAAGATCCGACGCTGGCTGAAGCAGGCCGGGTTTGAGCAGTCACTGAACCTGGGCCGGGAAATCATCGGACGCAAGCTCAAGGAACATCGCGTACCGATGCCCGACGACGCGTTACTCCAGGAATACGCGGAGCAGCTCAACCGCAAGTCCGTACCCGATCTCTTTGCGGCCATCGGTAACGGCTCCATGGGGGCGAACAGGCTCATGCGGCTTATCATTCCGGAGGAAGAGAAGGACACCGCCGGATTCGTCGGCCGGGTGATAGAACGCCTTCGCCGGTCCAAGGGCGTCAGGGTCCAGGGACTGGAAAACATGATGTTCCGCTTTGCCGGTTGCTGTCAGCCCGTCCCCGGGGAGGATATAGTCGGTTTTATCACGAGGGGCCGCGGCGTCACTATCCACCACGCCGAGTGCCAGGTGGCTATCGACCTCGGCAACAGCAACCCCGAACGCAAGATTGCGGTAAGCTGGGACGCCGGCAAGGATCAGTGGTTTATCGTGCAGCTCGACCTGGTGACGGAAGATCGCAAGGCCATGCTCCGGGATGTCACGCAGGCGATCGCGGATTCAAACACCAACGTCAGGGGCGCGGAGATGAAAACCACCGACGACGGGACGGCGGTCGGACGTTTCGTGCTGGAGGTCTCCAACCTGTCACACCTGAACCGCATCATCGACAAGGTGAAGAAGGTAAAGGGGGTCGTCTCCGTCAAGCGGGCGCGCAAACGCGAGTTCTCGACGTAGGCTGCGGAACCTTTCCTGTCCCGGTGTGGCCGTCCGGCGCCCGGGCGCTACTTGAACTCAACCGGCAGAGCCAGCGTATCGTTGTCGCGCTCGACCAGCAAAGTGGTCGTGTCTCCCTTTCGGAACTTGCCCAGTGCGTTCATGTACGTGTAGATGTCGTCGATCACGAGAGCGCCCATTTTGATGATGACGTCGCCTTTTATCAGACCGGCTCTCTCGCCGGGGCCGTCGGCCGACACACCGTCCACACCCAGGCCGCGAAGTTCGGAGATGAAGTCCGGCATGATGCCGAGGGTGACTGAGTAGGCGCCGCGCCTTCTGCCCGTGTCCTCGTGCTTGGTCCGTTGAAACGCCAGAAGACCGTCGTACCCGTCGAAATGGGTGACGATGCGGTCCACCAGTCCCGCTACCCGGACTATGCCCTCCAGGTCGATCTTGTCCACCACGTCGTCCGGCGTATGGTAATCCTCGTGAGCCCCCGTAAAGAAATACAGAACCGGGATGCCCATGTTGTAGAAGGCGGTGTGATCGGAAGGGCCGGTGCCGGATTCTTTAAGGGCGAGCTTGATATCATCCACCTGCAGACTATCGAAGAACGTCTTGAACTCGGTGCAGGTCCCGGTGCCGAAGATGGCCAGTCCTTTCTCCTGGTCCTTGAGCCGACCAATCATATCCATGTTTATGGTCATCCGGACCGTGGAGGAATCGACCGGCATGTTTCTCACGAAGTGACCTGATCCCAGCAGGCCCTTTTCTTCGCCCGTGAGGGCGACAAAGAGATACGTGTATTTAAGCCGGCTCCGCTCGGCGCTGTACCGGCGGGCCAGTTCGAGCAGGGCGGCCACTCCGGAGCCGTTGTCATCGGCCCCGTAATGGATCTTCCTGGGCTCCTCGAGGTAGCGTGACGTCGGCCCGCCCCAGCCGAGATGATCGTAGTGAGCGGTGATAACCACAGCCGTGTCGTTGTCCGAAGGCAGGCAGGCCACGACGTTGTATCCGGTATCGCGCACGGCAATCAGCTCCGTTTGACCGGACGCGTTCACCAATCCGGGGTGGGCCAGGTCGAGGCCCAGTTTCTCCAGCCCTTTCCGACGAAGCCAGATCACGGGAATATCCTTGGGCGTAACGTGACCGCCCGCGATTGCGATCATGGTGTCGTCGTGATCCTCCGGCGTGTAGAAAAACACTCCTGTCGCCTTGTGATCCAGGGCCCGGGCAATCTTGTCGGTCAGCGAACTACAGGCGCTGAAGTCGACCGCGGAACTATCCTCTGATTCGGGTGCGTGCCGCTTTACAATGACAGCTTTGCCTTCGACGTCTCTCCCCGCATAGTCGTCGTAACTGGAATCCTCCAGAGTGATGCCGTAATCGACAAAGATGAAGTCGTCGAACTGAAAAGTCGTGCTTGCCGACTGCAACAGGGGTTCAAACTCTTCGTGAAGTATTAGCTCGACTTCGTTGATTGCCAAGCGGTTACGCTCGCCGACCTCGATCTTGTCGGTGAACTCGAACTCCTGAAGCCAGGACCCGGTATCTCCCTTCGGCTGCAGGTCCGCAGACTCGAAGACTGAGACGATGTAGGCGGCCGCCTTGAATTCCCCCGGCTCGCCGGTCTCTCGGCCTTCCAGCGAGTCGGAGGCCAGAACGGAGATATGCTTGTAAATCGAATCGGCGCTGATGGTGTAACCAAATGCCGCTGCCGGGTACAGAACCAGGGCGAGCAGAGGAACAATTGTCAGGACGAGGGTGTTTCTTTTCATATGCTTCTCTTATGAATGGTCCAAAATCAGAGCCGGAAGGTAGGAGATTGTCACGGCAGTGTCACGTCTTAATTGACCTGTATAGTCTTCAAAACAATTGCCGGCTTTGACTGGTAACGTATATTATGCCGAAAATGCTCCGAGAGGTGACGGTTCAGTGAATCTTAGCAAATGTCCCAACTGTGGTGCGGCTCCCGGGGGCCGGCCGAAGTTCTGTCCCGAATGCGGAACGCCGCTGTCGGATCGGAAGAGACCGACCCGGAACGCCAGGCATGGCAGAAGATCAGCCACCGTCGACCGGTGGGGCTGGGTGATGATACTCGGTGCTCTTGTGATCGTGACCGCAGGGTATTTCGTTTTCAAAGGCGCCGGGCGGGCTTCGACGTCCTCGGAACGTCCGGAAACGTCGCAAGAAGGAACCGCAGCGGCTATGACGAGCATGCTCGATCAGCTTCCCAACGATTACGCCACCCTTGTGAGCATGGGTAACCAATTCATGGACGAGAGGAACTTCACGGTCGCCGCCGAGATCTACCGGAGGGCGCTGTCAATCGATGGAACGTCCCCGGACGTGCGCACCGATTACGGTGCCTGCCTGCACGGGATGGGTCTTGCCGAGCAGGCACTCCAGGAGTTCTCTCAGGTTGTGCGCAACCATCCCGAGCACAGCGTCGCGCATTACAACCTCGCGATTGTATACAATGAACTCGGCCAGATCGACTCGGCCCGCTACTACTGGCAAACGTTTCTTGACCTTGAACCGGATGGCCGTGGGTCAGACGCAGCGCGGCAGTACCTTAAGGGCCTCGAGGGGTAGAAGCGTCGCCGGCCTCCGGGCCGGACTGAAGGCGACTGGGCCTCGACTCGGGTCGCGATCCCCGGTGCGAACATGTTTGGGTTCCTGATCTTCTGTCCTGACGGCGGCGGATGCCTGCTGCCGCTCGCGTGTTTTTTCCCTTGAACGACCGGTGGGGCTGCGTTTTCTTAAAGGTATGAGGGCTTCCGTTGTCAAGGCGCGGGCATGGCTGGACGCAGCCATCGACTTTGCTTTTCCTCCGCTCTGTCTCGGATGCGGGGAATTCGTTCCAGAGGGTGTGTCCGTCTGCCGGCGTTGCCTGCAGAGAATAGACCGCTTCGAATATCCCATCTGCCTGACCTGCTCGAATGCCGTGGAGCGGGGGAGTCGTTGTACGCTGTGCGGTGCCGACTCACTTTTGCTCTTCGCATATGGCAACTATGTCGATCCGCTGAAGCAAATCGTCGTCCAGTTCAAGTTTCGCGGCATCAGGACGCCTGCCCGACTGTTTGCCTCCCTGCTCGCCGAGAAGTACTCTGAGCGCATTCAGTCCCTGGGGGCTGATCTGCTGGTGCCGATTCCGCTGCACATGTCCAGAGAATACCATCGCGGATACAATCAGGCCCTGCTGCTGGCTAAAGAGCTGGAATGCCGGTTGCACGTTACATGCGACGATGGTCGCATATTCCGGGTCAGGAAGCGCCGGCCTCAGACGCGATTACGGAAAACGGATCGGGCCAGTAACATCAGGGGAGTGTTCAGGGCGGTGCCGTCCGGCGGCCAGGGCCGTCGAGTCATCCTTGTCGATGACGTGGTCACGAGCGGCGCCACCGTAAGGGAGGCCCGCAATGAGCTCAGCCAGGCCGGCTGTACGGTCGTGGCCGTGATAGCCATCGGGCACGGGTTGTGACATGGCCGACACGTTTGAATTTCTTATCGATGATTTCCTGCAGCATCTCAAGCTGGAGCGGGGGCTGGCCCCGAACAGCCTTGCGGCCTATCGGGCTGACCTTAAGGAAGCCAGGCAGGGACTGCGCGTTGACGACCCCCGCCTGGTATCCCCGACGGCTGTGTGCGGGCATTTCGGTAATCTGGCCCGTCTGGGTCGCAAACCCGCGACGCTCGCGCGCAAGATTTCCAGTATCAAACACTTCTTCGAGTATCTGAAAGATATCGCTCTGGTGGCGGAAAACCCGGCACTGGCGTACGCCGCTCCCAAAATCTCACGCTATCATCCCGACTACATTTCGCCGGGGGAAATCGACGGCCTTATCAACGCCGTGAGCCCGGGTTCGAGAACTGCCGCCCGCGACCGGGCGATTATCGAGGTGCTGTACGGCTGTGGGTTGCGCCTTTCTGAGCTGATCAACCTCAAGCTCTCCTACATCGAGTTTGAAGCCGGTTTCGTCAGGGTTACCGGCAAGGGAAACAAGCAGAGGCTGGTGCCGCTGGGGGACCCGGCCCGGCAGGCGCTGGAGGCGTTTATGGACTCGGACCAGACCGCGCGGGCCGCGCCGTTTCGCGACCTGGTGTTTGTCAACCGGACCGGCAAACCGTACTCGCGGGTGGGTATCTGGAAGGTAGTGAAAAGGCTGGTCAGGGCCGCCGGGATAGCCAAGCGCGTCACTCCTCACACGTTTCGCCATTCCTTTGCCACGCATCTTCTTGAAGGCGGCGCCGACCTGCGGGTGGTACAAGAAATGCTCGGTCATGCCGATATATCTACGACGGAGATCTACACCCGAATCGACCGGGATTATATCGTTGCAGAACATCGAAAATATCACCCTCGAGAACTGGCCGGATTCAAAAGGGACTAATGCGGTCTCGAAGCCCACTTTCCATTTTGCGATCAAGCAGTCTGAAATCAGTCTGGATTTCCACCTCAGGCAGTTCTTTCGCGAGGAGGAAGTCTCGTTTCACTACTTCCGGGATTTCATTGACCTGAATACGATCTGTCTGCGGTATGCCGTCGATGCGATTCTCATCGGCGGCAAGTCACTGTTTCTAAGAGAGTTAGAGCTAACCCGGGCCATCAAGAACAACATCCAACTATCCATCGTTCCGGTTATCCTCTATCATCCGTCTCCGGCCAAGGACATCATCATCGCTGCCTATGAAAACGGTGCCGAGGAGTTCATCTACGGTGAGTGGATTGACAGGTTCGTGGAGGTTCGGATTCGCCGCGTCGTTGAACGCAGCCGCAGGGACCTCTCGGTCAACCCGACCACCCGGCTCCCCGGACCGGCCATGATCGAGCGGGAGATCGAGCGCCAGATGAGTCTTGGCGAAGAGTTCGCCGTATGCTACGCCGACCTCGATAACTTCAAGGCCTACAACGACTACTACGGATACGCCTACGGCGACCGCATCATCCGCATGACCGGCCGGGTCCTGAAGGACATCGTATACGATCTGTGCCAGGAGGGGTTTGTCGGTCACATCGCCGGTGATGATTTCATCTGCGTCATTCCGCGAGATCTCGTCGATGAAACCTGCTACTGGGTGATCAAGTGCTTTGACGCTTTTGTCCAGTTCAGGTACAGCGAAGAAGACAGGGACCGCGGATTCATCGTGACGACCAACCGTCGGGGGATCGTCGAGCGGTTTCCCATTCTCAGTATCTCGATTGCAGTTATCATCAACGAAGAGGGCAAGTTCCGGCATATTGGCGAGCTGTCCAAGATGCTGGCAGACCTCAAGAAAGCCACCAAGGCCATGCCCGGCTCCAATTACATGATTGAGCGGCGGAAGAAGTACTGACCAGAGTCCTCCGGCGCAGCCGAGCATCGGCTCGAGGCTGTTTCGCCGGACCGTCATCCAAAAACAAAACCTCTTTCTCAAAATTCGCGTGCGAAATGGCACCAGTCCCATTATATTACTTATAATTACTCCGGGCTGAGCATCGCAGATTCAAAGAGTTACTCAAGGGGTCGATCAGATCGCGCTGAGCGCTTAAAGACTCGGCGCAAGGAGTACGGCAATTTCACAGGATAGTCGGATCCTGTTTGCACCGGCTGGCAATTCCCCCCTAAATTACTCCGATTTTCGGGATCCGGCTTTTGTATACAGCACCAAATTTGCTCAGACTTAGTGTAATCACCTAAGGCTCTAACCATCTACTCTTTGCAGAAAGGAGCTAGCCTACTGCAAGAAAGCGAGATGAGACAAGACGGTTCTTGAAATCAGGAAGTAACTAATCACAATTGAAGAGGATTGAAGGGGAATGATATGATTCGGATTACAAACTATGTGCTTTTGTTTGCACTGTTGATGCTTGTGGTGGGTGGGTGCTCTAGGGACTACAGCCCGGTGGACTCGCAGGCACCGGCTGACGTTGGTCGTGCTGCGGCGCCGGGGCTGAGTCTGGCGGCTGAAGATACCTTCAAGTCGGCTACCCTGTACGTTAACGTGATCGAGCCCAGTGGCCAGCCGGTTAACGTGCACCGGATAACGAACTCCTGGGAAGAGATGACGGTCACGTGGAACAATTTCGCTGCTGCCTTTGCACCGGAAACTTGGGGCTCCTTCACGGCCGACGGCGCCGACTGGCGCTCGACGGACGTTACGGCGCTGGTACAGGCCTGGATGAACGGCACGTATGATAACTACGGTTTCCTGCTGGATCAGTTCGACCCCGACTATCCCCGGACCAAGTACTTCAGCCGGGAAGCGAGCGCCAACCAGCCGTACCTCGAAGTCTGCTACGAGACGGACGGCGGCGAGGAGTGCACAAACATCTTCCCGGTCGCCGACGCGTACATTTTCGAGTATACGCCGGATGAGAACCGGGGTGATTCTCCGTTCCTGTATACCGGCCGTTACGAGGAAGGCGGGCCTGAGAAGCAAACGTTGATCAGGTTTGAACTGCCCGTGATGCCTGAACTCGCCGCTATCGGTGACTTCGTCTGGCACGACGAGAACATGGACGGCATCCAGGACGGTGGTGAAGCCGGTGTTGCCGGTGTGACCGTCAATCTTTACGACTGCGAAGATGTTCTGCTTGCCACGACGGTTACGGACGGCAGCGGGTACTACCTCTTTTCGGACCTGACCCCGGGCGGCTACTATGTCGAGTTCGTTTTGCCGATGGGGTACGTGTTCAGTCCGAAGGACCAGGGCATGGATGACGCCATGGACAGCGACGCCGATCTCATGACGGGCAAAACGGAGTGCACGACGCTGGATGCCGGGGAGACGGATCTTACCTGGGACGCCGGCATATACATGCCCGTTCAGGAGGGTTGCACGCACACTATCGGCTACTGGAAGACCCACGCCGGGTTCGGTCCGCAGGACGACGTCGTGACGCCGCTGCTGCCGATCTGGCTCGGTACGGCGGGTGGCAGCAAGAGCCTTGCCGTGACCACCGCAGCTATCGCCGTGGACGTCCTGGAGATGAAGACGTACGGCAAGAACTCAAACGGCATCACCAAGCTGTACGCTCAGTTGCTCGGCGCCAAGCTTAGTATCGCGAGCGGAGCGAGCGGCTCGGATGTTGACGATATAATTGCCGACGCCGATGCCTTCCTTGCCGACCACGACTGGATGGACTGGGATGGCCTGAGCGATGAGGATCGGCAGATGGTCCTTGATTGGCAGGGCACCCTTGATGATTACAACAATGGCGATATCGGCCCGGGTCATTGTGACGAGATCGACGGGCATTCGCAGGAGTTTGACAACAGATAAGAGGGGGGAGACGTAGATCGAGCAGCCCACGGGTATGTCTCTTGCCCGTGGGCTTTTTTTGTGCCGGTGACCGTATCAGTCAGTGTGGACGGCTGCCTCGCCGCTACTGGATCGTCAGGGGCCCAGAGGCGACTTCCTTTCGAATCCCTGCCCCGATCACGACGATATGAATCTCATAGCTGCCTGCCGGTGCGTCGGTCCGCCTGATTGTAAAGGAGACCGGGATGGTGCTGGACCCCTGCGGGGCAGTCGTAGCCATCGGATTTCCACCCGGATCGAAGCCGGAGACATAGGCCTGCCCGCCGGCCTGGGTGACGAGGTAGGAAATCGTAACCGGCACCGGGGCGTCGGCAACCGTGGTGATCGTCACCCTGCCGGTGACAGTCCCGCCGGCCTGGTCCCAGGCAGGCTGTGTTTCATAGGCCACGTCGAGACTGAATGCGCCCACGTATACGGTCGCTATCAATGCGGCCAGGACGGGCCCGCCACCGTCCGGGACTGCTTTGAGAATCAGGGCATAGCTGCCTGACATGGCCTGGCCTGCGGTCAGTTCAAACTTGCCTCCAAAAGATGGAGATCCGGGACCAAGCGTACCGGTCGCCTGCTCAAAGCGCACGGTGCCGCCGTCGTCCACGAACGGGCCGACGGCCTGCAGCATGACATCGACTGCTTCCCCCTGAACGTAGTTCGCGCTGTACATGCCGGTGCCGGTGCCGCCGGGGCCGAAACCGGTGGGGACGTCCGCTGCAAGCTCCACTTTCAGAAAACCGCAGAGAGTACCGACGGTCTCGACAAGCATAGAGTATGCCTCGTTTGCCGAGGTGCTGTTAGTGCAGGGGTCGGGGGCGGTTATACTCGTGAGAGTTCCCTGTTCCTCGGCCGTGAGGTTGTAACCCGCGGCCATGATCCTGACCCCGTCGGCTTTCAGCCCGGCGGCGATGTTGAGCAGCTGGTTGCAGGTACCATCGGCTTGTGAACAGAAACCGCCGTCGGTCACGATCACGAGGAACTTGGGCCGGTGGGTGTCCTCGGTCAGCAGGTTACCGGCCATATCGAAGGCAGTGACCATGTCTGACGAACCGGCGGCGGTGAGGGCTTCGAGGGCGTCGACAAATGATTGCCTGTTCTCATCTGTGACTACTTCCATGCCCCAGGCCGCCGTCCCGGCGTTTTGCTCGAACGTATGCAGGCCCATGTTCCAGCGCCCGGAAGGCACGGTCTGTACGACGTCGCCTGCCGCGCCGGCCATCCATTGAAGAAGGCTGAGGCCGCCGCCGATGTCCTGGCCCATAGTCTCACCGACGTCAAAAAGGAACATGGCCGCCAGGTCGCACTCCATGTTGGCCTCGGCTGTCAGCCCCGGTTTTTCAGGGGCCTTCGTACCGCACGAAAGCGCCAGGCTGAGTGCAAGAGCAGCGACCAACCAGCCTGCAAACCGACATTTTCTGGCCATGGTATACCTCCAGTGTGTTAGGTGTTGTCCGAAGGGCGAGCCCGATGAACCGTCGAGTTGATATGGAATCTGAGTTTCCAACCTACCCGAAGTGGCACGGGCAGGCAAGGCTTTTTGTGCCGGCGCAAGTCGTTCGGTAAGGAGGCTCACCGGCCACTACGCTGAAGCGGCCTGCCACCGACGGGCATGCCGAGGCGGTCGGAGTAACACGTTGGGGCAGAAATAATTAACGGCCCCGGTGGGAACGGGGCCGTTTGTTCGCTCTAATGGCGGAGCCGGACAATCGCTATTTCCTGAAACCCCTGAAGGCCATGTGGGCCAGGACAGCGGTAAGACACCCGAAGAGGATCAGGGCTAACCACGGGCCGAAACTGCCCGTGAGGGTGTTGAGCATGCCCAGATGACTGTCGTAAAAGGCGGCGTAGCCTCCCCACGAGCCGATGAGGAAGGCGGTCACTACGCCCACCAGCGCATCCCCGGCCACGAGGCCGGATGAGAAAAGGATACCTCGGAGATTTCTCTCGCTGTAGTCGGCCGATCGGGTATATCTTTTGACCAGGAGCGCAATGAGCCCGCCGGTCATGATCGGCGTGGAAAGGGAAAGGGGCAGGTACAGCCCGATTGCGAACGGCAGTGACCCGATCCCCAGTAACTCAACCGCGAGGGCGATCATGCCACCCACAAGTATCGGCGCCCAGGGCAGGTTGGCGTTCATAACTCCCTTAACGACGGTTGCCATCACATTGGCCTGCGGGGCCAGCAAGGGCGTGCGCTCGGTGGCGCCCTCGACAAAGCCGAACGCCTCATTGAGGTAGTACACGGTGAACCCCATGGCCAGGGCGGGAAAGATCAGTCCTATGAACTCGGTCAACTGCTGTTTGCGAGGTGTGGCTCCGAGCAGATAGCCGGTCTTGAGGTCCTGGGCTATATCACCGGACATGCAGACGGCGATGCAGACGATGGTGCCGACCGACATGGTGGTGATCATCCCGCTTACCCCTGAAACGCCGAAGTAGATCAGAATCAGCGAGGTTACCAGCAGGGTCGCGATGGTCATGCCGGAGACCGGCGAGGAAGACGACCCCACCAGTCCGACAATGCGGGCGGCCACGACGACAAAGAAGAAGCCGAACAGCACGGCCAGCGCCGCGCCGAGAAGGTGCAGTTGGGTCCCCGGCAGCAGCCAGATGGCGACGACCACTACGGCCACTCCGAGAAGAACCCACTTCATCGGCAGATCCTGCGAGGTGCGGGGAGTTTCGGTTTCGATTCCTTTCCTCCCGATCAACTGACCGAACCCCTGGCTGAACGAGGAGATGATCACCGGGAACGACTTGATAAGGGAGACGAATCCTCCGACCGCGACCGCCCCGACGCCCAGGTACTTGATATAATTGTTGCGCAGTTGTGCGCTGTCCATCTCAGGGATGGGGATATTCCCGGGTGTAATAATGACGTCTGGAATCTGGGCGCCGATGAACGCCAGCAGCGGACCGATTCCCAGGTAACCGAGAACAGCCCCGCTGAGCATAAGGGCGGCGATTCTCGGACCGATGATGTACCCAACGCCGAGCAGCGCCGGGGTGGCGTCGATGCCGACCGTCCCGCCCTTCAGGAACCTCTGGAAATCATAGTTGACCGATTCAGACCACGTTCTCAGCAGGTCGTAACCGATTTTATACAGAGCCCCGAGACCGATGCCCATAAAGACCATGCGCGCCTTGCCGCCGCCCTCGTCGCCGGCCACGATTATCTCGGCGCACGCCGTCCCCTCGGGAAAGCGCAAAGTTCCGTGCTCCCGCTCCACAAGGTAACGACGAAGCGGAATCATAAGCAGAATGCCCAGCGTTCCGCCGAGGATCGACAGCCAGAAGATCTGGGCTTTGGAAATGTTGTGCAAGTAGCCCTGGGCCACCAATTGCTGGTCGGTTGCCCAGATGAAAAAGGCCGGAACGGTGAAGATGATTCCGGCGGCCAGTGATTCCCCCGCCGAGCCTACGGTCTGTACGATGTTGTTTTCCAGAACCGTCACATTCTTGCCGAACATCAGCCGAAGGACGGCCATGGATATTACGGCCGCCGGGATGGAGGCCGATACGGTCATGCCGAATTTCAGCCCCAAATAGGCGTTAGCCACGCCGAATACGACTGAGATAATGATGCCCAGAATGATGGCTTTCCAGGTAACTTCGGCGATGTTCTCGCTGGCCGGAACAAAGGGGGTGAAGGACGCAGCGTTATTGGCTTTGCTGCCGGTCGTAGAGTTGTCCACGTGACCTCCGTGCGATGGGTGTGGCGCCGCTGAATTGCCCCTAAGTTAGCTCGCAGCATGAGAGTGTCAAGTGATTAGTCGAATCCTGGTGCCCGGGACACCCTACCCTTGCGCCGGTACTGCCGCCGCACGGTGCACCCGGTACTACGCGCAGAAACTGCGACGGGCACGAACCTTCCAATCGCCGGGCGGACCCGTGCGAAGGGCCTCTCTTTTCGGGAACAATCGCACGCTGGCGGGTGTATTAAAAGGCAGAGGCGCCGGTGTCACCAGTATGCGGGTCAGCGAGCTGTCAGGGCCGGGCTCATGGACTTTTCGGAAGGTCCCTGAATACAGGATTGAAAGTTTTAGGGGCCGGCACCGTCTATATATGTAGAGTGTAAAGAGAACAAAGAAAAGGCCTTGACATCGGGAGGAAAAGATTGTACCATAATTACGGACAGATATCGACCCCACATCTCATCTCCGGTTGCAGATATAAGAGTAGCGGACTAACTCGCGGTCGTATTGCGGTTAGGAGCGGCTGCATGGGCCCAAGGATTCCGGTGTCCTGTGTCAGTCATAACAGTAACCAGATTCAGCCCTGAGGGGGTGAGTATTGTTGAAACATTTTAGCATCTTCACAGTGGTCATTGCCATCATGCTCGTGTCTGCTTCGTTATTCGCGGCTGACAAGATCGCACCGGTTGCGGCGAAAGTCAGCGCCGATAATACGGTCACTGTTCCGCTGGAGATCACCAACCAGGACGGTTTAATGGCGATCGACATTCCAATTCGGTTTTCCGATGGTGTGACGCTCAAGGAGGTCAACTTTGAGAACACCCGCGTCTCATACTTTGACCTGAAGATCGCCAACATCGACAACGATGATAATACCGTTGTTGTCGGTCTGGTGACGCAGACGACGCCGGAGCCGAAACCGATGTTAGCAGCCGGGACCGGGTCGGTGGCTAACCTGGTGTTCCAGGTCGACGATCCATCAGTCAGTGAGATCACCCTGGAGGCCTTGGAGACGCAACGGCCACATCACTCGATGACTTTCATCTACCTGCCTCCCGATCGCGGGGAAGGCGTTGGGCAGACGAGATCGACGCCGGAATTCGGAACGGTCTCTGTTTCCCTGTCGGGTAAGCTCGGCGAGGATAATCTTCCGACCAGCTACAGTCTGGCGCAGAATTATCCCAACCCGTTCAACCCGACTGCCACGATTCCTTTTTCTCTGAAGGAAGGCGGTGAGTGGAAGGTGACCATCTACAATGTAACCGGACAGGTCGTCGAGGAGATCAGGGGCTACGCCGAGGCCGGTCACGTTGACGTTGAGTGGGACGCTTCGGAACTCGCCTCTGGTATCTACTTCTACAAGCTGGAGGCCGGCAGTTTCAAGGCCACCAAGAAGGCGGTTCTGCTGAAGTAATCGGAGTACGTTAATAGTAAATCGCGCGTTCAATAAGGCTTGAGGATCCTTTCCGCGGTCAGGGCAGGGGTCCTCTTTTTTTCCTCGTCGCACGGTTTGCTGACGCTGCCTCCGTGCGCACGCAGAATCTGCGTGTGACCCGTACCGGTAAGGCCCCAGAGCCTCTGTAATTCCCTCGTTCTGCGTTGCGTGACAACGTGTTCGCTAAATGGCACTGTGTCGGGCACAATAGTTGTATGTCTTCTGCTATGATTGGGGACAGACGGCAAGCAATACCACCTGCTCAATATGTCTGTCTTTGACTTGTAGTCACCGGTGCTGAGCGGTCTTGTATGGCGGTTATTCCGCTTCGTTCCGGGTCCCCGGTTTGTGAGGAGTAAAAGGTCTCGCGAGTACGCGAGGCCTTTTGTTTTCTCCGGCAGACCCCCGGGAGTCAGCGAATGATGATATTCTTCAGGTCCTCGTCTCCGGCGGGGGGCACCATGACCTCGACCGGCTCACCTCCTGCCTCCGCGACCACCCGCACCTGGGGCTGATGGCGCGCCGAGCAGTAGCGGGCGGTTATCATGGCCGCCTGCCGGATGTTTTCATCGGTGGCCGGTCCTGCCAGCAGGGTCAGTGGCGATCCTGTATCGGGTGCCTGTAGCAGCACGTGGTGTTCCTTTCGGCAGGACAGAACCCGCTTGTTCTCCTCTTCATTCCTTCCCACGATGACTTTGGTCTGCGGGTTAATGCGGAAGTGCCGCCCGACCCGAAGCAGGTTGAGGTCATCGAACGTCAGGTGGTCGTTGTGTGCCAGCAGGTCCTGCAACCGGTGGGAGTACCCGGCGTCGGTCAGCAGGCAGCCGGCGGCCGGGGAAGGATAGTCCTCCAGGCCGAACTCCTCGGCGAGCTCAAGCTGTCTTTTGCGGCTGCGGCCCGAGATACCCTCCAGCCGGTCACGGTCGACCAGGCCGGCCAGTTCCGGCTCGGTCGGCGGCAGCAGCAGGGCAGAAAGCGGGCGAAGCAGGCGGCCCTGAAGAGACGACTCCTTCTCCACGAGCCTCAGCCGGTGGCTCAGTTGCGAAAACGGTCGCTGGCCGAGGACCTCGCCCGTGACGACGAAATCCGCGTTGACCATCTCCATGAAGGTTTTGGCCTCCCGGAGCATGAGGATCCGGCAGTCCACGCAGACGTTCATGTGCGCGCCGCGCCCGAAACGCGGATTCTCGACGATATCGACGAACTTCTGGCCCAGGTGCATCAGCTTGACGTTGAAGCCGAATTTCTCGGCTGCCGGGTACGGATCGGACCCGCAGGAAGACCGGTCACCAAGATCGCATCCAAAGTGGGTAAGAAAGGTCAGGGCCGTGACCTCGATGTTCTGCCGGAGCATGAGGAGTATGGCCAGCGCAGAGTCAAGACCACCGGAAAACAGCGCTATGGCATGGCCGTGTTTGTCATTACTCGTATGTGTCATTCTCAGCGTGCCGCCGCTTTGGCATGATTCCCGTTCGCGACTATAGTCAAACGTTCGCGACGCGAGTGCCGTTTGCGTGATAATAGCACAATCCGCGACTTTTTCAAGGTGCTAAATTGCCTTGACTTAAAGGACCGGGGCGTCTACCATTTCTCCGGGCAGGATATGATTGTCGTTGATACCATTAACGGTTGGCTCAAGCGTTTCGCTTCTGAGTGCCAGAACATCTTCTTCTTTGCGCTGCGGATGGTAGCCGCCCTGTTCTCACGGCCGATCTACCTGCGCGAGACCATGGAGCAAATGTACCTGATCGGCGTGGGCTCGCTGTTTCTTATTGTCCTTACCGGTCTCGTCTCGGGACAGGGGTTTGCCCTGGCCTTCTCCCAGGAGCTGGCGCTGTTCGGCGCCAAGGATTACCTGGGCCGGATCATGTCGCTGGCGATCGTCCGGGAGCTGGGGCCGAGCCTGGCCGGCCTGATGATAGCCGCGCGCGTCGCCTCGGGGATTACCGCCGAAATCGGCGCCATGAAGTCTTCCAACCAGCTTGACGCGCTGGTGGCATTCGGTATCGATCCGTTCAAGAAGATCGCGGCGCCGCGGCTCATTTCGCTCATGGTCATGGTGCCGGCTCTCACCATCATCTGCGACACCGTGGCAATCCTCGGCGGGTGGATGGTGGCGACGCTTATTGCCAATGTTACTTCCACCACATACTGGGCAAACGTGAGGTATAAACTGACCTTCGGGAACATGCTCATGGGCTTCCTGAAACCGGTTGTCTTCTCGCTGATAATTGCGTTCATATCATGCTATAAGGGATTTACGTCCGAGGGCGGCACCAAGGGCGTGGGGCGCGCCACGACGAATTCAGTGGTTCTGTCCTCCATACTCATACTGGTGTTCAGTTTTCTGATTACGAAGATTCTCGGCCCGGTGGTCAGGGGATACATGTGATCGAGTTTAGGAACATAGACTTTTCCTATGGCGACCAGGTCGTGCTCACGGACGTCTCGTTCAGGGTCGGCCGGGGAGAATCCGTGGTCGTTATGGGCCCGTCCGGTTCCGGGAAATCGACCATCCTCCGGCTGATCCTCGGCCTTGAGTGTCCGCAGTCGGGCGAAATCCTGATCAACGGCCGGAACGTGTGCGTCATGAAGGAGGCCGAGAAGCGGGAAATCCGTAAGCAGATCGGCATGGTGTTTCAGGACGGTGCCCTGTTCGACTCCATGACGGTGGGGGAAAACGTCGGCTACTACCTGCTCGAGTACACGAACATGACTTGGCCCGAGATCAGTCAGAAAGCGTCACGGATGCTCGGCTTTGTCGGTCTGGATCCGGACGAGGTGGGCGACAAGCTCCCGGAGCACCTCTCGGGTGGCCAGCGGCGGCGGGTGGCTATCGGCCGGGCACTCTTGTCCACGGATCCCAAGATCATGCTGTATGACGAGCCCACCACGGGGCTGGACCCGGCCATGACGGACGCCGTGCTGTCGCTCATCATGAAGCTGCAGGAGACCAGAGGAATCTCGTCGGTGGTGGTCACGCACCAGATCGCCGACGTCCTCGGGATACCCGGCCGGTTCGTGGTGCTTACCGACGGGCGGGTGGTGTTTGACGGTACGCTCGAGGAGTTGCGCGAAAGTCGCGAACTCGATGTGCTTAGTTTTCTGGCGCCGTTCCGGCTGTCCATGGCCGACGTGGCGCGGCGGAAATTCATAACTACTCAACGCGCGGGCGGAGAATGAGCAGCCGGTTGGCGCACGCAGCGCAGGTTTGAGAGAAGCGGGGTCGAAGATATGAAGCGTTCGGTCAGGCTGAAGTGGAGTAACCTGCAGGTAGGGGCCCTGATCACGGTCGTCATTGCCGTCGCGCTCTGGGCTTCATTCAGCGGCGGTGGAACATCGATATTCGAGCGCAAGCAGAAGTTCGTCTGTTATTTCAGGAACGTCGACGGCCTGGTGCGCGGCTCTCCGGTGTGGATGGCCGGCATGGAGGTCGGTAACGTCCGTTCCCTGGAGTTCGCCAACCTCGATTCCCTGCGCCGGGTGCGCGTCGTCTGCGCCGTCAAGACATCCATCTGGCCACAGCTGACCTCCAAGTCCGAGGTGCTCCTCGGCAGCATCGGATTCCTGGGTGACAAGTACATCGAGATCATCCCGGGCGACGTCGGCGGCGTGCCGATAGCGCCGATGACTATTATCCGTACCCGTGACGCGGGTGACGTCAAGGCAGTGTTCAAAGAAGCGGAGCAGGCCGCCGCCACCGCCGGATCGGTCCTCGCGAACATCGACACGCTGCTCGACCGGATGAACCGGGGGGAAGGCACGCTGGGCAAGATTGCCACCCGGGACGATTTGTACATCCAGATGACGAAGCTGGCGGCCAACCTGACGAAGCTGACGGCGGACCTTCAGCGTAACCAGGAGCGCGTGGTCTCGTCGATGGAGCGACTGTCGCTTTCCGTTGAGAACGTCAGCGATCGGGTCAACGAGAATACCGGGACGCTCGGCAGGATCATGAACGATCCCGCTCTTTACGACAACCTGAGCGCCACCTCGGCGCGGCTGGACACCATCATGATGCGGATAAACTCGGCCGACGGCAGCCTCGGGCTGCTGGTTCAGGACACGGCCTTATACACGGAAATCGTGGAACTGCTCGACCGGGTGAGCAATCTCGTTTCGGATATCGAGAAAAACCCGCGCAAGTACTTCAAGTTCTCGGTGTTTTAGACTTCCGAGCCGCCGGCTCGGTCAGAATGTGGGCAACCGGATCGCAACGGTACGCGGGGCGGCCTTGCAGACAGCTCCTTACACCGTCTGGACCGCCAGCATATACTCCAGCAGACTCAGCACCCCCTGCTTGCCGGCGTCGCCGACTTCCAGCGGCGGGCCGACACAGCTCGGGCACCCTGACGCACACGGGCAATGCCGCACGTGTTCGCGGCAGGCCTCGATCAGGTGATCCGATTCCGCGAAGATCTTTTCGGACAGCCCCACCCCGCCGGGGATATTTTCGTAGATGTACACGGTCGGCCGTTCCGTAAACGGCGCCCGGACTTGGGAGACCGAGCGCAAGTCGCGGTGATCGCACATTACCCACAGGGGGGCTATCTTGCCGAGAACGTTGGCCAGGCCTCGCAGCGCGCCGCCGAAGTTCTGGCGCTCGACATTGACCTTGAGTGGGACGTCGCCGGGGAAGGAGTACCAGAAAGCATGGGTGTGCATTTCCAGTTCCGGCATTTTCAGTTCACCGGAGCCGACGTTTTCGTGGGTCTGGAACTTGACCTTCTTGAACAGCACGGTGGTGGAGGAAATCGACACTTCGCCGTGGCAGCTGCGGGCGTCGTCGAGTGTTTTCTTCTCGTCGTCGGTCGACAGGACTTTCAGGTCGGTCTTGGTCTCGGCGTCGGTGAAGTAGTCAACCTCGACCTCCTTGACGTACGCCTTCTTTCCCTCCCAGTCGAGCCTGGTCACCTGGTACTGTTCCGCGCCGTGAAGGTAGATGGCCTCCGGGTGCAGGAAGATGGGGGCGGAGTAGTAGTCCACCTCGCCGATCACCTCGGCGTTGCGTGATTCGTTGAGGATGACGAAGTTGTCCGGCGAGGCCGACCGCAACGATACCTGCTGGGCAGGGTAAATCTCCGACGACCAGTGGTAGCGGTCCGCCGTTCGCCGCACGACGTTTTCGGAGGCCAGGTAGTCAAGGATCTTGCCGCTGCCGATGTCCCGGGCGTACTCGTCCTCGTCAAACGGCAATTCAAAGACCGCACACTTGAGGTGGTTGGTCTTGATTATCAGGTTCTCGGGATCGATGATACCGGACTCCGGCGTACGCTCGAACACGTACTTGGGCTCGACGCACAGGAACTGATTTATGGGCGAGGAATTGGCCACCATTACGGTCAGGGAGTTACCGGAGCGCCGTCCGGCTCGTCCCGCCTGCTGCCAGAGCGAAGCGATTGAGCCGGGATAGCCGACGATTATGGAGACGTCGAGCGCCCCGATATCGATACCGAGCTCGAGCGCGTTGGTCGATACCACCCCCGTGACGGTGCCGTTGCGCAGCCCCTGTTCGATGCGGCGCCGCTCGTTCGGAAGGTAACCGCCCCGGTAACCCGCTATAGTGATACCGTGCCCGAAATCCCCCTTCAGTTCGCGTTGCAGGTACGTCAGCAGGACTTCGACATACAGCCGGTAGTGCGCGAACACGATGGTCTGAATCTTCTCTCTGAGGAAAAGCGCGGCCAGCCTGGCCGCTTCGTTGACGGCCGACTTGCGGATACCCAGTTGCGGATTGATGACCGGCGGGTTGTACAGGATGAAGTGCTTTTCGCCGGCCGGCGCGCCGTTGTTGTCCACCAGCGTGACGGGGCGGCCGATAATGCGCTCAGCCAGCTCATCCGGATTGGCTATGGTAGCCGAACAGCAGATAAACACCGGATCGGACCCGTAGAACCGGCAGATGCGGCTCAGCCGTTTGATGACGTTGGCAAGGTGGGAGCCAAATATCCCCCGGTAGTGGTGGACCTCGTCGATCACCACGTACTTGAGGTTCTCAAAGAGCTTGATCCACTTGGTGTGGTGCGGCAGGATGCCGGTGTGAAGCATGTCGGGGTTGGTGATGACGATGTGCCCCGCACTGCGGACAGCCCGCCGGGCATTGACCGGCGTGTCCCCGTCGAAGGTGTACGTCTTGATGTCGACCTCGAGCCTCTGCACCATGTCGTGCAGTTCCGACAGTTGATCCCGCGAGAGCGCCTTGGTGGGGAAGAGGTACAGGGCGCGGGTCCCCGGCGACTGGAGAATCCGGTTGAGTACGGGGATATTGTAGCAGAGCGTCTTGCCCGAAGCCGTCGGCGTGACCACGACCACGTCCTTGTCATCCATGATCGCTCGTATAGCTTCACCCTGGTGGGTGTACAGGCGCGAGATACGCTTTTCGGCCAGAGCGGAGATCAGCCGGCGGTCGAGGCCGTCGGGAAAATCAACGTACCGCGCCTCCCGAGCGGGAAAGGTCTGCCAGTGGCTGATACACCGGCTGACGGCACGGTCACTTCTGAGAAAGTCAATGATCTGTTCGAGGTTCATCGGCGTCAGCAGGGAGTCGGCCTATATTACCCGAATCAATTCGCGGCGGCATATGTCGCAGAACTTCTCCGACTTGTTGTCAATGTCGAGCATAATCTGGCTGAAGTAGTTCACGCACTTGGGGTTTCGGCATTCCGTCAGGTCGAACAAGTGGCCCAGTTGGTGCACCACCTCTTTAAAAAGCCGCGGGTAAATTTTGCTTTCGTCCTCCGGCAGCCCGTAGAACTCCTGCCGCATCCGGTAAAGTGCCACCACGGCGGTCCCCGAGAGCGTATCACCCCAACTCATCACGTAACTCTCATCGGGTAAATAGAGGTCCTCTTCGCAGATGGCAATCACTTTTTCCCGGTTGTTCGCCTTGGTGCGCTCTATCTTGGAGAGTACGACCTGGGCGTAGTACTGGTTGCGGACAACGTTGTGTCCCTCCTGGGGCATTTTCATGCCCTTGAGGATATCCACCGAGCGATTGAATATGGGCCCGAGGTGAGTGGCCAGCTTGTTGACCATCATGAAGTCAACATCACCCAGCGGGACTACGACAATTTTCGGCTTCAGAATGGCCATGGGACGCGCTGTTTTCACTTCTTTGCCACGAAGAAGCGACTCTTTGAACCTGTTGGCGAGACCTTTACCACCGCCCTGGCCGCACATCGGGGGCACCACCCCACGAAGGCGCTCCCGTCACGGTTGAGGTAAATGCGAGAGTATATGTTGCAACACCTGAAGTGCATGCCTATGAAAGGCCGCTTTCGCCTGCCGCGTTCTTCGGTCATCACAACCCCATAATACAACAAATTGTCTCACGATGAAAAGACTAAGTGGCAGCCGGGCGATGCCCACGGCGCCGGATGCCGGTCGCGGCGAGAACCGACCCGTCCGTCCGGCCCGGGGCTTACAATTGGGATTTCCACTCCTCGACAATGCGTACGGATGAAGAGGAGCCGAGTCGGTCCGCTCCGGCCTGCAGAAGCTCCCGGCACTGTGAAAGTGTTTTGATCCCGCCTGCGGCCTTGACTTGAATCCGGCCGTCAGCGGTCTGGTGCAAAGTCCTTACCTGATCCACGGTCGCCGGGCCGTAAAAGCCCGTGCCCGTTTTGACAAACTGTGCGCCGCTGTTAATGACGGCCCGGGTGGCGTCCTGTTGCTGCTTCTCGGTCAGTTCCGGGGCCTCAATAATGACCTTCAGCAGGACATTGTAGGGGAGACCGTCGCGGATTTTCCTGATTTCGGCCTCGGCCCTGCTGAATTCGCCGGAGGCCAGCCAGCCGATATTGGCGACCATATCGATCTCGACCGCGCCGTCACCGGCCGCCTTTGCAGCCTCCATGAGCTTGACGTCAGTTCGAGAAGCGCCGAGCGGGAATCCGACCACAGAGCACACCTTTACCTGTGATTTCTGGAGAAACCGTGTGGCGAAGGCTACCCATGTCGGATTGACGGCAACGGCATATAAATTGCATTCGCCGGCTTCCCAGCATGCCGTGACGATATCGCTTTGATCGAGACTCGATTTGAGCGCGGCGTGGTCGAACCGGCAGTTGAAATCCCGGGGCAACAAATCCTTCAAGCGAGGTCCTCCCTCACTGCCTGACGTCTTTCAGGAACGAACGTCCCGTCACGGGCACATCGAAGCCGAATAAACCGGCCAGCGTCGCAGCCACGTCGGCAAACGTCTCGCGCGTGCCCAGATCAACGCCGGATTTCGCGTACCTGCCGTAGACCAACAGGGGCACGTACTCGCGCGTGTGATCCGTGGACGTCTCCATAGTCGGATCACAGCCGTGGTCGGCTGTGATGATCAGCAGGTCGTCGCCGCGCAGCAGCGGCAGCAACTCGCCCATTCGCCCGTCGAATTGTTCGAGACCCCGGGCGAAGCCGCGCGCGTCGTTTCGATGTCCCCAGAGTTGGTCAAAATCAACGCAGTTGGCAAAGATAAGCTCGTGCTGGTGATCGTACCGAACCATCTGCCGAACGGCGTCCATCACCTCGGTGTTGTTCTCGGTCTTGACCCGTTCGTGGATGCCGTGGCCGGCGAAAAGGTCCCATATCTTTCCCACGGCGAAGACATGACGGCCGTTGGCGGCAAGATGATCCAGGATCGTCCGGCCGGTAGGTGGCAGCGAGAAGTCCCTGCGGCGCGAAGTGCGGACGAAGAAACCGGGTTCGCCGGTAAACGGTCTGGCGATAACGCGCCCGACGCCGTAATCGCCCTGGCATACGTCGCGCGCGATCAGGCAGATTTCGTAGAGGCGTTCAACGGGGCAGACTTTTTCGTGAGCGGCCAACTGGAATACCGAATCTGCCGATGTATACAGGATCAGCGCCCCGGTGCTCAAATGTTCATGCCCCAGCCGCTCAATGATCTCAGTGCCGCTGGCCGCGACGTTGCCAATGGTCTTGACGCCGGCTTTCTCCTCGAACCGCCCGACCAGATCGTCGGGAAAGCCGTCATGAAAGAGCGGAAGCGGTTCGTCCAGGGTCAGGCCCGCGATTTCCCAGTGGCCCGAGGTAGAATCCTTGCCGGCCGACCTCTCCGCCATGCGCCCGAAACAGGCAATCGGCGCCGGTGCCGGCGGGATTCCTTTTATGGCCGCGATGTTGCCGAGTCCGAGCTTCTGGCAGTTCGGCATGTTCAGCCCGCCGACCGCTCCGGCCAGATTCGGAAGAGTTGCGGCGTGATCATCGCCGTAATCGGCGGCATCGGGAAGAGCCCCCACGCCGCAGGCATCAATGATGATAAGGATTACTCGATTGAACGGCATGGTTGCCGAACCGCCCCGCCGCCGGGATCACATTTGCTTGAAACGTTTAAGGACGTACTCAATATCATATTCAATGGCTACCTTGAGAGCCCTTTCCTCGCCCTTCTCCAATGTGTAGCGGTCTCCGTCGAGTATCCAGCGTTCTCTCTCCAGTACCACAAACCCTTCCTTGTACGCGAAATAGATCACGCCCCTGGCAGTTACACGGTCGACGCCGTGCCTCTGAGTCGTATCCTGGGGCTTCGCTTCAATGGGCAGAATCAAATTCCCGTCATAGCCGATAACTACGCAGTCGTAGCCGCGTTCGCGCGCGAAGGACTTGATCTCGTATGTCATCGAGGCCGTCATCTCCTCGCCCTCGGAGATCACCTTGTAGGACTGTGTCCACGTGTAACCCTGGGAGATCTCGCCCTCCGGGAAGACCGGCATCCCCTGTTCATAGAAGTTTTTCAGGTACGTCCCGGAACCTTGGTGTTCCTCTGAAGTGAACTCGAAATCCACCACCCGGCCGCTGGGCGTAATGTACAGGGCCAACTCCGGTCCGGCCTCGATTGTGTCGGCGGCCGACGAGTCGACCTTGTCAAAGTGCTTATAGTGATAGATCCTGTTGTCCACCACCTCGGCAACGGTGTCATCGACCATCCGCCGGACGTACAACTCCTGTTCGGTCGTGATCTCGCTGGTCCGGTCGTGAATGGTGGAATCCCCTGAGCGGACCAGGACGCTTCCCCTTGTCACCTGCTCGAAGGCCAGCTTCATGCCCGGTTTGTACTTGGTGCGCAGGGTGATCTTCTTGCCTCCGCGATCACACGTTTGCAGGCACAGGCCGACGATCAGCACGGCTATTATGGCGGTTATTTTTCTCAATAGCATGGCTCTCCTCTCACGTTTATTCGGCACTCGCTTACCATATCGCCAGCAGGTCGGTGAGCCCCGAAGATCGCCCTGGAATCCCCGGCGGCCCGAGCAGGAGAATGCCCCGGGCCAACCTCAACCGTTCCTCGCGGTTGATGATACCGGTATCGACCGAATAGACCATCCCTGCCAGCGATGACGTCAGCAACACCGGCTGATCTGAGGTTGAGATTTTAACCGTGCCGGGGGGCTGGTTGGCGCCGACGTAAAGCGCGCTGACCAGAATCAGGACGGATATCGCGGCAGCCACCAGAGAACGGAAAAAGGAGCGCCGTCGCGTGATGTACGTAAGCTCACGATCCGTCTCTTGCCGGGCGGGAGGTTCGGCTTCCACTGTCCTGGCCAGTATGAGACTGGCCACTTCCCGCCAGTATTCGCGGCCCGGATCAGGCCTCGGTTGGCTTTTCAGCAACTTCTTGAGGTTCGCAAGCGACTCGTGGTCGGTTCGACAGTCGGAGCACAGGGCCAAGTGCTCCTCAACGGCCCTTCCGACGCCGGCCGAAAGTTCGTCGTCAACATGACCCTCAAGAAGCGACCGTACTTCGCAGCATGTCATTCTCACTCTCTCTTGGCAAGTCGCCTCTTCAGTATTTTCTTAAGTTTGGTGCGCGCGATGTGGAGATTAGAGCGCACCGTAGCCTCCGGGCACTCAAGAATTCCGGCAACCTCCGATTTGCTGTACCCTTCGACATCGTGCAGGATTGCCGTTATCCTCTGTCGTGAGGGAAGCGTATTCAGGGCACGCCGTATCTCCGCCATCAACACCTTGTTTTCGAACAGATCGCTCGGCGTTTTGACCCGCCTTGCCAATTCCACCTGGACTTCGCCCGGTAGAAGACTCGGGTCGTCGCTTACCTGCCCACGCCCCCTCTGTTTGCGTAACAGGTCAATGGCGTAGTTGGTGGCGATCCGAATCAAAAACGAGGTGAAATTCGTTACACTCCTTAACTCCTCTCGCTTTCGGTAGACCCGAACAAACGTTTCCTGTACGACCTCGTCAGCGTCCAGGTGATTGCCGAGAATCCGGTAGGCCAGATAATAGATCTTCTGGTAAAATCTCCTAACCAACTCAGCAAACGCTGACGCATCTCCGTCGCTAAACCTCTCGACCAGATCAGGGATCAGCTTAGGCATTGCCTGCTGATCTTGTTACTATGATATAGACGAGCAAGACTCTCACCTGTGCAACGGGTGAAAAACAGGTTGACGGACTGTGAGGGGTAGGTTATGGTTACCACGGATGTTTGTCAATCTTTTTTTGTGCAACGACTTATGAGCATTCAGCCGGCATGCCTCGCGACCTGATCCAGGCCAATCGCTATAGATTTTTTGCCGTCGGAGCCCTCGGAACCTTTATGGCGACCCTCGACGGTTCCATCGTGAACGTGGCTCTTCCGACTATCGCAGCCAATCTCGATGTCTCAGTTGATCTGGTATCCTGGGTGGTCCTGTCATATTCGCTGACGCTCATATCGCTGTTGCTGGTGTATGGCACGTGGACGCAGCGGCGGGGATACCCGTTCGCGTACAAGTTTGGTTTTATCCTGTTTACAGCCGGCTCCCTGATCTGTGCCGTCGCCCCGAGCATCTATCTGCTGATCCTCGGGCGGGTGGTGCAGGGGGCGGGATCGGCAATGTTCGCGGCCCTGGGACCCGGGATGGTGACGGCCGTTTTCCCAAAAGAAGAGCGTGGCAAGGGGATCGGGATGATGGTGATGATGGTATCGGCCGGACTTATGACCGGGCCACCCCTGGGCGGCTTGATGCTGGGTGTCTGGTCCTGGCGGCTCATCTTCCTGATCAATCTGCCCGTCGGAGTCATAGGACTCTTCTTTGTCTTCCGCTATTTCGGTCTGCTGGCCAAACGGGTGCACGAGAAGAAACTGCGCCTGACGGCAGCGGTTGTGCTCTCGTTCAGCATGGTGCTGGCCGTGTTCACGATGAAAATGATCAACCGCTGGTCGCTTTCCGATCCACGGATCTGGGGCCTGGCCGCGGTGTCGCTGGCCGGTCTGATCCTGTTTCTCCGCATTGAGTCGATGCCCGACATGGCGATGATCGGACTTGGCGTATTCCGCAACCGCCGATTTACCACGGCCATCGCTGCCCAGCTGGCGCATTTCACCAGCCAGTCCGGGGTCATGATACTCATACCCTTTTATCTCGAGCGGGTGAAGGGCCTGGCGCCCCGGGAGGTGGGGCTGTACCTCGTGATCCTTCCCATCCTCATGTTCGTGCTGGCTCCGTTGGCCGGTCGACTTTCCGACCGCATAGGTTTTCGAGCCCTGACTTCCGCCGGCCTTGCGACTGAGGCGCTGGGGATGTTTCTGCTGTCGAAGTACGGTTTGGAGACCTCGCCTGCGCTTATCATTGTCAGTCTGGTAATCATCGGCGTGGGCGTGGGTTCGTTTGCCAGTCCTAATTCGTCAGCACTTATGGGATCAGTCACGCGGGACCAGCGGGCAATAACTTCCAGTATTCTGGCTACGAATCGCAATATCGGCCTTGCAACCGGGGTGGCGCTGGGCACCACGTTGTTTGCCTTTTTCGAAAGTCGCAGCGGGGAAGCGGCCGACGGCGCACTGGCTTTTCTGGCCGGTTTCCAGCCGGTTACGTACGTGGCGGTGGGCTTTGCCCTGGCCGGAGCGCTCCTGTGTCTTACCCGACCGGCGCGCTCGGGCTAACAAACTCGTTGACACTCGCCGATAGGTTAGGTATTATTTTTTGAGTTGGCAGTGGGGCCATAGCTCAGCTGGGAGAGCGCTTGACTGGCAGTCAAGAGGTCGGGAGTTCGATCCTCCCTGGCTCCACCAATTTTGCTCCCCGTGCCTCAGGCCGGGGGTTTCTACATGGGTCAGGACTATTCGGCCACTCGGGTCCCGAAACATTTGGGGATTGATCACGTACCAAATGTGACGGGAGGTTCAAATCTCAGGGTTGTGCCATTAGACAATGTACAGTGAGGGCAGTGGTAATGCATAAGCTTGTTAGTCTTGTTCTCGGCGTGTTGCTCGTCGGGCTGAGCAGCGTGCCGGCGGCCGCGACGACCGTGGCCGAAATCGACCAAATCGAACCGGGCCGGCTGGAGATAGTCGGATTCGAGATCACCAAAGCGGCGGAGGTTCAGATCGAGGCGGTCGGTCTCCAAGCGCGCTACGGTAGCCAGCTGACCGTTTACGCCTGGTTGCTCGATTCTGATACGCGAGAGACGAAATGGGTCATGAAGGACCGCTTTGTCGGCAAACAAGGCGGGTCAACCGCGCTGCGCCGGGCCGAAAAGGTCAAAGCGCTGGATCCGGGCAGGTACGAGTTATATTTATACGCCGGTGACGGCTGGTACGGTGATATTAACATCGGAGGGTCCAAGGATCTCCTGGATTTCCTCGGGGACCTGATCGATGGTGATTATGACGATGATGAGGCATACGATTACGAGGACCTCATCGATGATTGTTTCGTCCGGATCTCGTCGGACGAAATCTCACCGGGTGACGTGAAGACCTTCACGGTGACCGGCGACGTGCCCGATGCGCTCATCCGGTACAACCGGCTGGGCGACTCCGAATCCATCCAACAGGGGTTTACCCTGGAGAAGGCGATGAATTTGCGGATCTATTCGGTCATCGAACATCCCAGGGGTTACCGTTCGGCGGTGGACTACGGCTGGATTATCAACGTCGACACCCGCGATAAGGTGTGGCGAATGGATCGCTCGGGCACGGAGCGGGCCGGCGGTGGCAGAAAGAACCGCGTGTTTGACAACGAGATACGACTGGAAAAGGGTAATTACGCTCTGTATTTCGTTACCGATGATTCGCACTCATATGACGATTTCAACGTCAATCCACCCTATGACCCCTGCAATTGGGGAATAACTCTGCTTCCGGGGACCGATTTTGACCGTTCGGCTTTTGCCCTGGTGGAATTGTCGGGCGACGGCGAGCCGCTGATAAACCTGACTCGTGCCCGGGACGATGATTTCCACGAACAGGCTTTCCGGCTGGATAAGGAGACAGACTTGAGAGTGTACGCTGTCGGTGAGTACGCGACCGGCAGCCGGGAATTCGTCGACTATGGATGGATTGAGGAGGCGGCCAGCCACAAGGAAGTGTGGGAAATGACGCGCCGAAACACCGAGCATGCCGGGGGTGCCGATAAGAACCGTATGTTCGACGGTGTGGTGACGCTGCCGGCCGGTGATTATGTGGCTGTGTACGTGACTGACGGTTCGCATTCTTACCGGGACTGGAACGCCGCGGCCCCGTTTGATCCGCGAGCCTGGGGACTGGCCGTTTATCCGGGGCCCGGCTCGGACGGCTCCAGTCTGAAACAGGTCGCGCTGGACGAAGTGAGGGGGACCGGAAATGTCTTGGTCAGCCTGGTGCGCGTCAGGGACAACGAGCGGGTTCGGGACAAGTTTACGCTGGATAAGGCCTCCCGCGTTCGGATATACGCCATTGGCGAGGGGGAACGGGACGAGATGTTTGACTACGGCTGGATCATCGATGACAATACCAACCGTGAGGTCTGGGAGATGACATGGCGCAACACCGGCCGTGCCGGAGGCGCTCGCAAGAACCGCATGTTCGATGACGAGGTCATCCTCGATGCCGGCACCTACGAAGTAGTCTACGTGACCGACGGTTCGCACTCGTTCAATGACTGGAACGACACGCGCCCGCGCGATCCTCAAAGCTGGGGAATCACAGTAAGTCTGGTTGGAGAAAGCAGCGCGCCGTAAGGCGCTACCCGTCCTGCGGCGAAGGCCGTGACCGATTTGCGGGGATTGCCCAAAAAGGGCAATCCCCGCTGTTGTATTTGCTGCCGGACCGTAAAGGACGTCCGCCGCTTGTGCGGCCCGGCCTTACTGTCAGTTCCGGTGCTTTCTCGACGGGAACCCCCGGAACAGGAAAACTCCCCGCAGCCGTTCGCGCCGACCGGCTGTCGGGGAGTTGGTGAATCGCGTAAGTGCTCTTTAGCAGGGATGCACACGACTACCGGACAGATTGGTTTCCCTTCTCCTCTATCTTCTTGAGCCGGCTCTGAGCGATCGGATAATAGACCAGAAACGCGATTCCCGCGAAGATCAGGATCAAGCCCAGCGTACCTTCATCCGACCAGCGGTATGGCAGGAATTGGCCGATAAAGGCCGCCGCACCGATTCCCACCAGGACCATTCCCCACTTGAGATTTGACAGGACGGAAAGCTCGGATGCCCCGAAGATATGTCTTACTCGATCGTCAACCAGCCCCTTCTCGATGAGTTTCTTCCTGGTCACCGTGTCCGAGATAATCTTGACCACCGCCACGCATGACAGGAAAACTATTCCGACAATGATCGGCGCTTCCATCATAGCAATCTCCTTTCGCTGAGGTGTTCGCCATATTTGACCGGTCGCGTCTCGGCCAGGTTGCAGAAAAAATGCAACTTTTCGTCCGGGCTGCGAGTCTATTTAAGTGCAGGGACCGGTGTATATGACCAGCACGCGCAAGCAGATCGAGGCAATCCTGGCGGGCGACGGACGTTCCTTTGCCGCCCTGGTCGAGCGATACAAGCGGCTGGTCAGCCACATTGTCTTCCGCATGATTCGTGGCCGGGCCGATCAGGAGGACCTATGTCAGGAGGTCTTCATCAAGGTGTATGAGAACCTTGGCAGCTTCAACCATCAGTCCAAGCTCTCGACCTGGATAGCGCGGATCACCTATAACACGTGCCTTCATTTTGTGGAAAGGAAACGGGTGCCGCTGTTTGAAGACTGCGTTTCGGATGGAAAGACGGTCGACGACTGCGAGGGAAGCGCTCCGGCCCCTGACCGATGGGCCGAGTCGCGGCAGACGTCGGAACGGCTCTGCGAAGAAATAGACAGGCTGCCCGTGCACTACGGGCTTATCCTGAGCCTCTTTCATCTCCAGGAGATGAGCTACGCGGAGATTGGGGAGATTCTCGGCATGCCGGACGGCACTGTCAAGAGCTATCTGTTTCGAGCACGAAAGCTGCTCAAGAAGAGAGTAGTCGCCAAACGGGCACGGGAGGGTTTATGCGCGTAGGCCATGTAACCGAGGAAGAAATCCAGGCGTATCTGGACGAACGGAGACGCAGCGGGCGCCCGTCCGTTGCCTCACTCCTGGCCGAGGGACACTTTGACGGCTGTGTCGTTTGCCGCGAGACTCTGCGCGACTACGAGTATCTGTACAAGGCTATCCCCACCATCCCGGAGCCGTCGCTTTCTCCGGACTTCACGAACCGGGTCGCATCGCGACTTGAGCAGCCGGTGCAAGTAAGCGAGCGCCTCTGGGACTCTCTCGGCACGATTGTGTCGCCATTTGCCGCCATCATTGCACTGCTGCTGTCAGGGAACATCGCCCCCCAGCTCGGGCACGTAGTCCTTGTGGTTCTGCGAGCGTACTTCTCGGCCAAAGTCTGGTGGAGCGGTTTTGCCCTGCCGGGATTTTCGGTGCCCGATATCTCCATCGACCTGAACATCCTGTCCTCATTGAATGCGTTCGTCGCGTCAAACGCCGAGACCGGCGTTTTCGCCCTGTTCGTGTGTGTAACGCTGCTGGCGTACTCGACCGTGGACCGGCTCGTATTCAGGCGGGCATACGAGCGCCTGTAGCCGCCCCCGGGCCGGCACGTCTCTTCGCCCGAACCGCCTACCTGATCAGCTTGAACTCTTTGATACGATCGAGGCGAAAGGTCCGTTCGCTCTCCGTCAGTTCGCAATACGCGGAGACATAGAAGTTTGACTTGTGCCAGTGGACCTGGGAGGGTCGTATTACCCGCGTCTGCGCCAGCTGGCTGTCGCGCTGGTACGATATCTCCAGCCGTCGCTTTTCGTCGATAGCCACCCGGATATCGGCATACTCGCTGGGTAGTTCGCGGGTTTCACCCTGCCACTGGGCCATGGCGTAGGTTGTGAAGAGGCGTCGGAACGCCTTTAGATTGGAGACGTACGGAAACTCCTCCGAGGCATGCAGGAACAATCTCCAGACGAGCGCGGCGTCGTCAGCCGCGCGGTGATTCTGGGTCTTTGAGATATGGAACTGCCGGGCCAGCGACAGCAGGGAATAGGAGTCAAGGCCGGGGCAGAACCGCCGAAAGATATCGACCGTGTCGACAATGATGTTCTCGGGCAGGGGCAGGCCGGTCCGGTCGAGTTCACAGCCGATAAAGAAAATGTCAAACATGGCGTTGTGGGCCACCATGATTGCATCCGGACCGCAGAAATCCATGAATTCTTCAAGAACCGGAGCGACGGTGTCCGCGTTTTGCACCATCGAGTTCGTGATGCCGTGAATTGCGGCGGTTTCAGCCGGAATCGGCCTCTCCGGGTTGACCAGGGCCTGAAAGCGGTTGCAGGCGTATTCGCCGAGACGGAATTTTACCGCTCCCAGTTCGACAATCCGGTTGGCCGGAGCCCACAGGCCGGTCGTTTCGGTATCGAAAGCGACGAAGTCGAGGGTCTGAAGAAAATCAGCATCCGTCTTCTGCCACTTCATGCGCTCAGTATGCTGCATCCTAATTCGATTGACAATTGCTTTCTGCGGCGTATTTTACGAGTGGAGGTAAGGCAATGGATGAGCTGATCCCGTACCGCTCGAAACGGCAACTCCAGCCGAGGCCGTGTGTGTCATTCTCACACCGGTATAATTCTCTTGCCGCCTCAGGCCTGCAGGACGAGTAGCCGGCATCGCGCGTACCGCGATGATGGTTACTCTCGCATCGTAGTATTGTACCATCGAGAAATCTCTGACAAACTTACATAAGAAGGGTCTGAACATGGCTGTTATACTGGAAGGTTCCGGACTGACCGTTGACAAACTGGTCAGAATAGCAAGGAATGAAGAGAAGGTGGAGCTGCCGTCCGAGGCCGTCGAACGAATCAAGAAATGCCGGGCCATGCTGGAGAGGAAGATCCAGGCCAGGGAGATCATGTACGGTGTGAATACCGGGATCGGCGAGTTTTCTGAAGTGGTTTTAAACGACGAGCAGGTCGAGGATTTCCAGCGGTACCTCATATACAATCACTCCGCCGGTATCGGCGATCCGGCGCCGATCGAATACGTACGCGGCGCCATGGTATCCAGGATCAACGTCCTGGCTCGCGGGCATTCGGCCATTCGCCCCGAGATTCCACTGACTATGGTCGAAATGCTCAACCGGGGCGTCACGCCCTACGTCTGCCTCAAAGGCTCGGTCGGTGCCTCCGGCGACCTGGCGCCCATGTCACAGATCGCACTGCTCATGCTGGGCGAGGGCCAGGCTTACTACCAGGGGGAGTTGCTTGAGGGCAAAGAGGCGATGGACAGGGCCTCCATACCGGTTCCGGGGCTTAAGGCACGGGACGGCCTGGCCAGCATAAACGGCTCAAACCTGCTTACCGCGATGAGCGGGCTGCTCCTTTATGACGCCAACAACTGGCTGAAACAGGCGGAAATCGCCGCGGCCATGTCGCTGGAAGCGCTCAAGGCCAACATGAAACCGTACACGCCCATGTTGCACCAGGTTCGCGGGTTCAGGGGGGCCATGCGGACAGCCGGGGCTATCTGTAAACTGACCGAAGGCGGTGACCTGGCTGCGGGCAGGATCAAGTGCAAGGTTCAGGATGCGTACTCGATGCGCTCAACGCCGCAGGTGATCGGAGCCGCCCACGATGCACTCGCGTATGCCCGTTCGCAGGTGGAGATCGAACTGAACGGGGTCGGTGACAATCCCGTTTTCTTCCCTGACGAGAACCTCCAGCTCACCGGCGCCAACTTCCAGGGGACGCCCGTATCGCTCCCGATGGACATGGTTGGAGTGGCAATCACCATGGTGAGCGTGATGTCGGAGCGGCGCATGAACCGGTTGAACAATCCGGCCCTCAGTGTCGGCCTGCCGCCGTTTCTTACCAAGGGCGCCGGCATGTTCTCCGGTATGATGCTAAGCCAGTATACGGCTGACATGCAGATCGTCGAGCAGCGGATACTCTCCGCCCCGGCATCCATACAGTCCATTCCGGCCGCCGCCGACCAAGAGGATTTCGTTTCGATGGGCATGAACACGGCCATCAAGAACTTCCAGATCATGGACAACGCCTACGGTATCCTGGGCATAGAATTCATGGCGGCCGCGCAGGCCCTGGACTTTCGTGACTATGCGTTCGGCAAAGGCGTTACCAGAGCGAAGGAAGTCATTCGCAGGCACGTTGATTTTCTTGACATCGACCGGCCGTTGTACCCGGATCATACGAACATGAAGCAGCTCGTCAAATCGTGTGAGATTCTTCAGGAAGTGGAGGCGGCGGTCGGCAGCCTCGAGTGAGCCGGGGCGGTCCGGAATCTCCGTTCCCGGAACGGGCGTCTACCTGCGCACCTCGGCAGCCGGCGTCGAGAGCTGCTCGGCAATTTGAACCAGATAACGCATGCGGCGCTGCATGCGGCGGGACGCCGTCGGATACCAGCACCTGACGTCGACGATCCGTCGCGGCATCTCGGCCAGTTCGTAAAGTTTCTGCTTCCGGCCGAAGTACTCGAAATACAGCAGTCCGTCCTGGACGAACCCGCAGAGGCTCAGCACGTTCATCATGGCGAACCCGGAATCTTCGGGCGGCAGCCTGAGAAGATCACGACCCCAGCTTGCGTGCGTGTAGTCGGAGCCGAGCAGACCCATGATAGTCGGCAGGATATCAGTCTGGCTCCCGATTCTGCCGATTCGCCGTTCCTCGCTGCCCAGCGTGCCCGGTGAGTAGATCAGCAGCGGAATGTGAAAGTTCACCGGGTGAATCGTCACGGGGGCGGGTACCCACTTGGCGTGATCGGCGGTGAAGACGAATATCGTACTGTCAAAGAGCGGGCGTTGTCGCAGGCTGTCCATGAATTGTCCGAGGGCGAAATCCGCGTACAACTGTGCATTGAACACCTTTGAGCTGTCCGTATCGTCAAAGAACGCGCGCACCGACGAATCCGGCAGGTCGAACGGTTCATGATTTGACAGGGTCAGGATTGTCAGTTGAAAGGGGCGGGGGAGCGAGTCGATCAAAGGTACCAGCCTGTTGAAGACGATGTGATCCGGCACCCCCCACTCGGCGAAGACGTTTTCACGACCGAAATAGTCCTCGCCGAAAAAGCGATCGTACTTCTTGGTCCGGAGAAAGCCCTCCATGTTGTCAAACACCAGGTCACCGCCGTAGGCGAAGCAGTTGACGTAACCCCTCTCGTGCAGGATTTCGGAAAACGCGATAAACGGATGGTCGGCGTTGTACCTCGTCATGACGGACCGGCCGGGCAGCGACGGAAAGCTGCACAGGGTCGCCGTCATGCCGTAACTGGTACGGATGCCGCTGGTGTAGAACCTGGTAAAAAGCAGGCCCTGCCGGGCCAGGCGGTCGAAATTGGGAGTGAGCCGGTGGGGGCTGGCCAGCGCGGACGTGTTCCGTCCCGACCAGCTCTCCATGAGGACGACAATCACGTTGGGCCTGAAACCGTACGGCGGAGCCGGCTGGGTCGTCTTTCGCAGCAGCGAGCGGTCCGGTTCCAGCCACTCGTCGCCCGGTTGATCAAGCATCACGCGCACCGAGTCCAGCCCTTCGCGGAAATCAACGAACGGGAAGCGCTCAGATTCCGGTGCGTAAGATAGGCGTGAGTCATGGCCCTCTTCCGAGTATGCCCGTGCCAGAGTGTACACGCCGTTCAGACCGAGCTGGTTGACAAAATGGTTGTCGGAAACGTAGGCCAGCCCCCACCTGAGCGGAGAGGTTGATACGCGACCGCGAATCCCCAGAACCGCCAGCACGGCCAGGAGCACGAAAAAGGCTACTTGCGGCCCCCAACCCCGCCTGTCCGGCAGACCGCGCGTAAACCGCAAGAACCGGCCGAGAACGCAGGCAAGCAGCGCCGTCCCGACAAGCCATCCCGCAAGCACCGGGTAGAACATCGGATCGGAAACCACCAGATGCCAGAAGGTCCTCCCCTGGTTGAAGTACTCGATGGCCCGGAAATCGAGATGCGAGGCGAAATACGCGTAGTATCGGACGTCCACCAGCAGGAGCAGGACGCAAACCGACAGGCACACGGTCAGGTAGGTCAGGGCAGCGGCTGCCGTTGCCTTCCTCTTGAGCCTGACCCACGGCAGCACCAGCAAAGCCGGAGCCAGCAGGACCAGCACCACCGCCAGGTCGAAGCGAAGGCCGACCAGGAAAGCACTGCCCACGGACCAGGGATCGGATCCGCCGGCCGACGGATCAACACTTAAATAGAAAAGAAGGCGGGCAGCGGTGAACAGCGCCATGGCGAGGAAGAACACGAGGGCAATGAACACAAACGGGCGAGACGGCAAAAGTCGTCCTGCCCGGGGTCGTTGTGTAAGGTCGCGTCGGGCCATGCAGGGAATAAAGCCCTGGCAGCGGTGATGTCAAGGTCGTACGGGCACGCCGGCGCCTGATCACTCGTTTTCACATACGACTGCCGTACCGTATACCAGCAGTTCTGCCGCCCCCTGCATCATGGAGGACGTGGAGAACCTGATCATGATGATGGCGTTTGCACCGAGAGCCACAGCATCATGAACCATGCGATCTATGGCCTGCTCCCGCGATTCGGCCATCATCTTTGTATAATCCTTTATCTCGCCACCGACCACGTTACGGAACAGGGCGGCAATGTCCCTGCCGATGTGACGTGCCCGAATGGTGTTGCCCTTGACCAGGCCAAGGGTTTTGACAATCCGTTTGTGACAGATGTATTCGCCCGTTGACAGAATCACTTCATCACCTCCCGGTAGCGTTCGCGTCTGTGGGCAAAGAACCGTTCGCGGGCGTAGGAGACAAGCAGAAAAACGGCGCCGAGGCCGACCCCCGTGACGCCTAATTTGAGCCAGAGGGGATTGTCCGGGTTGGTATAAAGTGCCTGGAAAGCTTCGAACAGGCCGAAACTCAGCAGGATTACGGCTCCGAGCGAGAGGAAAATCCAGCCGATTCCGCGCTCCAGCTTTCGGTACAGCGAGCGCCAGTAGTTCTCCCAGATCTCATCGGGAAGATCCGCATAATGCATCATATCCGTCACCTTCTTGATCTTTCTCAAATCGTCCAGTTCGGCGCGAAGTTCCGGATTGGCGGCAAGCTCCTTTTCCAGGGCCTCGCGCTCGACCTGAGAAAGCTCACCGTCGATATATCCGGCCAGCAATTCCCTGAAATTCTTATCCATCATTGCGCCTCATAATAGCAGCCAGCCGTTTCCTGGCGTAGTAAAGCCGGGACATGACGGTTCCCCGCGGGATGTGCAGCAGCGAGGCAATCTCATCGTATGACATTCCCCGGAAGTGCTGCAGGACAATGATCTCGCGGTCATCGAACGACAACTCACGGAGCGCCGCAGCGAGCAGTTGCGTCGTCTCTTTGCGGACCAGTGCCGCCTCCGGGTTGTCGCGGCTGACCAGCAGGTAGTGAGCGGTGTCAAGATCCACCATTCGGTTCTCGCGGGAGGAGCGGCGCTTCAGCCAGGTCCGGCAGAGATTGGCGATTATCGTGTAAAACCAGGGGAGGAACGGTTGCGTCTCGTCATATGTCCGGGCTGACCGGTACACTCGCAGAAAGGCCTCCTGTGAGATATCAAAGGCATCGTCTTTATTGCCCACCAGACCCAGGGCCGTCCGGTAAGCCGTCTTCTTGTACCTCTCGACGAGGCACTGGAGGGCCTTCTTGTTTCCCTTCCTGATGTCCATGATCAGCTCAGAGTCGGTGTCCATCCTGCATTTTTCCTTCCCTGTTGGCTTACCAGCAAATCCGCAGCTTATTCAAAGACCAGGGGTGTTTTTTTCTTTTTTAGTTTGTCACTAACCTATTCTATTGCCTACCCTTAGCTAAATCAACAAGATTGACGGGACAGGGGAGAGCTTTACTGGCCATGCCACGGCACCATCGGGCTGACTGCGTGGCTGCGCTGCCCTTGAACCATAAGGTGATTTCAGAGGAGATATATCATGAGAGCGCGTAATCCGGCAGCCTTTATTGCCCTGCTTCTGCTCGGCTCCGGCATCATCGCCGGCCGGACCGAGGCGTCCGAATCCTCTGCTTTGCATCCGGTCTGCACATACTCGATAGTTGCATACGACAGCACGACGGGTCAGTTCGGTGCCGCGGTCCAGTCGCACTACTTCAAAGTGGCCGACGTTATCTGGGTCGAGCCGGGTCTCGGGGCGGTGGCCACCCAGTCGCTGGTGGATTTCGCCTACGGGCCGCTGGGACTGGAGATGATGAAGAATGGCCGGACCGCCCAGGAGGCGCTGGCCGGCCTGCTGGCAAGTGATCCGAACAGTTCGGTCCGACAGGTCGCCATGGTGGACCGTTACGGTAACGTGGCGACGCACACCGGCAAGAATTGCATCGCCGAAGCAGGCCATCGCCAGGGGAGAATCTACTCGGTTCAGGCCAATCTCATGCGCAACAACACCGTCTGGGACGCCATGGCTCAAGCCTTTGAAGAAACCCAGGGTGATCTTGCCGACCGTATGATGGCAGCCCTGGAAGCCGCGGAGGGCGAGGGCGGCGACATCCGAGGTAAACAGTCTGCGGCCATGATCGTCGTTACCGGCGAACCTACCGGCATGTCGTGGCTGGACCGAATCGTAGATATCCGAGTTGATGATTCCCCCGAACCCCTGGCGGAACTGCGCCGGCTGCTTAACATCACCAGGGCTTATGACTTCATGAACCAGGGGGACGAGTACATCGCCTGGAAGAAGTATGATGAGGCCAACGAAGCTTACGCCCGGGCCGCCGAACTGGCTCCGGGCAATCCGGAAATTCTGTTCTGGCACGCCGTCACACTGGTCTCCGTGGGAGAAGTTGAGCGCTCCCTGCCGATTTTCAGGGAGGTTTTCACAGCCGATGAATCCTGGCGTGAATTGGTACCGCGCCTGGTCGATTCGGGACAACTGCCTGACGACAAGGCGGTCATACTGAGCATCACCGTTCAGTAATAGTGAATCGGCACGGTCCGCGGTGACCGGATCAGGAGGGCACGTCTCAGGAAACCATCAGGCCAGCGGCTGAATCGTAAGGGGGGCTTACGCCTCTTTCGGCAGGGCGACCATGCGGTCAAGCTCTGCCGCGACGGCTTCACGCTCAAGCTTCTTCACGGTGATCAGCGTCCGGGCGTCAGACTTGGGGGCTTTTACAGCCACGTAATGGTGATCTGCCAGTCGCGCGATCTGGTGCAGGTGGGTAATGATGATAAGCTGGCGGTCAGTAGCCAGCTTTTTCAGTTTCCTGGCCACTTCATTGGCCGTCTGTCCACCGATACCCGCATCTACTTCGTCAAAGACGAGGAGTGAATGGTGCAGGTTGACGTTCTTTTTCTCGGCCGCCTTGAGGGCCAGCAGAACGCGTGAAATCTCCCCGCCGGAGGCCGTCTTCACAAGTGATTTCAGCGGCTCTCCCGGATTGGCGGAGAACAGAAAGCGCCCGCTTTCCAGTCCGTGCGGATGCGCCCTGACCGTGCTGTCGTCAAGCCGGATTCCGTCCGGGTCCTGCTCGTACAGGAACTCGAATTCAAACCTGCCCTGGTCAATGGCCAGTTCCGTGAGTTCCTTGGTGACGAGTTTCTTGAGGTATTCAGCCGCCTTACGGCGAACGGACGTCAGCGAGACCGCCTTTTCAGTGTAGGCAGTCTTCGTCTGTTCGGCTGTGTTCTGAAGTTCGGCGATGCGGGCTTCGGTATCGGGATGATCCCCGATTTGCTCATTGATCTCGGCCAGCGTCTGCAGAACGGCGGATTCGGACACTCCGTATTTTCTCTTGAGCTGATACAGTTCGTCCAGCCGGGCATTGATTTCATCAAGGCGAACCGGGTCGTCGGGAATACTCGAACCGTACTGCTCAATCAGCCGGCGCAGGTCTTCGAGTCGGTAGTCCATGTCGACCAGTTCCCGGAGTTGCTCGTCAAGGCCGTCGTCGATGGCGGCCATTTTCTCCAGTTCCCCGCGTGCCTGGCGCAAGTGGGTGAGAGCAGAACCATCTTCGTGATCGAGCGCCCGTTCGACGACGGATGCGGATTCCATGAGCGACCGGGAAGAATCGAGGATCGTCTTTTCGTGCAGCAACCGCTCCTCTTCGCCGACGGTGATTTTTGCTTTCTCAATCTCATCCTTCTGGAAGAGCAGAAGTTCCCGGTCCTTTGTGGACTGATCGCGCCGTGAGCGGAACCTGCGCAATTCGGCGGCCACCTTCTCCCAGTCGCCGAACAGGCTCGCAACTTCGTCACGGAGATCATCAAGCGCGGCGAAATGATCGAGAAAGAGCAGGTGGTTTTCCTCGCTCATCAGCATCTGGTTGGCGTGCTGCCCGAGAATCTCAGCCAGCGGCGCCGTTAGTTCTTTAAGCCGCGCCAGCGAGGAAGCCACGCCGTTGATCCTGACCTTCGAGGTACCGTTGGGGCGGATTTCCCGCTGCACCGTAAAGCGGTTGTCCTGGATGTAATCCTCGAAATCCTTCTTGTACTGTCCCTGCATGGTCGAGACATCGAACGTCGCCTCGACGCTTGCCTTCAGCTCGCCGGCCCGGATGAACTCCCGGTCGGCGCGTCCCCCGAGCGCAAGGGAGAGGGCAGTGACAATAACGGATTTGCCGGCTCCGGTTTCGCCGCTGAGAACCGACAGCCCCTTCTCGAACTGCAATTCGGCCCGATCAACCAGGGCGATGTTCGCTATTTTCAGGCTCTTAAGCATCACAGTCCCAACTGCTTCAGCCGTTCGACTATCTCCTCGGCCCGTTTCTGGTTACCCTCGGCCTCGGCCTCGCCAAGTTCTCTCTTTAATTGAGATCGGATGTCTTTCTGGCGTTTCTTAACAAAATCTTGGACCCGTTCCTTTATTTCGTGGTCCACTTTCTCCTGATCCCATTCCACGGCAGCCAGTTCGGTCAACAGAGAAACCGACTGATCGTCCTGAAAATGCTCGACCAGACGGTTGGCGCTGAGCGCGCCATCAGTCTCGTACTGGGTTATCATGGCTGCGTAAAGACGGGAAAGCTGGCGGGAATCGAAATCGTCCGGGCTGATCTGCTCGAAAATCGGGTCGACTGCGCCGGGGTAGCTCAAAAGCAGTGAGAGAAGTTCAAACTCGGTCTGGCTGTAACGGGTCGACCGTTCGGGCTCGACGGGCCGGGGGGCAACTGCCTGGCGGGCGCTGGTCAGGACCGACATGTCGATCCGGAGGGCCTGGGCGGCCTCCTGGAAAAAGATCGAGCGCCGCGTGGGATCGGAAATCTTCTCTCCCAGCGCGCCCAGTTCCTTGACCAGCTTTTCCCTGGCCACAATGCCGGTATCGTCGATCCGTACGTCTTTGACCCGGTACGGAATATATCCCAGTGCTTCGTGCCGGAGTTGCTCAATCCTCTCGCCGCCGAATTGCCGGGCCACGGAATCCGGGTCTTCACCCTCGGGCGGAATCATGACCTTGACTTCAATGCCGGCGTCGTACAGCGCGTCGACGGAGCGAAGGGCTGCCTGTTGCCCGGCTGAGTCAGCATCGAAAAAGAGGTACACTTCCCCGGCAAACCTGGCCAGCAGTTGGGCCTGCTGCTGAGTGAAGGCGGTCCCGGAGGAAGCCACGACATTGTGCACGCCGACCTGCCAGAGGGAAATGAAATCGAAATATCCCTCCACCACGATCACCGTTCCGGTGTCGCGGATGGTTTCCCGGGCGAAGTTCAGCCCGTACAGGACACCGCTCTTGCTGTATAGAGGTGTCTCGGGCGAGTTGACGTATTTTGCCGGTTCGCCCTTCTTGAGAGTCCTGCCGCCGAACGCAATCGGCCTGTTGCTGAGATTGAAAATGGGTATCATGAGCCGCTGGCGGAAGCGGTCGAAGTAATTGCCCTTCTTTTCGGAATAGCTGGCCAGTCCCGCTTTGACCAGTTCCTCGGGCTTGAGTCCCTTGCCCGTGGCGTGAGTAACAAGCCCGTCCCAGCGCTCGCCGGCCAGGCCGAGTTTGAACTGCTCGATACTGTCATCGCTGATCTGTCGTCTGTCTCGCAGGTAGCCCTGAAGCACCTTGTGGTACCGTGATTCAAAGAGAAGCCGGTGGTAGTAGTCGACCGCGACTTCGTGGGCGTAATTGAGGCGCTGCATCTGTTCGCGCCTGACGTCGGACACCTCATCCCGGATGACGACGCCGGCCTTGGCGGCGAGGTGTTTGACGGCTTCGACGAACGACATCTTCTCGTGTTCCATCAGGAAACGGAAGACGTTGCCCCCCTTGCCGCACCCGAAACAGTGGTAGATTTGCCGATCGGTGTTCACCTTGAAGGAGGGGGTCTTCTCGATATGAAAAGGGCAGACCGCTTCGTAGTTGCGTCCGCGCTTCTTCAGCCGGATATACTCGCCGATGATCCGGGCGATGTCGGTTGCCTCGCGAACCCGTTCTATGGTTTCCTGCGGAATCATTCTTTCAGTTTTACGATGGTGACGCCGGCGCCACCCTCGTTCCAGTTGCCGAGCCGGAGATCGACGACTTCGGGGTGTTTTCGCAGGTAGTCGGTCAGGGTCCGGCGCAGCGCGCCGGTGCCCTTGCCGTGGATAACGTATATTTGCGTAAGGCCGCTGACCACGGCTTTGTCAAGAAACTTGTCGAGAGCCTCGAGGGCCTCTTCGACCGTCATCCCTCTGAGGTGTATCTCCGGCGAAAAGGGCGCGCCGTTGTCAAAGCTGGTTCCAGCCTGCGCAGTCTGCTTGACGGGCCCGTCCGCAAGCGGCTCGAGATGGCGCAGTTCTACGACCGTGGTCATGGAACCTACGCGTACCCGAGCCCGGTCGCCGCGGAGCATGCGCTCGATCTCTCCCTCCTGGTCGAGCGTCAGAATGCGCACGCGGTCTCCTTTCTTGAGCTGTTCCGGCCACTTTGACCGTGGTCGGCCGGCTTCCAACTGCCGTTTCTGCGAAGCCACCTCCTGCTGCATCGACTTGAGATGCTGGTGCAGTTCCTTGACGGCTTTCTTTTCGGCCTGGGTTCGACGGATGTCCGCCACTAACCGTTCCGTCTCTTTGCGAGCGCGTTCCAGTAATTGCTCGGACTGTTCAAGAGCGTTTTTCTTCTCGGTTTCAATGTCGGCGTTCAGCTTATCCACCTGCGCCCGGTAGCCCTCCTCGAGCTGGCGGGCCTGGTTTAGACGTTCGGTGAGTTCTGCCCGGTCGTTTCGGACCGTCGCCAGCTCCGTCTCCAGGGCGGCAATCAGGTCGCTTAGTGAACGCTCCGCAGGTCCCAGCAGCAAGCAGGCATGGTCGCAGACCTCATCGGGCATGCCCAGCCGTTTCGCGATTTCCACGGCATACGAGGAGCCGGGGATTCCGACCTGAAGACGATACGTCGGGGCCAGCGATTCCCGGTCGAACTCCAGCGAGGCGTTCTCGATTTCCGGATGTTCCAGGGCGAGAGTCTTCAGGTAGGAGTAATGGGTGGTGGCGATGAGTCTTGAGCCTCTGGCAATCATATACAGGATTATGGCTTCGGCCAGCGCGGCACCCTCTTTGGGGTCGGTACCGGCCCCGATTTCGTCGAGCAGGACCAGCGTGTGTGGCGAGACGCCGTTGGTGGCGGCGACGACGTTCTTCACGTGTGAAGAGAAGGTCGACAGGGACAGTTCGATTGACTGCTCGTCACCGATGTCGGCGTAAATCTGGTTGAATATGCCGATCCGGGACTTTTCGTCGGCCGGAATCGGGAGCCCCGACTGTGCCATGAGGACGGTCAGACCGATTGCTTTCAGCGCGATCGTCTTGCCTCCCGTATTGGGCCCGGTAACGACCACGGCCTGGCGTGATTCATCCACCGTGAGCGTCAGCGGTACCACGTCTTCTTTCCGGCCGAGCTGGAAGATGAGCAGGGGATGGCGGGCGTCGACCAGTGAGAAGCCGGACGAGGTATCAATGGTGGGCCGGTTGGCATCGATCTCGACGGCCAGCGTTGCGGCGGCATGGATCATGTCCAGGATGCCGATCAGCCGGCAGTTCTCGCGCAGGGGATAGGCTCGCTGGGCGATTTCAGACGTGATGGCGCGCAGGATCCGGTCCAGTTCGAGCCGTTCGTCCTGCATCAACTGGTTTATCCGGTTGTTCAAGTCGACCGTTTCTTTGGGCTCGACATAGAACGTGGCGCCACTCTGACTTCGGTCGTGCAGAATGCCCATGTCGTTCGAGTACTGGCTGGCCACAACGGGGATGACATAGCGGCCGTTGCGCTGTGTCACCACGTCGTCCTGCCAGCCGGCCTGCTTGCGCTGGCCGGTAAGCACGCTCTCGAGCCGCGCGACAATCTTGCGGCGGGCGTCAAAAAGCCCCTCGCGAATCCGCTTAAGCTCGCGCGAGGCGTTGTCTCTCACCTCGCCGTTCTCGTCAATGGCTTTCCGTATTTCCTTTTTCAGTTCCGGGAAGGCGCGGATTTTTGGGAGATAGGCGGCCACGGCGGGAAACTTGGCCCGCTCCTCCTGGTCGTAGCCGTTCAGGTCCATCGACACTTCAACCAGTTCAAGGACCTTGAGCATGTCTTTGGGATCCAGAAACGATCCCTCGAGCAGCGCCTGGGTGAGGAATTCACGGCAATCCTCAAGCCGGTACAGGGGAAAGGCCGAGCCGAACCTGACTATGTCCTTCATCTGCGCGATCTCATCCTGCCGGCGGTCGATCTCCTCTTTGTCGAAAAGCGGCGTGATCCCGCCTACGACTTCAGTGCCATACGCGGTCAGGCACTTGCCGGCAACGGCGGCGATAACCTTTGGGAATTCCAGAGTTTGCAGTGTATGCTGGTCGATCATCGGCCCAGATTTCCAAAAGAAAAAAACCGGCTTCGAGCCGGTTTTTAATATATGCGAATCCTGATCAAATCAAAGCAGTTTAGATTTTAGCGTCGCCGAAGAAGTAATCGATCTGCCGCAGAACCTCGTGCACCTGCCGCCGCTCTTCGTCAAGAAGACCCTTTCCGGCCTGCCCTCCGCTCGGGGCAAACAGCAGCGTGTTCTCCACCTTTTCCATGAAGCTGGGGTTTTTCGGATGAATGAAGGAGGTGCCTTCGTACACGACGGGGATAGTCTTGGCCACGGTCGAGCCGAACAGCGAGGCCTCGAAAGCGGTGTAGAAATTACCCGGCATAGGCAGCAGGAAGACCAGGAAAGTCAGGAAGGCCACGGCCGTCCAGCCGCGCAGGAACCCGATCAGGGCGCCGCCCATCTGGTCCCGCCTCTTGGTCTCCTTGAGGTTTGCCACCTTGTAAAACAGCATCCCCATCAGCTTGAAGGCCGCATACGAGATAGCCAGAAGGAACACGAAGGACAGAAACGCACAAACGAGCGGAGAGCCGCCGATCCGCTCATAGACCCACACGGCGAAAACGTCGATGTAGTTGATCGAGGCGATCAGGGCAGAAAAAAAGACGATGAATGCAATCAGCTCGCGAATCAGGCCTTTCTTTGAACCGATGATGACCGACGCTAAGAGCAGTACGATAAGCAGGCCGTCAATCCAGTTCATGACACACTCCCCGTGATGAATTCATTCCTTTGACGAAAAATATAGGTGGGTGTTAAACTATTTGGCAAGGATTTCCGTAACCAGGTGATTGACCATCTTTCCGTCCGCCCGGCCTTTTATTTTGGGCATGAGGACCTTCATCACCTGGCCGATCATGCGCGTGGAATCGGCACCTGCCTCTGCGATGGCCGCCTCGATCATCTGCCTGAGTTCGCCTTCGCCGAGTTGTTCGGGCAGGTACGAAGTGATGATCTTCAGTTCCTGCTCTTCCTTTTCAGCCAGATCCTCACGGCCGCCTTGCCGGAACTGCTCGATAGACTCCCGCCGTCTCTTGGCGGCGGAGTTGAGCACCTCGACAGACTGTTCGTCGGTCAGATCTTCACCGACGGCGATCTGTCGGTACTTCCAATCAGATTTAAGGCCCCGAAGCACGCTGACCTTTGCCTTGTCACCGGCTTTCAGGGCCTCTTTAAGATGCTGATCGATTCTGTCCTGCAGGGCCATTAGATTCTCTCGGACAGATGGCGCATCTTGCGGGCCTTGCGCCGCGCTGCCGCCATCTTGCGCTTTTTCGTCTCTGATGGTTTCTCGTAATGCAGATGCTTCTTGTAATCGGACAGAATGCCCGCCTTTTCGCAGAATTTATTGAAACGTCGGAGAGCTCGCTCAAATGATTCGTCGTCGCGTACTCTGACTCCGGTCAAACAGAACACCCCCCTTCACAACCAACCTGCCTGTCGTTCAAATATACCTCCACCTTTCTAAGCTTCTATCGGATAGTATATTAAAAAATCCACGCTTTGTCAACCGGCCGGCAGTGGATTCCTTCTAATTCGCCACTCCGCACTCAAAGGCTTCACAATCGCGCAATTCTCACACGATCGCGGAACACGGTAACCATCCTGCCGATATAAGAGGCATGCCCTTTACCACCGCCCATCCGGCCCTTGTCCTGCCGTTGAAACAACTGTTCCCGAGATATGTTTCGTTAACCGGGCTTGTGGCCGGGGCCATGGCCCCGGACCTGCTGTATTTCCTCTGTCTGACAACGGACTACCGGGGCGTCAGCCACAGTTGGACCGGGCTGCTCCTCTTTTGCCTTCCGGCCGGGCTGGCCTTCTGTTTCGTTTTCCATTGGTGGTTCAAGGGACCGTTTCTGCGTCACTTTCCCGCCCCCCTCGACCGTTTTTTCTCCGGCCTGGCGGACCGGCGCTGGTTGCCGACAGGCCGGGGGCAATGGCTGGTGCTGATCCTGTCACTGACGGCAGGCGCACTATCGCATTTCTTCTGGGATTCATGGACGCACGCGGACGGAGTGGTGGCGCAGAGTTTTCCATGGTTGCTCGAACACCTTGATTTTGCGGGTCTTCACGTACGATACACGGAGCTAACTCAGCATCTGAGCACACTTTTCGGCACCATCCTGATTCTGTGGTACATCGCGTCCGGCAGGCTGATTCCGCCCGCGGCCACCCGGCCTCAATCCGCTCGTACGCCCGGTCAGAAAGTCCGCTTCTGGCTGACCGGCCTTGCCTGCTCCGTGATCCTGGCCTTCGGTGCCGTGTGGCTACATTTTGGATCGTTGACCCTTGACCCGGCCGCGCTGCCCGGCAGTTTCCATCTGTATCACAAGCTTGGTCTGGGCAGTTGGGCGGGCTTTTTCTGGGCTGCGTGCGCATATACGGTCGCAGGGCGACTGATCGAGCGAACACGCTCTGGTGCAGTCAGTTCCGGGGAGAACCTGAAGTCATAGATTAGAAAACACTGATCGTGAGGACTCACGTCTCTTTCAGAAACGTCAGCTTTTCCCGGCCCGCATCGGACATGAAGTGGTAGTGCACGTGGTCGATTTCCTGGCCGTAGCCGTTGTTTATCACGAGCCGGAAATGTTCCTCAAGGCCGAGCTTTGAGGCCACGAATTTGGCCGTATCATTCAGCAGTTGCAGCACTTCGGGGGGTGTCTCGATGAAATTGCGGTGCTCCTCCTTGGGGATGATCAGCAGGTGAATCGCATCTCTGGGCCGGTGATCCGCGATGACAATCACCCGGTCGGTCTCGTGGAATATTCTCGCGGGCAGTTCACGGTTAATGATGCGAGTGAACACGGACGGCATTGGTGGCTACCACTCCCACATGATTATTGCTTTCATACCGGGCATAACCTGGTTCATGGAAAACAGCACTTCCCGGTGATCGCTGTCGACCCGGAAAACATGGGGGTTTCTGTCGGTGAACCTGGTTCGGTGGCCCAGGTAAGTGAACTCGACCCAGCCTGATTTGACCGGGCGATCCTGGGGAAACCGGATACGGAAGGTATACTTTTTCGCGGGATGAGAAATCGAGATCGTGAAAAACTCCGTTTCGTTACGGAAGCTGTCTCGCATAGTCCAGGCGGTCTGGATTTCCCGGACCTGGTGCCGTCGGAGTGGTTTCTTGAGGATGACGTCGAGTTCATACTTGTTCGGGCGGTCGGGAACCTGCCTTTTGGTACAGGTCACGTTGTCACTGTAGGTGATGTCTTCCAGCGGGCCGTCCGACCACAGGCCGGTCTCGGTATATTGGCGTATTTCCGGCGCGTCGGTCGTAATCTCCTTGGTCTTTGTATATCGCGCGCTCTGCCCGGTGGCATCGAGAAGCTCCAGCGTGGCCCCGGTGCTTTGGATGACAAGGGTACTTTTCGGCCTTAACCGATTGAAGCGGCTGTCGATCTGCGAGCGCCTCCACAGGTAGTACAGGACGGTAAGAGGGACGGAGATGATGAGGATCCCCCAGCCACGGACGCTGGCCTCCCGGATGACCAGAACAAGTCCGGAGAAAACGAGTAGCGCGAGAATAACGCCAAGGGCCTTTACGACAACGGATCTATTGTGATCTGCGGACATCGATCCCTCGTTACCGGTGACGACCACAAAATGGTGAGAGTGAACAAGGAATCCCGCCTCTCAGCGGCCGGCCGGGCAAAGTCAAGTCGTTATCGCGCATATGAGTAAGTGCCAACCCGGTGATTCGGTCGGCCCAACGGCCGGCTCGTTGGAGTCTGGACGCCGATCGACCAAACCGTGTGCGGCCCTCACACGCGGGCCGCGGCCTCGATCAGTGATCGATCTCAGGCTATCCAGGCCGCGAAGAAATGTCAACAACTATTCGGCCGTGTTTTTGTTGACGGGGCATGCCGGCGGGTTTAAGCTTTTGGCAAATGTGCCGATAACGCCTCCGGGACAAGATATAGAAGTGAGGTAGAGATGGCAGTAGGATCAGACGGCGGTGGTGATACGAACTGACCGCCCGGAAAAGAATGATTTGACGGCCCGGTTGACCTTTAGGTCGATCGGGCCTCTTTCTTGTTGGACCGTCCCTTGCCAACGGCCTCGCCGTTGATTAAATTCCGTTATGGCAAGGCAGGGAATCTGGTGACTTACACGTCGTTTTTCGCAGGCGCTGGGAGGGCCGAGCATGTCCGGTCATTCAAAATGGTCAACGATTAAGCGAAAGAAGGGTAAAGCCGACCAGGAGCGCGGCAGAATTTTCACCCGTCTGATCAAGGAGATCATTGTAGCGGCCCGCGAAGGGGGCGGAGATCCCGAAAGCAACACCCGTCTTCGATCCGCCGTCGCGGCGGCCAAAGCGGCCAACATGCCCCAGGACAACATCAAGCGGGGAATCTTAAAGGGGACGGGCCAGTTGCCGGGCGTCTCGTACGAATCTGCGACCTACGAAGGCTACGGTCCCGGCGGAGTGGCCCTGTACCTCGAAGTGCTGACTGATAACAGGAATCGAGTAGTGGCCGACATCAGGCATATCCTTTCCAAGTATGGCGGCAACCTCGGGGCGAACGGCTGTGTGGCCTGGATGTTCGACAAGAAGGGCGTCGTTACCGTGGATTTGGACGCTGCCGATGAAGACAGCCTGATGGAGATTGTCGTGGACGAGGGAGCCGAGGACATAAAAACGGATTCCGGGGCGTATGAGGTCTACATGGACCCGGGCGTGCTGGATAATGTCCGGTCCGCCATCGAGGGAAAGGGCATCACGATCGCCTCGGCCGAGGTGACGATGGTGCCGCAGAGCACGACGAAGCTGGAGACGGAATCCGAAGCCGGTTCGATGCTCAAGATGCTGGAGCTGCTCGAGGAACACGATGACATCCAGAAGGTGTATTCCAACTTCGACATCGATCAGGAATTGCTCGAAAAGCTCGCGGGGTGATGCCCGGCGCGTGCGCCGCCCTTGCCGGACGGGCACTGATCCTGACCGGGCGGACTGGCGGCTTCCTTGACCCCGGCACTGAAGAATCTTTCCGGTTTGCTGATAGACCTCGATGGCACCGTTTATGTCGGCGACGAGCCGGTTGCCGGTGCAGTCGAGGTGATTGATTTCCTGCGGTCGAGAAATATCCCGTTTCGCCTGACCACCAACACAACGACGCGCTCACTTAGCTCCCTTCACGGCAAACTGGTTTCGATGGGATTGCCCGTTGAGCCCCACGAGATTTTCAGCGTGATACGTGCGGCCGTGGCCTACTTGCGCAGTAAAGGCAAACCCTCGTGTTACCTGTTGCTGACGGAGGACCCGCGCGGTGATTTCGCCGATTTCCCTCAGTCCGACGAACAGCCGGAGTGTGTCGTAGTCGGTGACATAGGCAAGTACTGGGATTATGAGCTTGTAAACCGCGTTTTTCGCATGGTGCTGCAGGGGGCCGACCTGGTTGCGCTTCACAAGGGTCGATACTGGCAGACCGAAAGCGGCTTGCAGGTTGATATCGGTGCCTTTGTGGCCGGTCTGGAATATGTAACGGGCAAAGAGGCTGTCGTCATCGGCAAACCGTCGAGATCCTTCTTTCAACTGGCCCTGGAGGATCTCAACCTTCCGGCCGGTCAGGTAGCGATGGTGGGTGATGATATCGCGTCGGATGTCGGCGGCGCGCAGCAGGCGGGCATGCACGGGATTCTGGTCAGAAGCGGCAAGTATAGAGAAGAACTGGTGGCACACTCACCGGTGAAACCTGAACTGACTATCGACTCGATCGGTGACCTGGTCGGCCTGTTGTGAGGCCGGGTTTGCCGGCGTTATCAAGCTGCAAACCCTCACATTGGAGGGCGGGGGCGACTTTTTTATTGGAAATCCGAGCACGGGCGGATATACATGTGGTATGCGAGTGCTTGGTATCGACCCCGGGCTGAACGTGACCGGTTACGGGGTTCTTGACGGAGACGACAGGCAGGTTCGGCTTGTCGAGGCAGGCGTTGTCCGGACCGATTCTTCGGCGCCGATGGCTGATCGTCTGCGAGAAATAGCCGCGCAGATGGACCAACTTATCGGCCAGTTCCGGCCGGACGCGGTGGCGGTGGAGGACCTGTATTCGCATTATGCGCACCCGAAGACAGCCATAATCATGGGCCACGCGCGCGGCGTGGTGTTTCTCAAGGCCGGTGAGGCGGGCATCGAGGTGCACCAGTACGGGGCGACCCGCGTCAAGAAATCGCTGACCGGCAACGGCCGGGCCACCAAGCGGCAAATGCAACTGATGATCCGGTCGACGCTCGGTCTGAATACGATTCCGGAACCGGACGATGCCGCGGATGCCCTGGCCACGGCCCTATGCCATTGCCGGACGCTTGGCAGCAGAGAGGCGGTCCTGCCGTGATCAGTCGTTTGCGAGGCACTCTTGTGCAGGTGCATGACCAGCACGCGCTGGTTGAAAACGGCGGTTTGTACTACGAAGTGCTTCTGCCGTCGGCCCTGGCCGACCGCCTCAGGAACGATGGGCACGTCAGTCACGAGATCGTTTTTGAGACGATTTACTATATCGAAGCGGGTGACAGGAAATCCAGCCATTTTCCGCGTCTCGTGGGCTTTACCGATCCGATCGATCGTGAGTTCTTTTCGCTGTTCACTCAGGTGCCGGGCCTCGGCGTGAAGAAGGCTCTCAAGTCGCTTATCATACCTATCAGCGATATCGCAACGGCGATTGAAGGCAAAGATGCCGCCTGTCTGTGTCGGCTTCCCGGTGTGGGAGGTCGGCTGGCCGAAAAGATTATCGCCGAACTCAACGGCAAGACGGCCAAGTTTGCCCTGTCGAAGGTGCGTGAGCCGTTAGCCGCAAGCGAACAGCGCCCCGTCCCGCTGGCTGAAGACGCACTGGAGGTCCTGTTGCAGCTTCAGTACGGTCGGCGCGAGGCCCAGGAAATGATCCGTGAGGCGATGCAGGCAAACCAGACAATACGGAGTGCGGAACAGCTTATCACTGAGATCTTCAGGAACGAACGGCAGGCGAAGGTCAAGTCCTGATGACGCGCGATCGCATAGTATCCGGCACGCAGCTTACACCGCAAGAAGACCTCACGCAATTCTCTCTGCGCCCGAAGGTGCTCAATGAATATATAGGTCAGCAGGAGTTACGCGAGAAACTTGAAGTATTACTTCAGGCCGCAAAGGGGCGAGGCGAGCCAATCGAGCACGTGCTGCTCTACGGCCCCCCGGGGCTGGGCAAGACCACTCTGGCACACATCATAGCGCGCGAGATGGGCGCCCGGATTGTCTCGACCTCAGGGCCCGCGCTGCAGCGAACCGGCGATCTGATGGGCATTCTGACCAACCTTGCAGCCGGTGACGTTCTTTTCATCGATGAGATCCATCGGCTCTCCTCGGTCATCGAGGAGTTCATTTACCCGGCGATGGAAGACTTCAAGGTGGATTTCGTCGTTGACAAGGGTGCTTTTGCAAAAGTCATCAACATTCCGCTGAACCGGTTTACGCTGGTGGGTGCGACCACGCGCGCCGGTATGCTGACAGCTCCGCTGAGAGACCGGTTCGGCCTGTACTACCATATCGACTTCTACCCGCCTGAGGATCTCGAAGAGATAGTGATGCGCTCGGCCGGGCTTCTGGAGATCGAGATTGACCGCGAGGCCGCGCGGGTGATTTCACGGCGGTCCCGCGGTACGCCGCGCATCGCCAACCGACTGCTGCGGCGGGTGCGTGATTTTGCCGCGGTGAAGGCGGACGGTTTGACGAACGCCAAGATCGCTGAACAAGCCCTGGATGCCGAGGGGGTGGACTCGGCCGGCCTGGACAACCTTGACCGAAAGCTCCTTCGGGTTATTATTGACTACTACAAGGGCGGTCCGGTCGGGATCGAAGCCCTTGCCGCTACGCTCAGTGAAGAAGCGGACACGCTGGTGGACATGGTGGAGCCGTACCTGCTCAAGATAGGTTTTGTGCAGCGGACCAGGCGCGGTCGGGTGGCATCGGAAGACGCGGCCCGGCACCTCGGGTCACAGCTTCCTTCGGCCGGTACGCAGCAACGCCTGTTCTGAAGTTTGATGAGAATCACGCTGGTGACAACTACAGGCTGTATTATTCCGGCCGGGGAATTGCGCCGCGCTTGATGAATTTGTGCTCAACTGGACCGACACGGGGAGATAAACTCGCTGATGGCAAATGAGGATTTCAAGCTGCTGATACAGTCGCTCGGCGGGCGGCTGACAAAGGGTAGCGAAGATGGCGTGGCAGTGGTGCACGTGCTGATGACTGAGACGGTGAAGTTCCGGGACAAGCTCAAAGAGGAAACCGGCGAAATCCTGACCGTCGGGGATACCCGCGTCGCGCTCGATGCCCTGGAATGCCGACTTAACGGAAAACCTCTCCCGGAAGGTCTGACACCGGAACAGGCGGCCCTGGCCCAGATATATGTTGACCGGCTTACCTTGTTCAAGGGCTGAAGAGCTTGATCGACGGAAATCGGGTGTTCGATGCTCGACCAGATCGGCAAAGTCCTGATCGTCGCCGGAGCGGTGATCGCGCTGTTCGGGCTGGTCCTGTTGCTGGCCGGGCGCGTTCCGTTTTTCGGCAAGCTGCCCGGCGATCTCGTGTTCCGCGGCAGGCACGTTACGATCTATGTCCCGCTTGTGACCATGCTGCTGATCTCGCTGGCGGTCACGATCCTTCTTAACCTTTTCGGTCGGGGACGGTGAGCGGGCGTGGAACTGTCCCTTTTTGACTATCACCTGCCAAAAGAACTGATCGCACAGTTTCCGTCGGGACGGCGAGATCAGTCGCGTCTGCTCGCGTATGATCGGAACGGCGGCCGGATAGACCATCTGAAGTTCCGCCGCCTCGTCTCGTTTCCGAAAAAGGGGGACGCCCTCGTTGTGAACAATACGAAAGTGTTCAAAGCGCGGCTTCTGGGCAGGCGGAAAACCGGAGGACGGGTTGAGACCCTTCTTGTGCGGAAAGCTGCCGGGCGTGCAGGTGAGGTATGGGAAGCACTCCTCAAGCCTTCAAGCCGCCTGTCTGAGGGTGAGGAAGTTCTATTCGGAGAAGGTGATCACCTGCTGCTCCAGGCTGATGTCGGGGGCGGGCGCTGGCTGGTTCATTTCGCGTCCGGGGCCGTTCGAGAGCGAATCATCCGCCGGTATGGTCATGTCCCGTTGCCGCCGTATATCGCCCGCCAGGACCGGCCCTCGGATATCCGGCGTTACCAGACCCTGTTTGCGGCCGGAGACCGGGTGGGGGCCATCGCTGCTCCTACGGCCGGGTTTCACTTTACGCGGCCGATTCTCCGGGCGCTTGAAGCCAAAGGGGTCAGGATTGTCGAACTGACGCTGCACGTGGGGCCGGGCACTTTCAAGCCCATCCAGTGCCGGGATATTGGCGATCACGTCGTCGATCCGGAGATGGCCGAGCTGTCGTCGTCGTCGGCGACGGTCTTGAACCGTGTACGCGCGGCAGGGGGCGCCGTCTACGCGGTCGGGACCACCGCCGTCAGAACGCTGGAGTCGGCCAGGCTGGTCGGCGGGAGACTTCAGCCGTTCGGCGGGATGGTTGACCTTTACATCAAGCCGGGGTTCCGGTTTCGGGTGGTGGATCATCTGATCACCAATTTCCACCTGCCCCAGTCGTCGCTGCTGGTGCTGGTGGCGGCCTTTGCAGGGCGCGAACAGATTCTCAGCGTCTATCGTGAAGCCATCAAGCAGCGGTATCGTTTCTACAGCTACGGTGACGCCATGCTGATCTTATAATTAGCTTTGCCGCTAATTCCGTCCGCCCTATATTCAAACGCGATGAACGTCACGGCACTAATTGTAGCCGCCGGGAAGTCCGAACGCTTCGGCGGCGCCGCGCCCAAGCAGTTTCGGGAGCTCTGCGGCCGGCCTCTCCTGACCTGGACGATCAGCCGCTTCGAAACGGCCTCGTCGATTGACCGGATTGTCCTTGTTGTCTCGGAAGAGCACCTGCTTTTCGCCGGTGAGAAGGTCGTGGATCCTTACGGTTTTTCAAAGGTTATCAAGATTGTCAAGGGAGGTGACACGCGGCAGGAGTCGGTGCGGCTCGGTCTGGAGTCCCTGCCCGTCTCGACCCGGTTCGTGGCCATACATGACGGCGCTCGGCCCGTCGTTTCCCCGCGTGATATCGACCGCGTGGTGGAAGCAGCAACGGTCGACCGTGCAGCCATGCTGGCGCTGCCCGCCGGTGACACGGTCAAGCGAGTGCGGGATAAGCTGGTCATCAGTACTCTCGACAGGGATTCACTGTACCTGGCACAGACGCCGCAGGTGTTTCAATACGACCTGATTGTCTCGGCCCACCGGGAGTTCAGCGAGAGTGACGCGGCCACTGACGACGCGGCGCTCGTTGAAAGGAAAGGCTTCAAGGTGCGCGTGGTGGAACCCGAAAGCCCGAACATCAAAGTGACGACACCGGAGGACCTGGTCGCGGCGTCGGCCTTCCTGCAGGAGGAAGGGCATGAGTGAACTGCGTATAGGGCAGGGTTTCGATATTCACCGTCTGGTGGCCGGCCGGGACCTGGTGATCGGCGGCATCCGGATCGACTTTGAAAAAGGGCTCGAGGGCCACAGTGATGCCGACGTTCTGTTGCACGCCATTATTGACGCCCTTCTGGGGGCGGCCGGCCTGCCCGACATAGGCCGCCAGTTTCCGCCGAGCGACCCCGCATACCGAAATGCCGACTCCGCGGAACTGCTCGGCACCGTGGTTTCTCTCGTCCGCCGGGCCGGGTACAAGGCCATCATCAACGTGGACAGCACCATACTGGCGGAGAGGCCGGCCATGCATCCGCACGTTCCGGCCATGAAGGAGAAGATCGCCCGGGTGCTGGACGTGGCTGAAGACCGAATAAGTATCAAGGCCACGACGTGCGAGCGCCTGGGTGCGGTCGGCCGAGAGGAAGGAATAGCCGCCCTGGCAGTCTGTCTGATCGCGCGCGATGAATGATTCCCTGGTCCATATCAACGAGTATCTCGACCTGCTGTTCGCTTACGGGCCGGTGTGGGTCTATGTCGTAGTTTTCTCGGCTTGCTTTGTCGAGAACCTGTTTCCACCTTTTCCCGGTGACACTTTCATTTTAGCCGGTGGCGGCCTGGTCGCGGTGGGGCGGCTTGACCTGGCCTTGTGCCTTCTGTCGGTTATCTCCGGGGGGTTGTGCTCGGTCATGTTGCTGTACGTGTTAGGGCGGAAATACGGGCGCAGTTTTTTTATCAGGAAGGACTATCGGTACTTCTCGGCGTCCGATATATACCGTATGGAGTCGGGCTTTCGACGCTGGGGTGTGTTGCTGCTGGTGTTTTCGCGGTTTGTGGTCGGAGCCCGTTCAGCCCTGGCACTCGTGGCCGGGATAGGCCGTTACCCGGTGCTCGGGATGTTCATGTATTCGCTGATATCCTACTTTTTGTTTACCGGACTGGTCATGTATATTGCCCTCGTGCTGGTCGAGAACATCGAGGCTGTAGCCGGATACTTCAGGACGTACGAACTCGTAATCTGGCCGATACTGATCGTCCTGGTTATCGTGTGGGTGGTGCGAAGAATCGGGAAACGCAGGAAAGCGGGTGCGGCGTGAGGGTTCTGTTGCTGGCCGGGGGCACGTCGAGCGAACGGGAGGTCTCGATGACCACCGGGAAAGCCATACATGAGTCACTGCGCCGCCAGGGCCATGAAGTGCTGGCTATCGATCCCGCCTCCGGCAGGACGCTGCTGGACCATGACGGGAAATTCCTCGAAGACCCGGAGGCCGGGCGGTCGCAGGCAGGCTCGGCCGTGGCGGTGCGGCCGACGGCGCTGGTGACCGGTCTGAACAGGGAAGAGTACGATAACATAGACCTGGTCTTTCTTGCGCTCCACGGGGGCACCGGTGAGAACGGTTCCATTCAGAACCTGCTTGAGCTCTCGGGCAAGCGATTCACCGGGTCATCCATGGTCGCTTCGGCCATTGCCATGAACAAGGCCGTCTCCAAACGCCTGTTCAGTTCGGTGGGTGTCGCCACGCCGGAGTGGGAACTTTACAGCCTGAAACGGGATGACTCCGTCGAGGAGTTGTCCGAAGCCATAATCGAGGACTTTAACTTTCCGGTGATCGTCAAGCCCAACGCCAGTGGGTCGACGGTTGGTCTCACAAAAGTGGACGGTCCGGAGGGGCTGGCCGGGGCGCTTAAGCGCGCCGCCGCTGAAGGCCGGGATATTCTGGTGGAACGCTATATCAAGGGGCGCGAGATTACCGTCGCCGTACTTGACGGCCACGCCTTCCCGGTGGTCGAAATCATTCCCAAGAACGAGTTATACGACTACGAGGCCAAGTACACCAAGGGGAAATCGGAATACGTGGCGCCGGCGATAATCGCGGAGAGCCTGAGCCGCCAGGTCCGCAATGCGGCAGTCGCCGTCTATCAAGCCATCGGTGCCTCGGGGCTGGCGCGTGTAGACTTCGTGCTGGCCGAGCCCGATACGTATTACTGTCTTGAGTTGAATACACTTCCCGGAATGACCGGTCTGTCCCTTGCCCCCATGGCTGCCGGCTGCGAAGGCATCAGCTTTGACGAGCTTGTCACCATGATTATCAAGTCAGCTTTGAAACGGTCCCATTGACTACCTGTGCAGAAGCTTGAACCCAAAGCGATAATCTTCGATCTCGGCTCCACCCTTATCGAGTACGAGGCCGTACCGTGGGATGAGTTGAGCGCCGTCTGCGTGGCCGCGGCCCGGACGGAGCTGGTGCGCAAGGGAATCTCCCTTCCCGGTCAGGAGGAATTCATCGCTGCCTTCGATCAGGTACGGCAGGCGTATCGGGAGCGGGCGCAGAGTGACCTGACGGAATGGAACGTGCTGCAGGTGGCCGCAGGGCTGTTTGAGGCGATCGGTGTCCGGTACGACGAGCCTTTGCTTCAGGTCTTCTTTGATGCCTACTACGTGCCCGTGGGCGAGCAACTTTTCGCCTTCGAGGACACGGTGCCCACTCTGCAGACGTTGAGGGGACAGTTCCCGGTCATCGGTCTGGTTTCCAACACCGTTTTTCCCGAGGAAGCGCATCTGCGGGAACTGGACCGCTTCGGGATCAGCCCGTATCTGGATTTCACGTTGTTCAGTTCCACCTTCAAGCTCAGAAAGCCGCATCCGGACATTTTCTACCGGGCGGCCAATCTGGCGGGCTACGCGCCGTCCGAATGCGTCTACGTCGGTGATCGCTACGTCGAGGACGTCCAGGGGCCGAACGCGGTCGGTATGCCGGCGGTTCTCAAGGTCAAGCCGGGGCGAGTCTATCCGGACGACATGCCCGCTGCCGTGCGGAGGATTGACACGCTTTCGGGACTGCTTGAACACCTCGAAAACGGGGTGGACTGAGTACCCCTGCCTGAGTATATTCCGTCTTACCGCCCGATGGGGTTAATGATGATGGTTTTTGACTGGCTGAGGTGAAACTTTGGATAAGACTGAACTGCTGCTCAAGGAGATTACGGAGGCCAACGGCGTCTCCGGGTATGAGGGGGAAGTCCGCAAGATCATGGCCCGCGAATTCAAGGGCCATGTAGACGAGATTGAGTACGACAAGCTGGGCTCGATCATGGGGGTCAAAAAGGGTACCGACGCGTCGCCGCGTGTGATGGTCGTGGGGCACCTGGATGAGATCGGGTTCATGGTCAAGGAAATTACGGCCGAGGGGTACATCCGGTTCCTGCCGCTTGGCGGTTGGTGGGGGCACGTAGCACTCGGGCAGCGGATGCGAATTATCACCTCTCGCGGGCCGGTGATCGGGGTGGTGGGAACCACTCCGCCACACTTGCTGACCGCCAAGGACAGAGAGAAGGTGGTAGAGGTCAAGGACATGTTCATAGACGTCGGCGCCCAGGAGAAGTTCGACGTCAAAAAGAAACTGCATATCAAGCTGGGCGACCCGATTGTCCCGGACAGTCTGTTTACCGTCATGGGTAACAGGAAAATGTATATGTCCAAGGCCTTTGACAATCGGGTGGCGTGCGCCATCACCATCGAGGTGATGCGGAAACTGGATCGGGTCAGGCATGCCAATACAGTGCTCGGTTGCGGTTCCGTACAGGAGGAAGTGGGGCTGCGCGGCGCCCAGACGCTGGCGCACATGGCCGAGCCCGACGTTTGCATAGTTTGCGACACCGGTGTGGCCCAGGACGTGCCGCCGGACGGTTTCAAGAAGGAGGAAAAGCTGGGCGCCGGGCCGTGCATCCTGCTGTACGACGCCAGGATGATTCCGAACACCGGCCTGCGGGATTTGTCCATCGCGACGGCCAGGGCGAACAAAATCCCCTACCACCTGTCGTACATGGAGCGCGGCGCCACCGACGGCGGCCCGGTCCATCTCAGCCGCAGCGGTGTGCCGTCAATCGTTATCGGCCCGCCGGTGCGCTACGTGCACAGCCATAATGGAATACTCAATCGATCCGATTATGACAATAGTATCAGGCTCATCGTTGAGCTGATCAAGAAGCTCGACGCCAAGACAGTGCGCTCGCTAACCAGGGACTAAGATGCCATGGCTCTCGTATTCAAGAACAGTCTGACCGGCGCAAGGGAAGAGTTCGTTTCGATCACTCCCGGGAAAGTGAAGATGTATACATGCGGCCCGACGATATACGGTTACGCGCACATAGGCAACATGCGGACGTTCGTGTTCGAGGATCTCCTGCGGCGCTACCTGAAGTACAAGGGATACGAGGTTACGCAGGTGATGAACATTACCGACGTTGATGATAAGACTATCCGTGACAGCCAGGCCAAGGGCGTGACGCTGGCCGAGTATACCAAGCCGTTTGCGGAGGCGTTCTTCGGGGATATCGACGCGTTGAGGATTGAACGCGCCGAACACTATCCGGCCGCGACGGCGCACGTTCCGGAGATGGTCGAGATCGTAAGGAAGCTGGTGGAAAGAGGGCTGGCCTACGAGATCGACGGCGACTACTACTTCAGGATATCCGAGTTTCCTGACTACGGCAGGCTGGGGAACGTTGACGTCAAGGGGCTCAAAGCCGGCGCCCGGGTGGCTGCGGACGAGTACGAGAAAGATTCGGTGTCCGATTTCGCCCTCTGGAAGGCGTGGGACGAGGCGGACGGCGAAGTCTTCTGGGAGACCGAGCTGGGCAGGGGCCGGCCGGGCTGGCACATCGAGTGCTCCGCCATGTCCATGAAATACCTGGGCGATCGTTTCGACATCCACACCGGCGGGGTCGACAATATGTTCCCCCACCACGAGAACGAGATTGCCCAGAATCAGGGTGCCACGGGGCATAAGGTCGTCAACTATTGGCTGCACTCGGAACATCTTCTGGTCGAGGGCCGGAGGATGTCCAAGTCGCTGGGCAATTTCTACACGCTGCCGGATATTCTGGCCAAGGGCTACCCGCCGCTGGCGGTTCGCTACCTGTTGCTGTCCACGTACTACCGGCAGCAGATGAATTTCACGTTCGACGGTCTGGATGCTGCCCGTGCCGCGCTGGAACGTTACAGTGACTTTGTGGCCAACCTTGCGGCTTACCCCGGCGGCCGGTCAAGCGGTGAGGCGGAAGGATTCTGCAAGCGGGCCGAGGCGGCTTTTGAGGAGTCTCTGGATGATGATCTGAACATATCGGGTGCGCTCGGGGCGGTGTTCGATTTTGTTCGCGATATCAACCGGCTTAAGGCCGAGGACAAGCTTGGGGCCGAGGAGCGCGACCGAGCCCTGACTGTTATCCGCAGGTTTGACACGGTTCTGGATCTGCAGGCTGAAAAGGCCGTACTTGACAGCGAGATAGAGGGACTGATCGAGAAGCGAACACAGGCCCGCAAGGAGCGTGATTTCGCCCTGGCCGACAAGATCCGCGATGACCTGGTAGCGATGGGTATTGTGCTCGAGGATACCCCGCAGGGTGTCCGCTGGAAGAGAAAAGTCTGAGCGTCCGGCAAAGCTACGGGACGACAGATCGAATCCTCTTGACTTGCCGGGCGGGTGAGTCTTTCCTTGCAAGTAAGCTAAGCCGGCGTAACTCAGTTGGTAGAGTAGCTGATTTGTAATCAGCCTGTCGGGGGTTCGAGTCCCTTCGCCGGCTTATTCTGTTTACAGGCACCTGAAGCGTGCGTATAGTCGCGATGTAAATCGATCCGGCACGTTCGACAGACAGCGGGACCACACCGGGGGATGCATTGGACCTCGACAGGTACACGAGAAGAATAGTCGTCACCGGCGGGGCCGGTTTCATCGGTTCCAACCTCCTGCTGTACTTGGTGGCGAAGTGTCCGGACTACCTGTTTATCAACGTTGACTGCCTGACGTACGCGGCGAACCTGGGCAATCTGGCCTCCATCGAGAATCTCCCCAATTACCGCTTCGAGAGAATCGATATCCGCGACTATCCCCGGATTCAGGACTGCTTTGAGCGGTATCGAGTCGACAGCCTGATCCACCTGGCCGCCGAGTCACACGTTGATCGGTCCATCATCGGGCCGGCGCCGTTTATTGACACGAACATAGTGGGGACGTTCAACCTGCTCGAGGCGGCCCGTCGCCGTCTCGGCCAGACGGGCAGTTTCCGTTTTCACCACGTTTCCACCGATGAGGTTTTCGGCTCACTGGGTCCTGAGGGTTACTTTTCGGAACAGAGCGCGTACGGCCCGAACTCCCCGTATTCGGCGTCGAAAGCGGCCGCCGACCACCTCGTGCGGGCATATCACCGGACGTACGGTCTTGATACGGTCACGACGAATTGTTCGAACAACTACGGGCCTTTCCAGTTTCCGGAGAAACTGATTCCGCTCATGATTCGTAATGCCGGGGCCGGCCAGCCGCTGCCGGTGTACGGCGATGGCGAGCACGTCCGTGACTGGCTGTACGTGGTCGATCATTGCGAGGCGCTTGACCTGGTGTTTCACCGCGGTGAGACGGGTCAGACCTACACGATCGGCGGGCAGTGTGAAATCCGGAACATCGACATGGTTCGCAGGATCTGCCGCATACTTGACGAGAAACTCGGCGGCGGCCCCCGGGAGGATCTCATAACCCTGGTCAAAGACCGTCCGGGCCATGACCGCCGCTATGCGATCGATCCTTCACGGGTGCAGCGCGAACTGGGCTGGACGGCCCGTGTCGGGCTTGACGAGGGCCTGCGCCGGACGGTTCAGTGGTACGTTGATAATGCCGACTGGCTGCAACGGTGTGTCAGCGGCGAATACCGCAAGTACTATGACATGATGTATTCAGATCGCTGAGGACGTCGATGGCGGGTGCGATAAAGAAGGGAATCATTCTGGCCGGCGGCAGCGGCACGCGGCTGTATCCCGTGACGCAGGTTGCCTGCAAGCAACTGATGCCGATCTACGACAAGCCCATGGTTTTCTATCCGCTCTCCACCCTGATGCTTTTCGGCATAACCGAGATTCTCGTCATTTCGACACCGGCCGACATCAGGCGCTTTGAAAACCTGCTTGGCGACGGCAGCCGCCTCGGCCTGAGGATTTCCTACGCTGTGCAACCGGAGCCGGCGGGGATAGCCCAGGCGTTCCTTATCGGCGAGGAATTCATCGGCCGCGATCCGGTGGCGCTGATCCTCGGTGACAACATATTCTATGGGGTTTACGATTTCCTGCGCCAGGCACGTGACTTCTCGGAAGGTGCGATGGTATTCGGTTACTACGTGAAAGATCCGGAACGTTACGGGGTGATCGGGTTTGACGAGCAGGGTCGGGCTGTTTCGATTGAGGAGAAACCCGTCCGGCCGAAATCGAACTATGCCGTTACGGGCCTGTACCTTTACGACTCCGAGGTAGTGTCAATTGCCAGAGGCCTGCGGCCGTCATCGCGCGGTGAGTTGGAGATCACCGACGTCAACCGGGCCTACCTGCAGCGGGGCAGGTTAAAGGTCGTCAGGCTGGGGCGCGGTATTGCGTGGCTTGACACCGGCACCCACGAGAGCATGCTCGAGGCCGGCAACTTCATCGCGACGATCGAAAAACGGCAGGGGCAGAAGATCGCCTGTACCGAGGAAATCGCCTATCGCATGGGCTACATTGACCGCACGCATATGATGAAAATCATCAACGACATGGCCGACAACAGCTACCGCGGCTACCTGCTGGGGGTGATCAAAGAAGTCGATGGCGACGGCTGGTAAACTGCTCGTCACGGGCAGCAAGGGGCAACTGGGGCGCGATCTCGTGCGGCTGTTGTCTCCTGCCGGCGAAGTGATCGGAGTTGATCTGGGCGACGTGGATGTTTGTGACAGGGGAGGGATTATCAGCCTGGTCGAGTCCGTACGACCGGACGTTGTCCTTCATGCCGCGGCCTGCACCGACGTGGACGCCTGTGAAACGAACCGCGACCTGGCCTTTGCAGTCAACCAGGAAGGGACGCGTAACGTGGCCCTGGCCTGCCGGGAGACCGGCGCCGAACTGGTCTACTACTCGACGGACTACGTCTTCGACGGCGAGAAGGGCAGCCCGTACACCGAGGACGATACTCCCAATCCGCTCAACGTTTACGGTCGCAGCAAGCTGGCCGGGGAAGAGGCCGTTCGCGAAACCCTTGATCGTTTTGCCATTCTCCGCGTGGCCTGGATGTACGGCCGGTATGGGAAGAACTTCGTCAAGACGATGCTTGAACTCGGCGGGCGGCAGCGGACAACAGCGGAACGCGGCGGCGAGCCAGAGCCACTCAGGGTCGTCGACGATCAGATGGGCAACCCGACGTGGACGGAAGAGGTTGTGCGTCAGACACGGGAGGTAGTCAGGCATCGGCTGACCGGGATTTTCCATGCGACGGCCGAGGGGGAAGTGTCCTGGTATCAACTTGCGGTGGACGTATTTTCGCTGTTGCGGCAACCGGTGCAGGTAATTCCGTCTACTACGGCGGAGTACCCTCGTCCGGCGGTGCGTCCAAAGCGCTCCTCGCTGGAGAACGCTCGCCTGAAGGCTGCCGGGTTGAACGTGATGCGCCACTACCGGATTGCGCTGGAGGAATTCGTCGGCCGCTACGGCCGGGAGCTATGGTCATGAAGTGTGATATCGACGGCGTTATTATTCGAAAGCTGACGTTGCACCACGACGGGCGAGGCTGGCTGACGGAACTTTTCCGCCGCGACGAGCTCGATCCGGAGGTATTTCCCGCCATGGGATACGTGTCCATGACCAGACCGGGGGTGGCCCGGGGTCCGCACGAGCATACCGACCAGGCGGACCTGTTCTGCTTTATCGGGCCCTCGACCTTTCGCCTCTACCTGTGGGATAACCGGCCGGGCTCACCGAGTTTCGGGGACAGGTTCTGTATCGATATCGGACAGGACAATCCTGCCGCCGTTGTCGTGCCTGCGGGGGTGGTCCATGCCTACAAGAATATCGGGGAGGCGGACGGCCTGGTTTACAATGCGCCGAACAGGCTGTATGGCGGCGCCGGCGGAGGCGAGCCGGTCGATGAGATCAGACACGAAGATGATCCGATGACGTCGTTCAAGCTGGACGACTGATCCGGAGGGCGTATCCGTAACCGGGGGCTGATTTTGGTTGATAATCGGCGGCCTTGAGGTTAGGTTGGTCACTCAGCCGGCGGCCCGGTACGCCCCGGAGCGGCCGCGCTTTCCGGCAGCCCACGGAATTGTATGGACGACGCATATACGAAGACAGAGTGCTTTATCAACGCCCGCTTTCTGACGCAGCCGACCACGGGCGTGCAGCGGGTGGGTATGGAACTGGTCAAGGCTCTCGATGAGATTCTGGACGGTGACGAGGAAGTTTCGCGGCGGTTCGCCTTTACGATGCTCGCGCCGAAGAACGTCCGCCACCGAACCGAGTTCAAGCACATCCCGCTGCGGTGCGTGGGGACGTTTAGCGGCCATCTCTGGGAGCAACTCGAACTTCCATGGTACACGCGCAACCGAATGCTCATTAACCTGTGTAACGTCGCTCCCCTGGTGAAGCGCAACCAGGCGGTGACGATTCATGACGCCATCGTCTTTGCCGTACCGGGGACCTGTTCAGTAGCGTTCCGGACGTGGTACCGGCTGCTGATCCCGCGACTGGCCAGGTTCAGCCGGGTGCTGGTGACGGACTCGGAGTTCTCCCGGAGGGAGCTGGCCGGGTACACGCACGTTTCAGCAGACAGGTTCGAGATTATCTCGTTGGGCAGGGAGCATATAGGAGCCGTGGAAGCCGACGAAACGATTCTGGAGGCAATCCCGAATTCGGACAGACCGTTCCTTCTTGCCGTCAGCAGCCTGAGCCCGCACAAGAATTTTCGGTCGCTCGTGCGCGCCGTCGAACTGCTGGAAGATCAGCAGTTCAGCATTGTGATCGCCGGTGGCACGAACCGGCGGGTTTTCAGCCGCGAACGTCTTGCCATGCCGGCATCGGCCGTTTCCCTGGGTTACGTGTCGGACGGCGCCCTGCGCGCGCTGTACGAGCACGCCGCCGGGTTTGTGTATCCGTCCGTGTACGAGGGTTTTGGCCTGCCGCCCGTCGAGGCAATGGCCTGCGGCTGTCCGGTAATAGTCTCGTCAATCCCTCCTTTGAGGGAGGTCTGTGGTGATGCCGCACTATACTGCGATCCTCATGATCCGCGGGATATCGCGGCCAGGATGACCGAGTTGATGAGCGACAGCCGGCTGCGCGAGCGGCTTATAGAGAAGGGTTACGAGCGGGCCGGCAGGTACAGTTGGCGGCAGGCAGCCGTGCGGTACCTGAACGTGCTGTCTCGGGCCATGGGATGCCCGGCACACGGAGCCGTGAGCGTAAAGGGATAGAGCGACTTTCCGGTCGACCGGGTCGGTCGCATCGGACGAACCGTTTACCGTAGAGATGAGCAATGCAGGGACGCGCTTCATTTGACACCGGCGACAACTCGCCTCGCCACGGCGCCGACTCCCGTGCCGTGTCTGAGATGGGTAAGGTAAGGCCGGGTTCGGTCGGTGGCACGGCCCTGGTTCTTCTCACGTGCGACCCCGGTGACGGCCTGGCTGCCTGGCTGACATCGCTCGGCTCACAGACCATCAAGCCGGACCGGCTCCTGCTGATAGACTCGTCGTCGGATGACGGCACGGTTGGGAAAGCGCGGGCCGCGGGCTTTGAGGTTGTGATCATTGCCCGGGAGGATTTCAGCCACGGAGGGACGCGACAGGCGGCGGTCGAAATGATTCCTGACGCCGACGTGATCATCTTCCTGACCCAGGATGCCGTGCTGGTGCATCCGAAGTCACTGGAGCTGTTAATCGAGCGATTTGCCGATCCGAAGGTCGGCGCCGCGTACGGCCGCCAGTTGCCCCGCCCGGGAGCGGGCCCCATTGAAGCCCATGCGCGCCTGTTCAACTACCCGAGCCGAAGCGCCGTCCGGGATGCACAAGACATTCCTCGGCTGGGGATAAAGACGTCGTTCATATCCAACTCGTTTGCCGCCTGGCGCCGAGCCGCCCTCCTGGAGGTCAAGGGATTCCCTTCGCATACAATCCAGAACGAAGATACGTATGTCGCCTCCAAAATGATCCTGGGCGGTTGGAAAGTAGCCTACGTGGCCGAGGCCACGGTCTACCATTCTCACCGACACGGATACCGGGAAGAGTTCAGGCGGTATTTCGACATCGGTGTATTTCATGCGCGAGATCCCTGGATCCGCAGGGCGTTCGGCAACGCCGAGGGTGAAGGCTTCCGCTATGTCAGGTCGGAGTTGAAATACGTCGGGAAACGCAGGAGATGGGCGATTGCGCCGGCGCTCCTGCGCACCGGCCTGAAGCTGGCAGGCTACAAGCTGGGCAATTTCGAGGCGTACCTTCCCGGGTGGGCTAAGGGGTATCTGAGCAAGAACGAGCAGTACTGGCGGAAAGGGGCTCGGCGTGGGTAGCTGCGTGATTTTCGGCGGCGCCGGATTCGTCGGCACACACCTGACAAAGCGTTTCCTTGAGACGGGCAGGTTCTCGCGGATTCACATTGCCGATATAGCGCCCACTGACCTCGACACCCTGCCGGGAGTGACTTCCTCGAGGACTGACGTCCGTGAGCCTATCCCGCGCGATCTGGTACCGGATTCGCCCGCCTGGATATTCAACCTTGCGGCCGTTCACAGGGAGCCCGGGCACGAGGACTACGAATACTTCGAAACCAATCTTGCCGGGGCCAGAAACGTCTGTGCGTACGCCGAGGCGCTGAGCTGCCGAAACATCTACTTCACCAGCAGTATCTCGGTCTACGGGCCGACTTCGCGGCCGACGACCGAGGACTCGCCCATCCGTCCGGTGACACCATACGGTGCCTCCAAGTATCCCGCGGAACTGATCCACGAGGTGTGGAGAGGATCCCGGCCGGGGCAGCGTTTGCTTATTTCGCGCCCGGGCGTCTTGTACGGTCCGGGTGATCCGGGCAACATTATGCGGATGATCCGGGCGATCAAGAAAGGGTATTTTGCCTTTCCCGGCTCCAGTAAGATTTTCAAGTCGTACGGGTACATCTACGGCTTTGTGGACAGCGTTGAATTCATGATGGATCAGTCAGTTGACCTCATACGGTACAACTACGTCGAGTTTCCGACCCAGAGTCTGGGTGGCCTGGTGCGCGCCGTCAAGGATCATTGCCGCGCCCGGGCGGTGGTGTTTTCCATCCCGCTGTGGGTTCTGCTGCCCGTTTCGAAACTCGTTCAGCGCCTGTTCGGGTTCCGTAATCCCATTCACCCCGTGCGAGTGAAGAAAGCTGCCACACCCACGCACATTGTCCCGCAGGTGCTTCGCGACATGGGCTTTGCATTTCGTTATGCGTTTGCCGAATCTCTGAAACACTGGCAGACGGTGGCGGGCGAGGATTTCGGGTTGGGAACGGATGCAACCAGGCCGGTCGGACGACTGCGCTTCCTGACCAGATCGGGTCGGGCCGGGGCGGCGGCCGAACCGAACAAACCGGTCGAGCCGGCGCGGCTGTCCGACCCGCAGGAGAAATCGACGCCGGCCGAATGACAGCGTGATCGGGGGCGTGTCAGGCCGGCCCTGCAAGCTGGCACTGACGGTTTCTTGTTGACTTGTGAGTTCCCCCACAAATACATTTGGGCTGCTAAACAAAAGCCGTGATATTCTCTGAGGATTGCAATCTGCGCAAGTGAAACACCTCTGGCCGGCTGCAGCGTGAGCCTGCGGCCAAACCGGCTGGGTGCGGCGTTGGCGCGGGTTTGACAGCACAAGGAAGCGCACGTAGTGACATTGGCCGGTCCAGAAACAGCCCCGAGTCGCAGTTATTCACGTGTACGGGGCGTTCCACCCGGCTGCCGGCGCTCGGGGCGCTCGCCCCGGCCGTCTCAGGGACCACGGATCTGCCGTCCGCCGGTCCCGCGAAGCTCCTCTTTTCGTTCGCCCGGATTGTCCGGGACGGTGTTACCCCCATCATTTAGAAAAGCTCATCCGCAATGGGGATAGTCGCGCAGCTCAAAGGGGAACTCAAGGATGAGAAGAAGAAGCGCCTGCTCGAGAACTACTTCTCGCTGTCGTTGCTTCAGGGGGTCAACTATCTTCTCCCGCTTGTAACGCTGCCTTATCTGGTTCGCGTCCTCGGGGCGGAGAAGTACGGGCTGGTCATGTTCGCCAACGCCTTTATACAGTATTTTGTGATTCTCACCGACTTCGGGTTCAATATCTCCGCAACCCGGGAGATTGCCGTCCACCGGGAAGATCAGCAGAAAATCTCGGAGATTTTCTGTAGCGTGATCATCCTGAAAACCTGCTTTCTGGTGGTGGCGCTCGGCCTGATGTCGCTTTTCGTGTTTTCATTCGCCAAGTTTCGGGGTGACTGGCTGCTGTACGTTCTGACGTTCGGGATAGTCCTCGGCCAGACGTATTTTCCGGTCTGGTTCTTCCAGGGTATGGAGAAGATGAAGTTCATCACGCTGCTCAACATCACGGCCCGGTTGATCTTCACGATCTCGATATTCCTCCTGGTCAGGAGCCGTGACGACTACGTTCTGGTGCCGCTGCTGAACTCGGCCGGCCTGGTGGTCGCGGCGGTGCTGGGTCTGTGGATAGCCGTGCGACACTTCCACGTATCGGCCATGATTCCACGGCTGTCGGTTCTTATCGGATACGTGCGGCAGAGTTTCCAGTTTTTCCTCTCGCGGGTGTCCGTGTCCATATACACGGTCTCCAACACGTTCGTCCTGGGGTTGTTTACGAGCACTCAGACGGTGGCGTATTACGCCGCCGCCGCGCAGTTGTACAAGGCGGTGCAGAACCTGTTCCTGCCCCTGAGCACTGCCCTGTATCCGTTTATATCCAAGGAGCGCAATGTGCGCCTGTACCGGAAGATCTTCGGTGTCGCGCTCGGCGCGGTGGTGTGTATCAGCGTCCTGGCGTTTTCGTTCAGCGGACCCATAACCGGGTTCATATTCGGAAGCGGTTTCGAAGAGACGTCGGGACTGCTGAAGCTGTTCTCGCTGCTGATAATTATCGTGGTGGCCTCGATTCTGATCGGGTACCCGTTTCTGGCGGCACTGGGGCATGCGCGGTACGCGAATTTCAGCGTGGTCGTCGGTTCGATCGTGCACCTGCTTCTCCTGGCGGCGATCATCCCAGTGATCAACGCCTACCTGGTGGTGGTGGTCACTATCGTCACGGAATCTATCGTCCTGGCCGTGCGAGTATACGGCGTGAGAAAACAAAGGCTGTGGAATCTGGCATGAGAGCGGTTATTCTGGCTGCGGGTAAAGGGTCGAGGTTCAGGTCGGGCGTTCCCAAGGTGCTGCTCGAGCTGCCCGACGGTGAGAACATTCTCTCGCGCCAGGTGCGCCTGCTGCGAGCCGCCGGACTCAGCGATATCGTCGTGGTGGTCGGTTACCGGAAGGAACTGATCGAAGCGCACGTGGCCGACGTCGAGTTTGTGGAGAACGCCGACTATGCGACCACCAACACGGCGCGCAGCCTGCTGCTGGCGGTGGAGGGTGCGGACGACGACGTCCTGTGGGCGAACGGCGATCTTGTTTACGATGAAGAAGTGATCCTGAACGCAGTGGCCGCGACGGGAAACGGCGTCGTGGTGAACCGGGCCGTGTGCGGACATGAAGAGGTGAAGTACAGATTAAACGGTCAGGGTAACATTACCGCTATCGCCAAGGACGTCGAGAATTCCGCCGGCGAGGCGCTCGGGATCAACGTCGTAAAGAACGAATCGCTCGGCAGTCTTGCTGAAGCGTTGCGCGCGTGCGGGGATATGGATTATTTTGAGAGAGCGATGGAGATGATGATAGAGCGCGGAGCCGAGTTCAAACCGCTGGACGTTTCCGCGTATCGGTGTATTGAAATCGACTTTGAGCAGGACTGGCAAAAAGCGCTGGAGTTGTTTGCCCGGTAACGGGGTGCCCGGGCGAACAGCGGCGGCGAGCGCGCCCCGTTTCCCGGGCACGATATCGGCGGTTGGAGCCGGGTCGACCGCAACTGCTCTCCTGATGACAGTACCCGGGCCGAGATCGGTACGCCGGATTGGAGGGGGTCAAAGGTGAAGGATACCTCGGCAAAACGGCGGCACCTGCGCACCGCGGTAGTCCTTGCGCTCTGGTCACCCCTTTACCTGCTTGCGAAGCTGGTTCCCAAAGACAAGCGTCTGTGCATTTTCGGTTCGTCGCTGGGTCAGCATTTTGCGGACAACTCGAAGTATCTCTACCTGTACATGAGCAGGCATCTTGACAACGTCAGGTCGGTATTCGTATCGCACAGGAGGGATGTAGTGCGGTTCCTTCGTGACAACGGCCTGACAGCCGAATACCTGTGGTCGCCGCGAGGCATATGGACGGTCCTCAGAGCGCACAGAGCCTTCGTGAGCCATTCCACCGAGGACATCCATCCGGCCCTGCTGGGCGGGGCGGAGGTTATCCAGTTGTGGCACGGGACCCCCTTGCGCAAGATCAGCTATGACAGCAAATGGGTCGATGCCTCCGGACTGAAGTCGCGGCTGCGCAGGTACCTGCTGAAAATCGTGTATGCGCTGTCTCCGTATGCCTATGGAAGCGTCACGTTCAACACGATTGTCATATCGTCGGAGACGGTACGGCCGAGCTACCGCAGTGCGTTCAGAATCAGGGATGACCGCATGCTGCTGTCGGGCCAACCGCGCAACGACTGCCTGGATCCGGAGTATCCGCTGGACGAGAAGCTGTTTCCGGAACTGCCGTATCTGCAACGGCTCAGCACGAAGGCCGAGTTGATTGTCTCCTGGCTCCCGACGCAACGCGCAAACGCACGGTTCAGCATGGTCAATCTGCTCTTCGACTACGGGTTCGATCCGGGTGCGCACGGCCGGTTCCTCGCCGAGCACGGAATGCACCTGGTGATAAAACCGCACTTCCGCGTCGCCCGGGAGTTCGGCGAGCGCCTGAGTGATTGTGCCAACGTAACGGTCTACGATTACGCTGATCCGTATCCGTTGTTGAGAGTAACGGACGTACTCGTCACCGATTACTCGAGCGTATACTTCGACTACCTGTTGCTGGACAGGCCGATCATTTTCGCGCCTTTTGACTGCCGTGATTACGTGAAGCTCAGCGCTTCGTTTTATTATCCCTATAACGATGTTACGCCCGGACCCAAATGCCGCGACTGGCCAGAGGTTATGAGGGAACTGGGCGATGTTGCGGCACGAAGGGCGCAGGGAGAGGCGGACCCGTTCCGGCAGGGGCGGATTGCGGTCCGCGACATGTTCAACCGTCACCGGCGTGATTTCTCGCGCCGCATCGTGGAGCAGTTGTTTGGAGAATCACCGTCCGGTGAGTAGGGCCGCCGTATGAAGCGTCACGCGGCCGCACAGGCCGCGTTGAAGGAGTTGACCGTGCGTTCCGGGGCCGTGGAGTGACAGAAGTGAAGAGAATCCTCATGCTGACATACGAGTTTCCGCCCATTCGCGGAGGCATCGGCAGGTATGCCGCCCGCCTGGCCCGTGCGGCCGTGGAAATCGGCCATGACGTTACGGTTGTTGCCCCGCAGCCGGCGGAGGATCTTGCAGCGCAGGATCGGCACACGTACCCGTTTGGGGTCATTCGGTACCCGGGTCGTGTTTACACGGTGATACATCTGTTAAGCCTGCTGCGGCGAACGAGGCGATGGAGCCTGACGACCGGGCACGACCTCATCCACGCCGTTGACTGGCCGCACATAATGGCCCTGGCCTTCATCAACAGGTTTCGGCGTATTCCCTTTGCGGCCACCGTGTACGGGACGGAGATCCTGAGCGTACCACACTCGCGCCAGGCCAGATTGCTTGCGGTGCGTAACCTTCTCGAGAAGCCCGACCGCGTATTTGCCATCAGCTCGTTTGTCAGATCGCTTCTGTGCGAGCGCTATCCGGGCATAGCCGCCGAGAGCGTGGCTGTTACTCCACTGGGCGTGAGCGAGGACATGTTCGAACCGCCCGCCTGTCAGGATGACATCCGCAAGATCTACTCGATTCCCGAGGACCACCGTATACTGTTGACGGTGGCTCGTCTGGACGAGCGGAAAGGACACCGTACGATTTTTGGGGCGCTCGCCCGACTGCCGGAAGGGCTGAAGCGTGGTATCACTTACCTGGTGGTAGGCACGGGTGAAAACCACCGGTACGAGACAGAACTGAATCAGCTTGCGGCCGGTTGCGGCGTACACGTCGTGTTTACCGGCTCCGTATCGGACGAGCGGTTGCGCTCACTCTATGCCCAATCAGCCGTCTTCTGCATGCCCGGTGAGCGGCACCCCACCAGGATTGAAGGTTTTGGCCTGGCTTATCTGGAAGCTGCGGCTCACGGGCTGCCATCGGTGGCCAGCCGTATCGGGGGCGTTCCGGAGGTGGTGTTGCACGATGAGACCGGCCTTCTGGTAGAGCCGGGAGACCAGCCGGCGGTGGCGGACGCACTGGCTCGACTCTTCACCAACGATCAGCTTTGCCGGACACTGGGCCGCAAGGCGCGGGAGTACGCCGGAACATTCACCTGGACGCGGTGTGCCGAAAAAACGTACGGTCGGTAACAGGGCATGAAAATCCTGCTTGTCAACTCGCTGTATCATCCCAACGTCGTCGGCGGCGCTGAACGCTCGGTTCAGATCCTGGCCGAGGGCCTTCGCGAAAGGGAGGTCGAACCGGTGGTCGTGTCCACGGCGGCCGAGACGACTCAGGGCGCGGTCAACGGCGTCAGAGTGTATTACCTCAAAGTCCCGAACCTGTACTGGATGCGCACGGCCAAGGAACAACCGGGCTACAAGAAGCCGTTCTGGCACCTAATCGATTCATACAATCCACTTGCCGTGTCAGTCCTCGGCGAGGTATTTGACCGCGAAGAACCGCAGGTGGTTCATACCAATAACCTTGCGGGCATTTCAGCAGCCGCCTGGAAGGAGGCCGGCCGTAGAAATATTCCCATCGTGCACACGATACGGGATCACTACCTACTGTGTCCTCGCGGTCTGATGTACAAGCACGGCCGGATCTGCCGGCGGCAATGCCTCGACTGCAGGCTCCTGTCGGTGCCGAGAAGGCGGCTGTCTCGCTCGGTGAGTGCGGCCGTGGGCGTCAGCAGATTTATCCTGGAGAAACATCTGTCCTTTGGCTACTTTGAAAACGCGAGAATCAGGACGCACATCTACAGTTCAATGAGCGCCTGCGGGTCGGTGGAGAAGAAGCCCCCTCGGCCGGGCGTCATCAGGTTCGGCTACGTCGGCCAGCTTGCGCCGGCCAAGGGCATCGAGTACCTGCTGGAGCGAATGGCCGGGATGACCGCACCGGGCGTGGAGCTTCACGTGTTCGGAAGGGGCTTTACCGATGCATACGAGCGATACCTGATGGCTCGCTATGGCGCCGAAAACGTGACCTTTATGGGGTATCGCAGGCCGGAGGAGATATACGGCGCAGTGGACGTTGGCATTATACCATCGCTGTGCGACGACGCGTTTCCGAGAATCCTAATTGAGGCGTATGCGTGCGGTGTGCCGGTCATTGCGACCGGCAGGGGAGGGGCACCTGAAATGGTCGAGGAAGGAACAACCGGCTTCGTTTTTGATCCCGGCAAACCCGGGGATCTGGAGAAACAGATGAATCGATTCGTGACCGACCGCGGACTGGCGTCGCGCATGTCGGTTCACTGTCGCGCTGCGGCGGCCGAGTTCCGGACCGACAAGACGGTCGACCGATACCTGGAAATCTACAGACGAGTGATCGGATGAAGAGACTGACGGAAGCGATTCTGTACGCCTGGTTTCTGATCGTAGCCTGCGAGGCGCCGTTGCGTCTCCTGTGCGTGAGGGCCGGTGTCCCGTCGTTCATTTACGTGAAGGACGTGCTTCTGGTAGGCCTGTTCGTCTACTTCATCATATATACCACCTCCGTGGCGCGAATAAATAAAGTCGTGCTGACTCTATTCGCACTGGGGCTTTACGGGCTTGTCGTAGGTTTGATTAACGGGCTTGACCCGCTCCAGGTGTTGTTCGGTCTGAAGATTCTCCTCACCCTGTTCGTGGGCTTTCTGGCCGTGTACGTTCTGGGCCTGGAAACGGGCTTTTTTGTCAGGCTCTTCCGTGTCTTTGTGCCCATCGTTCTGGCCGGAATCGTTCTTGACCTGCTCTTTAAGCTGCCCTGGACGGGACTGGAATACGAAGCTTTCGGAGTGTCGATTGAAGCCTCGCGGCGCTGGTGGGTCTTTGGTATGTCGAGGCTGGGCGGCTTCGGGAGAGCCTCTTTTGAGACGGCCATAATGCTTTTTGCTTTATGTGCCCTGTATCTGACCACGACCTGCAACGGACCGGTCACGTACGGGACTCGTGCGAGAGTATACGATGTAGTCCTGCTGATTCTCTCGTTTGCAGGCATTGTCCTGACCACCGCCAAGACGTCGATTCTCGCGTTCGTCATCCTGTTTGTCTTCTACGTGCTGGCCAGGATCCGTACCGGCCGCCGGACCGCAGGCCGGGCTCTTGCGAACGTCGGGGTGAAGGTGCTGATGGTGATGATATTCCTCTACGGGCTGATCCCGCCGGTGCTGGCGCTGGAGTCGCCGACGTCCCTGGTGAACCTTCTGCACACGGACAGCGGCATCCTTTCAAGGCTGGCCGCCTCCTATGTGCTCAGGATGGAGGAAATGTGGCCGCGGGCGTTCCAGTTGCTTTCGGAGCCCTATATGGTTGTCACGGGGCGTGGGCTGGGCGGTATCGGCATGCCCCAGAAATACTTCGAACCGGGCCTGGCAAACGCGGCCGACAACGTGTGGGTTTACCTTGTAGTCGATTTCGGAATTATCGTACTCGGCCTGCTGGTAGCTTATCTGTTGCACAAGATCCTGTTCCTGCGCCTGAGCGGCGGCAGCAACCTGTACTTCTTCGCCTTCTGCATGTCACTGTTCGCATACGGAGCCACTCTCAATGTAATCGAATCTCCCACCCTGATGATGACGCTGGGATTCCTTCTGGCCTTCTGGAAGCGACCGGACATGCGAGTGCACGCGTATGCCCTCACCGGAAGATAGGGGCTGCAGGGATTGGTCGCGTCTTCCGAGGGGGTAATTGTCTTGTCACACGGGACTTTTTTCCTGAGCCGGGCGGAAATCATTTCCCCTGTGCGGTGGAACGGTTACGGCGGACCCATGGACGCGTTCGGTAACGTGCCCGCTGACAACGTGATGCCTGAGCGACCGCCATTTTGTATTCCGGCACGCGGTTTGTATGTCCGGATGTGGAGACTTGCCGGTTATCGGTATGCGCAACAGGATGACAATAAAAACGCGATCGGACGAGGCGATGCCCGGGCGAACGGAGGTGCGCGAGCGCGCTGACGGCCGGGCGGACGCAAACGAGCCCGATATAGGTCTGTATGAACTTGCCTCCCTGCTTATCAAACGCAAGCGGTTCATTCTGTACTCGGTTGTCATCATATCGGTGATGATGGCAGCCATACTTTTGGGTACCGCCAATACCTACCGGTCAACCGCCACGATTCTGTCAGCCGATCGAACCGATAAACTCGGCGGTCTGAGAGGACTGGCCGGTCTGGCAGGTATCAACGTCAGTCAGGATAATCCATCGGAGCTGTTTCCGGTTATCCTTCGCTCCAGGTTGGTGAAGGACGGCGTGCTGGGCAGGGAGTACTCGATCGGTGGAGCGGATGCCGAACCGGTGACCGTAACCCTGCAGCAGTATTTCGGCGAGGATTTACCCGACAGACTCTACGCCGCGCTGGACGGTGTCACCAGCATTGGCATGGACAGGGGGACGGGCGTGATACGGGTTTCGGTTGACACCAAGCAGGCCGAGTTGTCGCAGGCCATTCTGACGGAATACCTCGCTCAACTCGAGACTTTCAACCTGCACAAGAGGCGTTCGAGCGCCAGGGAGAATCTGCAGTATCTCAATCGTGAACTGGCGACGATCGGCCGGCTGTTGTCCGAGGCCGAAGATAACCTGAGCGTTTTTCAGAGCGCCAACCGCGACTGGGCGGTGACGACAAATCCCGATGTTCTCAAGGAGCTTGCCCAACTGCGCCGGGAAGTGGAAATCCGCACACAGGCATATCTGTTCCTTACCGGCGAAAGCGAGATAGCCAAACTGGAAGCACAGAAGGACGTGCCCATCGTTCGAATTCTCGATGCACCGTCAGTGCCTGCCCAGAAGTCCGGGCCGTTCCGGGCGGCGACCCTGGCCGCCAGCGCGGTCGGGACGCTGTTCCTGGCCATGTTTATCTCCGTCATTCACGGGATGTTTCTTAAGCGGGTGCGGGGGCCGGACAGGCAGGCTTTCCAGGCCCTGCGAGAAGACCTGGTCGATGCTTTTCCGCTGACCAGGCGCGTCGTTACCCGTGCCGCCCGGCGCCTGAGTGCGAGGGCGCACCGACACGCTGATTCTGCGTGATACCGTCCGTTATTCCCGAATCGAACCGGTGCCGGAGAATTCTTGTGCCCGGCTCCGGATTTAAATTGATTTTTGGGGTGTGATGTTATAGTTTTGCCACACCCGGACAGGCCCGTATCAGGGAAGAGGGTTTCGGGCAATTCGCGGTGGATGGACCGACGCGCGCGCCCGAAACTTCAGGACTGTTCAGAACACGATGAGTTTTGCATCGTGGTGGGGTTCCCGAGTGGTCAAAGGGAACAGACTGTAAATCTGTCGGCGTAGCCTTCGAAGGTTCGAATCCTTCCCCCACCACCATGATTAATGCCTGTTCGGGTTTTTTTTTGCCCCTGGTGCCGGCTCGCCATACGTCGATTCACAGTCCTTCCCGGTGGGCCGTCTTGAACAAATGGGTTTGCGCCGGAGTCCGAGTCAATATATCTTGGCGGCTCGCATCACGCTATGGCTGGCGAAACGGAAAAGATACACGCGGACTACACTGAAGGTTCGATCCTCGGCTCCATCCTGAAGATGGGGCTGCCCTCCATGTTCGGGTTCCTGACTCAGAACATCTATACCATTGTCGATACGTGGTGGGTCTCGCGGCTTCCTTCCGGCGAAGCGGCCGTGGCCGGCCTGACTTTTTTCGCCGTCATACTGTCGCTGCTGTTTTCGTTCAACCAGCTGGTCGGGCCGGGCTCGGTGGCCGTCATCTCGCGGCGATACGGCGAGAAGAACTATGATCAGACCGAAAAGGCGATCAAGGAAACAATCCTGCTCAAGCTCCTTTTCGGCTTCGTCTTCGGAATCACCGGCTACTTCTTCACCGAGGATCTGCTGAGACTGGTGGGAGCGCGAGGAGAGTCCCTGAGACTCGGCGTGCAGTACGCCCGGATCATGTTTGTGGCCCTCGGCATTCCGTACGCCACCTATTCCATCTTCACTGCCCTGCGCAGCGTGGCCAACCCGCGCATGGCGATGATACTGATGGTCGTCTCCAACCTGCTGAACATGGCGCTCGACCCGGTGTTCATTTTCGGCTATTTCGGTTTCCCTGCCCTGGGTATCCGGGGAGCGGCTATTGCCTCGATCATCTCGTTTGCGCTCACCCTGACAGCCGGCCTGGTGCTGTTCTATACCGGCCGTACCAACCTGCGGCTTCACCTGCGCGGCAAAGCGGCCCTGTCCCTTGAAACCATGTGGCAACTGGTCCGGATCGGTGTCCCGGCCTGGCTGGGGTCAGTCTCGTTTACGGGTTCGAGACTGCTGATAACGCCCATGATCGCGATGTTCGGTACCTCGGTCGTGGCGGCCTACGGTGTGGGGGCGCAGATTTTTGGCTTCGGCATTATGATAATCATCGGTATCGGGCTGGGCCTCTCGTCGCTGATCGGCCACAACCTCGGCGGGGGGAAAATCGAGCGGGCCAGGAAAACCGGCGACCAGGCCATACTGCTGTCGGTAGGTATTATGATCGTGTTCGGAGCGATCATGTTTACAACGGCCGAGCTTGTAATGGGACTGTTCTTCAGATCGCCGGAGACGATCGGTCACGGCGTCACGCTGCTTCGCATTTACTCCCTTGCCTTTCCCTTCTTCGGCGTCTTCCTGATGATCGAGGAGATCCACGTCGGCGTGGGTTTGAACGCCCCGATGATGGTGTTCACGGTCATTCACTCGTGGCTGTTGCAGGTCGTGCCGGTCTTCCTGATCACGACCGTGTTTCATCTCAACCAGGTCGCCGTCTGGTGGGCTATGATGCTCGCAGGGTGTGTGACCGCCGCCATGGTCTACGCGTACTATCGGCGCGGCCGATGGCTGACCGTTAAAGTGTAGGGCGCCCGCCGCCGGTATCGTTTACCGGCCCGACGGGTACCCGACCGGCATAATCAGCAGCACGGCTTCCTCGTGCCCGTTGACACCCACCAGTGCGTTGACGGCATCGTCGCTGAACGCCCCGGCCACCACCGTGCCCAGACCGAGCGAGGCAGCTTCCAGATAGATATTCTGGCACACCGCGCCCGATTCCATGTACGCGTACCGGTAACCGCGATCGGAGTACTTGCGGGTCACGCGGTCAAACCGGGCGGCCAGGATGAGCGTGACCGGGGAGCTGCCCACGCAGTCCTGCTCAAACGCGGCCTCGTGCGCTTCACGGCTGAGATCGCCTTCTCTGACCAGCTCAAGGCTGCTGTCAGAGACCTGGAAATGGTACAGCCCGGCCGGCAGGGACTCGACGTTGGCCGCCACAACATAAATCTCCATCGGGTAGAGCGCCCCGGCCGAGGGGGCCGAGCGGAAATCGAAATCGCCGCGCCGCCGCGTGATGCCGTCGGCCGAGAGCAGAAGCCGCGAAAGCTGTGCGAGCGTGACCGGCTTTTTCTCAAACGAGCGGACGGATTGGCGTTTCTGCAACGCCTGTTCGAGGCTCATGCCCCCGGGGGCTGGTGCCGGCAGTATCATCTTGATGGCTCCTTCGTATTGTTTGTAGAGCGGGACCTCTTTGCCCTGCGTGATATCGTCGCCCTTGAATCCTTCGTCGCCGTAGCTGGTTTGGAAGTGGAACTGCGGTCCGATGGACGGTTCCGGCTCCTCCTGCGCCCACGCACCGGCGACGAGGAAGAGGGTGAGGGCGATAACGGTGGACATAGTATGCTTCATGCTTGCCTCCTTTCGACAGGTCTTTGGGGCTCATGTGACTCGCGCGTGGGTGTAGTATAATAGGCGGTCGAGGCTTCAGGCAAGTGCTGGGCCGATCTGGTGGGTTGATTGCGGTGCCAGAGCCTTGTTGCGGAACGGTCAAGTTGAATTGGCGGGCGGGTGAGTGTGTGTGCCGTTCTCTTCAGCTGCATAGTCTTCGTATTGCTTGAGGAGTCCCCTGACGTGTTCGCCTTTCATGTAGTGTTTCTTGCCGCTGGCGTCGAGAGCGTAAATGCACTTAACGCTCTCCGTTGGCTTCAGGTGAAAGAGGTTCAAAGAGGTAGTAAATGTGACTTGCTCACCCTCACTCAGTTTCCGGGGCAATTCGTCGAGCAGTGTCAAGCGGGATTGTTCTTGCGCAGACTGTATGCCCATAGCGAAGTCCGTGATACATATAGGTCTCCTGCCGATGTTGGCGATGGTAAAGCAGGGGAGAATTTGCACGTCCATCTCACCAATCATGCCAGTCACTAGTATTCTGGCACGATCACGACGCACGCGCCACAAGGTTAACACTACTGCAAACGTGGATACGACCGCTCCATACACAGCTACCCACTCAAAAGTAGTTAACCCTAAAAGCGCGAATGGGCTGATAATGGACATGGCACACACCTCCTTCAGCGTTCGTCCTCTGCCGGCCGGTCGGTATGGGTCATGTCAGTTCTGTAATTCTGAACTCGAATATCGGACCTAGGACCGGCTTGGACAATCCTCTTTGCTATCCGGATGGGTCAGCGTACTCTTCAAGTATGCTGTGTTGATCTATGAACTGGCTGAGGACCGTATGAGCACGCGTGCTGGAGCTCATGGCCTCGACCATAATCTCGGCATCAGACTGCGGAAGTGAATCTCCCAGCTTCTCAATTGCTACCCTTAGTTTCGAAGAGGCCCGCGACATCTCTCCTCTCAATGCTGAGGGAAACAGCGGACCCCATCGGTCTATATAATTCCACGCGTCTAAGGTCGCGTCCATCGTTTCTTGATTCACGATGCGTGCGCCGTTGGTCTTCAGTTTAGCAAGCGTTAGTTTGAGTTGGTCTAACCTGTAGCAGGCTTCTATCATCTTGTCAACTGACATGTTGGTGATTCGGCTTGCAAGCTGGAACTTGCGTGCTACCTGAGCGTCCTTCAAGTCCATCTCCTTTAGCTTCCGGCTTTGCCGCAGGGCGTAGATGGCCACAGTGGCCGTAACCGCATTTGGCACTAAGAGTATCAGCACATCAGTCCACGGCATGGTAGAGACCCCCTCCGGTCGTGAAGTGTTCCTATTTGTTCTGTAAAGCTATTCTGTTACAGTGAGTGTGTCAAACGGAAAATCCACACTGCCGTAACCCCCTACCTGAAATCCCTCGACCTGGGCGTGTCGAGGTTCCGGGTCATTCGTAACGGCGTGAACTCGCAGCCGATGACGTTGATCACACCGTCCTTTTTCTCCACCGTGCCCCTGACCACCAGCGCTTTGGAATAGACAATCGCACGGCGACAACGCTGCATGTAGTTCGGCTTGACGACGATGTTGGCAAAGCCGGTCTCGTCCTCCAGCGTGACAAACAGGAATCCCCTGGCGGTGACCGGACGCTGGCGGATAACCACCACCCCGGCCACGCGGACGGTCCGACGTCCCGGCACGGTTTTCAGGTCGTTCGACGAGAGAATGCCTTCGCGTTCGAGCCGCCGTCGCAGCAGCGCCATGGGGTGCGGCCCGGTGGAGAGTTCCATGCCCCTGAAATCGGCGGCCAGCCGTTCGCCGAGCGCCATCGGCCGCAACAGGCGGAAGCTCTCTTCGGGCACGGTCAGGGAGAGTTCGTCATCGGACTTCCGCGACAGGGAGAGGATTTCCCAGAGCGCCTGGCGGCGGGTCAGGCCGAAACAGCGAAAGGCGCCGATAAGGGCGAGTTGCTCAAAACAGTCCTGGTCCAGCCGGGTGCGAAAGACAAAATCAGCCGGGGAGACAAACGGACCTTTCTCCAGTTCGTATTCGATTTTTTCCTTAGCCGCCGGGCCGAGCGATTTGACATAGCGGAACCCCAGCCGGACTTTGTCGCCTTCCACCGTGCAGTCCCAGCGTGACGTGGAGACGTCGACACCAAGCATCCGGATACCGCGCTGGCGGGCTTCGTAGACAATCGTCGAGGGGGAGTAAAAGCCCATCGGCTGTGAGTTGAGCAGGGCGCAGTAGAATTCCTGCGGGTAGTACACTTTGAGGAAGGCCGAGACGTACACCAGCAGGGCGAAGGAGGCGGCGTGTGATTCGGCAAAGCCGAAATCGGCAAAGGCCGCCATTTGCACGAAGATCCTGCACGCGGCCTGTTCGTCGATGCCGTTTGCCAGCATTCCCACGATGAGCCGTTCTTTGAGGGCGTCCATTTTTTCTTTGGAGCGTTTGTGTCCCATAGCGCGGCGGAGTTCGTCGGCCTGCGACGGGGTGAACCCGGCGGCGGCCACCGCTATCTGCATCCCCTGTTCCTGGAAAAGCGGCACGCCGAGGGTGCGTTTGAGGATCGGTTCCAGCGACGAGTGCGGGTAGGTGACTTTTTCTTCGCCGTTTCGCCGCCGAAGGTACGGGTGGACCATGTCTCCCTGGATAGGTCCGGGGCGGATCAGGGCCACCTCGACCACGAGGTCGTAGAAACATCGCGGCCGGTGGCGCGGCAGGGTGTTCATCTGGGCGCGCGATTCGATCTGGAAAATACCCACCGTGTCGGCGGAGCAGACCAGGTCGTACACTTTCGGATCGTCATAGGTGAGCCCGGCCGGGTCGATGCGGATACCGCGATGTTTTTCGATCATCTTAAAGGCGGTGTCGATGAGGGAGAGCATGCCGAGCCCCAGGAGGTCGATCTTGACCAGCCGGACCTCGCCGGTGTCGTCCTTGTCCCACTGGATGACGCTCCGGTCGGGCATGGTGGCGTTTTCAATCGGGACGATCTGTGTGAGAGGTTTTTTGGTGATGATCATGCCGCCGACGTGGATGCCCAGGTGGCGGGGGAAACGCCTGATCCTGCGGCAGAGGTCGATCAGCAGGCGGACCCGCTTGTTGTCGGTGTTCAGCCGGGTTTCGCGGACCCGTTCTTCGAGTTCTTTGCTGTTCGAGTAGTGGTCCAGCAGTTTGGCCAGTTTGCCGGTTTCTTCGAGGGAAAAGCCGAGCACCTTGGCGATGTCGCGCACGGCCGAGCGGCCGCGGTAGGTGATGACCTCGCACACCATGGCGGCGTGTTCCCGGCCGTACTTGTTGTAGACGTACTGGATGACCTCTTCACGGCGGTTGTTGGCGATGTCGATATCGATATCCGGCGGCTCCGAGCGTTCCTCGGAGATGAACCGTTCAAAGAGCAGCCGGAGCCTGATCGGGTCGACGGCGGTGATCTCGAGACAGTAGCAGACGGCGGAGTTGGCCGCCGAGCCGCGCCCCTGGCAGAGGATGCCGTTCTCGTTGCAGAAGCGGGCGATGTCCCGGACGATCAGGAAATAGCCGGTCAGGTCGAGCTTGTTGATAAGGCGCAGTTCGTGCTCGAGCTGGTTGACCACCTCGGCGGTGAGCTCGCCGTAACGTTTTTTCGCTCCCCGGTAGGTCAGGTGTCGCAGGCAGGCGCGCGTGCTCTGGCCGTCGGGCGTGGGGAAGTCCGGCAGGGAGGTTTTCAGGTCACGAAGCATGAACCAGCATTGTTCGGTGATTGCCTGGGTGTTTTCAATTGCTTCCGGCAGGCGCGCGAACTGTCGGCTCATCTGTTCGGCGGACTTGAGATACCGTTCCGCGTTCGGGTACAAAAGGTCGCGGGCGTCGTCCAGCGTGGTGTGATGCCTGATGCAGGTCAGGACGTCCTGCAGCGGCCGATCCTCGGGCGCGGCGTAATGGGCGTTGTTGGTGGCCACCAGCGGGATGTCAAGCGCCCTGCCGAGCCTGGCCAGCCCGGCGCACACCGTCTGGTGCATCGGAAGATTGTGATGTTGCAGTTCGAGGTAAAAGTTGTCCCGGCCGAACAGTTCGCGGTACCGTGCGGCCGCCCTCCGGGCATCGTTCGTGTTTCCGTCCAGGAGCGCCTTCGGGATTTCACCGAGCATACAGCCGGACAACGCAATTATCCCCTCGCGATGGCCGTCGAGAAGGTCCCGGGTGACCCTGGCTTCTCCCTTTTTGCTCTTTAGCTGTGCTTCGGAGAGAAGCCGGGAGAGGTTGGCGTACCCCGTGGGGTTCTTTACCAGCAGCAGCAGGTGGTGGTCGTCATCGAGTGTTATTTCGGCCCCGAAGATCGGTTTGATTCCTTTGCTCAGCGCTGCCTGGCTGAACCGCACGATGCCGTACAGGCCGTTGTGGTCGGTCAGCGCCAGCGCGGGATATCCCAGTTGATACGCCCGCTCGACCAGGGCCTCCGGATGCGAGGCACCGTCGAGAAAAGAGAAGTTGGAATGGCAATGCAGTTCGGTATAGTTCATGCTGCCTGTCCGGCTTTTCAATCAAAGATTCCCTGCAGGAACCAGCGGGAAGAAGTACGCTCGAAAAAGACGAGGTAAAGCTGCCGGTGAGAAGAAGACCGGTCATCGCCGATCTGAATCTCGTAGTACAGCCGGTTGAAATCGACGCTCCACCATCCCCCGGAGAGTTCCCACGGTCCGTGATACCGCCTGATCGGTTGCCGGTGGCGACCGATCCCGGCCTCCCGGAGCCGGCTGTCGGTGGTGGTTATTTCGATCCGGCGCGGCGGCTGGAGAAGACGCAACCCGGAAACGTTCCCCATAACGCAGGCTCGAAGACCGTCGGCCGGTTGACGGTCTTCCATAGTGCGCGGGCGCCGGTCCGTGTTTCGAGGTGAGAAAGGGGCAAGGGAGAATTTCTGCTCCGGCAGGATGGCGGCACACAGTTGGGGAACGTATATGAGGTCGGAGTCGATGGTCCGTTCGGGAGAACTGATTTTTTCGTTTGATGAAAACGCCAGTTGCTCTGAGAGCAGTGTCGCCGCCTCGGGAATAGTAACCTTTATGCCGGTGACACCGGCGGAGAGTTTGAACCCGGCAAGCAAGGGGAGAAGCTGCCGGAGGAATCTCGATACGGACAGGGTCGGTCGTTCGACGGTGACCGGGAGATTCTGCTGCGTGTGGTTATCGAGTTCCAGCATGATCGTAACACAACCGCACCCCCGGCTGAACTTCCCCAGGGCGCCCAGCAGGGGAGAGAGCAGTTGTCTCACGTACGAGGTAACGGCGCCGGCGGTGTAGATCGGGGAGACCAGGTGGATTTCGTTCGACAACTCGTCGTCCGACGGTTCAGCGGGGGAGAAGGTGGCGTCGGTATCGTCACCCCGCGCCAGGCGTGACAGGGCTGTTCCCTCCCGGCCGAACCGCCGGGTCATCTCGTTGGCGGGGAAGGCCGCCAGTTGGCCGATGGTTTTCAAGCCGAGATCGTGCAGCATGGCCCGTGTCTCCGGAGAGAGAGGGAGGTCCGCAACGGGGAGATTTTCAAGGAACGTACGCTCACGGCCGGACGGGATGATCGTATACGGGACGGCGCCGGACACCCTGGCGGCCGTTTCGGCGACGAACCTGTTTTTTGCGATTCCGACCTTTACCGGGTAGCCGAGCGGACGGATGGCTGCAATTATCCGGGCGGCAAACGCAGCTTCGCTCCTGTGCAGCAGGGTAAGACCGGCGGCGTCAAGGAAGAACTTCCCTGGAGAAGTTTCCTCCACAAACGGTGAGAAGCGCTGGAGTTTTTTGAATATCGCGTTTGACTCTTCTATCTCCCTGGTTATCTCGCGGACCCTGACCACCAGGCCGGGACACAACGTACCCGCCTGGGCAAGGGTCATGTCGGGCAGCAGGCCGGCACGCGATGCCGCGTGGTTGACGGCGATAATCGGTGCGGCGTCAAAATCGTTTTCAGCCAGCGCCGCCGGTTTGAGGCGAAGGGAAGGGTCCGCCCGGAGACAAACGGCCACCGGAAAATCAGGCGCCAGCAGACAGGCCACGCGTTCCCCGGTCATAACAACACCTCCGCCTGCGTTCCTTCTCTGCAAATCCGGCTTTTCGTAAGGTGCACTTTCAGGCGGTCGCTTCCGGATCGAAGGACCTCCAGCCGCAGTGACGCCATACTGGAGGGAATAATCTCAGAGTTATTCTCGGTCAGGAAGATTGTCAGCGCCCTGGCCCGGACGGTCTTGAGGCGCAACCGGTGAAGCAGGACGATTGGCAGCACCTGTTTTTCACCCACCAGGTCGAAGACGATGACGTTGACGGTTTGATTTCTCAACAGCAGTTCCGCGGTGCGAAGGCCGGTTTTTACACGGTCGGTGGGGCGACTGTCCGGTTTGACCACCAGCAGGCGGGTAAGATCGACCCCGCTGACGGCAGCCGCGGACGGAAAGAAGGTACTGCTGAAATCGATATAGGCCGCAACTCCCGTCCGGGTGAGATGAGCCAGCAGCTTGAGCAAAAGACTCGTTTTCCCCGATGAAACGCCGCCGGTGATTTCGATCAGTTGGCCGTACGGAATACCGCGCAGCGGAAAGAGGGCATCAAGCTCCGGCAGGCCGGTGCTGAATGCCGGTGCTGTTTCGGCCACGGGCTTCAACGCCTGCGGCCATCGTTTCCGGATAATTTCCCTTAGTGCGGCGGTGCCGACGGGGGCAAAATCGGCGGTATGACAGCTTGTTTTTTTCGTTTGACGGTCCATATTTTTTCATATCGGCAATACTGCCCATGCGTGCAGTTATACGATACGAAAGGTTTCCGGGCTGTCAATAACATATTGCAATGCATTGGCCGGCAACGGGTTGTCAGACCCGCCGGCGGTCAGGATGGCCGTGCCATCGGCTGTGTTCTTGACTTCGGCCGGGAGTGCTCTATATTGGAAGTGCGTAACAGGCAGGCGATCTTTTCAGATCGGTCATTCGGAAGAGATCACAAGGTTCCGGCAGCGTTCGGGCCGGCAGTTGGCGGGTTGCCTTTACCCTCGGTGACTGCCTGACTCTGATCAGTTCCCTCAACCTAATCAGGCCAAATCATCCCCAGATCTATTACTTTGGCCGGTGGAATTGTATCGACGGCGGATTCGCTCACCACGATCACAGCGGCGCCGTCAGCCGAAAAGAACCCGTTGGCATTACCGTAGAAAACGGTGGTATGCAGGGGAAACTGGAATTCACCGGCCAGATCACAGGTGAGTCTCAACTCCAGGACGGTGCTGTCACCCGGGTTGAGCACGCTGCCGAGAGTATCAGATTCCCCCGGTTCGTCGATGATCCAGTAGTACGTTTCGTAGCCAGCCACGACGGGATTCAGGGCGGCGTGCTCAAAAAGGCACGCTCCGGCGGCACCGGCAACGGTCACCGAATACGAGACAATCTCGAACTGGGCAGGGAGGTTCTCTGAAAAGTAGAGTCCCGAGAGGGGAAAGGATTCGTTGTTCACCACCGTTCGCGTGATGGCAAGGGTGTCGCCGGCCGCGACCTCAAGCTCGGTTAACGTGTACGTGCTGACTATGCTGTAGCCGGTCGGGTGAACGGTTTCCTGGCCGCAAAGGCGCGCCGGCAGCAGGAACAGTCCCAGCGCCAGTAGCAGGTGGGCCGGTCGCGAGTATCTCATATCATTGTATATCGACCACAATTCGGCGGCTTTTTATCTTTAATGTACGCGCGGCCGGCCTCTGTGTAAACTCTTTTCCCGGGGAGCCGCCATGCCCGGCGAAGCCGCCGGTCAGTCAATGCTGGCGGTTCGATAGTGGCACTCGTTTTTGGTTGACACCGCGGCGCGCATTCTCGTACTTGAATCAGTTAAATAAGGATACTCTACTCTACTATGCACGCTACGGGGCAGGGACATCTTCCGCCCGGTCTCTCCTATGTTCGGCTCTTCAGGGCGAGAGTTGCCTGGGCGACCTCAGGAACGGTCGTGGTGCTGTCGGTTGTTGTTTACTGGCTGACGGCCTTCAGGACGTTCACGTGGTGGAACTCGGCAGAGTATTCGCTGGCCGCCGTCACTCTCGGAACGCCGTCTCCTCCCGGTTCGCTGCTCGTAACCGTGCTCGGCTGGATCGTGACAAAGCTTCCTCTGGGCATTCCGGATCTGTTTCGTCTGAACCTGTTTGCGGCTGCAGCGGCGGCGATTACGGTGGGGCTGGTGTCCCTGATTGCCACCGAGCGACTTATAGGCGCGGCAGTGCAGAGGAGGCCGCTGGTCGAGAGGCGTTCTTTGATAACCGGGTCCGTCGGCGTGGCCGTCGGCGCCCTGACCTTTGCTTTCAGCCAGACTCTGTGGACGTACGCGGTCAAGTTGACTCCCTACGTCTTCACGGCCCTGTTTACCGCTCTTATTCTATGGGCTCTCTTTCGGTGGTCGGAACGTGCGTATGACCCGAGCGCAGCCCGGCGGCTGTTCCTGGTTACGTTGCTGTTCGGCCTCGACCTGAGCGTTCATCGCACCAACTTTTTGCTTTTCCCGGGCCTGTTCGTCTGGGTGCTGCTGGGCAACCCACGAACGTACCTCTCGATTCGATCCTGGCTTTACGGCTTCTGCGGACTGGTCCTGGGTCTGGCCGGGCACCTGCTGCTGATTCCCCTGGCCGCCAGAAACCCTTTCCTGAACATGGCCGATCCGAGCAACTGGTCGCGTTTCTACGACTACGTGTCACTCCGCATGGCTGGCGGCGGCTGGCTTGTGGAGCTGTATCCCCGCAAAGCGGATTTCCTGCAGGTGCAGGTGATGGACTGGGTAAACGGTTTCGCGGCCAACTTCTGCACCTTTGACAGCAGCATCGTACCGGCTCTCCTGGCCCTGGTCGGCCTAGTCTGGTTGTGGCGCAGAAACTGGCGCCCCGCCTGCGGCCTCACCGTGCTCTTTCTTCTGTCGAGCCTCGGGGCGGTCGTGTATTTCAACGTCCCTGCCGATTTCTTTCGATCCATGTACCGGCATTACCTGCCTTCATTTGTCATCATCTCCGTGTGGATTGCCTGCGGCGCGGGGGCTATTGTATACTATGCGGCCAGGATGACCGGCCGGCTACGAGTTTACGCCACGATGCTGGCGGTGATCGTCATAGCCGTCGCCGCGGGCAGGCAGGTGAAGCTGAATTTTGCGCCTGTCGACGGATCGAATCGCTCGTTCGCTTACGATTTCGCCATGAACGTTTTTGAGAGTCTGCCGGAGAAGGCGATTGTTTTTGTCGCTGGAGACAACGACACGTTTCCCCTCTGGTGCCTGCAGGGGACCAGGGGGGTCAGGCCGGACGTGACCGTCGTCAACCTCCCTCTGCTCAATACATCGTGGTACGTAAAGCAACTTGTCTCTCGCGACAGCACGTTCCCCTTGTCCAGCGATGACTTGTCCGCGGTTGTGCCCCTGGCCTGGCGGGACACGACAATCACCGTGCCGACGGGCGGTGACCCGACCGCCCCGGGGCTGTCCGACGAGACCGCGGTGCCTGATTCGGTCTACTTTCAGGTGCCGCCGAGCTTCCAGAGCGGTGTTCTGATGGGCAGTGATCGGCTGATCCTGCGAATGATCAGTCAGAATCGCTGGCAACGTCCCGTGTTTTTTGCCATCACGACAGGGTCGCAGTTCTGTTCCTGGGTGCAGCCGTACCTTCGCCTCGAGGGCCTGGTAAGGCGCCTGGTGCCGGTTTCGGACGGGCCCGCGGTGACAGGACCGCTGCGGGAGAACGTGCTCTCGAGATACGTCTACAACGGTTACGCCGATTCCGCCGTTTGGCTCGATGATGTCTCCAGATCGATGGCCGTCAACTATTATGCGGGCTTTATCGCGCTGGCCACGGCTGAAAAGGCGCGCGGGGACACCGCTGCCTGTCAAGAGGTTCGGCGGCGAATGCTTGAACTGCTGCCGCCGGATCGGCTGGTGCCCCCACCCAACATCCGGCGGTTGATCGACGTGGTCTGCGGCCGGGACGAGCCCGGTTGACGGCTCTTGCCGCGAGCCGCCGTCACGTCCGGCAATTGCGGCAGACCACAAGCAGATCAGGTTACTTTCTCTGCCGAAACTTCCTTCGCCGGTCGTAGGGAGTGATGTCGGGCAGTTCACCGTGCTTCAGCTTCCGCTTCATCTCTCGCCAGAACGCGATGGTGTACAGATCCGCGTGCACGATGTCGAAAATGCCCTTGAGGGGCTTGGGGATCCCCGAATACCTGTCTATCTCATCCATGAAGAAATCGTCGGGAGTGGCCGTGATCCAGTTTTCCTCGAGCTGGGTTTCCTCGTACTCGTCCCGGGGTTCGGGCTTGACCCTGAAGTGTGTAGTTTCCAGCGGCTGGACGTCGTCGTAGTCGAACAGGACAACCCTTCCCTGACGGGTAACGCCGTAGTTCCACGTGTTGAACAGGTCGCACGGGAAAATGCCGGTGCCGGCGAGGTCTTTCAGGAAGTAGCCGAAGTCGATGATAACCCGGCGTATGGCTTCAGGATGCTTTTCGGTGGCCAGGTATATCGGCAGGGGCGTCACTTTTCTCTGGACGTACACGTGATGTATGACAACGTGTTCATCCTCGATGTCGATAGTCTCGGTGCCGGCCCGACGGAACTCGTCGAGGAGCTGCCTTGAGAAGCGCTTCCTCCGGAACCTCAGGTTTTCAAACTCGAGGGTGTCGACCATTCGACCGACGCGATCGCGGTGACAGACGAAACTGTAATGGTACACTACCTCGGAGCGGGAAATCGTCTTCACTGTAATGTCCTTTGACCTGAGAAAGCAGGGTCTGTCCTTGATGACCTTAAACACGAAGTTGTAATCGGGCAGGGTGAAGACGATCATGACGGCGCCTTCTTTCCCCGGAGCGATGACGAACTGCTCTTTGGATTCGTGGACGAACCGATGCAGATCCTTGTAGAACCGCGTCTTGCCGTGCTTGGGGCAGCCTATCGACGCGTACAGTTCGGAGACGGGTTTTTGCGGCAGGATCGACTTGAGAAAGCCGATCAGCGCGTCGTGGCGGTCAATCTCGATATGAAAATAGGAATGGGCAAAACCGAAGACCCGGCTGGCCTCGGCCTCACTGAGAAGAACGGTGTCGACATATATGCCCGTACCTTCGTTGTACAACGGAAGGATGAAGGGGATAAACTGTGAATCTATGCGGATTCGCCCCACCGTGTAGGCGACCTTGTTACGGTAGAAGGGAGACCGAATAACCTCGACCGTGTATGTTCTGTCGTACCCTACAATCGGCCAGAGGAACAGCTCGACTTCCGTGGCCACGAGTGCGGCGTCCCGATCGATGTCCTCATACCTGATCGCAAAGTCGTGGTCCTGAAGAATCCCGCGTATGAGTTGCCTGGTCTCGGCGCCGTTGACGTAAGTCCTGTAAATCGGGTTCTTCGGCTCATCCGGCTGGGCCCGGTCTTCCAGGTGCAAGTATTCGACCTCTCTGTTGACGCCGACCGTCATCAGGACCTTTCTCGTCACCGAATTGAAAAACGTTTCGGCGAGCTCGATGTCGTAACGGCCGGTGATAAGCCCGGTGTACTTGCGCTTGACGGCCATCCAGAGCGAGACGTCGGTTGTCCGGACGCCCAGGGTATGCCTGAGTTTCGCGTTCACCTGCTCCAGCGACTTCTCATTCAAGTCCAGCCTTTCGAGCGCATCCTTGTATCTTCCCTGCCAGTCGGCGCGCTCGAATCTGCGCTTGGCGCGCCGGGTAACCCTGGCGAACTCGCGCGAGTATTTTTCGTAAGCGTCCCGAATGCATTCCGAAGCCCACTGAGCAAGCCCCTGCGTGGTCGTGGGATGCTTCGGCGTTGCCTTTTGATGTGGTGTCATAGTCTCCCCGCTGCGTAGTGCAGTTGGTTGTCTGTCATGAATATAATATCTCTTGCTGCCCAGACCAGAGCCTTTCTGGCGGATTTCGCCGCGCGCGATGCAGGCAGTTCGGACCGTGGTTTCAGGACGCCGACAGTGACTGCGGATTCCCCTCGTCACCGCAGAGGCACGCATCGCGCTGGGCGCCCGGGAACTGGAGAAAAAAGTCGCCAGAAAGAAACGGTGTCTGATAGCGGTGCCGGCGATTTATGGCTTGCCCGTAGTGTGTTATTGCCCTGATACTTACGACACAGTGATGAAGTGATGCTTTATATCTTGCGGCCGTGCGACCTGCCGGGTCGCCGGACGGTTGTGGACACTGCGGCAAAACCGAACCCTGAACCCGCCGGGAGAGCGCAACGTATTGCCGTCAGGAACCGTGAATAAGTGCGCTTGCGGCGGGTATGATATATGGACCGACCGGACGCCCGCGAGGGAGAAGCTCAAGCCCGGGTTCGCACCGCCGGGGATCAGCAGGGTTGACCGGACTGCGACCCCTCGATTTCTTACGCCGGACCGGTGAAACATCAGGATAGCAAGGAGAGTTGATCATGCCGTTCTGTCCCCAATGCCGCTATGAGTACGAGGCCGGCACCGTGACGTGCCCTGACTGTGATGAACAATTGGTAGAGAGCCTGCCGGAGGCCGGTGGGGCCGGCGCGCCCGAATCCCGGTCGGGCCGGAAGGACTGGGTACTGATAGCCCGGTTGACGTCCCGCGAGTATGCTGAAATGGTTCTGGAAGGTTTACGGGCAAAGGACATCCCGGCCGTGGTCCATTCCGCTACCGGGCATTTCGGCCAGACGGGGCAGATGGGTACGTCCACGTTTCGGCCGGTTGGCGGGGGATACTCGCTGATGGTGTCCCGGGAGCACGTTGCCGAGGCCGACCGGGAGGCCGAGCTTATCCTGGGCGACATCTGGAGACAATCACGGCTGATAGACCTGGATCGTTCGTGACGGGGCTAGTTGGAAGGGGCTGCGTTCATCCGGCCAGGTAGGTTTCAAAGCCTTGCCCGGAGACGTTTCGCCTGCAGGCGTGTCGTGCGGGGATTGATATGCAGCCTCAGGTGCTCAGCTCAACACCGGCGATCCGCCGGATTCTGACTGTCTATCTCCGGTACGTAGTTTTCGGTGCTCCCGGTGGATCCACTGCTGACACGCCGACACTGTCGGTGACACGCAGGTAGTACAGACACACCGTTGGATCCAGCGTCGGCGGGAGAACTCCTCCGAACAGTGAATCACCTGCCTGGCCGTCTTCATGGTTTCCGTCGTCGAACATGTCAACGGTGAAGAAGCCATTCCCGGTGTCGACCTTCAGTTCGATCGACGCGATACCGGCATGGTCCGCGATCTTAGACGTCACAATGACCGAGCCGGCCAACTCGGGAGAGCGGGAGAGGTGATGGCTGGTTTGCCGAACCGAAGGCGGCAACGCATCGCGTATGGCCTCGCACATAGCCGTACGGTAGTATCTGCCTCGCACGGATGTTACTATGTTGCCCTGGATAATCGGCGGGTGGTCTCTGCCCTGGTAGGAGGCTCCGGCGGCTTCATACTCCGCCCGGTAATCCGGGTGCCCTGTGATTTCAAGACCGTTAACCAGGTCGGCGGCCGCCAGCACGCGTACTGCCTTGCACCAGGCAGCCACCACCAGCCCCGAGTCGGCGGCTGACCTGATAAGGTCGAGAGCTTCATTGCTGTTGCCTATGTTCTCAAGCCCGGTGTTGCCCGGCAGCAGACACAGGACGTCGTACTCCGTGATGTCCGCAATTTCAGAAACGAGGAAGTCCGCCGTTCGGGGCAAAAGCCCCAGACTCCGGCTGTAATCGCACCGCTCGACTGTCTTGGACAGGGCGGCCGTTGTGACGTGCCAGCCGAACCGCTCGAATTGCTCCATGATACTGAGCGACGTGTCATCGATGTCGTAGTTGGCTCCGAGACCGTCATCCATCAGGAGTAGAATGTCCACGCGGTCCTGCTCCAGTGCGGCGGCAGCGATCCCCTGCGCGAAAGCTATACCGACGTCACCGATGGCGAATTGGCAGGACGACCGGTTGTCGGCTTCCGCCTGCCGGACCGGCTTGCTGGACAGCTTGATCTCCGCGATTGTCACCCCACGGGTGATCGTAACCGCGAGCGCTACGCAAACCGCCGTTAGTGCAGCTTTTTTCATTTGGAATACTCCTGCTGGCGAGTGGAAGCTCACCGTATGCAAGGGCGGGCCAGTCCATTGTATCTTCCCCTGAGTTCTTGCCGGATTCTTCGCGAATCATACTATATAGGACACAGGAAAGTCCATATCTGTTTTGCGGAATCGGGGATACGGCTACGAGCACACAGTTGCAGGCGTATTGCCCCTGTTCAGGCCGGCGGTTGAGGGACGAGGTCCGTGGACGGTTCTGCCGGGCCCTGCTCGCGGATAGGGTTGTGCCGGGTTTGCCGTAACGTCAGTTGAAAACCGATCTACCGGGCTCAGGGCGCGGGTGAAGGGGAAGACAGCCACCAGCAGAACCGCTTCCCGGGCCGTGTCACGCCGTCCCTGGGTCAGGCAAAGGTGATCTGCCGGATGCCGCAGGCTACCGGAGCGCAGCCTAAGTTGCTGCTGAACAGTCGCTTACAAATCAGGTGGGCGGTCCCGCCGGACGCGACGAACTGATACAGGGCTGCTCGGATTCCGTCTCGAATCGGTTGCCGTGCCGCCGGTCCGGGACTTGGGATTTAAGGCTTGCCCCGGCGGGAGCGATTTCTTATAGTGGACGCGAAGACAAACGCCCGCTGCTTTATCTTTTTGGGACTTGTAACCTTGGATTGATCCCCTCCAAAGGGCAAATTCGGTGGGAACAGCGCGGCGTTGCGCACAGAGGTGATGATTGTGAGTAGCGGGTATTCTCCATGTCGAGCATCCGTTATGCGGATATTAAAGAGAGGAAGGCATGAACATCTACGTGGGAAACCTGTCGCGCGACACCTCGGAGGAACAGCTTCGCCAGGCGTTTTCAAGCTACGGTGAGGCAAAAGAGGTGCACATCATAACTGACCGGTACAGCGGCGAGTCCAGGGGATTCGCGTTTGTCGAGATGCGCAGCAAAGAGGAAGGTCAGGCGGCAATTGCGGGCCTAAACGGAACTGAATTGAACGGTCGGACGTTGAACGTGAATGAAGCCCGACCGCGCGAGCGGGGCGGTGACCGCGGTGACCGCGGTGACCGCGGTCACCGAGGTCGTGGTCGCTGGTAGGATCGGGTTGGACATTACCAGGGCGCCGATTGGGCGTTAGTTATTCAGGGGCGCGGGGTCATACCCGTGCCTTTGTCACACTCAGCAGGAGTTGACACAGCACAATGAACATATTTGTCGGGAATTTCTCGCTTGACACGAATGAGGACGACCTTCGGAAGGCTTTTGAACCGCACGGGGAAGTGGGCTCGGTGGAGATCATCAGGCAGAAAACCACCGGTGAATCCAGGGGATTCGCGTTCGTCGAGATGCGCTCTCGGGACGAGGCCCAAGCCGCCATCAGCGCCCTCGACGGTGCTGAATTCATGGGCCGGTCTCTCAACGTCAATGAGGCACGACCCCGCGTACAGGAGTATCGCAACGATCGGTCGCGGTACGGATCGAAACGGCCTGATTCGAGACGGCGGACGGGCAAGAAGGGCAGCAGAAAACATCGTGGCGGCCGGGGCGGTCACGGTTATGGGGGCCGGCGGTGATACAATCACCTTAGCCTGCCGTCTGCGGTTTCCACCGAATTCCCGGCCGAGTGTGTGTTACGGAATCTGAAAACGTAAACGTCGTAGGGAGGATTGGGTGAACAAGGCAAAAGCTGGCGACACGGTCAAGGTTCATTACACCGGCAAACTGGAGGATGGGACTGTGTTCGATTCTTCCAGCGGGGGCGACCCGCTGGAGTTTACGATCGGACAGGGCAGAATCATCCCGGGTTTCGAGAACGGCATCGTGGGGATGGTAAAGGATGACAAGAAGACTATTACCACAACGTCGGAAGAGGCCTACGGCTCGCGGCGAGAGGAATTGATGACGACGTTTGACAGGTCGCAGCTTTCCGACGAAATCGACCCGGCTGTCGGCATGCGCCTGCGGATGAAGAAATCCGACGGTGGCACGATCGACGTTGTCGTGGTTGACTGTAACGAAAAGTCGGTGACTATTGACGCGAACTATCCTCTGGCCGGCAAGACTCTGATTTTTGACGTCCAGCTGATTGAGATAGCATAGAATGTTTTTGCGTATTGACTCCCCGGCCGTCGTGATCAGCCGGCGCGGCTGGTTCATGTCCGCGGCCGGCCGCAGGGAATGGGGGGACAGGACACGTCGGTGAAGCTGCAGAGCCGCCACCAGGTGTGAACCAACATTGATTCGGCAGGAAGCCTATGAGTGCGACACAGAATTTCGGTATGCGCATCCACGCCATTGCTGCTTACGCGCCTCGTCAAAAGGTGACAAACAGCAGGATCGCCGCCCGGCTGCGCATGGAACGCATGCGCGTCAACGCCGAAAACAGGCACAACGGTCTGGGGAAACTGGACCGAAAACAGGAAAAAGTTTACAAGACCAGCGATCGCTGGATACAGCGGTTCATCGGATTCAGGGAGCGCCGGTTCGCCGCCGAAGACGAGGGAACCATTGATCTCGCGGCCAGGGCCGCCCTGCTGTTGCTGGACAAGACCGAGTTGAAGCCGTCGCAGATTGACGGCATAGTCTTTGGCAGCGTCACGCCGTCATACCTGAACAGTCCCCCGGATTCCGCCATGCTGCAGGACCGGCTGGGAATCCCTGCCTACGATGGTGATACTCCCAGAGACTTCCACTGCATTGACTGCTCTCTGGCGTGCAGCACGTGGATGGCGAGCCTGCTGCACGCCTACCTGCTTATATCCTCCGGCATGGCCAGGAACGTCCTGGTGGTGGGCGCGGACAAGATGAGCAGCACCATTAACTGGCGGGACCGGGCGTTTGCCACGGTGCTCGGAGACGCCGGCACGGCCACGTGGTGCAGCGCCGTGGCCCCGGAAGAAGACTGGTTCGGCCCGCGTCGGTTCTGGAGCTGGGCCAGCGGCAGGGACGGCGGTGTCATTATGACGCCGATGGGGGGATCAAGTCATCCCATAAGCTCCGCCATGGACATCATCGAATATAAGAACCGGCTGGCCATGGACGGTGCGATGGTCAAGGAGTTGATCGTTCCGCTGGTCGGCGGGCCGGGAATCGAGGCCGCCCTGGGTAAGGCCGGCTGGACGATGGACATGCTTGATCTGGCGACGTTGCACGAGGCCAACCTGACGCTCAACGACGATATTTTTCGGCAGTGGAAGCAGCGCGGTTTTTCCGGGAAGGTTCTTGATGCCGGCGGACTGTTCGGTAACACGACCGCGGCGACAATCCCGCTGGCGCTGGCGCTGAATTCCGAGGCCCTGACGGTGGGCAGCCGCTTTGTGTGGATGGCCTTTGGCGGCGGCCTGTCGGCCAGCAGCGTGCTGGGCCAAATAAAGCACCCCGTTACCTGCGTGTCCGCCGTCTGATTACCGGCCGTCGGCCGGGCGGGGTGTGCGGCAAACTCACGAGGCAGGCAAAGAACAGCCCGGCAGCCGTGTGCCAACTGCCGGGCCGAAACAGACCTGCCACCAGGCACCGGGGTCAGTGCAGTTCCGAGAAATACACTTCACCCAGATTCAACCCTCTGATTTCGTCCTCGATCGCAGACCGGTCGCCAACCACGACGATTAGGATCTCATCGGGTTTGACCCACCTGTTGGCCGTTGCCAGCGCCTCGTCGACGCCGACATCGTTTATGCGGGTGACATAAGTATTCCACGTATCCATCGGCAGGTCGTGTGTGATCATGGTCGATAACTCGTAGGCTACCCCGGGAAGGGATTGGAAATCCTGGGGGAAACCCTTGGTAAGCTTGTTCCTGCTGTCGGTCAAGTCGGCCCCGCTCATGGGCCTCTCACCGACAATGCCGCGAAGCTCCCTGACGAACTCAACTATCGCTTTGCCGGTGACGTCCGTTTGCACCTGTGCGTAACAGCACAGAAGACCCTGGCCGCGCCGGGCTGTAATAAAGGAATACGCACCGTACGTGTACCCCTTGTCCTCGCGGAGATTCTTGAAAAGTCTTGCCGATGGATCCGCGCCCAACACCTGGTTTACCACCGTAGCCGGCAGGTAGTCCGGATCTTTCCGTGAGCCGAGAAGATTGCCGAGAAAGATAGTGCTCTGGGACGTGCCCGGGAAGTCGACGATGCAGATCCTGGTCCTGTCAGGCGGTGCCACAGCAGGGACGGAGCCCGGGGCCAAGTCGCCGCGCTTCCACTTCTTGAAGACGCGTTCCAGGCCGGTCCTGGCCTGCTCCAGAGTGATGTCGCCGACGACGATGGCAGCGGCGTTATTCGGCAGGAAGTTGACCCGGTAGAAGCTCTCGATATCCGAGCGGCTGATGGCGTTTATCGATTTCTCGGTTCCTGAACCGGTGTAGGGCTGGCCGTAGGGATGGTTCTCTCCGTATATCTCGCGCTGGAAGCTCTTGTAGGCCACCGTAAACGCCTGTGAGGATTCCTGTCGAATGCGTCCAAGATAAATCTGCTTCTGTCTCTGGAGTTCCTCTTCCGGGAAGGTCGGGTTGAGCACCACGTCGCCCATGAGATCCAGGGCCGGATCGAGATTCTTCTTTAGCACGTTCAAATTAACGCTGGTGTAGTCGAACGTGCTGGCGACGCCGAAGTAGAGTCCGAGCCTCCGGGCTTCATCGGAGATCTCAAGGGTGCTTCGGGACTTAGTGCCCTCGTTGAGAAGTTCGGCCGTCAGAGAGGCCGTGCCCGGACGGTCGGCCGGGTCGGCGGCCCAGCCGCTCTTTATCAGGAGATTGACCTGAATCAGGGGCAGCTTGTGATTCTCGACCAGGTACAGCTTCAGCCCGTTGGTCAGCGTGGCCTGCTGGATTTGCGGGGTCGTGAACGACGGATCGGTTTCCGGCTCGGGTTCAAGGCTCATCTCCGTGCCTTTGTCCGTTTCCGCCAGTTGGCCATATGGTTCCACGTACAAAACCAGGCGGGCGTCGGGCCGCAGGTAATCACGGGCGTAGGCAAGCATGCCATCGATGGTCGCATCGGTGTACCTGTTCCTGTCCCACGGCAAGTGACCGGGATCACCCAGATAGGTGTTGTATCTGTTCAGCAGATCAGCGCGGCCGCCGAATCCGCCGAGGTCTTCCAGCCGCCGTACGAAGGCGGATTCCCGGTTAATCTGAGCCCGTTCGAATTCGTCGGTCGTCACGCCGTTCATCAGGAGGTCACTTAGGATCCGGTCAACCTCGCGTTCGATTTCCTGCAGGCTGTGTCCTTCCTTGGCTGTGACGATTATGTAGAAAAGGCTGCCGAGCTCTAAGGAGGACTGGAATGCCGTCACGTCCTGCGCCATCTGGCGGTCGTAGACAAGCGCTTTATAAAGCCGTGATGTCTTGCCGGCAGCGAGGATGCTCGCCAGCAAATCGAACTCGGCGTCACCGGGACTGTAATAGGCGGGAGTGTGCCAGGTCATGTACAGACGCGGCAATTCAACCTCATCCGTAAGTACCGTCCTGATTTCCTCGTTCAGTGTCGGTATCCAGGCTTCAATGCGATTGACGGGCGGGCCCGGCGGAATGGGGGCGAAGTACTTTTCCACCCACTGCTTTACCTGTTCGGGCTGGAAGTCACCGGCGATGCAGAGAGACGCATTGTTGGGGGCGTAATACATTCGGAAGAATTCCTGCACGTCCTCGAGGGTAGCAGCCTCGAGATCCTCCATCTTGCCGATGACGGTCCAGGAATACGGATGGTGGGACGGGTACAGAATTGCCCGAGAGATCTCCTCCACCATGCCGTACGGCTGATCATCGACGTTTTGCCGTTTTTCATTCATCACGACACTGCGTTGATTGTCCAGGCGCTCCTGGGTAATCGCCGGCAAGAGATATCCCATGCGGTCGGCTTCCAGCCACAATGTCTTTTCGAGGTAGTTGGCGGGCATGTTTTCCCAGTAGTTGGTGCGGTCCTCGTCGGTGGACCCGTTTCTGGTGCCGCCGTACCTGATGATGCCGTCGGTGAAATTCGTGTTGAAGTGCTCCGAGCCCTGAAACATCATGTGCTCGAAGAGGTGGGCGAATCCGGTTCGGCCCGGCATTTCGTTCTTGGAACCGACGTGGTACCAGACGTTGACCGCGACCACGGGAATCGTATGATCTTCATGTAGAATGACGTCAAGTCCGTTGGGCAGTTCGTATTTCTCGAACTTCAGATCGGGCAGGTCGTCGGCGTGGATGAAAGGCGCGAAGATGACAACGGTAGCCAGCAAGGCAACTGTGGCAATGCGGCAGCATCTCATAGCGTCATCCTTTCTCACAGTGTTTTTGGGGGAACGTCGTACGTGTGATACCGGTGCGCGACATAGTACTCTCCGGCTTCGAGCCGTTATATGGCATACGAGAGGCGCGGAGTCGTTGTTGCATAGCGATCTGCGCCGGTCGCCGAAGAGACTGGCGTTTTTCAGCGGAGTTGCGACGCCGACGGTCTTTCCTCAACCAGGCGCTGGCCGTCAACCCGTGGGGAAAGGTGCCGGCTCCGCAGCCATGTACCGGACCAAAAGTCCCTTGCGCCCTGAAATTCGATACCGTTTATTATGTATCAAAGGACGCCGGATTGGTGGAAAAGACTAACACCAGGAATTTTCAGGCGAATCGAATCGATTCGGCAGGCGTTTGACAATCAGCTTATAACTCAAATCCTACACTGAGATTGTCAAGGTCTTCGGCTCTCGAAGTTCTTAGTGGCCAGGGCTATCGAATGCCATCAAATCACGTCAAGCCCGTATGTCCGAACTGACGGAGGGAGAATCTGCCCGTGGCGGAGAATGACGCTCAGGACGACCCCACGCAGTCGTTTACAGCTTTGACTGTTGGCACCGCGGTTGCGCACTACAGGATCATCAGCCGAATCGGTGCCGGCGGGATGGGCGAAGTCTACCTGGCCGAGGATACCGAACTCAACCGCAAAGTGGCTCTCAAGTTTCTGCCTTTTCACATGTCGGCCAGCCAGGAGTGCAGGACCCGCTTCAAGCGAGAGGCGCAGGCCGCCGCCGCGCTGGATCATGAGAACATCGCGACGGTCTACGAAGTAAGCGAATTCAGCGGTCGTCCCTTTTTCTCCATGCAGTATGTGGAGGGCCGGTCCCTGCGCGAGGTCATCAAGGCCCGCCCACTCTCGCTGGAGGAAGCGGTCAGCCTTTCGGTCCAGATATGCGAAGGGCTGAGCGAGGCCCATCGGTGCGGAATAACGCACCGGGATATTAAACCTTCCAACGTGGTCGTGGATTCGCACGGGCGGCCCAGGCTCGTGGACTTCGGACTGGCCATCGTCAAAGGCGCCCAGCGTATAACCAAGACCGGTACGGCCCTCGGAACAGTGGGCTACCTGGCGCCGGAGATCGTGCGCGGTGAACCGGCCGATACGCGCAGCGATATCTTCTCCGTCGGCGTGCTCCTGTATGAATTGGTCACCGGATGTCAGCCTTTCCTTAAGGACAGCGAGGCCGCCACGCTTCACGCCATCGCATACGATTCTCCCGAACCGGTGGCGCTTCTGAGAGAGGGCGTCCCGGAGGAATTGCAGCGCATCGTGGACAGGGCCCTGGACAAGAACCGAGATACCCGGTACGGGAGCATCGATGACCTTCTGAACGATCTGCGAGTTCTTCATTATGCCGTCGTGGGCGGTGAACGATTGCCCGTTGCCAGGCCGCTCAGGCACCGGCGAGCCCGGTCGAACGCACGGCTTGTGGGCTCGTTCACGGTGGCCGTTCTGGTCGTGCTGGCGCTTTTCCTCGTCCCCGGAAGCAGGCAAACAATCCGGGAGTGGTTTGGCGCAGGCCGCGTGCCCAATGAACGTCACCTTGCGGTGCTCCCGTTTGCCGATCTCGGAGGGGGCGATCTGGGACAGATCTTTTGTGATGGTCTTATAGAGACTCTATCGAGCAAGCTGACACAACTGGAGCATTTTCACGGATCGCTTCTGGTGGTTCCGGCCAGTGAAGTGAGGCAACGCGGCGTGGCCAGCGCCGGGCAGGCGCGAGCCGCGTTTGGTGTCAATCTCGCCGTCAGCGGGAGCATTCAACAATTGGGTCAGGCTGTTCGGGTGACGCTGAACCTGATTGATGCAGAATCGGAAAGGCAGCTTCGGGCGTCGGTGGTCGATCATGTGCTGACCGATCTGACGGCCCTGCAGGACTCTACCGTCGTAATCGTGGCGAACATGCTCGAAGTTCAGTTGCGGCCGGAGGAAGAGAGGGTCCTGCAGGCGGGCCGGACGAATAGCCCCGGAGCTTATGATCTGTATGTCCGCGGGCAGGGCTACCTGCAGCACGCGGAGAAATTGGCCAACGTCGACACGGCCATTGAGTTTTTCCAGCAGGCCCTTGACCGTGACCCCGATTACGTCCTGGCGCTGGCCGGGCTGGGTGAGGCCTACTGGAGAAAATACAGTGTGGAAACCGACCCCCGGTACGAAGAACTGGCCGTCTACAGCAGCCGTCGCGCGCTGGCGCTGGATGATCAGATTGCGCCGGTCTATGTCACTCTTGGCCTGATCTACACTGGAACGGGCAGGTATCAGGAGGCGGCGGACGTATTCAATCAGGCGCTCAGCCTGGACTCCACCAGCCGTGCGGCCTTTGCGGGGCTGGCCGAGGCGCTCGAATCGATGGGCAGGCTCGACGCAGCGGAAGAAGTCTACAGGAAAGCCATCGCCGTACGACCTGACCATTGGCCCGGGTACACAAACCTGGGGCTGTTCTACGTCACTTACGGTCGCTACGACGAGGCCCTAGAGCAACTGGACCGAGCCGTGGCGCTGGGGCAGGACGGCTACGTTGTCTGGAACGATCTGGGCGGGCTGTATTTCGCCGTAGGCGAGATCGACCGAGCGCAGGAAATGTGGGAGCGCTCGGTAAGGATCGAACCCAATTACGGTGCGTTGTCCAATTTGGGTATCCTTCACTTTATGAACGACCGTTTCGCACTGGCCGCGCAGAAGTATGAAATGGCGCTCGAACTGAACAATCGCGACTACCGGATCTGGCTTAACCTTGCCTCGGTCTTGAAACGCGTTCCCGGCGAAGACACGCGCTCCGGGGAAGCGTATTCCAGAGGAATTGAACTTGCGGAGGTCCAGCGCCAGATTAACCCGTCTGATCCCGGGCTGCTGGCGCAGCTTGCGGATGCCTACGCCTCGATCGGCGACGATGACAGGGCGATTTCACGGATTGACGAAGCCCTCGAGCTTGACCCGAATAACGTCGAGACGATGGTCACGGGCGGTTGCGTGTTCGAGCAGATCGGCCACCGGGACCGGGCCCTGTCGCTGATCGCCAATGCTTTGAAATGTGGTTTCCCGCGGAATCAGATCGAGCCGCTGCCGGAGCTGCGCGAACTGATGAAAGATCCGCGTCTTGACAGGATGATGGATGAAGGCCGTGCGCCGGGCTCCGACTCGATATAGGACGGAAGCTCACGCGGCGACGTTAGCGTGCTCGGCCCGGCTGATAACTCACATAACAGGAGGGTAGTGTGATGACGAACACGGTAAACGCCCAAGAACACGCAGTCGTGATCTTCGAGGATTCACGGGAAGGCAGCCTGTACAAGGTTACCTCCTGCAGACTGCTGGCGCAGAAGTATGACTCGGTCTTCTTCAGGAATTTCACCGGCGTGAAAGTGAAAGTGCAGTTCCAGGGTCCTTCTCCGTTCGACGCCGATACTTTTGAGCTCGTTCCCGGCGAAGAGGACACCAAACCGGTGGCCAGTGGAGTTTCGCCGGGGGCATATCCGTATGATGCCCTTTGCGGTCCCCAGCAGGTGCCGGCGGAGGGTTCAAGACCGATCATCATAATCTACAAGTAGTGAGGTCGGCACCGCCGTCTTCAGCGCGGACACGCCGAAGTCCGGTAACGAACCTGTCGGATACGGGCCGCGTACGCCGCCGAGCCGGTCATTGTCTTACAAGTGACCACCGGACTCACCCGGTTGTACATCGGGGCTGAGACCGGACGAAGCTCGGAGAGAAAAACGACCGGTAAGAGGATACTGGTCGTCGAAGACGGGCGGGACATCGAAGATCTGATTGCATACCACCTGCAACGAGAGAGATTTCAGCCGGAATCCGCGTTGCCTGGTGAAGGGGGCATAGAACTGGGAAAGAAATCGATTCCCGACCTGATCGTTCTCAATCTGATGCTTCCCGGGATGATTCGTGCAAGGGTCGGCCAGGCTGGTCAATGAGGCCTGTCGCCTTTGAATCCCGTCCCTAATGCTTGTATTCCATCCCTGAGGGCAAATGAATTGAAACAGAAGGCACGGTTCTAACGTCGTTATGATCTGAAACCGGAAATACGCGAGGAATGCCTGTCCTGAATAGAGCAGCCGTAAACAGACGCATGCTGTTTGCTGTCCTGGTTCTTTCGAGTGCCGGGTGGAATCAGGCATACCCGTTTTCGACATTCGTTCTTGGGGCGGAGAGAATCTGGTTTTCCGGGGGGAATCCCGATTTTTTGCACCGGCCGGGGTCTGGTGGTCGTAAACAAGCGGTGGGTCGCCAAGACCGCCATGCTGGCGCCTCCCGAGATGCCGGTCAGTTGGGTTTCAAGGCTTGCTTCCGGCCCCACGGATGTACACTCTGTGTGCTGTGCAACAACCAACATCAAAGACCAGACGGCGTGTTATACGGGGCCGACGTCCGGGTCCCGAGAACGCTCGTCTGAGGGAAGGAGCTTATGAGAGCCCTGAAGCTTTTGGTTCCAGTCATTGTGATAACGACGTTAGGAGAAGGATGCCGGACTATGAATCAAAAACCCAGCGTTGAAGATGAGAAGGCACAAATAGGCGAGGTCATCAGCAACAGTATCGGCTGGGCGGCGAACAAGGACAAAGAACTGTCCTTCAGCTGTTTTGCCGAAGACGAGGAATTGTTCTACTTCAGTCCCAGAGACGATGGCACCATTCACGGCCGCAAAGCATTCGTCGCTTTGACGGAAGGCTTCTTCATGTTGGATGATTTCAAAGCCGTCCGTTTTGAAATCCGGGACCTTCAGGTGAACCTTTCCCGATCCGGCGACGTGGCCTGGTACCACGCCCGCCTGGACGACTTCAATGAATGGAAAGGCCAGCCGGCCAACTGGGAGGACGTCCGCTGGACGGGCGTACTGGAGAAGCGCGACGGCCGCTGGGTGATTGTGCAGATGCACTTCTCTTCCCCCACTGATCGGCCCGAGAAGGGGTAGGAGAAAGCCGAAACGTAGACGTTTCGGTAGTCGGCGGGTTGGTGCCGACAGGCACTGATTCGCCGACAACAGATAAGCAGGAAAACGCTGGACCGCTGACAAAGAGAGATAGCTCGTGGGTGAAACACCGAAATGGAAACACGCCGCAGCGGGGGGCGAGCGGGATCTGAAGAAGCTGTTCCCGCAGTTACAGGAATACTGTTCGCCGAGGGTTATCGGCGAGGTGAACGATGTCTTTGTCAAGATCACGAAAGTGATCGGTGATGACGTGCCGTGGCACACGCACAACGGCGAGGACGAGATGTTCTACATGGTGAAGGGTTCCATGCAAATGCAGCTCCGGGACAAACCAGCCTTCACTCTGGCCGAGGGGGAGTATTTTATCGTCCCGCGCGGAACTGAACATCGTGTCAGCGCCGAACGTGAATGTTGGATGCTGCTGATCGAGCCTAAGGCCACGAAGCACACCGGTGACGTGGCATCGAAGATCACGAAGACAATCGAAGAGCAGATGGGGTCCTGAACCCTGCTGAACGGCAGTGCGGAGACTTCACGTGCAGTTTTGGCCCTGTAGCCATTGGCCGGCTTATGTGCGGCTTTGTCCACGGTCAGTTGCACTTGGTCGACTGGTTGTGCGTCTATTCAAGAGATATTAGCGCACTTGCCAAAGGAGGATTTTAGACCATGCACGCAGCTTGTGACCCGACCGGCCGGTTTCTGGTGATCGCACTCATCTGTATAGTATGCCCTGGCCTGTTCATAGCCGTCGTTATGGCCGAGGCCGAACGGGAGGCAGGTTCAATGAACAATGAATGGGCGGCGGTTGAGCAGACTATCCACAACTGCTTTGGCTGGGCCGTGGAAAAGGATTTCGACCTGTTCTATCGGACAATTGCCGATGACTCCGATTTTATCAGTGTCACGCCATACAGCAAAGTGAAGTTCGGCGTCGACGACGTAAAGGCGGGGGCGGGATTTTGGGCCAGTCCGGATTTCAAGGCGATCAGTCACGAAGTACATGATCTGAGAATCACATTCTCGCGGGAAGGCGATGTCGCCTGGTTCTACTGCGTACTTGACGACCTCAACGAGTGGAAGGGTCAGCCCGCCAACTGGGAAAAGGTGCGCTGGACCGGCGTTGTCGAAAAGCGCGATGGCCGCTGGCGGATTGTGCAGCAGCATTTCTCGTGGCCGAAGGAAGATTAGACTCCCGTGGCCCCGGTGGCCCATCCGCTTGCGGTGGGTTTCTGATTGCTTTTGCGAGACCCCCGGGCAAAAAACTCCCTTGCGGTGCATTTTTGATCTTCGTAACCTATTGCCGGCCGGAACGGTGGCATGGGCAGACACCCGGGGCTTGGGAAAAAATTCCGGCGATTCGGCTTCTGACTGAACCACAACACAATACGAAATGGGGAAGGGCGTTGACGCCCGAAGCTTCAAGTACTACTTCGCATTGATTTGGACCATTTTGGACACGAATTAGCCACATTTTGGCCACATGAGCATCACGAGAGTTATAGGCAGTGCCGGGGCACTACGGCCGTATCGCCATCCATGTCACATAGACTGATGTCAAATCATCAATAGATGTTCCATCACTGTACTTCGACACTGTAATATCAAACCCAGTCCAGTTACCGGCGGAGCCTTTTACGTCCGCAACCGCCTTGATCGCTGCACCCTCAACGAGCCCATTGGCAGCTCCTCTTAAGACAACAGTGAGGAACATGTGCGGCTTTTCGGTGCTCGTGAACGGACTTCCGAAATCTATTGTCGTTAGTCCATAATGCTCAATCATATCAGCATTCACCACACCATCGAATGCACCCGACTCACCGATACTCGAGACAACCACCCCCGCCGAGTCGGCATATTTGGCATAATCAGCCTGCCACGCCTTGTAGGCGTACGGTGCTGAACACAAACGGGTCCGCGGTGCCAACTCCGGGTCCTCACCGACCTGAATGCCCAGCCATAGGTCAGGGTCGTTGGTGAATGTCCAGGGGGGCAGGCCTTCCTTTGATCCAAGCTGCCAGTTGAAAAGACCGTTGACAACCAGGACCGTGCACGATGGGCTGATCCACTCCCGATCGGTCGGGGCGGTGCTGAGCGAATCATTCCAGATCCTGAAGGTGAGCACGTAATCGCCGTCGGTGACCGGGTTGTGGTCGGTGTCGGTAAGCCTCCCCTGGTAGTTGATCAGGTGGGGGACACCGTCCAGAACCTGGGTCACACCGTTGGACGCCGGCATGAAAGCGGCACAGAGCAGAAGTGCCCCTGCCGCGCGGTAGATGTTCCTGCGTCGCATGTTTCTATCTCCCGTTTCGATTCGTTTTTTTCGCCTGTTGATGATAGGTCAGAGATGTACGATCAACTTATAAGATAGGCATTGCAGCCTATGTTGCAAGAGGCAGATTGGGCGGAATGCTTATGGCCGCTCGTGAGGCTTCCGGCTCAAGGCTCGAAGTCACTGATAATCATGCAGTTGGCGCAGGGACCTTTTACTCGGGAGTCTCAGCTTTGTGAGTTTTGCCAGGAAAGAATTTGGACTCTCGGGCAACATTTTGACGAAACCTGAGAACCTCGGGACCCGTAAGGCATATTACTAGTCTGACAACAAGATGTAACATCCTGGAAATGCCATGACAGACAACTGGATTCCGAAGCGCAAAACTATAGTAGGTCCTGTCTACAGAGCGATTCTTCAAGTTACTGAGTCGGACATCTGCTCTGGAATTCTGTCGTCAGGAGCGCTTCTTCCGCCTCAGGGTGAAGCGGCCGACAGGCCGGGAGGGGCTCAGAACCCTGCCGGCGGAGACAGCATGAGTCGCCGGACGACAGGACCCTGGCTGATGGACACATTGGTCGGTTAAACGTGAATTTCATCTATAAGAATTGTCTGAAAACATGCCCAGTCAATTACAGGAACTGATATGGGCGATGAATCGTAGGAGGGTCAAGGTGGTTGCACGCATTCTCACGAGCTTACTCGCAGGCAAGTCCGGTCATTTCAGGCCCCATTTCATGCTCAGCCTTGCGATACCGGCGTTTGTCGGAGGTATTCTGTTTGCAGGTTCAGAAGCGGTCGGTGCCGGAGCGGAAGCAGCCAATTTTCCGTGCGTCATCACAACCGAAAATGCCTCAGAGGTCCAGTTAGTAGAGACGCTGAGCGAGCATACCGACAGAGTCTGGACCGTGGCTTTCAGCCCGGATGGCAGTCTGTTGGCCTCGTGCGGAGAGGATGGATCGGTGATCGTTCGACCGGTCGACACCCTTAGTTCTACGACTGTGTTGACGGCTAGTTATTGGGTGATAGGTTTGGCCTTTAGTCCTGATGGTCAGGTGCTTGCCTCGGGAGAATACGTCGGCCCGATACGCCTATGGGATGTTGCAACAAGTACCCAGATAGACATGTTGATGGGTCATACCCAGGGATGTTGGAGTCTGGATTTCCAGGAGAGTTCCGGGACGTTGGTCTCCGGGAGCTTAGACGGCACCGTTAAACTGTGGAACCCGTCCACCGGTGCACTTATCAACACGCTTGAGGGCCACTCGGGAGCGGTGTTGTCGGTCGACTTCAGTCCCACCGAGGACCTGATCGCGTCATCCGGAACCGATTATGATATCTGGCTTTGGAATAGCCTGAACGGCGACTCGGTACGTGTTCTTGAAGGCCACACGGAGAACATAGGGTTCGTCAAATTCAGCCCGTCCGGTACTCATCTGGCTTCCTCGGCGGATGACGGGACCGTCCGCCTCTGGGACGTGGCGACTGGTGATCAGGTGTGGAGTCAAAATGCCGGGCAAAGTTGGGTGAACTGTGTCAACTTCAACCCCGACGGCACCCTCCTGCTTACGTGCGGCCATAACGGCTCGGTAGTCCTGAGAGAAGCCGCCACCGGCAATGAGCTGCGCCGGTTGACGGATCACACCGAGCAGGTCTTACGCGGTGCATTTCATCCGGGAGGCGCGATGTTCGCCACCGCCAGCTGGGACCAAACTGTCCGCATCTGGGCGATCCCGACATCCATCGGCTCGACAAGCCACACTCCCGTCGAACCCTTACCGACCGACTCGGTCGTGGTGCTTTCGCAGGTGTCCGAATGCGGGGGCATCACCAGTGTCACACTCCATTACGACATCGGAGCCGGGTTTCAAGCTGTTCCCATGTTCGATGACGGCGCTCATGGCGACGGATCGGCCGGTGATCTCACCTTCGGAGCAAAGATACCTCCCGTACCGCTGGGGTCTTCAGTAAAGTACTATGTTTCGGTCATGGATAACGATGGTGCCACAGTCGTCGATCCTGTCGGAGCTCCTGATGTCTGCCACGAGTACACCGTTCCGTGCTGTGTAGGTGTTACCGGCAATGTGGATGCTGATCTGGGGAACACCATAGACATTGGCGATCTTACCGCGCTGATCGGATACTTGTTCATTCCACCGAACGATGTGCCCGCCTGTATGGAAGCCGCGAACGTGAATGGCGACGAGGGTGGCGTGATCGACGTGGGCGATCTGACGGCTCTGATCAGGTACCTGTTTATCCCGCCTAATCCATCACCGGTAGACTGCGGCTAAGTATCGGTTGCCGGTGTTCAGTCAAACCCGGACCCTGCGGCGCGGCGGAGCCATCCGGAGCGTGCAAACACAACCGTCGTGTGTCCCATCATTCATGGTGGGTATCTTTTTCTGAAGCGATTGTAGTCACTGACCGCCCGGTGGCCCATCCGCTTGCGGTGGGTTTCTGATTCCTTTCGCGAGACCCCCGGGCAAAAAACTCCCTTGCGTTCCACTTTTGGTCTTTGTACCTTATTGCCAGCCGGAACGGTGGCATGGGCAGACACCCGGGGCTTGGGAAAAGATTCCGGCGATTCAGCACGTGACAGACATCCAACGCATCCCACCGCAGGGCAGGGGGATAGGGCGGATTGGTTTGAGTGTTACGTTGGATGGTTTTGTATTGATTTGGGCGGAAAGTAGTTACTGCTTGGTCACAACCTAGTGCCTATGTTCCACCCATCTGTAGGACACGCGAAACAATATGAGAAATTTCGTTTTTCTTAGTCACGCGAATCCCGAAGATAACGATTTTGTATGGTGGCTAGCCCTGCAACTTGCGAGGCGCGGGTATAACGTTTGGTGTGACCTGACAAGGCTTCTAGGGGGAGAGGACATATGGAAGGATGTGGAAACAGCGATTAGGGATGGTTGCTCAAAGTTCCTATACGTACTCACAAAGACGTCGAACGCAAAGACGGGACCGCTGCAGGAGCTTCAAGTAGCTCAGAGTGTTGCTCGTGATCATGGCCTACAGGATTTCATAGTTTCTCTGCATCTTGACGATTTGCCATACCGGGATATCAATATCCAACTAGGTCGAATCGAGGCTATTCCATTTGAGGAGAGTTGGGCCAGCGGGCTGGGCAGACTGCTGAAGAAACTTGCGGCCCACGGCGTGCCAACCGACCGCCGGCTAACACCAGACTGGGTAACGTCCATGTGGGCGGTAACAGGCAGCAGGCAGCGAATCATTCGACAGCGGCAGGAACACCTCACAAATTGGTTTCGAATAACGAAGCTGCCTAAGGAGCTACACGTACACAGTTTGCGCGACTCAGTTGGCCGGCCGGATCACCTAGTCCTGGAGACACAGTTCCCGGTAATCGTACATAGAAACAGCCTGGTTTCGTTCGCATCCGAGGAGGATTTGCCAGATAGTGCGAGAAAGGCGGTATCTTGTACCCGTCGCCTAACCATATCATCGACTGACCTGATTCCGGTGGCAAGAGCGGGTGGATCAGGTAGGCGCGACAATATACACCGTTTCGTGTCCCGACTGCTAAGGTCAGCGTGGGAAATCATGCTTAATGAGCGCGGGGTGCCAACATACTCACTGTCAAATCGCACAAAGTGTTTCTATTTTACAGAAGATATTCTTAGAGGAAAACGAATTGACTTTCAAGGTGTGGATGGAGCAAGAGCTCACCGTCAGCTCATTGGGTTCAAGACTGTGGGCAAAAAGAGTGTGGGCGGTCGCGCAAAGAGAATGTGGCATTTTGCGCTTAGCTCTAGGCCGTTACTTCATCCAGAACTAGCATATGTTATAAGACCGCACGTGTTGTTCTCTGATGATGGGGTAACCATTTGGGAGAGTAAGGAGCGGCTGCATGCCGCCCGACGAAGTCAGTGCAAAGATTGGTGGAATGATGACTGGAGAGATCGTATCCTTGCCGGTGTGATGTGGCTGAGTGACGGGGCGGATATGATTCAGTTACCAATCAGCAATGATGCAACACTTCATGTAGAACGCTCGCCTGTTATCGTGTCAAGTCCTGTGACCTATGCAGGACCTGTGTCTGTTGAACTGGAAACGTTTGACGAACACGAGGACGAATCTGACGTTGGTACTGAAAACTGGGAATATGATGAGAGCGATACATCCTAGACGATGAGACTTCTCTACATACAGGAGCCGCTAATTCAATTTGGGTATGAGCAGAAGCTCGAAGATCCGCGAGACGGGCTCACTCTGTTCGGCCCACTAGACCAGGGCAGACCGTATGGCATTAGAATAGGTGTTGTTGGGACCGCCGACGGCGTACGGCGGTTCAAAGTGTGGGCTAGGCGGATGCAGTCTCCAATCTCCAGCATGCCTTCTACTGTTGCCCACCCTCTTTTCCCAGGATTCGAAGCTGCATTTCTGATACCGTGGGCCTCTGAACCAGCACTTGAACTCGAGGTTTGCACGGAGACATTGAACAGACAACTGCGTCTCGATGATAAGTATCAAAGAGTCTTCGAGACGGTAGATCTTTTCGTAAAGCCAATTGCGACCGCTTTGCGTGAAGAAGAAACTACAGTGGATGTGTGGTGTGTGATGATTCCAGACGAAGTCAAGACGTACTGCAGGCCGAAATCGTTTGTGCAGGTCGATAGGAGAATCGTAGCTAGGTCTAAACTACCTTTCAAGTACGCTAAGAAGCTCAGAAATGAACCGTCATTGTTTAAGGAGGATAACATAAAGGCAAGACCTTACCACTACGAGGTCAATTTCCACAATCAGTTAAAGGCTAAGTTGCTGGAGTATAATGCTCCTACTCAGATAATCCGTGAGAGCACAATCATCCCCGAGGAGTTCACAGATAGCCAAGGTAGACCAAAGCGAGATCTGTCACCAATGCTCTCTGATATAGCGTGGCACTTGTCAACCGCGTTTTTCTACAAAGCCGGCGGTCGCCCATGGAAGATTGGTGAAGTGCGCGAGAATGTCTGCTACATTGGACTTGTATTTAAGCAGGACGTGCGGTATTCTGATCCACGTTCAGCATGTTGCGCAGCGCAGCTGTTTCTTGATTCCGGTGATGGCATCGTCTTTAAGGGAGATGTTGGTCCGTGGTACAACAAAAAGTGGGGGGAGTTCCATCTTAACCGTGCCGCGGCCCGCGATCTGGTCCGAATTGCTATCGAGACGTACAGTGAAAAGAGAGGCTCCGAACCAAAGGAGTTGTTCTTGCATGGAAAGGTGAGATTCAATGATGAGGAATGGTCTGGATTCAGAGATGGCGTCGGGTCCAGTACCAACCTCGTCGGAGTTCGTATTCGCGATTCAGATGACATAAAGCTTTATAGTAAACTTGACCACCCGGTCTTGCGGGGACACGCATTGGTCGTGGACGAGCATACGGCCTATCTCTGGACCAAGGGGTTTGTACCTCGACTTCAAACCTACCCGGGGAGGGAAGTGCCACGGCCGCTTCTCGTGGAGGTGTGTCGTGGAACTGCCTTAATAGAGACAGTTCTCAAAGATATTCTGATACTAACAAAGCTTAACTACAACGCGTGTCGTTTCGCTGATGGGTATCCTGTAACGCTGAAATTCGCCGACGCAGTTGGTGAGATTCTGACTGCCGGACCTCTGGAAAGGGTTCCGCCCTTGCCGTTTAGGCACTATATCTGAACCGGACAGGTGCCCGGCTACGAGGTTTGAGGCCAAAAAGTGGCTTTTTGCTGCTGGCTTTCGGATACCGGTCTGATGAGGCTATCTAGTCTACCCATTTGCAGCTACATAGGATTTGGTCGGCGCCACGGGAGCCAAAAACCCCCTTGCATCTCCCGCAGCCCACATCTAACTTACTGCCGCATCATTGATTGCCGGAATGGTGGAACGGGCAGACACCAGGGACTTAAGAACTGATCCCGACGAAAAGGCATCTGACTGACGATCAATACAGTGCGATGTATAGAAAGGGTTCAATCATACTTGTGTAACGATTGCTCTGTATCAGCTTGGGCTGTTTTGGTGCAAGAGTGGTCCCAAGTTGGTCACAGAGTAGTTGGTAGCCTCTATGTTACTGACAATGACTGGGTGATTCGTCCAGTCTCAAGCGACGCCGAAGACTGATTCTCTGGTGTGGACAGGTTCAGCGCAGAAGACGGATGAAAGCGATGAAACTAGACATTCAACGACTTGCGGACTGCATTGAAAACCAAGCTGAGCCGGAACCTTTCTCCGGTGTGGTTTACTTGACCAAAGGTGCAGAAGTCCTGTTTGAAAGAGCATGTGGGTTTGCGATCAAGTCGGAGTCGATTATCAACAAGATCGACACTAGATTTCAGATGGCATCCGGGTGCAAGATATTCACCGGTGTGGCCATCTGTCAGCTTGTGGAAAGTGGTAAGCTTGGATTTGACTCCCTTCTAAGTGAGAACATCGATGCGGAGTTTCCGAACTATTCGCCGGACATTACTATACATCAATTGTTAACGCACAGTTCAGGTATAACTTCCTATTTTGAAGAGGATGTTGATCCCGATTATGAAGCATTGTGGCGAAATACGCCGATCTACAACATTAGAAGTCCAAAGGACTTCCTCCCGTTGTTTCAATCGAAACATATGAAGTTCTCGCCAGGGGAGAAGTTCGAATACAACGATGCAGGATTCATTCTACTGGGCCTGGTGGTTGAGAGTATCACTGGTATCGACTTCTCAGAGTATATTCGACAGAACGTGTTTAATCCGGCTGGGATGAGAGACTCGGGGTACTTTTCGACTGACCAACTACCGGAAAGAACGGCCTATGCCTACATCAAGAAGAACGATGGTACTTGGCGAACAAACTTCTTTGCAGTTCCAATTACGGGAGCACCCGATGGTGGTGCATATACCACTGCGCCGGATATGGCCAAGTTTTGGAGGGCGCTTCTAGAGGGTAGGCTCCTGGGCGATGAGATGACAGGACAAATGATGGAAGCGAAGATTGTCTCGTTGTCAGACCCAACAAGTTCCCATTATGGTTACGGTGTATGGATTGACCAGTCAGATGGGAAGAAGAGAAAGGTTCTTGTTGTAGGATACGATCCGGGAGTCGCGATGAAGTCAGCATGCTATTTGGACGAGAGTGTTACTCTCACCGTAATGGGTAATACGTCTGAAGCTCTGTGGCCTATGTACAGGAAGATTGAGATGATGCTGGGTCTTTAGGCTACTCTCAGAACAAGCAGTTCGATCTACCATGTCACAAGCTCCGGTAGCCCCAGATTTCTTCCAGGTCTCAAGTTCTCTGGAGGAAGCCAGGGCTACAACAGAGCTTAGATACGTTGTGTGTCCGACTCCGCTACGGTTTTTCCTACACGCGAAACGTAATCCACGGTACTCGAAGAGCCTCAATCATCAGCTCCGGAAAGGTTCCTGGATAGGGCCTGCTCGCGGTCTCATTGATCTTCGAGCATGCTTGTGATAAGAAGTTTCATCGCCGTAATATGATAATCAATGGAGGTCAATGGACGGCGGGACACCAGGGACTTTTTGTCCCTTGCATTTCTCTCCAAACATTGATAACTTCTTGTTGGATCGTCAATTGCCGGAGTGGTGGGTTGATTTGGGCCGTTCTGGAGCGAAAACGGTCCTGAACCAATCACAGCGATAGATCCCCGAAAGTACGTCGATTGTAATCCGAACTCACAGGAGGGGGCGGAAAAGCCCGCGGAGGAGGGCCGAGTGGGAGCGAGTCTGCCGTGGAGGCCGAGCCGCCATGGGCCAAATCCGGCCTTCGCGCCGACCCGGTTTGCTGCTTCTCGGTAAGGTGAGAAACGAGACCACTGGAAGAAGACCGCCGTCGGGCAAAGCTGCGGCCTGGGGATCAATTTCAGGTGCGGATTCGCTTAAGGCGTACAGGGGACACCTGACTCAACATCAGTCCTAATCGACTCATTTATAATGCCTTAGCCGGGATAGGGTATGGGGGAGAAATTTATGGAAATTATTGGGAACTTAATAGTAGTATCTACGTAGTAATATCCTGTAATTAGCACTATAAGCCAGCTTGCAATACCGTGAGAGGCCAATAAGGTGACAGGAAGCGAATCGGCCCATAAGAAATTCCAGAAGGAACTGAATTCCGGGACTGCTGCGTTGGTCCTGTTGAGTGTTCTGGAGCGGGCTTCCGAGCCCATGTACGGATACCAGATAGCCAAGCATATTGAGGCCGGGCGTGACGACGTACCGGTCAAGCAGGGCGCGCTGTACCCGGTACTCAGATCGCTTGAGGGCGCGGGCCTGTTACAGAGTCACGTGGAACCCTCCGTGTCGGGTCCGCCCAGACGTTACTATCGGATAACGGATATGGGTCGTGATACACTCAGACGCTGGGTAGAGATCTGGGATCAGACAAGAGCATTTGTAGATGATACGTTGAAAGGGGATCAGAATGGATAGAGGAATTCCTGAGTACCTTGCTCAGCTAAGGGTAGAGCTGGCCGAAAGCGATCCGGCAACGATACAAGATGCCCTCTCGGACGCTGAAGAACATCTGAGCACGGCGCTGGCTAACGCACTCAAAGCAGCCCCGGATCTTGCGAGGAGCGATCTGCTGGAATCCATCGTGAAGAAGTACGGTACGCCTGCGGAGATTGCGGCGGCATATAAGGACATCGAAGCACACACAAGACCGGTGTTGGAGATAGCGAGGTCAGGTGTGAGACGTTCTCGAACCTCCAGTTTCTATGGGGTAGTCGGTGATGCCCGGGCCTGGGGGTCACTGATGTATCTTCTGGTATCGATGCTGTTGGGCCTGGCCTATTTCTCATGGGCCGTAATTGGTTTCAGCCTCTCGCTGGAGTTGTTGATCCTGGTCATTGGGCTTCCCGTTGCCACGCTCTTTCTCCAGTCAGTAAGGGGCATTGGGCTTGTCGAAGGGCGCATTGTGGAGGCATTGCTGGGAGTTCGTATGCCGAGGCAACCATTGGTCTCACACCGGGAACTGGGCTGGTGGAAACGTCTTAAGATGCTGGTTAAGGACAAACGCACCTGGACGACTCTGGCGTACATGGTACTGTTGCTTCCTTTGGGGATACTCTATTTCACCATAGCCATTCTCATGTTTGCCCTTTCTCTTGAGTTTATAGCTGGTCCTATCGTCTTGAATGCTTTGGATCTGCCGTTTATCATGATCGGGCATTACTCCATCTATCTGTCCCTGGAGTGGGCGCCGCTGCTCATGTTTGCAGGTATTCTGATTCTCATGGTGAGCATGCACGTGGCCAAGTTCCTTGGCCGGATGCACGCAAGGTTGGCCAGGGCGATGCTGATCAGACGCTGACACCAGGAAGTTATCTGCTCACACTGAGACCGTCGCTGCAGCCTTGGGCAACACGCTTGACGTGTCAATACGAATGGGCCGCCCTTCCTCCGTCCAAAAACTCCCTTGCGTCCGCCAGCATCCCCATCTAACTTATTGACGCGACCGCGATTGCCGGAGTGGTGGGCTGGTGAGCTCCCCTTGGATCGATTGCTCGGAGCCGCCCCGGCTGGCTTGATGTTCGCCCGCCTTCAGGCGGCTGTCGGGTGATCCGGAAGGACAGGATGCAACATTTCGTGGTTTGATTCGGTCCAAAACAGAAGAGGCAGATCGAACGGTTCGGAGCAAACGGAGGTGACTGGTGAGACAGGCTGGTACGGTCATTAGGGTCTTACTTATTTGGGTTTTGGCAGCCGGAACGTCAGCGGCGGGCTCAGTTGGTCTGACTTACAATAATTACGGAATCAGAGTTGGCAACGCACCGATTGTCCACGGCCTGAGGATCAACGCAGTTGACCGGGATGTAGAACAGGTCGACGGTATCAACCTGACCTTCTGGGCGCCGCGGGGGAAGCACCCGAATCCGCGTTTTCGGATGAACGGTCTGGCGGTGGGGCTGACGGTTCCGGTGATGCACCATCTATCCGGCATGGGGGTTGGTGTCCTTGGCATCGGTGCGGACAAGGTAAGCGGGATAGCAGTAGCCGGCCTCGGCGCCGGCATCGATGAGATGACCGGGATCGGTATTGGCGGCCTGGGATTAGGTGGGGACAATCTGACCGGGTTGTTTGTGGGAGGTCTGGGGGCGGGTGCGGACAAGATAACTGGCGTTGGTGTCGGCGGCCTGGGAATCGGCGGCGACCATCTGGAAGGTCTTTTTATCGGCGGCCTGGGGGCGGGCGCGGACGAGATGATTGGCGTTGGCATCGGCGGCCTGGGAATTGGCGGCGACCATTTGCAAGGTATGTTTATCGGCGGCCTGGGAATTGGCGGCGACCATTTGCAAGGTATGTTTATCGGCGGCCTGGGAATCGGCGGCGACCATCTGGAAGGCATGTTTGTTGGCGGTCTGGGTGCCGGTGGCGATGATCTCACAGGATTGTTTATTGGGGGTCTGGGCGTCGGGGGCGATCGACTCTCCGGCGTCGGTATAAGTGCGTTCACGATCCGGGTGAACGAATTACGGGGGATTCATATTGCCCCGTGGGTTCATGCCAAAGATGAGTCGAACGGATTCTCTGTGGCGCTGTTCAACTACTCACGCGAGCTACACGGCCTGCAACTTGGCATCCTCAACTGGGCCGGGAACCAGGAAGGGATATTGAGACTGCTGCCGCTGGTGAACTATCACAGATAAGCCGCCCGAGTCCATACTATGCGGCCGAACTTCCGCTACGAACGGCCCGGGCAGTTCACCGTCACCTTTTCGTCCAATACTCGGTCACCGATTGAAAACCATGTAATCGCGGTACCGAAATTCTATCAAAGAGCAATCTCCTCAATTACGGTGCGGCAGCCTGGATCGCCAGGCGCAGTTCGTGTGCCAGGATATTACGGATCTGACCTTTCCCGACGCCACGTTCGACGCAATCTGCTCCTACTATACGATTATCCATATTCCCCGACAGGCGCACGAGGCCATCTTTCAGCAATTCTATCGTCTGCTTAAGCCGTCCGGTCTGGCTCTGCTCTGCCTGGGGGCAGAGGACCTGGAAGATGACATCGTCGAAGATTATCTGGGCGTCCGGATGTATTGGAGTCATTACGACGTCGAGACGAACCTGGATCTGATCGTCGCGTCCGGATTTGTCCCAATCTGGTCGCGAATCGTGGAAGATGCCACTTCGCCCGGGCCGGGCCACCTCTTCGTTCTGATATAGAAGAAACAAACCTGACACCGGGGCGCAGTAAAGCAAACGAATCCGTACTCTAGCTCGCGACAAGAGACTTGCGTCCCACGCCAACAAATCCTAACTTACTGCCGCATCGCTGATTGCCGGAGTCGTGGAACAGGCAGACGCCCGGGGCTTGGGAAGAGATTCCGGCGATTCAGCAGGCGATAGACATCTGGGGCATTTCACCGGGCCGCAGTTACCCGATAGGGCTCCTGACCGACAAGAGGGAGTAGACAGTGGGCTTTGGCGACCCAAGGGGTGAAGCCCACGTCCAGGTTTCATTTCTCACATTCCCCATGCCCTTTTGCTATAATGATCCAATCAGAACCCTCATCTGCTCCGGTTGGTCATCTTATCCAGTCTGCCTCTGATTCGCAGCCGGAATGACTCACCTATGTTTCGGAGCTTCTCTTTGTCGACGATCTCATCGATTCGTGGCAACAGAGCCTGGAGATCATCCTTTGAACCATGGTCAATTGCCTCTCTCCACATTGACTCTGCTCCATTGGTAAACGGGCTCAGATCGGCGTTGACGTCCTCATTGAAGACTCGCTCTGCCACCTCCAAGATCTTTCTCGTCAAAAACTCGAGCCAATGGAGCTTGTCCTTAGTCAGAATGTCTGCACCCCACAAGATTCGTATGTAGCGGGCAAATACTATTGAGAAACTACTCCAGTTCGATCCCGGTAACAGAAGTTGGTTACATAGATGATATGATCTTGGAGTGATCCTGTAGTCGTCGGCTGCTACAATCTCCGCTAGGTCTTCATGGTCAAATGACAAGAAGACGAAAAACCTCTCTGCCAACCTGCCCAGCACAGCCGAATATGCCCGCTTATCTAAATGACCAGCCTTCATCAGATGATCGATTAGAGAATAGATGTTAACTACTTGAACATTTTCTGACTGCAAGAACATCAGCAGCCGCAGATCATCGGTTACCAATGTAGTACCGTTGGCCTTCGCATACTTCAGGGTTTCAACTAACCAGTCACTCATGAAGGGGGATATATCACCGACTGTAAATGTGGCCTCTGACACATCATGAATAATCTCGACGCGATTGCTCTTTCGCAAGAATTCCCAGAGGCGCCGCAATTCCGGAATTTCGTGTATTAGGAGATCGTCCTGTATAGTGTGAAACAACTTCTCATGAACCAATACTCTCTTACCGCAGCGCTCCAAGAATCCAAGTAGATCTGATTTGGAAAGATCAAGCAATGAGAGGTAATCTAACAGAATCGTATCGGAGCCTTCAAAAGTGCTTATAAGATTCCCAACGAAAGCAGCATCTGGTAAGGTCATATCGATGGTGAATTCAGGGTCATGGCGATTGCAGACGAAATCGGGATAGGTGCTGTTCGTATGATGCACTAGAACATAGGTTGGTACAGGGCTTCTCTTGAAGGATTCTCTCATGCGAACCCGTGCCCGCTCCTGATCGGTGAACATCTTCTTGATTTCATCCGTTAGTTGGCCGTGTTCATCTAGCGCCTTTACGGGGAAGACGATATTCTGCTCAGGAAACTCCTTCTGGAACGCAAGAAGGGAAGGTAGAAGCCTTCCAGCTTCGTCCTTACCAACCTGGCGTACGTACCGGAAAATGATGGCGCTGTAATTGGATAGAATCTCTTGTCGCACCGAGGCGCTAAGATTGGACTCATCGGCAAACCTCTTCGCGTGGTTCGCGGCGCTAATGGCTTCGGTCTTTCTATCAAGGAACACGTTAATGAGAGCGACGTCGAGCCAGTAGTCCACATCCTTGTTTGCATTTGCCTCCTCTTCAAGATCTATTAAGATCCTGCGGGTTTGCTCTGGAGCGCCTTTATAGAGAAAGCGCTTTGCCAAAAGCTTCTTCTCGGGATATGAAATGGCACCGAAACCGGGATCATCTATCAGAGTGGTTAGAGCACTGTCAAACTCTCGATTCTGCAACTGGGTGGTGAACTTAAGGAGGTTTAGGTGCTGGGCGAGTTCAGGAGGAAGCTCAGCACTGTCTATTAGACTCAGGGTTGCAGGCGCTTCGAGGAACTTTCCCAACAGCAGTTGGCACTGGACAATCCCAAGATGGATTTCGGGCATCAAGTACGGCTTATTCTGATCGGTTGCCAACCGTTCAGCCTCACGAAACAGTTTCAGCGCATTCTCAACATTTGATTTATCTTGGATCTCCGGGACCAATGCTAGGTTCTTGATATCACCTTCGTCTTTAACTGTAGTCTGGAGCAGGATGCGCGCCTTGATTGACAGGAGCTCCGGGTCCTCCGGCGTGTCTTGTAGAGCTTTGTCGCAGTCTTGCAGTGCAGTTGTGAGGTCACCTGTCTCTGCGCGCATCGATACGCTGAGCCGTACTACGGGCAGAACCTTAGAGGCTGCCTGTGTTAGGCGTTCGTCGAACCCGTCTATCAGATCAACACCTGCTTGCGAACCTCGGAGCCGATACGTCGCCCACACCATCGCGCTTAGCGGTGGCTCAAGTTCTGTCGCAGAGAGTTCCGTGTTGTTTTTTAGGGATTCCCATATGGCCGATATGGCGTTATAACCTCTTTGGATACTTTTCTTAGAATCCTCCTCGATATTGGCCAGTCCCAGATTGAGCTTAGCCAAGTAAAATGACGAGTCTTGATCCAAGGCTTGATGGAAGAACTTCTTAGCCAACTCCACATCGCCATGTTCATCTGGTTGATTATAGGAAACTCCTAAGTTGTTAAACACCCGAGCTCGTTCACGTTCAAGACCTGGTTCCTTTTTGATGTCAGCGAGTATCTCAAACAGTTGTGTTCGTGCCTCCTCAAACTGGCGACTGTGCAGATGTTCGAGAGCTTCTTTGATCCTACGCGAAATCTGTTGTTTTGCATCGTCCACATGCGACGGCACGACTCTGGTGTCAGTGGGAGTCAATGTTGGTTCAGGAGGTTCTACTTGTCTAAAAGAAATGCTGCCAGATGGGGGAGGTGAGGGGGATTGCTCAGGCTGTTGAATCGCATTGTAGTTGATTGTTATTTTAAGGTTTTCAATTATGTTATTCTGAAGAAGAGTTCCGCTAATCTTACTACCATCGTTAGTGTCAATAGATTGTTGCTGAAGAATGCCTTTAGTGTCATTCGTGGCACTTGGTTCTTTGGAAGACCGAAAAAGCAACCCGAATACGGCTACCGCGCAGGCGATGCTAGCAGGAACAGCAAATTCTGTCGGAATATCGACGAGCCAGTATTGACCGAAGAAGATAGCAAGTCCCGAAAAAACTCCTATTAGCGTGTTGCGCACCGATTCTTTCAATGTAAATCTCATTTGAGCGTTTTTGCTTGATACGCCTCCCTGATTACGGAAGGCGGTCACGTCCACCTAAACAAATATAACTGCTTGTAATGCTGAGGTCGATCATAAAATCGCCTCTTGGTGTTCCCGGTCGCCGCCTGCCCCACCATCTGCCGCCGAGTACCCCATCTGCTTCCGGCAGGCCCCCCGGCTCCCGTCGCCGTTCCCCCACACAAAAACTCCCTTGCGTCTGCCGGGGGCGGCATCTAACTTATTGACGCGACTCTGATTGCCGGAGTGGTGGAACAGGTAGACACCAGGGACTTAAAATCCCTTGCTTCGTAAGAGGCGTGCCGGTTCGAGTCCGGCCTCCGGCATCTCCAATTATCCCCATTCGATATGTGACCATCCACACATAGCTGACTGCCCGCCAATCCATGATCGGGTGGCCCATCCGCTTGCGGTGGGTTTCTGACGAGATACTTGTCCTGAGACCGCAGTCGCTGTGCAATGCCTGCGCAATTGGTGAGTAAGCCACCAATATCGGGGCTTCTCAGGCGGGCAGTTTTTTCCGGAACGTCCCTAACCGCCAAAACCACACCGAATTAGGGATAATTCTGCGTCGGGCCTGCTATTTGATTAGTATCCCCCGCCACAGCAGCCCAAACAGATACAAACAGGAGCGTATATGTTCTGTCGATCGTGTAAGAGCGTTCTCAGCAGAATCCCGGCGGTCATAACCGGAATCATCCTGCTGGGGTTTGTCGCCGCTAACGTGCAGGCGAGCATCTCCGCTTCGAACGAAACCGCCAGTTCAGTCACCCTGACCTGGACGGCGGTCGGTGATGACGGCACCACCGGCACTGCTACTTACTACGACGTCCGCTACGCCACGTTCCCCATCACCGACGCCAACTGGGATGCGGTCAGCCAGGCGGTCGGCGAGCCGGTCCCGCAACCGGTCGGGACTCCGGAGACGTTTACCGTCGAGTCGCTGGAGTCGGGCACGTTGTACTACTTCGCGATCAAGGTCGGTGACGAGATCCCCAACTGGTCCACGCTGTCGAACGTCGTCAGCAAGAGCACCCTTGATGAGACGGAGCCCCCGGCGGTCATTGCTGATTTGGACGGTTCCAGTCCCGACCCGACCAGCGTGGCGCTGAGCTGGACGGCTCCCGGCGATGACGGCACCAGCGGCACGGCGGCCGAGTACGACATCCGGTACGCGCTGGTGCCGATCACGGACGCCAACTGGGATGCCGCGACCGAAGTGAGCGGCGAGCCGACTCCCCAGGCGGCAGGCAGCGCCGAATCGTTCACGGTCGGTTCTCTGGGACCTAACACTACCTACTACTTCGCGATCAAGACGGCCGACGAGGTCCCTAACTGGTCCGGTCTTTCCAACGTGGCAAGCGTGACCACGCTGAACGAACAGACGGCTCCCGGCGTGATCGCCGACCTGGCGACCTCCAGTCCTACCCAGACTTCTCTCACCCTGACGTGGACCGCGCCCGGTGACGACGGTTACTCCGGCACGGCGTCATTGTACGACATCCGTTATGCGACTTTCGCAATCACTGACGCCAACTGGAACCTCGCCACCCACGCCGGCGGCGAGCCGACACCCGGTACGGCCGGGAGCGCCGAGACCTTTACTATCAGCAGCCTGAATCCCAGCGCCACGTACTATTTTGCGATCAGGACCGCCGACGAGGTGCCCAACTGGTCGGGCCTTTCGAACGTAGCCCAGGGGACGACCTCGGTGGAGACGGCCGCACCTGCGGCTATCGCGAACCTCGGAGCGGGCAACGAGACCGAGCACACCATGCGGCTGACGTGGACGGCTCCCGGTGACGACGCCAACTCCGGGACCGCCTCGCAGTACGATATCCGCTACGCCACTGCCCCGATTACCGAAGCCACTTGGGACGCTGCTTCACAGGTCAGCGACGAGCCGACCCCGCGGGCGGCCGGGTCGCTCGAATCGTACACCGTGACGGGCCTGAATTCGGGAACGATGTACTACTTTGCAGTTAAGACCGCCGACGAGGTGCCGAACTGGTCGCCGTTGTCCAACGTCACCAGTCGCGCCACCGCTTCGGACCAGACACCGCCGGCCGGTATCGATGACCTCCAGGCCAGCACCGGCGGAACCGAAGGCGAAATCCTCCTTGGGTGGACCGCGCCGGGCGATAACGACAACGACGGTGCCGTGATGGGCTACCTTATCAAGTACGCCACCTGGCCCATCGACGAGCAAAGCTTTGATGCTGCCGCGTTTTGTGATTCCTTCCCCATCCCTCTGGCGGCAGGCCAGGCGCAGTCAATGAAGCTGTCCGGGTTAAATCCCGGACAGCTTTACCATGTAGCCGTCAAGTCTTTCGACAACGCGGCTAACCTGTCGCCCATTTCCAACCCCGCCTCCGCCGTAGCCGGGTTTAACATCGTGGCCGGCACGGAAGATCCTGCCGCGCTGGTATCGCCCCCGCCGGGAGCGGTCATGCCGATGTCGCGCCCGACCCTGACGATTGAAAACGTGTCGCTCGAAGCGGACGAACTTTACCATTTCGAAGTCGCCGCCGATTCTACTTTCTTCGAACTGGCGGCCGGTGACTCAGTGGAGGAGCAGGAAGGACCTACGAGCTCGTGGAAAGTAAACTCACGCCTTGCCGCCGACGTGACCTACTTCTGGCGGGTGGGCACCGATGACGGCGGGTACAGCGAAGTCTCGACCTTTACCGTCCTGCCGCAACCGCACCCGTATCCGAACCCCTTCGCACTAACCGACGGTGACGCCGTTACTTTCACCGATCTGCCCGTGAACACGAACCTCGTCGTGACAACGGTGTCCGGTGACATCGTGCGCCAGTGGTCGAGCCTCGGCGGTGATGACGTCATCTGGGACGGCACCAACGAGTCCGGGCACGAGATCGGCTCCGGCATGTACCTCTGGTTTGTGGCCGACGCCGGGTTGAAAGGCAAGTTGATGGTGGTCAGGTAACAACCGTCCGCTTCGTTCGTCCCCGCGCTCTGCGTAGTACCGTTTTCGATTCGCATCCCTCCCCATCAGGTTACATTCGCTCAGTATTATTCAGCAGAGTATTCCTCTGACATGGACTGTGTGCGTCCTTGTTATCACACACTGACTGTCAGAAACTGTCAGTGGCTAAATTCACATCTTAAACGTTGACGAATACGGCCTAATTTGCGACATTCTGTCAGGCATCGGGGCGGACAACAGGACAGACATCAGGGCAGACTTGACGCGAATGCGTGCTGAGGAAGTGCTTGGCACCGGTCGGCGGTGCCGGCGAAGCCGGAGACGGTACATGAGCATATACACCGTGAGAGCAGAAAAGTGCTTTGAGGAAAACCTGCGCCTGTTCAGTGATCCAAACGCCGAACCGGAGAGGTTTAATCTAAACAGTGGGTTTCTCAATTTGGCGAACACTCTGTTCAGGACGGAGTTGGGAGAATGTAGATATGGGGAAAACATGTTTCGTAATAGCGCCCATAGGCAAGGAGAAGTCGGACACGCGCAGGAGATCAGATCAGGTTTTCAAGTATATCATTGAGCCGGCGGCGTCTGAGTGCGGCTACAAGGCGATGCGGGCCGATCAGATTTCAGAGCCTGGCCTGATAACCAGCCAAGTGATACAACACATCGTCGAAGACCCTCTCGTCATAGCGGACCTAACCGAACGGAACCCGAACGTGTTTTACGAGTTGGCATTGAGGCATGCGCTGAAAAAGCCGCTTGTCCAGATATCACAGAAGGACGAGCAGATACCGTTCGATGTGGCTACCATGAGGACTATTGCCATTGACCACCACGACCTGGACAGCGTGGAGCAGGCTAAGAAGGATCTGATAGGCCAGATTAAGACGGTCGAGGGGAGAGCCCCCGATAAGATCGACACTCCGATTTCCGTCGCCTTGGACCTACAACTGATGCGGCGAAGCGATGACTTGGTGCAACGTACGCTCGCCGAACTGGTGCGGTCCGTTTCAGAGTTGCGATCGGAGGTCGAGAGCATTCAGCGGCCTGTACCCTATCGGCCGTCTGCCGACTTAGCGAAGTCATTACAAAAGTATATGGATTATTTTGAACTTGCGAAAGCGACGCGGCCTCGCAGTACAAAAGACAATGATGTTGCGACGACAATCCAGGAGATTATAGAACGCGGACGCGACCCATCCGGTGAGACAGACTCGGACTGAAGTGATCTGAGAAACCCGACAGAGTCACCCTTGGACTCAGCTTCCTTGCATCGCCTTTAAGGGTGATGGGGGGATTGGGCGTCGGGTTTCTCACTTTATATATACGGCCGACTGCAAACCCGCCCGGGCACAGCTTCTACGTTGACATTCCCGCCCGTATTTGACATATATACACGCCTGTAACCCTCGTTGAGTCAAAGCCGTCCGTGTCGCCGGCTGTCAGGCAGGAGCGAAGCCATGCCGTCGGGTTGTCAGTCCGAAGTCGGGAAGATCGACAGAATTCTCGTCAAGCATCCCCGGGACGCGTTCGTATCACGACAAAATATCGACGCCCAATGGAGGGACCTGCACTATTCCGGCGCTCCCGACTACGACAGGGCGCTGCGGGAGTACGAGACATTTGTCGAACTCCTGGCCGGGGTGACGCCGCATATCGACTACCTGCCCGCGAGCGACGAGACGGGACTTGACTCGATCTACGCGCGTGACGCCGTGGTCGTGACCGACGCGGGAGCCATCCTGTGCAACATGGGCAAGGAGGCGCGCCGCGGGGAACCTTCCGCCTCCGGTGAATACCTCAGGCAGGCCGGTTTTCCGGTACTGGGCGCCATCACCGGCGAAGGACGGCTGGAGGGAGGCGATCTCATCTGGCTGGAGCCGAGGACTCTCGTGGTGGGACGGGGGTATCGGACGAACGACGAGGGCATCCGCCAACTGAAGGACCTGACCTCTGATCTGGTCGACGAATTCGTTGTCGTGCCGCTGCCGCACTGGAAAGGGCCGGCCGGCGTGTTCCACCTGATGTCAATGATCAGTCCGGTTGATCGCGACCTGGCTGTAGTCTATCCCAGGCTTCTTCCCGTTCCGTTCCGGGAGTTTCTGGCTGAGCGGGGGATAGAGTTCGTGGAGGTGCCGGATTCGGAATATCCCGGTATGGCCTGCAATGTTCTGGCGGTCGCCCCGCGCAAGTGCCTCGCACTCTCCGGTAACCCGCTTACGCGGCGCCTGCTCGAAGAGAAAGGTGCCGAAGTGTGGGTGTACGACGGCGATGAGATCTCCAGAAAAGGGGCCGGCGGCCCGACCTGCCTGACCAGGCCACTCCTGCGAAGCTGGTGAGCATGCTCCTGTCAGCGCTGCACGAATACTGAACCGGAAGGCTGCCGGTCAGCGGGCACGCGGTTATCGGGGTTTCTCCTGAATGATTCTGAGGTAAGTAGCGATCTGGCCGCGGTGGTGAATTTCGTGGTCGAGATTGCCCCGCATGATGATCCACCAGGCTGTAACTTCGGCGCCAAACCGTTCATCATAGATCTTCTCCGAGAGATCGCCCTCCGACAAACCGGCGAGCATGTCAGCCCGCTGCTGCCCGGTCTGCTCCAGGGCCTCAAGCAACCGCAGGTACCGGGAGCGGTTCTCGACGTCGGCAAGCCCGGCTTTTCCGCGAGTGGGTGTGAGGTCCTTCAGCCGCAGCATACTGAACAGCCATTTGTCGGCGTCGCAAAGGTGCTGCGCGAGGTCGGCGAAGCTCATGGCCTCGGGAGTGGGACGCCAGTTCTCCATGCCGTCGGGAACGGTTCGCAGTCGCTTGAGACTGGATTCGCGCACTGCTCGTGAGAATTCGGCGAGTGTTTCTCCGCCGGTGGTATCCATGGGAGTCCTTATCGGGTCGCGGGAGCCTGAGGCTTTACATGTCGAATATTTTGCCCGGGTTCAGGATATTCCTCGGATCGAACTGTCTCTTGATGCCGCGCATGAGGTCGACCGCCGCACCGTGTTCCTTGGCGAACAGGTCTTTGTGGCCCAGTCCAATGCCGTGTTCGCCGGAGATACTGCCTTCCAGTTGGATCGCTTTCTCGACTATCATGTGGTTGATGTCGCAGGCGGTGGCCCATTCGTCTTCGTCGTCCCTCCGTGCGAGCATAAGCGCGTGCAGCAGGCCGAGACCTACGTGGCCGAACGTGAACATCGTAATTCCGCGTTCATCTCCGAGGCGGTGACAATATTCCACCATCTCGGGCAGTCTCGATATGGGGAAGGCGACGTCGTTGCGGATAACGGTGTACCCGGGCTCAAAGTGCTTGACGGCGTCGGTAACCCAGTGGCGGATCTCCCACGGGCGGTGGTCGCCGGCCAGTTCGAGCTTCTCAGCGCCGAACTCAGAGCAGATTTCTTCGGCCAGGGAGTTGTTCGATTCCAGTGCCGGACGCGGGCCGTGGAACTCCAGGAACAGAGTCGGCACTTCTTCCAGGCCGTAATCTTTCAGGCGGTTGAGGGCTTTCGTAATGCGCCGGTCCAGGAACTCCACGGCGGCCAGGTCCAGTCCGTAGCGATACATCTCCGACACGGCGCGAGCCGCATCCGTCTCGGTCGGGAACTTGAAGGCAGTCTGCAACCGGTCTTCCGGTATACCGGCGAGCCGGATTGTCACGGCGGATATGATCGCCAGGGTTCCCTCGGACCCGGCCACAAGATCGACAAGGCTGTAACCGCTGGACCGCTTGGAGGCACGGTTCCCCAGCTTGAGAACGTCACCCGTCCCGGTGACAACCTCCAGGGCCAGCACGTACTGGCGGGTACCTCCATACTTGACCGAGTAGACGCCGCTGGCGTTGGTGGCGACCATCCCGCCGACCGTGGCGACGTCACCGGAACCTCCCGGGGAGGGTGGGAAGAAAAGTCCCTCGCGCTTGAGGTGCTCGTTAAGATCGTCATAGACGATGCCGGGTTCGACCCGGACCTGGAGATCCTCGGGCCAGAAATCGAGGACCCGGTTCATGCGGCTGAGGTCCAGAACGATACCGTCGGCCAGGGGGATGGTGGAGCCTTCCAGCGCGCTGCCTGCCCCGCGAGTCGTGATCGGCGTGCCGCCGGCGCAGCATAGCTTCACAACCCCGGCGATATCTGCCGTGCTCATGGCCCAGACGACGGCCAGCGGAGTCACGCCGGGCAGCGTGGATTCATCCTCGGCCGCTACGGCAAGCTGGTCGGGCTGCGTGGAAACCTGCTCGGGCGGCAAAATCCGGCAAAGCTCGTCTATGATGCTCATTGGTTATCGACGTCACGCCGAATGCCGGCGGCTACCTCTGGGCCTCCCACATGGGATCCCACGGTGGTATGGGAATCGGCTTTAGCTCCAGCTTCCTCATGTCTTCATCGGTCAGAAGGCCTTTCGGCACGGCAAGCGTGTAGACGTAAGTATCAAACCAGCCGTCGTACATGTACCACATTCCATCATCACCGCGTTCGGTCCCCCAGCTGTTCTGCACGAGCCACTTGACGGGCTCGCCGCTCGCGGAAGTATCAACGCCCATCAGCACCATGGCATGGTTGGGGGTGCTTTCCCGGTACGCGAGCCGTTCGGCCTTGGTCATGGGGAAGTCGATGCCGAACACGCGGTCGTACTCGTAAATGCCGGTCATGAGCAGCGCAGAATCGCTGTAACGCTCCTTGCCGACGTCGCAGGAAAAGTAAATCGCCTGGCTGTCAAGAAGGGCCGCCACGGCGTACTGCTTCAGCTTCTCAATCGGCAGGTTCAAGTGAACCAGGTCCTCGGACTCATATATGTTGCGGCTGTCCTGGAGTTGGTACATGCGGTCAAGAGGCTTGGTCGGATCGTTCATCAGGACCGCGTATTCAGGCAGCTCGGCGCCGATATACTGGTCGCGGAACGACGCCGGCGTGTACGCCGATGTCGCCAGCAGAGTGGTGTCTTTCGTCTCGGCCCGGTAGGTAAACTCGGCCGGAGGCTCGCCGTAGTGGACTGCCAGGAGGGTATATATCTCGCCGAGCATGGCTTCCTTGTGCTTCCTCAGTTCGTCGACGCTCTTGCCGGCCTCGTGCATCTGGCGAAGTTCGGAGGCGCAGCGACGCAGCTTGACACTGGCCAGTTGGTTGATCGTCCCGGTCTTTGACGACTGTATCGTCTCCGGCATGGCCGATTTCGGCACTACGCCGTGCTTCCGGATCAGGGCCGTTACATATTGCCAGTAACCGCCGTCGCCAAACGGAGAGCGCAGGAGAATCACGAGGCGACGATCATCAATTGGCTTGTCACGGTATGTGATCATCTGCTCCAGGAACGTGTTGGCTTTCTCCATCTTGTCCCAGAAGGCCAGGTAGGACTGTGAGAACTCGAAGGAGGAGAGCTCAAGCCTCTTCATCACCGCCGGGGCGAAGACGTTTAATCCCGCGAACAGCCAGCATCGACCGGAACTCTTCTGGTTGGTGATCCCGGCACCCTTGAGTTTAAGGGAGAAGTACGTGTCATGGTGGACGAGTTTTTCGCGATTCAGCGCCAGGGCGGAAACATCGTTGTTGGTGACGGCGTTTACGACGGCCTTGCGGTCAGCCGAGTCCCGAAACTCCGATTGAAGGCGACCGACAAGGTCGTCGGTGAGCTGCCCGTCGCTGCCGGCGGCCGCAAAATCGGCAGTCAGAAGCAGAGTAAGGAAAATGGCCAGGGCTCGCATATGGATATCCTCTCGCTGGTCAGGTCATACGTTCGGTGTGCTGCCGTTCGCTACGATTACGAGGAATCTAATGCATAAACAGGCAAAAGGGAAAGGAATATCGGCAGTGCGCTGCCCGGCCGTCGGGACCACCTTGCTCGCGCCGGGCCGGCAGGGCGCTTACGGTCCAGCGGTCCGCATTTGACAAGAGGCTTGCCTGCCGGGCCGATCGGAGTTAGTTTGGTATGACTCAGTCGCACGATGAGCGGCTCCATTCAGGCGACGCGACCGCTGCACGGTCCCCGGGGTCGATGTGGCGGGGGCGCGAAATCTCACGCGAGGGATGTATGCGAAAGAATGACCTGTCGTTTTTTGAAACGGTGCTGGCCTTTTTTGACAAGGCGGCGAAACTGACCAGGCATCCACCGGGTCTGCTCAACCAGATAAAGTACTGCAACAGCATTTACGAGTTCAAATTCCCGCTCAAGCGCGATGACGGCTCTATCGAGATAATCCAGGCCTTCCGCGTTGAGCACAGCCATCACAAGTTGCCGGTCAAGGGCGGCATCCGGTACAGTGAAATGGTCTCCGAGGACGAGGTCAAGGCGCTGGCGGCTCTCATGACGTTCAAATGCGCCATCGTCGACGTGCCCTTCGGGGGGGCGAAAGGCGGTGTCCGGGTGGAACCGCGCAAGTACACGGAGGCGCAGCTCGAGCGCATAACGCGCAGGTACACCTCGGAGCTGGCCAGGAAAAGTTTCATAGGCCCGGGCGTGGACGTACCGGCCCCGGACTATGGTACGAGCAGCCGGGAAATGGCCTGGATCGTCGACACGTACAGCGCCCTGAATCCGAATCAGATTGATGCCGCAGCCTGCGTGACGGGAAAGCCGATCGCACAGGGGGGGATTCACGGCCGGACCGAGGCCACGGGACGCGGCGTGTTCTACGGCCTGGTGCGGGCTATCTCGTACGCCGAGGACATGAAAAAGATCGGGCTGGCCCCCGGTATAGAGGGCAAGCGAATCGTCGTTCAGGGGCTGGGCAACGTCGGCTATTACACGGCCAGATTCCTGCAGGAAGCCGGAGCGGTGCTGGTGGCCCTGGCCGAGTATGACGGGGCCATTTACAATGACCGCGGCCTTGATGTCGACCAGGTGCAGGCGCATCGCAAGGAGTCCGGTACGATACTCAACTTTCCCGGGGCCACGAACTTTGCCGCCAATTCCGACGCTCTCGAGTACGAGTGCGATATCCTTATCCCCGCCGCCCTCGAGCGCCAGATAACGGTCGAAAACGCTCCCCGGGTCAAAGCCAAAATCGTCGCCGAGGCCGCCAACGGGCCGATCACCGCTGATGCGGAAGAAATCCTCAAAGGGAAAGGCGTGCTGATAGTGCCGGACACCTACCTGAACGCGGGCGGCGTGACGGTTTCGTACTTTGAATGGCTCAAGAACCTCTCTCACGTGCGGTTCGGCCGTTTGAGCAAACGGTACGAAGAAGCCACGCACGCCAAGTTGATAGAAACCGTCGAGACGCTGACGGGCAAGTCGCTCTCTGAAGATCAGCGTCGGGTGGCCGTTCACGGCGCGGACGAGATCGACCTGGTCAACTCCGGACTGGAAGAGACCATGTTCAATGCCTACGATGAGATGCGGGAGATCTGTCTGCAGACCGAGGGTTGCTCCGATCTGCGGACGGCGGCATTCCTCACCGCTATTAACAAAGTCGCTGTTTCATACATGCAACTGGGGATTTTCCCGTAACGCCCGGATGCGGCCGGAAGCACCGGTGACGTGCCGCCGGTGAATCACTTCAGGAGCGGGTGTGAGTTTTCGTTTTTGCCGGTCGCTTTCGCCACGCGGATATCGTGAGCCAGCGTAATCGACGGTCTGGATTCCTCCAGGCCGAACCCCCGGCCCGCCAGAATCTCCCGGTACGCCACCGTGTGCAGGTCGGTAAAGCCTGCCGAGAACTCGATTTCCTCCCCGCCGATCGTGATTGATCGGTAGGTCGTCTGTCCCGAATCGGACGCGCCCCGGGGAAGGTCAGCGCGGTCGATGGAAAGGTACCACCGTACGTTCGCCTTCTGTAGTTCCAGGAAGCCGGCCGTTTTCGTCGGTTCGCTGTGGTGAACCTCGCTGTGCTGTACCGGGCCGAACAACCATATGAGCAGGTCAAAGAAGTGGATGCCGATATTCGTAGCCAGGCCTCCCGACCGGTCCGGCTGGCCCTTCCAAGAGATCAGGTACCACGGCCCGCGCGCCGTAATGTACGTGAGAACCACCTCGTACTTCCGGTTCGCCTTTTCCCGGGCGATTTTGTCTCTCAGGGCGATCAGCGAGGGATGCACGCGCAACTGCAGGATAGTACTGACGTGACGACCGGACTCCTGCTCCAGTTGCCTGAGCGGATCAATGTTCCAGGGGTTGAGAACGAGCGGTTTTTCGCATATCGCGTCGGCACCGATCCGCAGGGCAAACCGCACGTGCGCGTCATGCAGGTAATTCGGCGAACAAATGGACACGTAATGGACCCGTTTATCTTCCGACTGCCGCCGCAGCTTATCCAGGTGGCGGTCGAATCGCTCAAACTCAGTGAAAAACTTGACGTCCGTAAAATGACGGTCAAGTATCCCGACCGAATCACTGGGATCCACGGCCGCCACCAGGCGGTTCCCGGTTTCCTTAATCGCTCTGAGGTGGCGTGACGCAACGTAGCCGGCCACGCCGGTTATGGCAAAGTTCTTCGACATCGGTTCTCCCGCGATGATGTGTTTTTCGCCGAGTCCGGATCGTGGCGCTTCGCGCTCTCAGCCCGTAACCCCGTTGAAAACGCCAGCAAGAAAGTAGCTCCGACCGGGAATGCCAAGTTTTTTTTGACCGTCGGTTCCATGACGGCGGCCGGTGCTCACAGGAGGCGGCAAACGGGGACGGCCGGCCCCGACCGGCCGAAGCGCCAAAAAGCGTTTGACCGGGGTACCGGCAGATGATATTATGTCGCACGAACGGTCCGCAAACAGATTATTACCGAGGCATACATGAGAGAACTGGTTGTACGGCTTCTACCCGAGGTTAACGAGATTTCCGCGCCGGACCTCCGGGAGAACGTAATCGCCTGCTGGGAAGAGGCGATAGCCTTTCGCGGGTGGACGGAGCGCTTGCTGCGAGGCATTCCCTTTACGCTCCTGGCTGAGGACGTCAAGATTACGTTCATTGATCACGTGCGGGCGGTCTGCCGCATGTGCATTGCCGTCAACGACGTGCTCGACGACGTTCACGGCGACGGCAAGACGCCCGTCAACCGCGACTACCTGGTGGCCGGAGCGCTGCTGGCCGACGTCGGCAAGCTGCTCGAGTATGAAATCGTCGACGGTAAACCCGTCAAGTCCGACTACGGCAAGCATATCAGGCACCCGTTCAGCGGTGTCGGCCTGGCGTTCAAGCACGGGCTGCCGTCGGAAGTGATGCATGTCATCGCCACTCACTCCAAGGAGGGGGTGGGGGAAAAGCGAAGCCCGGAGAGCATCATTTTCCATCACGCCGACTTCATCGATTTCGAGCTGGTGAAATAATCATGGCACAGACGTTGGTGGAGAAGATCGCCCAGCGGTTCGCGCTGGGGCTGGAACCGGGGCGGAGTATGCGAAGCGGCGACTACCTGTCGATCCAGCCGGCGCACGTGATGACCCATGACAACACGGGCGCCGTCATTCCCAAGTTCAAAGCGATAGGCGCCCGCAAAATTGCCGACCCGCGCCAGGTGGTCTTCGCCCTTGACCACAACGTGCAGGACACCAGCGAGAAGAATCTCGCGAAATACTCCGCCATCGAGGCCTTCGCCCGGGAAATGGGTGTCGACTTCTACCCGGCCGGGCGCGGGATCGGGCATCAGATCATGTGCGAGGAAGGCTACGCCTGGCCCGGCACGATGGTCGTGGCTTCGGACAGCCACTCCAACATGTACGGCGGGCTCGGTTGTCTGGGAACGCCGATCGTGCGCACCGATGCCGCCGCCATCTGGGCGACCGGCCGGACCTGGTGGCAGGTGCCGCCGGTAGCGCGGGTCGAACTGACAGGGTCACTGGCCCCGGGAGCCTCGGGCAAAGACGTCATCATCACCCTGTGCGGCTTTTTCAATCATGACGAAGTCCTTAACCACGCCGTAGAGTTTGTGGGTGACGGTATCGCGGCGCTTTCAATCGATGATCGACTGACCATTGCCAACATGACCACGGAGTGGGGGGCGCTGGCCGGGGTTTTTCCCGTTGACGACGCAACCATCGACTGGCTGCGCGACCGCGCCGAGTTTGTCAAACGGCGGGGCACGGCCGGCGTTCCGTCGGATGCGGACGGGCACGGCGGCCATCCACGGCTCACCCGGGAGAAGGTCGACCGGCTGGATGCTGGGCGCTTAAGTGTCGATAAAGAAGCAGTTTACGCCAAACATCTAACCCTTGACTTGAGCACGGTCTCGCCGCACGTCTCGGGGCCGGACACGGTCAAAGACATGGCGCCTGTGGCTGAGTTGAGCCGGCGCGGGGTTCGGATCGACAAGGCGTATCTGGTCTCCTGTGTCAATAGTCGAGTTGGGGACATAGCCGCCGCGGCCAGAACGATCAAGGGTAAGAAGGTTGCGGATCACGTCAAATTCTACGTAGCGGCGGCTTCGAGCGAAGTACAGGCCGAGAGCGAAAGGCGGGGCGACTGGCAAACCCTGCTGGAGGCCGGGGCGATCCCGCTTCCGCCGGGATGCGGCCCCTGCATCGGGCTCGGCGCGGGGCTGCTGGAGGACGGTGAAGTCGGGATTTCGGCGACCAACCGGAATTTCAAGGGCCGGATGGGGTCTCGGGAAGCGCAGGCATACCTGGCGTCGCCGGAGGTTGTGGCGGCGTCGGCCGTAGCCGGCAGGATCGATCTGCCGGGTCCGGCGCAGCCCGGGAAGGTCGCGGGACGGGTCGAAGTCAGGCGGCAGGGCGCCGAGGTCACCGAAAAAGTGCCCATTATAGAAGGTTTTCCGGAACGGCTCAGCGGAGAGATCATCTACTGCCATCAGGACAACCTTAACACCGACGGTATCTTTCCGGGGAAGTACACGTACCTTGACGACTTCACCGCCGCCCAGCAGGCCGAGGTGGTCATGGAGAACTATGACCCTGAGTTCTCCGACCTGGTTCAAAGCGGTGATATCCTGTTGGGTGGCTTCAACTTCGGCACCGGGAGTTCGCGCGAACAGGCGGCGACCGCACTCAAACACCGGGGGATTCGACTCGTGCTCGCCGGATCGTTCAGTGAAACGTACAAGCGAAACGCCCTTAACAACGGCTTCCTGACTATCGAAGCCCCGGAACTGGCGCGTGATCTCGGTCAGCGGTTTGGGACCGACAGACTGACCGTAAGAACATCAATAAAGGCAACCGTTGATTTCGTTAATTCGCGAGTAGAGGCCGACGGGAAATCATACGGTGTCAGCCCGGTCGGTGCAGCCGCCCAGGAACTGATTGTATGCGACGGGCTGGAAAACTGGGTGAAGAAACAACTGGAGACTTAGCGCCTGCTGCAGGGACGGAGGATCGATGCACAAGACAATATCTCGAGCGATATCCGAATTCGCCGTCAACCTTCGCTACGACGATCTGCCCCGGGACGTCGTAGGCGAGGTCAAGCGGTATCTCTACGATTCAATCGGCTGCGCGCTCGGCGGATATCATACCAGAGACGTCGGGATCGTTCGTGGCATCTACGAGAAGATGGCCGGGAGGCCTGAGGCTACGGTGATAGGCTTCGGCGAGAGAATACCGGCCGTCAACGCGGCCCTGGTCAACTCCCTGATGGTCCGTGCGCTGGATTTCAACGACATTTACTGGAAAGAGGACCCGTCACATCCATCCGACCTGATACCGGCGGCTCTGGCTGCGGGGGAACGCGTGGATGCCTCCATGAAGGATGTCATTACGGCGATTGTGCTGGCCTACGAGTTCGAGATGCGGCTCTGTGAGTTCGCGGTACCCGGCGTGCGCGAACGCAAATGGCACCATGCCACGCTCACCCAGTTTGTTTCGCCCGTGGTGGCCGGGAAGCTCCTGGGGCTGACCGTCGACCAGATGGTCAACGCCATCGGGATCAGCGCCTGCCACAACCATACGATCGGATGTCCGACCGCCGGCAAGCTCACGATGATGAAGAATACGGTGGACCCGATGGCCGTCCAGGCGGGTGTTCTCGCTGCTCTGATGGCGCAGAACGGCTATTCCGGCACGGAGGCCGTCTTTGAGGGCAAGGAGGGGCTGATGGACGTTTACGGGCCGGCCTGGGACGAGGACAAGCTGACCGGCAGGCTCGGTGATTCGTTCAAGATCCTTGAATGCAGCATGAAGGCGTTTCCGACCGAGGCGCTGACTCACACGCACCTGAGCTGCACGTTGAAGGTTATCAGGGACAATGACATTGACCACGACCAGGTTGAATCGGTGACCGTCACGACCATCGCGCGGGCATGCGATATCCTCTTTGACCCGCACAAGTATCGCCCCGAATCCCGGGAGACGGCCGACCATTCGTTGCCGTATTGTGTTGCAGCCGCAATTGTCGACAGGCAAATTACCACGCAGACTTTTTCCGATGAGAAGCTGAAAGACCCCCGCATCTGGGAAGTGATCGACCGTATCAAGGGAGAGGCGTCCGAAGAGTTTGAGCGAATGTTCCCGGCCAGGCAGCCGTCCCGGGTGACCATCCGCACCAAAGACGGTAAGGAATACAGTGCGTACCTGGAGAACCCGAAGGGCCACCCGACGGAGCCGATGACCAGGGAAGACCTGCGGGCGAAGTTCAACGCCCTGTCCGGCGCGCTGATGGATGCGGCCAGGCAGGCCGACATGGAGGAAATGATCTTCGCGTGCGAAAAGGAGAGCGCCCGCGATTTCATGGCGGAACTGGTTGTCAAATCCACGGCATGACGTGCCGATGAATCGTTGACGAAAGAGAAATCAGGTTGGCATCAAATGGCAAAGCGTTCACAAAAAAAAGTGAAGCCGCGAGTTCTCAAGGGGTTCAGGGATTACCCTCCCGCCGAACAGATCGCGAGGGAGAAGATGCTCTCATCCGTGCGCGAGGCGGTGGAGCTGATGGGCTTTCTGCCGTTGCAGACAGCCAGCCTCGAGTACGCTGAAACCCTGCTGGGACCGCACTACAGCAAGGAATCGCTGGCCGAACTGTTCGGCTTTCGCGGACCGGATGACGTTGATATGGCGCTGCGTTATGAGTTTACCCTGTCGCTGGCCCGTTACGTGGCCGAGCATTCGGAGCTCCCGCTGCCTTTCCGACGCTACCAGTACGGCAATATCTGGCGCGTGGACAAGCCCGGCCCGGGGCGCTTCCGCGAGTTCATGCAGTTTGACATCGATATCGTCGGCACGCAAAATCTGCTGGCCGACGCTGAAATCATCGCCGCCATGGTGACGATCTTCGACCATCTCGGTATCGAGGATTTCGAGGTTCGTTATTCCAATCGCAAGATTCTAAACGGACTGATTGAGTGGGCGGGTATTCTCCCTGAAAGGGGATCGGACGTTCTGCGCGTCCTGGACAAGTATCGGAAGCAGGGAGAGCAGGCCGTCATACTGGAACTGGGTAGCGGAAGAAAGGATGATTCCGGAGCCGAGATCCCCGGCCTCAGTCTTCCGGCGGACCAGATAGACCACATAAGGGATTTCCTGCACGAGGCGATCAAGCGGGACACCAAAGATCCGTTGTCATGGGTCAGGGGCAATCTCAGCGGGTTCCGGCAGGCGGAGGAGGGGATGAGCGAGCTGGAGGCGGTCCGGGATCACCTTAAGGCCATGGGGATTGATCGGAGCAAAGCGGCCGTCGACCTGTTGATCGTTCGCGGGCTGGCGTACTACACCGGGCCGGTGTTCGAGACATATCTGACAAAACTGTGGGATTACGGCTCGGTCTTCTCAGGGGGGCGGTACGATAACCTCGTAGACCGCTTCCTGGGCCGTTCCGTTCCGGCGGTCGGCTCATCCATCGGGATAGACCGTCTGCTCGCCGCGTTGATCGAGCTTAAAGCCTTCAAATACGAACGGGCGACCTCGCAGGTGCTGGTCACCGTGATGGACCGGCATCGCCTGCCTGAGTACCTGAAGATGCTTCGTGAACTGCGTGACGCCGGTATCCGGTCCGAGATATTCGCCGGAGACACCAAGAACCTTACGCGTCAGGTGCGCTACGGTGACAGAGTGGGGATACCGTTTGCCTTGATTGCCGGTTCAAACGAGTTTGAGTCAAACAAGGTCACCGTAAAGGACCTGGCCTCCGGTGCGGACCAGGCCGGGAAAACCGCTGACCGAGAGAAGTGGCTCAAGGCCGAGGGATTCCAGGAAACCATTCCGCGTGACACGCTGGTATCGTACCTGAAGAAGCGATTGAGGGAAAGCTGACTCGCGTGCCGGTCGCGCGGCGTTCCGCTCGCGGCCGTGCCGTCGTGATTTACTGCCATGACTTCCCGGAAAACACCTTCGATGTGCGACGTCTACGCGCATGAATACGATCTTATGACCAACGCGGCGGCGCGGGAGAGTTACCATGCGCGCGAAGTAGCCGCCCTGGCCGAAGCATTCAAGCCGACCTCGGTGCTGGACGCCGGGTGTGCCACCGGCCTGACGGCGATGCTGTTTGCCCGGCTGGGCGTTGCCGCCACCGGGCTGGACAGGTCGCGGAAAATGATCAGCCTGGCCAGGGGGAAGTACGGTGCGTCGGGCCGGTCGCCTGTTTTTCGCGTCGGACAGTTTGAATCACTGCCCGGGCTGCTTCACGGGCGGTTTGACCTGGTGGTATGCCTGGCCAACGCCATATCCGGAGTCGGGTCGGTCGCCAACCTTCGGAAAAGCCTCAGGAACTTTTGCAGGGTTCTCAAGCCCGGAGGCGCCCTGGTGTTGCAGATGCTCAACTATGCCGCGCTCAAAGAGGGTGAGGTCATGCCCGTTCGCGCCACCAGGAGCGACGGCATCATATGGGTGCGGTATTCGATCCGGCGCGGGCGAAAACTGGCCCTTCACGCGGTACGGCTGGACATCGATGAAAGTCCGCCCCTGTTGGAACCGTTTTACCACGAACTTGACAATTTCACCGTTGAGCGGGTTACCCAGGCAATGCGCTCAGCGGGTTTTCGGCAACTGCACCGGTACGCTGATCTCCTGTTAAGCAAGAGGTTCACCAAGTCGGCCCGTGATCTTGTTATAGTCACGCGCAGGCCGGCCGGGCGCCAAACAGTTTGACATGTCGCGCAGGACACCTATCTTCTTAACCCGGTTATGAACAGAATTCTCCTTACCTGTTTGGCGGTGTTCCTGCTGGCGTCGGCCGTCGCGGCTGAGACTGACCGCAGTGTGGAGGCGGCCCGGTCCGTACAGGCATATCGGCCGGTCGGCGACCGGCGGGTCTGGAGTTTCTTCTCTCGTGACTCGACCTTCGGACGGCTCGTGTCGACCGTTTCCCGCACGGCCTCGCAGGACGGCCGTCCCGGGCTGGTCCTCACCGAGGAACTAACCATCGACTATACGATGATCGGCGGCGAGCAGGTTATCCGGCAAAGTCGTGAACACTACGTGGACCTGACCGGTGGCTACCTGGGTGACCGCATGACGTTGATCACGGGCGAACAGTCCGAGGATTTCCGGCTTTCGCGGCAGGGCGGCCGGGTGAACGGGTATTTCACACGCGCCGGTCGGGAGGTCCCGCAGTCGCTGGAGGTGGACACGGGCATGTCGGGTTGGGACAACAACTACGTCGATCAACTCGAGCTCATACTCGCCATGCGTGACCTGCGCGTGGGCCAGCGGATATCTGATTCAGTCTTTCAGCCTCAGGCTCTTGTGAAGACACGGCTGACGGGAACCGTCGACCGCTTCTTCTACCAGGAGATATACCGGAATCGGTTTGACTCGGTTTTTCTGATCCGGCTCAGCGAACCGGTCAGGGCCGAGCTTTCCTTCACCGCCGACCGGAGGCTGGTCAAGGTGAACCTGCTCGATCAGGACATTAGAATCTACCAGGATGAGGCGCCCCGAACCAGCGTGCCCGAACGGGAGGCCGTACCATCGCCTCGTTTTACAGTCCTGGGGCTTGTGGTCATGCTGCCGCATTACGTAACCTATTTGCTGATCTCGCTGGTCTCCCTGTTATTCTTTGCGCGGCGGGACCTGCGACGGGGAGAGCCGTACCTGGGCTACTCGGTGGGTGCTCTGCTGTTCCTGGCTGCTCTGGTCACGCAGATACCGCTGCAGAAGATGATGATCGCAGGTTGGTTTGTCCCGTCGGTCTCCTCGGGCGGCTCGCTTTATCTGCGCGGTATTCCGCCGTCCCTGGCAGCCGGGTTGATTCAGGAGTTGCTCAAGCTTGCTGCCGTCTGGCTCGTCATAAGCTGGCGTAAACCGACGTCCGGGCGCTGCGCCGTGATCGGTGCTTTCTGCGGCGCGGGATTCGGCGTGGCAAACGTGTGGTATCACGTCGGGTGGCACCTTGCCCCTCTTTTCACCTTCGCGCTTCTGGAACGAAGCTTCCTCGTTTTGTACCATGTGGCGTCGGGAGCCCTGCTCGGGAATGCCGTGGGAGGTGACCGTGGTCGTCTGCCGGCAACGCTGACCATCCTCGTCCTGGTAAACTCAGTCCTGCGCTACCTGCCGGTCTTCGTCCAGGAAGGAACGGTGTCGGGCGCGGGCATGACCTTCGTCTTCGCCTTTCTCTCGGTCGGTTTTCTCCTGTTCGCGGTGATTCGGCTCGGGCGCCAGTGACCGGCCACGCATAGTGTGCCGGGCCGATTGAGGTTGACTTTGGTTTGCGGACGCGGTATGTTCGATTTTTGAGTCGCGAGTGCGGTCCTGTATCAATTTGTCCGGAGATAACTTTAGCAATTCATTCCTGAGATGCCACAGCCTATGGGTGACAATCGAGTATTTGCCGGCATTGACATCGGGGGCACCAGCATCAAGTACGGTCTGGTCGACAGCCAGGGGAAGGTCCTGTTCAAGGAGCACCGTCCGACCATGGTCGAAAAGGGGGCCGAACCGCTCATGCACCTCGTCACCAACATTGCCGAGAGCCTGCTGTACCATGCGGCCGAGGAAGACTACCAGGTCAGTTGCCTGGGTGTCGGCACGCCCGGCGCCGTAGAGCCCAAATCAGGCCGAGTGGTTGGTTTTGCACCCAACATTGACGGCTGGGAAGGAATGAAGATCGGGCAGATCCTCACTGAACGCCTTAACCTGCCGGTTCTCGTTGACAATGATGTAAACGCCATGGCTGTGGCGGAGTCGCGTTTCGGGGCGGCGGTCGGTTATCAATCGGTTGTCTGTGTGGCTCTCGGCACGGGAGTCGGCGGGGCTATTATTCTGGACGGCAAGCTCTGGCGCGGTTCGAATCATTCGGCCGGCGAGATCGGGCATTTGTCCATAAATGCCGACGGTCCTGCCTGCCACTGCGGCAATCGCGGCTGCGTGGAGGCCTATTGCTCGTCATCGGCGATAATGGATCGCGCTAAAGGGAAACTGGAACGTGAGTTAACACCGGCATTTAAAGAAGTCCTCAACGGCTCGCTGGACAACCTTAACATAAAGAAGATATTCACCGCCGCCAACAGGGGCGACGAGGTAGCCAGGGCCGTGATAGACGAAACCGCGAAGTACCTGGCGGTCGGATTGGCCGGTACCGTGAACCTTCTCAATCCCGAAATCGTAGTAATAGGAGGCGGAATCGCCGACGGTCGGGGCGGGTTCGTGGAGTCGGTCTCCGCGGAGGTGCGAAAACGTGCCTGCGGCCCGGCCACCGAACACCTGAGGATCACGACGGCCACGCTCGGCAACAACGCGGGTTTCATCGGAGCGAGCATCCTCGGCGAGGTGGTTCGCTGACGCTGAAAAGGAAGATCTATGAGCGCCAGAACTGAACATGTCCCGGTTGTATTCAACATTGTGAAATGGTACGGCTACGTGTTTGCCTCATCTTACCTGCTGTACGGTGCGGTCAAGATCGTGCTGGCGGTTCTCGACCGCAAATACGACAGCATGGCACAACCGTTCATTTTTCTGTTGTTCGGCCTGATCCTCATTTCCGTGACGCTGGCCTTCAGGGAGACCAAAAAATGGGGCTGGTACGGGCTGGTTGCGCTTAACGTCATCGTCATTATCGGTGCACTGTTCGGCTTGAGTCACGCCGAAAACTACATCCTGATAATTCTCTCTCTGGGCGCTCTGGGAGCGCTGTTTGCCCCGGCCACCAAACGCTGCTTCTTTGACCGCCGCTAAACATTCTGTTGACATCGACCGAAAAGGTAGTAAATTGACTGGCCTTCAGCGAAGGTACGGGCGCCCTAGCTCAGTTGGTAGAGCAACGGACTGAAAATCCGTGTGTCCGCAGTTCGATTCTGCGGGGCGCCACTTTTATTTGCCCGTCCCTGCGAATCCGAAACCGATTAACTGATCGTTGACGGCGTCTGTCGCACGCTCCCTGGCCGCCGGTGCATCCATGATTTACCGGGTCGGTGGCAGGAATCGGTAAGCGGTTTCGAAACCCGGTAAATGCTATATTGGCGGGTGATTTGTCCACGTTTGCGCACGAGGGGGATTTCGGTTGTTTTTGTCCCCGTTTTTCCTATATTCCCACTGCCAAAGCTGAAAACGTCATGTTCCGGTATCCGTTGGCGGCGCTGGAGTTGTTGGAGAAAGGACTACGTTATGCGTGTCGGTACGAATAAACATGTAGATCCCAGTAAATGGCCGATTGCCTCGCACGTTGTTGATCTGGAGACGTCGATCATTCGAGAGATCCTGAAGATCTCGTCTCAGCCGGGTGTTATTTCATTCGCGGGCGGTCTGCCGGCGCCGGAGATGTTCCCGCTTCAAGACCTGGCGCGGATTGCCTGTGAAGTTCTCGAAAAGTACGGTGCTGCCGCCGTGCAGTACAGCCTCTCGTCCGGCATTCTTCCCTTGCGCGAGTTGATCGCCAAGCGAGCCAACGACCACGGTATTCCCACCGATGTCAGTAATCTGCTTGTAACGGCCGGCGCTCAGCAGGCGATCGAGCTGGTGGCTCGCGCCTTTGTCGAACCGGGGGACTACATACTGACGGAGAACCCGACCTACGTCGGCGCCATGCAGGCGTTCAATTATTACCGCGCCCGTTATGCGACCGTCGAGATGGACAGTGACGGTATTATTACCGATCAGGTAGCGAAGGTATTGAAGAAGTACCCCATCAAGCTCATCTATACCGTCTCCAATTTCCAGAATCCCACCGGGATTACGATGTCGCATGCGCGCCGCACCGAACTGGTCGCGCTGGCCGCGGAACACGGAATCCCGATTGTGGATGACAACCCGTACGGAGACATCCGTTTTACCGGCCAACCCGTGCCCACGCTCAAGGCCATGGGTGGCGATGACGTGATCTCGCTGCAAACGTTCTCCAAAGTGATAGCCCCGGGACTTCGTGTCGGCTGGATGAACGGCCACAAGAGCATCATCGCGCAGTTCGAGAAGGTCAAGCAGTGCGCCGACCTGCATACGGGCACGCTGGTTCAGTACATCGTCTATGAATTCGTCAACCAGGGGTTGCTGGAGCCGCACATCGAGAAGATCAAGGCAGACTACCGGGCCAAGGGGGAGTTGATGCTCAAGACGATGGAGGAGACGTTTCCCTCCTCCATTACGTGGACCCGTCCGGAAGGTGGCCTGTTCCTGTGGGTCGAGCTGCCGCGGGGCATGTCGGCCAAGGACCTGCTGCCCAAAGCGGTCGAGATGAAAGTGGCGTACGTCTATGGCGAGCCGATGTTCCCGAACGGCGGCGGCGAGAATACCCTGCGACTGAACTTCTCGAACGCCGGCAGGGAGGATATCGTGGAAGGCATCAAACGCCTGGCCAAACTGTTCTCCGAGCACGCGTGACGGTGCGTCTCTGCGTGAGCGCCGAAACGCTGCTTCAGGATGAATAAACCCGCCGACCGGCGGGTTTTCTATTGCACGCCGAAAGCCCGACGGTTATCGTCGGCCTATGGAAATCAGATTCAGAAAGTACCATGCGCTGGGCAATGACTTTCTCGTCGTCGAGAAACGGCACACGCGGCTGCCTCGCCGAGGATTTCCTCGACTGGCGCGGCTGATGTGCCATCGCCGGACCGGCGTCGGTGCCGACGGCCTCATCTACCTGTCGGCCGACAGAGCCACGGATGGCGCCATTGACATATACAATGCCGACGGCGGCTGGGCACAGAAATCAGGCAACGGGCTGCGTATCGCGGCGGTTCATCGGAGACTGACGTACCGAAAGCAGCGGGTTTTCTCGTTTCGGACGGGCAGCGGAATCGATCGAGTGACGCTCGGTCGGCGCATTCCCGGCGGGTACGTCGCCACCGCGCAGCTTGGGAAGCCGGATTTTCTGACCGCTCGGGTGCCCGTCAGGACGCGGCGCAAGTACCTGATCAACAGTCCGCTGAAAGTCGGTCCGCTGAGTCTGCCGGTGACCTGCCTGTCGGTGGGCAACCCGCACACTGTCCTGCTTGTGGACAATCTCGATTTTGACTGGAAGCAACTCGGGGGAGACATCGAGAACGCCCCGCCATTCCCCGAGGGAACGAACGTCGAGTTCGTCAAGGTCCTCAGCCGGCGCCGGCTCCGGGTAGGCGAATGGGAACGCGGTGCCGGAGCCACGTGTTCTTCGGGAACAGGCGCCGCCGCGGCGGCGTGCGCAATGGTGATGCTCGGTCTGGTCGATCGACGATGCCGCGTCGAATTCGAGGCGGGAGTGCTCGCCGTCGACTGGAGTGCCGATACCAATATCATTGAGCTGACCGGGCCGGCGCGGTTCGTTATGGAAGGTTCTTTCGCGTTTCAATGATTTCACTCTCAGAGGTACGCAAGCTCAACCGTCGGGCCAATGTTATTCCCGTTGTCGCCAGGGTACCATCCGACCTCGAGACACCGGTATCCGCCTTCATGAAGCTGGCCGCCAGCCGGCACACGTCGTTCCTGCTCGAGTCGGTTGAAGGCGGGGAGAAGCTCGCGCGGTACTCGGTTCTCGGCTACGATCCGTTCCTGGTCATCGAAGGGGCCGGCTCGCAGGTTCTGGTGCGCCGGGGCCGACAGCTGCGGAAGTTTGACGCCCGGCCTCACGACTTTCTTCGGGAACTGTTCGCCGTGTACCGCCCGGTGCGGCTGCCCGGGCTGCCGAGGTTTACCGGCGGCGCCGTGGGCTACTTTTCCTATGACTGCGTCCGCTGGATGGAGAAGATTCCCGACGACAACGCCGACGACATCGGGCTGCCGGAGATGATGTTCGGGCTCTACAGCCGTATCATCGTGTTCGACCACCTCAGGCAGGAAATCGTCATCATTGCCAACATCATGCACGACCGGGGGGAGCCGGGGCTGGTATCGAAGTACCGCGAGGCCCGAAAGAGCGTTGAGGGTATCGTGGCCCGCCTGGGCAGGCCGTTGCGAAGGTCGGTCGGTCGAGAGCGCGTGCCGCGTCCACGCATCACCGCCGGCTGCAGCCCCGGGGAGTTCGAGCGGATGGTCCGTAAAGGCAAGCGTTACATAAAGGAAGGCGACATCTTTCAAGTCGTACTTTCACAGCGCTGGCGCTTGGACGTCACGCAGTCAGGTCTTCAAGTGTATCGCCGGCTGCGGCGTATAAACCCCTCACCGTATATGTATTTCCTGAAATTCGGCGAGAATGCGATCATCGGTTCGTCGCCGGAGATGATGGTGCGGGTCGAGGACGGCGTGATCGAAACTCGCCCCATCGCGGGGACTCGGCCTCGTGGCAGAGACGAGCGCGAGGATGAAAGGCGCATTGCAGATTTACTGTCGGATAGCAAGGAGCTGGCGGAACATACCATGCTGCTGGACCTGGGCAGGAACGATATCGGCAGGGTCAGCCAGGCCGGGTCGGTGGCGGTTCGGGAGCAGATGGCGATAGAGAAGTACTCGCACGTTATTCATATGGTCAGTTCCGTTACGGGGCGACTCAAAGCGCGGCTGTCGCCGCTGGAGGGTCACTTTGCCTGTTTCCCCGCGGGAACGGTCTCGGGAGCGCCCAAAATCCGAGCCATGGAGATAATCGACGAGCTGGAGAACCGGCGACGGGGCGTCTACGCAGGGTCCGTCGCCTACCTGGATTTCTGGGGGAACCTGGATTCCTGCATTGCCATTCGAACGGTGGTCAAGCGCGACGACGCCTTTTTCGTTCAGGCGGGCGCCGGTATCGTGGCCGATTCCCGTCCCCGTCGGGAATATCACGAGACCGTGGCCAAGGCTTCGGCAATGATTGAAGCAGTCACGGGGGAGAAGGCGCCGTGATACTGATGCTCGACAACTACGACTCCTTTACGTACAACATCGTACAGTATTTTGCGATGCTGGGTGCCGAGCCGGTGGTGTATCGCAACGATGAAATCAGCGCCTCCGACGCCCTCGCGATGCAGCCCCGGGCAATCCTGCTTTCGCCGGGACCCGGGCGGCCGGAGAATGCAGGTGTCATGAACGAACTGGTCAAGCTGGCCACCTCGAAAGTGCCGATCCTCGGGATCTGTCTGGGCCATCAGGCCCTGGCCCAGGTCTTCGGCGGCCGGATCACCTATGCGCCCGCGCCCGTGCACGGCAAGACGTCCGAGATTCATCATGACGGCTCCACGCTGTTCGCCGGATTAGACTGTCCCTTTCAGGCCACGAGGTACCATTCGCTGACGGTGGACGCGTCCAGCCTGCCGTCCGGTTTCAGGACGACCGCCTGGACGGACGACGGTGTCATCATGGGACTCGAGCATCAATCACTGAGGTTGTACGGCGTGCAGTTCCATCCCGAGTCGATCATGACGCCGTGCGGGAAGGAGATCTTTCGGAATTTCCTGGAGACGCTCTGATATGATCCAAGAACTGCTGAAGAAAGTGCTGGCCAAGGGCGATCTGACACGGTCCGAGGCGCAGACAGCCATGAACCTGATCATGGACGGCAAGGCCACGTCGGCCCAGATTGCCGGTCTGCTGATCGGGCTGATGCAGAAAGGGGAGGCGACCGACGAGGTGGCCGGGTTTGTTGACGCCATGCGGGAGCACGCCGTAAAGATTGACATCGATGACCCGCACGCGGTTGACGGGTGCGGCACCGGCGGTGATGATTCGCAGACGTTTAACATTTCGACGGCCGCGGCGATCGTAACCTCGGCGGCGGGCGTCACGGTGGCCAAGCACGGCAACCGCTCGGTCAGTTCTCGCTGCGGCTCGGCGGACCTGCTGGAGGCAACCGGGGGCAACATCGATCCGGGCCCGGACAGGGTCGCGAAGGCGATCAATGAAGTCGGGTTCGGGTTTCTCTTTGCGCCGCGTTTTCACCCGGCCATGAAACACGCTGCGGCGACGCGCAGGGAACTCGGCATACGCACCGTGTTCAACGTTCTGGGACCGATGACCAACCCGGCCGGCGTCAAGAGACAGGTGATCGGGGTGTACGATCGTACGGTTATGCGCCTCATGATTGAGGTGATGAAAACCACGGGTTCGGAGCACGTTATCATGGCGCACTCGCGGGAGGGACACGACGAGTTCTCCATGTCCAGCCCCACCGACTACCTGGAGCTCAAGGACGGCCGCATAGCTGAGCACTCTGTGCAGCCGGAGGACCTCGGTCTCAAATCATACGCGCCGGGCTCAGTGGCGGGTGGTGGAAGCCAGACCAATCTCGAGATTCTCACGCGCGTGCTGAAGGGCGACGCGGGGCCGTACCGTGACGCGGTTCTGATTAACGCAGGCGCGATGATATACGTTGGCGGCGCAGCAGAGTCGATCCGGGATGGTCTTGCCGCCGCCGCCGGAGCCGTTGACACCGGTCGAGCCAGGGAAGTGCTTGAGCACTGGATTACTCACTCCAATAGTTAGCGCATGTCATCCCGGAATTCACATCTTGCCACCAAACCGCCGTCCGTCGAGCCACTCACCAGAGTACGGGCGAGCCTGGCCGAGTACGTTCGGCACGTCCGGATGTTCTCACGGAACGCGCGACTTTACCTGACCGGCTCCTTTCTGATGGCGATCAACTTTGCCGTCTTCCAATTGCTGTTCAATCTGTACTTGCGGGAGAACGGGTTTGCGGAAAGCGCCATCGGGCAGGTGCTCTCGGCGCGCGGTCTCGGAATGGTCCTCATTGCCGTCCCGGCCGCTCTGCTGCTGAGCCGCATCCGTCTCAAGCCGGTCCTGCTCCTGGCCGGCACTCTCTTTGCCTTCTTCAGCGCCGGTATGTGCGTGTTCCTCGACCTGTCGCACCTGCGGGGCCTGGCTCTCCTGGTGGGCATGGCCTTCTCGTTCTACCGCGTGGCCTCGGGTCCGTTCTACATGCGGAACTCTTCACGGCTCGAGCGGACGCACCTGTTTTCATTCTCGTTCGCCATGATGATCCTGGCGAACATGGTCGGCTCGGCCGGTTCGGGAAACCTGGTGACCCTGATGACGTCGTTGACCGGCGACCTGATACTGGGATATCGCTACACTCTTCTTCTGGGCATACTTGTCGGTCTGACGGCTCTCATCCCGTTTTCAATGATTAAGGCCGCGGCGCCGTCGGCAGAGGAAAACCGGATCACTCTCACCTTGTCCCAGCTCAAGCGGCGGGGGCGTTTTTATGTCAAGATCAGTTCGGCCAACCTGCTGATCGGTCTCGGGGCAGGCCTGATAATCCCCTTTCTGAATCTCTTTTTCAGAGACCGGTTCGACCTGCCGCCGGATCGGATCGGCTGGTATTTCTTTGCGGTCTCCTGCTCCATGTTTTTCGGGACTCTTTCGGGTCCGGTACTGGCCAAGCGACTCGGGCTTGTCCGCACGATCGTCATCACGCAACTGGCCTCCATCCCCTTCATGTTCGTGCTTGCCTACAGTTACGTGCTTCCGCTGGTCGTGGCGGCCTTTGTTCTGCGCGGCGGCCTGATGAATCTCGGCGTGCCCATCAGCACTAATTTCGGTATGGAAATGGCCGAAAAGAACGAACAGGGTCTCGTCAACGCCCTGCTGATGGTTTCCTGGACCGGCTCCTGGATGCTGTCGGCACTGATCGGCGGATTTGTCATCGAACGATTCGGATATACCGTGGCACTCAATGTTTCTATCGTGCTTTATGTGTTCTCCTCGCTCGTATACTGGGGCTTTTTCCGGAATGCTGAACGGAAACGCGAAGGCGCTCGCGGTTGGGTTATCCCGGAACGGAGTGAATTGTGACGTCGATTCTCCAGCAAATCGCGGCCGCAAAAAGGTCTGAGGTCGAGCAACTGAAAACGGACAGGCCGGTCGAGCAGTTGAAGGACAGTTTGCCGGAAGCGCCTGCCGGCAGGTTCCGACGGGCGTTATCCGGGAGCGCCGCTGTCAACATCATAGCGGAAATCAAGAAAGGATCGCCGTCAAAAGGTATTCTTCGCGAGGATTTCGATCCCGTGCGCCTGGCCCGGCTATACGGCGAAGGGGGAGCGGCAGCCCTGTCGGTTGTGGCCGACGAGAAGTATTTCTTCGGCAGCGCAAAGCACGTTGAACTGGTCAGGAACGAATCGTCCCTGCCGGTGCTGTATAAAGATTTCATTATCGATGCTTACCAGCTTTATTACTCGCGGGCCATGAGAGCCGATGCCGTGTTGCTGATTGCCGCGCTGCTTGCGCCCGGCCCGCTGAGCCACTTTCTGGGCCTCGCCCGGGAGCTTGGCCTGGACTGTCTGGTTGAGGTACACGGTGAGGATGAACTGAAGATCGCACTGGAGGCCGGTGCCGACCTGATCGGAGTAAACAACCGCAACCTCGAAGATTTCACCGTAAACCTGGCGACGTCGGAGCGTCTGGGCCGGCTCATCCCCGCGCACGTCACGCGGGTGAGCGAATCCGGTATTACGGCTCCCGGGGACATAGGCCGTCTGCGTGCGGTCGGGTACAACAATTTCCTGGTTGGCGAGGCGCTCGTTACGGCAGGCGACCCCGTCACCCTTCTTGGCTCGTTGAGAAGCGCATGAAACGCTTTCACGTCAAGGTATGCGGTATCACTCGTGCAAAGGATGCCGAGCGGGCGGCTCAACTCGGCGGGGATATGATCGGTTTTATCTTTTTCCGCCCGTCACCGCGGTATGTTACGCCCGCCCGTGCGCACGAAATATGCTCGTGCGCCTCGCCTGTGCTTGACCGCGTCGGTGTCTTTGTCGATGAGGATCTCGAAACCATTCTTCGGATTGCCCGAAGAGTCCGCTTGAATATCATCCAGCTGCACGGAAAGGAACCGGTGCGGGCCGTCACCCGTCTCCAGCGGGAAGGGTACCGGGTGATCAAGGCGTTCGGGATTGCGCATGCCCGCGACTACGAACGGCTTCGCGCCAGCCCGGCCGATTTGGTCATGCTCGACGCGGCGGCGGCGAACCTTCCGGGCGGCACCGGCCGCACGTTTGACTGGTCCGTGCGGCCCCGGCCGGCAATTCCGAACCTGGTGCTGGCGGGCGGAATTACGGCCCGGAACGTCGCCCGGGGAGTGAAGTTGTTTGATCCGACCGTGGTTGACGTCAACTCCGGGGTGGAGAGCGCCGCCGGGGTCAAATCGCCGAGGAAATTGAAAGAGTTTTTTGACGTCTGTAATCGCTTGCGTTATGGTGGATAGAAAGAAAAAACTACCGGATGCCGCAGGCAGGTTCGGCCCGTACGGAGGGCAGTACGTGCCGGAAACGGTCATGTACGCGCTGCATGAACTGGAACGCGCCTACCTGCGCTTCAAGCGGGACCGCGAGTTTCAGGCCGAACTGCGCGGGCATCTGAGCACTTTCGTCGGCCGCCCCACGCCGCTGTATTTCGCGGAACGCCTGACCCGTCACCTGAAGGGCCCGCGCGTGTATTTCAAGAGAGAGGACCTTGCCCACACGGGCGCCCACAAGATCAACAACACCGTCGGGCAGATCCTGCTGGCGCGCAGGATGAAAAAGAAACGGATTATCGCCGAAACCGGCGCCGGACAGCACGGGCTGGCCACCGTTACCGTGTGCGCTCGATTCGGCCTGCCCTGCGTCGTATACATGGGGACCGAGGACATGCAACGGCAGGCGCCCAACGTGGAGAAGATGCGCCTTCTGGGTGGGGACGTCGTCCCGGTCGACACGGGATCGCGTACTCTCAAGGATGCCACCAGCGAGGCCCTTCGGGACTGGGTTACGAACGTCCGGACCACCTTCTACATTATAGGCTCGGTGGTGGGTCCGCACCCGTACCCTATGATAGTGCGGGACTTTCAGTCAATCATCGGTAGGGAAACGAAACGGCAGGCGCGGAGGATTCTCGGCCGGCTGCCGGACTGCATTATAGCCTGCATCGGTGGTGGTTCCAACGCCGCCGGTATTTTTCACGACTTCCTGGTCGATCAATCGGTGAAACTGATCGGCGTGGAGGCGGCGGGGTGCGGGCTGAACTCCAGGCGGCATGCAGCCACCCTTGCCCGGGGCAGGCCCGGGGTTCTGCATGGGTCGTACAGTTACCTTATATATGACGCCGACGGCCAGGTGACGCTGCCTCATTCCGTGTCGGCCGGACTTGATTATCCCGGGGTCGGGCCGGAGCATGCTTTCTTGAAGGACTCCGGCCGGGTCACGTATGCGTCAGCCGGCGACCGGGAAGCCCTGGCGGCGTTCAAGCTGGTATCAAGGCTGGAAGGCATTATCCCGGCCCTGGAGACGGCGCACGCCCTGGCCTACCTGATCAGGAATCGGAAGCGATTCGGCCGCAGGCAGAATGTCGTCATCTGTCTGTCCGGCCGCGGCGACAAGGATATGCCAATCCTTGCCCGGCTCGGGGAGCTTGACCCGTGAATCGAATCCGCACGCTCCTTTCTACTCAGCGAGAGCATAAACTGCTCGTGCCGTTCTTCACCGCCGGCTACCCCGATCTGAATACCGTCGTCCGACTGGCGGAGATATCGGCGGACTGCGGAGCTGATATCGTCGAGCTGGGCGTGCCGTTCTCGGACCCGCTCGCCGACGGCCCGGACATCCAGTACTCTTCCAGTCTGGCCCTGCGCAGGGGTGTCAACCTTGCCCGGATATTCCGGGTGGCCGAGAAGATCAGGAGACGGTCGGATATTCCGCTGGTTCTGATGGGATATTACAATCCCATACACGCATACGGCCCGGCACGGTTTGTCCGCGATGCGGTTGACGCCGGGATTGACGGTTATATCGTGGCGGATCTGCCGGTGGAAGAAGCCTCCCTGCTGAAAGGCCATGCCGACCGGTGGCTGCTGTCCTCGATCTTTCTCGTGGCCCCGACCTCCTCACCCGAACGAGTGCGCATGATCGACGCCGCCTGCACGGACATCGTCTACGCCGTGACCGTAACAGGCGTAACCGGAGCAGGCAGGAAGTTCGACGCCTCTACCGACCGGTATCTTAAGAACCTCAGGCGGCTTGTCACTCATCCGTTTGTTGCCGGATTCGGTGTCTCTTCGCCGAAAGATGCTCGGCGCATGACCCGGTATGCCGATGGCGTCGTTATCGGGTCGGTTCTCACCCGGTTGATGCGGACGGCACGTACTCGGGCCGCCGGTGTCAGCGAAATTCGACGTTTCCTCGGCCGCGTGAGGCGAGCAATTCCTTGAGCAGGAAAGAGATTGCGCGTTTCGCCGGTAACGGCACCGCCGATCAACATTATAATTGCCAACCTCGTTGCGTTGACCGATATTACCCTCTGTTTTCTCCTGACCCGACGATACACGTGCATGAGCAGGGATAAATACAAAGATCAGTTTGACCGCTTTGCGGCCTCGGCCTTCAGGAACGTCTATGCCGACGTCTACAAGGAGACCGGTGACAGTGACATATTCAGTGCCGAGGCAATCCATGCATTGCTTGAGAAGCCGAAGGACCCGAAAATGGGCAGGTTCTCCTTTCCCGTATTCAGGTTCGCATCCCTGCTGAAAGATCGCCCCGCCGAGATGTCGACGAAAGTGGCTGCTGAGGCCAACCGGCTGCTGGAAGCCTCGGGGGAACCGAAGCTCGTGTTGTTCAAGGGGGTGGGGGGTTTTCTTAATGCTGAGGTTGATTTCGAGACCCTGGCGGAAGGCACGACAACGACGGTTGTCTCCCGGGTCGAATCCTATGGGTCCTCGACTGTCGGCCGTGACAGGACGGTGCTTGTTGAGTACTCCTCGCCCAACATCGCCAAGCCTTTCGGGGTGGGCCATCTGAGGACGACCGTGATCGGCAATTCCCTCAGGCGGATATTCAAGGCGCTGGGTTACAACGTGGTAGGGATAAACTATCCCGGCGACTGGGGCACGCAGTTCGGCAAGATGATTGTCGCGTACACCAGGTGGGGAACGGAGTCAACGCTGACGGGCAACGCGGTCGCCAACCTGCTGGATTTGTACGTGCGCTTTCACCGGGAGGTTGAGCAGGATCCCTCGCTTGACGAAGAGGCGCGACGGGCGTTCAGGAGGCTCGAGGACGGCGAGCCCGAGGCGGTGCGCCTGTGGGAACGGCTGAGGGAAATCTCTCACGCCGAGTTTGACCGCGTCTATGACCTGCTCGGAATAGAGTTCGATCTCGTCATCGGCGAGTCATTCTTCAACGACAAGATGAAGGGCGTGATCGAGCGGCTTCAGGCCGACGGCCTGACCAGGATTTCCGAGGGCGCCCTGATTGTCGACATTGACGATCCCCATCTGCCGCCCGCGCTGCTTCGCAAGGCGGACGGCGCCACTCTGTACATTACGCGGGACCTCGCCGGGATGATCTACCGCTGGGAGACTTACCGGTTCGACCAGTCCCTCTACGTGGTGGGCGCCTCGCAGGCGGACCATTTCAAGCAGTGCCTGTCGGTCATTGAATCCATGGAAAAGGCCGAGCGGCTTCCTGTGGAAAACCGCATGACGGGGAAGATAAAGCACGTGGGGTTCGGCTGGGTGCGGTTTGAGAAAAAGTCGATGTCCACCCGGCGGGGCAACATCATCTTTCTCGAAGACGTCATCGACAAGGCCGTGACCCTTGCCCGGGATATCATCATGGAAAAGAACGCCGGCCTGGAGAGGATAGACGAGACGGCTCATATGATCGGAACCGGAGCCGTGATTTTCTCGCAGCTCTCCGTCCGGCGGCAGAAGGACGTCAACTTCGTCTGGGAAGAGGTGCTCAACTTCGACGGTGAGACCGGCCCCTACCTGCAGTACACGCACGCTCGGCTGTGCTCCCTGCTGCGCAACTACGAGGGTGACATTACACCGGATATAGACTATCATCTGCTTCAGCGGGAGGAAGAGACCCGGGTGATCGAGCACCTGGCCGATTTTCCCGAGGCCGTCACAGATGCGGCTGAAGACTACGAACCGTATTACGTTGTCAGCTATCTGCTGAGACTGGCCGGAGCGTTTAACAGGATGTACCAGCGCAAGACGGACACCGGTCGCATCGATAAGATCATTTCGGATGACGCGGCGCTGTCGGCCGCCCGAATTGCGCTGGTCAAGGCGGTGCAAACAGTGCTCAAGGAAGGGCTGTACCTGCTGGGAATGCAGGCACCGGATCAGATGTAGGCGGCGACGTTCGCGCCGTGACAGAGGGTAACCTGTCGGGAGTGATACATGCTTGTCGTGATGGAGACCGCGGCCACCCCGGAGATGGTGGCAAAGGTATGTGAAGAGATTGAACGGCTGGGGCTGAGCGCGCACCCCATGCCGGGAGCGCAACGTACGGCGGTAGGCGTCACCGGCAACAAGGCGCGCGTCGACTCCGACAGTATTCTGACGCTTGAGGGCGTCCGTGAGATTATCCACGTTACCGCGCCGTACAAGCTGGTCAGCCGCGAATTCCACTCGGAGAATACGGTCGTTGACGTGGGCGGAGTAAAAATCGGCGGCCGGGATTTCGTCGTGATGGCGGGCCCCTGTTCCGTGGAAAGCCGTGAGCAGACCCTGGCGATTGCGGAAAAAGTAGCCGCGAGCGGGAGCAAGGTCCTTCGAGGCGGTGCCTTCAAACCGCGAACCTCACCGTACAGCTTCCAGGGGCTGGGACGGCGGGGGCTGGAGATCCTGGCCGAGGCTCGTGAGCGATTCGGTCTGCTCATCGTGACGGAGGCGATCGACACTGAAACCATCGATATGGTGGCCGCCTATGCCGACATCATCCAGATCGGCGCTCGTAACATGCAGAACTACTCGCTTCTGCGTAAGGCGGGAGGACTGGACAAGCCGGTGCTGCTGAAACGGGGGATGTCGGCGACGCTGGAGGAGTTGCTTATGGCCGCGGAGTACGTTATGGCCGAAGGGAACCACCGGGTGATTCTCTGTGAGCGCGGCGTGCGTACCTTTGCCGATCACACCCGCAACACTCTCGATCTTTCCGCCGTGCCGTTCGTCAAGCGTATGTCGCATCTTCCCATCATCACCGATCCCAGCCACGGGACGGGAAGAAAGGACAAGGTGCTGCCGCTGTCGCGAGCCTCTATCGCCGTCGGCGCCGACGGCCTGTTGATCGAGGTGCACCACGAGCCTGAGAAGGCGCTGTCCGACGGACCCCAGTCCATTACTCCGGCCCACTTCGAGCGGTTGATGAAAGAGATGCGAACCCTGGCCGGTGTCCTTGGCAGGACGGTGCCATGAGACGCCGGATCCTCCCGGCGAAGAAGATCGGCGGACGCCTGCAGGTGCCGGGGGACAAGTCGATCGCGCACCGGGCGGCGATGCTGTCGCTTCTGTCGGCAGGACCCATTACCGTCAGGAACTTCCCGGACGGTGCCGACTGCCGGACGTCCCTGAGGGCCGTCGAGAAGTTCGGCGTGCGCGTTGAGTGCAAAGACGGCGATCTCGTGCTCGAGCCGCCGGCCCGGCTCTCCATCGAACCCGAAACCATCATAGACTGCGGAAACTCAGGCACTACGGCCCGCCTGCTGGCGGGAATCGTTGCCGGCACCGACCTCACGGTGATTCTGTCCGGGGACGAATCCCTTTCGGCGCGACCCATGAAGCGAATTGTTGATCCGCTGACTGCTATGGGTGCGGACATGGTCGACAGCGAGGGACATCTGCCGCTGAAAATACGCGGCTCCCGGCTCCTGCCCTTTGAGTACCACATGCCGGTGGCGTCGGCGCAGGTCAAATCCGCGCTTCTTCTGGCCGGGCTGGCGTCGGGCTGTTCCGTGACCGTGCGGGAGTCGGTTATTACGCGCAATCACACCGAGATCATGCTGCGGGAGATCGGCCGGGGCGTCAGCGTGCGGGAGATCAGGCCGGTTCTCGAAGAGGACCCCCGAGACCCTCGCAGGCGCCGTACCTCGATGCCTGAGGACTTCAAACGTGAAATCGCGGTCAGTGCTGAGGCGTGCGTGGACGGCGGGCACGTGGACATTCCGGGTGACGTATCGACGGCGGCCTTCCTGTTTGCCGCCGCCGCAATTTCCGGCGGCACGGTCACGGTGGAGAACGTGGGCCTGAATCCAACGCGCACCGCCTTTCTGACGTACCTCAAGACCACCGGGTGCCGGGTGGAGACCGAAGAGCGCACGGTCGTCTCGGGCGAAGCGCGGGGGACCGTGACGGTTACGGGCGGAGAACTCGGGGCTCGAAAGATCTCGGGCGAGACGACGGTGGGACTCATTGACGAAATACCCATCGTGGCCGTCATGGCGGCACGCGCCCGGGGCACGACCGTCGTGCGGGATGCCGCTGAACTGCGATTCAAAGAGTCGGACCGTCTTGCCGCCGTGGCCGAGAACCTGGCGGCTATGGGCGTCAAGTGCGGCCTCCTTGGTGACGGCCTCGTCATCGAAGGAAGCGACGAACTCAGCGGTGCCGACCTCAAGAGCTTTGGTGATCATCGTATCACGATGGCCTTCTCCATCGCCGCCTTGTTCGGGGTCGGCCCGTCCACGATTGATGATGATTCCCCGGTCAGTATTTCCTGCCCGGGCTTCTATAACCTGGTAGATTCGATAGTACAGTGACCAGAGAGCATCATTTTGCGCTGATCGGGCACAACGTTTCTTATTCGAAATCTCCCGATATTTTCCAGGCCGCGCTCGATCTGGCCGGTCTGGACGGCCGTTTCGAGATTTGCGAAGTACTTTCTGAAGAATTGAACGACCGGCTGAGACAACTGGCGCTTGATGGTGTGTCAGGCTTCTGTGTGACTATTCCCCACAAGCGGGCAATTATCGATTTTCTGGATGACATCGATCCGGTCGCCCAGGTTCTCGACGCGGTGAATTCCGTATACGCCGATGAGGGCAGGTTGTTCGGGTACAACACGGACAGTTACGGGTTCGGCCTGTCCCTCAAGCCGTTTGCGGAGAGCCTCAAGTGCGGGCATGCCCTGATCCTCGGTTGTGGGGGAGGCGCACGGGCCGTGATCCATTCTCTCAACGTCAATTTCGAAGTCAGGCGGTTTACAATCTTCGGGCGGACGCCGGAGAAATTGCGTGAGATAAAGGCGTCACTGGAAGGCCGTCTTGAGCGTATCGACATCAGCACGGCACCGTTGAGCTCCGTGGGTGCCGCGAGAGAACGGACGTTTGATCTCATCGTTAACTGCACCCCGCTCGGGGGGTGGAATTATCCCGACGAAAACCCGCTGGGGCCGAATTTCGATTTCTCTCGCACCAAAATCTACTATGATCTCAACTATAACCGCGATAACCGGCTGGTCGGCTCAGCCCGCGATGCCGGTGTGGTCGGTATTGACGGATCACTGATGCTTGTGGGACAGGCCGTGCGGTCATTTGACATCTGGACCGGGCATTCGATCCCGGTGCAGCAGGTTTACGAGGCGGTCTTCGGCTGAAGACCGGAGTTGAAGGACCGTCGCGGATGCGGTTACTGTAGGCCTATGATTGACCGGAGCATTTTCCTGATCGGTTTTTCCGGGTCGGGCAAATCGACCATCGGGCTGAGGCTGGCGCAACGTCTGAAAGTCCCGTACTATGATACCGATGCCATGATCGAGCGCATGGAAGATTGCAGCATCGTTGAGACATTCCGCCGGTCAGGGGAGCGGCGTTTTCGCTCTCTCGAAACCGATGTAATAGCGCGACTGTGCCGGGGCGTTGATCCGCACGGCGTGGTGGCGTTGGGTGGAGGAGCGTTTCAGGACAAGAGAAACCGGGAACGGCTGCTGCAAAACGGTCTGACGGTGTATCTCAGTTGTTCGGCCCGGGAGATCGACCGACGCCTTCGCAGGATGCAGGATCGCCCTCTCATGAATGTCCGTCCCGGGCCCGGCGAAACGGTTCGTCAGGCCCGTCTGAGAAAAATACGAACGCTGTTGAAACAACGCGTACCGAATTATCGCAAGGCCCACGTGCGGTGTTCCACGACCGATGCCCCCGTGGGCCGGGTCGTCCAGAAACTATATCGCAAAATCCGGAGACATCATGGCCCTCGTAAGAGTGAAACTTCAGGGTCGTAGTTACCCGATCGAAATCGGGACGGCAAACGCCGCCGCGCTGAGCCGGCAGGTGGCACGGCATCTCGAGAGTGACCGTTTGTTTGCTTTTTACGACGCCCAGTTTTACGTCCTGCACGGACCCCGTTTGCGGGCGCAGTTGCCGGTATCGCCCGGACGACTCGCGGAGATGGTCATTCCCGGCGGTGAGGCGTCCAAGTCTCGCGCCGTGCTGGGGCGAATTTACGACTTTCTCCTGGACCAGGGTGTCTCGCGCTCGGATGTGATCCTGGCCTGCGGCGGCGGCGTGACCACGGATCTGATCGGTTACGCGGCCGCGACAACCCTGCGCGGCGTGCGGTGGGCGGCCGTGCCGACTACGCTGCTCGGCATGGTGGATGCCGCCATCGGCGGAAAGACCGGTATCAATCACTCCCGGGGAAAGAACCTCATCGGCGCCTTCTGGCAGCCGGTTTTCGTGCACTGTGACGTGGCCTACCTGCAAACTCTGGCCCCCCGTCACATGGTGGCCGGGATCGGAGAGGTGATCAAGTACGCAGGGTTGATTGGCCGCCCCATGGTCGGAAAGCTCAAGCCGTATCTTTCCCGGGCGGAGCTGTACCGGGAAAAAGACCTGGCATCGCTGGTGCGGCTGGCCGCACGGTACAAAGCCGACATGGTAAGTCGCGATGAACGCGAGACGGGTGCGCGCGCGGTACTCAATTTTGGACATACGTTCGGGCACGGCATTGAACGGGCAGTCGGTTTCGGCCGGCTCCTGCACGGCGAGGCCGTCATCCTGGGCATTCTGGCCGCACTCGAGCTGGGAGAGCTGTATCAGCTGCCCGTAACCGACGGAGTGCGTGAGTACCGAAAGATAGTCGAAAGCGCCGTCGGGCTCGTGCGGAAGCTGCACATCTCTGCCGATACTATCATGAATGGCATGAAACTGGACAAGAAGCGCCGTGGCGGCAAGTTCAGATTTGTCTTGCTTGCCCGTCCCGGTCGCCCCATTATTGCGTCGGATGTCAATTATCGACTGATCACCAAGGCAGTGAAGCGGATGCTTGCCTTCTACGAGAGCCAGGGAGGGAGAAATGCCCACCATCCTAGTCGTTAACGGCCCGAATCTGAATCTCCTGGGCCGGCGCGAAACCGAGGTGTATGGTACCGGGAGCCTGGCGGACCTCGAGAAGGATCTGAGCGTCCTCGCGCAGTCCTTAAAGGTTGACCTCAAGTTCTTTCAATCGAACTCAGAGGGAGCCATCATTGACTTCATCCAGGCCGAGGGGTACGATGCCGAGGGCCTGATTATCAATCCCGGCGCTCTGACTCATTACAGCCTGGCCGTTCGAGATGTCGTGGCCTCGGTGGCAGTACCCACCATCGAGGTGCATCTGTCGAACATCCACAGCAGGGAATCATTCCGCCACCAGTCGGTCGTGGCCGCGGTCTGCGTGGGCCAGATATCCGGCCTGGGGTTCAGGGGTTACCGCGCTGCTTTGCACTACCTTGCCGAATCAGCAGGGGAGGAGTAGCATGCGACTGCAGCTTGTTCTGGTGTTGTTTCTCCTGGCCACTCTGGCGTCCGCGCCGGTATGCCGGGAACCGGAGCCGAGTGCGAAGGACATCACCCTGACCCTGGACTCCCTCGAGAGCAAGTTCGTCCGGCTGAACTTCCGTCTCGCACAGGAGAACTGGCTTTTGTTGACCACGGGGCAGGCGGACTCACTGGAATTTTATCGCGGGCTGTACGACTGGGTGGTCGGCGACGAGAGCGCCTTTGACCGGCTGCGGGCCGGCGTGAAGCAGGCGCAGAATGAAACCGACCAGAGACGCCTGGCCTTGCTATATCCGATGTTCCTGAGATCTCATGTCGAGCAGAGCCGACAGGTTCGGGCTGCCCGGGATTCCCTCGTAGACCTGATGAGCAGCTATGCCCCGATGATGGACGGTGAAGCGCGGACTCCCGCGTCACTTGCCGGCACGCTCCGTTATGATGCGGAGCGGGCCGACAGAGAGAAAGCGTATCGGGCGTTGCACTCGGTGGGGGACGAGGCTGGCGCTTTGCTGTCCAGGCTCTTCCGGCTGAGGAACCAGCAGGCTCGCGGGCTGGGCTACAACAATTTCTTCGGCATGATACTCAGCGCAACGGAGTTGACGCTCGACGGCTATGTTGCCCTGCTGGAGACTCTTGATTCCGCGACGGTGGAGGAGTACGCCGGCCTGACTGACCAGGTGCGGCGAAGTCTGTCGTCTATAGAGATTGAGATCTGGGATGTGCCGTATGCCTACAGTTCGGTTTTTCGCGAGGTCGATCGGTATTTTCCTGTCGATTCGCAGTTGAATTACATCCACCGGGGATTTCAGGATATCGGTTTCTTTCTCAACAAGTTGCCCATCTATTTTGACACGAAGACCCTGGAGGGTGAAATCCCGTCGGCCGTGGCGCTCACCATCAAAGCTCCGTTTGACCAGCGTGTGGCCTACACTCCGTCAGGCGGCCTGGCGGCGTGCCGCATGACGGCTGAACAGATCGGGAAAGCACTTCGCACGGCGTTTATAAATGAGCCGCGTGCGCTGTACTCATCGATCTGTGACGAGATCTGGACCGGCGCAATGGCTCGCGTTTTCGCCGATATCTTTGGCCAGGATCAATGGCTGGGCCGGTATGCCTCGGTCCCCGGCGAGCTTATCGCCCGCTACCGCCGGGCGCGGCACCAGCAGGACCTGGTGGAGCTTCGGCTTACCCTGCTGCAGTTGTCGTTTGAATACGAGGCGTATCAGAATCCCAATCGCGATCTCAATCGCCTCTATTGGGACCTGTTTGAGAAATATATGCTTTTGCCCCGACACGACGACATGAGACCGTGGGCGGCGACAATCGAATATGTAACCCGACCGGCACAGTCTCATCACGATCTGCTCGCCGATATGATTTCGGCTCAGACACTGGCCTACATCGAAAAATATCAGGGTTCCGTCGTCGCCAACCCGGAAACCAAGGCCTTTCTGGTTCAGAACTACTTTCGCTTCGGCAGTCGCTTTCCGTGGAACGATCTCCTCCAGCGTGGCACCGGGGAGCCGTTGCAGCCGCGCTATCTACTTGAACGCCTGGGCATCTGAGCCGGCCGCCGTGCGGGCAAGGTCCGCCTCGTAGCGCCATCGCCCTTGCGGGTGTGACTCCGGCGTCGTACCTTTCGGTTCGCCAACGCAGCAGGCGCGACCGGAGGTCAACCCTTCGCCCGCATGACAAACACGAACAACATCGTCTCCGGCTCCATCATCGGGACGGTCGTGTCGCTCGCCGTTCCGGTCGTGCTCGGCATGTTCCTGGAGTTTGCTCTTTCGGTAACGGACTTCTACTGGGTCGGCCGGCTGGGTCCCGTGGCCCAGGACGCGGTGACGTCGTCCATGGTGGTCATTTGGACCGTTTTTGCCACCAGTTCGATCATAAGCATCGGGATCACGGCGCTCGTATCGCGACACGTTGGTGCGGGCGACCTTGACCGGGCCAGCTTCTATACCCGCCAGGGGCTGATACTGGCCGCCCTGATCTACGGAGCCGTGACGGTGGTCGGCTACTACTGTACTCCTTTTGTCCTGGCCTTCATGGAGACCGGTGAGCAAACGTTCATCATGGCCGTTCCCTACCTGCGGATTTTCTTTCTTTCAACTCTCTTTCTGGGCTTCGCCCAGACTTCCTACGCGACTTTTCGCGCTGCCGGGGACACGATAACTCCGACCGTGGTGGGGTGTATCGCCGTGGCGCTCAACATGGTGCTTGACCCGTTGCTGATTTTCGGCCTGGGGCCGCTGCCGGCTCTGGGGGTCCCGGGGGCGAGTCTGGCTACGGCCATTTCGATGGCCTGCGCCGCCTCTCTGATTCTCTGGCGGCTGTTCGGTGGCAAGTCCGGCTTCAGAGTTGACGGCATCCTGCGAACCAGTCCGCATCCGGCCAGCCTTTTCAAGATCGCCCGGATCGGCCTGCCGATTGCCAGTCAGCACATCGTCTTCGGGATGGTGTACTGGTTTCTCATTCGAGTGGTGCATCGGTTCGGCGAACACGCCGGAGCGGCCATGGGCATCGGCAACAGGATGGAGTCGCTTTCTTATCTTACCTGCTACGGTCTCTCGGTGGCGGCCTCGACCATGGTTGGGCAGAATCTGGGGGCGAAAAATCCGGACCGGGCGGCCCGGTGCGCCTGGGGCGCCAGCGGGCTGGCCCTCGGCATTACGCTTATTATTACGATCGTGTTCGTGACGCTTCCACGGTCAATTGCGGCCGTCTTTACGGATGATCCCGAAGTGCTCAAAATCGCCGCGGACTACCTGATCATTCTCGGTATCTCACAGTCGGCCATGGCGATTGAGATAGTCCTGGAAGGGGCGTTCAGCGGCGCCGGCGATACGATCCCGCCGATGGTTGTGATGGTCCCCGGCGCCGTGGCCCGCATCCCGCTGGCATACTATCTGGCGTTCAATCTGGGCTGGGGGATAAACGGAGTCTGGTGGACGTTGACGATCACCAGCGTCGTGAAGGCCCTGGTATTTGCCTACTGGTTCAAGCTCGGCAGGTGGAAGGGCAAGAAGATTTGATAATGGTTGACGGTCAGAGCGGACTGCCCTTAATTGCCTTCCGATGAAGCCGATCGGCCTTTCAATCCTGCTGCACGAACAGGAACACGCACCACCCGCGGGACATCCCGAGAACTGTGATCGGCTGCGGCCGGTCGTGGAAGCGTTGTGGGGGCAAACGGACTTCGTGATCCCGGAGTCTGTGCCAGCCGGCCTGGAACCGGTGCTGAGAGTTCACAGTCGGCAGTTGATTGACAGCTTGCTTGCCCTGGAGGAGCAGGGCGGCGGAATGGTGGGACTGGAGACGTACGTCACCGGCACGTCGGTACAGGCGGCGCTGGCCGTGGTGGGTGCGGTGCTTCATGCCGTCGACCGGGCGTTCGGTGACGGCCCGGCGGTGTCGTTCATTCTGGGGCGGCCGCCCGGCCACCATACGGAGACTCGGCGCGCCATGGGCTTTTGTCTGATAAACAACGTCGCCGTCGCCGCCCGGTACGCGCTTGACAACCATCCCGCGCAGCGCGTCGCGATAGTCGATTTCGACGTCCATCACGGCAACGGAACGCAGGAGATATTCTACGAACGCGACGACGTTCTGTATGTGTCGACCCACCAGTATCCATTCTATCCGGGCACGGGCGCAGTAACCGAGCGTGGCAACGGTGCCGGCAAAGGCTATACGCTCAATTTCCCGCTTCCGGCCGGTACCGGCGATGAGGTCGTAGTCGAACTCTTCAATGGTGAGATAGCCTCGGCGCTGCGGGAATTCCGGCCGCACCTGCTTCTGATCTCGGCGGGGTTTGACGGCCACGCGCTCGATCCGCTCGGCGGTCTTCAGTTGACCGGCAAGGCATATTACAGCATAGCTTCAACGCTTGCGGATATTGCCTTAGAGTTATGTGACGGTCGCTTGGTAGCGGTGCTCGAGGGAGGCTATGACGCCCGCGGGAATCTTGATTCAATCGGCGGATTTCTCAGGGGACTGGAGGAAGCATGAGCAGAAAGTACGTCAGGTACAGCGATCCGACGACGCCGGGTGTCTGTTACGGTGTGCTCGAAGACGACCGCGTAACACCTTTGGCCCGGGCGCCGTGGTTCGGCCTGGAACCTCTGGGCGAGAGTGTGCCGCTCGCATCCGTCTCCCTCGAGGCGCCCGTGGAGCCGTCGAAAATCGTCTGCGTCGGGCTCAACTATCAGGCACACGTGACGGCCTCCCGGTCGGCCGTCGAGGCCCCGGAATATCCGTTGATCTTTCTCAAGCCGCCGTCGGCCGTTATCGGTCCCGGCCGGGACATCGTGCATCCCCCGCAGTCGCAGCGCGTCGATTACGAGGCCGAGCTCGGGGTGGTGATAGGACGGCGAAGCACCAACGTTGCCGCCGGGGACGCGGCTCGGCACATATTCGGATTCACCTGCGTAAACGACGTTACCGCCCGTGATTTGCAGAAAAAGGACGGCCAGTGGTCCCGGGCCAAGGGCTTTGATACCTTTTGTCCGGTGGGACCGTGGATTGTCACCGATCTTGACTGCCGCGACGTTCTGGTGGAAGGAATTCATAACGGCGAGGTGAAGCAGTCGGGCCGCACGAGCCTGATGATCTTCGACGTGCCGTTTCTGGTCAGTTACATCTCGTCCGTCATGACCCTGATGCCGGGTGATCTGATCTCGACCGGCACGCCGGCGGGCATCGCGCCCATGAAACGGGGGGACGCGATTATCGTCCGAATAGAGGGGATAGGTTCGCTTGAGAATCGCATGGCTTAGGTATCTGGCCCTGATTGCCGCGACGGCGGGCCCGGTGTCAGGGTTTGACCGTGTGGAACTCGACGTAACGGTCAACGACAGCGCCAGGACGATTTCCGGCCGTGTCAGCGTCGACTTTGAGCCGCGACCTGTGGAACTGACAGAACTCCGTTTTCGCCTGTACGCCAACGTCTACCGTAATAAACGTGATTCGAGCGACAGCGGGACCGAGGTCGACTCGGTTCTTATCGACGGACGCGACGTCACGAGCAGGGTCACCCTTGACGGGACGGACTTTCTCGTGACTCTGCCGGGACCTGTGGGGCCCGGTGTGCCGGTTAGTGCCGATATCCGTTTCGTCACGCACGTTCCGGAAGATCCCGGACGGCTCGGGTACAATCGTGACCAGTTCACCCTGGCGGGCTGGTTTCCGATGCCGGCCCCCTGGGCCGACACCGGCTGGGTTCGCATCGAGTACGGAGAGAACTCGGAACCCGCAGCCGACCTCTGCGATATGGACGCAACGATCCGCTTGGCCGACACCCTGCAACTGATCGCCCCCGGAATCGTGTCAGTCGAGCATGGGGCAGACACCCAGGTGGTCAGAATATCGCTCCATCCGGCGCAGGACGTGCCCGTCGTTATCGCAACCGGATATGAGGCGGACGAGACAGTCTGCGGGGGAACCACCCTGAAGATATTATTCCGACCGGAGCATGCTTATGTGCTGGACACCGTGCGCGAGACCGCGTGCCGGACTCTTGCATACATGAGTGAGAACATCCTGCCCTACCCGTTTGACGAGTTCGTAGTCGTCGTGGGCGGCTACGGAATCGGCGGCGGTGTAGAGCTGCCACGGATGATCCTGCTTGGAAAACCGGGAGCGGGCTTGTTCACCCGATTTTATCCCGCCATGGTAATCCACGAGGTGGTGCATCAGTGGTTCTACGGAATGCTTGCCTCAGATCAGGCCAACGAACCGTGGCTGGATGAATCGGTGGCGGAATTCTTCACCGTGAAAATAAACCGGCTGATGACGCACGGCCGCGGCGACCTCTTTTCGCAGTTCGGGTTCAGCGCGGGTTTCGAATCGAGTCACCGCACGACGAGCTACCCGGTGCAGGATTTGGTGCCGATTGACAGACCGGCCGATGCTTACGGCCGGGGCGAGTACTTTGCGGCCGTATACAGCAAAGGGGCGCTGGTGATGATGACTCTCACCCGCCTGATGGGTGCCGAACAAGAAAGACAGTTCTGGCAGGAGTACGCCGGGCGCTTTCAGTTTACGCGGCCGACGCGCGCCGATTTCGTCAGCCTTGCAACCGAATACATGCCGACCGGGGATACGGCCGATGTCGCGGCGCTTATTTCGACAATCGCACCTCTCGATTTCGCCATCCGGTCGGTCAGTGTCACACGTGACGAGACGGCGGCGGACTCGACGGCCGACTCAGCCCGGCCGGAGCCGCAGTACCGGATCACGGTCGAGTACACCGCCCGCCATCCGCTCGGTTTTCCCGTTGACCTTCGGCTCGAGTACCAGGACGGGACCGTACAGGATACGACAGTCACTCCGACCCCGGGGCGGCACCGCCTTGTATTTCACCACTCGAACGGCCCGGCGTGCGTGACGATCGACCCTGAGTATACGTACGCCATAGACCGTAACCTGCTGAACAATTCGATTCAGTTCGCCGGTCCCAGGGGTGTCGGCCCGCGACTGTTTTCCGGAGTGCTGTTCCTTGTGGAGTCTCTCTTCAGCCTGCTGTGGGGGTTTTGATGGCACGCCTGGTCAGCAGAGGCATTGACAACTGCCGAAAGAACTTCGCCATCTGGTACCTGCTGTACTTCGGAAAGCTCATCCTGGCGGCGGCGTTTTCCATCCCCCTTTTGACGATCATCAATATGACCGTGGAGAATTCCCGGTACGCCGGCGCTCTGCTTGGTGACTGGTCGCTTGACGTGATCAACGAACTGGGCCGCGCCCGTGAGAACGTGTTCACTTCGTTCCTTATCGTGCTGATGTTCTACTCCGTAATCGTGTTCCTTTTCAAACAGTTTCTGAACGGGGGGATCTATTCCAGTCTTCTGGCCCGACGGAAGCTGGACCGCCGCGACTTCTTCGGTCAGAGTGCCGGCCTGTTCGTCGGCAATCTCAAGGTATCCGCGCTTATGGCGCTGGTGTACGTGTTGCTCCTGGCCGTGGCGCTGGCGGCGGGATCGTTCGTGCCCGAGAAACCGTTTCAGGGATTTGGCGCTGTGGCTCTGTATTCGACATTTCTCCGTGTTGCACTGCTCTATCCCTTTCTGATAGCCGGTACGATACTGTCGGACGTGCTGCGGTTTCGGCTGGCGGCGCACCCGGCCGAGGCCTTTCGCTATACGCTGCGGGCCGCCCTGGATACGTATCGCTCGCGGTTTGTACAATTGAATGGAGTATACTACGTGTACTTTCTGCCGTTTGTGGCCGTCTGGTTGCTGGCCGAATGGCTGGCGGTGCAGGTAACGAGCGGGATGGGCAATATGCTCGGTGTGTTGCTGGAGCTGATCCTGTTCCAGGTGTGCGCGTTCCTGCGCACGGGACAGTCCGTGCTCGGAAGTGCCACCATCGCCTGCGTCGTGCAGGCCGATCAGGACGGCTTCACTCCCGGGCAGGGCGAGGTAACGTCAAGTGACTGAACGGTTGTACTATCACGATCCGTCCCTGGTGGAGTTCACGGCCGTAATCGTGGCCGCGGGCAGGACGGACAAGGGGTACTACACGCAGCTCGATCGCTCCGCTTTTTATCCCACCTCGGGTGGGCAGGCCCATGATACGGGAACCATCAACGGAGTCGAGATCTCAGAAGTGATCGAGACCGACGACGGTGAGATCCGGCACCTGTCCGGCGAGGCGACGGGCAAGGCGGGTGACACGGCCAGTTGCACGATAGACCGCGAGCGCCGATGGCGGCATCGGCAGATGCACACGGCCCAGCATATTCTCAGCCAGGCGTTCATCAGGTTGTACGACGCCGAGACCGTCTCCGTGCATCTGGGGCAGGAGTACGGCGCCGTGGAACTGAAGACGAAGGAACTCAGCGAAGAACAGATCGACAGGGCCGAGGAGTTTGCCAACGACGTGATTCGCGACAACCTGCCGGTCGAAGTCGTCTTCGCCGAGGGTGAGGAATTGGCGGCTCTGCCGTTGCGAAAGATCCCGGAGCGGCCGGGCAGGCTGCGCGTTATCAAGGTCGGCGGCTTTGACTGCTCGGCGTGCGGGGGTACGCACTGCACAAGCGCCGCGGAGGTGGGCCTGCTGAAAATCACCGGCCGGGAGAAGCTTCGCGGCAACCTGCTGGTCAAATTCCTTTCAGGACGCCAGGCCCTCGAAGACTACCGGCGGCGATTCGCCGTCACGGACCGCCTGTCCCAGGCGCTGACGTGCCACCTCGCCGACCTCTCCGACAACGTTGAGAAACTCAGGACCGAACACAAGGCGCTTCGCCGGCAGGTGGCGCAATTGCAGAAAGAATTGCTGCCGGCCCGGGCTGAGCAGCTTGCCGCCGCCGCCCGCCCGGTCAAAAATACGTCCCTGGTCGTGCAGGATGTGTCCGATATCGACGCCTCGGTGGTCGCCGCACTGGCTGCACAGGTATGCGAGCGAATCGAGGGTGTGGCCGTGCTGTTGGCCGCTGACCGCCTTGTCTTGGCCACCAGCCCGGCTACCGGTATTCACGCCGGTGAAATAATCAAGAAGTTCGTCGCCCGGGCAGGTCTTAAAGGCGGCGGCTCGGACCGTCTGGCGCAGGTCGGAGGCGTTACCGCCGAGGACTTCAACCGTTATGCCGGGATTCTCGAAGGTCTTATCGCAGATGCGTAACTGGTTTCGACGTTGGTGGCCGTACGTGCTCTTGCTGGCCTGTCTCGCCCGCGTCCACGCGGATGAGGGGCACCAATTGCAAATGCCGTATGCCGACCACCTCGAGGTTACTGTCTCCGACGGTCGGGAGACCTGGTATGTCTGGGGGTCGGTTGTCTTCCAGACCGAGGCCGGCTGGATTTACTGCGACTCCGCGGTCTGGCACAAGGGCGAAACCGTACGGGCGAAAGGCAGGGTGATAATCGACGACGAGGAGTACCACCTTGCGGCGGACTCCGTGGACTACAACCTCGTAACCGACGAGGCCGTGGCGCGCGGGGCCTACGTTGAGCTGTGGCATCGAACGGACTCCGTATTCGCCGTGGGAACGCACGCCTATTACAACCAGGCGGATGATTTCTGCTACATGGAAGAACGTCCCACGGTCTACCTGCGGTACCCCGACACGGCCCACATGGTTGAGGTGGTCGCCGACTTCGTGTACTGTGATTTCGAGGCGGCCCGGACGGAAGCCAGCGGCGACGTGCGGATTTCGTCAGGCGACCTTGCCGCTCGCAGCGGCTGCGCCGTTATGTACACGGAGCGTGACGTGCTTGATCTGTTTGGCCAACCGGTAGCCAAAAGGAAGAAATCAACGCTCTCCGGGCAGCTTATCACCATAATCTCGGAAGAAGGCATTATCAGCAGGATCGACGTCGTGGATTCAGCCAGGGGGGAGTTCCTGGAGCCGGTCGATTCGGCCGGCCTGACGTTCGATCAGTCGTTGCTGTCGGGAAACCGGATTCTGTTCGACTTCAGCGCCGGTGACCTTACGCGCATCCTGTGCCGGGGTCAGGCCTATTCGTGGTATTTCCCGCACAGCGCGGACGAGAATGAATCACGGGAGAACTCTGTATCGGGAGATATGATCGCGTTCGACGTCGTCGAGGAAAGTCTGACGAACGTGAGTGTTATCGGCGGCGCCGTCGGCACCTACATGCAGCGTAAGGTCATCGTTGCGGACATCGTTGCGGACACCGTTACGGACAGCGTTACGGATACCGTTGTCGACACCATCGACTACAATTCCCGGCGCATCGACTACAACCTGCTGGATTCCCTGATCATCCTGACCGGCCAGGCTCACGTCACCTCGGGCGCCGTCTCGCTGGACGCGCAGCTGGTCGAGATTGACACCCGGACCGACGTTGTCGAAGCTTTCTCGGCCGATACCGCGCTTGACAGCGCCGTCTCTGACTCCTCGCTGACCTCGTACATGCAGCCCAACCCGCTGCCGGTGGTCCTCCGGGACGGGAACGACGTGCTCTACGGCGACTACCTGGAATACTCGATAGACACCGAGAAGGGACGGATCGTCCAGTCGAAGTCAAAGTACCAGACCGGCTTCTTCTACGGCGACAAGCTGTACCGGGAAAAGCGCGACATTTATTACCTCGATCACGGGCGCTACACGACCTGTGACGCCGATGAGCCGCACTTTCACTTCTACTCCCGGAACATCAAGCTGCTCGAAGGTGAGAAGCTGATCGCCCGGCCGGTGGTTTTCTACGTCGGTCGGTTGCCGGTGCTGGCCATTCCCTACTATGTCTTCCCGTTGAAGAAAGGGCGACACTCGGGCTGGCTGCCGTTCACGCTGGGTAACATCGAGAGGGGTGACCGCTATATCCGGAACGTCGGCTACTACTGGGCGGCCTCGGATTACTGGGACTGGCAGGGGGCGCTGGATTACTACGAGAGAAGTCACAGGATCAACTTTTTCACCAAGGTCAACTACAACAAGCGATACACGTTCAGCGGCTACATCAGCGGCAACTATGCCCGGGAGACGGGTTACGGCTGGTCCTCGGCGTCCGAGACGCAACGGACGCGGTGGACGCTGCGCGGCGCTCACGAGCACCAGGTTTCGCCCACGTTCAAGCTGAATGCTTCAGGCTCGATCCAGTCCGATGCCGAGTACTACCAGGATTTCTCAGCCAACCTCGACGATCGGCTGAACCGTGACGTACGAAGCCAGGTCAACTTCTCCAAGCGGTTCGGCAGGTCAGTGGCGCTATCGGGTAAGGTGGTGCACGACGAGAACCTGGATACCGAGTCCCGCACCGACCAGTTGCCCAGCCTCGGGCTGAGCCTGCCGCAAATCCGACCGTTCGGTGCCGGCAAATTGGACAAGGAGGGAAAGCTCCAGACAAGCTGGTACCATAACCTGGTGGGCACTTACCGACCGAATCTGGTCAATTTCTCGCAACGCCGGACGAACAAGGTGGTCCTCTCCGGTGATACCCTGTCAGTTCGCAGCCGCAAGGAATTCACACGCGTGGATCACGCCCTGACGCTGTCATTCCCGGTGAAGATCGCCAGGTACATCACTTTCAACCCCAGTCTGTCCTACCGTGAGGAGTGGTACAAGATACACCAGACCGACCAGTCCGACGCCAAAGGGATCGATGCTTCCACGACGTACCGCACTTACGTATACGGTACCGGGGCATCCGCCTCTACCAAGATCTACGGAACGGTCTATCCCAATATCCTGGGCTTCGCCGGCCTGAGACAGGTGATCACCCCGACGATCAGCTACCGCTACCAGCCCGAGATTGACCGCCACCCCGAAATCCGGAGCTATGCGGGAGGCTCGGCCGGGAGCTCCCGGCGCAGCCAGTCCATGAATTTCAGCCTGAATCACGTGTACCAGGCAAAGGTGAAGAAACACGAGCAGGAGAGGAACTACAACCTGATCTCGATAACCTCCGGTTTCAACTACGATTTTGAGAAAGAGCCGCGCCATTTCAGCAATCTCAACACCAGCTTTAACTCGACCGTACTGCCGAAGGTGAACTTTTACGGTTCCATGGTCCACTCGCTGTACAAGCCGGGTACGGACGAACTGGATTTCTGGTCGCCGTACCTCGAGAATTTTAACGTAAATGCCAGCCTGACTCTGGCCGGCAGCCGCTTTCTGTTCGATGATGAGTACAGCGTTCCCGGGGCTGAGGTGGATTCGGCACAATCGGCGGAGGGGGGCGGTTCATCGCCGGCCAAACGCGGCTGGAGCCTGAGCGCCAATTACAGTTATCGGGAATCCGGCCGCGACGCGGCTTTCAGCAAGTCCAGCTTTGTCCGGTTCAGTTTGCGGTTCAACCTGACGCCCGAGACAAGTGTTTCGTATTCACAGTATTACAATATTACCGGGGCCGAAACCGTGAACAACCAGGTCAGTATCGTGCGCAAGCTGCACTGCTGGACCGCGACCCTTTTCTGGGTCCCGATCGGCTCTAACCGTGGCTGGGGCTTCAAGTTGTACGTGACGGCACTGCCGCAGATCAAGCTCGACCAGTCGCAGAATACTCTCAGTTCGGGCTACTTCCAGGGTCTCCGGTAACCGGCCGGATGGCTGTAAAGCCCCTATATCGGGCCTTTCTCGGGACTTGCCGACTTTTTTTTATTGACAGCAGGGACCTCGCTGCCGGTATTTGAGGCAGGATATGTTCGGTGAACCCATAACAATTCAAGGGAAGGATCAGGCATGACCAAAGAGGAAATGATCGGCATGATGGCCGAGAGTTCAGGTATTAGCAAGCGGCAGGCGTCCCAGGCGCTGGATGCTTTCATTGACAATATCACCCGGCAGCTCAAGGGCGGCAAGAGGGTGAGCTTCTCCGGATTCGGCACGTTCTCCGTCTCTCAGCGCAAGGCCCGCAAGGGCAGGAACCCGCAAACCGGCGCTACTATTTCCATTCCCGCGACCCAAGTGCCGGTGTTCAGAGCCGGAAAGAACCTCAAAGAAGCCATTAGAAGATAGAGTTTTCTCCACTTTGAAAGGGAAGGCAGGGCGGGGAATCCCTGCCTTTTTTTTCCATCGCCTGTCGGCACGGTCGCCGCGCGGAAGAGGATGTCTGGACTACTATGGCAAAAAGGCGTAAACGGCGCTCCAACGGTACGCGGGCACGGGTTGCCGGTACTCTCTTGTTCGTGCTGGCCCTGCTGGTCCTGGTATCACTGGTCACACACCACCCGCTGGATGATGCCAGGATTCGCGGCGAGATAGATTCTGACCTGAATCCGATAACGGAAATCCAGTATCGCAACGAAGCGGGATTTGTCGGTGCCATCCTTTCCGGCTGGCTGGACTTTTTGTTCGGATGGCTGGCCTTTTTCCTGCCGGTCGGGCTGCTTCTCGCGTCGTTGCGGCTCTTTTCATCCCGGTTCGGGACGCGCCTTGAATTCAACGTCTTTCTTCTGTTTGTCATTTCGACCATCGGAACGACGATCTACAACATCCACCTCGTGGCCAAGCGTACGGTGGGCTATGAAACCGGTGCCGTCGGCGGCTATGTTACCGAGAAACTCACCCGTCTGAGTGTCGCCGTCTTCGGCGAAATCGGCTCCTACCTGGTCCTCGGCGGAATTATCCTTGTTCTCCTGCTGATGTACACCTCGATCACACCATTGCTTGCCATGCGGCTGAGAATCCCCGGAAGTCAATGGCTCAGGCGACTGTACGGAGTGGCAGCGGGAGCCTTCCGGCGGTTGCCGTCGCTCAGGCGTATCCTCAGCGCGGCCGGCAAAGAGCCGCGCGTCGATGAGGCGGTCTCCGATATCGAACCCCTGGAAAGTGACCTTGAGCCTGACGAAGTGGACGAGGGGGATGAGCAGGTACTGGTTGCGGATGATGGTGAGAGGTCGCCGCGGCGGCGGTCGGTGCTCAGGAGAAAAGCCGAGCCGGTGCAGGTCAGGTCCTTTGAGTACGTGTACCCGTCGCTGGATCTGCTGACCGAGGGGAGCGGCAGGCCCGCTGCCGTAAGTGCCGATGAATTAACGCATACAGCACGGATGTTGAAAGAAACACTTGAGACTTTCGACGTTCTGATCGAGGGGGAGATCGCAAAGTACCCCGGCCCGGTCATCACGCGATATGAGTTCCGACCTGCGGCGGGAATCAAGCTCAGCCGGATTGTGGGCCTCGCGGACGACTTGGCGCTGGCGCTGAAGGCAAGGCGGGTCAGGATAATAGCCCCGATTCCGGGCAAAGGCGCCGTCGGTGTGGAGATTCCCAACCGCAACCCGCAGACGGTCTACCTGCGCGATATCCTCGGGTCCGACGAATTCAGCGATCCCCGGCTGGTGCTGCCCCTGGCGCTGGGTAAGACGACCGCCGGGCGACCGTTCGTTACCGACCTGGCCAGAATGCCTCACCTGCTGATTGCCGGGGCAACCGGGTCCGGCAAATCAGTATGTATGAATGCGCTGATCACCTCTCTGATTTACAGGCTTCATCCCCTCCAGGTCAGATTCATCTTCATAGACCCCAAAATGCTCGAGTTGTCTGTCTACTCAGGCATTCCACAACTCGGCCGCCCGGTTGTAACCAAGCCGAAACGGGCCGAATCGGTTCTATCCGACACCGTCGCTGAAATGGAGAACAGGTATAGGAAGCTGGCCGGAGCCGGTGTCCGAAGTATCGAAGACTACAACGCCCGGCAGCACGACGAGGAAGCCCGGCTGCCCTATATTCTCATTTTTGTTGACGAGCTGGCTGATCTGATGATGGCCTCGACATCGTCACGGATCGAACTGCTCATCACGCGCCTGGCCCAGATGGCGCGGGCCGTGGGCATTCACCTGGTGCTGGCCACCCAGAGACCGTCGGTCGACGTGATTACGGGCCTGATCAAGGCCAACTTCCCGGCGCGGATTGCCTTCCAGGTATCGTCCAAGGTAGATTCCCGGACGATTATCGATGCCAACGGTGCGGAGAAACTCCTCGGCTCGGGCGACATGCTCTTTCTGAGTACCGGCCAGCCGGAGCCGACGCGGATTCACGGGGCGTATGTGAGCAGCGCCGAGACCGAGTCGCTGGTGAACTTTATCAAGGATCAGGGGCTGTCCATGATGGCACTGGAGAACATATCGCAGGCCACCGGGGAGGCCACCGAAGCGGACATTGACTTCGGCGATCCCCTTTTCCGCGAGGCATGCGAGGTGGTTATCCGGCACAAACAGGGGTCGGTCTCGCTGCTTCAGCGGCGTCTCGGCATAGGCTATCAGCGGGCGGCGCGGCTGATCGACAAACTGGAAAAGGCGGGCATCGTCTCGGTGTTTGACGGTTCCAAGGCACGTGACGTGCTCGTCGACCAGTCGTACCTCGAGACTCTGTTCGCCAGCCGCCCGGGGCATCCTTCCCACGGCGCCGGATAACAACGATTATCCTCCCGCAATGTATAAGAGAATATGAAAAACCACCTATCCCTGCTGGCGGGACTGCTGTTTGTTCTGTGGATCAGCCCCGTCCGCCCAGCCGACCGGTTCGACGCCATCAAGGCCCGGCTGGCCGAGGCCGGATGCGTCACCCTGGAGTTCCTGAGCATCCTGGAATCGGAAATCTTCGATGAGACCGACACCATCGCCGGGGAAGCCGTCGTTTCGGCCGACGGTCGGTACGTTGTCGACCTGGGTGGCGACCGGTACCTGTATGACCTGACTTCCCTGTACAGCTACTCCGCGGAGAACAATCAGGTGACAATCGAGAGCGTGCGCGGTGGAGGAGCTTCCGGCCGGGAAATATCATTCATCACCCGCCTTGACCAATACTACGAGACCCGCGTGATTTCCTCCGGCCGCGCCTACCGGCTGATCAGGCTGTCGCCGGACATGCAGAACATTCCCGATTCGCTGGTGCTGACGATACGGCCGGACAGCTCGGTTCTGGATGAAATCCAGTACTTCGACGTGAACGAGGAGTTAAACCGCATAGTCTTCCTGCGCCTGGAGACGGGAACCTCGTGTCCCGATTCGCTCTTCAAACCGGCCTACCCGGATTCGGTGGAGAAAGTCCGGTTAGACTGAGATGAAAGTGTACGTCCACAAGCTGGGTTGTCCGAAGAACGACGTCGACGCCGAATACCTCGCTGCCTTTCTGGCCGGGGCCGGGCATGACCTGGTAACGGTCCCGGAGGAAGCCGAATCGATAATCGTCAACACCTGCGGGTTCATTGTCCCGGCGAAAGAGGAGTCAATCGACGAGATTCTTCGTCTCGGGCAGTTGAAACAGACGGGCAGGCTGCGGACGCTCTACGTGAGCGGCTGTCTCAGCCAGCGCTACGGGGATGAGCTTTTACGCGGCATGCCGGAACTCGATGGGGCCTTCGGCCTGGGTGAACTTGACGCTATTGCCGAGGCCGTAACTTCGTCCGCCCGCCGCGACAAAACCGTACGAACGGAACCCCGCCGGCTGGGCTATCTGGACTGGGAGCAACGGCTGCTGTCCGACCGGTATCCGTACGCCTACTTGAAGATATCCGACGGTTGCGACCGTCGCTGCTCCTATTGCGCCATACCGGGTATCCGGGGGAGCTACCGTTCGCGGCCTTTGAAATCCATTTTGCGCGAGGCGGAATTCCTGGCGCGCAGCGGCCGGAAGGAGCTGATTCTGGTCTCGCAGGAAGCGACTCTCTGGGGCAAAGGCCTGTCCGGCCGCCCCGACATAATCACGCTGTTGCGGGAACTGGAGAGAATTGACGGGATCGCGTGGATTCGTTTGCTTTACCTGCACCCGACAATGGTGGATGACGCCCTGCTGGACTACCTGGCCGCCGACAACAAGACGCTGAACTACCTGGATTTGCCCCTGCAACACTGCAGCAGCCGCATTCTGGCCGCGATGCGAAGAAAGATCGACGGCGCGGGCACGGCGCGGCTGTTGGCGTCGATCCGGCGGCGATCGCCCGGCGCCACGATCCGCACCACTTTCATCGTCGGTTTCCCCGGTGAGACCGGCGAGGATTTCGAAGAGTTGAAGGAGTTTGTCCGCCGGCACAGGTTTGACCGCATGGGTGCCTTCGCATACTCCCCGGAGGAGGGCACGGCCGCAGTTAAGATGTCCGGACAGGTTCCCGAAATAGTTAAAGAGGAACGCGTTGACGAGCTGATGAGCCTCCAGTACGACATTGCCGTAGCCAGGAATAACTCCTTGATCGGCCAGACGGTTAAGGTTATCATTGATAGAATTGCTGGCGACGGGCGCGCGTACGGACGCACTCCGGCAGACTGCCCCGAGGTGGATCAGGAGGTGATCATCCACGGGGAAGGCTTGCAGACCGGCCAGATCTGCCGCGTCAGGATCGACGCCGTCGATGAGTATGACCTTGTCGGTATGAAGCTCACGGGTTAACCCATGATACAGTTTGAAAAACTCGGTATATTCCTGTCCAGACCGATTGCCTTTCTGCTCGTGGTCATTTACCTGTTGCAGTCGGGGCTTCTCGTCTACCTGATCAGCGATAAGTTCGACCTGGAGAAGCAGATTTCGTTTCAGCAGAAGCGAATCAACGAGCTGGAGGACAAGCTCCAGATATTCAAGGCCATCGACGACTTCCAGATCGGCTTTTCCGACGAGGAGGTGCAGAGACTCACGGACGTCATCTATGCCGAAAGCAAGAAGTATGAGTACGACCCCATGTTCATCATGGCGGTGATTCTGACGGAATCATCGTTTCGTCGCGGTCAGCGATCGCAAGTGGGTGCCCGCGGCCTGATGCAGGTGGTGCCGTTTGTGGGAGAAGACGTGGCCGACCGGGCCGGGATTGAATGGCAGGGTTCCCAGACCCTCTTCGAACCGGAGTCGAACATCAAGCTGGGCACTCTGCACCTGTTTGAGCAGATCCTCAAATTCGGCGACGTGAAGAAGGCCATCATGGCATACAACGTGGGCGAGACGCGCCTGAGACACCTCATGCGCTTTAACGAGCCGCTGCCCAAGCGCTATCTTGACAAAGTCCTTGAAAACTACGAGATGCTGAAGGAGATCTACCGAGTTTGATGAAGCGCGTTGCGATCTGCCTCCTGTCCGTCGTCGTTGCCGGTGTCGGCCTGATGCCGCTGGGATGTTCCCCGGCGTTGCAGCTCGGCTCACTGCAACCCGACGGGCTGTTCACGTTGGGGAAAGAGAGGTACGAGAACGGCAAGTACGTCAAAGCCGTCGAGGCTTTCCAGACGCTGGTGTATAATTTCCCGGGCGAGCCGGTGATTGACACCGCCCAGTACTACCTCGCTTTGTCCTATTTCGCCAGCGAGGATTACATCCTGGCTGAGCGAGAATTCAACCGCCTGCTCCTGAACTATCCGTCATCCGTGTACGTCGTTCATGCGCAGTTCATGAGGGCGGTCTGCTTTTTCGAGGGGACTCCGGGCCACTATGGGCTGGACCAGAGCGACCTTACAGAGGCCATCGGGCAGTTCGAGGATTTCATCATCGACCATCCGGAATCTGAACTGATGCCGGATGCCCGGGCGTACCTGCTTCAGGCCAAGACACGGCTGGCCAAGAAGTACTACGAGAGCGGCATGGTATACGTGCACATCGGCAGGCCCTCACCGGCTGCAACCTATTTTCAGAAAGTCATCGATGATTTCACGGACACGGAGTTCGCCGCCAGGTCAAGTTTCCAAATGGCCGAGCTGGAGTTCAAACGAATGGACTACGAGGAGGCGCGCCGGCTGTTCGACAACTTTCTGATTGTCTTTTCCGACCATGAGTGGTCGGACAAAGCCAGAAAGGGCACCGAGGAGGCCGCTTTCAAGCAGGCGGAGAGGGCGTACAAAAGTGGTGAACCGGCCCTGGCACGCAAGCTCTTTGAAGCGTTCAAGCGAGACTTCCCGGAAAGCAAGCGAACCGGCAAGACCGACAAATATCTGAAGAAAATAGGGGAGATGCCAGTTGAAGGATCATCGGTCGAACAAGCCAGCTCCGGGGATGACCGGTAACTGGGGAATACTCGGGGGAGCGTTCGACCCGGTTCATCGCGGACATCTGACCCTCGCTTCCGACATTCGGGCGGCCAAGACGCTCACCGGCGTGCTCTTTGTGCCCTCGTATGAACCTCCTCACAAGATGAATCGGTGTGAAGCCTCGTGGGATGATCGACTGGCCATGATCCGCCTGGCCATCGAGGGCCGTGACTCATTCAAGGTCAGCACGGTTGAAGCCGAGATGAGTCAGCCCGGGTATTCCCTGAACACCGTGCGGGCTTTAAAATGTCTTTACCCGGACGTCACGTGGTACTTCATCATCGGCGAAGATCTGCTGTCTGAATTCGCTGCCTGGCACCGGCCGGAGGAAATCCTAAGGGAAGTTCGAATCCTGGCCGGTTCGCGGCCCGCCGCGCCCGCCCCGGGGTCGGCGCAGCCGTACCGGTCGGACCGTATCGAGGTCGTGACCACGGGGCTGTTCGACGTCTCCTCGACTGAAATCCGCAGGCGAATCAAGGAAGGCACAGCACCCGCCGAATTACGCGAGCTTGTCGGCGACGCCGTCGGAGAGTATATTTTGAGCCGGAAACTCTACCGATGACGGCTCAAAAGAAACGCGTTTTTCTGGTCGACGGTTCGGCGCTGTTCTACCGCGCCTACTTCGCCTTCATACGCAACCCGTTGATCAACTCAAAGGGGGAGAACACCTCGGCCACGTTCGGCTTCGTCAACTCGCTGCTCAAGATCATCAGGGAAGAGGAGCCCGACTACTTGGCGGTGGTTTTCGATACCAAGCACCCGACCTTCCGGCACAAGCGATACCCTGAGTACAAATCGACCCGGGCCAAAATGCCTGAGGATCTGGTGGAACAGTTGCCGCGCATTCATGAGGCGGTGCAGGCGCTGAACATCCCGGAATTCGAAGTGGCCGGTTACGAGGCCGACGACATCATCGGTACCATGGCGGCGGATTGCGAAAAGAAGGGGCTTGAGGTCTGGTGCGTGACCGGCGACAAGGACTTCTTTCAACTCGTCACTGACAACGTACGGATTTACAACCCGCGAAAGGTTGCCGAAAGTCCGGAGAAACTCGGGCGTGAAGAGGTCAAAGCCAGGTTCGGCGTGTATCCGGAGAAGGTCATCGACAAACTCGCGCTCATGGGTGACAGCTCGGACAATGTCCCCGGCGTGCCCGGCATCGGCCCGAAAACCGCTGACAGGCTGCTTGAAGAATTCGGGTCGCTCGCGAACGTGCTGGAACAACACGAGCGGATCAAGGCCAAAGGCGTGCGGGAGAAAGTCGCCGCTCACGTCGAGCAGGCAAGACTGTCCGAGGAACTGGTAACGATCGACTGTGCGGTGCCGCTTCAGTTCCAGCCCGAGTCGATTGCGCGACGTCCCGTCGACTACGAAGCCACCAAGCGGTTGTTCCTGGAGCTCGAATTCTTCGCCCTCCTGAAAGAGCTCATGCCCGGTGAAGTCGCGAAAGAAGTTCCGGAGGGTGCCGCACCCTCCCGGCCTGATTACCGCCGGGTTTCATCACTGGACGAACTACGGGGGCTGGTCGAGGAGTTTTCGAAGTCCCGGGAGATCGCCGTCGACACCGAGACGACCTCGCGCAATGCCCTCGATGCCGAGCTGGTCGGGATATCAATCGCCCGGCGGGCCGATTACGCGTACTATATACCGTTGGGTCACAGCAGCGATCCCGAGAAGAACCTTCCGTTCGACGACGCTCTCAAGATCATGAAAACGCTTCTCGAGGACCCGGCGGTTCAGAAGATCGGGCAGAATATCAAGTACGATCTGCACGTGTTTCGCAGGTACGGCATTGAGATCAAGCCGGTTTCCTTTGACACCATGGTGGCTTCCTACGTTCTCGATCCATCAAGCCGCCATTCTCTGGATTTTCTGGCGCTGCGACATTTCGACCACAAGATGCAGCCGATTTCGGACCTGATCGGCTCCGGCAAAAGTCAGAAGACTTTCGATACGGTCCCGGTCGACAAAGCGACCAGCTACGCCGCCGAGGACGCGGACTATACGTTCCGGCTGCGGGGCGTGTTCGCTCCCCTGATTGACGGCAAGGAGTTGCAGAAGCTCTACTATACGGTGGAGCTTCCGCTGATCAAGGTGCTGGCATCGATGGAGGAAGCCGGCATCCGGGTCGATGTAGCCTTCCTTTCAACCCTGTCGCGGGATATGGACGGTCGGCTGGAGAAGCTCTGCAAGGAGATTTACATGGTCGCCGGGATGGAGTTTAATATCAACTCCACGCAGCAACTGTCTCACGTTCTTTTTGAGAAGCTGCGCCTGCCCCCGATGGGAAAGACGGCCAAAAAAACCGGCTATTCCACGGATGTGAGGGTGCTCGAGCAACTGGCGCAGACGCACGAGTTCCCCCGGTTGATCCTTGATTACCGCCAGTTGGCGAAGCTGAAGAGCACGTATATCGATGCCATCCCCCGGCTTATACGGCCGGCCACCGGGCGCGTGCACACTTCGTTCAATCAGACCATCACCACGACCGGGCGTCTGTCGTCTACCGATCCCAATCTGCAGAACATCCCCATCCGCACGGACGAGGGGAGACGGATCCGTAAGGCATTTGTGCCCGGCGATCGCGACCACGTGCTGCTGACGGCTGATTACTCGCAGGTCGAACTGCGCGTCCTTGCCCACTATTCCGGCGATACGGGATTGATCGGTGCGTTCAGGCAAGCTGAGGATATTCACACCCGGACGGCCGCCGAAGTTTACGGCGTGAGCCTTGCAAAGGTCACTGCCGATATGCGGCGGGTGGCAAAGACGGCCAACTTTGCCGTTATCTACGGCGTCTCGGCGTTCGGTCTCTCCCAGCAGACGGGCATGACGGTCGAAGAGTCACGCCGGTTCATAGACACGTACTTTCAGCGCTACCCGGGAATCAAGACCTACATCGAGGAAATCAAGCAGTCCGCGCGCGAAAGCGGGTACGTTACGACGCTGTATAACCGCCGCCGGTACCTTCCGGAGATCCGCGACAAGAAGGCCGCCGTGAGACAGTTCGCCGAGCGTACGGCCATCAATACCCCGATACAGGGGACCGCCGCCGACATCATCAAGGTGGCGATGATCAGGATCTTCAAGGAGATGAAGGGCATGCGCTCCCGCATGGTGCTCCAGGTACACGACGAACTGGTTTTTGACGTCTACAAAGATGAATTGACCGACCTGCGGGAAATTGTCCGAACCGGAATGGAAAAGGCCGTCAGCCTCAAAGTTCCGCTCGTGGCCGACATGGGAGTCGGTGACAACTGGCTCGAGGCAAAGTAAGGGAAAAGCACCGGACTGTGAGTACAGTACGGTGATACTGTTGACCCTCCCGTTTGCGGTTCCGGCGGTGTGAGCGGCTGGTCAGCCTGTCGAATCCGCGCCGAAGTCCTTCTTGAACGTTTGCCCCCGGCTCCTTATCTTACGTCATGCTCATAGGGATAACCGGGCAGATCGGGGCGGGGAAATCGACCGCCGCGAGGATCCTTGCCGCTCATGGGGCGCACGTTATAGATGCCGACCGAATAGGCCGGGAGGTGGTCGACGACTCCGCGCCGTTGCGAAGGAGGCTGGCGCGGCGGTTCGGGGCGAGTATTCTTGATTCCGGCGGCAGGGTGAAGCGCCGGGCGCTGGCGCGGCTGGCCTTTGCGTCCGAGACGTCCCACACCGCCCTGAACAGCCTGGTGCATCCGTATCTTCTGAAGGAACTGCGCCGCCGGGCAAAAGCAGCGGTCAGGGTGCACGCCCTGGTCGTGATCGACGCCGCGCTGCTGCTGGACTGGGAGATGGACCGGGAACTGGACTGTATCCTCGTGATCCACGCCTCTCAGAGCCTGCGGCTTGCCCGGATGACGGGGCGGGGGATGTCCCGGGCAGATGCGCTGGCGCGCCAGAGAGCGCAACTTCCGTATCGCGAGTTCCGGAAGCGGGCCGACCGTCTGATACTGAACAACGGAACCATCCACCAGCTCGAGACCAGATTAGTCGCGTTCCTTCGGCGTAACAGGCCCGCGGTCGGCTGATTGGAGATTCTCCCCGGGTACGACGGCTTAGCGGCGTAGACGAGCATGAAAAATGCCGCCGGGAGTCGCCCGGCGGCATTTCAGGTTTCCTCAGCACAAGGTGCGGTTGCCCCAGCGGGAGCATCCGGTATCAGTCAAAAATCCGCACGGCTTGCAGCTTGCTCTTGTCGGAGCCGGCCATTACCAGCTTGTAGACGTGCCAGGCTGTCATAAGATCCTGTACGGCCAAACCCGTGGAGTCAAAGATGGTGATGTCGTTGTCCGAGGTGCGGACCTTCAAACCCTTGGCCACGACCTCACCGAGCTCCGCGGCTATGTCCTTCTGCGTGAACTGATCGTGCGATACGGGCACGTTTATCTCACCGGAGTGCGATGCCTGGACCCAGTCGTCGATAACGACCCGGGCGTGCGGCAGGATAGCCGGATCGAGCTCCTGCTTGCCCTTGGCATCCGCACCGATGGCGTTGATATGGGCACCCGGGGACACGTCGGCCTTCATAACGATTGGCTTGCGGGTGGAAGTAGTGCAGTTGATTATATCCGCTCCGGCGCAGGCCTCGTTGATGGAGCCTGCCACGCCGGCGTTGAGCGTGAAATCGTCGACGCAGTGTTTGGCGAACGCCTCAGCCCTTTCTTTGTCGATGTCAAAGACCGCGACCTCCTTGATGGCCGGCCGGGCGATGAGCATGGCGGACAGCTGGGTGCGCGCCTGCACGCCGGCCCCGATAAAAGCCGCCTTTTTGCAATTCGCCTTGGCGAGGTACTTGGAAGCGATGCCACCGGCCGCGCCGGTCCGCATATTGGTGATATGGGTGCCATCCATGACGGCCAGCGGGAAACCGGTTTTGGGGTCCACCAGGAGGATGGTGGCCATGACCGTCGGCAGGTTGGCGTTGGAATTGTCCGGATGAACGTTTACCGCCTTGATGCCGGCCGCGCCGATATCGCGCACGTACGCCGGCATGCACCGCAGATCGCCGAAGTAATCTTCGAAGTACAAGTATGATTTCGGCGGCATCTGGACCTTTCCCTCGCCGTACAGGCGAAAGGCCGTCTCGGTTACCTCGAAGCAGTCCTTCATGGTAAGGGCTTTTTCGACGTCGGATTTCTTGATCAAATATGTATCCACTTCCGAACCTCCTTGCGTTGAGCGGCTTGTGAAATCATTCTCAAGAGGATAACGGATGCGCCGCCTGATGTCAAATCCAATCTGAAGCCGGGTCGGGCGGCCGGCTGTCGCGTCCGTCCGCCGGGTGAAATGGGAAGAAGTCCGGTGGCGGCCGGACGGCTTTTTTTTGATTGATCGCCCTGCGTTGTCAGTATAAGCTAACCGGCATGAGGTATGCCTGGGTTACGACCAATCTTCTTGACCTGCGGGCGCAGCCGAGATTCAACGCGGAGCGGGTCAGCCAGGTGCTGTTCGGCGAGATCGTTACCCTGGGAGCCAGGAAGAACGGCTACTGCCGGATACTCATCGGCGGCGGCTACCGTGGCTGGGCGGACGGCCGCTTTCTCAGCGCCCTGTCCGACACCCGGCGGGCCGGCTATGTCCGGCGAATCAACCGGATACTGGCCGTCAAAACTGCTCGCATATTCGACTCTGTCGGGAAAAACATCGCACCCCATTTTCTTTTCTACGGTACCCGTCTCTCGGTTCGTTCGCGCCGCGGCCGTCAGGCTCGGGTGGTCCTGCCCGACGGCACGGCCCGGTTTCTCAAGGCGGGAAGCCTGTGTCCGATAAATGAAGCGGGGACACGATCGGTCACGGGAGCGATGCTGGTCAGCGAAGCCAGGAAATTCCTGGGCGTGCCGTACCTCTGGGGTGGAATAAGTCCGGCTGGTTTTGACTGTTCGGGATTCGTTCAAACCGTCTGTGCCCGCTTCGGCCTGACTCTGCCGAGGGATACGCGCGAACAGGTCACGGTCGGCAGCCGCCGGCCGCGCAAGGAAACCAGGAGCGGCGATCTGCTGTTCTTTAAACGACACGTGGGCTTTGCCATCGGCAGGCATCGAGTAATCCACGCCTCGGCCGGAGGCACAGGTGTCAGAATCAATTCCCTGCGGGCCGGGGACCGGGACTACCGTGAGGATCTTGACCGCGACTTCGACCAGACAAGGAGGATTGTGTGATCAACGTTGACACCATCACGGTAGTGCTGCCGCTGAAGAAGAAATTCGTAGTCTCCAAGGGTGAGGCGGAGGTAAAGACCAACGTTATCACGATCCTCAATAACCGTTACATCGGTGAGGCCTCGGGTTCCGTCTACTCCGGTCCGCCGCTCGAGGTGATCGAAGCCGACGTCAAAGCGGGTGTCAAACGGTTGCAGCGAAAGCGGACAATCAACCTGCGGACGCTCTATGAGATCGGCCAGTACGACATCCACGCGGTCGCACGCTCGGCGCTTACGGGCATGGTCCTGAATTACCTTTCCGGGGAGAGCCAGCGCTATCCCTGGGAGGTTCTTTCACTGAGCACGCCCATGGGCATCAGGAACTCTATGACCGTCAGCCTGGGCACGCCGGACGAAGTGGCGGCCGCCGTCAGGGAAAGCCAGTATCCCATCCTGAAGGTCAAGATGGGTGGTGAGACCGACCTGGGACTTGTCAAGGCCATCGCCGACGTCACGGACAAGGAGATCCGGGTGGACGCCAACGGCGGCTGGTCGTGCGAGCAGGCCGAGGAGATCATTTTCTACCTGGCCAAACAGGGGATTACGGTGATCGAACAGCCCACCGACATTGAACATATCGGCGAGTGGCCCCGCCTGAAAGGGAAGTGCGAAGACGTGGAGCTTATTCTGGACGAAGGTCTGGCAACGATGAAGGATTACCGGCGGTATGCCGAGTTCATCGACGGGGTCAACGTCAAGATGGAGAAAAGCGGAGGCATCCTGGAGGGGATCAGAATCGCGAGGGCTGCCCGCGCCGACAAGAAAAAAGTCATGCTCGGTTGTATGGTCGGGACATCGATCGGCATCGCGCAGTCGGTGTACATGTCGTCGCTTGCCGACTACTTTGACCTGGACGGCCCCCAACTGCTCCAGGACGACATTGCCCTCGGCATAAACTATGATCGCGAGTCGATCCGGGTAGACCGCGAAATCATCGGTGGGCCGAAGCTCAAACGGGACATCGTCGAGAAGTTGTCGAATGAATAGAACGAATGCGCGCGCGACGCTGCTATGGGCCGTCGCCTCGGTGCTCCTGGCCGTCTCCACCGTCCGGTCCGACACACCTGACCTGGTCGTTGTGTATCCCAAGCCCGGTCAGATCGTCACGGCCGTGGACTCCACCTTCATCTTCGGCCACGTTACCGGACAGATTGACGTTCGGAAGCATCGTCTGACGATTAACGGCGCCGACGTTCCGATTCATCGTGACGGCGGTTTTCTCGCGTTCCTGCCGGTCACACCCGGCGACTTTGTCTTTGCGCTGGAACTGTTCCGGCGCGAGGGTGGCGGTTCCGGGAGGGCCGAGACTGCCATGCCGGTGGCTGCGGCCTCGGTTCCGGTCAGTATCCCACGTCCGTTAAAGACGCTCCCGGGCGGCGTCCTGCAAATTACCGGGGACTATCGCGCCCCGCGCGGTGACCTTGTCCTGACGGCAGGCACCAGGCTGGTCGTTATGTTCCGCGGCAGCCCCGACATGCGTGCCTGGTTCTCAATCCCGGGTGTCGTGGACTCGGTCCCGGCCGCCGAAATGGAACCGCTGGAGCAGCCGTACTGGGGAGAAGCCGTCTTCGGGGCCGGTGCCGTGCCCGAATCGGTGATGATCGGCGGCGTCTACAGCGGCTTTTATGACGTACTCTCGACCGTCTCGGCGGGCAGTGTTCCCGTCATCTACCATCTTGCGCCTCCCGACCCGGCGCGAATCGTGGCAAAAGTCGTCGCCGCGCCCGCCGACCCTCGTGTCCCACAGTGGCTGGCGCAGCTTTATCCTCAGGGACCGGTATCGCAGGAAAGCGCCTATCGCGTGTCGCTCAATCCGCCGGATTACCCGTGCGCGATTCGGTTCACCGATTCCGTCCAGATCATTCGCCATGCCCCCGGCAAGGGGTACTTCTCCATCTTTCAGCCGGAGGGTGTCGTGGCGATGGCCGTCGGAGCCGAAGCTGACTGGTACCGGGTCAAACTGTCGGCCACCCAGTACGGCTGGGTCAACCAGCGGTCGGCGGAACGACTGGCCGAGGGGATCCTTCCGTCGAGGTCCTACCTGGCGTCGGTTCGCACCTATAGCCACGACGATCACGTGCTTCTCGAGTTTCCGCTGGCCGGCCGGCACCCGTATCGCATCATAGAAGATGACAGGCGGACTATTCGCATCCAGTTGTTCGGGGTCACGACCAACACCGACTGGATACGTTATGACTTCTCCGACCGGCTGGTCGAGATTGCCACCTGGTCACAGCCGGAGCCGGGGTTGTACGAGTTCAGGGTTTCCCTGACCGGGGACATGTGGGGTTATGACGCCTACTACGCAGGCAACACGTTCTTTTTCAAGCTACGGCGGCCGCCGGCTGACCTGAAGCGGATTCGGGGTAAGCGAATCGTCATCGATCCCGGTCACTCGGCCGACCCGGGAGCTATCGGGCCGACCGGTCTGACCGAGGCCGAGGCCAATCTGAACATCGCGCTCGTTCTGGCGCATCAGTTGCGCAAGAAGGGAGCCGAGGTGATCCTCACGCGAGCCGACGACAGCGATCTTGCGCTGTACGACCGTCCGGCCATAGCGAAGTTGAATGATGCCGACCTGTTCATCTCCATACACAACAACGCCCTGCCCGACGGTGTCAACCCGTTTACGAACAACGGCGTGTCCTCGTACTACTATCACCCGCATTCGATAGAGCTGGCGCGGGCGATTCAGGAGGAGATGATAAAGGCCACCGGTCTGCCCGACTTCGGGTTGTACCACGGCAACCTGGCCGTAAACCGACCCACGCAGTACCCGGCCGTGTTGATCGAATGCGCGTTCATGATGATTCCGGAACAGGAGGCACTGCTAAAGACGGAGAAGTTTCACCGGAAAGTGTCCGGGGCGATCATTAAAGGAATCGAAAAGTTCTTGAAGGGGTACGACGATGGTAGAAAATAACCAGGGCAGTACAGATCTGAAACGCAAGCGCCGCCGCGTGTGGTTGATCTACCTGTCGGCTATTGTGGCTGCGGCGATTCTGCTGGCCGACGCTTTTGCCTACCCGCCGATGCAGAAGATCACCGCCAGGATTGGTCTGGCGTTGCTGTTTTCCGCCATAGCCCTGGTTGCCGGCAACGGCCGTGCACCGGGCTATATCGCGGCCATTATCCTCTGGGGGGCGGTGATTCTGACTTTCTTCATTTGAAGCAGGCAAGGGGGCGGAAAAGGTAGTGTTTCCGTCCGAAGCCGACATCGCCTCTCTGAAAAGGGCTTGCATCACAGATAAAGATTCTGTATAATTAATATGCTAGGAGCTAAAAGTCTTGGACGGAGGGAATACTGATGAAACGGTTAATCTCTGTCCTGGGGGTGTTGGGCTTTCTTCCTGCAACGGGCTTCTCTCAACTACACATCGTATTGGACAGTTTGTATCCGGAAGTCTGTGGCGGGGTGCTCGTTGGTGACCAGGTGACCCAGACAATTGCTATCGCCAACCCCGAGCAGACCGTGCAGGACCTATTATACCTTGGGTTTAAGTTCTACTGCCCTGAGGGAACAGTCGGTTTCGGCGGCCTGGAGTTCTACAACGACCTTGACGTCAACTGGTATGTGTGGTCGGAAACGGAACCGACGGCCGATGGTCACGGCTTTCAGGTTGCAATCGCGATCGAGGGGCAGCATCAGTTCCCCGCTGACACGATTCCTTACATCGGCGTGCGTTTCTCAGCGTATGCTGCGGGAGGCCCGCCTGTCTGTATCGATTCTGCCGTCCAATGGGGATCCGTTGGAGGCCTCACACCAACCTGGTCTGGGGAGAAGTGCTACGCCACTATAGACTGGCCGGTGTGGGAACCTATTGGAAACTGCCCACCGGAGACACTATTCACGGTCGGATGCTGCGACCCCATAGAGTATCTATTCTATGCGGGCGACCCTGACGATCCATCACCTTCACCCTCTCAGTTCCAACTCGTTTATGGACCTGGACAAATAGAAAACTACTTTCTTAGCCAGGCACTATATACGTTCACGCCGGGGCCGGCAGATGCGGGTATGACATACTCTGTCGGTGTGCGTTCGGTTGTGGATCTATGCGGGGACGGTTCATACTGGTACCAACAAGATGGCTGTGATTTTTTTGTCACGGTAGCCGAAGAAGATGATCCGGTGGCGTTTGTGCATGGTCAGCAGCAGCGGTACTCGGCTACGACCGGTGATACGCTAAAAGTGAAGCTGGCCATTGAGGATGACGGGCCATGCGCGGACCACCGGTTTTCGTACATCGTGTGGCCGGAAGACCCGGAACCACCGGGCTTTATAGACAGTCTCACCGGGATATTCTATTACTACGGTGCCAGTGCCGACACGAACCTGTACTGGGTATCAATAGTGGTCAGCGAATGCGGCGGGCATGCCGACACCATGGGCTTCTATATCTACCACAGCGAAAGCTACATCTGTGGCGACTGCGACCACAACGGCATTGTTGACATCGGCGACCTGACTCTGCTTATCGGGTATCTCTTCCTTGACGACGCCCCGCCGACCCCCGCTGAGGCAGGTAACGTGGACTGCGTGGAGGGGGTCGATATCGGGGATCTTACCCGGGTGATTGACTATCTCTTCATATCCCACGCGCCGCTCTGCAACGGGTGTGAGTGACCCCGACAGGTGCCCTGTCAGATCAGACGGGTCACGGGCCCACGGCTGACTCGCTGAGGCGAATCCCTATACGTCAGGCGATACACATTGAATCACCCACCCTGCCGCCCATTATGTATATTGGGCGCGGATGACCTCATTTCAGGACAGCTCAGAGGAGTACCGGCAGTTCAACCGGGAGCTTGAAGAGTTCCTCTCGCCGTTGCGCGAGCTTTCAGACTGCACCGGCTGCCCGCGCCACTGCCACGCGGATCGAACTCGCGACCGGCTCGGGTACTGCGGTACCGGTGCCGGGTTGGCGGTCGGCGCTATCTGTACGCATCGCGGCGAAGAGCCGGTCATATCGGGCAAGCACGGTATCTGCAACGTGTTCTTCACCGGCTGCAACATGCGCTGCACATTCTGCCAGAACTACCAGGTGAGCCGGCCTCCGGTCGCGCGTGACGGCGGAATGGACCTGTATGACGTTACAAGCCGCATAGAATCGATTCTGGCCGGGGGCGCAACCGCAGTCGGTTTCGTGTCGCCTTCGCACGTTATCCCGCAGGTGAGAATCATCGCGGGTGCTCTGAAGGCACGAGGGCTGAGGCCCACCTTTGTGTTTAACTCGAACGCGTACGACAGGGTACAGACAATCGCGTCGCTGGGAGACGTCATATCAGTCTGGCTGCCCGACCTGAAGTACATGGATGACGAACTGGCTGTCAGCCTGTCCGATGCCCCGGATTATCCTGAGGTCGCTACCGCCGCGATCAGGGAAATGTACCAGCAGACCGGGCCGGAGATCGAGCTCGATGATGACGGCATTATCCGGTCGGGGTTGATAATCAGGCACCTGGTTGTTCCCGGTCAGGTAGAGAACTCGCGTGCGGTGCTGCGCTGGATAGCCGGCGAACTCTCACCGTCGGTTCACGTCTCGCTCATGTCCCAGTACTGCCCCACGCCTGAGGTGGCCGATGATGCGGTGCTTGGCCGCACCCTGCACGCGGAGGAGTACGAGGCGGTCATGGAAGAATTCGACCGGCTCGGGTTCTACCGGGGCTGGCGCCAGGATCCGGACAGTTCCGCCGGGTACCTTCCGGATTTCAACCGCCCGCATCCCTTCGAAGATCAGGCGTGATACTCGGTATGATACCTCGTGTCGGCCGCCAGGCTGTCAGGGGAGACGCATCAACAATACCCCCGTCAGGAATCGAACCTGAATTTCCGGCTCCGGAGGCCGACGCGTTATCCGTTACACCACGGGGGCAGTAGCAGACGTCTGTGTTTGATTCGACAGGCATACATATCAAAATCGCGATTGGTTGGCAACAGTTATTTGCCGATGCCGTTGCACGGGTTCCAACCGCCTGTCACTTCAACTTTTAGATTGCGCGGGCCGGGCAAATGGTTTTGTTTAGCTTTCACCGTTTCGGCGGAGTGTGGCCGGAGATGGATAAGATGCAACTAATGGTTTACTGGACAAGGACTTGAACGATGCGCTGGAGCCAAACCTATATCCCGACCCTTCGACAGAAACAGACGGAAGCTGAGCTCGTTTCGCACCAGTTGCTGCTGCGCGGCGGATACATCCGCAGGCTGGCGGCGGGCGTGTACCTGTACCTGCCCCTGATGCAGCGGGTGATAGAGAAGTTTTCGCGCATCGTGCGCGAGGAAATGAACAAGGCCGGGGCGCTGGAGATCACCATGTCGGTGCTGTGCCCGGCCGAAATATGGCAGAAATCCGGCCGCTACGCCGTGATGGGCAAGGAGCAGATGCGCCTGAAGGACCGCCATGAACATGACATGGTCCTGTGCGGCACGCACGAGGAGACCGTGACCAAGCTGGTCGCTGGAGAGGTCAAGAGCTACCGGCAACTGCCGCTTAACCTGTACCAGATCCAGGTGAAGTTTCGGGACGAGATTCGCCCGAGGTTCGGGCTTATGCGCGGCCGCGAATTCATCATGAAGGACGCCTACACGTTCGACGCCGACGAGGAGTCGTTCGGGAGATCGTACCAGGCGATGGTGGATGCGTACTTCGCCATATTCAGGCGGGCCGGGCTGGAAACGACCAAGGTTGAGTCCGACACCGGGGCCATGGGCGGCAAGGCGGCCCACGAGTTTATGGTCCTGGTGGACACCGAGGCCGGAGAGGAAGTAATCGTCACGGCCGAGGACGGTACTTACGCGGCCAACGTCGAAAAGGCCGAGTTTCGCGATCCGGCTGAAATAGAAATCGATCCCGAGATGAAAGAAAAGAAGACGGTCGATACGCCCGGCGCGGCAACAATCGAAGAGGTCACCGCGTTCCTGAAGGTCGACGCCACCCGCCTGGTCAAGACTCTTTTGTATATGGCCGACGGCAAGCCGGTGGCGGCTCTCGTTCGCGGAGACCGTGATTTGAACGAGACAAAACTGAAGAACGCCGTTGGGGCCGCCGACCTGGAAATGGCCGGCCCCGACCAGATACTGACCGCCACCGGGGCGCCGGTCGGTTTTGCCGGGCCGGTCGGGCTGAAGGATGTGCCGATCATCGTCGATCCCCTGGTGGCCCGGTTGCGGAACTTCGTTGTCGGGGCCAACCAGAACGAGAAGCACCTGGTAAACGTCAACCTGGACCGGGATTTCAAGGCAAGCAAGATCGTCGACATCACGCTGGCGCGGGCCGGGGACATTTCTCCGGTCAGCGATGCGAAGCTCACCGCCAGCAGGGGCATCGAGGTAGGCAACACCTTCATGCTCGGCACGAAGTACTCCGAGGCACTCGGTGCCCGGTTCCTTGATGCCGACGGCAAGGAGCGCCCGTGCATAATGGGTTCATACGGCGTTGGGATCACCCGGACGCCCCAGGCGGCGGTGGAGAAGTATAACGATTCGAAAGGCATTATCTGGCCCAAGAGCATCGCACCGTACCTGGTCGAGGTCATTCCCCTGAACATGGAGCGTAAGGAACACATTGAGACGGCGGACAGGATATACGACCGGCTTACGGCGGCCGGGATTGAGGTCCTTTATGATGACCGTTCGGAGCGCGCCGGGGTGAAGTTCAACGATGCGGACCTGGTGGGGATGCCGATGCGGATCACGATTGGAGATAAGTCATTGAAGGAAGGCAAAGTAGAGTTAAAGGCCCGCTGCGAGCAGGCGCTTGAACTGGTTTCTGAGGAAGAGGTCGTTGCGGCTGTTGAGAAGATGGCGGAACGGCTCAGATAGCTCAGAATTGAGTTGCGCGATAAGTGCTTGGTTGTTATATTCTTAGGTTCGGCGAGTGGGCCGGGGCCCACTCTTTTCTATAATTGTTGTGTGAATGAGTTGTTGCGTGAATGGACAGACTGAAAAAGCAAATCGCCGACCTGGTAGGAGAACTCCTGGCGGCACAAGCATGCGAACTGGCCGACGTGGTGGTCTCACGGTACAAAAACAAGGCTACCGTGCGCGTGTTTGTATACGCCCGGGGGGGAGTCTCGCTTGACCGCTGCGCTCATCTCTCGAGCACGATTGGCGATATTATTGACGGAACCGATTTGTTCCAGGACGGTTATACTTTGGAGGTGTCGTCTCCGGGGCTTGATCGGCCTCTGACCACGGCTCGGGATTTCAGCTACCGGGTCGGAGAGACCATTCGAGTTGGATTTACTGATCCCTCCCGAAAGAACATAACAGCGCAGATCGTCGAGGCCTCGACTGACAGTGTTCTGATGCGCAATGAAGACGGCGAGTTCCGGGTCGGCCTGGACGAGATTGAAATGGCAAGAATCGTTTACTGACGGAGTTATACTCTATGGCGTATGACATGATAGAGGCGATGACGCTGATCGCCCGCGAGAAGAATATTGATTTCGACGCCGTGGTCGAGACTCTGGAGGCAAGCCTCCTTGCAGCGGCCAAGAAGAAATACGACTATACTGACAATATCTCGTTCAGGTTTGATCGGAAGAACAACGAACTGCTCATGATCGCCACCAAGAAGGTGGTTGACGCCGTGAACGATCCGAACGTGGAGATCGGTCTGGTCGAGGCCAAGGAAATAGATTCCTCCGCCGAGCTTGGTGATGACATCGAAATCTACATCGACTACGAGCTGGAATTCGGACGCAACGCCATTGCTTCGGCCAAGCAGATTCTTATCCAGAAGATTCGAGATGCCGAGCACGAGCGGATTTTCGGTGAATTCATCGACAAGGTGGGCACTATTAGCAGCGGCGTGGTTCAGCAGATCGAGAAGGGCAACGTCATTGTCAACCTGGGCCGCGCCGAGGGCGTGCTTCCGGTCAAGGAACAGATTCCCAGGGAGAAATTCCGCCAGGGGGATCGGATCCGCGCGTATATTCTCGACGTTCAGTCGATGCCGCGTGGTCCCCAGATCACCCTGTCCCGCGTCTGCAATGACTTCCTGTGTGCCCTGTTTGCCATTGAGGTGCCGGAGATCTACGAGAAGGTGATCGAGATCAAGGAGATCGCACGCGAGCCCGGTGAGCGGGCCAAGATCGCCGTGTACTCCTCGGATGATCGGGTGGACCCGGTCGGGGCGTGCGTCGGAATCAAAGGCGTGCGGGTACAGTCGATTGTGCGCGAGCTCAGCAACGAGCGGATTGACATCGTGCCGTACTCCTCCAATTCGGAGGTGTTTGTCACCCGGGCCCTGGCGCCGGCCAAAGTCGTGCATATCGACGGTTTCGAAATCGAAAGGAAAATGACGGTTGTCGTGGAAGATGAGAAGTTGTCGCTGGCCATCGGCCGAAACGGACAGAATGCCCGGCTGGCCTCCAAGCTGACCGGGTGGAAGATCAATATCCTGTCGGAGACCGAGTACAACGAGTCAAAGCGGCGGGAAGCGGAGATGCTGGTGCCGATCGGACAGCTCGAGGGCGTCGGCGTGAAGCTTCGGGACCGCCTCATCGAGGCCGACATCAGTTCCGTTCAGCGATTGGCGCAGACCTCACCCGGGACCTTGATGAAGATCGACGGCCTGGGGCCAAAGACGGCCGAAACGCTGCTGGAGCGGGCCAAGGCGCTGGTGCAACAACTCGAGAAAGAGTACGAGCAGCGCAAAGCTGAGAATCAGGTCCAGGAAGAGGGCAAGGGAGTCGAAGAGGAGAAGCTTCAGGAAAGCGACGTGTTCGAGGACGACAAGGACTACGTTACCGAGGAAGATGACGTCCCGGAGGCGGCGGCTCCGGACTTTGAAGGCATCGAAGGAGATAGCAAGGCATCGGAGTAGCAATCGCTGCTGATCCGGATGTGGAAATGCCGGGCATGGATCGTAAGGGAGGTGATTACTGATGGCAAGTAAGTCACGACGAATCTACGAAATCGCAAAGGACTTCAGAGTGTCTTCACAGGCTCTGGTGAAGATCCTCAGGGAACTGGGCTTCAGCCCGAAGTCGCACATGTCGGTGGCTACCCCCGAAATGATCTATGCGGTAAACAAGAAGTTCGCTGAAGAAAAACGTTCTGCTCGAAGGGACATGGAGCAGAAAAAGGTGGCCAAGGAAAAGAAGGAGGCCAAGGACAAAGGGGCCGTCAAAGAACCTGCCGTCGCGGGAGTGAGCGGTATCAGGGTTACGGGCGGCGGCTCCATGGTTACGGGCGTTGTTCGCCGGCTGGAGAGGAAGAAGAAGAAAAAAGAGCGGCGGCGCAAGAAGGAACGGCGCAGGGTGGATACTGCCGCCGTCTCGCGCAGCTTCAGAGCCACCATGGCCGTTCTCGACGGGAGCCGCCAGAAGAAAAGGCACCGTCGGACGGCCGCCGACAGCCAGGTCAGGGACGGCGAGGGCGGCAACATCATCAGAGTCAACGAGTATATGTCGGTGGCGGAGTTGGCCAATTTGATGGACACCAAGGCCGTCGAGGTCATCGCCAAGCTGCTCGAACTGGGTATGATGGCTACCATCAACCAGCGCCTCGATATTGACAGCATAGAAATGGTAGCCTCCGAATTTGGATTTGACGTCGAGATCGTCAAGGAAATAGGCGAATCGGCCAGGCAGCCGGAACACGACGAGTTTCTGGTCACCCGTGCTCCCGTGGTCACCGTCATGGGCCACGTTGACCATGGCAAGACCTCCCTGTTGGACTATATTCGCAAGACCAACGTCGTGGCCGGTGAGGCGGGCGCAATTACTCAGCATATCGGGGCCTACGAGGTTCGTCACGGGGACAGGCGCATTGTTTTCCTGGACACGCCCGGCCATGAGGCCTTTACGGCCATGCGGGCGCGAGGCTCCCAGATTACGGACATCGTCGTGATCGTCATAGCAGCCGATGAAGGGATTAAACCCCAGACAACAGAGGCAATTGATCACAGCCGGGCGGCAGGTGCGCCCATCATTGTTGCCATCAGCAAGATTGACAAGCCGGGGGCCAAAGTGGACGAAGTGAAGTCGCAACTGGCCAATCATAATCTGCTGGCGGAGGAGTGGGGTGGCAAGACGATAGCCGTCAATGTCTCGGCTAAGACGGGCGAAGGTATTGACAAGCTCCTCGACATGATCCTGTTACAGGCGGAGGTGCTGGACCTCAAGGCGGACCCGTCGATTCGCGGTCAGGGGGTCGTGGTTGATGCACGTCTGGAGCGCGGCCGCGGGCCTGTGGCCACCGTGCTCATCCAAAAAGGGAAGTGTAAGATTGGCGATCCCATTGTGGCCGGGATCTACAGCGGCCATATCCGCACCCTGACCGATGATCGGGATCTGAAGCTGGAGGACGTGGGTCCGGCGACACCGGCTCAGGTCACGGGGCTGTCCGGCGTGCCGCAGGCTGGTGACTCGTTTCTTATCGTCAGAAACGACCAGGAGGCCAAGGAGATCACGCTCAGGCGCGGCCAGGTAAAGCGCGAGCACGAATTCCGGCGGACCCATGGCCCGGTCTCTCTGGACCGGATTTACAACCAGATTCAAGAGGGACAGATCAAGGACGTGCGCCTGATAATCAAGGGCGATGTTGACGGTTCGGTCGGAGTTCTTGCCGATACGCTGGGCAAGATTGCGACGGAAGAAGTCAAGACGAACATCATCCACAGCAGCGTCGGTGCGATCACCGAATCGGACGTCGTTCTCGCCGCGGCCTCGGATGCTATCATAATCGGGTTCCACGTCTCCCCGGATCCTCGCGCGCGGGAGATGGCCCGGCGCGAAAACGTCGACATTCGACTGTACGATGTTATCTACGAGGCCGAGGATGACGTCAAGAAGGCACTGGAGGGACTGCTGTCTCCGGATATCACGGAGAAGTTCGTCGGGCTGGCCGAGGTCCGAGACACCTTCCGGATTCCCAGGGTAGGGATGATTGCCGGGACCTACGTGAAGGAGGGCCGGATCAGCCGCAAGGACAAAGTAAAGCTTACCCGCGACGGCAAGATCGTCTATACCGGCAGTATTTCCTCACTGAGGCGGTTCAAGGAGGACGTGCGCGAGGTCAGAGAAGGGTTCGAGTGCGGGATCGGCATCGAGAACTTCAACGACATCAAGGTGGGCGACATTATTGAGGCATTTGAAGAGGTGGAAGTTGCCCGGACGCTTGCTTAGGGTAGCCCGGCACGGGCCGGGGGAGCATAGCGGTGCGTACGTGGCGGTCCCGCCGTTCGGTTCGCCGGAGGACGGGCAATTATGAGACAGTTTAGGCGCTCCGACCGGCTGAACGCACAGATCCTGCGTGATATCTCGCAGTTGCTTGACCGGGAACTGGGCGGGATTGCAGGCGGGATTACGACGTTCACGGCGGTTCGGCTTACCTCCGATCTCCGCTATGCCAGGGTGTTTTACTCTTTCCTCGGTGACGATGAGGGTCGGCAGGAGGTGGAGAAGTTCCTTGAGCGGCAACGCGGCCGGATTCGTTCGCAGATCGGGCGGAATTTGCATATGCGCCATATTCCGGAACTCGTGTTCAAGTACGATCCAACCGTCGAGCAGGGAATCAGAATCGAGAAATTGCTCGATGACGTCAAGCACGGGCGCCAGGGAGAATAAGCACATCTTGCAGCAGGCGACGAAAGTGAAAGACCGCATTCGGGAGATCGTTGATCGAGGCCGCAAGGTCATAGTGGTGTCGCACATTGACCCCGACGGTGACGCCGTGGGAACTGAACTCGCGTTTGGCGCCTACCTGGCTGATCTGGGTAAAGAGGTTCACCTGGCCCTCGATTCGCAGGTTCCCGAGAAGTACCTGTTTCTGCAGGGGGTGGAGCGTATCATGCGCGTGGACTCCCTGCCCGCGGATTTCACGGCCGATACGGCCATAGTCCTCGAATGCCCCAGCCGGGATCGCCTCGGCAGAGCAACCCGTCTCCTTGGCCGGGACACGGTTGTTGTCAGTATCGATCATCATCGCGGCAGCACGGAATTCGGAGACGTCAACTGGGTGGACATCGAGGCCTCCTCGGTGGGGGAAATGGTGTACGAGTATTTCCGGCACGTGGGGTATAGGCCGAACGCCGGGGTTGCTGAACAGCTGTACACGGCCGTATTGACCGATACCGGAAGGTTCCGGTACGCTTCGACCTCGGCCCGTACGATGGCTATCGCCGGTGAGTTGATTGCGGCCGGGGCCGATCCGCGAAGGGTCTGTGATCACGTCTACTACAACCTGCAGCCTTCGACGATGAAGCTTATGGGCAAGGTGCTCAACGGCATTGAGTTTCTTGGCGACGGCAGGATCTGCCTGATGACCATGACCAACGACATGGTACGGCAGGCGGGGGCACTGCATTCGGAGTCGGACGGCCTGGTCGATTACACGCTTTTTAACCAGGGGGTCCAGATCGGTGCCCTGCTGAAGGAAGTGGATGCCGCGCATACCAAAGTGTCGCTGCGGTCCAATAACGGGGTTGACGTTGCGGCCATTGCCGCCGTCTACGGCGGGGGCGGCCATTTCAACGCCGCCGGGTGCACTATACCGCTGCCGCTCGGGAACGCAAAGGCGGAGTTGGTCAGGCGTCTGTCAGAGGCAAATGATGACGCGCAGTGATCATTTTCATGGAGTCCTGCTGCTTAACAAACCACCGGGCATATCAAGCCACGATGCGGTGATTCGTGTGCGGCACATAGCCGGGCAGCGAAGCGTGGGTCACTGCGGCACGCTTGATCCGCTGGCCGAGGGTCTGCTGGTTTTATGCTTCGGCCGCGCCACCAAAGCGTCTCGTTTCCTGACCGAATGTGACAAAACGTACGACGCGGTGGTTCACCTCGGGTTGACATCGACGACTTACGATGCCGAAGGGCTGTCGCCGGATGCGGTGGCGAACGATGTTTCGTCATTGAACGCCGAGCGGATCAGCCGCGTGCTGGCTCAGTTCGAGGGCGCCATTCGACAGAAGGTGCCCGTTTTCTCGGCCGTGCGCATGCACGGTAAGCGGCTGTACACGCTGGCCCGCCGGGGCGAAACGGTGGAAACTCCGGAGCGAGAGGTGATTGTCAGGCGTATCGAGCTGCTGAGCTATGACGAGCCGTACTTGCATATCAGGGTGGAGTGCACGAAGGGTACGTACATCCGGACGCTTGCCCACGGGATCGGCGAGCGACTCGGTTGCGGGGCGTACCTGTCGCACTTGAAACGTATCGGGATCGGGCACCTCCGGCTTGAGGACGCGTTGACACTTGATGAGATTGCCGAACGTGCCGCACGCGGCGGGCTGCAGGAGTGTCTTCTGGCGCTGGACGAGGTTCTGCGGTACGGCGCCGTTACCGTGAGCGAGGAATTCGGCCGGGTGGTTGCGACGGGCCGACAGCTTTGCCGGGAAGACGTGGTCACCGTCGAAGGATCTTTCTCGGCCGGTGACAGGATACTGCTCAAGAACGGCAACGGGGCCGTTCTGGCCATCGGCATGGCCGGCGTCGACTCCGGCGGTTTTAACGGCGACTCCGACCGGCAATTGTTCAGATACGTGAGAGTGCTGAATTGACTGTGGAATTCATTCGAGGTCTGAAGGACTTCCGACTCCCGGAGGGGAGACGGACAATCGTCACGGTGGGAACGTTTGACGGCATCCATCGCGGGCATCAGGAGATCTTTCGACGGGTCAGGCGGGCGACGGCCGAGTCGGACGGTGAGACCGTGCTGATAACCTTTCACCCGCACCCCAGGGTTCTCGTCAGTCCGAGCAACGTGCCGATGCTGCTGACCACGATCGAAGAGAAAGAGAAGTTCGTCCCGGACTATTTCGAGGGCCGCGTGCTGGTTCTGGAATTCAATGAGACGCTGAAGAACATGAGCGCCGACCAGTTCGTCAAGGACATATTGGTTGAAAAAGCTCACGTCAGAAGGCTGATCGTCGGCTACGACCACGGGTTCGGCAGAAATCGCGAGGGCACTATTCCGGCCCTTCGAGACCTGGGCGAGAAACACGATTTTTCGCTGGAAGTCGTCGACCCGGTCTTCTACGGCGGTGTGCCGGTATCGTCGTCACGCATCCGGCGAGCCATGACCGAGGGGCAGTACGCGGAGGCCGTGGACCTCCTGGGGCATGACTATGCCATTTCCGGCCGGGTGGAGAGCGGCATTGGTCTTGGTCGCAAGATCGGATACCCGACCGCCAACATCCAGTACGGTCCGCGCAAGCTGCTGCCTCCGCAGGGTGTCTATGCCTGCTGGGCGGAGGTGGCCGGGCAGGACTGGTGCGGCATGCTCTTCGTGGGACAGAACTACTTCAACCCGGTTCAAACGGTCACCGTTGAGGTCAACCTTTTCGATTTCGACCGGGAGATTTACGACGAGGAAATCGTGGTTTACCCCACGCGTTTCATTCGGGGGAATCAGCGGTTTGCTTCCACCGAACTGCTGGTCCAGCAAATTGAACGAGATAAAGGAAGTGTTATGAAGATCGTACGTAAGGGAGAAAAGCAATGCCAGTAAGCAAGGACCGGAAGGCGGAGATTGTACAGCAGCACCGCCTTCATGAGGCGGACACGGGTTCGCCGGAGGTACAAATCGCGCTCCTGACGGAGCGAGTCAACCATCTGACGGGGCACATGCAAGAGCACAAGAAGGATTTTCACACCCGCCACGGGCTGCTTAAGCTCGTCGGTCAGCGCCGTCGTATGCTTGATTACTTAAAATCGAGAGACATCGGGAGCTACCGTGACGTTGTGAACCGGCTCGGCCTCAGACGATAGTTACTTAACAGGAAGATTGTATGTCACACAAAGTTGAATTTGAACTTGGCGGTCGCACGATGATCATTGAGTGCGGCAAGATGGCCAGGCAGGCTAACGGCGCTGTTACCGTCCGTTACGGCGATTCCATGGTTATTTCGACGTGCTGTTCCGGTCCGGACCCGAGAGAGGGTCTGGATTTCTTTCCGCTTACGGTCGAATACCGGGAAAAAGCTTATGCCGCGGGCAAGATTCCCGGCGGTTTTTTCAAGCGCGAAGGCAGACCTTCGGAGAAAGAAGTTGTCTCGGCGCGTATTATCGATCGGCCGATCCGGCCGTTCTTTCCTGATGATTTTCAATCCGAGACGCAGTGTATTTCGTACATCGTCTCACACGATCAGGAGAACGATACGGACATGCTCGCCCTGGTCGGCACCTGTGCGGCCATCGCCGTCTCTGACGTGCCGTTCCAGAAGATCCTGGCCGGCGTTCGGGTGGGGCGTATTGACGGCGCCTTCGTAGTCAACCCGACTTTGAGCCAGTCGGAGCAGAGCGATATTCAGATTGCCATGGCCGGTTCGGCGGACAGCATTGTCATGGTCGAAGGCGGAGGCAGAGAAGTCTCCGAGGACGACGTCATCGAAGCGCTCCTGTTCGGCCATGACTGCATCAAGACGATTGTTGCCCGGATTGACGAACTGCGTGCCCAGTGCGGCAAGGAGAAGTTCGAATATACGCCCGTGGTCCAGGATGAGACGCTTGCGGCGCGGGTCAAGGAGTTGGCCGGCGAGAGGATCGACGAGTACAACCACGAAGCGGACAAGGAAGCCCGCCGCGACGGCAAGAGGCGTCTCGAGCAGGAGATCAAGGAAGCCCTGGCCGAGGAGTTCCCCGAGCAGGAGAGGCCAATCAGGGCGATTTTTCACGATCTGGACGCCGCCTCCATGCGGCGGATGATTGTCGACTCAGGGCGGCGCATAGACGGCCGCGAGCCTGATGCCATTCGGGAAATCACCTGCGAGGTCGGCACGCTGCCGCGAACGCACGGCTCGGCGCTGTTTACCCGCGGTCAGACGCAGGCGCTGGTGGCCGTCACGCTGGGCACCAAGATGGACGAGCAGCGGCTCGACGAACTCGAGGGCGAGTCCACCAAGAGTTACATGCTGCACTACAACTTCCCGCCGTTCAGCGTCGGTGAGGTCAGGCCGATCCGAGGTACCTCCCGCAGGGAGATCGGCCACGGGGCGCTGGCCGAACGCGCCCTGCTTCCCGTCATCCCCTCGGAGATCGACTTTCCGTATACGGTGCGGCTGGTGTCTGACATTCTCGAGTCGAACGGATCCTCCTCCATGGCCACCGTGTGCGGAGGTTCTCTGTCCATGATGGACGCCGGAGTGCCCATCAAGACCGCCGTCGCTGGGATCGCCATGGGCCTGATCAAGGCCGAGGACAACGTCATCATTCTGACGGATATACTCGGCGACGAGGACCATTTCGGCGACATGGACTTCAAGGTGGCCGGGACGGCCGACGGGCTCACGGCCATCCAGATGGACATCAAGATCGCCGGCCTTGACATCGAAACGATGCGCCTGGCCCTGCAGAAGGCCCGCGTGGCCCGCCTGGCCATTCTGGACAAGATGAACGCCGTTATCGACAAGCATCGCGACCAGCTTTCGGAATATGCCCCCAGGATACTGTCCTTCTATATCAATCCGTCCAAGATCGGTGAGGTCATCGGTCCCGGTGGCAAGGTTATCCGTGCCCTGGTAGAGGAGACGGGGGCGAAGATCGACATCGAGGACGACGGCAAGGTGCTGATCGCCACGACTGATGCGGAAGCCGGCCGGGTCGCCATGGCCCGGATACAGGCGATAGTCGAGGAGCCCGAGGTTGGCAGAGTGTACGACGGCGTTGTCACCAGGATCACCGAGTTCGGCGCGATCGTGCAGATCCTGCCCAACTCCGACGGTCTGGTGCACATATCGGAACTCGACGTGCAACGGGTCCGGGCGGTCGAAGACATAGTCAGCATCGGTGATCACATCAACGTCAAAGTCCTTGACGTTGACGGTGATCGTGTACGGCTCTCACGTCGCGCTACGCTTACGGACGAGCCAAAACCGCCGAGTCAACGCAGCCAGCCGCCACGCTCAGGCCGGGGCGGCCGGCCCGAGCGCCCCAATCAGCGCCGGAGGTACACCAAGACGAAGGACTGACGTCCCCGTACTGGCGACCATGGCGAAACCGGCGTCCGGCAACGAGAACGGCGTGTACCGCAAGACAACGCTGAAGGATGGGCTGAGGGTAGTCACGGAACAACTGCCCTCGGTTCGTTCGATCTCCATCGGTGTCTGGGTGGACGTGGGATCGCGAAACGAACGGCCGGAAGACAGCGGGCTGTGCCACTTTCTGGAGCACATGGTGTTCAAGAAAACCAGGAAGCGGTCGGCCAGGCAGATAGCGGCCTCGCTGGAGTCGATCGGCGGCTCGCTCAACGGGTTTACCTCGCGTGAGCAGACGTGTTTCACGGCGCGGATACTCGACGAGCATCTGGCCGAAGCAATTGACGTCCTGGCGGACCTTACCTGCAACGCCTCCATAACCGCGGCTGATATGGACAAGGAGCGCCTTGTCATTTGCGAGGAGATCAAGGAGTCCCTGGATACTCCTTCGGATCACATCCACGATCTTTTTGCGCGGTCTTTCTGGGGTGAACACCCGCTTGGCCAGCCGATCATGGGCTCGCTGGAAAACGTCATGAATATGACGCGCTCGCGGATGAAAGCTTTCCGGAAGCGCAACTACCGGGCCGGTTCGGTCCTGGTCGCGGCCAGCGGGGCAGTCTCTCACAACCGCCTGGTGCGGCTGGTTCGCCAGAATTTCACATTCCCCGAGGGTTGCCACGAAACTCCCGAAGGCTACTGGCGAAGCCGTGACAAAGCTGTATCCGTCACCGACAACGACAGCAAACAAACCCACCTTTGTCTTGGCTTTCCGGGTTTCAGTTACGGCGCGAAAGAGAAGCTGTCCGCATTGGCCCTGAGCGCGTACCTCGGCGGCGGTATGTCGTCGGTTCTGTTTCAGAGGATACGCGAGGAGCGCGGGCTGGCTTACTCGGTGTATACCTACAATGACCTGTACCGCGACAGCGGCGTTTTCGGGGCTTACCTGGGTACGGACAGTGAACGGCTGGCGCAGGCATTCGAGGTCGTTTTGCGGGAACTGAAGCGAATCAAGAAAAAGCGGCTCACCACCTCGACTCTCGCCAAAGTGAAAGCCCAGATCAAGGGTCATCTGACCCTGAGCCTGGAGTCGACCTCAGCCCGGATGAGCCGCCTGGCCCGGCAGGAACTTGTCGGCAGCGGCTACCGGCCCTTGAAACAGTTGCTGCGCGAGATTGATCGCGTATCCTCCTCGGATATCCTTGACGCCGCAAACCGGATACTCGACGAGAACCGTATGGCTGTCGCGGTCCTTGGCCCGGCCGATGAAAACGTCTTCACCCAGGTTGCCTGAGGATCTCGAACGTCGACCGGGGTCGCCTCGCGTTTGCCCCAGAGCGCTCGTCTTCCACAAGATCATACCGCGCCTGGCGTGGGACTCCACCAACGTTTCTCCTCGCCGCTTTATCCGGTTGATGGATTACCTCTCCGGACTAGGCTACCGGTTTACCTCGCTGCAAGGGGAGAGATCCACGGCAGACCCGCACGGCCTGGCCATCACGTTTGATGACGGCTATAAACATCTGAGCACGGTTCTGCCGGATATGATCGAGCGGTTCGGCATTGAGCCCGTGGTGTTCATGCCGACTGCCTGGATCGGCAAGCCCAATCGCTGGGACTACAGCTACCGCCTCAGGAGCGTACCGCACCTGGATGGCAATGACGTACGTCAGTTAGCCTCGTGTGGCGTTCGCTTTGGTTCGCACGGTCATCGCCACCTTGACCTCACGCGCTGTTCCGCGGCAGAGCTGGCTGCTGAACTGAGCGACTCCAGACGCCGGCTCGAGGATATCCTGGGCGAGCGGGTGAGCACGGTCAGTTACCCCTACGGCCGCCACAACCGGCGCGTCCGTGACGCAGCGGCCGTGGCCGGGTACCACCTCGGCTTTACGATGCGATTCCCCACGCCAGGCGACCTGCCGCTGGCAGTGGGACGTCTCTCCGTCTATACCTGGGACAGCCGGCTGGCGGTGCTGCAGAAGATATCAGGCGGGCCGCTGGCGGGCCTGGAGCGGCTGAAGTCGCGCCTTGCGAACTCCCTGTCGGCCGGCAGCGACATCCTCAACAGAATGCGCCGTCACGGCTCAATCTGAGACCCCGACAGGCCGACAAACCAAAAATGTTGCCAAAGGTAATCCTTTTTGCTACTTTGACGCTTCACCGGGCAAGAGAGAGGTAGTGCGATGTCAGTGCAGGAAAAATCGTTTCGCAAGTACGATTTCAGGGCGATAGAGCAGAAGTGGCAGGCGCGGTGGGACAAAGACCAGCTCTTCAAGGCCGTCGATAAACCGTCCCACGACAAGAAGTTCTACGTGCTCGTGATGTTCGCCTATCCCTCCGGTGACATCCACATGGGTCACTTCCGCAATTACATCATCGGCGATGCGGTGGCTCGCCGGCAGATGATGCTCGGCAAACAGGTCCTGCACCCGTTCGGGTGGGACGCCTTCGGCTTACCGGCGGAGAGAGCCGCCCTCCAGCGGGGTATGCATCCTGAGAAGTGGACCATTGGCAACGTGGCTGCCTCGCGGAATACGCTCCAGAAGGCCGGTATCTCGTTTGACTGGTCGCGGGAAGTGACGTCATGCCTGCCGGATTACTACAGGTGGACGCAGTGGATGTTCGTCCAACTTTTCAAGAAGGGCCTGGCTTACCGCAAGCGGGGTTTTGTTAACTGGTGTCCGGAGGACAAGACGGTTCTGGCCAACGAGCAGGTTGTCCAGGGATGCTGCGAGCGGTGCGGAACCGTCGTCGAAAAACGCGACCAGATACAATGGTACTTCAAGATTACCGACTTTGCGGACCGGCTTATTGACGACCTGGACAAGCTGCCCGGCTGGCCGGAGAGCGTCAAGACCATGCAGCGAGAGTGGATCGGCCGCTCATACGGTCTTGAGGTTGACTTCACCATCGAGGATACGGGGGAGAAGCTGCCAATCTTCACCACCCGTCCGGATACCATTTATGGCGTGACGTTCATGGCGATTTCTCCGGAATCAGAAATTGTCGACAAGCTCAACATGGATCCGGAACACTCCACCAGGGTGGCCGAATACAGGAAGAAAGCTCTGCTCAGGTCCGACATTGAACGGGCGGCTCTCAGCGAGGAGAAGGACGGTGTCTTCACCGGCCGATACGCCGTGAACCCCTACAACGGTGAGCGCGTCCAGTTGTGGGTGGCCGATTACGTGCTGGCCGGCTACGGAACGGGCGCCGTGATGGCCGTTCCCGCTCATGACACCCGCGACTTCGCCTTTGCCGGAAAGTACGGCATCCCGATCAGGGTCGTTATCCATCCCGACGAGAAAACCTCGCTGGACCCGGCCGCGATGCCGGACGCCTTCGTCGAGTACGGTCCCATGGTGAATTCCGGACCGTTTGACGGCAAAGCGGGGCAGGAAGCCATCGACGCCGTCAGCGAATACGCCGAGACACGTGGATTCGGGCGGCGCAAGGTGAACTACAAGCTGAAAGACTGGTTGATCTCACGCCAGCGCTACTGGGGATGCCCCATCCCGATCGTCCACTGCGAGCGTTGCGGCCTGGTGCCGATCAACGAGAATGATCTGCCCGTTCTCCTGCCCTGGGTCGAGGACTACCAGCCCAGAGGCCGTTCGCCGCTGGCCGACGTTGCGGATTTCCTGGCCACTACCTGCCCCGCGTGCGGGGGAGAGGCCGAACGCGACGTCGACACCATGGACACATTCGTCTGCTCGTCCTGGTACTATCTTCGCTACGTCGATGCCAGGAACGACAAGGAGCCGTACTCCCGGGACAAGGAGAAAAGATGGCTGCCGGTTGACCTGTACGTGGGCGGCGTGACGCACGCCACTGGACACCTGATCTATTTTCGCTTTTTCCAGAAATTCCTGCACGATATCGGCTGGAGCGACTATGATGAACCGGCCAGCCACCTGTTCAACCACGGCCTGGTGCTGGATGCCGATGGCGAGGTCATGAGCAAGTCCAAGGGCAACGTGGTTTCGCCGCTGGCCCTGATGGAGGAGCGGGGCGTCGATATCGCCCGGCTGGCCATGTATTTTACCTCACCGTCGGATCGAGAGGTGCTCTGGAGCGAGGAGAGCGTGACCGGGGTCGAGAAGTTCGTCCTGAACCGGCTCTTCCCCGTCGTTCAGAAATATCGAGGCTCCAGGCCGGACTTAAAGCAACACTTTAAGCCGGAGCAGCTGTCGGCCGATGAACGGCGCGTCTATGTCAAACTTAACCAGACCGTCAAGAAAGTCTCGGAATCCTTTGACCGGCTTCAGTTTAACACGGCTATCGCCGCCCTGATGGAACTGATCCGGGATTATGACAGCGTACCGGATATCTCGGATGACGGGCTCAACGATATGGTCATACTCAAGACCATACTGCTGGTCGCCCCGCTGACGCCGCACCTGGCCGAAGAAATGTGGGAAACGGTCGGTTTCAAGGAATCGGTCTTCAAAGCCGGATGGCCGAATTACGATCCTGAAGCCGTGGTCGGAGATACTGTCCGGATAGCGGTGCAGGTTAACGGGCGTCTGCGGGATACCGTCACGGTAGCGGCAGGGTCGGAGCAAGCTGCGGTCGAGAAGGCTGCCCTTATGAGCGAGAAGGTCCAGAATCACATCGGGAATAAGGATATTGTCCGGAAGATCTACGTGCCGGGGCGACTGCTGAATATCGTGGTGAAGGGTTAGCGGCCAGGGAGCCTGCGCCAGGGGGCTTGGAAGGCCATTCTGTTAACATAATATATCTTATGGGACCATGCGCCCCGTCTTTCCATTGCCCTGAAAGCACCCCAACTCCCCCTTCCGCCCCCGGGACCGCGTACTCCTTGCCCGGGCAGCTTACCACTACTGACTATTAGACCACACGGAGAGGTTTTTAGTGAGACGACTCAGAAGGGAAACGCTCTTCCTGCTTACCACGATTGATGCCCCCGGGCTCCAACTTGCCTTCGGGTTCTGACACCGAAACTACAACTGGGCCAGGGCGGCCATTCGCCTGAAGCCCCAGTCGGCCAGCTTGCGGGCTTCGCGGAAGCGAAGTTTGTCTCTCGGCACACCCAGCACTACCACGGTGAGCCTCTCCCCTGCCGAGTTTCGAAGGATAGTCGCCAGACAGTGGTCCGCGGCTCGAATATAGCCGGTCTTGCCGGCGAGAACATCATACCGGGAATGGACCAGGAGATTGGTGTTGCTCATCGGGACGTACACGTTCTTCTTGTTCAGGATTTCCACGCGGTACTGCTTTTCGGACGTGATCCGGGCGATCAAGTCGTAGTCACGGGCATAGTGCAGGATTTTGGCCACTTCCTGGGCCGTCGAAACGTTCCTGGAATCCAGGCCGGTGGGTTCCTGAAAGTGAGTATGTTTCAGGCCCAGTGTCCGGGCCTTCCGATTCATGTCCTTTACAAACTCTTCGATAGTCCCGCAGGTGGCCCTGGCCAGGGCGCGAGCGGCCCGGTTATCCGAATTCATCAGTGCGGCGTGCAGGAGGTCACGAAGGGTGACTTCGTATCCAACCCGGAGCCGTGATCGTGAAGACCGCCGGGCGTCCTTGCCGGTGATGATCTCGGTCGAATCGAGACTGACCCCCTTGTCGATCACGACCATTGCCGAGACGAGTTTAGTAATCGAGGCAATCGGCCGCTGCTGATTCGGCTTGCGCGCGTACAGCACTTCACCGTTGTCATAGTTGACCACGAGGGCGGACTTCAGGTTAAGTGCGAGGCCCTTTGTGGCGGCGTGGTCGAAATCGAAGTGATAGGTCTGATCGACGGACGCCCACAGGCCCGAGTCGGAGCTTTCAACGAAGTGGACGGTGTTTGCCGAGAAAAAGACAAAGCCGGCCAGCAGCAGAAGGACTCTGGGCAATGTCGAGCGCTGAATCATTCCGGTCGTGCTCTCCTCGTCAGTACCTGACCCACCTGATCAGCTCCGGCAGCGTGGGCCGCTTGCCGTACATCAGAATGCCGACACGAAAGATCCGGCCGGTAACCCAGACCGTGCCTATCAAGGCCAGAACGATCAGGAGAAAGGCCAGCGCCCCTTCTGCGACAATGCCTGAAAAAAGCGAGTACTCCGCGACCGTGGGCGCTATGAATATCACCCGCATCAGCATCAGCGTGGGTGAGAACAACGGAATGAACGAGAGCACCAGCACCCAGGTGGCGTACGGGTCGCGCACAACAGCTATGCCGATGATCACCGGGAATATCAGGCTCAAGGAGATCGGCATGACGAAACTCTGCGCCTCCTTGTCGCTGTTGACAATCGCTCCGATCAGGGCAAAGAAGGTGGAATACAACAGGTACCCGGATATGAAGAAGAGAATGAAGAAGGTGACAATCACGGGATTAAAGGCTATGCGCTGCACGGCTGGCAAGGCCTGCGCGGCGGCGGCGCCGGTGCTGACGGATATCAATGCACCGATGACGACCCAGATAGCCACCTGCGTAAAAGCCGCCGCGCCCATGCCCAAAACCTTCCCCAGCATCAACTGAAACGGGCTGACGGACGAAACCAGTACTTCCACTATACGACTGTTCTTTTCTTCGATGACGGACCGCATGAGCACCGCGCCGTAGCCGACGATCATCATGTATATGATCATGACGAAGATCAGTGCGCCGAAATACTTGACGGTAAACGGGATCGACTGCCCCATGGTATCTCTCAAAACAAGATCGACACGTTCGGTCAGAGCCAGCACGGAATCTACGGGCAGGTTGATGTTGCTCAGCCGCAGGCGGTGTGCGGCGAGCACGTTCGACAGCCGGTATTCAAAGCGGCTCAGGGCGTTGAAATCGTCCGAGTTTGTCACCATGAAGACGTTGCTGTCGGCCAGGTGAGGATCCGGTTTGACGACAAGAAAGTACTTCAGCCCCTTGTCGGTCACCAACTGGGCAAGCGAATCGTATAGCACCTGGAAGCGCGCATCATCGTCGGCCGCGGGCCGAAAGATCCCGCGCACGCTGTACGAGGGTGTGTCCGTCCCCTTGAGCTTGTATCGTTGCAACGATTCAGCGAATTCCTCGGCAATCTCCATGCCGCTCTGGTCAATGACGGCGAGCTTTTCAGTAACCGCCGTCTCCTGCCTGGCGAGCATAGCAGGAAGCAGGATAAGCAGCCCCATGAAAACCGGTATGAGCAGTATTCCGATAATGAATGACTTCTTCTTGACGATCTGCGCGTACTCGCGCTTGAAAATGGCCAGGAACTTATACATGACCTTGCCTCCCGTTCTTATGAAGCTCGGCCGGGTCGACCTTGGCCATGTCGATGAAGATGTCGTAAAGCGACGGTTCCATGATTTCAAAACGGCGGACGGCTACTTTTTCGATCAGCGCCCTCAGGATCGTGTTCGGCAGTGCTCCGTCCTCCAGGCGGACTTCAATATAGTTGTTGAACTCGGTCATGGCCTGTACGCCGGGGAGGGACCTGATGAACGCGCCGTCGCCCTCGATGCCGATATGCAGGGAATTCTTGCCGAACCTCGCCTTCACCTCGGTGAGCCTGCCGTCAATGACCTTCTGACCGTGTGAAATCATGCAGATGTAGTCACACAGCTTCTCCGCCTGTTCCATGACGTGGGTGGAAAAAAGGATGGTCTTCCCAGCCCGTTTGAGTTCAAGGAGTATGTCCGTGATGAGTTCGATGTTCATGGGATCGAGGCCCGAGAAGAGCTCGTCGAGAATGATTATGTCCGGTTCGTGCAGGATAGTCGCGATAAACTGGAGCTTCTGCGCCATGCCTTTCGACAGTTCCTCGACCTTGCGCTCGCGATACTCCGACAGGCCCATGCGCTCAAGCCAGGGCCCGATCTGCTCGCGCGACTTCTTCGGAGGATACCCTTTAAGCTGCGCCAGGTAAGTGATTATCTCCTGAAGCTTCATTTTCTTGTACAGGCCGCGCTCTTCGGGAAGATAGCCAACGCAGTCCTTGAACGTGTCGTCCACCCTCCGACCGTCGAAATAGATTTCTCCGGCGTCCGGGGCGATGATGTTCATGATCATGCGAATGGTGGTGGTCTTCCCCGCGCCGTTCGGCCCGATGATGCCGTAGATGACCCCTTTGGGCACGTGAAGAGTCAGGTTGTCAACGGCGACCTTACCATCGTATTCTTTGCGCACATTTTCAAGCCGGAGGTACATTCGCAATCGCCTCTCACGTTTCGGGTACGAAACTACTATTGTTCTGCGGACATCGTCAACTAAAAAAGTGCTGATCGGCCGTGGCTACGACTCAAGGAGCTTGACGAAATCGACCGCGTTGCCGACGGCCTGTCCCAGGTGACAGTTGTTGAAGTAGACGTAAAGTCGACTGACCTTGGTCATCAACTTGCCTATCTTCCGGCGCCAGAGCTCGAGTTCCTCCTTCGAGTAGGTGTAATCGTACCGGAGTGGGCCGCCGTCCCACCACCGGTCGGCGTTGCGGCCGTGAAGCCGAACGTAGGCGGTGTCGGTCGTGGCGAACGAGTCCGGTGCGAGCAGGCCGGGGAGCTGCGGCTCGTCAACGCAGACGTAGCCTATCCCCTGTTTTCTGAGACGGTCATACATGGAGCGGTTGACCCAGCCGCTGTGGCGGAATTCGACGTACAGGCGGTGCGGCGCCACGGCGTCACGGCAGATGCTCACGTAATCCAGGGCGTCCGGGGAAAACTTGAACGAGTACGGGAACTGCGCCAGCAGCCCGGCGAGCTTGCCGGATTCCGCGAGCGGGCTGATGGCCTCGGCGAACCGGCCGGCGTCGCTGTCGAGATCCGTCCGCCGGTGAGTGAAGGACTGCGGCACTTTTACCATAAAGTCAAACCCGGCGGGCGCTTTCTTTACCATGTTGGCAAATACGGCGGGGTGCGGGATGCGATAGTAGGTCGTGTTTATCTCGACGGTCGGAAAGTGCCGGACGTAGTAATCGAGCATCTTGCCCTTGTCGATGGTCTGGGGGTAGAACGGGCCCCGCCAGTCGGCAAAGCTATAGCCGGATGTGCCCACGCGGATTCGCCCGTCACGGCTCCGGGGGGCAGGCGTGTCTGGCTGTATGCTCATAGGCCGCTTCTAATCACAGTTCCTCTACCGCTACTACGACCGAGTATTCAGCCGGTTGCGAGGTTTTTCAATCACTTTTTTTCCGGGCAGCCGTCGACGCGGGCCAACGCCCCGTGTGCGCCGGCTGGGCACATATTTCAACTGGTCAGCTTGAGAAAGTCGTTCAGCAGGAATTCCACTCGGCCTATGAACGTCGACATGCGGGACATGACGGTATATCCAAACGTCGTTCCGAAGAAGATCATCAGGAAGTAGGTGCCGATTCGCGCCGAAACGCCCAGCAGCCCGCGATGCTCGCGGCTAAAGTAGAAATAGGAAAGCGTGCTCAGCACACCGAGCAGCACGATCAGGCCGGAGAAATCAAACCAGCCGGATTCGCCCAGCAGCGGGACCACGGTGGCAGACATCTGCTTGAGTGTCCGTGCGTTCAGCATGGCGGGAATGGCCACGCCGGCGCCGGAGCCGATCAGCACGGCCATGGGGATTCGCGACAACCAGGTGGCCCGGCGCACGAATCGCGTGAACATCAGGAAACCGAGCACCAGTGGCACGACGAGCGGCCATTCGCCCTGCGTGAGTAAGGGCTGAAAAAGCAGATCCATCAGGCTGTTCGTCCACGTGATCACGAGAAAGTAGCCGATCGACACGCCGATCAGGATGGATTCGGCCATCCTGTAGACGGGATTGTCACGGTACAGAAACGTGAATATGGCCAGGGTCAGGACCCCGGCGACGACCGTGCCGATCTCCATCAGGCCTCCCTTCTCTTTGACCGCAAGCGAAAGTATATGACGTTGCCGATGATTATGAGCAGGATCACGTAGACGTGGGCCGCCGTCTGCGCGAGCATCGCCCGCGTGCCGCTCCCGCCGATTTCAATGAGCCCCTCGTATTCGGCGGCTCCGCGCAGGCCGCCCACCATGGCGTACATCTGCCCCGAGGCCAGGTAGGGATCGTACGTCGTCACCATGGCCGCCGTGACGAACGCCGACACGCGCACGCCGTAGCGTGCCCCGGCGTACTCTATCCAGTGTGTCGTCAGGGAACCGTCGGCAATCGAAACGACCCCGGCAACGTCATCATAATTCGAAATCCCCGAAAGGAGAGGCAGCGCGCCGTATTCATTGCCGCTGTAATCCTCCGGATATGTCTTGGATAAGGACTCGCCCATGGAGAGTATCGCGGCGATATACTGTGGCTTGAATCCCAGATGCACGTAATCGGTGCCGTATTTGAGTCCGTACTCGTCGGCTGTCTGAGACATAAGGCGATAGCCGATGCCGGTCCCCTCGGCCAGCAGCGAAACGCCGATCAGCCGGAGCCCCCTGGACATGGCGTGTCGAAGGAAAGCCTGCGCCAGCGGCGCTATTTCGGGCAACGAGGATGCCTCGTGGTCGAACGACACCATCAGCACTGTGCCGGCCGGGAGTGAATCAAGATACCCGTACATGCGTTCGGTATCGGCGGAAGGCACGACGGCGGGCCTGATACCGAGCAGCATGGTTACGGTGACCACGGCGATCAATCCGAGGAACGCCCAGTGTCGGCCCTGGAGGCGCATCACGAGTCACTCCCCAGCCAGGTCCGTTCCAGACCGAGCAGAACTCTGAGCGAGGTCGTCAGGGAGCCCAGGCCGATGCCGATAAGGATGGCCCGCCGGGCCGCCATGGACGGAGCGTCGCGAACCCACTCGGCGACATCGGAGAACTCCGCGAAGAGGACGTCACCCAGGTCGGAGCGACTGATAAGCGTCAGCAGCGCGGAAACGAGCAGGACGGTGGCCGGCACGGAGCGGGCGCGAAAGCCGCGCAGCGAAGCCGAAGCGACAAAGAAGGCCAGCAGCGCGAAGACGGTCGATTGCATGGGCACCTGCACGTAGTCAAACACCCATATGAACGGGGAATCGCCCTTTATCCCCCACACCAGCGCGAGAAAAGGCATGCTGAACAATCCGACCAGGCTGGCTATCCGGTATGGGCGGTCGCTTCCCCGTGCAATCGCCCCCAGGTTGAATCTGGCAAAACTCACCACTCCCACCAACAGGGCAAAAGCGAAAATGATCTGCCAGTATCCGCGCAGCACCGTTTCATTGATGGCACCGGCGATGGGATGCCCGGAGAAATACACGGCAAAGAGGGTGAATCCGAAAAGACCACAGACGATCTGCGGGAACCGGCGCCGCATCAGAACCTCCACCAGCCCGAGGTCGGGTCTATGGTTGCCCACAAAATCGCGCCGACAAGAAATATCGCGATCAGGATTTTCAGGACGTCCTGCGCTCTTACCGAGGCCAGGATCGAGGCATCCTGTGAGAGGTAACCGGACGCCGCGAAAACCTCCTCGCCGATCAGCGTGTAGTCACAGGCCACAATGAAGAAGGCCAGTTGAATGGTGGAGTCGGTGCCCGCGATCTGGATGGCCCCGACCGTGTTGCCGACCTCCGCAAGAATGAGCGATTCGGCCTCAAAGGTGCCCAGCAGGAAGATCGACGCGGGCTTCAGCCGGGTTATCATCCCCTCTACGGCCGCCGCGTAGCCGAACTGCGACGACGACACGTAGCAGATGTCGTCTTCGGAGAAGCGGTCACCCTGCCCTGCCCGGGCGTAGCTTTCCCGAACCACTTCCTGGGCGACGGCCATAATGACCGGGTCGTGCGTGGGGAAAACAAGGCGGCAGTCGTACTGCGCCGTCTTTTCCGCGATGTGACTGAGGATATTCAGAGACGCGATGGTGGTGGGTCGCTGAATGTCTCCCCCCCACCCGGGCGTGTACAGGACGGGGCGGGCCATCTCGGTGGCGCGCCCGACGGCCTCCTCGACCGCTTTCAGGCCGGCAATCTCCCGCATCTTGAATGGCCGCCCGGTTCGTGCACGGTGCATTGTGTAAAGCACAATTGCGATTGAGATGATTGCACAGATCAACACCGTTGTACGGCTGGTGTCAAACCACGCCCCGCCGCCGGCCAGGAGCAGGTAAAGACCAGGGAAAAACATTGCTGCCAAACAGCGGCGCGGTTTTCGGGAAATCAACTAAAAGATTTCTTGTTGACCGGCACCGGCAACGGATATATTAACCGACTGTTACGAACAACACCCGACAGAGACGGAGGAGCCATCCGCCATGTATAGAATCGTTTTCGCTGCCGCCTTTCTGGTACTGCTCGCTTTCGATATGCCCGACTGCAAAACGACCCTTACCTGGTGGCAGTTCTGGACTGATCCCGACGTGAAGCCCGCCATAGACGCGATCGTGAGTGATTTCGAGAAGGCCAACCCCGATATCGAGGTCAAGCTGACCGACCTGACGTGGGCCAACGGGCATGAGAAGATCGTGATTGCCTTTTCCTCGGGGTCAGGACCGGACGTTGTGGAACTGGGCTCGGACTGGATCGCCCAGTTTGCACAGACCGGACACCTGTCCGACATTTCCGATCACGTCACCTCCGACAGCGCCGAATTCCAGGGCTGGGGGATGGCTACATACGATGGCAGGGTGTTTGCGCGGCCGTGGATCCTCGGCACGCGAGTTATGTTTATCAACCGGGACTTGCTTTCCTGGGGCGGCTTCAACAAAGATTTTGTGCCGTATGACTGGGAGAAGTTCAGATTCACCACCAGGCGAGTGCGCAAGCTCAGTCCCGATATCTATGGCTGGGGTTCGAACACGGCGGAAAAGCACCGCCTGTATAAGAAATTCCTGCCCTTCTTCTGGTCCAACGGGGCCAAGATCTTCACCGAGGACGGCGAGTATTGCATCGTGTCATCCGACAAGGCGATCGAGGCGTTGACGTTCTACAAACTGTTGCATGACTCCTGCGGATACGTGGCCGACCAGCGGGGGATTGAGGATGCCTTCCTGGATGGAAAGATCGGCTTCATTATCTCCGGAGACTGGCTGCTCAAAAGGATTGCGCTTGAGAATAGGGACATAGACTTCGCCGTGACCAACATTCCGGGACCGGCCTTCCCCGGCAAGTCGTTCCTGGGGGGAGAATTCCTCGCCATAAATGAAGCCTGTGAGAACAAAGAGGCCGCCCGGAAGTTAATTAACTTCGTTACTTCGCCGGAAAACCAGGTGCGGTTCTGCAAAGCCAACTACTCAGCCAACCCCTCCAGTCTCGAGGCCCAGGAGGATCCGTACTTCGCGGACAACGAGTACTTTCAGGCGTTTATCCGGCAGATACGTTCGGCCGTGCATCCCCCGGTCGACCCGGACTGGGTGTACATCGAGGACATCATTGAAGAGGCCGTGGAGGACGCCCTCTTCGGTTCCGGTCTGCCCGCGACGGCCCTGAGGGAAGCCCAGATAAAAATCGCAAAGCTGAAGAAGAAATGAGCCCGAAGTCAAAGACGGCGCTGCTCCTGGCGTCCCCCTGGGTTCTCACCTTCCTGCTCTTCTGGCTCCTCCCTCTGGTATACTCGTTTGTCATCGGGTTCACCGACTACGAACTGCTGAAAGGCTCTCACTGGGTCGGGCTGGCCAATTACAGGGAGCTGTTCTCGGATGCGGAATTCATAGGCTCGATCAAGAACACCTTCATTTTCGTCCTGGGTACCATCCCTGTTACGACCGTGCTGGCCTTGGGCATGGCGTTGCTGGTGAACCGTCAGTTCAAAGGGCGGGGCGTTTTCCGGGCCGCGTACTTCGTACCGTCAATAACCTCGATGGTGGTGGTGGCGCTCATCTTCATCAACCTGTACGCACGAGGCGGCTACGTGGCGATCCTGGCAAGAATGGTGGGGCTGGCGCCGCCGCCGCATGGTTTCCTCTATGACGGCAGGACGGCCTTGTACTCGATCATGGCCATGGACGTGTGGATGTCGGTCGGCTACTATATGCTGATCTTCCTTGCCGGCCTGAAGGCGATTCCGGACGAGTTGTACGAGGCCGCCGAGATCAGCGGCGCCTCACGAGTCCGCCGGTTGTTTTCCATTACGCTGCCCCTGCTCAGGCCCGTGATGCTGTTTATCCTGGTCATCAATTCCATCAAGTCGTTCCAGGTCTTTGTCGAGATATTCGTGATGACGAAGGGCAAATTCGACACCTCCACCGTGGTCTACTTCGTGTATGAGACCGGTCTTGCCACGGCCTTCCGTCTGGGTTATGCCTCGGCGGCCGCTTACGTGCTGTTCGTGATAATCGCGGTGTTTTCACTGGTGTACTTTGCGCTCCTGCGCCGGAGGCGGATTGCATGGTGAGCCAAACCGGGAGATTCGGCGCCGTCATCAGGTACGGATTCCTGACCGGGTTGCTGGTCGTAATGGTCTTTCCCCTGGTCTGGATGTTCCGGGTGGCCCTGGCGGAACCCGGCAGCAGCATCGGCAGCGAGATTCTTGCAAGTTCAAGTATAACTTTAGATAACTTTACGGACTTATTTGCCAGGGCTAACATCGGCCGACCACTGTTCAATTCGCTGTTTGTCGGTGTGACCGTGACGCTGGGCAACATCCTGTTCTGCTTCATGGTTGCATATTCGCTGGCCCGTTACCGGTTCCGGTCCGGGAAACTGCTTTTTGTGACAGTAGTTGTGGTGCTGATGATTCCCGCGCACATTACGATCATCCCGTTGTACGCCCTGTGCGTCAAAGCCGGGGTATACAACACGTACTGGGCTCTCATTCTCCCCTGGCTGGTCAACCCGATAGGCGTATTTCTCGTCAAGCAGTATGTCGAATCGATCCCCCCGGCCATGGAGGAGGCTGCACGCATCGACGGCGCCGGTGAACTGCGCATTTTGTTCCAGGTCGTGATGCCCTTGTGCAAGCCGGCCCTGGCGGTGCTGGCCATTCAGGTCTTCTTTACTAACTGGAATTCGTTCCTGTTCCCCTACATTCTCACCCTGGACGAGGGTTTGCGCACCCTGCCGGTGGCCCTGGCTCTCTACCAGGGACACCAGGCGATTGACTGGCAGCACCTGATGGCCGGCTCGGCTGTTGCCGTGATTCCCGTCCTGGTCCTTTTTGTTTTCATGCAGCGCCAGATAGTGTCCGGCATCACGGCCGGGGCTGTAAAACAGTAGTGGGCTTTTCAGGGTTTTTTTTGTTGCGCAGACCGGCCTCGTCCTCTACCTTTTCCGCCGAAATCGAGTTTGGAAGCGATTCCCGGAAAGAAAGGATTCTGCACAAATGGCGAAAACGATCCTGGCACTTGCGGTTCTGCTGTTAGCTGTCGCCGGTTGCGGCGTGAATAAGGACTACGTCGCCGGACAGATAACAGACTCGGAAACAAAGATGGCCACGCAGATGAAGGCGCTTGAGGACAAGACGGACTTCAACGCCGCGGAGCTTACCAAGCTGCGGTCTCTGGCCACGGAACTGGAACAGAAGACCGACATGGCTGTCAATGAGGCCAAGGGATTCGAAAACTACCAGATCATCTGGCAGGGGGAGATCAATTTCGACTTTGACGGCTACGAGATCGACGACGTGGCCGCCCAGATACTTCAGGAGGCCGGTAACAAAATGACCGGCTACCCGAGATCCCTTATCGAGATTACCGGTCATACGGATGCCTCCGGCTCAGGCAATTACAATCTTCTCCTTGGGGAGAAACGTGCCAACTCGGCGAAGCGTTACCTTGCCGACAATTACGGCATCTCGCTGTACCGTATGTTCGTGATCTCGTACGGCGAATCCAAACCGATAGCCATGCCCGACGAGAAGTACGCCAGTTCCAAGAACAGGCGGGTCGCTCTGACCGTCTGGGGCAGTCTGTAGATCTCTGGCAGCGAGTTTATCGTTCTGGCTCGAGCGGCGGGATCGTGGAGGTCCCGCCGCTCCTGTATTCGTTCCGGTTACCTGAACTCGAACAGGATACCGGATGTCTCGAACCGAGCCCTCACGGCGACCGTGTCGGCATAGAACGCCGTCGTCTCGGCCGGCTCAAGAGGAATCAGCGAGCCGCCGTCGCGCCGGCCGTTGCCGTTGCTGTCGACAAAGCCGGACAGAAGATATTTGCCGCCGGGGACGTCTATGCCGAAGGACCTTCCGGAAACGGGCAGCTCGAAAGCGTCACTGCCGGAAACACTTTGGAAGGTGAGCACGACCGGGGCGTCGGTGCGATCCGGCAGGTTCACCGTGACCTCGCCTGAAATACGGCCAAGCGAATCGGCGTCCAGCGTCGAAAAGCCGTACTGCGTAAGCGAGTCACCAAGCAGGTTGCCTGCAAGGTCCGCCAGGTCGAACTCCGTAACATCAAGGCGGTAACGCTCGCCCGGTCTGATCTTCTCCGGGACAAACCCGATATGGAAGCGGTCGATCCAGTGGCGGGCCAGAGCCACCGTCCGTGTCTCCGACTGCCACAGGACAAATGTCTGATCCGTAATCTTGGATGTATCCAGCGGCTCCGACAGGGTCATCTGCATTTCGACGGCGTCCGGGAAATGCGCCTTATCCTCCGGTTGGAAGGCGATTATCTTCGGGACCGTCTCATCTTCGACGGCCTGGATTTCGATCTGGTCGTACGTCATCGCCACTTCGGCCGAATCGGGAGTCACTTCAAGCCCGTAACTGCCCGTAATCAGAGTGTCGAAAAAGACCGTCAGTGTCGACGATTCTTCTTCGGAGGACTCGAGGAAACCCCGGGCGGGCACGGGCTGTTCGTCCGGATTGGAGGGCAGCAGCCTGATCATCTCCGGGTGGTGACGGAGCCGGCCCAGTCCGATCGGCCTGGACAGGCGAACCCGCACGAGCCCGTCGGTGGTCTGGGACGCCGACAGGATGGCGGGTGCGAGAGTATCGGCAGTCGCGAGGTGAAGGTTAAGCGCATCGAGAGGAAGCGGTCCCCCGACCACTATACTGCGATCGGGCACGGCAAAAGGTTCACGGTACGGGTCAGGTCGCTCGTTCCGGTTCTTATCCTCAAAAGCCACCAGCCGGTACTCGTGTTCCGGCAGGTACCGGAAACTGAAGAAGCCGTCGCTGTTGGTTGGAGCCAGGTAACTGGGGTAGACGGAATCGTAGGCAATCGTATCACCGAACAGCGACAGGTCATACAGGGCCGCCACGGCGGCAGCCGCCCGGGCGTTGTCTTTGTAAAGATACCCGGATACACGGCCGGTATCGATGGCTGCTCCGGTGGAGAACGCGATGGTAGCGGAACTGTCAAGACGGTTCCTGCGCAAGTCGGTAACAGTGGCATTGAGCGTGATGACGTACGTCCGATTGGCCTTAAAGGCCTCCGGCAGCGTGATGATGATGCGGTCCTTCTTCCATTGGATCCGGGGCTCGCTGGCCGGACGCGGGGAGATGAAAACGGGAGAGCCGGTCAGCGGCTTCAGGAGAGGTTCGGAGAAGTACAGGGCAATCCGGTCGCCGGTCGTCACCATAACGGATTCGTTTTCGGGCGAAGACCCGATAAGAACCGGTCCGGTCCGGTCCTCTTCCCCGCCGGGCGGGGCGCTGATCTGGGCGCATCCGAAGAAGGCGGCCAGCACCAGCACGCCAACTGTGAAAACGTAACCCCTCTGCCTCACCCGGTACCGCATCAACGGTCCAGCTTCTCCCTGATTCGTTCGTTATCAGGCTGCTGATCAAGTGCCTTCTGCCACCACTCCCGGGCTTTTGCCATATCGCCCAAGGCCTGGTGCGTGTCTCCCAGATGATCGAAAATAACCGCATCGGTGTCAAGGGATACTGCCTTTTCCAGGTGCTTGAGGGCCTCCTTGAAGTCTCCCAACCGGTAGTAGACCCAGCCGTAGCTGTCAAGGTACGCGGCGTTGTCGGGCGACAATTCCAGAGCCCGGGCGATCAACTCCCGGGCATACTCGAGTCGCTCTCCCTTGTCGGCCAGCATGTAGCCCAGGTAGTTCAGCGAGGGCGAATGACTGGAATCGTGCGCAATGATCTGCTCGAAGGTGGCGACCGCTTCCTCGATCCGGCCGGCTCGCTCATATGTCGCTCCGAGCGCAAAGGAGAGATTGATGGCGCTGGTTTCGTCCCGCATGCGGTTCAGGCCGGTTTGATAAGCCTCGATCTCCTGGTCGATACGGCCCAGTTGCCGATAGGCAAGCGCCAGGTCGAGCCAGCTTCCATCGAGAGTGTCGGCCAACTGCGTCTCTTTCAGGAATTCATCGCGAGCCTGCTCCCAGTTGTCATTCAGGCCCGCAATCCGTCCCAGGTAATAATGGTTTAGCGCACTGCGATCACCGGAGGCCACCAGAGAGCTGAATATGGAATCGGCCACCGCCACCGAGTCGACGGCAAAGTAAAGGGCCCCCAGCCGCCGCTTGGCCGAGCGCTCCATCGGTGCAAGCGTCGCCACCTTCCGGGCATGGTGCAAAGCGGCGTACAGTGAATCCGCCTGGGCGTATAGGCCGGTTAACTCTCGATGAAGCACCAGGTTGTCCGGGGATAGTTCAAGTCCTCGTTTAAACGTTGCGATAGCCGAGTCGGGCTGCCCCGCTATTACGAACAGCTCACCCAGGCCGATCACAGCGAACACGTTGGCCGGGCCGGATTCAATGCCCAGCGATTGGCGGAAAGCCTCTGCCGCCCGTTCCAACTCGCGATGTGTGGCCAGCAGTCTGGCCAGGTCGTTCAGATGGCGGAAATTCTCCGGGTGCAGGCGAATCAGACTCTCATACGCCCATATCGTAGAATCCAGGTCGTTTTTCTGTCGGTAGAAGTTGACCAGAAACGAGAACGCAACCGTGTTATCGGGGTCGAGGGCGACCAGCCGTACGTATGTTGACCGTACACTGTCCGGCAACTCGAGTTGGTGATAGCACTGGGCCGTGAGTTGCAGTACGTCGACGTCCTGTGGCTCGAGTTTGCTGAGTGTGGCCAGTGCCTCGGTCGGTTCGCGCAGGTAGTACAGTACGCGTCCAAACGCCAGGCCGATTTGTTGCGACTCGGGAAAGAACTGAAGCGCCTTCCTGTACTGCTTGGCGGCGTTGTAGATATCCCCCACTGCCTCGTACAGAAGGCCGTTGACATAGAGGTTGTACGCACGGTAATCAAGCGGTTCTGCAACCTTCTCCTCCCGGGCGGCAGTTCGGGTACGCCCCGGGTCCGAATCCGGGCGGGCCTGGGCTATCTTGTGGTTGACCGCCTTCGATCCGCATCCGGCTGCCAGCAGTCCCGTGAAAAGCGCAACGGCTGCAAGACCACGGACCATGGGTATACTTAATCGCATGAATCGACCCTGCGTATTCTCTTTCCCTGATAATGCCGCCGGACGGAAAAAGTTGCAATTCAAACCGATTTTAATCGGAGAAAGCGTCGCTTCCCAACCTTGAGCACCATATCACCGCTTAGTTGGAACTCGAAGCCAGTGTCGGTGATCTTCTTCTCGTCCAGTGAAACGCTTCCCGCCTCGATCAGTTTTCTTGCTTCACTGTTTGACCGGCTCAGTCCGGCTTTGGTCATCAGGTGGACAAGATAGATGCGCCCGGGATCAAGGCCGAGTTGGCCAAGTTCCGCGGGTGTCAGTTCCGGTATTTCGTCCGGAAGCTGCTTTTGCGAAAAAACGCGCTCAAACTCTTCCCTGGCACGGCCACCCGAGCCGGCCGGATGGTACATGTCCACCAGCGTCACCCCCAGCTCTTTCTTGATATCCATCGGGTTGACATCCGGGCTGGACAGCGCCGTTTTGATTTCCCGAAGTTTTTCCAGTGGCACGTTCGCGGCAAGCTCGAAATACTCATATATGAGCCGGTCCGGGATCGACATCACTTTGCCGAAAATCTCTCGCGCCGGTTCGTCGATTCCGATATAGTTGCCCAGGGATTTCGACATTCTCTTCTCGCCGTCGGTACCGACAAGTATCGGCACGGTCAGGATGCACTGAGGATCGAGGCCGTACGCTTCCTGGATGGTCCGGCCCGCAAGCAGGTTAAACGTCTGCTCCGTCGCGCCAAGCTCCAGGTCCGCCTTGATAGCCACCGAATCGTACCCCTGCATCAGCGGGTAGAACAGCTCATGCAGCGAGATGGGAATGCCGTTCTTGATCCTGTTGGCGAAGTCATCGCGCTCGAGAAGCCGGGCCACCGTAAACCGGGTAGCCAGGTTCATGATCTCGACAAAATCCATCTGTCGAAACCATTCGCCGTTGAACCGAACCTCGGTTCTGGACTTATCCAGAATCTTGAAGAACTGTTTCTGGTACGTCTCGGCGTTCTTCATGATATCGTCGTAGGCCAGCCGGGGACGGGTGGCGGATCGTTCCGACGGGTCGCCGACCATGGCGGTATAATCGCCCACGATGAGAACGATCTGGTGACCCAGGTCCTGGAAATCCCTGAGCTTTCGGACGCCCACCGTGTGGCCGAGATGGATGTCGGGAGCCGTGGGATCGAAGCCCTGTTTGATGCGAAGCGGCTTATTCTCCCCGATGGAGCGCGCCAGCTTGGCCCTGAATTCGACCTCGGGCAGCAACTCTACCACGCCGCGCAGGATTACCTGGAGCTGGCGCTCCAGTTCCTTCTTTTGCTCCACACCGAGGCTGTCTGCCGATGTATCCGTCAATTCAATCTCCCGCTTATGGTCTTTTCGTAGCTATCGGCATATAAGGATATGAGTTTGATTGGCCGGCCGCGCCGGCCAATCCATCTCGTAATGTATGGCCGAGAATAGCCAATTACCGTTTAAAAATCAACGGGATATGGGCAAAGGCGGCTGTTTTTGGTTGACTGAAACCAGTCTGAAAGCGGACATTTGCGCTGATGGTCATTCCACCTAGAAAAGTCGTTGCGAGGCTCAGGGGTCGCCGTTTCAGAAACCCCATTCTCGTGTTGTTCGCCCTGTTGTTTGTGCTCGCGGTCATTTTATTCTATCGCACCTACCGGATATACCGCTCGGAACTGCCGTCCTTCGAACAACTGCACAACATCGAGCCGAGCCTGAGTACTCGCATTTTCGACCGGAACGGCACGTTGCTCAAGGAGTTTTACACCGAGAACCGGGCGTTGACACCGCTGCGGAGCATGCCGCCGCACCTGACCGGCATGTTGCTGGCCGTCGAGGATCAGGAGTTTTACGATCACTGGGGTCTTAACCTGAGGCGTATCCTCATTGTAGCCACCAACAACCTGATCAAGGGACGGATCACCGCCGGGGCCTCCACCATCAGTCAGCAGGTGGCGCGGATGTTGTTCCTTGACCGGCGCGTCACGTACGAGCGCAAAATCAAGGAGGCATTGACAGCCGTTAAGCTGGAGAGGACATACTCCAAGGATGAAATCATCGAGATGTACCTCAACCAGCACTATTTCGCCCGGGGGACGTACGGCGTGGCGGCGGCGGCACGGTTGTACTTCGGTAAGGCCGTCCCCGACCTTAACCTTAACGACTGTGCCATCCTGATTGGCATGACCAAGGGTCCGAACATCAATTCGCCGCTGAACAACCCGGACAAAGCACTGCAGGCGCGCAACCGCGTGCTGTACACGTATTTCTCCGTGGGCGGATTGACGCGGACGCAGTACGATTCCCTCAGGGCCGAACTATTGCAGATCTCAGCCCCGAAGGAAGAGGTCGGGATTGCACCGTATTTCACGGAGGCCATCCGGCAGGGGATTCTGGAAAGGTACGGCGAGGATGTCCTGTATTCGGGCGGTCTGAAAGTGTTCACGTCGCTCGATGCCACGCTGGAGGTGGCGGCCGAGGAGGCCGTGGCTAAAAAGGTCGATTCCCTTCGGGCGATGATAGAGCGCACCTACAGCCTGACCAACCCGGCGTATTCGTTCAACCTGCCGGACACTGTTGACGAGTTCGGCGATTCCATCCGCGTGTACAAGAAGATCCAGGGGGCGTTCATTGCCATCGACAACTTCAACGGCGACGTGCTCGCCATGGTGGGCGGGCGGTCATTCGAGGAAACCCAGCTTAACCGTTCTTACCAGTCGCCGCGGCAGGCCGGCTCGGTGTTCAAGCCGTTCGTCTACACGGCCTGCATCGACAACGGGTTCCGCACGACGGACATAGTCGACGACAACCCCATCGTTTTGGACATCCCGGGGGCCAAGCAGTGGCGGCCGCACAACTTCGACTACAAGTTCCGAGGGCCGATCCCCCTTCGCACCGCCATCCAGGACTCGCGCAACCTGGCCACCATCAGGCTGCTGCTCAAGATCAGCCCCCAGGAGGCCATCTTCTACGCCCGCCGCATGGGCATCACGTCGCCGCTCGACCCGGTTCCCTCGCTGGCTATCGGGACCGCTGACGTTCGGTTGATAGAGATGGTCTCGGCCTTTTCCATTTTCCCCAACCGGGGGATCCATATCCCCTACCGGATGGTGCGCCAGATTGTCGACCGCTACGGCAAGGTGATCGAGGACAACCGGGCGATCCTCAAGGAAGAAGTGCTCTCAGCGCAGACGGCGTATATCATGGTGGACCTGATGCAATCGGTGGTCAAGGAGGGCACCGGCAGGCGTTCGCAATGGATGGGCTTCACGCGGCCGGCCGGTGGCAAGACCGGCACCTCCAACGCCTTCTGCGATAACTGGTTTATCGGCTACACCCCGCAGATTACGGCCGGGGTCTGGATCGGGTTCGACGACCGCACTTCTATCGGCCGGGGCATGGACGGGTCCAGGAACGGTGTCCCGCCGTGGACCGAGTTCATGATCGCCGCCCACGACTCCCTGCCGATAGCCGGCTTCGAGGAGCCTGACGGCATCGTCCATCTTGATGTCTGCCGCGAATCCGGGGAGCTTGCCACCGACCGGTGTATCGACGTCCGCAACGAGGTCTTCATGGTCGAGAACCAGCCGACCGGCACGTGCCACATACATCCGTCGAGTGGTCTGTATACTCCCCGCGCCACGCAGGAGCAGCCGATTCAGGAAGACACCGCCAGCGACCGCGTGCATTTCTAAGCGGGCTGCCTCTCCCCTGTTCCGTGCCGCAAAGCCGCCTCTAATCAACGTCCGGGTGACCCAGGGCTTGCCCTGGGTTTCTTGCTTTTGGCTTCCGGACAATATCCTTGCCTTCACCTCTTCCCTACTGTAACTTATTGCCGTTCATGAAGCAGGCTATGCCTGTGCCGGAGTGGTGAAACTGGTAGACGCAGGGGACTCAAAATCCCCCGGCAGCAATGTCATGTCGGTTCAAGTCCGACCTCCGGCACTATGATATCAGCAGCGGGGCATACTAGGCGCGGCAACTCGAACCTGACGGCGCAACTAATTGTAGGTTTGCTATCGTTTTGTGAAGAACTGAATTCACAGGAGTCGCGATCTACCATGAGCACCGAACAAGAATGCAGATTTACTCTCAAAGATAACACGCCCTGTGGGCAGACCGGCGGCGACGCGGCCAAAGGAATGTGCAGGTTCCATCAATGGGTGCGGCCTGACAGACTGTGGGCGCGCGGAGATCTTAGCGCCATTAAGCAATATGTGACGAATTGCAAACAGGAGTTTGTCGACTTCGCAGGTATCCGTTTTGACGGTGTGGACTTCGCGGGTCTGTTGGGCACCGAAAAGCGACTCCTGTTTGAGGGTTCACAGTTTACCAAATGCACATTCAAGGCTTGTGTATTCTACAATGCTTCGTTTATCGGCGAGTGTGTGTTCAAGGACACGGTTTTTCGTAAATGCGAATTCCGAGGCACTGAGTGTAGCTTCGAAGATTCTGTTTTCGACTCGGATGCGATCGTCTTTGATGAGTGCACGTTCATTCTGACGTCCAAGGACGAACTCGACCCTACTGCGGTGTCTTTTAAGGGTTGCGACGCAAGTATTGTTCACGGACTATTCAGGAACTGCTATGTGAAAGCTTATCGATTCGATGCGAACGGCTTACAGCTTATCGGGAAAGATGTACATCCTAAACTAGCTTTATTCGTCACGGACGCGGGCCAGCGCCTCAAAACAGATATGCTGTGTTTGGATAGTGTTCACCAAGTTCTGTTAAGTGGACTTCAGTTTCGGGGTGTATTCACGTACAGGCAGCATCAAGAGTATGGTGATTTCGTGCCGAGGCTGGACTTAACTCAAATTGACTTCGACAAAATGCTGTCTGCGCATCTTTTTGACGCAAACTTGAAAAAGGCGTGGTTCAGGAATTCATCTATCGAGGCGGTGAAGTTTCATAACTGCCGCTGGCCTAAGAAAGGTGAATACAAGTATCTGCCTGAAGATGGACTCAGCGAAAAGGCTCTCGTCAAGGATGACTCAGAGCTGCTGAGGCTTTACGTCCAACTGAAGAAGAATTTCGAAACTAACGGCGATTTCATCGGTGCTGGCGACTGGCACTTTCGAGAGATGGAGGCAAGGCGACGGCTTAAGCTAGGGAACAGTAAAGGCCCGAAGCGCTTGCTGTACAAGTGTCTTTCCCTTATATGCTGGTACAAGAGGCTCTCCAACTATGGGGAGAGCTATGCTCGCCCGTTGATATGGATTATTGCAGTGTGGTTTGTGTTTTCGTGGATATACCTATTCTCTGGCTTCGTTGAGTCGGGTGCGTTTGTCAACTTGGATGTTTTTCACGGGCACGTAGTGAGCGTCAGAACGTTCCTCGATCATCTCCTCAAGGCCATGCTATTCAGCTTCCTGGCTATGACCCTTCAAGTCGGCAGAGGTGCAAACCTGCAGGGAAGCTGGTTGCAGTTTTGGCACAGCCTCCAGTTACTGCTTACCGCCGTGCTGGTGCCTTTAATGCTGTTAGCTGTGCGCAGAAAGTTCCGCCGCTAATGTTGCGCGGTGCGCAAGCCCCGGGCCACCGGACCGAATCCAATGCGTACAGTAAACAAAACCCATAGTGTCGTGAAGGCAGTCCGCCCTGTGCTAAAACCTTGACACCGGCAAGCGCGGCGGCCTGCTTGCGGCGTATGACGATGCGATTGCCGTTGCTTTTGCGAAAGGCGGTCCTGCGCTACATGGGGCCGGTCTGGGCGCTCGCGGTGTGCGCGGGATGGTTGGTCGGTTGCGGGTCCGGCGGTGAGTCCGGCCAGCCGCAGGATCAGCCCAGGGAGATGACGGCGGAGCTTGATGTATCGGCGGCGCGGGCCGGGCACGCCGACTGGTTTTTCGATTCTTCGTACATCCACGATGGGGCGGGCCTAGATGGCGGTATCGGCCACGATTGTTCCGACAGCGCCCACGTGACCCATCCCTCCCTTGTCCATGCCCCCGGCGGCTGGAACTCAAAGAAGTTCTGGATGGCCTACAGCCCGGTGACGTCCTGCCGGGGGGCGGGCGACGAGGACCCTCGCGTCATATGCAGCGACGACGGCCTGCACTGGGGCGTGGTCGTGCGGGACGGAGACACGATCGCCAATCCCATATTCAGGGAGCGCGACCTGGATGCCCGGGTGCACTACCTGTCCGATGCGGAACTGTTCTTCGACGGGCAGGAGAACCTCTGGCTAATGTTCCGCGCCAAGTTCGGCATTGCTGAAACCGATTCGGTGGGTTTGTACGTGTCGTGCTGCGACGACGGCGTTACCTGGAACAGTCCGGCCCTGGTCGTGGTGGACACCGGGATCGGCAAAGGTGATTGTCCCCTGATGTCCCCGGCCATCATCCGGTGCGCGGATGATCGTTACAGGATGTTTGTGGTCGACGGTTCGACCGGGATCAGGGACACAAACGTGATTCTCATCTACGCGTCTTCGCGGCCCGACAGCGGCTGGAGCCTCATCGATACGATTCATCCGGGCGTGGTGAGCAATTCATCATCGTCTATCGGTCAGCAAGTCTGGCACCTTGATGTGATTCCCCGGACAGGCGACGAACTGTTGGGTCTTTTTACCATGGGCGACCGGGTGTCACTGGGCGCCAACGCCACGCTGTACATCGGCTACAGCCGTGACGGCGGGCGGAACTGGAAGCTGTCGGACGGTCCCGTGCTTCAGCCGCGAAAAGGCGCCTGGGACTCGGAATTGATATACCGGGCGACGGGGTACTTCCCGAGCGGTTCCGCCAATGAACTGAAGGTGTACTACTCAGCTTACGGCGGACCCGGCCGCACGTGGCACATGGGCGTCACAACCGTGTCCTTTGAGGCCCCGTAGCGAGGGTCGAACGCCCGCCCCGGGCGGGACCGGCTCAGCACCCGTCCGATCCCTCGGCTGATGCCGTCTGGCGCCCCGTACGATACAGGAAGTGCTTGAAAATCGGGCTGAAAGGTCTTACTTTGGCTCTCTGAATGAGCATGACCGGGCGCCCGGCATTCCGTTATTCGGGCGCGGGAATGATAAAGACCTGTGAACGTACTTTCTGACGCTGCCGCAAACTATGAGCGAACCGGGCAACTGGTCGGATATGTTCCCCGTAAGCTGGCCGCACCGGAGGTGTACGCAGACCTCGGGTTCAAGTCCGGCCTGGAAATCCATCAGCAACTGAAGACTGAAAAGAAGCTGTTCTGCCGCTGCCCGGCCGGGATTTATCAGAAGGACGGCGAATTCGACGCGGAAGTGATTCGGCACATGCGGCCGACGTTAAGCGAGATGGGCGAATACGACGGCACCGCCCTCATGGAGCGCAAGACCCGGAAAAACATCATCTACCGGATCAAGTATGAGACCGCCTGCACGTATGAGATCGACGACACGCCGCCATTCCCGCTGAACCGCGAGGCGCTCGGAATCGCCATCAAAATCGCCCTCATGCTGAACCTGAACATCGTGGGCGAACTGCACATCACCCGTAAGCAGTATCTCGACGGCAGCATTCCGACGGGATTTCAGCGGACGGCCATTATCGGTATCGAGGGCGACATAGCGCTGAGCAACGGCCCGGTCAGGATCATCCAGCTGAGCGTCGAAGAAGACGCCTGCCGTGAGGTCTCGGACGTCGGCCACTGGCGCGTATATACTACTGACCGTCTGGGCATGCCGCTGATCGAGACGGTCACGTATCCTGACATGAAGACGCCTGACGAGGTCGCCGACGCCGCCCACTACCTCAGGTTCCTGACCCGGAGCACGGGAAACGTCCGCACCGGCATAGGTGCGGCGCGCCAGGACGTCAATGTCAGCATTGACGGCGGCACGCGGGTGGAGATAAAGGGGGTGGCCCATATACGCTCGATTCCTGAGCTGGTGCACAATGAAGCCTTCCGGCAAAAGGCCCTGCTGCTGATAAGGGATGCGCTCAGGGAGCGCGTCACTGATCCTTCCGCATGGAAGGCGTCGCATATAGACCTGAACTTCAACAATGCGCTCTCGCAGTATGCGCCCGTTCGGGAGGCCAAGAAGCAGGGGCAACGGCTGGTGGCGGTCAACCTGCCCCGGTTTGGCGGCATCCTTTCGTTCTTTACCCAGCCGGGGCAGTCGTTCGCCGACGAGTTGAGCGGGCGTCTCAAGGTCATCGCCTGCCTGGAAAGGCCCAACATGTTGCAATCGGAGCAGACCGGCGAGCCTTTGCCGGCCCTGCCGCCGCAGGCGCTGTCGCAGATACGAGAGAAACTCGGCGCCCGTGATGGCGATGCCCAGGTTGTCGTCTGGGGCGCATCCGATGACGTTGACACGGCCATAGAGACTATCGAGGAACGTTGCCGCATGGCGTACGAGGGCGTTCCGAACGAAACGCGCCAGGCTCTGGCAGACGGCACGACTCTATTCGAACGCGTGCTGCCCGGCCCCGACCGGATGTATCCGGATACCGACTCCGCCCCGATCCCCGTGGAACAGTCACATATCGACGAGCAGAAACGGGACCTGCCCACGTCCGTGCGCAATCGTACCCTGCAGCTCGAGGAATGGGGCGTTCCGCGGGACACGCACCATTACATTCTGAAGCGCAATCTGGCCGGCCTGATATCCAGGATAGTTGAAGACCTTGGCTACGAGGCGAAATTCGCGGGCACCGTCATCGGACACACGCTGAGGCATCTGGAGGGCACCGTCAGCCCGGCTTCGCCGTTTGATTATGAGCGGGTGTACGAGGTGTTTGCCTTCGTCAGCGCCAGGCAGCTCGAGCGGCGGATTATCCAGGAAATGCTGCCCGTTGCCTATGAGCACCCCAACATGGTGCTTGACTCGGCTCTGACGACTATCCAGTATAAACCGATGTCGTGGCAGGAAATTATATCTTTCGCGCCGTCACTTGACGAGAAGTTTCGTGAAATCTGCAGGTCGCGCGATCCGGGCGCCGGGGCGCGCTGGATCATGGGGAACCTGCGCAGGCTCGCGATCGGCAACGTCCCCATGAGTGACCTGAGAACCTACGTCGAGAACCTGACCGCTCATGTCTGATCTGTTCAAAGGATACAAGGGCGACGGCCTGGCCGTGCTGAAGAAGTTCAAGGTGCGGGTCTGGAGCGAAACGCGGGTCAAGACGACGCGCGGCGATTTCTCCGGCATAATCCTGCCCCGGTCGGAGAACGACGACGACAGGCATATCGTTCTGAAGCTGGCCACCGGCTACAATGTCGGCATCGCCACTGACACAATCATAGACATGCATGAAAGCGGTTACAAGGAAGCTCACTACAAGATACCGGAAAAAGAGTTCCCCGTATCCGAAGATAAACCGGGCATCAAGCTGCTCGGCACCGGAGGGACCATTGCCTCCCGGCTCGACTACCGCACCGGCGCGGTGATACCGGCCTTTTCCCCGGGCGAACTGTACGGTGCCGTCCCCGAACTGGCCGACATCTGCAACCTGACGACCGAGAAGCTGTTCGCCGTGTTCAGTGAAAACATGGGCCCGGACCAGTACACGAAGCTGGCCGTGGCTATCGGCGAGGAGATCAGGAAAGGTATTGACGGTATCGTCATCGGTCACGGTACCGATACCATGCACCACACGGCGTCGGCTCTGGCCTTCATGGTACAGAACCCACCGGTTCCCGTTGTGCTCGTCGGGTCGCAGCGATCGTCCGACCGGCCTTCATCCGACGCCGCGCTCAACCTGATCCATGCCACCAAAGCTGCCGCCGAGTCGGACATCGCGGAGGTTATGGTCTGCATGTTCGGTCCCACCTCGGACAAGTACGGGCTTCTACACAAAGGAACCCGGGTGCGTAAAATGCACTCCTCCTATCGGTCAACGTTCCGTACGGTGGGCGATATCCCGCTGGCCATGGTGGACCGCGAGACAATCACGCCGCTGCGGCAGGATTACAACCGCCGCCGCAAGGACCGGCAGGTCACGATCCTGCCGTACTTCGAAGAACGGGTGGCGCTGGTCTACTACTACCCCAACATGCACCGCGACATCATCGATTCCCTGGTGGACAACGGCTACAAAGGGATCGTGATCGCCGGGACCGGGCTGGGGCACGTCAACAAGCCGGTCTACCCCGCCATCGAGCGAGCCACGAAGGAGGGCGTGGCCATCTACATGACGGTGCAGACGCTGTGGGGCTATGTGCACATGTTCGTCTATGACACCGGCCGTGATCTCATGGCCAGGGGCATAATCCCGACCGAGAACATGCTTCCCGAGGTGGCCTACGTCAAGCTGGGCTGGGCGCTCGGCCAAACCTCCGACCTGGCCAGGGTGAAAGAGATTATGCTTACCCCCCTGTGCGGCGAGATTACGGAACGAGAGCCGTACAACGGCTACCTCATTTTTCAGGGCGGCATCCCTGAAGTCGAAGAGTTCCTGCACAAGATCCACAAGTAAGTCCTGCTCCGGCCGATCTTATCCGGCTCGGTCTTTTGCCTGACCAGCGCGGCTATGCAGCCTCGGCCGGGAGTATTGACATCGGTGACCTGACCGGCTTAATTGAATACTTGTTCCCGGCTGACACGCCTTCGAAGGACTGTCCGTAGAATCACGCATCGCTGACGGTCTGCATCACGAACAGCACGCGACGGCTATTAAGAAGGAGTTGCAGTTGATGTTACGTTTATTCTGTTTATTGATGGTAACGGGCATACTTGCAGGTGCCTGCGGGGAAAAGGAAGAACCTGAATCACTGCCAAAAGGAGAAGAAGAGATGGCGATAATCGTCACCAGTGCCGCCTTCGAAGAGGGCGGCATGATTCCCAGGGAGTATACCTGTGACGGCGCGGATATTTCTCCCCCGCTTTCCTGGAGCGGAGTGCCGCCGGCGGCAAAGAGCATGGCGCTGATATGCGACGACCCCGACGCGCCCGCGGGTACATGGGTCCACTGGGTGCTGTTTAACCTCCCGCTCGATACCACGGAACTGCCTCAGAGCATTCCGCCCGAGGAGACTCTCGCCAACGGCGCCAGGCACGGCGTGACGGATTTCGGCCGGCACGGGTACGGCGGCCCATGTCCGCCCGGAGGCACGCACCGGTACTATTTCAAGCTCTATGCCCTCGATACGATGCTGGAGATCGCGGGGCGCGTGACCAAGACGGGGCTTCTGAGTGCGATGGAAGGACATACCCTGGCCCAGGGTCATCTAATGGGGAAATACCGCAGACAGTAGGCGCAGCGGGCTGACCCGGGCGCGCGAGTCACGGTTCTGCGGCCGATGGACACGCACTGCGTCGGCGGACGTCAGCCTCAATGTTCGGGAACAGCTATGCCGCTTTCAGACGTCATCAAAGCAAGAATCTCCCGAAAGCTGGAGAACTCTACCCTCAAGCGAGTCATCGTTGAAGAACTGGCTGACCTTCTTGACGACTGTCCGTCCGATGTATCTCCCGAAGAGTACTGCACCACCGTCACTCTGCTGATCCTGAAGGAATTCGGCTGCCATGCACGGACTGTGGATTCGCCGGCAGGAACCGGCGAGAATTCGGCCCGGCCCGGCACCCCGGCGGCGACTCTGCCCTTCGAGACAATACTGGAGGCCCTGCTGGCAGCCACGCAGTACGATCTGATCGGCGCGAACGTACAGATGGTCAAGGCGCTCGGCAACGCCATCGCAGAACGCGACACCGGCACGAACGACCATAACCTGAAAGTGACGCTGTACGCCGCCGGTCTTGCGGTGCCAGCAGAATTTCACCAGCAGGAGATCCAGGCGCTCATCAAAGGTTCGTTCCTGCACGACATCGGCAAGATTGGCATACCCGACGCCACCCTCCTGAAGACGGGAGAACTGGCCGAGGACGAGCGGCGCCTGATGAACAGTCACCCGGTCAGGGGCGGTCGCATCATTGCCGGGGTTCTCTGGCTCGAGGACGCCCGCGACGTCGTCGTGCACCACCACGAGCGCTGGGACGGTTCCGGTTATCCCGACGGGCTGGGCAACGACCGGATACCGGTTGCGGCGAGGGTGTTTGCGATCGTCGACGTTTTCGATGCCCTGACGTCTCATCGCCCCTACAAGGAGGCCCTCTCCTACGACGACACCATTGCCTATATGAAGAGGCAGAGCGGAAGCCACTTCGATCGCTCCTTGTTCAACCTGTTTCTTGACATATCCAAAGACCTCTACGAACGGATCTGCTGCAGGACTACGTCTGAACTTGAAGCTCTCATGGTACGCCTCGTGCAGGAGCATTTCGGGCTTGATCCCAAAGGCCGGTACCTTGGCTCGCTCTACGGCGGCCCGCGCAGACCTGGTCGGCATTGATATCGGCAGCCACGTCTTCCGAGGCACAGCCTCACCATGCCGCCCGACTCTGCCGGGTATGCGTGCCGATTGGACGCCCACCGCTCATCTTTGCGGCGCTTTCTGCCGATCTTTTGTATTGACAGATGCCGGATAAGACGGTACACTTTAATAGTCGCCTAGTTTACACATCGAGCCCGATTGCATGCACTACAACTTCGAACCGGTCCTGTTCCGACGCCGACGACGCTTGGTAACCCAGCCACGTGCGAAGAGAGCAAGGACAGGTATATCTGCCGCTCGGTGCGGATCTGCATGCCTGGTCTGGCTGGCCGCTGCATTTGCCGTGACAGCCTTAAATGCAGGGGCGGAAAATCTGACCCTGAGCCTTCAGGCCGGAGGCTACGAGATAGTCGACCAGCCGGACGGACAGCAGGTTGTCACGATGGAAGGCTTCAGCTACCTCTCGGTACCCGGCAAGCCGCTCCTTCCGGCCAGGAGCTATATGATTGCAGTCCCGCCCGGCGCGAGCATTCTTTCGGTCTCTGTTGCCGGTGACGGCGAGTTTGAAATTGACGGCCGCTACCGGATCATGCCGGCACCACCGTTTCTGCCGACTGACGACCGACAGGCGATGGTTGACGAGTGCCGCCGGGAGTGGCAGGAAAGCTACAATACAGTCTATGAATCCGACCAGACGTATCCTGAGAAGCCCGGGGAATTTCTCGGCACGGGCGGGTTGAGGAAGTACTCTTTCGTCAGGGTGTCTTACTTTCCGTTCGCCTATAACCCGCGTTCGGGCAAGCTCGTATTCACACCCTCCCTGACGGTCTCCATTGACTACGACCTGTCGCCGTCCGGTCTGGCGCGCGCAGACGCCATGATGGCCGATACCAGGGCCGACGAACGGGCCTCCGACCTTCTGGTGAATTACTCTCAGGCACGCCAGTGGTACCCGCCCGCCGTTGCCCGGCAGTCACCCGACACCATCGCGGCGGATTACGTGATTGTCACGACGGACGCCCTGAGCGGCGCCGTGACTGCCCTGGTCAACTGGAAAGAGTCCATTGGCTTCAGCGTCGAGGTCGTCACCACTGCCTGGATCAGCAGCGGCTACAGCGGCGCCGATCTGCCCGAGAGGATCAGAAACTTCCTTAGTACTACCTATCTCGATTGGGGTATTGAGTACGTGCTGATTGTCGGGGACATCGACGTTATCCCGATGCGGCACTGCTTTCCTGATCCCACCAACCACCAGCCGAATTCGGATTACTGCCCGCCGACGGACTATTACTACGCGGACCTGACCGGCGACTGGGACAGCGACGGAGACGGCTTCCACGGTGAATACGGTCAGGACAACGTTGACTTTGTACCCGAAGTCATCGTCGGGCGAATCCCGTTCAGCGACTCGGCCACGGTCGCCTCGATATGTCAGAAGCTGGTCGTCTTTGAAAGCGATACCGCGTCCTGGAAAAGCAACGCCCTGCTGCTGGGCGCCATGAGCAACTATGCCGACGAAGATGAATCCGGCTGGGATCGGACCGACGGCGCCGCGCTCATGGAGGACATGATTACTGACATACTCGGCGGCTGGACGTACACGACGATGTATGAAAAGGCCGGTCTGAATCCGAGCACGTACACCTGTGACCTGCCGCTGAGCTATGAAAACGTAATAAGCGACTGGTCCGCCGGCGACTACGGCGTCGTCAACTGGTGGGCCCACGGAAGCAACACCGGTGCCTGGAGGAAGTGGTGGGCCTTTGACGACGGCGACGGCATCCCCGAGACGCAGTCCCCTGACGAGATGGACTGGGACGCGTTTATATACAGCACGGTCGTGAACAATCTTGATGACAACCACCCCTCGATTGTCTTTTCCTGCTCGTGCAACAACGGCTGGCCGGAGTATGACAATCTGGGACGGCAACTGCTGCGCCACGGCTCCTCCGGCATCGTTGTCTCTACCAGGGTCTCGTGGTACGCGATCGGCTGGGACCAGTGGGGCGGCGGCAACGCCTCCATAGACTACGACTTCTTCCGCTACATGATCGTCAACGGCGAGAAAGTCGGTAACGCCCTCTTCGACGCAAAACTCTACTACCTTAACCACTATTTCTGGTGGGGCTGGCAGTCGCAGCAGAACATGTTTGACTTCTGTCTCTATGGTGACCCATCGCTCGTCCGCGAGGGTACGGCATCTGTCCTCTGCGTGGACAGCGACGGCGACGGCTACGGCGATCCCGGTTACCCGGAGAACCAGTGCCCGACCGACAATTGCCCCTATGCATACAACGCGGACCAGGCTGACGGCGACGGTGACGGAGCCGGGGACGCGTGCGACAACTGCCTGGGGGTCGTCAATCCGAGCCAGGCCGATACGGACGGCGACAATATCGGAAACGCATGCGACAACTGCCCCGACGAAGCTAACACCGGCCAGGCTGACACCGACGGCGATCTGGTCGGCGATGCGTGTGACAACTGCCCGGCGCTGCCGAATCCAGACCAGACTGACTCGGATGGTGACAGAATCGGCAACCCGTGCGATGACTGCCCGGACACGCCCGATCCGTTCCAGATCGACTCCGACGGTGACGACGCCGGTGATGCGTGCGACAACTGCCTTAGCACACCCAATCCCGACCAGCTTGATTCGGACGGTGACGGGCACGGCGACCTCTGTGACAACTGTCCCGGGGAACCCAATACCGATCAGGCCGATGACGACGGCGATGGAATCGGCGATGCCTGTGACAACTGTCCCGGTGAACCCAATGCCGATCAGGCCGACGGTGACGGCGATGGAGTCGGCGACGCCTGTGACAACTGTCCCGGTGAACCCAATCCCGATCAGGCCGATGGCGACGGCGACGGACTGGGCAATCCCTGTGACAATTGCGCCGACCTGGCCAATCTTGAGCAAACGGACTCGGACGGAGACACCATCGGCGATGCCTGCGACGAGTGTACGGATACCGACGGTGACGGCTTCGGTGACCCCGGCTATGCCGCCAATACCTGCCCGACGGACAATTGTCCGGACGACTACAATCCCGGCCAGGCCGATGCGGACAATGACGGCACCGGCGACGAGTGCTGCTGCATGGATCTCACCGGCAACGTGGACTGTGATTCAGATGATATCATAGACATCGGCGATCTTACAAAGCTGATTGATTTCCTGTTTATCTCGCATAGCCCGCTGTGCTGTCACCGGGAAGCAAACGCCGACGGCGACTCCGAACATATTGTCGACATTGGCGATCTGACCAGCCTCATTCAATATCTCTTTATCAGCGGAGCGGATCCCGCCGTATGCCCGTAGCCGACCTCCGGCGCTCTTGATCTGCAACGGGCACCGGGGCGTGGGAATATCCGCAACCGGCGGGGGAATATATACGTATGATCGTTCAAGAGGGCGATCCTGGCCATCGCTGCCCTCTATCCTCGCTGAACAGTGCTGAACGGTATTGAATATGAACTCGTCTTTTGGTATTATTCGATCTACAGTGAGAGGTTCCCGTGCATGCTCGGGTCCTGCCGGGCTGCGCAGGTGCATTGGAACCGGAAGAAGCATACGTGCAGAAAGGCATTGCGAGATGAGACGACAATCCGTCAGGATCATGCTGTTGGGTGCGATCCTGGTTGCGGCCGCCTGCTGTACCGCGTTATGCGACGCGGCGCTGGACGGGCTTACGCCGAATCAGGAGATCGCCGCCTTCACGGTTGAGGCGCTCTATGACAACGAGGCCGGTAGCGCCATTGGCGCCCGTTTCCGGCACGCCCGGAGCGGCTTTGTGTTGGATTTCCTTCGCATTCAAACCCTTCCCCAATCGTTCATGTGGGTGAATACGCCTCCCACGAGTGACGAGGGTGCCCCTCACACTCTCGAGCACCTGCTGCTCGGCAAGGGGACGCGCGGGCAATATGTCTCCTCGCTCGAGGACATGTCGCTGGGGAACAGTTCCGCATTCACTCAACAGGTGCGGACCTGTTACCACTTCAACACGTCGGCCGGAGTTGACGTCTTCTTTGACCTGTTTAAAGCAAAGCTTGAAGCGACACTGCACCCGAACTACTCCGATGAGGAGATACAGCGAGAGGTCTGCAACATGGGCCTGAGGCTCAACCCGGCCGACAGCTCCTTTGAGCTGGAGGAAAAGGGGACCGTATATGCTGAAATGATCACTGCGTTCGAGCGACCGTGGGGTAATTTGGCGCGTGACCTGGGTCAGCTTCTCTATGGTGAGAAGCATCCCTTGTCCTTCTCAGCGGGCGGTTATCCGCCGGCTCTCAGGACCGTAACGCCCGCGGGCCTTCGGGAATTCCATGCCGCCACCCACCACCTGAACAACATGGGGGCGGTCGTAGTGATCCCGGCCGAAATCACGTTGGAGGATTTCCTCACACGGGTAGGGCAGATTCTGGCCGAAGCCGAGCCGGATGCCACGGCCGGTTCTCATCCTGAAGATTTCGAGCAGCAGTTGCCGAAATCCGCCCCGGCGCCGATCGGCACTGTCCGGCAGGTGGCCTTCCCGCATCCGAACGAGAGCGAACCGGGCATGATTCTGTTTGCCTGGCCCGCCGATAAGTTCACTGAGACCAGGGAGCGATTTCTGCTGGAACTGCTGATTGCCAACCTGGCCAGCGGCCAGACCTCCAACCTGTTCAACAAGTTCATCAATTCCGAGAAGCGCGTCATCGACGTGGGGGCCACGGGCGTCTTCGGCTGGGTAGACACCGACTGGGGACATCCCATTTTCATCGGTCTGAGCAACGTGCGGCGCGAGGCCACGAGCCTGGAGATGATCGATTCCCTGCGGTCGCTGATCCTGGCGGAACTTGAGGGCATAGCGGCCATGCCGGACGGATCCGACGAACTGCTGGCCTTTAACCAGCGGGCGCTCAACCGCGTGATCGAAAGCCGCAAGAACCTGCGCGATATGCTCAACTCCCCCCCGAGGTTCGGAACCCGAGGGACCGGTTCGGCCTGGATGAGCCACCTGTCGCGCCTTCACGAAAAGGGCGGATTCAGGCGCTCCCTTATTCTCCAGGATGAACTGGAGTACGCTGAAGGTCTGCTGGGTTCACCCGTAAACATCTGGCGCGAGTATATCGACAAATGGCGCCTGATCGCCGACGCTCCGTACGCAGTGGCGACAAGACCGGACCCCGGTCTCCAGGCGCGGAGCGAACAGGCCAGAACGGAGCGTATCGAGCAATATGCCAACACGTTGAAGGACAAGTATGGCATCGCCACCAAGCAAGAGGCCGTTGACCGTTATCGCACCGAGTACGACGCCAGGACCGCCGAGATCGAGGCGGCCGGCCGGTCCATCGAGTTGCCCCCATTTATCGACAACCCTCCCATGACTCTCGATGATCAGCTTCAGTACACCGTTGAGACGCTGCCCGGTGGCGGCCGCCTCGTGGTGTCGACTTTTAACGCCATGACGAGCTCTTCCATCGGGCTGGCCTTTGACATGTACGTCGTTCCCGAGACCCAGCTGATGTACCTGGCCATTCTGCCGTCCCTGCTGACGGACGTCGGGCTTTTCAAGGACGGGCGCGCCGTTGCATACGATGAAATGCAGGAGGCCGTGCGGCGGGAGATCCTCGGTCTGCACGCGTACTACACACGCAACGCGCGAACTGAGCGGGTCGAGCTGACTCTCCGCGCGCAGGCCAGCCATACGGACGAGACCGCCAAGGCCACCGGTTGGTTAAACGACATCCTTTACCACGCTGACCTGCGGCCGGCAAACCTCTCGCGTATCCGCGACGTCATTGATCTGAATCTCGGTCAGACGCGCAACCGCATGAAAGGTTCTGAAGAATCCTGGGTCACCATACCAGCCACGGCGTATTGGAGGCAGTCCAATCCTCTCTTTCTGAACACCGGCTGTTTTCTGACGCAGTCCCATGCTCTGCTTCGGCTTCGCTGGCAGCTAAAGGAGGCGGGTGACCAACCTGAAGAATTCACACAGTTCATGCAACTGCTGGCCGGGCTTGCTGAAGGCAGGCAGCGATCCGATCTGACGGATATCCTGAGCCTTCTTGCCGGCCCGCAGGACACAGCGACCGTTCCAGCCGAATTGGAGGACGCCGTTTCACTGATGAGATCGGCTTCAGAGACAGCTCGAGGGCACATGAACGAGGCCCTCAAGGATCTCCAACTCACACTCTCGGATTTGCCGGACGTCTCGCTTGCCGACGACTGGCGGTACCTCTGCGCCCGGTTCGTGTCTGATCTGCGCGTTCATCCGAATGACGCCCTGGCCGCTCTTTCGGAAGTCCTCTCGTTAGTACGAAGGCAGGATAACGTACGTGGCTTCGTCGTGGCCAATGAGGCCAACGAGGCGATCATACGACCCGCCGTTGAGAACATCGTGGGCCGGCTTGACACCACGCCATCGCGGCGGAATCGTTACTCCGCCACCCCCGTGATTACGTCTCGGCTGCGGCAGCGGACCGGTGAGCCGGTCAAACCGTTGTTTGTCGGGCTGGTCAATGAGGCCACCCGGTCCGGGGTGCACATCAATAGCGCCGACTGCGCCGGCTATGAAGATGGCAGCAACCAGGACCGGCTGCTCAACTATGTATCGTCCTGCCTTTACAGCGGCGGCGGTGCGCACAGCATCTTCATGAAGACCTGGGCCGCGGGCCTGGCATACTCTAACGGGTTGCGGCCCAACGAATTTACCGGTCGCCTTACCTATTATGCGGAGCGCTGCCCTGACCTGGCCCAGACTATGCAATTTGTGATAGGTGAACTGGAAAGCGCGCCGTATGACCCTGCTCTGGCCGAGTACGCCATTGCCCAGACGTTTTCAAGGATCCGCGCCGGCACGCGGTATGAGATCCGCGGCGAGGTGATGGCAGCGGACCTCGCTGACGGTCAGACGCCGGACGTTGTCAGGAACTTCCTCGGGAAGGCTCTCCAGCTGAGAGAGTATGAGAACCTCGGTGACACGTTGTATGCGCGGATGACCTCTACTTACGGGACGGTGCTGCCCGGGTACGGCGTGTCCAGCCGCAAGGCCGCCGCCGAGTCGAACAGTCTGTACTTTGTAATCGGCCCGGAAAAACAGATGCAGTCGTACGAGCAGTATCTCAAGAGCGTGGAAGGCGACGAGACCGTGCTTTACCGTCTCTACCCCAGGGACTTCTGGATTACGTCCCAGTCCGGAGACTGAGACGAGATGCGATCTGCGGACCGGGTGCGCCGAGTATCCGGTCCGCGGTTTTATAGATGCAGAATCCCTCCGGGCAAAAGGTGCTTGCCTTGCCGCCGGCCGCGTAGTTACTTGGAGGCCGGATCGTTTGCAGGGGCTGCTCGCTCTGCCCACGTCGATTTTACCTGCTGACCCCGGTCGAGTTGCGGCCGCGTTTCAGGAACCCCTGAAAGGCGACGGTGTTAAGAGGTGCATATCGATCGCAAACCAATAAAATGAGAGGAGACGCTGATGCCTTATACGTTACCTGATCTGCCCTACGCGTACGACGCGCTGGAGCCGTATATCGACAAGGAAACCATGACCATACATCACGACAAGCATCACCAGGCCTACGTCAACAACCTCAATGCCAGCCTGAAGGATCACCCGGAGCTTCACGGCAAGGCGGTAGAGGATCTGCTTGCCAATCTGGGTGCGCTTCCGGAAGCCATCCGCACGAAAGTGCGGAACCATGGAGGCGGTGTCGCCAATCACTCCTTTTTCTGGTCGATCATGAAAAAGGACGTGCCGTTCGGCGGCCCGGCGGCCGATGCGATCAAGAGTGCGTTCGGCTCGCTCGATGGTTTCAAGGAGAAGTTCGCCGCTGCTGCGGCCGGCGTGTTTGGCTCGGGATGGGCCTGGCTCGTTGTCGGCGCGGACGGTCTGGAAATCATCGGCACGTCCAACCAGGACTCTCCCCTTTCGGTCGGCAAAACCCCGTTGCTGTGCCTGGACGTCTGGGAGCACGCGTACTACCTGAAATACCAGAATCGGCGGCCGGACTTTATCCAGGCCTTCTTCAACATCATCAACTGGACCAAGGTGAACGAGCTTTACTCAAGGGCCGGTTGAACCGGTTCCACGCGAGGGCAAAAGGAATAAAACCGCTCTCCTGCTTTGCCGGGGGCGGTTTTTCTTTGCCGGCCCGTCACCGCTGGGTTTGTCCACCGCAGGAAAGCAATCCGACCGGCGGGCCGGGGCTGTGCCAGCCCGGTGTGATTTTTGATTTGGAAATCCGGGCGCCGGACAGTAAATTACCGCTTAATGGCAGAGGTTGTGGCTTCTGGGGTATTGCTTCTTTGAGGCCGGGAAGAACTGCTCTGTCGGACATTGATCAGGGTCATCGAGGAGGTAGGCAATATGGCAGAGCGTGAGACTGGTACTGTCAAGTGGTTTAACCCCGCCAAGGGTTTCGGCTTTATCAAAAGAGGGCAAGGGAATGACGTATTCGTTCATCATAGCGCGATCCAGGGTGAGGGATTCCGTTCGCTGGAGCAGGACCAGAAAGTTGAATTCACCATCGTGGAGACCCAGAAAGGGCCGCAGGCACAGGACGTAACCATCATATCGTAACCCATTTCAACCGGACCGGCATGTGAAATACGAGTTCATGCCGGCTCTGCAGCGCAAGGCGACACGCGTCGAGGTTGTCGCCTGTCGCTCCGCCCGGCAGTGAGGACACCCTGCTGGCCCTTCTGTTACTTGCTCACGACCAGAGAACTTCGGCTCTGGTTCAGCTTCTCAAAGCTCATGCCGGAAATGACGTAATACCAGTCGGCAAAGCGCGCGTTGAGCGTCTCCGCGAGTCGCGTGCCCTGATCAACCTTATTCTGCCATTGGTCAAGCGCCTCTTGCCGCTCCTTGTTCTGCCGATCCTTGACCGAAAGGAGGCTGTCGGGCTTGGTGCGGAATTCATCGTTCGCAGGACCGGCTGGCTGGGGTCCGAAGTAGTCAAGATCAAAGCGGGCGGTAATGAACAGATACCGGTTCTCTTCGGTGCCGGATTCATCACCCTTTTCCGCCTCCGCACCCGCCGTCACGGCCAGCCCTGAACCGTACAGGACCTCACCGAACCGGAGAGTGTAGGTGATGCCATCCGTAGTAGAAACCTGCATCTCTCCCTCGTTTGACAGTAACTGGCCGTCGCGGGACAGGTAGAACCCCTTCTGCTGTAAAGAGAGCTGGTCAGCCTGCGAGACGGTCGTTTCCCCGCTGCTTCCCCTCAGGCTGGCCGACAGGCCCCCAGGTTTGGGCCGCACGCCGACAATCGACAGCTCATCCAGCGCGGTCAGCAGCTCTTTCATTTTCGAAGAGTCCACCTGCTGTGACGCTGACATCCGATCAGCCGTCCACGTTTCGTTCTGAAGCGTCAGGATCAGGTTGTCGCCCTGCTCGATGGACAGTGTACGTTCGTTTATCGAGTAATCCCGGCGGACAAGCCGGCGGATCCTGTCGGCGTCAGTCTGGAGGAGGTCACTGTCGATCCAATCCTCAAACCGGGTGGAGATATCCGCGTCCACGCGGGCGGCATATACGCGGTTCTGTTGCGGCACCCGGACAAACCGAAATCCCGGGCGCGACAAGATATTCTTGCCGATGATGACGTCGGCCAACAGGGCGCCGCCCTGTTCCTTGAGAGTGACTCGCTTGCCCCGGCCGGACAGTCCCGCGGCTGACTCGTCCAGCGGGTCGACCACGCCGCACGCTTCGTGATCAGCAACGTTGTCCGTGCGAAAATCGTCCTTCTTGATGTCAATGACGCCGGCGGCCGTCTTAGCCAGCCGGTCCCTGGCATCGGCCGGGTAATTGTGATGAGACGGTATCGTCCATCGGCCCTGTGTAAACGTCACTTTGAACGGGCGTGCCGAACCGGTCGCCTCATCGTAGTCGATCACCTCCAGGGTGGTCGCGTCGTTCGGGTCGGTGAAATCCGGAAAGAACGGTTCGCCCTGGTCAAGGAACGCTTCCGGAGTAATCCGCGCCGGGCGAACGAGAATAGCGATGATCGCCAGGACCACGGCTACTGCGCCCAGAATCAGCGTCTTCTTGGTCTCACTCATGTTTAGCTCCTTAACCTCCTGGCCGCGGTTTCTCCCTCGCGTTCACGCTGACGCCGCTGCACGAAGATCCAGACTCCCATGATGAACACCGGAATAGGCGGCAGAAGCACGGCCAGTGTCTTGATGCGGCTCTGGATCGATCTGATGGCTACTTCCATACTGGCCTTTGCACGCTCAATGCGGGCCTGTTTCTTGGACTCGACGTTGGCCTTAGCCACCTCGAACCTTCGGTTCTCGACCTCCTGCAGATTCCTCATCATGATCTGCTTGGTCTGGTCGTCGAGATCGGTCCGGTTCTGTACGCGGGCCACTTTCTCATTGAGACGGTCCTGGGCCTCGGCCAGAGCCAGTTGGGCCTCGTTTTCCGCCTCCCGTTCCTGGTCGATCCGCCGCTGCACGTACTCGCGGGTCCGCGCTTCGACCGCCTCGAGGGTGCGATGTCGAACCCGTTTCTTGCGCAGGGTGATGAACGATTCGTCCTGCACCAGCAGGTCCATGCAGTTTAACGCAAATGTCACGTTATCGAAATTGAGCGTCTCGATCCCCTGCTGGCGGAAAAGGAAGAACTGCTCGGAGATCATATCGATGTCGGCCACAACCACGGCGTTTACCCTCCGGATTTCCGTCGCCCACTGTCCCAGGCTGTCGGGGAACGTGCCCACAGTGTCCACCGTCTGGCCGGTAGCGTGAGCGGCGATGATGTATGATTCGCCGGTCGGTAAGCGGCGCGGGTTGCGGTTGAGGCTCATGCCAAAGAAACCGCGCTGGACTACCTGGTCCCAGTTGAGCACGCCCGAAAGATGGCCCGTACGAAGCAGCGGTTCAAAACTGAAAGGCGTCATCCCGGCCTTAAACAGGTACCCGGAATAGAGAACGACGAGCTCCTGAAGGTCGGCCGAGGCCGGGCTGGCCTGACTGAAAGCGTCCGCGGATTCGTTGCCCTCGCCCACAAAGACGATCTCGGGCGGCAGTTGCCCGAGGCTGGGGTGAGGATTGTAGGTGTCCCAGACAAGCTGCGAGAAATTCCACTGCACGCCGATCCGGGCCAGGAAAGAACGAATGTCGCCTTTGCTCTCCGGCTGCTGGGTTTGCTGTCGCATGAACGGGTTTGACTGCGCACCCGGCGGCAGCACCGGTGACAGGCCCGGGTCTACCATCGGCAGCGGGTCTATGAAAAGCAGAGTCGGGCGCCCCTGCAGGACGTACTGGGCCAGGTTGTCCATCTTCGGCTGTGAAAGCGATGACGGCAGCACCACCAGCAACCCGTCCAGCCTTTCGGTGATCGGCTCGGCGGGGTCGACCTGAACGACCTCGTACTGCTTTTTGAGTTCAGAGACAATGGACCAGGGCGGCATGGAATTCATCGTCTCGAAGTCAAAGCCGCCCCACACCTTGGCCTCGGTGGTCAGCACTCCGACGCGCTTGCGCTGCGTTTTAGCTACCACTCTGATACTGCGAATCAACTCGTACTCGACCGGCAGCCCGGTGCTGAAAAACGGGATGACTTCCTGCCCGGCCCCGCTGGCGAAGGCCACGCCCATGAACACGCCGGCCGTACTGACGCGCGCGCTTTCGGAACTGACTACCTCACGGGGCTGAATCCCGAACTTGTCGCGGGCGTCTGCGGCCTCGGCGGAGAACGGTTCGGTTTCGTGGACGAGCACTTCCACCTTGTCTCCGGCCGCGGCGTCGATTTCCTCAAGCATGCTAAGCAGATTGGCCCGCGTCTCGACGTACTGCCGGGGCACCTCGGGGCTCACGAAAACCTGGATCAGCACCGGCCGGTCATCGGGCAGTTCGCTCAGCAGTTCTCGTGTTTCGTCCGACAGCGAATGCAACCGCTCGGCGGTCGTGTCAAGACGGAAACCGGGCCGGCCAAGGATGGCGTTCACGCTGATGACGGCGACGACCACGGCTACAATACGGACCGCCTGGTGAAGCCAGTAGCGTCGCCCCTCGATGTGGACCGGCCAGTGGCGACGACCGAGGATTACGACGTTCAGATAGAGCATCAGCCCGGCGAGGGACACGAAATAGAGCAACCCGGACAGGCTGACTATGCCTTTCGCGAAATCGCCGAAATAGCGAAAGACCGAAAGCGGCAAAAGCTGTTTCTGCAACCACTCGTTGAGCACCCAGTCCGAGGAACCGGGCAGGATGAAAATCGAACAGAACAGCGCACCGAGGATAAAACCGATGGTCACGTTAGCCGTCAACAGTGACGCCAGCATGCCCACTGACACCAGGGCCGCCCCGATAAGCCAGTAGCCCACGTAGTTGCCGAACATCAGCCCGAGGTCGGGCGAGCCGAGCCAGAACAAAACAATCACGTGGCTCAGCGACAGCAACAGCGACGCCGTAAAGACACCCAGCACTGCCAGATACTTGCCCAGGACGATCTCGACGTCGGTAGCTGGCAAAGTCAGCAGAAGTTCATCGGTGCCCTGCTTCCTTTCCTCAGCCCAGACACCCATCGTGAGCGCCGGCACAAAGAACAGCAGGACATAAGGAAAGAAGGAGTTGAGCTGGTCAAGGTTGGCCAGATTGTTGGCAAAGAACCGCTGCTGCCAGAAGGCCGCGGCGGCCGACAAAAAGATGAACAAGGTGATAAAGATGTATCCGGTCGGGCTGCTGAACGACGTTCGCAGGTCGCGCCTGAAAATCACCCAGATCAGTTTCCAGTTCAGCCTCATACCTGGCCCCCCGCGTCCGTCTTCGTCGCCGGCCGCCCGTAGTCGGTCAGCTGATAGAACGTTTCGTCAAGCGATCTGTCACTGGTCATCTGGCTGGTAGAACCGTCATATACCAGACGTCCGTTATGGATAAACAACACCCGCTCAGCGACCGCCTCGACCTCCTGCAGGATGTGCGTCGAGATCAGAATCGTTGTGGACTTGCCGAGCCTGGTAACGTTCGACCGGAAATCCCGAATCTGGTTGGGATCAAGCCCGGCCGTCGGTTCGTCCATGATCAGAACGTTCGGTTCGTGAAGGAGAGCCTGGGCCAGGCCGACGCGCTGGCGGTAGCCGCGTGAGATTTTGCCGATCGGCTTTTCCAGCACTTCGTGCAGCGCGCACTGTTCAACCACCTGGTCCACACTGCGCTGCAACTGCTGCTCGGACAGGCCGCGCGCCTGCCCGAAGAAGCGCAGCGATTCCAGCGGCGTCATGGTGTCATACAGCGGCCCGTCCTCGGGAAGGTAGCCCAGCCGTGTGGCGGCCTGAAGCCGCTGCCGCTGAACGTCGAGACCGGCAATGAAAGCCGTCCCCTCGCTCGGCGACAGAAAGCCGCTGAGGATCTTCATGACGGTGGTTTTGCCGGCCCCGTTGGGGCCGAGGAACGCCACCACCTGCCCCTTGGGAATGGAAAAGGTAATGTCTTTGACAGCCACAAACGGACCATAGTACTTGCTCAGGCCTCTGGCCTCGATCATGGCCGGGGATTCATCTTGAGGCATCAAACCACTCCTCACCTCTATTGTTAGTGCCTTTTAACCGGGTAACCGCCGACCATACATAGTCGCGGTGAAACCCGGCTAAAATAGACAAGTCGCCGCATGTTGTCAAGGCTCCGGGTTGGCCGGGTTGGCCTGCCGCATCCCGCCAGGATACCTATGCGCGCGTCAAATTAAGAATTATATCGCCCGGGACGCCGGAGGTTCCAACAGATTGTCCCCCGCCACAGAAAAGACTCACCCCGGTGATCGGCGGGGTTATTTTGGATTGAATAGGCCAGTTATGATATTTGGGGATAGACTTTGATCCAGGGAACCCCACAGCAAGCTGTGGGCCACCCGGGCGACAGGACTAAGCACGCGCGATCCCGCTTGACCACAGTGATGGGTGGCACTATTTTCTATTTATGGAGAGTTTGCTTGATCTAATATACCGGTGCGGTCTTCCTGTGGCTGCGACGATAATTCTCGTTCTCTCTGCGGTCAAGGGCAAGGAGAAGGGGAAAGGCAATATAATGGCCTTGGTGTTGATTATATTGGGCTCCGCGACGATCTGGTTGGGCTGGTACCAACAAGATACCGCTCAACGTCACCTGAAAACAAAGATTGATCAGATTCTCAGTGACGGTGCTAAAGAAGAACAAGCCAGGTCAATTCTCGAAGCGATTGATGGGGTTCAAGGTACGACCGACACGACTCTTGTTTTGGTGCGTAACCTAAGCTCTGATACCGTCATGCCGTTTGTCGCAAGGGTTGATACTTTCTATGTGTCCACTGAACCGGGGGAACTTCATCCAGTAATGCCACGAACACGACTCCAGAGAGTTGAGGCCAAGTCCGTGCTCGCACAAGACCTGCCATCAGGGGAAAAGCTAACTCAGTTGGTTTTCAGGGACAGAGAGAGTCGTGTTTTACGAGACATCAAAATAGACTTGAAGTTTGACAAACCTATTCTTTCGGCATCCTATCAGTTTCTTGGCGCAGTTGTGATTGATCAAGGCTCCAGGTTGATTCCAAGTGAAGACTCAACTCGTCTCTTTTTTAGCACAAGTTACTTGAGTCCATCAAATGACATTTGCATCAATATCATCAGTCGAGATTCACTTGACATTCAGGAAAACCTCAGTCCGTAAGAGTCAATCAGACAATCATTGAACTCCCCAAAGGGCCATAGGGGCACCTGCGAGCTCCCTTACCGGCAATAGATAAAAGTTATATCCTCGGGACGCCGGAGGTTCCAAAAGATCCCTCCCCGGATGATGATTGCCCATTTCACATCGTTTTCAGTCGGGAGACCGTGCTATGCGGCCGGGCGGATGGAATAAGGGAAACAACGGCCCGCCCGTCATCGGGAGCAGGCCGCACTGTATGCGAACATAATCTGAAGGCAGAAAACCGGTTCCCGGCGAATCGGGCCGGGACGGCCTCAGTCGTCTGCCGGAGGATCGCCCGAATCGGCCTGAGCACTGCTGCTCACTTGAACCGGCGGCCTGGGGACCAGCAACCTTGAAATGGCGGGTTGCGTGCTCTCCGCGCGGTCTCCCGACCCAGCCTCGTCGAACTGAGCCAGCGCCGGGTCGTCCGGATGCTCGTGTCGATAAACGTCCAGCGGCATCATGCCGTCGATCCACGACGGGTTCATCGGGTAGACACTGGGATTGAACACCGTCGAGTACATGTGCCACACGAGAATGGCCAGCGAGGCCAGCCAGGCCTCGTAGTAGTGGATAACCAGCATCACGTCGAGAAAACCCTTGGGAAACCACAGGACGGCGACGTTGTCGAACCAGAGGAAGAAGCCGGTCAGAATCATCACCACCGTTCCCCAGACCAGGGCCCAGTACTCGGCCTTCTCGACGTAGCTGAAGCGGCCGAATCTCGGCCTGTGAGCCGCCAGGTTCAGGTTGTACTTGATCATCAGGAAGAACTGCTCGAAGTCGCGCAGCGTGGGAAACATGTCCCTGACAAACTGTCTGCCGCGTGCGGTGGTCAGATAGAGGCCATGCCATACAGTGGCAAAGATGAACAGCACGGCCGCCACGCGGTGAATAATGCCGCGAAGCGGAAACCCACCTTCCCACCCGAACATGAGATCCACCCACCAGGACGCGGCGTAACGAAGCGAGAAACCGGTCAAAACGAGAACAACAAACGTCACCATCAGGAACGTGTGTTGCCAGGTTTCATTGGTGGTCATGCGCCGGATCTGCTTCTTGGCCCGCACCAGCTGAATCTGTCTGCGCAGGTCGACGAGCCAGTGGACCACCATGGATCCGATGATCAGAAGAATGGCAACAACGTAAATGTTCTTGACGACGTCGGCTGCCGGAGTCTGTGAGATACCGGGTGCTTCGTGAATCGGTGTGTTGGCCATGGCCGCTGTTATGCCGGGATGGCACTCGCCGCAGGTATGCTGGAGGTTGGCGGTGTTGACCGAGGATGCCGGGTCGGTCGACGAAAGAACCATGTGGGCATTGTGGCATGAGGCGCAGTTGGCCACCGTGACGTCGCCGGCCTTGCTCTTCAGGCCGTGGTAGCTGTCGTACCAGGACCTCAGGCGACCGGTGGGAATGTCGTACTTCTCGTTCAGGGAAGCCGACTCGTGGCACGGCGCACACGTCGCCTCGGCTACCCGGGTCGGGCTTACGGGTGAACGAGGATCAGACGGCGCGATAATGCCGTGCTCACCGTGGCAGTTAGTGCAGACCGGCGAGTCCGTTTCGCCGCGCGCCACCAGTTTGCCGTGGATGCCCAACCAGTACTCCTGTTCGACGCTGGAGTGACACCGACCGCAGGTTTTCGGGATGTTGAAATGGTTTATGGTCGATTCGTGGTCGCCGGGCCCGTAAATGCGATGGGCAGTACCGTTACTGGAATGGCAGTCGTTGCAGGATGCCGCCAGCAGGACGCCGCCGGAAATCGCCCGCCCGTGGACACTGCTCTTGAACAACCTTATGGCTTCACCGTACAGAATCTCATGCTTGGTGGTCAGGTCGATGTCCTCGTGGCACGTACCGCACGTTTTGGGAAGGTTCTCCGGGCTGACCCGAGATGCCCTGTCGCTTGAAGGCAATATGTCATGGCTCCCGTGGCAGCCGGCGCAACTGGGGACGTCTTCGTCCTCACCCACAACGACCCGGCCGTGCTTATCGTAGATCCGCGCTTCGTAGGCGTGACAATTGCCGCAGTCGACTGCGACCAGGTCCTCCGCATGGGGGTAATCATCAACCGTGGCCAGATCGACGTGGCACTCTACGCAACTCATCCCCGAGTGCGAGGACAAACCGACCGCATCCTCGCCGACGTACATCGACACTTCATTGTCGTGCCGGTCGAGCCCCGTCAAGTTCGGATCACCGTGGCAGCCCAAACAAGTCTCATCGTCCTGCGCCAGGGCCCCGCCCCCGGCCAGCAGAACAATCACCGACAATCCGGCCAGCCATCTTCGTGCTGCGTCGTGTAACATGTTGGTATCCCTTACCCTCTTCTTCACTGACACGGCTTTGTGTCAGCGTGCGGTAGACCACTGTGTGGGCAAGTGTTGACTTATGCCGAAGCTCTCAGTGCGGCGGTTGAGCGTACAGGTTTCATCACCTTGCCTCGGTGCTGGTTCCGCGCGTACGTTATCGGACGCTAACCGATATCTTGTGAAAAACGTAACAAAGCCTATCACATTTGTCAAGCTTTCAATCGCCTAAGGAATCACATTTGTAGGGTACCGGATCAGCCAATCGAGAGGCAAACCGGCCGGGCTTACCGCGGGCCGCGTAAGTACCTGCCTGCCCGCACGATACGTGACTTACTTAATGGGGGAGCTTAAGCCGCTCCGGCAAATCAGGATCGCCAGCCACGGGCCTTGACAAGCTCTTCCCGACGACGGATCACGGAAATAAGGCAACCCAGCAGGATAAGCGTAGTCCCGAGCCAGACGAGATTGATCCCGGGTTTCCTGGAGACGTCCAGGACCAGCCGGTCGGCGGGCGTATCCGGGAGCAGGCCGGGGATGCTAAGTATCACCGCACCCTCGTCGGCCAGAATCCGCTCGATCGACATACTATACTCCTGGTCCGCCACGACGAATCTGGCCGGTTCAGAAATTACCGTCGGGCGGCCCGTGGAATCCTCGGTGTGCACGACTACCGGAGTAATCGTCGAGACCGTACCCTCGTATTCAACGTCGACTCTCGCCAGCACCCTCATGCCGCTGGTTCGCGGATCCATGTGCCCCCCCATTTCGAAATCGCTGAACGAAACTTTGATATCGCCAATCCGGCGGGCCTCTCCCTTCTTCAGGGTGAGGCCGTTCGTGTTGCCACCGGCCTGAACGTCTTCCGGGGCCAGATACAGATCGTACAGGAGCGACCGCTCTATAAACGGCTTGCGCATTATGCCGCCCATTCGCTCGGAAAAGTACAGTTGCGGATGGATCTCGTCCGGGCCGGCACCTTGATCGAGAGTCAGAATGAGCTCGTTGTTCGGATGCTCGAGGTCGTTGACCATGCCCAGGTACTGAACGGTCAGCCCGTACGAATCAGCCTCGGCGCTCTGCCCTCTGCCGATGACCAGTTTCTCACTGGAGCCTAAAGCGGATGATGCCAGGACACCGATAAGCATCAGGCCGAACCCGAAGTGGGTCACTTCTCCTCCCATCAGTTTCCAGCGGCACGGCAGAAATTCGGCCAGCGAAATAACGTTGGCGGTCGCAGCCATTGCAGCCGTGGCAAAAAACAGCAGGTAGAGGTAATCGCTGACGCCGAAGGCTGCCGCGACCCCGATCGTGATCAGGAAAACCGCAAGAGCCGGCAGGAGCGATTTCCGAAGATCCGACTTGAAGAGGTAGACGAGCATGCCGCCCACCACGAGCGTGAACAGGATTGAAAACGTCAGGCCGGTCGAAAGCAGAAAATAGAACAGCCCGAACCCTACTACCGCCGCAGCCGCCAGGGCGAGCGCTACTTTCCCGCCCGCAAAGGGCAGCCGATAGGCCGTGAACTTCAGGTAAGGCGATGACGTAAGCAGGAAAGCCATGATTATGGCAAGCGGCAGGGCAAAGGTATTGTAAGTCGCTATGTCCGCTGCCCGCGGCTCGGCCGTGAATGTCGATGTCAGGATTGGCAGCGACGACCAGAACAACACAATGACACCAAAGGCTAACAGCACCGTGAGAGCTGCCAGCATGGCAAACTCGCGGCCGAAATAGCTGAGATCGACCGGCGCTGACGGGATCCCCCTGGCCCGTAGAATGAACAGAAGCACCGTCATGGCGGTAAAGAGAATCATGAACCCGACGAGAAAGACGTTGACCCCGAGATCAGTAAAACTATGAACGGAGAATTCCTCCAGGACACCGCTGCGAGTGAGAAACGTTCCGTACACGACGAGAAGGAATACGAAAGCCGACAGCAGGAGGTTGATTCTGCGGAGACCTCCGCCGCGGCGTTCAATAATCAGGCCGTGCAGGAGCGCCAGAGCGATCACCCAGGGGACAAACGACGAATTCTCGACCGGATCCCAGGCCCAGTAACCGCCCCAGCCCAGGGTCTTGTAGGCCCAGTAACCGCCGAGCACGTTTCCGGCGCCGATCAACAGCGCAGATAGCGCCACCCACGGAAAGACCCGGTTTACCCACCCGGTATACTCGTGCCGGATAAGCGCCGCCATGGCAATCGCGAACGGCACCGCCGCAACGGCGTAACCGGCGAAAATGACGGGCGGATGAATGACCATCCACGGGTCGCGAAGCAACGGATTCAGTCCCAGGCCGTCCGAGGCCGGAACCGGCAGCTGGGCAAAAGGAGACAGTTTGACCAGGATCAGCAGGAAGAACAGGTTCACCAGGCTGAAAACGGCCATCGCGTAGTCCTTGTACTGCGCGGCCCATCTGAGTATGAGATACCCGCACAGGGCGTTCATGAATAACCAGAGAAGATACGTACCCTCCTGCCCGCCCCACAGGCCGGAAAGCACGTACAGAAAACTCTCAGCGCTCCGGGAGTACTCGTACACGTATTTGAAAGCGAAGTTGTTCGAGAAGAACAGGTACAGCAGGTATGCCACCGCCAGCGACGCAAAAATGACAAAAAGATGGTAACTGCGATGAGCCAGCGTCTCGAATGCGGCTTTGCCGCGAGCCGCGAGCAGAAAGGAAATGCCCGCGAGCACGTTGGTGACAAGGGCAAACCAGACGGCCAGCTCGCCCGGTACTTCATATCCCATCATCAAACCCCGGAGGTGCCTTGCGCGTCCTGATGCTTGCGGACATTCTGATACTCGTCGCCGCTCTCCCCCTGGTATTTGGACGGGCACTTGACCAGCATCTGTTCGGCCACAAAGGTGCCCTCGGCGTCCGGCTTCCCTTTGAGCACCACCGAGGTGGCCTGCTCGAAGTTGCCGGGTACGACGCCGTAATAAACCACCGGCAGCCTGGGAGCAAGGGCAGGATCGACCGCCTCGGTATCGTAGATGCTGAATTCGAGGCGGGACGCCGCCGCGTTATAGGTCACGTGATCGAAATCGATCTTACCCATCACCTGGACCACGCGGGCACTCCGCCCGGCCTCTCCAATCGAAACGTACTGAACGGTTGTCTGAAGGAAAGCCGAAGCCCCCCATACGAGAAACACGGCAATGATGACACCGCCAACGATGTACCTGGCTGTCATTTCGACCGCTCCTCGAGTCTCCTGACCTTCTTGTCCAGGCGCCACAGAAAAACAAAAAGACCGGCCCAGATGACCAGTGTAACGAACATGGCTATGTAGTTGCCGTCCACTTGCTAAGCCTCCTCGAGACCCGCCCGGATAAGCACCGTTACCCGGCGCGCCAGCGAAAACATCCAGAAGAACAGAACCGTAAACAGAGCCAGCGACGAAAAGAACACGATCCGCACGGCCGGCCCCATGGTGAATCTCAACTCTGAACTGACGACTGAGTCCTCCGGATGGAGCGAAGGAACTATCCGGGGGACCACAAAAATGAGGAACGGCACCGTGACAAAGGCAAAGATCGCATACACGGCCGACAGTGCCGCGCGCCTTTCCTCTACGTCAATCGCCCCTCTCAGCGCGAAATAGGCGCCGTATATCAGCAGGAGAATGAAGATCGAGGTCTCCCTGGGGTCCCAGTTCCAGAACGAGCCCCAGGTTACCCGGGCGAAAATCGATCCGGAAACAGTCGCCATCAGGCAGAAGACAAAGCCGAGACCGGCCGCGGCCACGGCCCGGTCGTCTTCCACGATCGCCTTCTTACCGAGATACCGGAGTGAGAAGATCATCGACATCGTAAATGCCAGGACACAGATCCAGGCCTGAGGTATGTGGTAGTAAAAGACACGACTGGCATCGCCGATGGTCTGCTGCGGGGCGGGCAGCACGTAGCTGCCGACGATCATCGCAGTCATTCCAACAAATAGCAGTATCTTCCACCACATAATTACTACCGGCTCGCCTGCGGGGCCGCCTATCGTGTAACGTTTGGACCCATTATATAGAATATTAAACAAAAGGCAATACGTTTTTGATCCCTCTTGTTCCGGCACCGGCCGCAGCCTCGGCCGTAACGCCCGTCCGGGAGCAAGCCGCATCTAACTACCTGTAGCAGCAGGTCTTAGGCCTAAGATTGAGAAAAATTGTCGGAATTGGATAATTTCTCCGCTCAGGGACTTGACAAGCTATTACTGATTGCCTAAGATGGTATTTAGTACACCCGCTAAAGCAATCGTTTAGGCGTACCGGATAACTTTACACCAGCGCGGTCTAATAGCACAAGTAACCCCCGGGGCTTGTAGCAACCGGGTCGAAACGTATTGCATGCATGATATAAGGAGTCATTGTGCAGGCAAAAGTTATTGATGTAACTGATCGGACAATCTACCTCGAGATTGAAGATCAGCTCCGCTTCAGAAGCGGATACCAAATCTGTAAGCCGGGCCGTCGGTTGGCCCCCCTGGATGAAGTAGAATTCGATTTTGACATCCGGAATCGCGACGGTGCCGTCGTGATAAACGCCATACTCGCCCACCCCAGCGGGCGGGTTGGCCGCAGAAACTCAACGCTCCCGTAGCCTCAGCCCCTTCCGTCCAGCAACGACCGGCGAAAAAGCAGAGCAGCGCCGTATAGCGCCGTTATCTTGACTATCCCCCGTCTGCCCCGTATACTCTATCCTTCGCGGGCCGATCGTTTCGGTCCCGCGCACGTGCAGCTTTGTCGTAAAGGGCGGAGACGCCTGTCGGAAGGGATAACGACGTGAACAAGATTGGTATTATCACCAGCGGCGGCGACTGCGGAGGCTTGAACGCGGTCGTCAAGGGGGCGGCTCAGATGGCAACCCGCAGGGGCGCCATCGCCTATGCCATCCCCAACGGGTACGCCGGCCTGTACAACCTGACGCATATGGACAGCCTGGTCGAATTGACCCCGGCACGGGTCGATTCCTTCAGTATCGGCCTGGCCGGGTCAGAGGCGGGTCATTCCCGTGTCAAGATAGCGGCGATCAAGGACAAGCACAAGTATGAGCGCATAAAGGACGGACTGACCAAGTTCGGCATTGACGGTCTCGTGATCAGCGGGGGTGACGATACCGGCTCGGTGGTGCTGGACCTGGCAGCGCAGGGAATCATGTGCATACACGCGCCGAAAACGATGGATCTGGACCTCGTGCCGTATTCCGTCGGCGGTGACTCGACCATAAACCGAATCGGCTTTCTCGTCCGCGAGCTCAAGACGACCGGCCGCACCCACAATCGGATCATCATCATCGAGGTGTTCGGCCGGTACGCCGGCCACACCGCCTTCAGGGGCGGCGTTGCCGGAGAGGCTGATGCCATTCTTATTCCCGAGATACCCGTCGACTTCGACGAACTCTACCGGCACATGCGGAAGTTGTACACCAAACGGATCCTGGAGAGCGACATAAAAACCGGTACGTACACGATCGTGGTAGCCGAGGGGCTGAAGGACACGACGGGGCATGCCATGTACGACGAGAACGCCGGGGTGGACACTTTCGGTCACAAGAAGCTGGCCGGGGCCTCCCGGTACGTAGCCTCAGAGCTGACCAAGCGCCTTCAGGCGGATGATGAGGTCAAACGGTTCATGATGCGGCAGGGCATGTTCGTGGAAGAACTGTACACGGTTCCGGAAATCCGGACCATTGTGCCGAGTCATCTCGTCAGAGCCGGCTCCACGTCGGCCTTCGACGCCAATTTCGGTATGGAGGCGGGAGCGAACTCGGTCGTTCTGCTGCTTAAGGGATTATCCGGCGTCACCGTGAGCGGCTTTGCCAAGAACACGATTCAGTACATGGATATCAAGGACGCGATCAAGCAGCGGCTGGTGGATCTGAACGCCGTCGCCCTCTATGAACAGATTGGGTTCTGCTTTGGGCGCGTGCGTGCCGATTACGAACCCGCCGTGCAGAAGATGACCGGGTTGGTTGACCGGCTGTATTGACCGGCCGGTAACGCCCACTGTGCACGGTTGCCGTCGGGACGGCGACAACGCCAGACCCCGATTCGACGGGAGCCCTGCGTGAAAGCGGCCCAGAATTCTTGACTGGAGACTTGTCTTTAAACGCCGGATTCCTTAAATATGGTGTAGCCGATCACGCAGTCCGCACAGTATGGACAGGATGGGGTATCATGGATACAGATTTGCGATTCGACGTGGGCACTCACCCGCCGGAGTACAGCGGACGCCAGGACGAGTTTGTTTTTGAGCAGGATCGGATATGGGAGTTCAATCACCGCCACAAGGCGGTTCTGGCCAATTACGACATCGTCCTGGACGCCTGCACGATAATCACTCTCTCGGACCGCATCAACGGCCGGTCGAATCTCGGGGCGCTTCGAAACCGGCAGCTACGCCAGTCGGTAATTCTATCGGCCGGCCTGGCAGCGGTGGCGGTGGCTCTTCACGGTCGGGGCAGCCTGACACGGGTGCCAAAACACCACGTCACCAAGGAGTTGCAGAACCGGCTCAAGAGAGCGAACGACCGGACGGCGGCCCAGGTCATGGCCGAAGTGCTTCAGACTACCACCGAGACCCTGCCGGAAGGCGAGCAGGTGCTCATTGAGTCCGCCATTACCGAGGGTGCCCGTATAAAGCCGGGCAAGGAACCCGGCGGAAATCCGACCATTCCGGTCGGCGCCGTGTTCGGCCTGGACCGACACCGGGCCGACTACGGGCTGAGTATGCCTCGCAGCGTGACTCAGTTATCGATGGGCTCGGATGTCATCGACGGCACGACCAAGTCGATCAAAGGCTTGCACTCCAGCCTTACCGCTCTCTTTATCACCGAGGCCAACGTGAAGCGCCATTTGCCCGACATCTACGTGCAGCGATGGATGGGTGGAGCGTTTTTCCCCGAGTTCAATCCGCGGGAGGCCAAGCTGCTGGAGGCCGCGGACATTATTGCCAGGGCCTACGGCCATTCCGACATCGGCAGATTGAGCGCCTTCTTTCTTGACCGACCACGCCACGAGACGCCCATTAGCATCCTGAACAAGGCGGGCATTTCCACTCCCATGGACAAGGACGGTGATCTTCTGCCCGGGGTCATCCTCGGCATTGACGGCCTGAAGTTTTCCGACGGGCGCGGGCTCACGTCGATGATCGGAGAAATCGGCGGCTCGGCCGAGTGGGCCCTTGGCGTCCTGCCCCTCGTGTGGCGAGGCGGCCAGGCTATCGGCATGCTGACCAGCCAATCCTCCCTTACCCGCAAGGACCATAGCCCGGAGGACCGGTGGAAGGAGCGCTTCCATTTCACGGAAGAAGAATTCCTCCTTATCCAGGACGCGCGGTTCGAACGGAAACCGTATTTCACCATTGACGACATTATCGATGATCCCTTTGCCGGCGGCGTCAGCGCTTTCGGCGGCATTACAGACAACCGCTACCTGCCGTTCATGCACGGTGTCGAGACGGATGCGAATAACCAGCAGATCACCGTCAGCGTGCTCGTAATTAACTCGCTCGGCACGGTGGAGTGCTGGCAGATGGCATTCAAGTGCAATCAGAATCTGGAGCACACGACCAACCTCGTGGGTTCGCCGAAGGCACAGCTTGCCGAGCTGAACGGCAGTGATCTGCAGCGGGCTATTGCCGGAATGCTGGAGAACGAGCACATGAGCAGACGGTTCCGGATTTTCTTTGACAACGAATACTACCCGGCCCTCATACCGGTGCGCGACAGGATAGTCCTGTTGCAGCGCGCCGTCCGGGGACTGGTGGAGCGCGGAGTGCTTGACGATCGGGACCGTGAGATAATCAAGGCTGCGCAGCAGTACGCGCCGGACTGGTTCATTAACTCGGACTCATAGCGTACTCCGGGCATAAAACGACGGTCCGACCCGCGTCCGGCAACGGCCGACCGGTGCGTTTTCCCTTGACATTGGCGGGCGCCCGGCTATACTACGGTTAGACGGCTGACCAAAGTTCTTTTGCCGGCCGATCGGATCGAGCAATGAATGCCGGGCAGCAGCACGCTGCCGGGGCACAAGATAACCTGCTTCGGCAGGTTAGCACGGTACCACATTGTTTGGGACAAGGTGGTAGTACCTTTGACCCGGTCCACGCGGGCCGGGTCATGTATGTTAGCCTCCCCGACCCAGCCTCTTGCGAATTGTCTCTTTTTCACTATATTACAAGTGAAATGCCGGTTGCCGCTTAAGCGGTGACCTGAACAGACATTACGCGAGTGTCCCGGATACCCGCCGACAGGTACCAGCGAAGTTCCTGCGCTCAATGGTATATGAAAAGTCCCTATCGGTTTCTGTCAGTTGTCTGCGCGCTTCTGTTTCTGGAGCCGCCGGCCGTCCTTGGTCGGGTTATTATTGACGATCCCGGCTTCTCTGATACCGTGTTTGTCGACTCGGTCAGCGTCACCATACCCGAATCGGCCGTGCTGACCGTCAGTTTCTGTAACGACCAACCGCTGGCCGCTGTCGAGGTCACCCTGGCCTACGACTCGCCGGACCTCGTAATAGACTCGTTCTCATTCACCGGCAGCAAGATTGAGTACATCCAGTTGAAAGGCTGGACTACCTTCGACGACACTACCCTGACGATATTCGCATTCCAGTCCGACGAAGGCCTGATTTCGTTCGGCGAAGGACTCCTGGGTAACCTGTACCTGTCCTGTCCGGAGGGCACGGAACCGCAGGTGGTCGCTTTCGATACCACGACGGTTATCATCGACCTGATCGTACATGCAACCTTCTTCACCAACGCTGACGTGCTCTCCTTCGTCCCGCAATTCGAGAAGGGCTTTGTCAACCTGCATACCACCTGCTGTGAGGGGAACACCGGAAACGTGGATGCATCCCCCGACGGTGTGGTCGATATCGGTGACCTGACCGACCTGATCGACTACCTGTTCATCAGCAAAACGGAACCGTCCTGCCTCGACGAGGCCAACGTGGACGGTTCGGGCGACGGCGTCGTCGACATCGGGGATGTGACCTACCTGATTGTGTATCTTTTCGTGTCCGCCGAGACGTCCCCCCTGCAACCCTGCCCTTAGGTCATTATCGCACACTTTGACGCACGTAGCGCTGCGGCTGAATAACTTACCGTGCCAAATCGCGAGGGCTTGTCGGTGGGGGTGGTGAGGCAAGTCGTTGGGTCATAAAGAAAAGCCACCGAGCGGGATCGAACCGCTGACCTATTGATTACGAATCAATTGCTCTACCAGCTGAGCTACGGTGGCTTACCTGATATCCTTCGGTACGGGCCGACCAAGAATTAACCTAAAACGGCCGGCTTGTCAACTCAAAACGGATGAATCTCCCCTGCCCGTGCGCGTCACAAAGACCGGCCTGAACGACCGCGCAGCGGGCCTACCTGATACGCCTGAGCAGGCCCACCACCCGGCCGACGATCTTGAAATCGCCGGTGCGCCTGCTGACGATGATCGGCTGAAAATCGTCGTTCTCCGGCTGTAGTCTTATCTTCTTGGCCTGAGGAAAGAACCTCTTGACAGTCGCTTCGCCGTTCATGACGGCCACGATGATGTTGCCCCTTTGGGCGGTCGGCTGCTTCTTCACCACTACGACATCACCATCGAGAATACCCGCGTTTTTCATGGAATCGCCCGTGACTTTCAGGCTGAAGATCTCCCCTCTTGGCAGAAAGGACTGATCCAGCGCGAATTCAGATTCCACGTTCTCGACGGCGTCGATGGGAACGCCGGCCGGGACTGAACCCACAAGGGGGACACGCACGATGTCGCGGGCAAACTCCCGGGTCAGCTCGATCCCGCGCGATATGTACTCCTCCTTCTTGATGTACCCTTTTCTGATCAGCGCCGAAAGGTGCGCCCGGACGCCGTTAGTGGATCGAATAGCGAAGGCCTCTCCGATCTCACGGATCGTGGGCGGCTGTCCCCGCCGGACAATCTGGTCGCGAATGTGCTCGAAAATCGCTCGCTGCCGGTCGGTAAGTTTTTCCTTCACATACGTACCTCTCGTTTTCGGGCCTTGGTCACGCTGCCAAACTACTGCCCATCTGTTCATCTGTCAATAACAAATCACTGCTCATTCGGGCCCTCTGCCGCTTTTTAGCCGAGCGGCTCCAAAAAAAGGCGGGCCCGGTCTCGGGCCCGCCGTGCTTCGGATCGCCGATAGCGCAGAGCGCTACTTGTTCTCGGCCTCCTGGTCGGCCTTGGCCTGGGCTATGATCTTCTGGGTCTGCTCATGAGGCACTTCCTCGTAACGAGCGAACTCCATGGTGAAGACTCCCTGTCCCTGCGTCATTGAGCGCAGGTCCACCGAGTACTGGTAGAGTTCCGCCTGCGGTACAGACGCGCGGATGCGCTGATAGCGTCCCTCGGGATCCATCCCCGCGATCTTTGCCCGGCGCGAAGACAGATCACCCATGACATCGCCGGTGAATTCATCGGGCACCAGCACCTCCAGGCTGTAGATCGGCTCGAGCAGAACCGGGTTGCACTGCATAAACCCTTCCTTAAACGCCATCAGCCCGGCAATCTTGAACGCCATGTCAGAGGAATCAACGTCGTGGTACGAGCCGAAAAACAGGGCCACTCTGACGTCGACCACGGGTGCCTTGGCCAGGCCGCCGTGCTGCATGGCCTCCACGATTCCTTTTTCGACGGCCGGTATGTATTTGTTCGGGATCACACCGCCCTTGACCTGGTCGACAAACTCGAACCCACCGCCACGTTTGAGCGCTTCAATCCGCAGGTGTACGTCACCGTACTGGCCGCGCCCGCCGGTCTGTTTCTTGTGCCGGTACTGGTTTTCCGTCTTTCCTCGAACCGTTTCTCGGTACGGGATTTTCGGCCTGGTCAACTCTGCTTCGACACCGAACCGCGTCTTGAGCCTCTCCATGATGAAGTCAATTTGCATTGAACCCTGCGCGTACAGTACCTGCTGTTTGAGCGCGGGGTCGGCCACGAGCCGGAAGGTCGGATCCTCTTCTTTGAGTTTGCTCAGCCCGGCGGAGATTTTGTCCTCGTCACCCTTGGATTTTGACGTCACGGCCATGTCCATGACCGGATTGGGGTAGGCGACTCCGCCCACCGTAACGGACAGACCCTTTTCGGCAAGAGTGTCACCGGTATGCGTATTTTTCAACTTGACCACGACGCCGATATCTCCGGCCGGCACCACCGATATCTCTATGCGGTTTCTGCCCTGGAAGGAGTAGATCTGAGCAATGCGCTCGTTGGTCCTGGTCTGCTGGTTGGCCAGATCAGTGCCGGGCCTGGCCGTTCCGCAGATGGTGCGAAAGAACGTCATCTCGCCGAGATGGCCCTCAGAGACCGTCTTGAATACGTATGCTACGGTACCGGCTGCGGGGTCGGGTGAAAGTTCCACTTCCTTATCAGTCCCGCTTTTGCTCGCCTTCAGTGGCGGCATCTGATTGAACGACGGGAGGTATTCAGCTATGAAGTCGAGCAATACTTTAACCCCGACATTCCCCAGTGCGGACCCGCACAGGACGGGGAAGAGCGTCCCTCGGGCGATTCCCAGGCGCAGCCCCCTGACGATATCCTCATGAGAGAGAGTACCTTCGTCGAAGAACTTCTCCATCAGGCTGTCATCAGCCTCGGCGGCTACCTCAATGAGGCTCTCGCGCTCGGCCTGGGCCCGATCCTTGAGGTCTTCCGGAATCTCGGTTTCGGTGCGCTCGCCGCCGGTATCGAATTTGTAGGCTTTCATGTGCAGGAGATCCACGAGCCCGTTGAAGCTCTCGGCCTGACCTATGGGGAGTTGGACAGCCACGGCGCCTTTGCCGAAGGTCGACTTGATTGATTCGAGACTGTTGTTCCAGTTGGCGTTTTCCTTTTCCATCTTGTTGACAAAAAAGAACCGCGCCGGCCTGTTATCGGGCAGCATGCGCCACTGCAACTGGGTTCCGATCTCGACGCCCGCAACGGAGTCGATGACCATGCCCACCGAGTCCGAAACATGGATGCTGGAAAGCAGCCCCCCGACGAAATCCGGGTGACCGGGGCAGTCCAGCAGGTTCAGTTTGAGCTTCTTCCACTCGAAAGCCAGTAGTTTCGACGCGATCGACGTTTTTCTGCTTATCTCGGCATCGGTGTAGTCAAGCAGAGAGGATCCGTCATCGACGCTCCCGATCCGGTTGTTCGCCCCGGCGCAAAATGCTATGGCATCGGCAAGACTGGTCTTGCCACAGCCCCGTTGTCCGGCCAGACAGAGATTACGAACATTATCGGTGGTATAGTCCTTCACCAAACGACCTCCAGTATCTGATTTCACGGGTAACAGTGACCCGGATGGTAGCCTACAGGCTGCGAGCTAACAACTATACCAAAATGCCGGGACTTTGTCAATCCGTTTGAAGATCGGCAGGTTCTCGGGGCCGGACGAGAGACAGGTGAATGCGGCGCGCTTTTTCAGACGTAAAAAAGCCCGCCTACGCGACGTATGCGGGCTTGCGGAGAATCAGTTGATCTTCAGTCTGCCTGCACAAACTCGGTCTCGATGGCGATATCCACGTCGTTACCGACCACCAGACCACCGGCATCAAGAGTCTTGGACCACGAGACGTTGAAATCCTGACGGTTGATCGTTGTCGCCGCACTGAATCCGGCCCTGGTCTTTCCCCCCGGGTCCTTGATCACACCATGTAATTGGCAGTCAAAGGTGACTTCCTTGGTGACGCCGCGAATGGTGAGGTCGCCGACAAGCTCGAATTTGCCGTCCTCTCCCATAATGACCTTTCCGGATTTGAACTTCATCGTAGCGTGGTTTTCCACGTCCAGGAAATCCGCGGAGCGAAGGTGTTTGTCGCGAGCCTCGTCGCCTGTATTTACCGACGCCACGTCGACGGAGAACTCGACACTGCCCTTTTCCATTGCCCCAGGCTCAAGTGCGAGAGTGCCGGTGAAATCAGAGAAGTGGCCACGAGTGTTGGAAATCACCAGGTGCCCCACTTCGAAATTCACCGATGAGTGGGCCCGATCGACCTCCCAGTCAGCAGCGCTGGACATTGAGGCCATAGCCAGAACCGCCGTTACTGCAAGCACAATTCGATTCACCATGTATAACCTCCGATTAAACTGTGGTGATTTGCGTAGAAGACTATATGCCTGTCACATCGCGGTCGGACTGCGGTTCCGGGACCGTCGCCGGTATGCAACGTGGCGGCACAACCTGCTTAAAACTAAGTAATTTCCATCGATGGTAAAAGCGAAAAATGCTATCCCCGGAATACAAAGACCAGCAGCGCCCCGGTCACGTAGGCCAGTATCCACCAGATATAGGCCAAGCGGGAGTAGCGGTGAAACCAGGACGATACGGCCCGATTCCCTGCCGTAAGCCGGTGCCGCCAGGCCAGCGCGGTATCGATGACCATGCCGGTCAGGGATGAATAGCCGAGAATGCCATGCAGCGAAAAAGCACTGCCGGTGGAACCGATGATCATAAAGATCGTCGCGGTGACGTCAAACGCGACTCCCGCGGTCAGAAACGCGAGCACTCCCGCGCTGACCAGCCGCCGTCTTTGCGCGTTGACGATGCCCACGGTATATGCGATCAGTGCAAGATTGACTATAACGGTGCCGGCAATCAAGATTGGCTTCACAGTATGGCCTTTCCTTCTGTTGAGGTATTACGGTGAAACAGCGAAAACGGCGGCTTAGTTCAAAAAGAGTTGGCGCGTCGCAGAGCAAAGGCCGGGCAAGCTCCGGCCATTGAGCGGCCAAATTCCGTTGACTCCGGAAATAGTCCCGATATATTTCATATGACTACCAGTCAAGCGGCCCCTGAGCCTGTCTCGATCGGAAATCGTTCAGCCCCCGTCGGAGATTGTTCCGGCGGGGGCCGGTTCATAAGGTCACCGTTGATTGTCTGAAACCCGCCTCTGACGGACGGCTTCAAAGAGGCATATGCCGGTCGCCACAGAGACATTGAGGCTTTCCACGCGACCGGCCATAGGAAGCGACACCAGGAAGTCGCAAAGCTCGCGCGTAAGCCGGCGCAATCCCTTGCCTTCTGAACCCATGGCCAGAGCAAGCGGCCCGGTCAGGTCGGTCTCGTACAGGCTCTTGTCTGCCTGGTCGGCCGTTCCGATTATCCAGATCCCGGATTCCTTGAGTTGCCGCATAGTCCGAGCCAGGTTGGTCACTTGCACGAAAGGGATGCTTTCGGCGGCACCACAGGCCACGAGCAGAACTGTCTCAGTCAGCGAGACGGAGCGGTCTTTTGGGGTGATCACCGCGTCCACCCCGGCTGCATCGGCCGAACGAAGGCAGGCGCCCAGATTGTGAGGATCCTGCACATGGTCCAGAATCAGCAGAAACGGCGGCTTGTCCAGCCTGCCAAGCAAGGCGAACAGAGCACTATCGTCCAGGACGCTCACCGGGGCGGCAAGGTCGGCGTGCCGGTGGATTCGGCCTTTGCTTGATCGGGGGTTCTTGACCAGTGGTTCGGGCTCCTTTTTTGCTGAGACTCTACCTGTGATGGTCCCTGGCCCGGCCGGCCGAGCCGACAACGATTCTAAGGGTTAACCGTCGTTCCTGCAAGCGAAAAAGCTCCAGTGCCCCGGCCGGAAACGCGATTGCCGGTTGACCTGACCTTCGGGGGAAACCTATCTTGGGCCCGACGTGTTTAAGACCCGTCGACAGGGTTTACCGGGTCACCGGCGGGCGCAGGCTCCCTGAGACCGGATTGAAGGCTGTTTACAATGTCTATTGGCAAATTCTCTTCGCTGCTCTGCTTGATACTGGCTGCATCCATTCTTGGTTCCTGCGGCGGTGACGACAACGGCACCGGCCCGGAGACGGACAGCACGCCGCCTGCGGTCATCAGCACGTTTCCCTCCGATGGTGCCGTCCAGGTGCCCTTGAACGCCGTTATCACCGCTTCGTTCTCGGAGAAGATCAACCCCGCTTCACTGACACCGGCCTCGTTTTTCGTTAGCCCGGGCGTCACGGGCACACTCAGTTACGCCGATTCCACGGCCGTTTTCACCCCGGACGCTGATCTCGATTCGGCCGTGCATTTCACCGCCATCATAACGACAGGCATCAGGGATAAAGCCGGAAACGCCATGGCGTCCGATTTCTCATGGACGTTCAGGGCCGTGCTGGATTCCGCTACCGCCGACCTCGAGCCGCCCCAGATTACGCTCAGCCGCCCGCAGGACGGGGCGATAGTGGGTGATACGCTCACGATCCAGGCCGACGCGACCGACAACATCGGCGTATCACGCGTTGAGATTTTCATCGATCATACTCTGGTCGTGCCGGGCGGGGATGTAGCGGCGCCGTACGAGTATGCGTGGGATCTCTCGGCTCTCGAGATCGCCGGCGAGCACACGGTATATGCGGTGGCCTTTGATACCGCCGGCAACAGCACCTCCACCGATACCGTACTGGTCAGTCATCTCTGGCGGCTCCTGGCCACCGACGGGGATGAGCCGCACGCCCGCGATATCAAAAACGTGTGGGTACGCAGCAGCGATGAGACTCTCGAGTTTCGCGTTGAGACCAACGGTAACTGGGCCGATTACCGTTCGGCGACCGAGGGGATCGACGTGGCGTTCTTTTTCGACGTGGACCGTGATCGGTTGACCGGTGACACGGCTGTCTTCGGCCAGACTATCCTGATCAACGATATCGGCGCCGAGTACCGCGTGGTAATCGGCAACCACGGTGACAGCCTCGCCAGGTACAACGGGCTTCTCTCAAGCTGGCAGTCAATCCACGGCCCCAGCGGATTCGCCTATCGATCCATCGCCAACGACACCAACATATTCGAGATAGGCATTTACCGTTCGCAGATGACCGACCTGGAGGATTCACTTGATATCGTCACAGCCAACGTCCTCCTGCCGTCTACCTGGGACTGGGCACCCAACCAGGGACACGTAACGTATTATCTGAATACGCCCCGCCTGTTTGCACCCGAGCAGCCCGCCATCAGCGGCTTCACGAGCGAACCGGAGCCGCTCTCCCCCGCGCCCCGCAATCCGCTGGATTAAGGCCCGGGACTTGTACAACCGTAGCCGTCAGTCCGTCTGCTCCGCGAGTCTGTCGGCGGCCAGACCTCCGATTCTCATTGCCGTCGCCGCACCGGATTGATCGAGGTCGAAGTCGACCTCCAGGTTCTCAGCCATCCCCAGGTGGTAGCCGGCAAACCGGGTTTCGGACATCGGCAGAAACGGTATCTCCAGGGGAGGGCTGGGCATGGCGGGGGCGACGCCGATGTTCTTGCCTTCACGCCAGACCATGAGAAAATAGATACTTTCTTTTTCACCCCTCAGCTCGACCACCGTTTCAGCGGCATTAGCTTCATAGCCCGACGGAAAGGTACCGACGGCGACGACGTCCGTTATGGCCCCGATCCGGTCCCGGTAGGCCGCGAGGCGCCCGTCCACGAGCTGGCGTACCGACCCGACCCGCTCCTGCGGTCGCATGGACGCTTGCTTGAACGGTTCATAGTCTCCCTGAATCATCCCCCTGAAAACGGCCACGGCCTGATCGTTCAGCTTTTTACGTTCCTGAACGCCGGACGTATCCCCGTAGGCCATCACATCGAGGGCATCCTGTCCCTGAGGCGTAATTGTCAACCATCCGGTCTCGACCCGTCCTGTCAACCGGCCGCCCGATGGAAGTTCGTAGGTCCCGGCATAATCCTGCAGGTCGACGGAACCGTCCCCGTTGATTGCAGGCGGCAGCGTGACGCTGCCGCCGAACGCCAGCCTCTCGATTCTGTCTCTGACCGGATTGAGGAGTGCCCGGCCCTGGAACGCCTGGTTGCAGAACAGAATGGTTACGACGTTTGAGTCGATGTACCGCCGGACCTCGGCACTGTTACCGAGCATACTGCCGCCGTTGTGCTGGATGAGCGTACCGAACGGCGAATCCAGCACGTCCCAGCCGTAGGCATATTCGTTGCGAGACGGAGTGAACAGCTTCTCCCTGGCCTGTTTTGAGAGTATCTTGTCGCTCAGCAGGGCCAGGTGCCACCGGTACATATCCCCGGTGGTTGAAAGAATGCCGCCGTTGCCGAGCAGATTCCAGTACGGGTAAGGTTTCTCCAGCGGGGTTCCGTTGTCCGTTTCACCGACATACCAGTGGGCTACCACGTTGTCTTCCCACTTCGGCAGTCGGTAGCCGGTGTGCGTCATCCCCGCCGGTGTAAAGAACTGTTCGCTCAGGAACTGCTCGTACGGCTGGCCGGACACGATTTCGACGATGGCCGCCAGCAGCGAGTACCCGGTGTTGGTGTACTCGAACCTCTCCCCCGGCCGGAAACCGACCGGCCCGGACAGCGCCCGCCTAACGACCTCATCCCGTCCCGCTTGTTCGTAATCGCGGCCAGTGCTGACAACGAGGCCGGCGGTGTGGGTCAACAGGTGATGAAGCGTGATACCCGTTTTGTCTTCCGGCACGCTTTCAAAGTATTTGCCGATGAAGTCCTCGGTTTTCAGCTTGCCCTGCATCTCCAGTTTCACGACGGCGGCGGCGGTGAACTGCTTTGTTATCGACCCGGTGCTAAAGACGGTAGCGGCCGTGTTGGGAGCGCTCTCAGAACGAATCGCCAGGCCATACCCCTTGTTGAGAATGATCTCCCCGTCTTTGGCTACCAGTACCGCCCCTGAGAAGCCGAACGGGGTGATCCGCGTCAGATACTCATCGAGCCGTCCGCCCAGCTCGCCACTGACTGCGCCGTTCTCATTCGTTTGCTGTGCCGCGCAGGCGACCAGGGCCATAAGGATCAACACTGCCGCGCCGACAGTTGACTGTTTCACCAATCCGGTCATTCTACATATCTCCTTATGCTGTCTTTGATTCGGTATACCCAATATCGCCGGTTTTCTATACGATGTCCAGTGCCCGCGATGATTCCGCTGCCGGCCTGAGAGATTCAGGACGATCTCGAACCGAGAGCCGACCTTTAAAAGGCGGAGAATCAGGTGGCCGGGGCGGTGAGCCCGACAGAGAACGAGATACAGAGCAGGCAGGAGCACGAGGCTCCTGCCCTGGTGATTTCGGGTTTCTCCCGGCCTGCAGTCAGCCGGAACCCGACTTAGGTTGCCTGGCAGTTGTCCGGGCCGCTGTCCACCCTGCCGCCGGAGCCGGCGGCGGTATCGGGTCAGCGGCTGTCGTTCTCGTCAAATTCCTCTCTGGTCAGACCGAACAGGACGGAATCGTAGTACTGACCATTAAAGAACAGGTGTCTCCTGCGCCTGCCTTCACCGAGGAAGCCCAGCTTCTCATGCAGTTTGATCGAGGCTTCATTGGTATGTATGCAGGCGGAATTGCACTTCTGATACCGCTGTTCATGAAAACAATACCGCAGCAGGATGCGGGCGGCGTCTTCAGCATAGCCTTTCATTCTGTGGGGTCTGCCGATGGTAAGTCCCAGGCTGAAGGTACCGTTTTTCATGTGCCTCCCGTGCAGTGAGATGCCTCCGACGTCAACTCCTTCGTGGGTTTCGACGGCGAATATAATCGTACCATCCACGTCTTTGCAGTCGGCATACTTAGCCAGGAATTCTCTCAGCATTTCTGTCGAGGTCGGCAACTCGGTCCCCAGTTGAAGCGACTGTCTGGAAGGGCTGTCAAGGGACTCTACGAAACGCTGCTCGGCGTCGTCCACTCTCAACGGGCGCAGTCTTACCTTATCGCCCTGCCAGAAGTAATTCGAATAATCCATACGAAGTCCTTTCATGTCAGTTCCAATAAAGCCCGGGCAGACCGTGACCGGACCTTCTCCTGTCCTCGGTCAGAGCTATCAGGGGAGGTCACCGTTCGGCGGGGACGGAGCGACTGGCAGCAGCCGACACTCGGCTGCATGCTGTGGTCACAGTGAAGATATTATCTTAGAGGATCATCGTTCTAAACCAACCTCGCAAGACCGCTGTCCGGATTGAAAGCGGACCAACAGTCTTTACAGGTCAAGAAACAGTGCTTATAGATATCGTCTTACGACAGCATTTCACTTTTGTTTCACGGTTGGTTCTTCAGCCGGCCCACGGCGGCGGGATTCAAGCTTATTCGGAAACGCAAGGCAGACCATGCCCTGCCCGTGCAAGCGCTGGACAGCAAAAAAACCCCCGCGCCACAAGGGCGCGGGGGTCATCTATTTACTCCCGGCAGCGCTCTACTCTCCCACACCGTCTCCAGTGCAGTACCATCGACGTGGACGGGCTTAACTTCTGTGTTCGGAATGGGAACAGGTGTTTCCCCGTCGCTATCACCACCGGAAATTCAATTTCACAGCATTCGGAATGAACACGGACATCTTCTAACAGGCGGCGCAAGGCGCCCGAGAAATGCTCGTTGAGTAAATTTAAATGGTTAAGCCTCACGACCGATTAGTACCACTCGACTGAACGCATTACTGCGCGTACATCTGTGGCCTATCAACCTGGTTCTCTTCCAGGGGTCTTCAGAGACCGAAGTCTGGGAGATCTAGTCTTGGAGTGGGCTTGGTACTTAGATGCTTTCAGCACTTATCCCTTCCCAACGCAGCTACCCTGCGATGCGGCTGGCGCCACAACAGGTGCACCGGAGGTTGGTTCGACTCGGTCCTCTCGTACTAGAGTCAACTCTCCTCAAATCTCCTACGCCCGTATCAGATAGGGACCGAACTGTCTCACGACGTTCTAAACCCAGCTCACGTACCACTTTAATTGGCGAACAGCCAAACCCTTGGGACCTTCTCCAGCCCCAGGATGTGATGAGCCGACATCGAGGTGCCAAACCCCCTCGTCGATATGGACTCTCGGAGGAGATAAGCCTGTTATCCCCGGAGTACCTTTTATCCGTTGAGCGACGGCATTTCCATGCACAACCGCCGGATCACTAAGACCTGCTTTCGCACCTGCTCGACGTGTCCGTCTCGCAGTTAAGCTCCCTTATACCTTTACGCTCTGCAGCCGATTACCAACCGGCTTGAGGGAACCTTTGCGCGCCTCCGTTACAATTTGGGAGGCAACCGCCCCAGTTAAACTACCCACCTGATACTGTTCCTGAACCTGATTCAAGGCTCAAGGTTAGATACCCGATAGCACGAGGGTGGTATTTCACCGGTGGCTCCACCGATCCTAGCGGACCAGCTTCAACGCCTCCCACCTATGCTACACACGCAGTACCAAATACCAATGTCAGGTTATAGTAAAGGTTCACGGGGTCTTTCCGTCCCGATACGGGTAAACGGCATCTTCACCGCTGCTACAGTTTCACCGGGCCTCATGTTGAGACAGTGCCGCAGTTGTTATACCATTCGTGCAGGTCGGAATTTACCCGACAAGGAATTTCGCTACCTTAGGACCGTTATAGTTACGGCCGCCGTTTACTGGGGCTTCGATTGAACGCTTCACCACCGAAGCGGCTGACGTCTCCTCTTAACCTTCCAGCACCGGGCAGGTATCAGTCCCTATACGTCGTCTTGTGAGACTTGGCAGAGACATGTGTTTTTAGTAAACAGTCACCGCGACCGATTCTCTGCGGCCACGTTCGGCTTACAACGCGAAGTTACTCACCTACTAGTGGCACTCCTTATCCCGAAGTTACGGAGTCAATTTGCCGAGTTCCTTAACATGAGTTCACCCGAGCACCTTAGGATTCTCTCCTCGCCTACCTGTGGCGGTTTGCGGTACGGACGGCGAAGTAACTCGCTAGAGGTTTTTCTTGGCAGCGTGCTTATGGTCATTTAGGTCTAAAGCGACCGTATCCATCACCTCTCGGTGTTAGGCTCGTGGATTTGCCTGCGAACCCCACCTACTGGCTTAGACCGGGACAACCATCACCCGTCTGACCTTCACTTCTGCGTCACCCCATTGCTGATAACGCGACTTCACCGGTACAGGAATATTAACCTGTTTTCCATCGACTACGCCTTTCGACCTCGCCTTAGGAACCGACTAACCCTGGGTGGATTAACCTTGCCCAGGAACCCTTAGGCTTTCGGTGAGCAGGTTTTTCGCCTGCTTTATCGCTACTCGTTCCGACATAATCACTTGTCTTCGGTCCAACCGGCCTTACGGCCGGCCTTCAGCCCAAAGACAATGCTCCCCTACCGCTTGTACTTGCGTACAAACCCATAGCTTCGGTGCCATGCATAGTCCCGTGAATTATCGGCGCGGAGTCACTAGACTAGTGATCTGTTACGAACTCTTTAAATGGTGGCTGCTTCTAAGCCAACATCCTAGCTGTATCAGTAATTCCACATCCTTTACCACTTAGCATGACTTGGGGACCTTAGCTGATGGTCTGGGTTGTTTCCCTCTCGGCAACGAAGCTTATCCCCCGCTGCCTCACTCCCGGACACCATTTTGCGGCATTCGAAGTTTGGTTGGGGTTGGTAGCCTTGTGGGGCCCCTAGCCCATCCAGTGCTCTACCTCCGCAAAACTGCAATCCGAGGCTGAACCTAAATTCATTTCGGGGAGAACCAGCTATTTCCAGGTTTGATTGGCCTTTCACCCCTATGCACAGCTCATCGCCCAGTTTTTCAACACTGGTGCGTTCGGACCTCCAGTCCGTTTTACCGGACTTTCATCCTGGCCATGCATAGATCACCTGGTTTCGGGTCTACTCCCTGCCACTAAACGCCCTATTCAGACTCGCTTTCGCTACGGCTCCGTGAGAATTTCACTTAGCCTTGCGACAGAGAAGTAACTCGCCGGATCATTATTCAATAGGCACGCCGTCAGTCCGGAGCCTCCGAAGAGGCGCCTTTCCTCCGACCGCTTGTAGGCACACGGTTTCAGGTACTATTTCACACCCCTCCCGGGGTACTTTTCACCTTTCCCTCACGGTACTAGTTCACTATCGGTCACCGATTAGTATTTAGCCTTGCCAGATGGTCCTGGCGAATTCAAGCAAGATTCCACGTGTCCCGCCCTACTTGGGAGGTTCGACGGGAGTCGCATGCGTTTCGGTTACGGGGCTATCACCCTTTCCAGCGGACCGTTCCAGATCCTTCACCTACACATGCGATTTGTAACTCCCTGGCTTGACTGACACCAAGCCGGTCGATTCCCGCGACACCGGTGGCACAACGCTGTCAGGCTTTAACGTGCCACCCGGTTTAGGCTATTCCCCGTTCGCTCGCCGCTACTCAGGGAATCACGGTTGTTTTCTTTTCCTGCGGGTACTAAGATGTTTCAGTTCCCCGCGTCCACCTCGCGCGCCTATGTATTCAGCGCGCGATGACCGGGCATGACCCCGGCCGGGTTACCCCATTCGGACATCTCCGTCTCAATGCTTGTTTGCAGCTAAACGGAGCTTTTCGCAGCTTACCACGTCCTTCATCGTCTATCGGTGCCAAGGCATCCACCGAGTGCCCTTAGTAGCTTAACCAAAAGTCTACTCGAGAACATTCCTGCAGGGCGCATTTGCGCAGCCTGCTAGAAGATGCACAATCCGTGTAATATTCGGATGCTATGAAGTTGTCAAAGAACAAAGTGACCGCCGGGCGGTCCGTCTATCTTGCCAAATTACAGTCTCGTTACCTAAAGTGGAGATGACCGGGATCGAACCGGTGACCTGTGGCTTGCAAAGCCACCGCTCTCCCAACTGAGCTACATCCCCTAAATACTTTCTATGGGCCTAAATGGAGTTGAACCATTGACCTCGCGCTTATCAGGCGCGCGCTCTAACCAACTGAGCTATAGGCCCATGCACTTTCCAGCCGTCGCCCGGTTGGTAACCCTATCTATGACTAAATAGCCAGCTGAAGAACGGAAGTCCGCAAAAACATCAGCATATCGCTCGACCTCGGTTGATTGGTGCCACGGTACGGCACCAACACACCTTGCTCCTTAGAAAGGAGGTGATCCAGCCACAGCTTCCGCTACGGCTACCTTGTTACGACTTAGCCCCAGTCGTCGATCTCACCTTCGGCGCCGCCCTCCTTGCGGTTAGGCAAGCGACTTCGGGTGCTCCCAACTTCCGTGGCTTGACGGGCGGTGTGTACAAGGCCCGGGAACGTATTCACCGCTGCTTGCTGATCAGCGATTACTAGCGATTCCTCCTTCATGGAGTCGAGTTGCAGACTCCAATCTGAACTGAGGCCGGTTTTGGGGATTGGCTCCACCTCGCGGTATTGCAACCTACTGTACCGGCCATTGTAGTACGTGTGTAGCCCTGGGTGTAAGGGCCATGAGGACTTGACGTCATCCCCACCTTCCTCCGGCTTGTCGCCGGCAGTCTCCATAGAGTCCCCAGCATAACCTGATGGCAACTATGGACAGGGGTTGCGCTCGTTGCGGGACTTAACCCAACACCTCACGGCACGAGCTGACGACAGCCATGCAGCACCTGTGCAAGGGCCCCCGAAGGGGAAGCCGACTTTCATCGGCGGTCCCAAACATGTCAAACCCAGGTAAGGTTCTGCGCGTTGCTTCGAATTAAACCACATACTCCACCGCTTGTGCGGGCCCCCGTCAATTCCTTTGAGTTTCAATCTTGCGATCGTACTCCCCAGGCGGGGTACTTAATGCGTTAGCTGCGGCACCGAAGGGGTCGATACCCCCGACACCTAGTACCCATCGTTTACCGCTTGGACTACCAGGGTATCTAATCCTGTTTGCTACCCAAGCCTTCGCGCTTTAGCGTCAGTATCGGTCCAGAGAGCCGCCTTCGCTACTGGTGTTCTTCCAGATATCTACGCATTTCACCGCTACACCTGGAATTCCGCTCTCCTCTCCCGTACTCAAGGTCTGCAGTTTCGGATGCAGGCTGGCAGTTGAGCCACCAGTTTTCACATCCGACTTAAAGACCCGCCTACACGCCCTTTACGCCCAGTAAATCCGAACAACGCTTGTCCCCCCCGTATTACCGCGGCTGCTGGCACGGAGTTGGCCGGGACTTCCTCTGTGGGTACCGTCAGGCACAGGGCAGTTACTCCCTGTACGGTTCTTCCCCACTGACAGGGTTTTACACTCCGAAAAGCTTCATCACCCACGCGGCGTTGCTGCGTCAGACTTGCGTCCATTGCGCAATATTCCCTACTGCTGCCTCCCGTAGGAGTCTGGGCCGTATCTCAGTCCCAGTGTGGCCGATCACCCTCTCAGGCCGGCTATCCATCATAGCCTTGGTAGGCCGTTACCCTACCAACAAGCTAATGGAGCGCGGACTCATCCCCAAGCGACAGGTTGCCCCGCCTTTGACCTCGCGGTGATGCCACCATGAGGTGTCATCCGGTATTACACTCCCTTTCGGAAGGTTATCCCGGACTCGAGGGCAGATTGTCCACGTGTTACTCACCCGTTCGCCACTTTACTCGTCCAACCGAAGCCGGACTTTCTCGTACGACTTGCATGTATTAAGCACGCCGCCAGCGTTCGTTCTGAGCCAGGATCAAACTCTCCGTAAATATTCAAATTCACGTTTGTCATGATCCCGAACAGATACGAACTCTCGTTCATATCGTTCGTATTCACTTGTAAGAATCCAACCGAATCATAAGATTCGTGGACCCGCGATATGCGAGCTTCGACGGTTTCCCGTCTTCAGCGTGGCTATTCAGTTGTCAAAGAACATAGTCTCGAAAAAAAACTGCCCGACTCTCTGGCCCGGCAGCTCAAGCATAACAGCATACTGAACTACCGGTTCCCTGTCAAGACTTTTTTTTGGGCAATTTTGCCCTGTTTCCTGTCCCCGATCCGTCCCTGTGACGGTTCCGGACGCGCTCTTGAGCGCACCTTTAGGGGCCGCCGGAGCCAAGGCTCCGATTCCCCTATCGGCAGTGCATGATATATCTTTAGTTCCAGCCTGTCAAGCCATTCCGGATAAAAAATGTCAAAAAAGCTCACACTCGGACAGCCGGCCCGTGAACCGAGGCCCCCGGCCGAGATCGCCACCGGAGCCCGCAACTGAATATCGCAAAACCTCTTACGAACAAAACCGCCCCGCCGCGAGGCCGGATTTCACCGCCAGCCACCTCCTCCTGAGCCGCGCCCGTGCGCTCCCGCATCGCACGGCCGGGACACCGCATACCCGGCCTGTCCCATCTTTACGGGGGCAGGACGGTTCCCGGTGAACGGGAACAACTTGAGTCCCCGGGATGTTGTGGGGGCTGTTTGTGCCGAGGCACTGCTTTTTTTCTGAATCGATTCTGAGTCGAACGAATCCAATTCAGAAAAGCAAATCGAAAGGACAGGAAACAAAATGCTTGTAGTGACCGAACCGGCCGGCAAAGCGCTCTCTGAATTTCTGAACTTAGAGGATGCCAACGGCCACCATCTCGTGATCTACCTCCAGGGATACGGCTGAGGGGGCCCCTCGTTGGGGATGGCTCTGGAAGAGTCAGTGGACAAACTTGAAAAACTCGAATCGGACCGCTTTACCGCCTATATCGATCCAGGTCTGAAGGATTTCGTGGACGGGTTCGGTTCCATACATATTGACTATGTCGACCGCAACGGCGACTTCGGCGACAGCGGGTACCTGGTGACAATTGTCGATCCCGGGGTGGCCGGAATCGGCGGCAACGGTGGTTGCGGCTGTTAAGAATTGAAATTCCGATGCACGAGCAGAGCCGGTCAGAGATGGCCGGCTTTTTCGTTGCCGTGACACGCGCGTGGGTCATTCACGTACACGGCGGCACGGTCTTACCTATGATGCAGCCCGCCTGTTTACGGAATCACGGTCTCCTGCCGACTAAAGACGTAACCCGCGGCCTGTGGATGTCCGGCAGCTGTCAGGAAGGCTCGCTGGACCTGAACGGGTTCGGATTAGTTTCTTGACTCGGCCGGGTATTTGGGTATAGTTTAGGGTTGATGCCGGGGTAGCTCAGATGGTTAGAGCACCTGTCTGTGGAACAGGGGGTCGGCGGTTCGATTCCGCCCCCCGGTATTACTACCGATGGCGCGGGAACTTACCGCGAGTCCCACGAAAGAAGATATCACCTGTCTCAAGGTCCTGCTGTCATTTACATA